>Ga0265342_10000031_pt1 | contig 152577 bp, 147 predicted proteins | sample 4CB327metaG_FD_203125 | JGI IMG/M metagenome (GOLD analysis project Ga0265342, IMG submission 203125) | Rhizosphere microbial communities from Carex aquatilis grown in University of Washington, Seatle, WA, United States - 4-CB3-27 metaG | ecosystem: Host-associated > Plants > Roots >...
AGAGGTAAAGCGGCTTGAAGCGGACCAACCATAGGCCGACCGATGGTCAAAAGTCTGACGCTTGAAAGCCAATCGCCGCGCATGCAGGCGCTCGCGCGGCTGCCGTTGTTCTTTGCGCTCGCCGGCAAACGCGTCGTCGTCTCCGGCGGCACGCCGGCCGCGGCCTGGAAGGTCGAGCTGCTGTCCGCCGCAGGCGCCGCGGTTGAGGTGTACGCGCCCGATGCCTGCGACGAGTTGCTGGAGATCGCGGCCGCTCCGCCGGACGGCACGGTGGTGATTCATCCGCGACCGGTCGCCGCCGCCGACCTCACCGGCGCGAGCCTTGTGATCGGCGCCTGCGAGCACGACGACGATGCGGTCGCCCTGGTCGCGCAGGCCCGCGCCGCCGGCGTGTTGATCAACGTTATCGACAAGCCGGCATTCTGCGACTTCTCCTTCGGCGCCATCGTCAATCGTTCGCCGCTGGTGATCGGCATCTCCACCGATGGCGCGGCGCCGGTCTTTGCGCAGACCATCCGCGCCAAGATCGAGGCGCTGCTTCCCGCCGGCTTTGCCCGCTGGGCGGAAACCGCCCGCGCTTGGCGCCCGCTCGTGCAGGCGTCGGGACTGAGCTTTTCCGCGCGACGGCGGTTCTGGCAAACGTTCGCCCGCGTCGCGGCAGCACGGCCGGACCGCGTTCCCGCCCTCGCCGATCGCGCGGCGTGGCTCGCGAACGCCGACCGGACGGGTGACGGCGGCACGCTGGTGATCGTCGCGATCGCCTCCAACGATCCAGAGATGTTGACGCTGCGCGCGGTGCGCGAGCTGCAAACCGCCGATGCCATCGTCGTCGACCCCGACGTCCCGACAGCCGTGCTCGATTTTGCGCGCCGGGAGGCAAGAAAGCTGATGCTCGGCGCCGACGGCGGAGCCGACCGGGAGGCCGATGCGGCGATGATCGGATTGGCAAAAAACGGCAAGCGGGTCGTGCGCCTCGTCGCCGGCGCGCTGATGGCGTCGGCGATCGCGCGCGCGATCGAGGCCGGCCGACGCCATGGCATTCCGGTGGTCCAGCTCGGGCACGCCGCGCCGCGGGATGATTCGGACGACGACGAATCAACCTCGGCGCCGACCCACCGCAACAGCAGCAGTGCATGATCCGCGCAATTTGTGCGTGCGCCCTCCGGTAACGACCGGCCTTCCCTCCCGCATCGGCTTTTGCGATAGTCGTGTTCGCTGGACCAGCCGTGGGGGGCTAGGGAAGAAGGACGCATGGATGGAACGCTCCGGTTTGCTGCCGTCGCGGCATGTGCCGCAGCTCTCGCGCTCCTGATCACGTCAACAACAGCGACAGCACAGCGATCCCAGAACTGGACCTGGTGCGTGAACAAGGAGCACGCGTCGCCCGATCTGCAAATCGGCGGCTGCACCGCGCTCATTCATTCCGGCGAGGAGAACGCGTGGAACCTCGCGATTATTTTTCGCAATCGCGGCCTCGCCTATAAGGCCAAGGCCGACTTCGAGCACGCCGTTCGCGACTACAATCAGGCGATCCGGCTCAATCCGGATTACGCCGAGGCCTACCTCAGCCGCGGGCTCGCCTTCCGTCACCAGAACGATCTCGCACGCGCGATCCGCAATTACTCCCGCGCCATTGCCATCGATCCGGACTATGCCGACGCCTACGACGCGCGCTGCTATGCGCGCGCGATTCTCGGGCAGTTCGAGCAGGCGCTGAGCGATTGCACCGAATCACTGCGGTTGTCGCCGCAGGCGTCCTACACCCTCGACAGCCGCGGCTTCATCTACCTGAAGATGGGTCAGTTCGATCAGGCGATTCGCGACTATGACGCCGCGTTGCAGAGCGACCCGAAGATCGCCGAATCACTCTATGGCCGCGGCCTCGCCAAGATGAAGAAGGGCGACGTCGCCGACGGCAATGCGGATATCGCCGCAGCCCAGGCGCTCAATCCCAATATTGCCGAGGTGATGGAAAAATTCGGCGTCCCGCCCTGGCGCGGCGTGATCGAGGCCGGCCCCGAAATCATAAGCCCCCGGGCCGGGCCCGGGGGCTTGCAATGACGCACGCAACACACTGGTAATGACGCGGCACACTGACAATGACGCACGCAACAAAAATAATCTGGTCAGGCAATTAATAATTGAAGTGATAGTCGACGCCGAGGCGGAGCAGATTGACGTTGCGCTCGGCGACGTTGACGGAGCCGGCATAGGTCGATTGAGAATCGAAGCTGGTGTAGAGGTATTCCGCCTTGGCCGACCAGTTCTGCGCGAACATCCATTCGACGCCGGCACCGACCGTCGCGCCGACCCGGGTATTGCTGCCGCTGAACACGCCGGTCTGCCCGGCCTCGATATTCGCAATCGCGGCGCCGCCGGTGATGTAGGGCAGCCAATTGTCGAACGCCATGCCGACGCGGCCGCGCGCGGTGTCGAACGAGCGGATGGTGGTGAAGCACGACGGCAGACACGATGAGCTCGACCCCGTGATGTCCGCCCACGACAGGTCGCCCTCGAGGCCGAACACGATATTGCCGGCCTGCCAGTTGTAGCCGAGCGTCCCGCCGACGATGCCGCCGGACTGGTCGAAGTTTCCGGTGCTGCCGCCGGGGCCGGAATGCCGGGTGTCACCCCACCCGCCGCCACCGACGACGCCGACATAGAAACCGGCCCAGTTGTAGGGCGCGGCATAGGCGGGCGCTTTGTAGAACGGCTTCGGCGGCAGGTCGGCCGCGCTGGCCGGCGCGGCCAGGGCCATCACAGCGATCCCCCCGAGCAGAAACTTTCTCATCAGATGTCTCCCCGATCACGACACTAAAATCAGCCCATCATGATGCCTTCGGCCCCGTCTGATGTTGGCTTGACAACATCAGATCCACCCAAAAACACCGATGGCGCGTATGTGTTCGAATTGTGAGCGTATAGCGACGCGGAGGGCGCCGCTGCGAACAAGAATTCCCCGCAGAAATGATGACGACTACACTGAATGAACATCACTCAGTCGCGAGAATTAAACATTCGTTTACAAGTTAGACTATTTTTGGACGACCACCTGGATACCGCTGCTCGCACAACGCTGTGGCGGGCAGCGCACAGCATCGCGATCGATCGGTGATCGCGCGTGCGCTCAATCCGTGCCGTCGGATTTGAGCAGGAAGGAGTCCCACCGACTCATCAGGCGTTCGCGACGGCCGAACCGTTCCAGCGCGTCGGTGCCCGCGGCGTTGGCGGCGCCATCCACCAGCGCATTGACGACCGCCATCGGCGCCACCAGCGAATTGTCGATGCCGGTTCCCGACGCGCCCGCCAACAGCACGACATCGGCGATCTGACCGACGGCGGAAATCGGCGTGTCGGTGACGGCGACGACGGTCGCGCCGTTTTCCTTTGCCCACGACGCGACCCGCAGCGTGAACGCCGCGTAGCGCGGAAACGTGAACGCCACCACGCAATCCTCCGCGGTCAATTCCGACAGCGGCGCGATCGAGAGACCGTCGCCGGTGCCGAGCACGATCACGTCGCTGCGCAGCCGGTTGAGAATATGTCCGAGATAATACGCCAGCGCCTGCGAGGTGAATCCCGCCGCGATGTAGACCCGGCGCGCGCGCATCAGGGCGGCGACCGCCTTGTGCAGATCCTCGACGCTGAGGCCGGCAATGGTGCGATGCAGATTTTGCAGATCATGGGCAAACGAAGCGCCGAAGCGGGTGCCCTGCAGATGGCCGATGACGCCCTCGCCGCCGGTGGAGTCACTGGCGCGGGACAATTGACCCCGCACCAATTGCCGCATCCGCTCCTGCAGATCGGGAAATCCGTTCAGCCCCAGACGATAGGTGAAGCGGACGATGGTCGAGGGATTGACGTCGAGCTGCGCCGCCATCTGGTCGACGGTCGAAAACGCCACCGCTTCGGAATGCTCGACGATGTATTCGGCGATCCGCTTTTGCGATTGGGTCAGCTGGTCATAGCGCCGGCGCAGTTCCTCGATGACGTCACTGGGATCGACGGGCTCCGACCGCTCGCTCGAGGTCACCTTTCTGATCGTCACGCTGCACCCTTTCACGCCGGTGAATCGCGGGTGACGGCAACGCGACACCCGCAAACGTTGCAGTTTTTGCAACAAAAATAGTTGCCGTCAACGCGAGATGCGTGCCCAGGCAGCGCCGACGGGTCCCTTTGGTCCGATCTATGCATGACGGCCCGGGCAATGCTACGCAGTTTTACCCGGTGCGCGACCCGGCGTGACCGTCTCTCTTCCCCGTCTTTGACGACAATGCAGGATCGCCATGGCGCCACGACAAAAGCCCACCCGACCCGCAACGCCGCGGCGGGCGCCGCCTAAACCCCCATCGGCCAAGGCTCGGGTTGCGAAGGCCAAGATTGGCAAGACCAAGAGTGCAAAGGTCAAATCCTCCAAGGTCAAATCCACCAAGGTGAAGTCCGGCGCGGCCAAGCCAAGCCGGTTCGCGCCCGACCCGATCGACGCCCTGATCGATGCCGCTGCCGCCATTCTGACACTGACCATCGAACCCGCGTGGAAGCCGGCCGTGCGCGCCAATCTGCAGGTGATCTTCGCCCAGGCCGCGCTGGTCACCGCCTTCGACCTGCCCGACGACGCCGAGCCGGCGCCGATCTTTCGAGCCTGAGGCGCGACGATGGACATCGATTGGCTTCCCGCCAGCAAGATTGCCCGTGCGGTCGCGAGCGGCGAGATCAGCGCCGCCGCGATCGTCGAGGCAGCCCTCGCCCGCATCACCGAGCGCGATCCGATCCTTAATTCCTTCACCGCGGTGGTGGCCGAGCGCGCGCGCAAACGCGCCCAGGCCATCGATGTCGCCCACGCCAAGGGCCGCCCGCTCGGGCCGCTCGCCGGCGTTCCGTTCGCAGTGAAGAACCTGTTCGATATCGCCGGCCTGCCGACGCTGGCCGGCTCCAAAATCAATCGCAGCCTCCCGGCCTGCACCCGCGATTCCCCCCTGATCGAACGGCTGGAAGCCGCCGGCGCCGTGCTCGTCGGCGCACTCAACATGGGCGAATACGCCTACGACTTCACCGGCGAGAACATCCACGACGGCCCCTCGCGCAATCCGCACGATCCGAACCGCATGACCGGCGGCTCCTCCGGCGGTTCCGGCGGCGCGGTTGCCGGCGGCCTGGTCCCGGTCGCGCTCGGGTCCGACACCAATGGATCGATCCGAGTGCCGTCCTCGCTCTGCGGCATCTTCGGCCTCAAGCCGACCTATGGCCGGCTGCCGCGCAACCGCACCTTTCCGTTTGTCGCGAGCTTCGACCATCTCGGTCCGTTCGCCCGCACCACCACCGACCTCGCGCTGGTCTATGACGCCATGCAGGGCCACGATGCTGACGATGCCGGCTGCGTCGACCGCGCCAATGAGCCGACCACAACGCTGCTCGATCGCGACATCGGCGATCTGCGGATCGCGGTCGCCGGCGGTTATTTCCGCAAGGGCGCGTTCCCGGAAGCGCGCGTCGCCATCGATCGGGTGGCGGCCGCGCTGCACGTCAATCGCGACATCGACATTCCCGAGGCGCAGCGCGCCCGCGCCGCGGCCTACATCATCACCGCAACCGAAGGCGCGAGCCTGCATCTCGATCGCCTGCGCACGCACGCCCACGCGTTCGATCCCGCCGTGCGCGATCGCCTGCTCGCCGGCGCCATGATCCCGGCGGCGCTGGTCAATGCGGCGCAGAAATTCCGCCGCTGGTATCGCGACCACGCACTCGCATTGTTTTCCGAGGTCGACGTCATTCTTGCCCCGGCGACGCCATGCACGGCCCCGCTGATCGGCCAGCAGACCTTCATGCTCGGCGGCGTCGAACTGCCGGTGCGCGCCAATCTCGGCATCTATACCCAGCCGATTTCGTTCATCGGCCTGCCGGTGGTGGCGGTCCCGGTCGCCCTCGATCCGCTGCCGATCGCGGTGCAGATCATCGCCGCGCCGTGGCGGGAGGATATCGCGTTACGGGTCGCGAACGCGCTGGAAACCATGGGCATCGTCACCGCGCCGCGGCCGCCGTTGTAAGGAGCGTTCGGATGGATGTTGATCGGCCCGAGATCGTGGCAGAAGTGACCGCCGCATTCGCGCGCTACGAACAGGCGCTGGTCACCAACGATGTGGCCGCGCTCGATGCCATCTTTCGCGACGACCCGCGCACCATCCGCTACGGCGGCGGCGAAAATCTCTACGGCCACGACGAGATCACGGCGTTTCGCGCCGCCCGTTCGCCCGCCGGCCTCGCCCGCACCCTGTCGAAGACCGTCATCACCACCTTCGGCACCGACTTCGCCGTCGCCTCGACCTTGTTTCAGCGCGCCAGCGTACCCGGCAAGATCGGACGCCAGATGCAGACCTGGGTGCGCTTTGCCGACGGCTGGTTCGTGGTGGCGGCCCATGTCAGCATGATCGAGGCAGGCAAGTAGGCAGAATTGCAGTCGTCATTCCGGGACGGCGCAAATGTTAAGTCTGTCATTCCGGGACGCCGCAACGCGGCGGACCCGGAATCTCGAGCCGCAAGCACGCTGCACTATCCGCGAATGACCCTCTCGAGATTCCGGGTTCGCGAGCTGCGCTCGCGCCCCGGAATGACGGGGCTCTCATCCGTCAGCGCTTGCCGCGCGTGCGCGCCCGAACTTTGCGCACGATCTTTCGCGGCATTGAACGCATCGGCTTCTTCGTCGCCTTGCTCTTGGCGCGGCCCCGGCTTTTCGCTGCCGCGCGTTTCGGCGATTTGGTCCGCGCCGCCGACGCGCCGAGCACCGCGGTTTCCGCTAGATACGCGCGCCAGCTGCCGCAGCGCGAAATATCCAGCGCGCCCTTGACCGCGTCGGCTTCGCACAGAAAGCCTTTGACGCTGTCGCCGCCCGCCAGCCGCAGCGTGCCGATCGACAATGGCGCCGGAATCGATGCGACCAGGCGGCCGAAGTTTGCGACCGGCAGCGCCCACACCTCGATCTCGATCGCCTTGCCGCGGCTTGCCACCCGCACCAGTCCGGGCTTCGGCGGCGTCGCACCGGCGAGCGCATAGAGACGATAGTCGGGCGCCGTCGTCGTGCGTTCCAGCAGCCGCGCACCGAGCGCGCGCAATTCGCCGTTGAGCGGCATGCCGGAGAGATGCGCGCCCACCACCGCGAGCGCGACCTCGTCCGATGCCGGCACCGCCGCAAGCGCCGCCAGCGGCGGCTGGTTCTCGCCGATCGCGCCGAGCGGCAGCGCCGTGTCGGCGTGAAACACCCGTCCGATCGCCGCCAGAAACGCATCGTTGCCGGATGGCGCCAGCAGCGTCACGCCGAACGGCGCGCCGTCGTCGCGCATCGACGCCGGCACCGCGAGACCGCAGAGATCGAGCAGGTTGACGAAGTTGGTATAGGTTCCGAGCCGGCTGTTGAGTCCGATCGGATCGGCGTTGACCTCCGCGACCTTGTAGATCGTCGGCATCGTCGGCAGCACCAGGGCATCGATCGCGGCGAAGGTCTGCTCGCTGACCCGGCGCAGTCCCGCCAGCTTGTAGAACGCCGCGAACGCATCGATCGCGCTCGGACGCGCGCCCGCGGTGATGATCTCGCGCGTGACCGGATGCATCGACTCCGGCGACGACGCGATCAGCGCCTGCGCCGCCAAGTAGCGCTCGGCGAGCCAGGGTCCTTCATAGAGCAGCCGCGCGGTGTCGTAGAACGGCTCCATGTCGATGTCGACAATCGACGCGCCGATGCCGGCCAAACGTTCCAGCGCTTGTTCGTAGGCCGCAGCCTGCGCGCGGTCGCCGAAGAACACCCGCTGCCCGGACTTCGGCACGCCGAGCTTCATGCCCTTCGGCATCGCGCCGAGCGTGCCGAGCGGCAACGTGCGGGAATAGGGATCGGCGGGATCGGGCCCCGCCATCACCCCGAGCGTCGCCCAGGCGTCGTCGACCGTGAGCGAAAAGATCGACACGCAATCGAGCGTGCGGCACGCCGGCACCACGCCGCGCGTCGAAACCAGTCCGAGGCTCGGCTTGAGGCCGACGATATTGCCGAGCGCCGCCGGCACCCGGCCGGAGCCCGCGGTGTCGGTGCCGAGCGCCAGCGGCACCAGACCGGCGGCGACCGCCACCGCCGACCCCGAGCTCGAGCCGCCGGGGATCAGCGCGGGATCGATGACATTGCGCGGCGTGCCATAGGGCGAACGCATGCCGACGAGCCCGGTGGCGAATTGATCGAGATTGGTCTTGCCGATGATGATCGCGCCGGCCTGCCGCAGGCGTGCGACCGCGGTCGCGTCCTGGCTCGGCCGATACGAAAACGCCGGACACGCCGCCGTGGTCGGCAGGCCGGCGACGTCGATATTGTCTTTGACCGCGACCGGTACGCCATAGAGCGGGCGATCGGCCATGCCGTCCGCCGCCAGTCGGCGCGCTTCCGCCAGCGCTTCGCCTTCGTCCCGCAAACTGATGAAAATGGCCGCGTCGGCACGGGCCCGAATCCGGGCGAAACTGCGCGCCAATGTCTGCTCGGGAGCAATTTTACCCGCTCGATGAGCGCGCACCATCGCGGCGACCGTCTCAGGCACCTTGCACTCCACGGTAACCGGCCGCTATTTGTGCGATGGAAACGAGCAGTCGCGCAAGCAGCTTTTGCGACGCATGAACAAGCCCGTGCGGCACGGTTTACCGCGCCCGCGATCTGGTCTATTGCGACATCCGCAACGCGTTGCTGCGCACCGCGCGTGCTTCCGGCAGATTTGATCTGACAGGTCTGATCTGTCATGTCCGATCAGGGTTTCTCGACCCCACCGGTATCGGGTAGTGTCGGCCTCCCACCGATGATTTAAAGGCGCCCTTCCCGCGACAAGAGTTCCCGAAAGAGATCCATTGGACAATCCCTCCGGCCGTTCGCTGTTTTTGACCGTCTTTCCCTCCATTATGCTGCCGATGTTTCTGGCGGTGGTGGATCAGACCATCGTCGCGACCGCACTGCCGGCGATGGCGGCCTCGCTCGGCCACGTCGAGCGCGTGTCCTGGGTGGTCGTGTCCTACCTGATTGCCACCACCATCGCGGCCCCCGTTTACGGCCAGCTCGGCGACGTCATCGGGCGCCGGACCATGATGTTCGTCGCGCTCGGCATTTTCATGGTCGCCTCGCTGTTGTGCGCGCTTGCCAACAGCATCGAGACCTTGACCATTGCCCGCGTCTTGCAGGGCCTCGGCGGCGGCGGCCTGATGACGCTGTCGCAGGCGCTGGTCGGCGAAGCGATCCCGCCGCGCGAACGGGCGCGCTATCAGGGCTATCTCGCGACCGTGGCGGTCACCGCCAATGCGTTCGGCCCGGTCGCCGGCGGCTACCTTACCTTTCACTTCGGATGGCAGTCGGTGTTCCTGATCAATGTCCCGATCGGCATTCTCGCGGTCGTGCTCACCATGCGCTTGGAGCAGCGCGCCGGCGGCCAGAAATGGTGGCGGTTCGACGCCCCCGGGCTGCTGTTGTTCATCACCTTCGTCGCGCCGATCATCCTGTCGCTCGAGCAGGTGCAGAAACTCGATCCCAATTCGCTGCCGATCATTCTTGGGCTGCTGGTCCTGGCCGCGGTCTCGCTGTTTTTCCTGGTGCGATTCGAGATGCGAACATCCGAGCCGCTGCTGCCGGTGTCGCTGCTGCGGCAGTCGGTGATCTGGCGCACCGATGCGCTGGCCGCCTGTCATGGCGCCGCGCTGGTGTCGTTGATCACGTTTCTGCCGATCTATCTCGAGGTGGTGCGCGACATGTCGCCGTCGGAAGCCGGCCTCATTCTGGTGCCGCTGATGGTCGGCATCGGCGTCGGCTCGATGACCACCGGGCGCATCGTCAGCATGACCGGACGGACCATGATCTTTCCCACCGTCGGTCTGAGCCTCGCGGTGCTCGGGCTGGTGATCCTGAGTTTCCTCGCGCCCCACCTCTCCACGTTCGTGCTGTCGATCCTGCTGCTGTGGAACGGGCTCACCATGGGAACGGTGATGGGGGTCGTGCAGGTGACGGTGCAGACCGCGTCGGGTCCCAAGATGCTCGGCGCCGGCGCCGCCACCGTGCAGTTCTCGCGCTCGGTCGGTGCCGCGTTTGGCACCGCCACCGTCGCCGCGGTCCTCTTTACGATGCTGGCGGCGTCCGACCCGGAAACCGCCCGGCTGTTCGCCGCCATGGTCAATCAGGGCGCGGCGGCGATGGCCGATCTGTCGGCGGCGCGGCGTGTCGTCATCCAGACCGAAGTCACCGACGCCTTTCGCGCCGCGTTCCTGACCGTCGCGGCATTCGCCAGCCTGGGCCTCGTCTGCGCGCTGACGATACCGATGCGGCGGATTACCTAGCGCATCAGCATTGCGCGCGGCTTAGCGGGCTGCTGCAATACTCTCCGGCGTCATTCCGGGGCGCGGGCGTCAGCCCGCGAACCCGGAATCTCGAGAGGCTTGGACGCAAACTAGTGTCGCACGCTTGCTGCGCGAGATTCCGGGTCCGCCGCGCACCGATCTCGGGTTTACCCGAGATCGGCATAATGATGCGCAGGTCGGCTATAGCCGACCTGCGTGCGCGCCCCGGAATGACCAAAAGAAATTTTTCAGCAACCTTTAATGCGCGGTGAACACCGGCAGGTTGGCCTTGGCCAGAATATGCCGCGTGGTACCGCCGAAGATCATCTGCCGCAGGCGGCTCTGGGTATAGGCGCCCTTGACGATCAGATCGCTGCCGTTCGCGGCCGCATAGGCGAGGATCAGTTCGCCGGCCGACCGATTGCTGCCGCGCTCGGTGACCGCCTGCGCCGCGATGCCGCTGAGCTGGAGATAGCGGGTGATTTGCTCGCCGATCGGCCCCGGCACCGTCGCGCCTTCGACCGTCAGCACGGTGACGCGCTTGGCCTGTTTCAGCAGCGGCATCGCGAACGCCGTCGCGCGCGCCTGCTCGGTGCTGCAATTCCACGCCACCAGGATATTGTCGCCGATCACGCTCGGGGGCGTCGGCGGCGCGATCAACGACGGCCGGCCGCTTTCGAACAGGCTCGCCTCCAGCGTACTCATGTGCGGCCCTTTCGGATTGCTGCTCGGCCGTCCCAGCACCGTCACGTCGAACACCCGGCCATAGCTGCCGACGAAGTAGTCGCCCTCGAGCGCATCCTCCAGCCAGCCGAACGACAACGCGCCGGTGTTGGCGACCGAGCGCGGCACGTGATGGTCGCGCATGAAAGTCTCGAACAGCGTGCGCGCCTCCTTGGCGGCCTCCTGGCTTTCGCGCTCGAATGACGCCAGCGGCATCGTGCTGGCGACATCCATCGCGACCGCATCGGTAATCGCAAACCGCAACGCAAAGCCTTCGACGTAGCTGTCGAACTTGCGCGCCAGCAGGAACGCCGTCTGCAGCGTCGAATCCATCACGTCGTTCTGTTCGGTCGGAACCAGGATTGTCTTCATCGTCGCCTCCACCCGCACCAGCATGATCAGGAAAAGTGGAAACCGGTTTTCCGTCCGATCATGCAACCAGCCAACGCAGACCATCCCTGGGATCGGCGTCTCCGCCCAGTCGATCCGATCGCAAATTCGACGTCAATGCGACCAGAACAACATCCGCGGTGCAACGCCGAACGCCGGCAGATCTAAAGTCGCAACTAGACTTATCGGCGGCAGGCGCTTTATTGCAAAGCATAACCCGCTTTTTCCTGGAAGGTCACTGCTTTGAGCCCCTCAGCCGTCGATCCCGCCGCCGTAAGCCCCTCCGAACCGGCGCTGCGCGCCATTGCCATGCCGGCGGACGCCAATCCCTTTGGCGATATTTTCGGTGGCTGGCTGCTGTCGCAAATGGACCTCGCCGGCAGCACGGTCGCAACAAGGCACGCGCGCGGACGGGTGGTGACGGTGGCAATCACCGCCATGACCTTTCGCCGTCCGGTCTTCATCGGCGACGAGGTGACCTGCTACGTCGACATCATCAAGGTCGGCCACACCTCGATCACGGTGAAGATCGAAAGCCGGGTCCGTCGCGGCATCGAGGATGAACAGATCTCGGTGACCGAGGGCATCTTCACCTATGTCGCGGTCGGGGCCGACCGCCGCCCGCGCCCGATCGTGGCCGAGACCTGAAAGCGCTTTCCTAATCTAACTGGCCGCTTGAAAACTCCCGGAGTCATTCCGGGGCGCGGGCGTCAGCCCGCGAACCCGGCGCGGCCCAGAATGACAATGAGAAATCTTTCGATCGTCATTCCGGGGCACCGCAACGCGGTGAACCCGGAATCCCGAGAGACCTGGACGCGTGTGCGGCGCGCTGACTGCTTAAGATTCCGGGTTCGCTGCTGCGCAGCGCCCCGGAATGACAGAAAAGCATCCCGCGGCTCAAGGCGGCGGCCCGAGCGTGTCGTGGTCGACATAGGCCTGGCCGTCGAATTGCGCCGGCGCCCAGGTCAGGGCGTGATAATCGAACCCGCGTTCGATCGTCGGCTTGATCACGGCGAAATACGGCGACACATCGAAATCGCGCGGGGTGAACAGGCCGTATTTGCGAATGTGGTCGACCTCGCCCTGAACAAAGGGCGCGACCCCATAAGTGCGGCCGTTCATCACGATCCGCTCCGGCAGGATCGGATAATGGATCGAATAGAACGATTGCGCGATCAGGGTCGAACAGATCGCGCGGGTCGGATCGCCGCTGCCGATCGCCAGCATCCGGCGGCGGAGCGCCACCGGCACCGGCGGATAGGGAAACAGGTAGCGCGCGAGATCGAGGACCTGCTTGGTGTCATATTGGGTTCCGAGCCGCGCCACCGCGAAGCTCACCACTGTCTTGCAATCCTCCTCGGTGAGCCCCACCGGCCGGCAGATGCGGGTGTTGAAATGCGCGAATTTCGACAGCGGAACCGCGGCCACCCCCGTTTCGGCCTCGGCTTCGATCAAGACCTTGGGCTCCTCGCCCTCCCGGAACGGCCCCAGCGCGTCGCCGATATAAAGCGCCGCGTGCGACCACGTCGATTGCGTGAGAAATTTGATCACTGCACTCAAACGTGTATTGCCCTCGACCAGCAGCACATCGCCGGGCCGTAGCGCCGTCGCCAGCACCGGCATGTCGGGTCCGAAGAAGGGCGCGTAACGGTAGGTGGGGGTGTTCAGATAGCGGAGGATCTGGCCGCTGATCCAGCGCGTGACGGCATCCAGCATTTCATGATACCTAAGCTTCAGATCGAACTCAGAATGATCGAACATACATAACGTCTGCGGGGCGGCAGCTTAAGGTTTTGTCACGACCTTGGTGCGCAAAGTAAGCGTCGCTTGCCTGTTGTCCTCTGAGTTGCATTCGCCCCTTGAACCCATGGGCTTGGTGCCAAAAACAGCCACGTTGCTGCGGGATCATCGCGTTGCCGAACAAGCCCGGTGCGGAACATTTTGACATTGTCGCGGTTGATGGCCGCGGCCTGGTGGTATCCCATGAATGATTTTTCCTTCCGTCGGGACTGGTTGTCCCGGCCGATCTTCCGGTGGGCGCAGCATGCGCTGCCGAGCCTGTCCGACACCGAACGCGAGGCGATCGAAGCCGGCGACGTCTGGTGGGATGCCGACCTGTTCAGCGGCAACCCGGATTGGGCCAAGCTCCTGGCGGTTCCGCCGGCGACGCTGTCCGCGGAGGAGCAGGCCTTCCTCGACGGCCCGGTCGAAGAACTCTGCCATATGGTCGACGATTGGCAGGTGACCTGGGAACTCGGCGATCTTCCCCCAGAAGTCTGGGACTTCCTGAAGACCCGCAAGTTCTTCGCCATGATCATCCCGAAAAGCTATGGCGGCCTCGGCTTTTCCGCCTATGCCCATTCCGAGGTGGTGCGCAAGCTCTCGACCTGCTCGATCACCCTGGCGGTCACCGCCATGGTGCCGAACTCGCTCGGCCCGGGCGAGCTGCTGCTGCAATTCGGCACCGACGCCCAGCGCGATTACTGGCTGCCGCGGCTCGCCGCCGGCACCGAAATTCCCTGTTTCGGCCTGACCAGTCCGGAAGCCGGTTCGGACGCCGCCTCGATGGTGGATTCCGGAATCGTCTGCCGCGGCACCTTCAACGGCCGCGACGTCCTCGGCATCCGGCTCAATTGGCACAAGCGCTACATTACGCTTGGCCCGGTCGCCACCGTCCTCGGCCTCGCCTTCAAGCTGCGCGATCCCGATCATCTGATCGGCGACCGCGACAACATCGGCATCACCGTCGCGCTGGTGCCGACCCATCTGCCGGGCATCGAGATCGGACGCCGTCATCTGCCGGCGATGCAATCCTTCCAGAATGGCCCGAACTGGGGCCACGATGTCTTCATTCCGCTCGACAACGTCATCGGCGGCGTCGCCCAGGTCGGCAAGGGCTGGAAGATGCTGATGAGCGCGCTCGCCGCCGGACGCGGCATTTCGCTGCCGTCGCTGTCGGCCGCCGGAACCGCTTTTTCAGCCCATGTGACCGGGGCCTATGCGCGCGTGCGCGAACAATTCCATATCCCGATCGGCCGCTTCGAGGCGATCCAGGAACGGCTCGGACGGATGGCGGCGAGCGCCTATCTGCTCGACGCCGCGCGCCGGCTGACCTGCGCCGGCATCGATCAGGGCCGCAAGCCGGCGGTGATCACCGCGGTGATGAAATCCCAAGCCACCGAGCGTCTGCGGATCTCGATCAACGACGCCATGGACGTTCACGGCGGCAAGGGCATCATCGACGGCCCGCTGAATTATCTCGGCAACCTCTATCGCTCGATCCCGATCGGGATCACCGTCGAGGGCGCCAATATCGTGACCCGCAGCCTGATGCAGTTCGGTCAGGGCGCCATTCGCAGTCATCCGTTCATTCTCAAGGAAATGCTGGCGCTGCAGGATCCCGACCGCGCGCGCGGGCTGGACGCCTTCGATCACACGTTCTGGCAGCATCTCGGTCACAGCTTCGTCAATGCGCTGCGCGCCTGGGCGCATAATTGGAGCGGCGGGATGTTCGCCCCCGCCCCCGCCGCCGGCAGCGTCTCCGGATTTTATCGGCAGCTCAGCCGCTATTCGTCTGCCTTCGCGCTCGCCGTCGACATGGCCTTGCTGGTGCTCGGCGGCGGCCTCAAGCGTCACGAAATGATCTCCGCCCGGTTCGGCGACGTGCTGTCGGAACTCTATCTGTTGTCGGCAGTGCTCAAGCGCTGGAAAGACGAAGGCGAGCAACCGGCCGATCTGCCGCTGGTGGAATGGTGCATGGACGCCGGCATGGCCACCATCGAAGCGCGCATCGACGAGATCATTGCCAACTTCCCCAACCGCCCGACCGCGTGGCTGCTGCGTTTCCTGGTGCAGCCGCTTGGACCGCGGCGGCGCGGACCGCCGGATGCGTTGACCCGGGTCTGTGCCGCGATTCTCCTGGAACCGTCCGCCACCCGCGACCGCCTCACCGTCGACATTTTCCACGCCACCGACGGCAAGGGCATGGCGCGCCTCGATCATGCCTTCGCGCTGGTCGTCGCCGTCCAGCCGCTGCGCGATCGCTTGCGCAACGCGCGCATTCACGACGTCGAGGAAGCGCGCCAGCGCGGACTGATCGACGCCGCCGATGTCGCGCGGCTCCAGGCCGCCGACCAGGCGATCGCCGACGTCGTCGCGGTCGATGATTTTGCGGCCGACGAGCTTGCTCCGCGCCGCCGTTCTGACACCGAAGGAGAGCTCCCATTACCAGCGACGGCGGAACTCAAGCGGGCGTCCGGGCTATAGCGGACCGCCCGGTCTATATCGTCGACGGCAGCCGGACGCCTTTCATCAAGGCGCGCGGCCGGCCGGGCCCGTTCACCCCGGTCGATCTCGCGGTCCAGTGCGGCCGGCCGCTGCTGCTGCGGCAGCCGTTTGCGCCCGACGCGTTCGATCAGGTCATCCTCGGCTGCGTCAACGTGATCGCCGACGAGATGAACCCGGCCCGCGTCGCAGCGCTGCGCCTCGGCATGGGTGAGGCGATGACTGCTTTCACCGTGCAGATCAATTGCGGCTCCGGCATGCAGTCGATCGACACCGGCTACCGCTATATCCAGCAGGGCGTCTCCGATCTCGTGCTCGCCGGCGGCGCCGAATCGCTCAGCCATTCGCCGCTGGTGTTCTCGCGCGACGGCGTCAACTTTTTTGCGGCGCTCGCCGCTGCGCGCGATCCGTGGTCGAAGCTGATGGCGCTGACACGCCTGCGCCCATCGACGTTCAAACCGGTGATCGGTCTCGAGCGCGGGCTCACCGACCCGATCGTCGAACTCAACATGGGCCAAACCGCCGAGCTGGTCGCCCACCTGTTCCACATCTCGCGGCGCGACGCCGATCAATACGCGGTGGAAAGCCATATCAAGCTCGCCCGCGCCCAGACCAACGGGCACTTCAACGGCGAACTGGAAATCGCCTTCGGTCGCGACGGCAAGGTCTACGACCACGACGACGGCGTGCGCCCGGACAGTTCGATGGAATCGCTTGCCAAGCTCAAGCCGGCGTTCGAGCGCCCGTGGGGCAAGGTCACGCCCGGCAACTCTTCGCAGATCACCGACGGCGCCTCGTGGGTGATTCTTGCCTCCGAACAGGCGGTGCGTGATCATAATCTGAAGCCGTTGGCGGTGATCGTCGACAGCGAATGGTCGGCGCTCGATCCCTCGATCATGGGGCTCGGGCCGGTGCTGTGCTCGACCGCGCTGCTGCGGCGCCACGGCCTGCGGCTCGGCGACATCGAATTATGGGAACTCAACGAAGCCTTCGCCGCGCAGGTGCTGGCCTGTCTCGCCGCCTGGGAAGACGATGGCTTCTGCCGCGACGTGCTCTCGCTCGACGGGGCGGCCGGCCGCATCGACCGCGACAAGCTCAATGTCGACGGCGGCGCCATCGGCCTCGGCCATCCGGTCGGCGCCAGCGGCAATCGCATCGTGCTGCATCTCGTCAATGCCATGAAGCGGCTCGGCGCCAAGCGCGGGATCGCCACCGAATGTATCGGTGGCGGCCAAGGCGGCGCCATGCTGATCGAAACCGTTTAGGAGCGCGCCCGATGACCAAGACCGCATGGGACGCGCTGGCCCCGCGAAATGTCGACCTGGGTCCGTTCTCCGACGCCGGCGGCGCCGCGGCGCCCGGCCCCTGGCAGAACTGGAAATTGCTGCGCGACGGCGACGGCATCGCCTGGCTGCTGTTCGACAAGGCCGGCGCGCGCGCCAACACCTTGTCGGAAGCGGTGCTGCTGGAATTCAAGGACGTGCTCGACACCCTGGAACGCGACCCGCCGAAAGGCCTGGTGCTGCGCTCGGGCAAGCCCGGCGGATTCATCGCCGGCGCCGATGTCGGCGACTTTCGCGGCATGAAGGATGCGCGCGAAGTCGAGACCCAGATCGCCGGCGCGCATACCCTGGTCGATCGGCTTGATCACCTGCGGTTTCCGACCGTCGCGGTCATTCACGGCTATTGCCTCGGCGGCGGGCTCGAACTCGCACTCGCCTGCGACTACCGGGTCGCGATCGAAGGCGCGAGCTTCGGCTTTCCCGAGACTTTGCTCGGCCTGCATCCCGGCCTCGGCGGCACCGTGCGCTCGACCCATCTGATCAATCCGCTCGAAGCCATGACCATGATGCTGACCGGCCGCACCACCCGCGCCCGCAAGGCCAAGGCGCTCGGCCTCGTCGATGCGATCACCCAGGAGCGCCACGTGCGCGCCGCGGTCAAGGCCGCTGTCAACGGCGATCTGAAAACCGCGCGCTCGAAGATTGCCGTGCAATTGTTCAATCTCGGCCCCGCCCGCACCCTGCTCGCCAAGCGCATGCGCGCGGAGACCGCCAAGAAAACCCGGCGCGAGCATTATCCGCAGCCGTTTGCGCTGATCGACCTGTGGGAAGCCCATGGCGGCGACCTGCTGGCGATGCAGCAGGCGGAAATCACCTCGTTCTCGCGCCTCCTGGTGAGCGACACGGCGCAGAACCTGGTGCGCGTGTTCTTCCTGCGCGAATTGCTCAAGGGCAAGGCGGGAGAACCCTGGTCCGGAAAGCGCGTTCACGTCATCGGCGCCGGTGCCATGGGCGGCGACATCGCCGCCTGGTGCGCCTGGCACGGACTGACCGTCAGCCTCGCCGACATGAAGCCGGAACCGATCGCCGGCGCCATCAAGCGGGCCTCCGACCTGTTCGGCAAGATCGCCGACAAGCGCACCGACGTACGCGATGCGCTCGACCGCCTGATTCCCGATCTCAAGGGCGAGGGCGTGCCGCTCGCCGACCTGGTGATCGAAGCGGTGCCGGAGCGCCTCGATCTCAAGCAAAAGGTCTATGCCACCATCGAACCGCTGATGCGCCACGACGCTATCCTCGCCACCAACACCTCGAGCATTCCGCTGGAACAGCTCAGCGCCGGCCTGGCGCGGCCCGAACGCCTGGTCGGCCTGCATTTCTTCAATCCGGTATCGCGCATGCAACTGGTCGAAGTGGTGCATCACGACGGGATTTCTCCTGACGTGCTGACGCAGGCAAGCGCTTTTCTCGGCCGCATCGATCGCCTGCCCGCCGCCGTCAAGAGCGCGCCGGGGTTCCTGGTCAACCGCGCGCTGACGCCGTATCTGCTGGAAGCGATGGTGCTGGTGGACGAGCGATTCACCCGCGAAACCATCGATGCCGCCGCCGAACGCTTCGGCATGCCGATGGGACCGATCGAACTCGCCGACCAGGTCGGCCTCGACATCTGTCTGCATGTCGCCGACGTGCTGGCGCAAAGCCTCGACCGCAAGATGCCGGCGATCCCGCAATGGCTGCGCGACAAGGTCGCCAAGGGCGAACTCGGCCGCAAGACCGGCAAGGGCCTGTACGATTGGAAAGACGGCAAAGCAGTCAAGACCGTCGAGCCGCAGGATGCCGCCCCCGACCTCACCGATCGCCTGATCCTGCCGCTGCTCGACGTCTGCGTCGGCTGCCTGCGCGAGGGCATCGTCGCCGATGAAGACACCGTCGATGCCGCCATGGTGTTCGCCACCGGCTTCGCACCGTTCCGCGGCGGCCCGATGCACTATGCGCGCACCCGCGGCATCGCCGACATCAAGTCCACGCTCCAACGCCTGGCCCAGCGCCACGGCGACCGGTTCCAGCCCGATCCGGGGTGGGACCGGCTGTCCTAGAGCACGATCAGGACGTTGACCTCCGGGATCGATTCCATCTTGACCAAACTCGTTCTAGGCATTCGCGGGCGCCTGCTGCAGCAGCTTCAACACATGTTCGGTTGTGCCTGCCTCTCCGAGCCGGGGAAAAATGGTCTCGACGCTATGCCGGTGCGCGTCGGCGTTTCGATCGGTCATCGCGTCCACCACCAGCGCCACATTGTATCCGAGGTCATAGGCGCTGCGCGCCGTTGACTCCACGCCGCTGCTGGTCGCCACCCCCGTCAGAACGACTTGGGTGACGCCACGCTGGCGCAAATACGCATCCAATGAGGTGCCGGCAAACGCCCCAAGTCGCTGCTTGCTGACGATGTGGTCACCGGGCTGCTGGTCCAATTCAGGAACCAATTGGGTCCAGTCGTCCTTGAACGTCCGTTCGGGAACGCCGGCATCGGTGCGACCCGGAGCCCGACCGGTCACGTTGACGAGAACCACCGGCAGACCATGCGCGCGGAAGGCACGTGCAAGCTTGGCGGAGCGATCGACGACGTCGCTGGCCGGATGCACGCTCGGCAGATCGACAATCCCCTTTTGCAGGTCGATGACGATCAAGGCGGCGTTGGTGTCGAGTGTTGTAAGAGACATGGTTTTTCCTTTTGGCGCGGGAGTCATGATGCTGCTGGCGGTGGAAGGCGCTGGCGGCCCGGCATCTGCAATCTCCCGGTTGGAGCGGGTGACACGGAGACGTCCCGCGTCGATGCGCATATGCAGGCGACGGTATTTCAGAAGGTAGGCGAGGCCCGCAATCGCAGCGGCAAAGCCCCCAGCGGCGCCGATGCCGAGCCCCCAGCGTGGGCCGAATGCATCCGCGACCCAACCGATGATCGGCGCGCCGATGGGCGTGCCGCCCAGGCCGATGGCGAGCAGAATCGCCATGACGCGACCCCGCATGGCGGGCGCGGTTGATAGTTGCACCAGACTGTTGCTTGACGTGGTGAAGGTCTGGACGGAGACACCGATGACGACGAGAGCAACCCCGAACAACACAAAACTCGGCGTGATCGCGGCGAGTGCGAATCCGCACCCCAAGACTGCGGCGGCGGCCAGCAACACGCCGATATCGGGTTTCTCTCGCCTGGCGGTGAGAAGCGCGCCGGCAACCGAGCCAACTGCCATGATCGACGTCAACAGCCCAAATTGATCGGCTCCAGCGTGAAAGACGACGACAGACATGGTCGAAATAAAGATCGGAAAGTTGGCTCCGAACGTTCCGATCAGGAAGAACATGACCAGGAGGATTTTGAGGTCGGGGCGGTTCCAGACGTAACGAAAACCGTCCGCGAAGCTGCCGCGGGTGTGCGCGGCCCGGGTGCTGAGATGAAGTTCATCGGCGCGGAGGAGATAGAGCGAACACAGCACGGCGATGAACGAGGCGGCGTTGATCAAAAACACCCATCCGGAGCCGACGGCGGCGATGAGGACACCGGCGATCGCCGGACCGATCAGTCGCGCGGCGTTGAATGACGCCGAGTTCAACGCCACGGCGTTCGCGAGGTCCGCTTCTCCGACCAGTTCGGCAACGAACGTCTGGCGCACCGCCGAATCGAGCGCCGTGACGCAGCCCTGCAAGAACGCAATCGCGTAGACGTGCCACAGCTGCACGGCGCCGGAGACGGTGAGGACGCCAAGGCCAAGGGCAAGAACACCCATAGCCGCCTGGGTGGCCATCAGGAGCTTCCGCCGATCGAAACGATCCGCGGCGAGACCGGTCACCGGCAGCAACAGAACGAAGGGGCCGAACTGGAGCGCCATGACCACCCCGACCGCCGTTGCACTCTGGTGCGTCAGCGCGGTGAGAACGATCCAATCCTGGGCGGTGCGCTGCATCCAGGTCCCGACGTTGGACACGATCGCGCCGGCAGCCCACATCCGATAATTGGTGTTGTTCAGTGAACGAAAGGTGCCTTTCACCCGATCGCCCGCGGATTCGTCGGGGAATTGCCGCCGTGAAATCGACCGAACATCCGCGCCATCGCGGTGCTCATGAGAACAACGCCCAGTCCAAGGATGATAACGTCATCGGTGGATTGCAGGTCGAAATGTCCAACGCGACACAACAGGACATAGCCCACGGCCAGATTGGCACACCCCCACAGTGCATTGACTGTCGATGACGACTGCCCCTGGCCGGACGGTTTCGCAAAGGGACTTTGAAACGGGCGGCCCATCACGCCGCTGACAAAGTGCGGAACCGCGTTGGTCAGAAACGCTCCGCCGAAGAACCATGAGGCATAGGGAACCCATTGCATAGGGACGTTCCTCAATTGTCGCGTTGAAAATTGCCGTTCACAACTCGACCAAGCGCTTGATGATCTCGCCGGCCGCGAACAGCGTTTCGCGATCCTGCTCGTCGAGTTGGGCGATGGCGTGCACCAGCCAGCTCCGCTTTGCATCCTTGGTGCTCTTGCGAACCGCCGCACCCTTGGAGGTGAGTTGGATGTTCACCTGACGGCCATCGGTCGGATGCCGTTTGCGCTCGACGATGCCGATCTGCTCAAGCGCTGCGATAATGGTTCCCATCGACTGCGGTTTCATGCCTTCCGCGCGCGCCAGATCGGCCGTCGTCGCCGGTCCGTCCTTGTCCAGCCGCGCCATCACAGCGGTTTGGGTCAATGAAAGATCGTGGGAACTGCCCGTCGCGCGCAGCCGGCGCAGCAACAGGCCAAAGGCAAGAACCAGTTCCGTGACGGCGGCATCGAGATTTTTTCGCAACATCATGGTATGTGACTATACGATACACAGTCTATCTGGCAAGTCTTTCTTCGCAGTTTGCCTTCTTTGTTCTAGCTTATCGATGAGAGGCCCGCGCGGCGACAGAAACGCCCATGAGGATGCACGCGGCGAGGCGAAACGCTGACCGCCACACAGCTTGCGCTGCCGAAAGCCCGCTGCGGGTTTTAGCTTTATTTTTTCACCCGATCTGGCATGCAATGAATGACCCGCGTTTCCAATCACCAATGGGACCTGTTGAAATGAATGCTGCCGCACGCGTTGCGTCGTTCGACGATGCCGACCAGCTCGCCGACGCGATCATCGCCCGGGTCGGCAAGACCATCGTGCTGGCGCTGCCGCTCGGGCTCGGCAAGGCCAATCATGTCGCCAACGCGATATTTCACCGCGCGGTTAAGGATCCGAGCATCCGGTTGCGGATCTTCACCGCGCTGACGCTGGAAAGTCCGCGGCCGAAAGCTGGCCTGCAATGGCGCTTCACCCAGCCGCTGGTCGAGCGCCTGTTCGCCGGCTATCCGGCACTCGCCTACGCGCTCGCCCAGCACGAGGGCACGCTGCCGCCCAATATCGAAGTCGACGAGTTCTTCTTCCTGGCCGGAAGTCGTCTCGGCATGGGCTCGGCCCAGCGCAATTACATCTCGGCCAACTACACCCACGCACTGCGCTACGTGCTCGACCGCGGCGTCAACGTGGTGGCGCAACTGGTCGCCCATCGCGTGCGCGACGGCGAGACCCGCTTGAGCCTCGCGAGCAATCCCGACATCACCCTCGACCTGCTGGCCGAGCGACGGCGCGGCAAGGCGCAGTTCCTGTTCATCGGCCAGCTCAACAGCGAATTGCCCTTCATGCCGGGCGCGGCCGACCTGCCCGCCCAGGAATTCGACTATCTTCTCGCCGGCAAGCAGAACGACTTTCCGCTGTTTGCCCCGCCGCGCGAACCGATCAGCCTCGCCGACTACGCCGCCGGCCTGCATGTCGCCCGCACCGTTGCCGACGGCGGGACCCTGCAACTCGGCATCGGGTCGCTGGGCGACGCCATCACCAAGGCGTTGATCATGCGCCATCGCAGCAACGCCGATTTCCGCCGCATCATTGCCCGGCTCGATCAAGCGCATCTGGCGCCGCCGTCGATGCGCGAAGACGGCCGCTTCGACATCGGCCTCCACGGCGCGAGCGAAATGCTGGTCGAGGGATTTCTCGATCTGATCGAGGCCGGCGTGCTCAAGCGCGAGGTCGATGGCGCCTTGCTGCATGCCGCCTTCTTCATCGGGTCGCGCGCCTTCAATCAGGCGCTGCGGGAAATGCCTGAATCGCAGCGCGCCAAGCTCAAGATGTCGGCGGTCTCCTACGTCAACGAACTCTATGGCGACGAGGAAACCAAGCGGCGCGCCCGCGTCAAGGGCCGCTTCATCAACAACGCCATGATGGCGACGCTGCTCGGCGCCGTCGTCTCCGACGGCCTCGACAATGGCCAGGTCGTCAGCGGCGTCGGCGGCCAATACAATTTCGTCGCCCAGAGCTTTGCCCTGGAGGATGCGCGCTCGATCATCGTGCTGCGCTCAACCCGCGACCAGCGCGGCAAGGCCGTCTCCAATATCCGCTGGAATTATGGCCACACCACCATTCCCCGCCATCTGCGCGATGTCGTCGCCACCGAATACGGGCTTGCCGACCTGCGCGGCAAGTCCGACCGCGACACCATTGCCGCGATGCTGGCGGTGACCGATTCGCGATTCCAGAACGAATTGCTGCGCCAGGCCAAGGACGCCGGCAAGATCGAGCGTGGCTACGACATCCCCGCCACCGCGCGCGACAATACGCCGGAAGCAATCGAGCGCGCGCTGGCGCCGGCGCGGGACAAGGGAATGATTCCGCCGTTCCCGTTCGGCACCGACTTTACCGAGCCGGAACAGCGCCTGCTGCCGGCGCTCACCCTGCTGCGCTCCGCCTCGGCGTCACCGCTTCAATTGCTGCGCATCCTGTTGCAGGGGTTGGGCGCCGGGACACCCTCGCCCGAAATCGTCGCAAGCCTCGCCCGCATGGGGCTCGACCAGCCGAACGGCCTGTCCGAATGGGCGAACGCCGCGCTGGTGCGCGGTGCGCTCCGGCAGGCGCCGCTTCCGGCGGCCGACATCAGCGCCACCTACCCATTGGGGCCGGCCGGCAGAAAATAGACCAACATGCCGTAAGCCGCCGCTTCATCCCAATGCGTGAGGACCGGCGCGAGCAGCGGCTCGCGCTTCATTGCGGCAACCAAGGCACAGAAAACCACCACCAGCATCAAGAGCCCCTTCAGGGCCGGAGCAAATCCGTACTTGCCGCCGCTCGCCATGGCGCCAAGGATCGCCAGCCGCAGAAAGAAGCGTACCAGCACCTGGACGGAACTCGGATGGGTCGAGAGCTCGGGGCCGAACCGCATCACTGCCTCGCGGGATTTTCCAGCAACCAGCGGCTACCCTCGGCGACCGCCAAGGAAAAAATGGTGGCCGCCTGTTTGAGCGGCCACCCGAGTGCGGGGAGGAAGTTCTGCCGGCCGATCTGTCACAGACGGATCGTCGCTCGTGGATTACTTGGCCAACGCGTCCAGAGCCATGTTCAGCGCCAGCACATTGACGTGCACTTCGCCAATCACCCCGAGACTGCGTCCTTGCGTCTGGTTCGCGACCAGGTTTGCCACCGTCGCTTCCGGCAGCTTGCGGGCCTTGGCGACCCGCGGGACCTGGAACGCCGCCGCTGCCGGGGTGATGTCGGGATCAAGCCCGCTGGCGGAGGTGGTCACCAGATCGACCGGGATCGGCTTCTTGTTCTCCGCTTTCAGCTTCTCCGCCGCGGCGGTGACGCGATCGATCAGCGCCTTGCTGGTCGGCCCGAGGTTCGAACCCATCGAATTCGACGCGTTGTAGGGCGCATCCACCGTCTTGGTGGAATCGTTCGGGTCGGTATCGTTGGTGGCCGAGGGCCGGCCATGGAAATACTTGTCGTCGGTGAAGTTCTGGCCGATCAGCGTCGAACCGATGACCTTGCCGTCCTTCTCGACCAATGAACCATTGGCCTGCCAGGGGAAGATCACCTGCGCGATGCCGGTGATGGCGAGCGGATAGGCGAGCCCGGTCAATACCGTGAACAGGATCACCATCATGATGGCGGGGCGAAATTCCTTCAACATGGCCGTTGTCCTCAGATGAGCCCGATATGGGTGATCAGCACGTCGATGACCTTGATCCCGACGAAGGGGACCAGCACGCCACCGGCGCCATAGATGATGAGATTGCGCAGCAGCAGCCGTCCGGCGCTCTGCGGGCGATATTTGACCCCGCGCAACGCCAGCGGGATCAGCGCGACAATGATCAGCGCGTTGAAGATCACCGCCGACAGGATCGCGCTTTGCGGCGTCTGCAGCCCCATTACGTTGATGACGTTGAGGCTCGGGTAGAACGCGGCAAACATCGCCGGAATGATCGCGAAATATTTCGCGACGTCGTTGGCGATCGAGAACGTGGTCAGCGCCCCGCGCGTGATCAGCAGCTGCTTGCCGATCAGCACGACTTCGATCAGCTTGGTCGGATCGGAATCCAGATCGACCATGTTGCCGGCCTCGCGCGCGGCCTGGGTTCCGGTCTGCATGGCGACGCCGACATCGGCCTGCGCCAGCGCCGGCGCATCGTTGGTGCCGTCGCCGCACATCGCGACCAACTTGCCGCTGGCCTGTTCGTCGCGAATCAGCCGCAGCTTGTCTTCGGGCGTCGCTTGCGCGAGATAGTCGTCGACGCCGGATTCTGCCGCGATCGCCGCCGCGGTCAGCGGATTATCACCGGTGATCATCACCGTGCGGATACCCATGCGGCGCAGTTCGCCGAAGCGCTCGCGGATGCCGCCTTTGACGATGTCCTTGAGGTGGATCACCCCGAGCACGCGATTGTCCTTGGCGACTGCGAGCGGCGTCCCGCCGGCGCGGGCGATCCGCTCGGTGACGTCCTTCAACTGCGTCGAGATCGGCGCGCTTTGCACCCCGGATTTCTGGGTCACATAAGCCACGATCGCATCGACCGCGCCCTTGCGGATCGAGGAGCCGCCGACATCGACGCCGCTCATGCGGGTCTGCGCGGTGAACGGAATGAAGTGCACGTTCAGCTCCGCCATGCTGCGTTCGCGCAGGCCGTATTTCTCCTTCGCCAGCACCACGATCGAGCGGCCTTCGGGCGTCTCGTCGCTGAACGACGACAGCTGCGCCGCCTCGGCGAGCTCTTGCGCTGTAACACCCGGCATCGGGATGAACTCCGACGCCTGGCGATTGCCGAGGGTGATGGTGCCGGTCTTGTCCAGCAGCAGGGTGTCGACGTCGCCCGCCGCCTCGACCGCGCGGCCGGACATCGCCAGCACGTTGAATTTGACCAGCCGGTCCATGCCGGCAATGCCGATCGCCGATAACAGTGCGCCGATCGTGGTCGGAATCAGGGTGACGAACAGCGCCACCAGCACGACCACAGAAATCGTTCCCCCGGCATAGATCGCAAAGCTCGGGATCGTCACCGTGGCGAACACGAAGATGATGGTCATGCCCGCGAGCAGGATGTTCAGCGCGATTTCGTTCGGCGTCTTCTGCCGCACCGCGCCTTCGACCAGCGCGATCATGCGATCGAGAAAGGTCGATCCTTGAGCGGCGGTGATCCGCACCTTGATCCAGTCGGACAGCACCCGGGTGCCGCCGGTAACCGCGGAACGGTCGCCGCCGCTTTCGCGGATCACCGGCGCGGATTCACCGGTGATGGCGGATTCATCGACCGAGGCGATGCCTTCGATCACGTCACCGTCGCTGGGCACGAAGTCGCCGGCCTCCACCAGCACCAGATCGCCCTGCTTCAGCGCCAGCGCCGAGACCTTGGTGAAGTCCCGGCCGCCGGCCGCGGCGAGGCGCTTGGCCTGCGTTTCCGTGCGCATGCGCCGCAGATTGTCCGCCTGCGCCTTGCCGCGCCCCTCGGCAATGGCCTCGGCAAAATTGGCGAACAGCACGGTGAACCACAGCCAGAACGTGATCTGCGCCGAGAACAGGATTCCACCGGCGCCGATCGCGATGTCGCGGATCACCAGGATCGTGGTCAGGACCGATACGATCTCGACCACGAACATGACCGGATTGCGCGCCAGCGTACGCGGATCGAGCTTGCGGAAGGCTTGCCCGATCGCGGTCGCGATCAGGCTGCCCGACAGGCCGGGGACGGTTTTCTGCCGGCCCAACCGGATTTCAGAGGACGTTGTTGCAGCAGAGTTCATGGGAGTGCCCTCAGTACGTTGAGCCAGCGAGCATCTGGAAATGCTCGACGATGGGTCCGAGCGCGAGCGCGGGGAAATAGATCAGTCCGCCGGTGATGATGATCACGCCGATCAGCAGCGCCACGTAGAGCCCATTGTCGGTGGGGAACGTGCCGGCCGACGCCGGAACCAGTTTCTTCGCCGCCAGCGAACCGGCAATGGCGAGCACCGGCACGATGATCGCGAAGCGACCGATCATCATCGCCGCCGCGCCGGTCAGATTGTAGAACAAGGTGTTTCCGGTGAGCCCGGCAAACGCGCTGCCGTTGTTTCCGGTCATCGAGGTGTAGGCGTAGAGGATCTCGCTGAAGCCGTGCGGACCGCTATTGGCCGGACCGGCGATGCCGGCGGGCAGCACCACCGAGAGCGCAGTGAAGCCGAGCGTCGACAGCGGCCACGCCAGGACCGCGAGCATCGCCATCTTGACCTCACGCGATTCGAGCTTCTTGCCGACATATTCCGGCGTGCGGCCGACCATCAGTCCGGCGATAAACAGCGTCAGGATCGCAAACAGCAGCATGCCGTACATGCCGGCGCCGACGCCGCCGAAAATGATTTCGCCGAGTTGAATATTGACCAGCGGCACCATGCCCCCAAGCGCAGTGAAGCTGTCGTGCATCGCATTCACCGCCCCGCACGAGGCGTCGGTGGTGACGGTCGCAAACAAGGCGGAATTGGCGATGCCGAACCGCACCTCCTTGCCTTCCATGTTGCCGCCCGCCTGCATCGCGCTCGCCACCTGGTCGACCCCAAGCGACGTAAACGCCGGATTGCCGGCGCCTTCCGCCCAATAGGCCACGGCCGCGCCGGCGAGGAACAGCACGCCCATGGCGCCGAACAGCGCCCAGCCCTGTTTCTGGTTGCCGACCATGCGGCCAAACACGTTGGTCAATGCCGCGCCGATGGCGAAGATCAACACCATCTGCAGCAGGTTCGACAGCGCGGTCGGATTCTCATAGGGATGCGCCGCATTGGCGTTGAAGAACCCGCCGCCATTGGTGCCCAGCATCTTGATCGCGATTTGCGATGCCACCGGCCCCTGCGCGATCGTCTGCTTGGCGCCCTCGAGCGTCGTCGCATCAACATAGGAATTCAGATTCTGCGGCATGCCCTGGAAGATCAGGAACAGCGCCGCGAGAATCGATATCGGCAGCAGGAGATAGAGCACCGAGCGGGTCATATCGACCCAGAAATTGCCGATGGTCTGCGCCGAGCGCCGCGCGAAGCCGCGGATCAGGGCGACGGCAATGGCGATGCCCGTCGCCGCGGAGACGAAGTTGTGCACGGTCAGTCCCGCCATCTGCACCAGATAGCTCATGGTGCCTTCGCCACCGTAGTTCTGCCAGTTGGTGTTGGTGATGAAGCTCACCGACGTGTTGAGGGCAAGATCCGGCGCCACGCCGGAAAACCCCTGCGGATTGAACGGCAGAAAATCCTGCGCGCGCATCAACACGTACAGCACCAGGAAGCCGACCAGATTGAACAGCAGCATGCCGATCGTGTAGACGACCCAGCTCTGTTCGCGCGCCGGATCAACGCCGGACAGGCGATAGAACACGCCCTCCACCGGCCGCAGCACCGGCGACAGAAATGTCCGCTCGCCGGCGAAGACGCGGGTCATGTAGGCGCCAAGCGGCACCGTTACTGCGGCGACGAGCGCCATGAAGATGGCGATCTGCACCCATCCGTTGATGGTCATGGCAAGCCCCTAGAATCGTTCTGGACGCGCGAGCGCGTACACGAGATAGACAAGGATGATGACGGACACCGCGCCGCCGAGCATGAAGTCGAATGTCATGGCAGCCTCACAACCGGTCGCAGACGGCGACGTAGCCGAGGAACAGCACGAACGAAGCCGTGCCGAGAATCAGCATCACCGCATCAAGCAAGGGCATAGGCATGGGAACCTCGCGTCATTCGCCCGCTGGAAGATTCGGGGCTTTGTGTAGGCCCGACCCGCATCAAATCGCTATGTGAGATTTGGGCGACCGGCATAAAGAACGCATAAAAGAAATTCTCAAACGCCTAGCATTTAAGTATCTGACTTCGGATCGAGCCGATTGATCTGCCGCAATTTCGCGTTGCATCAATGTGGATCGGATTCCGGTGCCCTTTGACCGAACGCCTGGGCCGGCGCGAACGCGCCCTTGGCCGGAGGTATCATCAGCGCGTCGGCATACTTGTCGAAGCAGGCCAGACGCTCCTCGGCGCTTTCGATCGCCGCACATTGGCGCGGGTTGACGGTTCGCTCGACGGCGACACTCTGCGTGAGTGCCGACCACATCGCCGGAGCGATGGAAACCACTGCCGCCACCGTCGCCGCCAACAGCGCCGCGATCGCCACCGCGATCACCACATCGGCCATGACAGGCCGCCGGCCCGCCTGCCGTTGCGCACGTCGATCGTCGGAGGGTCGAACCGCAGCCATGATTCCGTTAACTCATTCATGCGCCGCGGCTGACGCGGCACCATCAAAGATGGCGTAGGCGGTGTAAAATCTCGATCCGCATATCGATGCAAGCGCATAAACGACCCATAAAAGCGCGCGGCAAGCCTCGAGAACGCCTGCGCCAGATGGAGCAATTCCAGCGCCGGCCCATGGATTCCACCGGAGCATCCGCCGGCATTTGCGTCTCGTTTATGGGCCGACGAACATTTTCATATCGAATTCATATGCGGCGATGACCACATTCGCTCGACACAATCGACGTTCCGCACCAGTGCGGACAACCGGACTGATCGGAACGAAATGTCATTGATTGTTCGAATGGTGCGGCAGGTTCTGCGCAGCCTTGCGAAGACCCGGCACCACCGGAACCGGATTGAAAGCGAGTTGCTGTTCGGAAAGTACCGGCTTTCAAACAAGAACGACGATGACCTCCGTCCCATGGCTTGATGCCGCGCTGGGGACGTCGGTCCACGGAGCGTGTCATGACCCGCGACAACAACAAGCCTTCCCGCCGCGCATTGCTGGAACTTCCGGCAGCGCTCGCTCTCGGCATGGTCCTGCTGGCGGCCATGCTTGCCAAGGGCGGCTATCCGCTCTTGGCGCTCGGAGCAGTGGCCGGCTTTCAGATCTTGTATCCCTTGGCCGGGCTCGTGGCACCGCGCGGCCTGGAGCTCATACAAAGAGTGCGACGCGACGCGCGCATGATGCGCACGGATCCGCGCAGAACGACGCTTGCGTCCGGAAAAATCGCCAGCGGCGCGGCGCTGTAGTCAAGTCGGGTCGGTCGACGTTCTTATTCCTCGTTTACGCCGACCGGCCCTTTTCCGTCTCGAATTTATACACTGCCCGCACCAGATTCCCCGGCACCGGTTGCTTCATTGACCGAATCCTTTCGCAAACGAGGGACTGCGATGACCACCATCACCGTTTCGCCTGCAACGCCTGCCCACAGGCTATGGCAGGGATTGCGACACGCTCTGCTCCACGTCGCAAATGCTTTCGCCGAATCGCGGATGCGTCGAGCAGAGATCGAGATCGAACAATATCTCCGCATGCGCGGAAGCCTCGCGGAGAGCGATCACCGTTCGGAAAATTGAGCGCACGTTCACCGACAGCACAAGCAGAACCCGTCGGGGCCGCACCATGTTTCAGGCCGCAACACCACAAAACCACGCGATGCGGAGGAGCCGGAGCGAAGCATCCGGCGTGCCGACCATCTCCTCGCAAGGCCGCGGCCTGCAACAGTTGCGGCAGGGTGGCCGGACATGGACCATCGCGGTCGCCCGGCGCTGCTACCCGCTCGTATCGGTGCCCGTGTTTCTTGTCGTCGCGCTGATCGTTAGCGCCGCGGTGATCCTCACCGTCATCGGGCTCACCCTTGCCGCCGTATTGCGGCTCCCGATCACGATCGCCAAAACCCTCGTGCTTCGCGCGCCGCGAAGCATCAACCCAAGATAAGCGTCCTCAGTAATCTCTTGAAATGAGACCGTGTCATGGACAAAGACGAACCTCCCTCGCAATGCTCCGAATGCGCGACGCCGATGCTGGTTGGCAGAAACAGCCGCGGCCAATGGGTGGTGCGCAGTGAGGACGGGCTGTACGGCGGCCTGTTCGTCAACCGGACCGAAGCCGTCCGCTACGCGCTGTTCGAGAATGGGCATCGCGCGGATGCAGTCATCATGGTCGGCGGCGTACTTGAACTTTCCCTGGACGACCACGTTGACAACCGCGCGGCCGGCGCGATCCGCGGCCGCTTTTCTGCTCTCGCGGACGATGAGGACAGGCAGCGCACGGCCGCCTAGTCATCCTGGCGCTGGCATCAAAATGCTCGATGCTGCCAGTGATCGCTCCGCCGGTTGTTGTCAGGGATTCGAAACATCGCATTCTAGCGAATGAATCAACCCAACCCTAACTAAGGTTTCTCAGGAATACCGAGAGTATTCATTAAAGCTTTCCCCATGTTATGCTTAATTGGCTTTGATTTTATTTCCTGTGTTGACCTTGGCGGCGCAATCGGCGAAGTACAGCGCCCGAACAGGCGCCGGATTATCTAAACGCCGGCGTCGCACTTGCTTCAGAAGCGCTGCGGATCAGTCCCCGCACGCCAACGAGAGCGGACCAAGAAGTCCCCCGGTCTCGCCGTCCAGTCCAGGAGAAACGCTATGGTTCGTGCTGAACGTGCTTCGCAACCCTCGCCGAGAGCCTCGGCCTTCCGCGTCGGCCGCAATGGCCGCGGAAACTGGGTCGCGTTGGATCAGGACGGACTGCGCGGCGGATTGTTTGTCAGCCGCGCCCAGGCGGTGCGGTTTGCGGTATTGGCCAACATCCACCATCCGCAAGACGTCATCATGGTGTCGGACACGCTGGAGCTCGACATGCGCGAGTCTGTCGCCGCACCGACCAACACTGTGATCGCGATGCGGCCGTTGCAGCTGGTATCGAATCGCGTCGATGCGGTTGTCGGCGACGACTATCAGGATGCACCGCGCAAGGTCGCCAACGCGCGCTGACCCTCGTCCTTTAACCTCGCATATTATGGATCGGCGCCGACGCGGCGCCGGTTAAAGGCTCACCGGGTCAGCTATCTTCGGCGATGCGATATCCGATCCCCGGTTCGGTGACGATGATATGCGGATCGTCCGGATTGGTCTCGATCTTCTGCCGCAGATGACCGATATAGACCCGCAGGTATTGCGTATCTTCGGTGTGCGCCGGCCCCCACACCGCCGTCAAAATCTGCTTGTGGGTTACCACCATTCCGGCGTGACGCGCCAGAAACGACAACAGATCGAATTCCTTGGGCGAGAGCTTGATCTCCTGCCCCGCCCGCATGACGCGATGGCGGACACTGTCGATTTCGACGCCGCCCACTTTCACCACCGGCGTTTCCGCGCGCCGCTGAATGCGATGCCGTAGCGCCGTTCGCATCCGCGCCATCAGTTCCCCGACGCTGAACGGCTTGTTGACGAAGTCATCGGCGCCGAGGTCGAGCGCTTCGATCTTGTCGGCTTCGCGGTCGCGGGCCGACAGCACGATGATCGGCACATCCGACCACGCACGCACGTGCTTGATCACCTCCCGCCCGTCGCCGTCGGGCAATCCGAGATCGAGCACCACGATGTCGGGCACATCGGTCGCAATGCGCTTGGTCGCGTCGGCGACGGTGCCCGATGCATCCACCTCGTAATTGCTGGCGACCAGTGCCGGCCGCAGAAAGCGCAGGATCGCCGCCTCGTCATCGACCACCAGGACGCGGATCTTGCTGCTCATGAACTCGCCTCGGTACGCGGAAACTTAAGTGTGATTCGGGTGCCCGGCCCGTTCGGCGTCGGGCTTGCCGCAGTGATCGCGCCACCATGCGCGTCCATGATGCCCTTGGCGATGGCAAGGCCGAGGCCGGTGCCCTCGCCGCCGTCGGCCCGGCTCTCGCCGATTGCGCCGCCGCGAACGAATTTCTCGAACACATGCGGCAGCACGTCGGGGGTGATCCCCGGCCCGTTATCGGTGATCTGCACCGTTACGCTGCTGTCCGCGAGCACGGCGTCGACGATCACCTCGGTGTCGCCCGGGGTGTGCGCGACGGCGTTGCCGATGACGTTGCCGAACACCTGTTCGATCAAGGTGGCATCGGCACGAACCAACGGCAGGTCGGAGGGAAGCTTGACGTCGAAGCGCTGCGTCGCGCCTCTTCGCCGCGCCGCATTGATCACCCGTTCGGCGATTTCGCGCAGATCGACCCAGTCCCAGCGCAATTCGAGCGCGCCGGAATCGATGCGCGTAATCGCCAGCAGATTGCGCACCATGCCGTCGAGGTTCTCGACCTCGCTCTTGATGTGCCTGAGCAGATCCTTGCGCGCGGCCTCATCGAGCTTATCCTCGTATTCGAGCAGGCTGGTCGCGGAGCCCAGGATCGAGGAAAGCGGCGTGCGGAAATCGTGCGAAATCGACGCCAGCAGGGTGTTGCGGACCCGCTCGGCTTCCGCCACCGCCCGCGTATTGGCGATCTCGCGGGCAAGCGAGGCGCGCTCCAGCGCGGTGGCGGTCTGTTCGGCGAGCGTATCGAGCAGCGAGCGGGCCTCGGCATCGAGCGGCGACACGCCCGCGCCCTGGGCGGTTCCGACCACGCCGACGATCCCGCGCGGGGTTTTCAGCGGCAGGAACAGCCACGGCACCGTCGGCAGCGTGGCGGTGTCGGCGCCCGCCGGTTCGTCGTGGCTGAACGCCCAGCGTGCCGCCGTCATGGTCGCGGTATCGAGCACATCCTCCGGCGGCCAGGCGCCGCGCAGGACCAGTTCTCCGTCCTCCGCCAGAAAGATGGTGGTCGCACGCGCGAGGCTCGCATGGATTTCGCCTGCCGCCCCCTCCGCGATGTCGTCGATGGTCGCAAGACCGGAGATTTTCCGGCTGAATTCGTAGAGCCGCCGCGTCGCGCGGGTGCGATCGGCGGCAATGCTCGCCTGTTCGCGCACCCGGCCCGCCATCGTCGAGGTGATCACGGCGATCGCCAGAAACACCACCAGCGCCAGCAGTTCGTAAGGCTGCGCCACCGTGAACGTATAGATCGGCTCGATGAAAAAGAAATTATAGGCGAGAAACGACAGCACCGAGGCGTAGATCGCCGGCAGGCTGCCGAAGGTGACGGCGGAAAACAGCACCGCCATCAGGAAGACCATCGACAGATTGGGGAACTGCGTCAGCTCGCTCAGCAACCGCCCGGCGCCGACCGCAACGGCGACCGCCAACGTCGACCACACGAACGGCATCACCCCGAGATTAAAGCGCGCCGACGCGCGGAATTTCGGGAACCACGATGCCCGTCCCTGCGGGCCAGGCACCAGGTGGATGGCGATGTCTTCCGCCCGTCGCACCAACTCATGCGGCAGCGAGCGCCGCAGCAGCTCCGAGAGCGTTCCGCCGTTGGAGCGGCCGATCACGATCTGGGTCACGTTCTCGAACTTGGCGAAGCGCAGGAGCTCGGCCGGAATGTCGTTGCCGACAAGGGTCTGGGTTTCCCCGCCGAGAATCTGCGCCAGCTTGAAGGTATCGTCGAGACGGCGGCGTCCGTCTTCGCTCAGGCGGCCGCCCGGACGCTCCACCGTCACCGCGATCCACGGTGCATCCATCAGATCGGCCAACCGCTTGGCGCTGCGCACGATCATCGGCGAGCTTGAATCCGGGCCGATGCACGCCAGAATGCGCTCGCCGGCGGGCCAGGGTCCTTCGATCGCCTGCGCCTGCATCCGCTCGACCAGATCGGCGTCGATGCGCTCGGCCGCCCGCCGCAACGCAAGCTCGCGCAGCGCGGTCAGGTTCTGCGTTTTGAAAAAGCTTTCGACCGCGCGGGCGGCGGTATCCTGGACATAGACCTTGCCCTCCGCCAGCCGCTTGAGCAATTCATCGGGGGGAAGATCGACCAGCACGATCTCGTCCGCGTCCTCGAACACGCTGTCGGGCACCGTTTCGCGCACCCGCACCCGGGTGATCTTCTGGATCACGTCGTTCAGGCTTTCCAGGTGCTGAACGTTCAGCGTGGTCCACACATCGATCCCCGCCGCGAGCAATTCGTCGATGTCCTGCCAGCGCTTCGGGTGCCGGCTGCCGGGCACATTGGTATGGGCGTATTCGTCGACCAGCAGCAGGCTCGGGCGGCGCGCCAGCGCGGCATCGAGATCGAACTCGTTGACCACCATGTTGCGATAGACGATCGGCTTGCGCGGCAGGATATCGAAGCCGTCCAGCAGCGCCTCGGTTTCGCGCCGCCCATGGGTTTCGACCAGGCCGGCAACCACGTCCCGCCCCTCGGACTTGGCGGTTCGCCCCGCCGTCAGCATGGCGTAGGTCTTGCCGACGCCCGGCGCCGCACCGAGAAATATCTTGAGGTGCCCGCGCCCCTCTTTCCTGGCAAGCGCGAGCAGGGCCTCTGGCGACGCTCTCTGGGCTTCTTCGGTGGACATGGGACCGCTCCGCCACCCAGACTACGGCGTTGTGCCCTCAAAGGCGAGACAGTTGGCCGCACATCCCGGCGCGGTCATGAGGCGACCCGTCTGAGTGGACTTCCGGGAAAGCGTGGAAAGCGTTATCGTCATTAAAGAATGGGGAGCGACCGATGCAATATCGGTCGCGCGATGGCGACATGGATATCAAGAACAATATCGTTTACGTGACCTTCAAGGAAACCAGGAAGGCCGTGATCCGGAAGATCAAGCTCTCCCAATACCTGGGAGACGATTACGGCTGTCCGGTTTGCGGCGTGCGGCTCAAGAGCTTCAAGCCGATTTGGAAATCATACCGGCGCAAGACCGCGGAAATGGGCTACGTCTATCCGCTGTCCTCCATCGAAACCTTCAACGAAGACGCCTATTCCTGCCCCTCCTGCGATGCGTCCGACCGGGAGCGGCTGTTTGCGCTGTTCTTCGACGAGGTCTTCCGCGGCTTCGATCAGGGACCGCGCCGCCGCCTTGTGGAGTTTGCCCCCTCCACCGCGCTGCGCCGCCGATTGAGCCGCCATCCGCAGGTCGCGTATCGCAGCGCCGATATCATTCGCCAGACCGTCGATGATCGCGTCGATATCACCGACATGGCGCTCTATCCCAACAATTCCATCGATATATTCCTCTGTTCCCACGTCCTCGAGCATGTCGAGGACGATCGCAAGGCGATGCAGGAGATGTTCCGCGCCTTGCGACCCGGCGGCTTCGCGGTGGTCATGGTGCCGCTGATCCATGGCGTCGAAGAGACGCACGAAGATCCTGCGTTCAATACCCCGGAGCTGCGCTGGAAGTATTTCGGGCAGGATGATCACGTCCGCCAATACGGCAAGACCGACTTCGTCAAACGCCTGACCTCGGCCGGATTCCACGTCGACCAATTGGGGGCCGATTATTTCGGACCCGACGTGTTTCGACGCGCCGGCATCGCCCAGGATTCCATCCTCTACGTCGCCCGCAAGACCGTGCCGTCCTGAACGGCGACGCCGCCGGGCGAGCGGCAGCGCAGCCGCCTATGTCGCGTGCGGTTCGCTTGCGAGACCGGCATCGGTCTCGCGCTCGTGGGAGTGATCGGTCGCAAGCAGCAGATAGACCGCCGGCACCACGAACAGCGTGAACAAGGTGCCGATCGCGAGGCCGGTCGCGATCACCAGCCCCATGTTGAAGCGCGACACCGCGCCGGCGCCGCTCGCGGTAATCAGCGGGATCACGCCGAGCACCATCGCCGCCGTCGTCATCAGGATCGGACGCAGTCGGATGCCGGTCGCAAGCTCGATCGCTTCGCGCTTGCTCTTGCCCTGCATCTGCAGTTCGTTGGCGAATTCGGTGATCAGAATGCCGTGCTTGCTGATCAGTCCCATCAAGGTGACCAGCCCGACCTCGGTATAGATGTTGAGCGTGGCGCCGCCGACCCCGACGCTGATGAAGATCAGCGCGCCGGCGATCGACATCGGAACCGACACCAGAATGATCAGCGGATCGCGGAAGCTTTCGAACAGCGCCGCCAGCGCCAGAAAGATGATGATCAGGGCGAAGCCGAAGGTAGCGATGAAGCCGCTCGATTCCTGCACATATTGCCGCGACAGTCCGGCGTAATCGATGCTGTAGCCTTGCGGCAGCACTTTGGTGGACAGATCCTTGAGGTAGTCCAGCGCATCGCCGGCGGCGACCCCCGGCATCACCACCCCTTGGATGGTGGCGCTGTTGAGCTGCTGGAAGTGATTGAGCGATTGCGGGATCACCTTGGTGCTGATGCTGGCGATGGTCGACAGCGGAACCGAAGTGCCGCCGGCGGTGCGGAAATTGTAGTCCAGCAATTGCTGGGTGTTGAGGCGCGAGCGCTGCTGCACCTGCGGGATCACCTGGTAGGAGCGCCCATCAAGACTGAAATAATTGACGTAGCCGCCGCCCAGCAGGGAAGCGAGCGCGCCGCCGACGTCGCTCATCTTCAGTCCGAGCTGGGCGGTCTTGTCGCGATCGATCATCACCACCGACTGCGGCTGGTCGACCTTCAGGTCGGTGTCGAGAAAGATGAACATGCCGCTCTTGACGGCGGCGTCGAGAAACTCGTGCGCCACGGTGTTCAGGCGTTCGAACCGCTCGGTGGTCTGGATAATGAACTGCACCGGCAGGCCGAAGCTGCCCGGCAATGGCGGCGGCTGGAACGCGACGATGCGGGCTCCGGCCACCTTGCTGAGCTCCTGCTGGAACACCGGCTGCAGTTGGTTGGAGGTCAGCGTCCGCTGGTCCCACGGCTTGAACACATCGCCGGCGATCGACTGGCCGGGCACATCGAGCTGGAACACATGCGCGGTTTCCGGGTGCGCCGCGAAAATCTTGTAGACCTGCTGGGAATACAATTGGCGCTGTTGCAGCGTCGCGTTCGGCGCCGACACCGACTGGGTGATGACGACACCCTGATCCTCCTGCGGCGCCAGTTCGTTCTTGGCGTCGACCCAGAGGAAATAGATGCTGCCCAAGATAATGACGGCAAACACCACCGTGACCGGCAGGTAGTTCAGGCTGCCATGCAGCCAGCGGCCATAGCCGCGACGCAGGCGATCGAACTGCCGGTCGACGAAGCCCACCAATCGCCCGGGCCCGGCGCCGCTCGCATGGCCCTTCAGCAGGCGCGAACACATCATCGGCGACAGCGTCAGCGCGACGATGCCGGAGACCGTGACCGCCCCCACCAGCGTGAACGCAAATTCCGCGAACAGGGCTCCGGTCAATCCGCCCTGGAATCCGATCGGCACATACACCGCCACCAGCACCACGGTCATGGCGATGATCGGTCCGCCCAGTTCGCGCGCCGCCTGCATCGCCGCCGGGATCGGCGCCATTCCCTCTTCGAGATGCCGGTTGACGTTCTCGACCACGATGATGGCGTCATCCACCACCAGGCCGATACCGAGCACCAGCGCCAGCAGGGTGAGCAGATTGATGGAATAGCCGAGCGCCAGCATCACCACGAAGGTGCCGATCAGCGACAGCGGAATGGCGATGGTCGGGATCAGTGCCGAGCGCACCGACCCCAGAAAGATGAACACCACCAGCGTCACGATCACCAGCGCTTCCACCAAACTGCGGATCACCTCGCTGATGGCGCTGTTCACGAACTCGGTGGAGTCATAGATGATCTCGCCGGCGAGTCCCTGCGGCAGCTGCGCCTGGATGCTCGGAAAGATATCGCGCACGCCCTTGATGACATCGAGCAGATTGGCGGCGGGGGCGACCTGGATCCCGATATAGACCGCCTTCTTGCCGTCGAAGCCGACCTCGGATTCATAATCCTGGGCGCCAAGCACCACATTGGCGACATCGCTGAGGCGAACCAGCGCGGTATCGGTCTGCTTGATGACGAGATTCTTGAACTCCGCGACCGAATGCAGGTTGGTCGACGCCGTGAGATTGACCTGCACCATCTGGCCCTTGGTGTTGCCGAGGCCGGAGATGTAGTCGTTGCTCGCAAGCGCCTGACTGACGTCGGCGCCGGTGAGGCCGTAGGCGGCAAGCTTGTTCGGATCGAGCCAGGCGCGCAGCGCGAACACCTTGGAGCCGAGCAGTTCCGCCGTCTGCACGCCCACCACCGCCTGCAATTTCGGTTGCACCACCCGGATCAGATAATCGGTGATCTTGTTGGCGCCCAGCACCTCGCTGGAAAAGCCGATATACATCGCATCGATGCTCTGGCCGACCTTGACGGTCAGCACCGGCTGCTGCGACCCCGTCGGCAACTGGTTGAGCACCGAGGACACCTTGGTGGTGATTTCGGTCAGCGCCTTGTCGGCATCGTAATTGAGCCGCAGGTTCACCGTGATGGTGCTGATGCTGCTCTGGCTGGTCGACGACATGTAGTCGATGCCGTTGGCCTGGGCGATGGCATTTTCCAGCGGCGTGGTGATGAAGCCCGAGACCACATCCGGATCGGCGCCATAATAGGTCGTGGTGACGGTGACGATGGCGTTTTCCGTGCGCGGATATTGCAGCACCGGCAGCGAGAACACCGCGCGCAGCCCGAGCACCAGAATCATCAGGCTGACGACGGTGGCGAGCACCGGCCGGCGAATGAAGATGTCGGTGAAGTTCATCGATCGATGTCCTACTGATCGACCGGCATCGGACTGGCATCCGCGGTCGGCTTGATCGAATTGTCGATCAGAATGTTGGAGCCGTTATGCAGCTTCAATTGCCCGGCGACGACGATCGACTGGCCTTCGGTGACGCCGGTGAGGATCGCCACCTGGTCGCCCCGGGTCGGCCCCGCGGTGATGAACGACTGCCGCGCCACCAGCTGCGGCTGGCCGTTGGCGTCCTTGCCGCTCTCCTCCACGATGAACACCGTCTCGCCGTAGGGATTATAGGTCACGGCGGTCTGCGGCAGGGTGACGTAGCGCTGCGGTTGGCCGGCGGCGATGGTGACGGTCGCATACATTCCCGGCAGCAGGCTACGATCGGCGTTCTTGATCGTCGCCCGCACCTGAACATTGCGCGTGCTGGCATCGATTTTCGGATTGATCGCCGAGATCACGCCGGGGAAGCTTCGATCCGGATAGGTGTCGATTTTGGCGCCCACCTGCTGGCCGATCTTGACCTGGTTGAGCTTTTGCTGCGGCAGATAGAAATCGACATAGATCGGATCGAGCGCCTGCAACGTCACGATCGTGGTTCCGGCGCTGAGGAATTGCCCGATGTCGACCGCGCGCACGCCGATACGACCCGCGAACGGGGCGCGCAGCGCCTTCTTGTCGACCACCGCCTGCTGCTCCGCCACCTGCGCCTGGGCGTTCTTCAGGTTGGCGGCATCCGCATCGACGGTGGCCTGGCTCACCGCCTTGATCTTGAACTGCTGCTGATCGCGCTGGTAGTTGATGTCGCTGAGGTCGGCGGTCGCCTGCAGCGCGTTCAGCTTGGCGACGTCGTCATCGGAGCGAAGCGACATCAACAATTTTCCGGCCGGAACGTCGTCCCCGGAATTGAAATTGATGTCCTTGACGATGCCGGACACTTCAAACGCGAGATCGGCGCCGTTGACGGCGCGCAGGCTTCCCACCGCCTCGATCTCGGCCTGCCATTCCTGCGTGGTCGCGGACGCCGTCGACACCGTCTGCGGCGGCGACGCCGCCGACGCCATGTACTTCTTGATCATGGTGGCTTTGAACGACTGAAACCAGAAGAAGGCGCCCAACACCACGCCGACCGCGGCCAGCATGATCACCATACGCTTGATCATCTTGCCAAACTCCACTGACTCAACGCTTCCACACGCTTCTCTTGCAAACGCAGTTCTTGCACACGCATCGCACTGACCATCATTCGCTCGTCGAGACCACGCCTTCGGTACTGCCGGCCGCCACTGTGCCGTCCGCCGGCGTGGTATCGACCCGGTTCCACCAGCCGCCGCCCAACGCCTGGAACAGCGCCGCGGTATCGGCAAAACGCGCCGCCTGCGCCTGCACCAGCCCGATGATCGCCTGCTGGTAGGTTCGCTCCGCATTCAGCAGCGTCAGATAGGTGATGGCGCCGGCGCGGAATTGCTCGCGCGAAATCGTCAGGCTTTCGGAAGCCGTGCGCGTCGCGCGTTCCTGCGCCTTGAGCGCCACCGCGTCGGATTGAATGGCGCGCAGCGCGTCGGCGACGTTGCGGAACGCATTGAGCACGGTGTCGCGATATTGCGCCTGCGCCGCATCGTAGGCGGCTTCAGCCGCGCGCTTCTGGTGGATCAGCGTGCCGCCATGGAAGAGCGGCTGTGTCGCGCTGGCGCCCAGACTCCAGATCGCGGCTTGCGGCGTGAACAGGCTGGCCGCCTGCAGCGCGGCGCTGCCGTAATCGGCGGTGAGATTGATCTGCGGCAGCAGGTTGGCGGTCGCCACCCCGACCTGCGCGCTGGCCTGATGCAGCTGGGCAGCGGCGGCGCGGATATCCGGGCGCTGTTCCACCAGCCGCGACGGCAGGCTGACCGGCAGTTTCTGCGGCAGGCGCAGCGCCGCCAGCGAGAACGGCCGCAGATCCGCCTCGCTCGGGAACCGGCCGGTCAGGGTCGCGATCAAGTTGCGCTGCTGCTCCAATTGCTTTTGCAGCGGCGGCAAGGTCGCCTGGGTCTGCGCGAGCTGCGCTTCCTGCGCCAGCACATCCGCCCGCGACACGCCCCCGAGCTGGAACTGGCGCTGCAGCACGTCGAGCTGTTCGCTCTCGTCCTTGATGATGTCCTGGGTCGCCTTGATCTGACCGCGCAGCGAGGCTTCCTGCACTGCCGTGGTGACGACATTCGCCGTCAGCGTCAGAAACGTCGCCTCGAACAGGAAGCGCTGATAATCGGCCTGCGCCTCGCTCGCTTCCACCGCCCGGCGCTTGCCGCCGAAGACGTCAAGCGCGTAGGACACATTCACGGTGGCGTTGAACAGATTATAGGTGAACGGCGAGCCGGTGGTGCCGAACTGCGCCGGCGAGGCCTGCGAGCGCGTGGCGGAGCCATTGGCGTCAATGGCCGGAAACAGCGTGCCGACCTGCGCCGCCGCATTCTCCTGCGCCTGGCGCAACGTCGCCTGCGCGGCCTGCAGATTGGCATTGGCGGTGATCGCGCGCTCGATCTGCGTGGTGAGATGACGCGACCGGAACAGCGTCCACCATTCGCCCGGCAGATCGCGTCCCAACTGAAATGATTGACTGGCACCGCCATTGGTGGCGGACGAGACAGTCTGGTCCGGAACCGGCGACGCCCCGTAGCGCTCGACATCCGGTGGCGGTGGCGACTGGAAGTCCGGTCCGACCGCGCAGCTTCCGAGCAGCAACGCACCGATGACCAATGCCGCCACGAGCGGCGCTGTGAGCGCGGCCGGCGACCGAACGCGGCGTACAAGTCCCGGCCGATACATGTCACCCACCCTAAACGCCCTAAGTCATTTCGGCCGTCACTCCCCCAAACAAGCGACCGGAAAGAACTAAACCGTTCAGTTTTCTGTTGCAAGCCGCGGCGGGCAAGTGTCAACTGATTATTGATGTGACTCGCACCTAACAATAAGTCGCAATCCTCATGGCTGCTCGTTCACCGAGGGTCCGTGCCGGCAAAGTCCGCGACACTATTGCCGCAGACGACATCAATGACTTCAATAATGCCAAGATGCGTCAGATTTTTGCTGCCGCCCGCAAAGTGTTCATGAAATCCGGCTACGGCGCGGCCAGCATGGATGCAATCGCGCGCGAGGCGGCGGTGTCGAAGGCGACGCTGTACACCCATTTCGACAGCAAGGATGCGCTGTTCGAGGCCCTGATTGTGGCGGAATGCAAACATTTCTCCGGCCAGATCGGGCAACGCGCATTCGACGAGCCCGACATTCAAAAGGCCCTGCGCAGCCTGGCCGAGGATTTCAACGAGCTGCTATGCACCGACGAAAGCCTGGCGATGTACCGCATTGTCGTCGCCGAAGCGCCGCGATTCCCGGAACTCGGGCGAATCTTTTATGACAGCGGTCCGCGGGTGATGATCGATCGCATCGCCGACCTGCTGGCGCGCGCCGCCGCCCGTGGCCTGCTCGCCATCGGCGATGCCCGCATCGCGGCTGTCCAATTCATCAGCCTGGTGCGCGGCGATTCGCACCTGACGCGCATCCTCGGCGTCAAGGCCGCCGCCAAGAACGCCGCCGCCGATTACATCGACAGCGGCGTCAAATTATTTCTCGCCGGCTACGGCACCGGCAAGAAACGAAAATAGAGAAGAGCGAAGTCGATTGGATGGGGTGAGCAACGCGAAACCCATCATCTTTCTTTCCGGATCCGCCGCGATGGGTATCGCTTCGCTCCGCCCATCCTACGGAATCTCATCACCCCAGCGCCTTGAGATGCCGGATCGGCCGGCCCGGCGCGATCGCCTGCGCGGCGGCGATGATGCCGTTGGCGTCGATACCGTAGTGCCGGTACAGATCCGCCAGCGATCCGGTCTGGCCGAAATGCTCGACCCCGAGCGAGCGCACGCGATGGCCGTGCACCGCGCCGAGCCACGCCAGCGTCGCCGGATGGCCGTCGAGCACAGTGACGATGCCGCAATGCGGCGGCACGTCCGCCAGCAAACGCTCGATATGCGAGCGCGCATGCACCAGACCGCGCTCGCGCGCGCGGCTCGCCGCGGTCCAGCCGGCATTGAGCCGATCCGCCGAGGTCACCGCCAATAGTCCGACATCCCGGCGGTCTTCCGCCATCAGGCCGACCGCCGCGATCGCTTCCGGCGCCATCACGCCGGTATAGGCAATCACCACCTCCGCATTCGGGCCGGGCGGGCGAAACCAATAGGCGCCGTCGATGATCGACTGCCGCAGCTCCGGCGTCATCGTTCGTTTGGGCTGTTCGATCGGACGCGTCGACAGCCGCAGATAGACCGACCCGCCGGTTTCGTCGCGCAGCCAGTTGCGCTCCGAGGCCGCTGCATCGTCGTCCTTTTGGATATAGGCGAGCGCAAACGCGAGAATGACCGCAAGCTCGTCGAGAAACGCCGGCTCAAACGCGGCGAGCCCGTCCTGCGCCATGCCGATCAACGGCGTTCCGATCGATTGATGCGCGCCGCCCTCCGGCGCGAGCGTGATGCCCGATGGCGTGCCGGCGAGAATGAAACGCGCCTCCTGGTAACAGGCATAGTTGAGCGCATCGAGACCGCGGGCGATGAACGGATCGTACAGCGTTCCGATCGGCAACAGCCGTTCGCCATTGAGCGAGTGCGACAGCCCGAGCGCCGACAGCAGGATGAACAGATTCATCTCGGCAATGCCGAGTTCGATATGCTGGCCCTTGGGCGAGAACTCCCATGAGAAGGTCGAGGGGATCCGTTCGCTCTTGAAGGTATCCGCCATCGCCTGGCGCGCGAACAGGCCGCGGCGGTTCACCCACGGCCCCAGATTGGTCGACACGGTAACGTCGGGCGAGGCGGTGACGACGCGATCCGCAAGTTCGGAAGTCTCCTTCGCGAGTTCATTCAGCAGCGACCCGAACCCCGCCTGGGTCGAGGCCACGGGGGGAATCGTCACGGCGAGTTGCGCGGGAACCGCGATGCGATCCGCGCGCGGACGCCGATGCGGGCGCGCGGCAAAGGGGACGCGATCGAGGAAGGATTGGATCTGATCGGCGGGAAGCCCCAGCCCTTCGAACTTGTCCCACTCGAAGCCCGGCCGCACCTGCATCGCCGATTGCAACGCCTGCATCTGGGTCGGCGTCATCAGGCCGGCATGATTGTCCTTGTGGCCGGCGAACGGCAGACCGTAGCCCTTAATGGTGTAGCAGATGAAGCAGGTCGGCCGGTCGTGATCGATCGCGCCGAAGACATCAAGCAGCGCCGGCAGATCGTGGCCGGCGAGATTGGTCATCAGCCGCGACAGTTCCTCGTCCGAACGGCTCTCGATGATCTGCGTCACCGCACCCTGATCGCCGATGTCGTCGCGCAGGCGCTTGCGCCAGGCGGCGCCGCCCTGGAACACCAGCGCCGAATAAAGCTGGTTCGGACAATGATCGATCCAGTCCCGCAGCCGCTCGCCGCCGGGCTCCGCGAACGCCGCCTCCAGCAGCGAACCATATTTCAGGATGACCACGTCCCAGCCGAATCCGCGAAACAGTGTCTCGTAGCGCGCCCACAAACCTTCGCGGATCACCGCATCGAGGCTCTGCCGGTTGTAGTCGATGATCCACCAGCAATTGCGCAGACCCTGCTTCCAGCCTTCCAGGATCGACTCGAAAATGTTGCCCTCGTCGAGCTCGGCATCGCCGACCAGCGCGATCATCCGTCCTTCCGGCCGGTCCAGCCCCCAGCCATGCGCGCGCACATAATCCTGCACCAGCGACGAGAACAGCGTCTGCGCGACGCCGAGCCCGACCGAGCCGGTGGAGAAATCGACGTCGTCGGTGTCCTTGGTGCGGGACGGATAGCTCTGGGCGCCCTTGAAGGCGCGGAAGGCGGCGAGCTTGTCCCGCGTCTGGCGGCCGAGCAGATATTGGATCGCATGAAAGATCGGGCTCGCGTGCGGCTTCACCGCCACCCGGTCCTGCGCCCGCAGCAGGTGGAAATACAGCGCGGTCATGATGGTGGCGAGCGAGGCCGAGGACGCCTGATGTCCGCCGACCTTCACCCCGTCGACATTGTCGCGCAGGTGGTTGGCATGGTGGATGGTCCAGCTCGCGAGCCAGAGCACTTTCTTTTCCAGTTCGCGCAGGATCGTGAGCTGGTCGGAATTCGACTGGTTTGAGCTTTCACCGGACGCTGTCATGGCGGCCTCATATCAGCTTTGTGCCGTGCCCATAGGATGGGTTGAGCGTAGGATGGGTAGAGCGCAGCGAAACCCATCATCCATCTATTGGGCTCCGTCGCAACCGCGAGAATCACAATCGAACAGCCGCTGTGATCCATTGAACGTCCGGGCAAGGATCAACCACCGCGATGGGTTTCGCCTCGCTCTACCCATCCTACACGAAACTCTGGCGTTCAGCCCGTCGGCGAAACCCATCACCGCTCGCCGAAATTGGATCGATCGTCTCCACCATTGCCCGCCCAATCCTCCGGATAAATTCCAAGTCCAACCAGGCGGTGGAAAGTAGAATATGGCCACGCGTTGACTTGCGTCACATGGCCATGCTTGACCGGATTGAAGTGAATGTAGTCGACGTGACGCTCGAAGTCGTCCTCATCGCGGAGCGTATGCTCCCAATAGCGCCGCTGCCAAATGCCCCGTTCACCCTTATTGGATCGGCTTGGCGATACCTGTTCCCGTCGCGGCAGACCACGAGAGAACGTCGCCTTGATCAGTCGCCAGCGGGTCGCGAAATCCGCGTCACCCTCCGGCAACGTCCATATCGCGTGCAAATGATCCGGCAGCACCACCGTTGCTTCCGCCGAATACGGATGCCGAGTCTGCGTGTAGCGAAAGGCACTACGCAGCAATTCGATGTGGTCCGTGAGCAATCGCAGTCGCCGGTCCGCCAAATTGACGGTGAAAAAATAACTGCCGCCGGGAAGAAAATTACGCCGATAATTGGCCACCGAAACACCGAGAAAAGTCGTGCGATGGGTTTCGCTTCGCTCTACCCATCCTACACCATAACCTCAAGACGAGCCCGTAGGATGGGTAGAGCGCAGCGAAACCCATCACCCCTGTCGATCGGAATCGGCCATCAACGTCTATTCGGACTGCTGCTGCATTCCATCGTGCCCATTGCAACCACTCGAACAAAAAAACCGCGACCGCGATGGGTTTCGCTTCGCTCTACCCATCCTACAGGCCTCGTGCGCTATTTCAGCGGCACCTTGAACAACTCCTCGACCTGGTCTTTCGTCAGCGGCGCCGACAGATATTTGAGCGTCACCGCATCCGCCATGATGGCGTCGAGGCCCCAGATCTTGTCCGGCAGCGCATTCTCCTTCGGGACGAAGTCGTCGCGCGTATGCAGCGCCACCGCCTCCGAGATGCCCGCCCATTTGGCATAGGCCTTCAGCGCGTCGGGATCCGCGTACATCCAGTCCAGCGTTTCACGATAGGCTTGCATGTAGCGTTTGAACACGTCGGGGCGATCGGCCAGCGCACCGGCATTGACCACGATCAGGCGAACGGTCTGTCCGGCAAACGCCGGCACGTCGTTGCCGCGCGCCACCAGGCGGATCCGGCCGTCCTGCAGGGCATCGACCCCGGTCGGCGCCGCGGACCAGCCGACATCGACCTGCCCGCTCATCGCCTGGGTCATGGTTGCGACCGGGCTTCCGGTCGCCACCGGCTGGACCTTGACGTCATAGTGTTTCTGCAGCGCCGCCACGATCAGGCTGGTGGAGGATCCGGTGCTGGAATAGGCAACGGTCTTGCCGGCCGCATCCTTGAACGATTTGATCGGCGAGCCCGCCGGCACGTACCAGAATTCATAGGACCCTTTCATCGTCGCCCCGATCACCCGCACCGGCGCGCCCTTGGCATAGGCCCCGAGCGTCCCGAGCGTTCCGGCCGCGATCCCGACATCGACGGCGCCCGCGACCACCGCCTGCAGCGTTTCGCCGCCGCCCTGGGTGTAGAGAATCTCGAGCTTCAGTCCATGTTTTTTGAAGATGCCGTGATCCTGGCCGAGCTCCGAGACCGCGTTCTCGAACACCCCGCGCTGCCCAATCGTCAGCTTGATCATATCCTCGGCCGCAGCGGCATCCGCCACCAGCATCGCAATCGCCGCAACGCCGGCAAACACTATCGAACGCATCATCGTAACGTCTCCACCCATGTCGATTTTTTTCTCACCCACGCACAATCAAGTCTTCGCAGCCTCCGCGGCGCGAACCGAAATATCCATGCTGCCGATGCCGCCAATGGTCGCGGTCATGAGATCGCCGGCCTGGATCGGTGCCACGCCTTCCGGCGTTCCCGTCAGCAGCACGTCCCCCGGCATCAAGGTATAGAATGATGAGGCGTAGGCGATCAGTTCGGCAACGCCGATAATCAGGTCGCTGGTATTGGCCTTCTGCCGGGTCTCGCCGTTGACCGTGAGCAGGAGATCGAGGCGCGAGGGATCCGCCACCTCGTCCGCCGTCACCAGGCAGGGACCGAGCACCGTGTAGCTGTCGATCGACTTCCGCAGGCTGCGCTCTTCCGGTCCGCGCACGGTGATGTCGAGCCCGATGCAATAGCCCGCCACGTGCTCGAGCGCGCGGCTCGCCGACACCCGATCCGCCGGCCGGCCGATCACCACGGCGAGCTCGATTTCATGGTCGGTGCGGCGCTCGGGGTGCCGGATGGCGACACCCTGGCTCGGACCCACGACCGAACTGGTGGCCTTGAGAAACAGCCCGACCCGCTGGATCTCCTCGACCTGCTTCTGGTGGTGAATGGAGGCGTCCGCACGCGCCTCCTCCAGGTGCTTGCGGTAATTGACCGGCGCCGCGACGATCTTTCCGGGATTGGCCACCGGGCTCAACAGGCCGACCTCGGCCAGTGGGCGCCCGGCCGTCTTGGCCGCATGCTGTTCGATGTCCGCCCGCAGCGTCGCAAGATGGGCGATCAGCGGATCAAACCGCGGCAACGGATAATGGTAGCTGAGCGGCTTGAGCGCCGGAGTGACGTCGAACACCTGCCCGTCCCGCACCAACCCGAACCGATCCTCAGCGAAACGGCAAAGCCGCATATTTGCACTCCCAAGCTGCGGCCGGCGCCCGCGATATCGACAAGCCGGACGAACGACCTTATCAACCGCCTGTGGGGCTGGCGAGGCGGGCGGCAGAACGGTGACGTGGGCAGCGTTCCACCCGCCGGCGGGTCGACCGGCGCGCAGGTCCATCGGTTGCGAGGAACTCCATGACCAAGAAAATTCCCCTGACGCTCGCCTGCGGCGACTACGAAATCGTGCGCGCCCTGAAGGAAGGGACGGTCAGCCCCGACGGGATCGACCTCACCATTCTCACCGGCATGGATTCCAGCACCCGCCACTGGCGCTTCCTGCGCAACCGCGAGTTCGACATCGCCGAAACCTCGGCCTCCTCCTACGTCGTCGCCCGCGACCATGGCTTTCCGTTCACCGCGCTGCCGGTGTTTCTGCATCGCCGCTTTCGCCACGGCTTCGTCTTCATCAACACCACCAAGGGCATCAACAAGCCGAGCGATCTGATCGGGCGCAAGATCGGCATCAAGTCGTTCCTGGTGACCGCCGGTCACTGGATGCGCGGCATCCTCGAGCACGAATACGGCGTGCCGCACAAATCGATCGAATGGTTCGCCGAACTCGACGAAGACGTCGACTTCAAGCCGCCCGCCGATTTGAAATTGCATCGGCTCGATCACACCCAGTCGGTCGAAGCCATGCTGGCGGAAGGCACCCTCGATGCCGTCATCCATTCCGACATCATCAAGCCGTTTGCCGCCAAGCACCCGCATGTCGGCCGGCTGTTTCCGAACTATAAAGAAGAGGAGATCGGCTACTTCAAGAAGACCGGCATCTTCCCGATCATGCACGTGATGGGCATCAAGCAGGAGATCGCCGAGCGCCATCCCTGGGTGCCGATCAACATGTTCCTCGCCTTCAACGAGGCCAAGAATATCGCCATGAAGCGCATGGCCAATCCGCGCATCGTGCCGCTGGCCTGGTATCAGGAGGCGCGCGAGGAGCAGGAACAGGTGCTCGGCCCCGACCCCTGGGAATACGGCCTCACCGACCGCAACCGCCACACCCTGGAGACGCTCGCCGGCTATTCCCACGAACAGGGGCTGACCCGGCGCAAAATGACCCTGGACGAGCTGTTTACCGACGTCTCGCAGGGCCGCAAGCGCGGCGACGAATTCCGGATTTGAGTTACAACGCCTGTTCAGGCCGCTAGAATCGCACGATCGAGCCGCAGCATCCATTCGCCGCCGAAATGCGCGCCAATGGTGAAAGCAATGGACCAGCGAACGGACCCATCATGACCACAGGCGCAAGCTTCCCGGATCAGAAAGTCATCGCCGAGCTGACCGCCAAGATGCTGCTGGAGGTGGAGGCGGTCCGCTTCATGACCGACAAGCCCTTCATCTTCACGTCAGGCTGGGCAAGCCCGGTCTACACCGATTGCCGCCGCCTGATTTCGTTTCCGCGCGTGCGCGAAACCCTGATCGATTTCGGCGTCTCCACCGTGCTGCGCGAGATCGGCTTCGACGCCTTCGACGCCGTCGCTGGCGGCGAAACCGCCGGCATTCCGTTCGCCGCCTGGATGGCCGATCGGCTGTCGCTGCCGATGCAATATGTGCGCAAGAAGCCGAAGGGCTTCGGCCGCAACGCACAGATCGAGGGTCATTTGTCGGAAGGCGAGCGCGTGCTGCTGGTGGAAGATCTCACCACCGACGGGCGCAGCAAGGTGAATTTCTGCAAGGCGCTGCGCGACGCCGGCGCCAAGGTCGACCACGTGTTCGTGCTGTTCTTCTACGACATCTTTCCGGAGGGCGAGAGCATCCTCGCCGATCTCGGCGTCACCCTGCACAAGCTCGCGACCTGGTGGGACGTGCTGCCGGTGGCCAAGGCCAGCAACAAGTTCGATCCGGCGACGATGGCCGAGGTGGAAAAATTCCTGCACGACCCGGTGACCTGGTCGAAAGCCCATGGCGGGGTGGCGAGTGCTGCGGAATAAACGCGGGGCGCGCGCGCGTCGGAGACCATGGATCGGCCGGCTCGCGCTACTTTCGAAGTGTTCTATTTCTATTGTAAATACAATGCCTTGCTCGAAATTAGCGGCGCGTGTATCGATGGCTGGCGCTGCCGGTAGCGCGAGCCGCAGGAGACCCGTGGCCATGCCGCATGAACTGAGAACCAGCGAACGCATCGATGCCGCCCGTGCCGATCTGCGCCAGGCGGTGACCCTCGCCTTTTGCAATGTCATGAGGGAAAGCCGGCTGCCGCCGACGACCGTGATGGCGCTGGTGGCCGAAGCGATCGGATCGATCTACCGCGACGTCGCCACCGCGCATGCCAATGACCCGACATGTCCGTGCGGCTGGCAACCCTGCCCCGATCGCGATGTCGAGACCTTGCAGACCGCGCTCGCGGCCACGGCGCTCTCGACTTTCGTTCGCGATCTTCGGTTGGTGCAGGCTGCCGGGCGGGCGTGAGAACCAGCGCCTGGCGTGATCTGTCACAGGCAGACATGCCATTGGTCGGCGAGCCTCGGCCCGCCGTTGTGACCGCATCGTCACGGCCTCTGTGCCGATTGCCATAGGCATCAATTGCGGTGCAGACTTTGTGGGATGCTCAAGGCACCGCAAATTCGCTTCTGCAAAGCCTCGGATGGGGTTCGCATCGCCTACGCCACGACCGGCCGCGGCCCGGCGATGATCGAGGTTTCAACGTGGCTCAACCATCTCGAATTCGATTGGCAAAGCCCGGTCTGGCGTCCGCGACTCGTCGAGATGGCGAAGAACTACACCATGGCGCGATACGACGGCCGAGGCTGTGGCCTGTCGGATCGAGCCGTTAAGGACCTGTCGTTCGAAGCCAATCTCCGCGATCTTGAAGCCGTCGCCGATGCGGTCGGGTTCAAGCGTTTCATTCTTCTCGGCTGCTGCCAGGGCAGTGGTCTCGCGATTGCCTACGCGGCGCGCCATCCCGAGCGCGTCAGCAATTTGATTCTCTACGGTGCGTTCGCGCGCGGCCGGCTAAGGCGCAACCCCTCCGCACAGGATCTTGAAGAAGCCGATATCATGCTGAAGCTCGTCGAGCTCGGGTGGGGGCGCGAAAATCCGGCGTTTCGTCAGGTCTACACCACGCTATTCATCCCTGAGAGCACACCGGAGCAATTCAGTTGGTTCACCGATCTCCAACGGATGTCGACCTCGGCTGAGAATGCAGTTGGACTGATCCGGGGATTTGACACGATGGACGTCACCGACCTGTTGCCAAAGATCAGTTGCCCCACGCTGGTCCTGCACGCGCGACACGACGGCCGGGTTCCGTTTGCGGAAGGCCGCATGATTGCCAGTTCAATTGCCGGCGCGGAATTCGTCCCGCTGGACAGCCGCAATCACATCCTGTTGGAGCATCAACCGGCATGGAAGCAGTTCTTTGCTGAGATCGCCCGCTTCATTCACGGTCAGAGTCCGGGCGGGGACTCCACAGCAACGGAGTTTGCCGACCTGACCGAGCGCGAGCGCGAGATTCTCGACCTGATCGCCCGTGGCCTCGACAATGCGCAGATCGCAAGCCAATTGTCGGTCAGCGCCAAAACCGTTCGCAATCACATCAACAGCATCTTCCATAAACTCGGCACCTCCAATCGCCCCCAGGCCATCGTGCGCGCGCGAGAGGCGGGGATGGGCCGCGCATCGACGTAGCGCCTGCTCTGGGACCTCTGGCCTAGTCTTCGGGAACATTCGCACACATGACGACCGCTCCTGGGCCAAGGGCCTCATGACGGTATCGCCGTTCGAGGACAGTGTGGTTCCTACTCAATACCCGAGGAGATCGCCATGAACGAGATGACCAACCCAGCGCGGGCCGCCGGGTCCGCCCCAATGCAAGGCGACTTGTGGAGCGCCCGTGCCCGCGATTACGCCGAATTGCAGGAGGGACATTTCCGACCGCTATATGAGAGCGTGCTGAGCCGGCCCGAGCTCGCGAACGCGCGATCGAGCCTCGACGTCGGGTGCGGCCCTGGCCTCGCCGCGCAAGTTTTTGCGCAGACAATCACCAACGTTGCCGGCATTGACGCGTCCGCCGCGTTCATCGACATCGCCCGGGAGCGCCTGCCCGGTCGGAATTTTCGCGTCGGCGAGATGGAAACGTTGCCTCACGCGGATGGCAGCTTCGACGTGGTGACCGGCTTCAACGCGTTTCAATATGCGGCATCGCCAATCAATGCGCTGCACGAAGCGCGCCGCGTCTTGCAACCGGATGGCACGGTCGTGATTGCGACCTGGGGACTGCCTGAGGATTGCGAAGCGGCCGGGCATCTCAAGGCGCTTGGTGCCTTGATGCCGCCGTCGCCGCCAGGAGCGCCGGGTCCTTTCGCCTTGTCCGAGGAGACCAAATTGAAGGCGCTGGCGTCCGCGGCCGGTCTTACGCCGACAGACGTGGTCGACGTTGAATGTTCGTGGGCTTACCCGAGTCTGGAGATTGCGTTGCGCGGAATGTTGTCCGCAGGACCCGCCGAACGCGCCATCCGAAACTCCGGCATGGAACAGGCGCGGGAGGCGGTCGCGGATGCGATTGCGCCCTATCGCAAACCGTCAGGCGAATACCAATTGAACAACAAGTTCCGCTACCTCATCGCCCGTGCTTGATCAAACGCCGAGACGAACGCGAACGCGATTGCGACAAGGCGCTGTGCACGCAGCCTCGCCGCATCACGGCTTGCCCAAATCCTTGAACGCCTCATCGCCCTTCATCGACCACTTGACGATGTCCTTGCCATCCAGCTTCTGCTTCATCAGATCGACCATGCGGATTTGACTGTTCTCATAGGTGCGGAAATAGAACCGCTTGGCCTTCTGGTCGTTGGCGCTGGTCCACAGAGTGTAGTCGGCAATCACGTTGCCGTGCGCGTCCTTTTCGGCCTCGCGCGTCGAGCCTTTTGGAATGTCGAAATCATTCAGGATGTGAAACGCCTGCAGGATCGCCTGGTCTCCAGTTTGCGACGGCAGTACGGCGTGACTGAACGCGGCGGCGCGCACGAACCGTGACGGCGGCGTGAAGTCACCGGGCAATCCCAGCATTCCGGAGCCTTCGCCGAACGGCACCAGCTTGACGCCGCCGACTTCCACGCCCGGTACATTGGTCATTGAAAAATTCACGTAGTTCCGGAGATTGGTCATGTGCCAATCGAACGCCGGAGAGTTGGTCGTCACCCCCAGCGGATCGTCGAAAATATGGAGTTTGCCGTCCAGATATTCGATGACCACGCTCTTGCCCGTCACATCGCTCACCACGTAGTGCACCGGAGGCACGAACTTCCACGCGGCGAACACCACGGCAGGCACGACGATCTTGGGGACGTTTGCCCGCACCTCGTCGATGGTCGCGAAATTCTCCAGGATGTAGGAGCCCAACTCCCACGGTGCGATGGACTTGTCCGCATCGCTTGGAGCGTAGGCCTGATACGTGGCGCTCGTTGGGAAATAGAACAGCCCGACCGAAAGCCCTTGTTCGTTCAGGCCGTCGAAGATGAACGGCAAGCCCGCGCCGTTCGCGCCAAGGCTTGCGTATTTGGCGGTCCACTTTTTGCCCGGCTTGCCGTCGGGGGTCGTGCCGGTTCTCGCATAACCTTTCGGGACGAGGATAACATCGGACTGCAGATCCGTTCCGAACTCCAGGGTTCGCGCCCGCACCACCGTTCCATCCGCGGCGACCAGCACAATTCCCGTACAGGCACGAGCCGGCGGCGCGCTGACCAGCCCAAGAATTGCCCCTGTCGCCAGTATCCTTGAAACCAGTCGCTTTGCTGACGTCCTCATAGTGTCCTCCTGCGTATCGTTCAGGCGCCTGGTGAGCGCGGCGTTGCGGGAAAAAATGCATGCGCAAAGGCGGACAACGATTCAGCCGGTGGCTGGCGTCGCGAAGCTAGGGTGAGGGACGGCGAGCGTCTGTATAAAACCGGACAAGCAACGACGCCTGTCGCGACGATCGCGTCGCAGGATTAATCGGTACACGTCGGATTTGATACAAAGACGCTAAAATTAGCGGCATCGATCGGCTGCTGGCGAGACGAGAGCGAACGTGCAGCCGAGACCGGCCGGCGATCGTGCCCATCACAACGTCCGCCGCAACCGGCGCCAACCGATGGCGACGCCGGTGAGACTGAACGCGAGGCCGAAGCCGCACCCGACCATGATCAGCGTCGTCCGCAATGCCGGTCGGGCGGTCAAAGCCGGGATGTCGAAGGTGTGCAGCGCGCCGTAAAGCCAGCGATAGACCCGGCGCGAGCGATCGAGCCTTTCCAGCAGCGCACCATTGGCGCCATCGACATGATACCAGACATCGCCGCACACCAGGCGATAGACCGGCGCATCCGGCATGATCGATCCGATCGCATAATCATCATCGGCATCAATCGTGATGGCAGGCGCGCATCCGGTCCCGAGCCGCAGCGCGACCGAGTGCAAATCATCCGGCGCCAGGAACGCACGCTCAGCGATCGAAGCAGCGGCAGGCGCAGCCGGCATGACCAGACGCTGCGTCAGCGCGATGCGTTCGCGCCGGTAGAGTTTTCCGTCGAGGGCAAACCATTCGAGCTCTGTCGCGTGCGGGTCCACCTGCTGCGGGTCGCCGGGCAACAATTCCGTCCACGCCGCCGTGCCGGCGACGCCGATTGCGTCCTCTTCGGACGGTCGTCCGGATGAGAACAGCCGGCCATCGTCCATCGACAGCCAGCCGCTGAAGATCCACGTCAGCACGAACGTCATCGCCATCAGGCCGAGAACGTGGTGCCACGCCTGCAAGCCCCGATAGGGCGATACCAGAAAATATCCTCGCAACCTGATCCGCAGCGTTCCAAGCACGGCGCCCGACAGCGCGGCCGCGAGCGCCGCCAGCGACAGCCACCACACCACGGCCTGCCAGGCGCCGGGATGGCGTCGCAACAGCGTCGGATAGATCCAATGCGCGACGCTGCCGACAGCGTTCCATCGGCGTTCGCGGCGCGTTGTCTCCAGCACGATCTCGCCCGTGGCCGACGACACGTAGAGATCGGTGCCGGCATCGTCATTGAACGCGACGCGATAAAGCGGCCGATGGACGTCAAACCGGTTGGGCACCGACCACTGATCGTAGGCATCCAGCGCGATCAGCGTCGCACGCGAGGCATCGATGCGGCGGCGCCGCGCGTGGTCGACCGCAATCGTCAGCGCCAACGGGTCCGAGTGCACAGCCGCGTTCGCCAGATCGCCGGCGCGCACCGCCTGCAGCCGCCCGGCGCCCGTCACCAGGTAGACCGGCCCGTCGCTTCGCTGCAGCAGGCGCACACGCGTCGCACCCGCTATTCCGCTTGCCTTCACGGCATCGGCCGGTCCGTGCGCGATCTCATGCAGATCGAGCGGCGCCAACCCGGCGACGCGCTCCGCTTCCGTCAGCGCCGGAAACGGCACGACATGCATCACCATCCCGGTCGCAAACCACATCGCGAACAACAGGCAGAACGCGATGCCCAGCCATCGGTGAACCTGAATCAGAGCGCGCATCATGCCGCGCTGACATTACCATTGGAACGATGCGGCGATCTCATAGCTGCGTGGCGCGCCGAGAATAATCTGATCCAGGTATCCAGGATTGCTGCGATTGTCTTCAAACGCATGGGATTGAAAAATCATTCTTCGCCACGCAGTCCGCTCCTTTTTTGTATCGAGGAAGCAACACCGGCAATCAACTTTCGCCGCCGCTTGGGAAAAAGTCGGCGATCTGAATTTATCCAGTTGACAATATTTGCCGCATAACCATACCGTAAATTCTGACGGTAAGGGAATGCGGTGAGGCGTCGATCGCCGAAGCCGCGGCTGCCCCCGCAACTGTAAACGGCGAATCTTCCGACATTTTGCCACTGGGACGTTCCTGGGAAGGCGGCGGAAGGTAGCGACCCGTGAGCCAGGAAACCTGCCGTCAGAGTGGTCACGCGAGAGCATGCCGGTCGGGGTGTACTGGCAGATACCGGCAATACACAAAGTCGTATTGCCAGGTGGGGCTTCGCTCGGGTGACGCGTTTATTGTTGCACTCGAGGGGCGGAGATCGTGTTCAATTCTATTGGGGTGGCATCACTGCGCCGGCGCAGATCGCGGTGGCTTGGTTCGACAATCTTAGCGACATTGGTGATTTCGGCTTGCGGCACTGCGGATGCCCAAGAGAGGACGGACCCGTCCGGTCAACCGGCATCGGATCAGAGACATACGAATCTGCCGCCCATCACGGTCACGCGCCCCGACAAACGCGCGGCGGCAGACAAGCGGACGGGAGAAGGCTCGGCGCGGGCCAACCGCCAAGCACCGAAGCCGCCGCAACAGGCCGCCGAGCCTGTGCCGCCGACGACGCCTTCGCCGAATTTGAACGCGGTCGCGGGCAGCTCAAACCGATTGGGCCTCACCGTGCGCGAGACCCCGGCATCCGTCGACGTCGTCAATCAGCAGACGATCCAGGATCAGGGCTACCACACCAATGTCGATATCGCGCAAGGCGCGATCGGCGTGCTGGGAATCGACGCCGGGGGCTCACCCGCCGGCTTCTCCATGCGCGGGTTCACCGGCGACCAGATCAATATTCTCTATAACGGCATCAGCCTCGGCCCGCAGGACTTGACCGGGCGCGTCATGAACGCGTTCATGTTTGATCAGGTCGAGTTCCTGAAGGGCTCATCAGCGCTGGAATCGGGACAAGGGGCGATCGGCGGATCCGTCAATTACGTCACCAAACAGCCGATCAGCGGACCGGTCCAGAACGAAGCATTCGTCGCGGTCGACTCGCTGCGGTCGATTCGGTCCGGATTTGATTCCACCGGCACATCGCCGATCAAAGACCTCGACTATCGCTTCACCATCGGCTTCGATCACAACAACAGCTTTATCGACGACGACCACAAGGATATTTCGAGCCTGACGACGCGGTTCAACTATCAGAATTCTGAAGCTTTCAAGAGTTGGATTGCGTTCGAATATTTCAAGGACACCGGTCAATCCTATTTCGGCACGCCGCTCGTGCCGACGTCGATGCCGGGCATTGTCCCGACCCATGGCATCGTGTCCGGAACGCAAAGCCCCAACTTCGGCTCTGGCAAACTTGTGGGTCCAGTCACCATCGACGCCCGCACCCTGACGACCAACTACAACGTCACCGACAACAACAATAGCGCCACGCAATATTGGCTGCGCGGCGGCTTCGAGTGGGAGCTCGCGCCGAACCTCACACTGAAGAACCAGTCTTACCTTTACCAAGCCAAGCGTACGTTTCAGAACTCCGAGGAATACGATTTCCACTCCTCCACCGGCCTTGTCGACCGTTCCCGCTTCTCGGTGTCCCATGATCAGCGTCTCATCGGCAACATCGCCGATCTGACCTGGGACTCCAAGGTTTTCGGCATGGACAACCGACTCACGGCAGAAGTCGCCGCGAGCCACAACGATATCCACTTTGTGCAATCGTTTCCTTCAGGCGATTCGGTGTCGCTCATCGGCCCGGCACGCGGCGTGTTCGGAACTGTCGACGACATCAATACGGACACCCGCAGCAGCATCCTCGATCAGGTTTCGCAGTCGTTCGAGGATCGCCTGAAGATCACGCCGACGTTTGCGCTGATCGGCGGCGTACGGATCGACGAAATCACGATCCGTCGCAACGGCAGCGCCGACCCGTTTGACGACCCGGCGTTTTCATTCTCGCAAAATTGGGCGCCGGTGTCGTATCGGGCCGGCTACACCTGGGAGGCGCTGCCAAAGACCGTCTTCTATAGCCTTTACGCGACCTCGTTCGATCCATCCTCTGCAGCCATCGCCGAACTGCAGCCCGGCACGCCGTTGGCCCTGACAAGTTCGCGGATTTACGAAACCGGCGTGAAGCAATCGCTTTGGAACGACAGGATTGAATGGACGCTCGCGGCTTACGACATCGATCGACGAAATGTCTACGAACAGATCTCCGAAGGTCCACCACCGGCATTCGCTATCGCAGGAGAGATCGAAACCAGAGGCATCGAAGCCGGCGCCGCAGTTAAACCGACCGAAGGCGCGAAAGTATGGGGCAACATCGCGCTCACCCGTGCGCGCTTTTTGAATGACATCCTCGAAGACAATAACGGAAATTTCCAGTCATTCGCCGGCAATACGCCGCCCGACGTTGCCCCGATCATCGTCAATGCCGGGGCATCATATCGTTTCGAGAATCAGAATTGGTACCATTGGTTGCCGATCGAACTTGGCGCCTCCGTACGTCACGTCGGAAACCGCTATACCTTTGACGACAACGCAATCACGATGAATTCCTACACCACCGCCGATGCCTACATGTTCGTGGACTTCGACAAGCCCAGCATCTGGCCGACCATCAACAAAGCCCGGCTCACCTTTCGGGTGAAAAACATTGGCAACGCGACCTACGCTGCGGCCAACGACACCGGGCTTTACGATCAGGTCCTGCTTGGCGCGCCGCGCACCTATGAGGCTGCGTTGTCGCTGAAATGGTGACACCGCCGCGGACGGGAAATTCCGCGGCAGTATCCCAGGACCCGAGATCCCAGTGGATCCACGACAGAAGATTTGCCGCGCGCAGTTGCGGGGGCTAGCCGCAGCATTGGGCATCAGCCGCCCCGCGTCATCCGCGACATTCGCTTACTGGTTCAGCAGCGGAAAATCCTTCGCTGGCTTGCGGCCAGGCAGCGAGCGCAGAAAGGCATAGATGTCGGTCGCGTCCTTGTCCGACAGCACGTCGACGGAATAGGCCGGCATGTCGTGCGGCGCATCGCGCAGGAAGGCCACGAATGATTCCACCGGCATCTCCAGCTGGGCGAGCGCCGGCGTCGGATAGTTCATCGCGCCGCCCTGCCCCGAGCGGCCGTGACACTCGAAGCATCCGTCGGCGAGAAACACCCGCTTGCCGTTGCCGGCATCGCCCGCTGCGGCGTTCTGCGCGACGGCGCGCGAGGACAGTGCGACGGCGGCAAGCGCCGCAGTCGCGATCGCGAGCGAGGCCAAAAAGCGAAACCGGATTCTCATTGTCATCGCCTGCTCCTCACCGCGGATCGGTCACGACATCGACCAGCGCGGGCTGGCCGGATTTGACCACCGCGATCGCGCGCTTGAGCGCCGGCCCGAGATCCTTGGGATCGGTGATCGGGCCTTCGCCGTGAACCCCGAAGCCCCGCGCGACGGTGGCGTAATCGACGTTCGGATCCTTGATGGTGGTGCCGATCTCGGTGTTGGTGATGCCGCGGCCGTGGCGCGCGGCCATCGCCTGCAGGTACATGTATTCCTGATGATAGGCGCGGTTGTTGTGGATGATGTAGAGCATCGGAATGCGGTGATGCGCCGCCGTCCACAGCGTGCTCGGCACGAACATGAAATCGCCGTCGCCGCCGAACGCCAGCGTCAGCCGGCCATGGCGTTTGTTTGCGAGCGCCGCGCCAAGCGATGCCGGCAGGTTATAGCCGATGCCGGCGCCTCCGGAGACACCGTTCCAGCTATAGGGCTTGTCGAAATTCCACAGCCGGTGCGGCCAGGACAGCCGGATCGTGGTGCCGACCAGCGACCAGTCTTCGTCCTTGATCTGGCCATAGACCTCCGCGCACAGCCGCGCGGTGGTGATCGGGCTGGCGTCCCATCCGATGGTGGCATCGGACTTCGCCTGTTCGACCGAGGCGAGCTTCGCCGCCGCGAGCTTCTTGCCGCGCGCTTCGAACACCGCCTTGCGGCCGTCGTCGATCAGACGTTTCACCTGCTCGATCAAGGTCGGCAGGCTGGCTTCGGCGTCGCCGCCGATGGTCATGTCAAGATCCTGGTAACGGCCGAGATCCTGATAATTCGCCTTCATGTAGAGATCGCGGCTGCCGAGGGTGACGAGCTTGGCGCCTTTTTTGTAACTCGGCCGCGACGAGCGCACGATGCGATCGCTGAATGAATTCAGCGTGCCCCACAGCTCGTTCACCTCCATGGCCAGAATGACGTCGGCCTGCGCCAGGATCGAACGGCGGAACGATTGATTGAGCGGATGCCGCGACGGAAAGTTCATGCGGCCGACATTATCGATCACAGCGCATTGCAGCGTCTCGGCGAGTTCCACCAGCCGGGGCATCCCGGCCGGCGTGCGCGCCACCCGATCGACAATGATGACCGGGTTCTCCGCCGCCACCAGCATCTTGGCGAGTTCGGCGAGCGCCGCCGAATCCCCTTGCGGCGGAATCACCTTGGAGAGTTTCGGGATCCGCAATCCTTCCGGATCGGCGATCGGATTTTCCTGCAGCTCGGCATCGAGCGACAGCATCACCGGCGCCATCGGCGGGGTGATCGCCACCTTGTAGGCGCGCACGGCGGATTCGGCGAAATGTTGCAACGACGTCGGCTGATCATCCCACTTGACGAAATCGCGCACGATCGCCGCCGGGTCGATCGCGGAATGCACCCACTCGGCGCCCGGCCCGCGCTTGTCGGCCTCGATGATGTTGCCGCCCATGACAATGACCGGAACCCGGTCGCACCAGGCATTGTACATCGCCATGGTCGCGTGCTGCAGCCCGACCACCCCGTGGCAGATCATGGCCATCGGCTTGCCTTCGATCTTGGCATAGCCTTGCGCCATGTGGACGGCGATTTCCTCGTGCGGACACGTTAAAATCTCCGGCTTGGTATTGCCGCCGTGATTGAGCACCGCTTCGTGCAGGCCGCGAAAGCTCGAGGCGCAATTCATCGCCAGGTAATCGACGTCGAGCGTCTTGAAAACGTCGACCATGAAGTCGCCGCCGCTGCTGGTCTGTGACACCGGATCCTTCGACGGCGGCATGGTCTCCGCGGCGGCAAGCCTCGGACCCGGAACGGCGGCCTTGCCGCGCGTCTTGGCGGCGGGCGGGATCGCCGCGTTGGCGGCAGCCGCGGGCGTCAGCGCCGCTGCGCCCGCGAGCGTTGCACCTTTGAGAAAATTGCGACGGCCGGCGTCAGGCGGATTGCTGCTTCTTGCCACGATGTCCTCCCGCTGTGCCGGCGAGCCATGGCTCCGCACAGATCTATTTTCTGTGCTGACTGTTGCGCCGCTTTAACGGCCCGTCAAGATGATTGCGGTTGAAACTTTCCCCCGCGCAATATCCAGCCTCGGCGCGTAAATTGCGAGGCCGGCGCTACCGCTGCACGCGATACGGCAATTTGCTTGCCGTTGGGCCGGCGCGGTCTTGCCGCTTCGCGTCGGGGCGCTGTGCCGGTCGCTGGATCGGTTGCCCGTTGGCCGCGAGCAGCGCCCGCAAGTCGCGGATGGCCGGGAACACTTCTTGATTCCAGTCCGCGCCTTGTGCGTCGTAGGCGGCCTGCTCCATCTCGACGATCTCGCGATCCTCGGCGAAAATGCGCTCGGTGAACCACACCAATGCCGGCCAAGCCAGATCCAACAGCCCCGGGATCTTCGGGCGACGCACCGACAGCAATCCGAAGGTTCGATTGGATTTCTGCTCGGCATCGACCGGTGTGTAGGCGATCCATAGCGACATCACCGGCTCCTCGCCGGATGTCCAGATCCGAAGCGTCTGATAAGGATACTCGGTGCGGATGGTCATCAGGTCCTTGTGGACTCTGGATACGCCGCGCCGGCTGCCCAAAATCACTGCCTCGCCCAGCGGCTGTTTGCCTCCGGTGCGTGCGAAACTGTAATCGATTTCCAGCCAGTCGCTGGCCGCGCGTCGTCCGAGATACCGCGGCGCGATCTGCCCCATCTGACGGCGATGCAGGAACTGATGATTCATATCCATCAGGTTTTCATGCATGAACGTGTAATGGCAGCGAACCTGCTTTCCGAAACGGCGGGTTTTGAAAGCTTTGTTCCCGGCTTCGCCGAGCGGATCCAGTGGCCTCACCGCCTGTGGATCGCCGGGCCATACCAGGATCATTCCGTCCTGCTCCCGGCACGGATACGACCGCACCCCATTCGGCAGCTTGTCCTTGCCGAGATAAGGAACGTCGATGCACTTGCCGGACGCGTCATAGGTCCAGCCGTGATAGCAGCAGCGGATCGCGCAGTCCTTGACCACACCCTCCGAAAGCGGGACCTGCCGGTGGGCGCAGCGATTCTCAAGCGCGAACACCGCTCCCTCCTTCGGCCGCACCAGCACGATGGGCTCGCCCGCAAAGTGCGCCGCGTAGCTCTTTCCGGGTTTGACTTCGCGCGACCAGGCGAGCGGATACCAATGGTCGGGATGCGAGCCGACGCGGCGGAGATCAACGCTCGGCTGCTCGCCAACGGAGAATTCGGAATGATTGGACATCTGGCTCCGGTTTAGCCTCAGTTGAGAGCAGAGGCCAAAGCGGTTGCGTCTGGAATTCCGGGCGGTATCAAACCGCTGAAATTTCAACCGCACCACCGGGACACCCCGCCCGAAGGACGTTCATCGTTGTCGCGGCAGGTCTCCTGGCTCGCGGATAGTTGCCTCTGTCAGGCCTTCCCAACGCGGATGGCGTCAGTGACCGTGATCGACAGCGGCACGCCGCTTACAGTTGCGGGGGCAGCGCCGGCATTGCCTTGTCGGGCGGACCGGCTTCCCTCTTAGCCCAGGTCCAGCGATGGACCTGAAGAACCACGACCCCGCTTGGTAACAGACACGTCGTGAGAATTTCAACTGCTTTCGCAGAACCAGACATGTTGCGATCGGCGTGCATCATGTCACGGCGCGAATTCCTATGCGCGCGGCGCTTGAGATTTGCCTTTCCGAGATCCGACGGGGACCGATAAGCTGGTCTCCAGCGCCAATACGCACGTCCGCGCGCCACGAAAGCAACGCAATGCGAAAAATCCTGATCATCGGCATCGGCGCGGGAAATCCCGAATACGTGACCGTCCAGGCCATCAACGCCCTCAATCAGGCCGACGTGTTCTTCATCCCGAACAAGGGCATGGAGAAGGAGGCGCTGCAGCGCCTGCGACTGGAGATCTGCGAGCGCTACATCAAGAACCGGAATTATCGCCTCGTTGGTTTCAAAACGCCGGAGCGCGACAAGGACGATCCCGACTACAAACACGGCGTCGACGATTGGCATGCGCGCATCGCGCAGGCCCACGAGACGATGCTCACGGAAGAACTTGCCGAGGGACAATGCGGCGCGTTCCTCACCTGGGGCGATCCGACGCTCTATGACAGCACCTTGCGAATCATCGCCAAGCTTCAATCCAAAGGAACCATTGCGCTTGAATACGATGTAATCCCCGGCATCAGCAGCATCCAGGCGCTGGCGGCCAAACACCGGATACCGCTCAATCGCATCGGCGAAGCCATTCACATCACCACCGGCCGCAAGTTGGCGGAGGGATTTCCCGACAACGCCGATAGCGTCGTGGTCATGCTCGACGGCGAGCAAGCCTTCACCACCATCGACAGCGCCAACGTCGAGATCTACTGGGGCGCCTATGTTGGCACCGACGACGAGATCCTGATGTCGGGACGGCTGTCGGATGTCGCCGACGACATCAAAACGATCCGCGCGGAAGCGCGACGCGACAAGGGCTGGATCATGGACGCCTATCTGCTGCGCAAATCCGAAACCGAATGAGATCGCGCAGGCGCAGCAAGCATCAGCCGCCGCGCCATCAGCTCGGAAAGATCAAGCAGGTGGTCGTGCCATGGGCGAGCAGACGCCCATTGCAACAGGTGATCCGTCCTTCGGCGCTGCCGACGCGCCGGCCGCGGCTCAGCACCAGGCCTTCCGCCGTAATCATCCCGGTCTCGGGCGTGATCGGCCGCACCAGCGAAATCTTGAACTCGAGCGTGGTTTGGCCGAGGCCCTTGTCCAGGGTCGACTGGATGGCAAGGCCCATGCAGCTGTCGAGCAGCGTCGCCGCAAGTCCGCCGTGCACCGTGCCCGCCGGATTGAGATGGATATCGCGCGGTTGCGCGGTGACGACGACGCGTCCGGGCGCCGCCGCGGTCACGTCGTAGCCCGAGGTTTGCGCCATGGTATTGAGCGGCAGCGTCCCGTCGACGAGGCCCTGAACGAAATCCAGGCCGCTCATGTCGTTGCGCCGATCGGCGCGGACGGTGCCATAGGTCTTGCAGGCGATCAGGCTCATCGGCTCCTGTCCTTATCGAACGGTGGCGTTGCCGGCATCAGCGCGACCGTCGCGCCCGCAACGCCGACGGCGACCTCCCGTAGAGCTGCACGAAGGCGGCGCTCATGCGCCGCGGGCTCGAAAATCCCGCCCGCTCGGCAATGACGACGATCGGAAGCTCGGTGTCGTCGAGCAGGCATTTGGCGCGCTGGATCCGCAGCGATTGCGCGACTTGCAGCGGCGAGGCCGCAAGATGCTCGGCGAAGAGCCGCGACAGATGGCGCGGCCCGATGCCGAGACGTTCGGCCAGCGCGTCGACGCTGCGGCCACGGTCGAGCGCACCCGCCGCAATCAGCGCCAGGGCCCGCTCGACACTTGTCTTGGTGCCGTTCCATGCCGGACAAAACGGCGCCGTTTCCGGCCGGCAGCGCAGGCAAGGCCGATAGCCCGCCCGTTCCGCAGCGGCCGCGCTCGGATAAAATTCGACATTGCGTGCGAGCGGCGTTCGCACCCGGCAAACCGGGCGACAGTAGATTCCCGTGGTCTTGACCGCGACGAACACCACCCCGTCGAGGGCGGGGTCGCGCCGTTGCACGGCTTCGTAATAGGCGGCGACGTCGGTCATGCGGATACTTTAATCAGCCCGACACCGCGACGCGAGCGGCGCGGGACGACCATGTCCGAAAACGACCGCTCGGGTTGCGGCGGAGGCTCAGCCATTCCCGCGACCCTGCTACGATTTTCTCGTCTTGGTTTTTGCCCGCGGCTTGGCGGGGCGCACGCGCAGCCCGTCGATGAAGACGTCGAGCAGCCGCAGCACGCTGGTTTGCCAGCCCGGCTGATCGTGCATCATGCACATGCCGATCAACGCCCGCAGCAGGTCTTCCGGGCTGATGTCCGCACGGATATCGCCGGAAGCGATCGCGCGGTCCAACAGCCCGCCGACCGCCTTGGTCAGCCGGTCGAACGAAAACGAATACAGCTCCGAATTATTGTAGGCGGCGAGCGCCAGCGCGGCCAGCATGCCCTTTTTTGTCGCAACGAACTTCACGTTCGAGCGCAACCAGTGCCGCAGCGCCTCGACCGGCGCTGCCTCCCGTTTCAATTGTTCAGCGAGATCAGCGAGCTGCTGCACTTCGCGGCGGTAAACCGCTTCGAACAGGGCTTCGCGGGTGGGGAAATGCCGATACAGCGTACCGATGCCGACGCCGGCCGCGCGCGCGACGGCCTCAAGGCTCGCCTCCGCCCCGCCGGTGCTGAACACCGCCTTGGCGGCCTCCAGCACCCGCTCGCGATTGCGAACCGCATCGACGCGCGGTTTTCGTGTACGCTGTTTCGGCGACCTCATGCCAAAAGTCCAATCCGCGTGGGGCTTGTAAAGCGGAGGCATCCTCCGTATATTCCGTCGCGACACGCTGACACGAACGTAAGCGCCAAGCAACCAACGGCCCGACCTGGGCACGCCCTCATTATTATGGGAACCAACCCAGGTCCTCGGTCGTCAGGTATCGGGCCGTCTGATTGCGCGGCAAAAACCGCCGATCAGGACAAGAGCCCGTCCGCAGTCTCTTAACCATCGCACTCCCGGAGCGCTGCATGAGCACCTCAACGACCATGACCGTCAACGGCGTCAAGCGAACGATCGCGATCGACGATCCCCGCATGACGCTGCTCGATCTTCTGCGCGAACGTCTGGACTTGACCGGGACCAAGAAGGGGTGCGACCGCGGCCAGTGCGGCGCCTGCACCATCATCCTCGACGGGCGGCGGATCAATTCTTGCCTGGCGCTGGCCATCAGTCACGACGGCGCCGACATCGTCACCATCGAAGGCGTCGCCCGGGGCGATCGCCTGCATCCGGTGCAAGCGGCGTTTCTCGCCCACGACGGCCTGCAATGCGGCTTCTGTACGCCCGGCCAGATCATGAGTGCGATCGGTTTGATCAAGGAGGCGCAGACCGACAACGATCCGGAGCGCGTGCGCGAAGCCATGAGCGGAAATCTCTGTCGCTGCGGCGCCTATCAGGGCATCACCGAGGCGGTGCTGGAAGCGCAAAAATCGCTCGGCATTGCCGACCGCCGGGAGGTCGCATGAAGACCTTCGACTACGTCAGGCCCGCCAATGTGCGCGACGCCGTTGCCGCCGCGTCCGCGCCGGGCGCCGCCTACCTTGCCGCCGGCACCAATCTGCTCGACCTGATGAAGGGCGGCATCGTCGGCCCGAACCGGCTGGTCGATATCAGCCACCTCCCGGGCCTCGATCGCATCGAGGACCTCGCCGACGGCGGCGTGCGGATCGGCGCGCTGGTCCGCAACGCCGACCTTGCCCATGACCGGAATTTTGCCCGACGCTTTCCGGCCATCGCCGAGGCGCTGCTGTCGGGCGCATCGGCCCAGCTTCGCAATGCCGCGACCGTCGGCGGCAATCTGCTGCAACGGACGCGCTGCGCTTATTTCTATGATCCCGACAGCGCCTGCAACAAGCGCGATCCCGGTGCGGGCTGCGACGCCCGCGGCGGCGACAACCGGCTGCATGCCATCTTGGGATGGAGCGAACGCTGCATCGCCACCAACCCGTCCGATTTCTGCGTTCCGCTGGTCGCACTCGACGCCGTCGTCGAGATCGAAGGCAGCACCGGCCGGCGCGTGGTTGCGCTCGAGAGCTTCCACCTGTTGCCCAAAGACGCGCCGGAACGCGAGAGCGTGCTCGAGCCCGGCGAGATGATCGTTGCGGTGCGCTTGCCGGCGGCGGCAGCAAAGTTTGCAGCCCATGCCCGTTACTTGAAAGTGCGCGAACGCACCTCCTATGCTTTCGCGGTGGTCTCGGCCGCCGCCGCGCTGCGCATCGACAACGGCGTGATCGCGGAGGCGCGGCTCGCGCTCGGCGGCGTTGCCATGAAGCCCTGGCGCGCCCGCGCGGCGGAACCTGTTCTCGCCGGCCAGCGTGCGGATGCGGCGCTGTTCCGGCGCGCTGCCGAGGCGGCGCTCGCCGACGCCAAGCCCTCCGGCGACAACGGCTTCAAGATCGAACTCGCGCGCCGGATCGTGGTGCGCGCTCTCACCCTTGCCGCAGCCGGCACGCCCGAACGGATGCCCGCACTGCCGGCATCGCCCTTTGCCGTTGTTTCCGGAGCCCTCACCCATGCCTGAGATCGTCCTGACACAGGCGCCGGCCCACATGCGGCACGGCTCCAATATCGGCCAGCCGCTCACCCGCCGCGACGGTATTCTCAAGGTCACCGGCAGCGCCCCCTATGCCGCCGACCACCATCCGCCCGGAATGCTCTATGCTGTGCTCGCGGTGAGCAGCATCGCCCGCGGCCGCGTCGCCTTTCTCGATGAGGCGGCGGCGAAAGCCCATCCGGGAGTCGTCGCGGTGATGACACCGGCCAACAAGCCCGCGCTCGCGGAAGATCCGGACGCCAAAACCAATCCCTTCATGTTCCGCCTCGACCTCTTGCAAAACGACCGCGTCCGTTATGCCCATCAGCCGATCGCCGTCGTGATCGCGCAAACCCTCGAGGCCGCGACCGAAGGCGCCGCACTGCTGGCGCCGCGCTACGAGGTCGAGCCCGCCCGCGTTGGGCTCGATGCGGCCGCGAGCTTCGTGCCGCAAAGTGTCGGCGTCGGCAATCCGACCGCGGTTCATCGCGGCGATGTCAAAGCCGGTCTTGCCACGGCGACCAAGCGCGTCGAGGCGACTTATGAAACCCCGCCGCAATATCACAACGCTATGGAGCCGCACGCGATCGTCGCCGCCTGGGACGGCGACACGCTCTCGATCGATACCCCAAGCCAGGGCCTCGCGATGGCGCAGGGACGCCTCGCCGGATTGTTCGGGATCGCGCCCAACAAGATCCATATCCGCAGCCCGTTCCTCGGCGGCGGCTTCGGCTCCAAGGGTTTTATTTCCGGACCGCAGATTCTCGGCGTCATGGCCGCCCGCATGGTGGGCAAGCCGGTCAAGCTGGTGCTGCGCCGCGAGCAGATGTTCGGTCCGGTCGGCCACCGGGCGCCGACGCGGCAGACTTTGCGCATCGGCGCCGACAACGACGGCAAGCTGACCGCGCTTGATCATCACACCAAGACCATGTCGAGCACGTTCGACGACTTCTTCGAGCCGGCCTCCGACATTTCGCACACGCTGTATGCCAGTCCCGCCATCGCCACCTCGCACGAGGCCGTCCGCGTCGATATCGGCACGCCGCTGTTCATGCGCGCGCCGGGCGAGGCCACCGGATCGATCGCACTCGAAAGCGCCATCGATGAAATGGCGCACGCCTGCGGCATGGATCCGCTGGCGTTTCGGCTCAAGAACTATGCCGAGGTCGAGCCGATTTCCGGCAAGCCGTTTTCGTCGAAGGCGCTGCGGGATTGCTACACCCAGGGCGCCGCCCGGTTCGGCTGGGAACGACGTACGCTCGCTCCGCGACAGATGCGCGACGCCGACGGACTGCTGGTCGGTTGGGGCGTCGGCACCGCGACGTTTCCGGCGCTGATGTTCCAGGCCGAAGCCCGCGCGGTGCTGCGTCGCGACGGCAGCGGCGTCATGGAGATCGGCGCCCACGACATGGGCCAGGGCGCCTGGACGGCGCTCGCACAAATCGCGGCCGATGGCCTCGGGCTCGACATCGACCAGGTCGATTTCAGATCCGGCAGCTCCGATTTTCCCGACGCCGGGATCGCCGGCGGCTCGGCCCACACCGCGACCGCGGGCATGGCGATTCACGGCGCCGGCGCTGACGTCATCGCCAGGCTCGCCGATCTCGCGATGAACGACGAACGCTCGCCGCTGTTCGGCGCCGGCAATGCCGGCGTGATCGCGCGCGACGGCCGCCTGATCCGGCGCGACGACGAAAGCCGCAGCGAGAGCTACGGCGATATTCTTGGCCGCGCCGGTCGGACCGAGATCGAAGGTCGCGGCAAGAGCGCCGCCGATCCGGCGGCGCAATCGGCCTACGCCATGCACGCGCACGGCGCGGTGTTCGCCGAGGTCAAGGTCGATCCCGATCTCGGCCAGATGCGGGTGACCCGCCTGGTCGGCGCGTTCGCGGCGGGACGGATCATCAATCCGCGCATGGTGCAGAGTCAGATCTACGGCGGCATGATCTGGGGCGTGTCGTTCGCCCTGCATGAGCACGCGGTGATGGACGCGCGCTCCGGCCGGCCGATGAATCCCAATCTCGGCGAGTACCACATTCCGGTAAATGCCGATGTGCCCTCCCTCGACGCCATCCTGGTCGAGGAACGCGACCCCCACGTCAACGCGCTGGGCATCAAGGGCGTCGGCGAAATCGGCGTCACCGGCACCGCGGGCGCCGTCGCCAATGCGGTCTGGCACGCCACCGGCGTGCGGGTGCGCAGGTTTCCGATCACGCTCGATCGCTTGATCGCATCAGCCTGACAAACACCGCGATGAACCGATCGACATCGGCCTCGTCATTATAGACGTGCGGGCTCAGCCGGATCCGGCCGAGGCGCCGGGCGACGTGAATGTTCTCAGCCGCCAGGCGGTCGATCAAGGTGTTCGGCATGCCGGCGGGGAAGGCCACGCACAGAAGATGCGGCGACCGGCCGCGCGCGTCGGGAATCTCCGCGCTGTCGCGCAATCCTGCGGCAAGCCGCGCGGTCAGCATCGCCAGTCGTTCGCCGATCGCGGCCGCGCCCCACTCCGCCATCATCTCCATGCCGATCGAGGCCATCTCCATGGCGATGAAATGATCGCGCTCGCCCATGTCGAACCGCCGCGCGCCGGCGACGTAGCCGGCATCGCTGATATAGATGTCGTCTTCCGCCCGCACCGCACGGCGTCCGGAACTGGTCTGCTCCAGCGGAATGCCGTCCTGGTGCCGCCTGGCGACATAAAGGAAGGCGCGGCCATAAGGCCCGAGCAGCCATTTGTAGGTCGGAAACACCACAAAATCCGGATCGAGTGCGGCGACGTCGAGATCGATCACGCCGACGCCCTGGGTCGCATCGATCAGCAAGGCCGCGCCCTTGGCGCGCAACGCCGAGGCGACGCGCCCAAGATCAACCATGCCGCCGTCGGCCCAATGCACCGACGAGATCGACGCCAGCGCGATCGGCGCCGCGCCGGTGCGATCGATCGCCGCCAGCAGCGCGTCGGCCCAATCCTCGTTGCCGGATCGCCGCACGGTCTCGACAATGAAGCCGCCATCACCCGCGCGCGTCGTCCATTCCAGCACCGGCGAGGAATGATCGTCCGCCAGCACCAGCACGCGCGATCCTTTCGGCACCGGCAGAATCTTCGCCGCAGCGGCGACGCCGTAGGCAACCGACGAGATCAGCGCGATGTCCTGCGGATCCGCATGGATCAGCCGCGCCGCCGCACGGCGCGTGCGCTCGTATTGCGCGGAGGCAAACGCGGCGTCGATCTGCCACGGGCGGCCCTTGCGCGCGACCGCGTTGCGGCCGGCTTCGATGATCGCCAGCGGCAGCGGGCTGTAGGATGCGGCATTGAGGAAACAGACTTCGCCCGGGATATCGAACAGCGCGCGTTGCGATGACAGCATCCCGGCCGCTGCTCAATTCGGCCGCTGCGCCACGATCAGGCCTTCCACCAGGGTGAAGGCGAAATCGCCGTCGCGCGGTTCCGGCCGCATGAAGGCCTGGAACGCCGGCGTACCCGTGAACACCATGTCGGTGAGCTGCTGCTTGACGGCAGGGGTCGCCTGCATCTGATCCGCCCACGGCACGAACACCATCGGCTTGTCCTGCAGTTCCACGTCGCGAATGCCGAGCCCGGCTTCGGCGATCAGCGTCAGCCATTCGTCCAGCGTCAGGCAGCGCACGTGGCTTGGATCGCGCAGCTTCTCGAACGCGTTGTATTCGCCGGCAGCCACCGCCAGCGCGTCCTCCGGTCCCTCGAGGATCTGCGAATCCGGCGAGACATTATCGACCAGGCCGAACACGCCGCCCGGACGCAACACGCGCCGGACTTCGCTGACGAATTGTTCCACATCGACAAAATGATGCGGCGCGATCCGGCAGCTGACGAAGTCGAGCGACTGGTCGGCGAACGGAAGCCGCTCCGCCTGTGCGATTGCAAACGAGATGTTGCCGACGCTGCGTTCGCCGGCGAGCCGACGCGCCACATGCAGCATCTGCGCGGTGAGATCGGTCGCGACCACGTGGGCGACGTGCGGGGCGAAGGCAAGCGCGGTGTGACCCGCGCCGGTGGCCACATCGACCGCCAGCCAATGCGGACTCGGGCCCGCCATTTCCACCAGGCGGGCGAGACTGGCGCCCTGGGCATGCGAACGGCTGGTGGCGTATTTGGCGGCATTGGCTCCGAATTGACGCTGCACCAGCGCCTTGGTGTCCGATTCCACGTCCGCCATCCCCTCTGTTGGTGACCGAACGACAGATAAAGAACGCGCCGTGCGGCAGGTCAAGCCAAACAGCGCGTCCGGCGCACCATGGTTAGCAAGCAATTGCAGCCGTTTGATTTACGACGCCGAAACCTCTCCCGCCTAGGCTGAGGGCCGGATTTCGTTCCCATGACGTCTGATAATGACAACCGATAATGGCAACCGATAGCCCGACATCGATGCAGCCTGCTTCGCCCGCTGCCGTCACGCTGCGCAACCTGACGAAGTCGTTCGACCGGCGCGCCGTCGACGGCCTCGACCTCACGGTGCGGACCGGCGAATTCTATTCCCTGCTCGGCCCCAACGGCGCCGGCAAGACCACCACCTTGCGCATGATCGCCGGACTGCTGCGGCCCGATGCGGGATCGATCTCCGTTCTCGGGATCGACGCACTCGCCGATCCGGTGGCGGCAAAGCGCATCATGGCCTGGGTGTCCGACGAGCCGATGATCTACGACAAGCTGACCCCGTTCGAATATCTCGAATTCATCGCCGGGCTCTGGGGCATGGAGTCCGCCGCCGCGGAAGCGAGCGCGCGCCACCACATCGACTGGCTCGGCCTGACGCCGCACGCGCACGAGCGCTGCGAGGGATTTTCCAAGGGCATGCGGCAGAAAGTGGCGCTCGCCGGCGCGCTGGTTCACGACCCGCGTCTGATCATTCTCGACGAGCCGCTGACCGGGCTCGATGCCGGCTCCGCCCGGCTGGTGAAGAGCGTGCTGCGCGAGCGCGTCGAGGCCGGCTGCGCGGTGATCATGACCACGCACATTCTGGAGGTAGCCGAGCGCATGGCCGACCGCATTGGCGTCATCGCCCGCGGCCGCCTGATCGCCGAAGGCACCCATGACGAGCTGCGGATCCAGACCGGCAAGCACGGCACCAGCCTGGAAGACACCTTTCTCACCCTGGTGGCCGAACAGGACGCCGCGTGAGCACCGCCGGAACCTGGCCCTGGTTCGCCCGGCACGAGGCGAGGCTCGCCTGGCGCGACTGGCTGTCGATCATGACCGCCGGCCATCGCGGCCGCGAGCGCACCCTGGCCTTGATCTTGATCGTGTTCGTCGCCGGGATGCATCTGATCGCGTTCGGCATGGTCGCGCCTTACGCCGGCATCGACAATACCGCCGGCAAGGTCCGCCTGATCGTCATCACCAGCGGCGTGCTGCTGTCGTTCTCGCTGATGCTGTCGCAGGCGATGGAATCCGTCACCCGCGGCTTCTATGCCCGCGCCGACCTCGATCTCATCCTGTGTTCGCCGATCGACGCGCAAAAGGTGTTCTGTGTCCGCATCGCCACCACCGCAATCGCCATCAGCCTGATGGCCGTGCTGCTGGCGGCGCCGTTCATCAATGTGCTGGCGTTCGAAGGCGGCATGCACTGGTTCGGCGCCTACGCGGTGATCCTCGCCATGGGGGCGACGGCAACGGCGATCGCGGTCGCGCTCACCGTCGCGTTGTTCCGGACCATCGGCGCCAAGCGCACGCGCTTCGTGGCGCAGATCGTCGCCGCCGTCATCGGTGCCGCGTTCGTGATCGGGCTGCAGATCGGCGCCATCCAATATTACGGCACGCTGTCGCGGTTCGCGCTGCTGGAATCCGATACCATGGTGGCGCTCGCGCCCGGCATCGACAGCATTGTCTGGTGGCCGGCGCGCGCCATGCTCGGCGATGGGCTGGCACTCGCCGCGACCATCAGCGTCGGCCTGCTCGCGCTCGCGACTTCGATCGCGGCATTCTCGCCGCGATTTGCCGATCACGCCATCGCCGCATCCGGCGTGTCGGTCGGCGTCACCCGCCAGGTCCGCTGGTCGCAGCGCTTCCGCAAGCTGTCGCCGCGGCGTGCGCTGCGCGCCAAGGAATTCACCCTGTTGCGGCGCGATCCCTGGCTGCTGTCGCAATCGCTGATGCAGATGCTCTACCTGCTGCCGCCGGCCTTGATGCTGTGGCACAGCTTCGGCGAGGGCAGCGGACCGCTCGTGCTCATGGTTCCGATCCTGGTGATGGCGTCCGGACAACTCTCCGGCGGATTGGCCTGGCTCGCGATCTCCGGCGAGGACGCGCCCGACCTTGTCGCCACCGCGCCGGTCGCGGCCGGCGAAATCATCCGCGCCAAAGTCGAAGCGGTGATGACCTGCATCGCCGTGGTGTTTGTGCCGTTCGTGCTGGCGATCGCCCTGACCTCGATGATCTGCGCGGTGGTGGCGGCGGCCGGGATCGTCATTGCCGCCGCATCGGCGACCCAGATCCAGCTCTGGTTCCGGGCACAGGCCAGACGCAGTCAGTTCCGCCGCCGGCACACTGCATCGCGCATCGCGACCTTTGCCGAAGCCTTCTCCTCCATCACCTGGGCGGCGACCGCGGCGCTGGCGGCGGCAGGGTCCTCGGTGGCGGTTGTAACCGGACTGGCCGGCCTCGGGATTCTCGCCGGCACCCGGCTGCTGCGTCCGCCCGGCCGCTAAGCCTCTGTTTCTAAAAAGGTCTTTTCACGCATTGTTTCTACACCTTTGATCGCTATATATTTTGTTCCTGGGTCAGCGCTCAAAGGGCCCACCAATTACAAGAATCGTTGTCCAGCAGGCCCGTCATCGCGGCGGGCCGTCGGCTTTTCGGGGTTCGCCGTGACGGCACGTTCCAATCGCACCGACCACATTCGTCTCACCTCCCATCCGCCCGGAACCAAGCCGCGGTTTCCGATCCACTGGGGCGCACCCACTGCGCGTGAACGCGGCCCGATCATCGGCACCGTCTCGCGCCCGCAGGATCGCAACGTCATCGGCAGTCATGGCGGCTCCTATGCGCTCTATCGCGCGCTCGCGGTCTCCTCCGGTGCGCTCGATCCGATCCGCCGCTCCGATCTCACCAACACCTATCCGGCCGCAACCTTCGGACCATTTCCGCAATGGACCGATCCGCATCGCATCGTGTCGCTCGATCCCTGGGGCCACCTGGTCGCCGACGCCTTCAAGACCGAAATCGCCGAGGGCGTCGATATCCGCCCGACCATCGCGGTGACCCGCGCCAGGCTCGACCTGCACGAAATGCAGGACGCCCTCGCCGCCGGCCGCCTCGCCAATGACGGCCACGTGGTGCACGGCAACGGCGCCATCTCCGTCGTCAAGATCGCAATCGACCCGGTCTGGTACCTGCCCGGCATCGCCGAGCGCTTCGGCACCAGCGAAACCAATTTGCGCCGCGCCTTGTTCGAACAGACCGGCGGCATGTTCCCGGAGGTGGTGACGCGTCCGGATCTCGCGGTGTTCCTGCCGCCGATCGGCGGCACCACGGTCTACCTGTTCGGCGATGTCGAGAAGCTCGCGGTGCCCAGCACCCTGATCACCTGCCGCGTGCATGACGAGTGCAACGGCTCCGACGTGTTCGGCTCCGACATCTGCACCTGCCGCCCCTACCTGATCCAAGGCATCGAGGAATGCGCCAAGACCGCGCAGACCGGCGGCCTCGGCATCATCGTCTATAACCGCAAGGAAGGCCGCGCGCTCGGCGAAGTGACCAAGTTCCTGGTCTACAACGCGCGCAAGCGCCAGGAGGGCGGCGACGCCGCCTCGGCCTATTTCGAGCGCACCGAATGCGTCGCCGGCGTCCAGGACGCGCGCTTCCAGCAATTGATGCCCGATGTCATTCACTGGCTGGGCCTCAAGCGGATCGATCGCCTGGTGTCGATGAGCGACATGAAATACGACGCGCTGGTGGGACAAGGCATCGAGATCGTCGAGCGCGTTCCGCTGCCCGACGACATGATCCCGGCCGACGCCCATGTCGAAATCGCCGCCAAGAAAGCCGCCGGCTATTTCACGCCCGACGTGGTGACGCCGGCGGATCTGACGGATTCGGTTGGCCGTACGCTCGAAAAATACTGATCCCCTCTTATTGTCTGGAACGTTGACCGGTGACGCCCGACGCGGCCGCGGCCTTTTCTCTTTTGAATGCAGAGGCGGTCCGCACCCGCGCGCACGTTTTGCTCGGCTGCGGGATCGATGACAAGCTGGCCCATTTCCGCGTCGACATGGCGCGCCTGGATGCCACCGCCGAACTCGTGCTGGCGGTGACGCGCGAAGCCTATCCGACGCTCGACATTCCGTTCCACTCGCGCTGGCGGCATTTTATGCGCCGCGGCGAGGATCGCTGGGCGATTCTCGACCAGGCGACGTCCTGGCCGGACAAGGCGACGCGCGCGCGCGCCGCCTTCGATCTCGCCATCATCAGCGTGTTTCTCGATGCCGGCGCCGGGCCGCGCTGGCGCTACCGCGACGCGACCGGAGACAGCATCAGCCGCTCCGAGGGCCTGGCGATCGCCAGTCTCGATATGTTCGCCGCCGGCGCGTTTTCGGCGCGTCCGCGAGAGCCGCTGCGGGCGGACGCTTTGCAACATCTGCAGACCGAAGCGCTGACGCGAGGCTTTCAGGTCACCGCGACCAATCCGCTGGTCGGGATCGCCGGACGCGCCGACCTGTTGCGCCGGCTGGGGGCGACCGTCGCCGCCGATCCGAAAATCTTCGCCATCAACGACGCGCCGCGGCCGGGCGGCCTGTTTGATCATCTCGCTGCGCTGGCCGAGAACAGAACCCTTGAAGCCGCGACCATTCTCCAGGAATTGTTGCGACATCTTGGGCCGATCTGGCCGTCACGGCTGACGCTCGGCGGCGTTGCGCTCGGCGATTGCTGGCGCCATCCCGCGATGAAAACCACCGACGCGACCAATGAACTGGTGCCGCTGCACAAGCTGTCGCAGTGGCTGGCCTATAGCCTGATCGAGCCGCTGCAGGATTACGGCATCAAGGTCACCGCCATCGACGGCCTGACCGGTCTCGCCGAATACCGCAACGGCGGATTGTTCGTCGACGGCGGAATCCTGAGCCTGCGCGATCAGAGCGAAGGCCGTCGCGAGCACGATGTCGCCTCGACGCTGGTGGTCGAATGGCGCGCGCTCACCGTCGCGCTGCTCGATGAGATCGCGACGCGCTTGCGCACGCGGCTGGGCATGGATGCCGACACGCTGCCGCTCGCCAAAGTGCTGGAAGGCGGCACCTGGGCCGCCGGCCGGCGGCTCGCCAAGGAACGCCGCGCCGACGCCTCCCCGCCGATCCGGGTGGCGAGCGACGGAACCGTATTTTAAGGGAGGAGAGCATGGAAGGCGTCACCATCGTCGACCATCCGCTGGTCCAGCACAAGCTGACCTTGATCCGCGACAAGAGCCGCTCGACCAAATCGTTTCGCGAGTTGCTCAAGGAAATCGGCATGCTGCTGTGCTACGAGGTCACCCGCGACCTGCCGCTGACCATGACCGAGATCGAAACGCCGCTCGCGCCGATGCGGGCGCCGAAGATCGCCGGCAAGAAGCTGGTGTTCGCCCCGGTGCTGCGCGCCGGCGTCACCTTCGCCGAAGGCATGCTCGACCTGGTGCCGGCCGCCCGCGTCGCCCATATCGGGCTTTATCGCGAGCCGGAGACCTTCGTGGCGGTGGAATATTTCTTCAAATCGCCGTCGGACCTGTCCGAGCGCCTGGTGATCGTGGTCGCGCCGGTGCTCGCGACCGGCAACACTGCCGTGGCCGCGATCGATCGCCTGAAGGAAATGGGCGGCAGGGATATCCGTTTCGTCTGCCTGCTCGGCGCCCCTCAGGGCTTCGATCACATGCGCGGCATCCATCCCGACGTGCCGATCTGGACCGCGGCGATCGACGAAGGCCTCGACGAACGCGGCTTTATTCTCCCGGGATTGGGCGATGCGGGTGACCGCGCTTATGGGACGCGGTGAGGCGCGCGGCGGAATTCACTTCCGCGCCGCCTGCCGATAGATTAGGCGGTGACATCAGGAGAAGGACAATGCCGTTCGCCGATCGGTCGGATGCCGAACTCTTGGAGGAGATCGGGGATCAATATGATCAGATTTCGACCGTCGCCAAGAATCTGAGCCTCATCGCAAAGGGGATCGGTCTTCCGACCGATCTACCGGCGCGAGAAAAGCTCATGGAGTCCAATCGGAACTTCATGGTCCTTCTGCAGGGTCGTGCGGCTGAGCTTGAGCGGGAACGTGAACGCCGGCGCCGGCCGCCTCGCTAGGGCGATCGGGAACGGCCCCGTCGGGTCGCAACAATGCCGCACTTTTCGCGGTACTTGAAAGTGCCAGGATCCTTGTTGCCGGGAACTTTCGAGGCGGTTTCAAGTTAGATGATCCAGGGCACAAGGCTATCGTATACAGAGATTTAAGCGCGGTCTGACACTTTGAAAGACGCGGGGCGCGAACTGGCATTTTAACCGGGGCATGACATGGTCAATCGATTGACGACGGCGCAATCCAGCGGCGCGATGCGGCGCTGGGGACCTTCCGCCCTTGTGATGCTCGCGGCGATGACCGCACTGACGGCACTGCCCACCGGCGCCACCGCGAAACAGGCGCGTCCCGCGCAAACCACCGAGGCGCGGGCGCCGCGCGACGCCGGCGAGCCGATCATGGCGATCGTGTCGATCAAATCCCAGCAGGTCACATTCTACGACGCCGACGGTTGGATCTCGCGCGCGCCGGTGTCGACCGGCATTACCGGACGTGAGACGCCGGCCGGCGTCTTCGCCGTCCTCGAGAAGGACAAGGACCACCACTCGAGCCTCTATGACGATGCCTGGATGCCGAACATGCAGCGCATCACCTGGAACGGCGTCGCGCTGCACGGCGGGCCGCTGCCCGGTTACGCGGCGTCGCACGGCTGCGTGCGGATGCCGTTCGGCTATGCGGAAAAGCTGTTCGACAAGACCTGGATCGGGATGCGCGTGATCATCTCGCCGGACGACGCGGCCCCGGTCGAGTTTTCCCACCCGGCGCTCTTGGTGCCGAACGCGGAGGCCATCGCGGCGGCTCCGGCGCGGGCCGAGACGCTCGCCCACGACGCCGCCGATGCCGCCAAGACGGCCGATGAGGCGAAAAAGGCCGCAGCGATTGCGGCGCGCGAGACCGCATCGCTGACGGCATCGCTGCGCAAGCTGGAGGGGCTCAAGACCCGCGCCGACGCCGAACTCGCGTTCGCCGACAAAGCGCTCGCCGCCGCGAAGACCGAGCAAGCCACCGCACGAGCCGAGGTCCTGAAGCAGAAGGCCGCCCCCAAGGCTCTCGAGGCGGAGACACAGCTCGAAGCCGCCAAGGCCGACGCCAAGTCGAAGCTCGATGCCGCCCCCGCCGCAAAGGACGCGGCCAAGGCCGCCGAGACCAAGAAGGCCGACACTGCCAAGGCGGCGAGCGACGCGAAGCTCGCGCTCTCGCCGGTCTCCATCTACATCAGCCGCGCGACGCAGAAACTTTACGTACGGCGCAACACCCATAAGCGGTGGCCGGACGGCGGCGAAGTGTTCGATGCGACCATCGAGGTTCCGGTCACGATCCGCAATCCCAACAAGCCGATCGGCACCCATGTGTTCACCGCGATGGCGCGCGACGGCGCCGGTCTGCGGTGGAGCGCGGTCACCATCGATAACGGGGACGACGCCAAGGACGCGCTCGACCGCATCACCATCCCGCAGGATGTGCTCGATCGCATCGCGCCGACCGCAGGACCGCGATCCTCGATCGTCGTCTCCGACGAGCCCCTGAGCCGCGAAACCAACTATCGCACCGAGTTCGTCGCGGTGCTGAGCAACCAGCCCCAGGGCGGCTTTATCACGCGTCAACCGACGGCGCCGAGCGCTGATGTCGCCGTTGCGAGCGGGAACTTCTGGGGCAGCAACGACGGCTTCGGATCGGTTTTCCAGTCGAATCGGAACGCCCAGACCGGCAATCCGCGTCTGCGCGGCGGCCAGTACAATTATCCGGGGCAAAGGGGCTGGTGGTAAGCGGCGCGACGCGCATGCGCTGCTGTCGCTGACCGCAATGCGGTCCGTTCGCACCATGCAGCCGGAACCGCATAATAATCCGATCGTCGCCACCAAAGTTCCGGGCTCGTGCCTGCGCGTTCGGCCAAAGTGCGGCGGTCGACGCAAGATGTGGTGCGATTCAATCTAACATGCCGCCCATAAGCACAGACGCTCCGCGCAGCGCTGGATCGCAGGAGGTGGCGCGTCATCGACGCCCGACCGATTCGCTGTCGCTCTCATCATCGATCGGATCGCCGCTTTGTCAGCGCGACGCAGCGCGCGGCCTCGCGTCTTAAGCAACGATCAAGACTTTTCCGAAAAGATGCCGCACAGCGGCCGCTCTGGAGCGTGCCGCCAAAAAGGCGGACAGGTTAAGAACTGACATGCGGAGAGGTCGCTCTCCCTTGGTCCACGCGAGCCAGGGATGGACACAATCGCTCTGCTCGTGCCGGAAGAATGACTAGCCCGGGACGATTCTTTGCCGCAATCGGTTTGTTTTATGCCGCCCGGATCGGGGACGCGGAATGCTGTGTGTATGGCTCCGTGCAAACGCGAAATAAGGGGGATTGAGGGTTGGTTTACACCGGGATGCGCGCGGTCTCCTTAGGGATCGTGGTGCTGTGTATCTGGTTTGTGCTGAAATCGGGGGGAACGTACGGCGTCGGTCCAAGCGACATCGGACCGCAGGCCGAACGTGCTGACGCTTCAGCCAACGCAATTGTCGGATCGATTCATCCGAGTCTCGATGGCGTGCGGCTCGCAAGCCTGGAGACCGGAATTGCTACGGGGCTTGTGGCCTCGGGCGACGACGAGGGCCTGTCCGAACTGCCCTCGCCACGCGTGTCCTTCGATGATCGTTTCACCTTCGGTCAGCGCCTCGCGTCCTTTGCCGAACGTTTTCCGGGCAACGTCACCGCGCCCGGAGCCCATCCCTCGTCCGTTCGCGAGGCTGCGCTGGAACTGCCGCCTGTTGCCTCGCTGCCGCTCCCGAGCTCCCCTCGCAAGCAGATCCGCGCCGCAGACGCTCCGGCCGCTCCGCCCGCCCCGCCCGCTTCTGCGCTCGAAGCCGATAGCCACACCGCAATCTATGATATTGCCGCGCACACGGTCTATCTGCCCGACGGACACACCTTGGAAGCGCATTCGGGTCTCGGCAGCGACTTGGACAATCCGCGCTTTGTCCACGAGAAACATCGCGGGCCGACGCCGCCGAATGTCTATAGCCTCTCCTTGCGCGAGGCGCCGTTTCACGGTGTTCGCGCCCTTCGCCTCAATCCCGTCGGCGACGGCGAGATGTTCGGCCGCGATGGGATCCTGGCGCATTCCTACATGCTCGGTCCCAATGGACAGTCGAATGGCTGCGTGTCCTTCGATAACTATGCCGCGTTCCTTGACGCCTACTTGAACGGCAAAGTCGATCGCCTGGTTGTCGTCGACCGCCTTGCCAACCCGCCACGCCCCAAGACTGCCTCGCGAACCTTTCCGCAGACCCTCAAAGAGATTTTCACCCGTTCCTGAGAAGGCGGCGACCACCGCGTCGGCTTCTCTCATTGCACCGTTTTCATGTCGTGTGCGGCGGGGTGAGATGCGTCCGTTCGGCGTCTAACGGCCGACGACCGCCGACAAATGGTCGAGCATCCACTGCCCGGCGGGGCCGAGCCGATGATCGGCGAGACAGGCGCTGCACATCACGAGTTGGGCAACGCGCGGGTCGAACTCCACCGGCCGAATAACTTTCAGTCGCCCTTGCGCGATGTCATCGCGGACCAGATGGGAGGGCATGTTGCCCCAGCCGAGACCCGCCAGCAGCATCGACTGCTTCGCGCCGAGGTCTGCCAGCCGCCACGTGCGGCCCGACAATACGCCGTAGTCGCGTCCCGCGGTCAGCGACGAGCGATCGGTGAGCACCAGTTGGACATGGCGGTGCAACTCGCGTGTATCAATTGGTCCATCGAGCGCCGCCAACGGATGATCGGGTGCCACCACCGGAACCAGCTCGACGGTTAGCAAAGGAAAGCGCTTCAGGCGCGCCATGTCGCTGAAGTAAAGCGGCAGCAATCCAATCATGCAGGTACCGTCGAGCACCAGCTCTGCGGCTGCGCCGAGCGACTGCACATAGATGCGCGGCGGAACGGTCGGGAATGTCGCAGTGAAGGCGCGCAGCGCGTCGACCACCGCGCTCATCGGGAACATCGAGTCGAGCACGATCGTCAACTCTGCTTCCAGTCCGCTGGCGAGACTCCGCGCGGCGTCGCGAAAAGCATTGGTCTCCTCGGCGATCCGGCGCGCCCGCGGCAGCAGCGCCCGTCCCGCCTCCGTCAGCGCGGGCCGATAGGCGGCGCGGTCGAACAGCGAAATGCCGACTTGCGCCTCGAGCTTCTGGATTCCGTAAGTCACCGCCGACTGGGCGCGGTTCAGCTGCTTGGCAGCCTTCGAAAAGCTTCCGGTGTCGGTGACCGCGAGGAAGATCCGAATTTGGTCCAGGGTCAGCGAATCCAACATAATCAGATATATAGAATATCTTTATCTAAAGTTCATCTCTTTTTCAGATCGTCCATATGTCCTAAATGCTGGTGCAGGACATCAACCGCATGGGAGCCCCCAATGCCCAGCCTGCTCGCGATCGAGGCCAGCCCTCGCCATGAATTCTCCACCTCTCGAAAGCTCACCGCGCATTTCATCGACCATTGGAAAGCCGCGCACCCTGGCGCCGCTGTCGTTGTTCGCGATCTGACCAGGACGCCGCCGCCGTTCGTCGATCTGGCCTGGATCGGCGGCGCCTTCACGCCGCGTGAGCAGCATTCGCCGGAAAGCATCGCCGCCATCAAGGTCTCGGACGACCTCGTCGCCGAGCTCAAGGCGGCCGACCACATCGTGATCGGCACGCCGATGTTCAACTTCTCTATCCCGGCGGTCCTCAAGGCTTATATCGACCAGATCGTTCGGGTCGGCGTGACCGTGTCGGCGAATAATGTCGGCCTGCTCACCGGCAAGAAGGCCACCATTATCCTGGCAAGCGGCGGCGACTTCAGCCCGGGTTCGCCGGTCGAAAATTACAACCAGGCCAGCAGCTATCTTCGCCAGGTTCTGGCCTGGATCGGGATCAAGGACGTCGAGATCATCCTTGCCGGCCGTGCCCGTGCCGGCGCGACCGGTGAATCGGCCATCGAGCAATTCGGCGTCGCCGTGAGATCGGCTGCAGCAGTCGCACCAGCCGTCGCGGCGTGAGAGGACCGCCGTTCATGCGAGTAGGCTTCATCGGTGCTGGAACTTTGACCAGGACTTTCGGACGTCATCTCATCAACGCCGGTCACGAGATTATCGTATCCAATGCGCGAGGACCGGAGACATTGGCTGGCCTCCTCGCCGATCTCGGCAACGGCGCGACGGCTGGCACCAAGACACAGGCGGCCGACAGCGATGTCGTCATCCTCGCGACCAATTGGCTGAACTGCCCGAGGCGTTAAGCAATATCGATTGGCATGGGCGGATCCTGATCGATGCGACCAACGCCCACAGGGATCCCAAACCCGATATCAGTCGCGACGGGGTGAATAGATCGATCGCTGCCTTAAACGGGCGAACGTCGAGCGAGATGGTCGCAGAATTGGCCGCAGGCGCCAGGCTTGTGAAGTCGATCAGCAATATGCCGATGGCCTGGATACAGGACTTTTCGGCGCACAAGCCTAAGACCGTCATCTTCACGTCAGGAGATGATAGCGCAGCCAAGACCATCGTGATCGGTTTGATCGATAGCATTGGCTTCGTCGCCATCGACCTTGGATCTCTTGCCAAGGGCGGGGCAATGCAACAGCTCGGCGCGCCTTTGTCCGGCCTCGATCTGCACTTCGTTCGACGGCTCCGCTGAACCGAACGCTACCAGAGCCCCGGAATCCATTTGTAGCGCACCCGCGCCGCAAACGCCGCATAGCCCGGCAATTCGCGCTGCAACGTTGCGTCCTCCAGATCGGTGCGGATCACCAGCACCGCAACGAACACAATGACAGGCACCAGGGCCCACATTGAGCCCAGCGCAAGCGCGACGCCGATCGCCAGAATGATCCCGAAAATGTAGCCGGGATGTCGAACGTAGGCATAAGGACCGGTGGTGATCACGTGGTGGTCGCGGTCGGACTGGATCCGCACGCTGGGCTCGAAATGGCGATTGACCGCCTGCGCCCATCCGGTGCCGACATAGCCGACCAGCACCAGTCCGTAGCCAACAGCAACCACCCATCCCGGCGCCGACGCCCAGCGAAAGCGCCCGTCATCGAGGCCGGCGACGACGAGGATCGCGAGGAAGCTCGCGAACAACAGCGAAATCAGCACGCGATCCCAACCCTTGGTGTCTTGGCCGGTCACGCGCCGTCGGGCGAAGAAGATCTCGGGATTGACGCGCCAGAGCACCGCCATGGTGACCAGCGTCAACACTAGAAACGCGGCCATGAACCACAATCCGTGCGCCCATTGCAGTGTGCCCGCGGACCAGAACAGCAACGCCGCCATCACCACCAGCGTTACCGCGAGCGAGACAAACCCCTGGATCAGGTCGTTGGGCGAGACAACCGACATCAACCGCTCCCGTTTCCGTCGCGAACATCATGCTGCTCTCCGGGGCGTTTCCGACGGCCCAAGAAGGCAAACGCCGCATACCCGAGCGCGGATGGGAGCAGCGTCAATCCCATACGCCATGACGATGAAGCCGTCGCCTGGACCCGGGTCATTGATCGTCGACGGGTCTGCCCATTCTCGCAGGCGTATCGAAACCGGCAGCGCGACCAGCAGCGCTGCAAACACCAGACTATGAACGATCCACCGTCGCGTCGATAGCCGAAGGGACACGATAACCCCAAGCGCCACGATCACGAACGGGGCGACTGAAACCAGAGGCCAGAGTTTCGCATACAGTTGAGCCATGTCGGTTTATCGTTGATCGGACTCTGGCGGGCCGCGGTTCGCATCGTCCGGATCGCGTTGTGCGGGATCGTCGTATCCCGCCCGATTGCTGTAGAACACCAGCGCCATCAGTCCGACACCGACAATCAGCGAAAAGAACACACCGAACCCGAGCGCGACATAGCCCTCGGTCGGCATGTGAAAGTCGCTGTGGACCGTCAGCCCTTGATAGGCAAAGACACAGCCCACAATGAGAATGACCGACAGAATGACGATCAGGGACCATGCTCCGAGCTTGGGCTTATCCATGGACATCTCCCAATCCTGTGAGCGGCCGTCCAAATCGGGCGCTCACCAATTCTACGCCTGTTCCGTGAGACGCGTCTGGGCGTCGACGCCCGCGTTGAGGAACAACGGTAGAATTTGGGCGAGGCACGAAACAATTGTCAGAGCCCCCGCCACCGGTCATATCAGTGTTGTGTATCAGGAGGATCCCGTGATCGTTGCGTTCATGTCTGGTGCGCCGCTGCCCGCCTCGTGGCATGAATTATATGTGATGTTGGGCACCTCGTCGGCCGCCCTCATCGGTTTGCTGTTTGTAGCCACGTCGCTGCATCTCGCCGAAATTGCCAATGAAGATGTTTTTCGACTGCGGGCGAAATACACCACCTTGATCCTGGTCAGTACCTTGTTGGAGGGGACTGCTATCTTGGTGCCGCAGCCCATGCAGGTTCTCGGCGCAGAACTTCTGGCGGTGAATGTATGGGGTCTCTCGTTTCCCATTACGCTGCTGTCCAAGGCGGTCAAGATTCCGGGCTCACGCGGTCGCGGCGGCTTCTCGGTTCACCGCGCCGGATTTTTCATCGCAGGTTATGGCGTCGGGATTATCGGCGCGGCTGCCGTCGCGGCCGGGTGCGAATGGGGGATGTTTGGCGTGACCGTATCCTATGCAGGTTTGCTCACGGCCTCGATATGGAACGGCTGGATGATCATGCAGGGCATCGGCCAGGGCGAAAGACACCGGTCAAAAATGAAGTAGGCCGTTGAAGCCGACACCTACTGTCATCATCACCTCACAGGTCACGCGCGACCGTGCCGTCTGGTCCCAAAGCCGAGCCGCCGAAGCGTTCGATCAGGAAGTCGATAAAGACCCGCGCCTTGACCGGCATGTGACGGGTCTCCGGATAAATCGCGTAAACCGAAATCTCCGGCGCTTTGTAGTCGACCAGGATGCTTCGCAGCCGCCCCTGCGCGAGATCAGCCGCCGCAATGAAAGTCGGCAACAGCGCGATGCCGCGACCTTGCACCGCGGCGTCGCGCAGCACCTCGGCATTGTTGGTGCAGAGCGTCCAGGGAATCGGAATCCAGTGCTCGCCGTCGGGCCCGGTGAGCTTCCATTGCTTGCCGGTCGCCAGATGGCCGTAGGCGAGGCAATCGTGATCGCGCAAGTCGCTCGGATGCTGCGGCGTGCCGCGTCGCTCAAAATAAGCCGGCGCCGCACAAATCACGCGAGGCGCCGGCGCAATCTTGCGGGCAATCAGGCTCGAGGACGGCAAGTCCGCGATCCGCAGCGTGACGTCGAAGCCTTCCTGCACCGGATCGATCTGTTGATCGCTCAAGATCAACTGGATCTGCAGCTTCGGATATCGCGCCATGAAGTCCGCGAGCGCGCGGCCGAGATGCAGGGTGCCGAACGACATCGGCGCGTTGACGCGAAGGATGCCGCGCGGCTCGGCCTGCAGACGCGTCGCGATGGTATCCGCCTCCTCGAGGTCGGCGAGGATCGCGGCGCAACGCTCGTAATAGGCCTGACCGGTCTCAGTCGGACTGGCGCTCCGGGTGGTGCGGACCAGCAGCTGGACCCCGAGGTCCTGTTCGAGGTCGATGACGTATTTGCTGACCGCCGATCGCGACAACTGCAATTCCCGTGCGGCCGCCGCGAAACTCCCCTGCTGCACGACCTTGGTGAAGGCCCTGATGCTGTTGAGCTTATCCATGCGAGCCGTCGCCGCTCCGGATCTTGATTGTCCTCAAATCGAGGACACAGACGCAACAGATCTACAGATTGTCTTCATAACATAACACATCGAGAGTAGTCGGCGACATTGAAATCCACCATCGCGGCGAACCATCGCCAAGGGAGAACGGACATGCCGACCGCCAAGCCGACACCGGGCAAGACCTTGCTCACGCCCACCGACCACACCCTCATCATGATCGACTTCCAGTCGCAGATGGCCTTCGCCACCAAGTCGATCGACCCCGTCGTCCTGCGCAACAATGCCGCCTTGGTTGCCAACGCGGCGAGGATCTTTGCGGTGTCGACGATTCCGACAACGGTCGCGGAGAAGACCTTCTCCGGTCCGATGTTCGACGAGATCAAAGCCGCATTTCCGAAAACCAAAGTCTTCGATCGGACGAGCATGAACACCTGGGAAGACAACGCCGTCATCGACGAGGTCAACCGCATCGGACACGGACGGATCGTTCTCGCCGGGCTGTGGACCTCGGTGTGCATCGTCGGCCCGGCGCTGTCCGCGCTCGACCAGGGCTTTGAGGTCCATGTCATCGCCGACGCGTGCGGGGACATCTCCGACGAGGCGCACGAACGGGCGATGCAACGCATGGTGCAGGCCGGCGCCCGTCCGATGACGTCGATGCAATATCTCCTCGAGCTGCAACGCGATTGGGCACGGACCGAAACCTACGACGCAACCACCGGTGTTGCGAGGACATTTGGTGGCGCTTATGGTCTCGGCCTCATCTACGCCAAGACGATGTTCGGCGCCCACGAGGGTTGACCCCGAAGCGCGCCGAGTCGATCGGCTTGGCGCGCGCTTTTTTTTGATCCGGCTCAAATGGGGGGACGCGATGAAAACCTATCTGATGTCGCTTGGCGCCGGCGTGCTGGTCGGCGTCATCTACAATCTGATCGACGTCCGCTCGCCGGCGCCGCCGGTCATCGCTTTGATCGGCCTGCTTGGCATTCTGCTCGGCGAGCAGATCCCACCGATCGTCAAGAACCTCTGGCATGGTGAGCCGATCATGATGTCCTGGCTGCACCAGGTGCAGCCGCACGTCTTCGGCCATCTCCCCAAAGCCCGGCGGCCGCTCAGCGAAGGCGCCGCGATCCGCACCAAAGGTGATTCCGCATGACTGAAAATTCCGCACCCGATCTCATCCTCTATCGCGGATTATTCCAGACGCTCGATCGCTCCAATCCGTCGGCCAACGCCGCAGCCATCAAGGACGGCCGCTTTACCGGCGTCGGACGCGAAGAGGACGTGCTGCCGCTGGCCGGCTCCTCAACCAAGATCATTGACCTGAAGGGCCGGCGCGTCCTGCCGGGATTGATCGACAACCATCTCCACATCATCCGCGGCGGGCTCAACTTCAATATGGAGCTGCGCTGGGACGGGGTGCGGTCACTGGTCGACGCCATGGGCATGTTGAAGCGTCAGGTGGCGGCGACGCCGCCGCCGCAATGGGTGCGTGTCGTCGGCGGCTTCACCGAACATCAGTTCGCCGAAAAACGCCTGCCGACGATCGAAGAGATCAACGCGGTTGCGCCCGACACGCCGGTGTTCCTGCTTCATCTCTATGACCGCGCCCTGCTCAATGGCGCTGCGCTACGCGCTTGCGGCTACACCAAGGATACGCCCGAGCCGACGGGCGGACAGATCGTGCGCGATGCCAAAGGTGAACCGACCGGTCTGCTGCTCGCCAAGCCCAATGCGTCGATTCTCTATGCGACGCTGGCGCGAGGACCCAAACTGCCGTTCGACTACCAGCTTAATTCGACGCGCCATTTCATGCGCGAGCTGAACCGGCTGGGCGTCACCGGCGCGATCGACGCCGGCGGCGGCTTTCAGAATTATCCCGAAGACTATGCCGTCATCCGGAAGCTGAACGATGACCATCAGCTCACCATCCGCCTCGCCTACAACCTGTTCACGCAGAAGCCGAAGGGCGAGCAGGACGACTTCCTGAACTGGGCCAAGACCTCGAAATACAAGCAGGGCGACGATTACTTCCGGCACAACGGCGCCGGCGAAATGCTGGTGTTCTCCGCCGCCGACTTTGAGGACTTCCGTCAGCCGCGTCCGGACATGCCCGCTGAAATGGAAGGCGAGCTCGAAAACGTCGTCCGCATCCTGGCCGAGAACCGTTGGCCGTGGCGTCTGCACGCCACCTACGACGAGACCATCTCGCGGGCGCTCGACGTGTTCGAGCGCGTCGACCAGGATATCCCGCTGGCCGGGCTGAACTGGTTCTTCGACCACGCCGAGACGATTTCCGATGCGTCGATGGACCGGATCGCCGCGCTCGGCGGCGGCATCGCCGTGCAGCATCGGATGGCCTACCAGGGCGAATATTTCGTCGAGCGCTACGGCGCCGGAGCGGCGGAAGCCACCCCGCCGGTCGCCAAGATGCTGGCGAAGGGGATCAAGGTCTCCGCCGGCACCGACGCAACGCGGGTCGCGTCCTACAATCCGTGGGTTTCGCTGGCATGGCTGATCACCGGCAAGACCGTCGGCGGCTTGCGCCTCTATCCGCAGCGCAATTGCCTCGACCGCGAGACGGCGCTGCGCATGTGGACCGAGAACGTCACCTGGTTCTCGAACGAAGAGGGCAAGAAGGGGCGTATCCAGGTTGGGCAACTTGCCGACGTGATCGTTCCGGACCGGGACTACTTCTCCTGCGCTGACGACGACATCGCCGACACCACGTCCGACCTCACCATGGTTGGCGGCAAGATCGTCTATGCCAGCGGCGACTTTGCCTCGCTCAACACCGCCGCTCCCCCGCCGCCGATGCCCGACTGGTCGCCGGTGCGCACCTTCGGCGGCTACGCCGCGTGGGGGGATCCGAAAGCCGCCGGACGGCCCGCGGTCCTGCGCAAGGCGGCGCTGAGCTGCGGGTGCGCCAACGCTTGCGACGTTCATCGCCACGACCATGCCTCCGCCTGGTCGAGCAAACTGCCGATCGCGGATCTCAAGAGCTTCTGGGGCGCGCTTGGCTGCTCGTGTTGGGCGATCTGAAGCGTTACACTATGGGCGGCTTCATTCTCATCGCCCAGTCCGATCTCAAACGCCCCGCGACGACAACGGGAAACCAATCCATGAGGGCGATCGCTTGAGCGTCAACCCGCAATCAACCGCGCCGCCGGCGGAGCCGGCGACCTCGGCCTGGAGCCCGTTCCACCACCCGACCTTTACCGTGCTCTGGAGCGCGACCGTCGTCTCGAATGTCGGCACCTGGATGTACAACGCGGCGTCCGGCTGGCTGATGACAGGCCTCAATCCGGATCCTTTGATTGTCTCGCTGGTGCAGGTCGCGACAACTTTGCCGATGTTCCTGTTCGCGCTTCCGGCCGGCGCACTCGCCGACATCTTCGATCGGCGACGTCTGCTCATCGTCGCCGAGATCGGCATCACTGCGGTTTCGATCGTCTTTGCGATGCTTGTCTGGTTTCACGCGGTGACGCCGGCAAACTTGCTGGTCTTTACGTTTTTGGCCGGCGTCGGCGGGGCGCTGACCGCGCCCGCGTGGCAATCGACGGTGCCGCAACTGATTCCCAAGCGGGACCTCCAGCCGGCCATCGTCCTCAACGGCATCGGCGTCAACATCAGCCGCGCCGTCGGTCCGGCGCTCGGCGGGGTGATCACCGCGGCGTGGGGCATTTCGGCGCCATTCTGGATCAACGCCGCCAGCAATTTCGGCGTCATCGCCGCGCTGCTGTGGTGGAACCCGCCGCAAAAAGGCGCGGGACATTTGCCTGCGGAGCGATTCTGGAGCGCGCTACGCAACGGCGTTCGCTACGCCAGGCACAATCCGTATTTCCGCGCGACGCTGGTGCGCGCGCTGAGTTTCTTCCTGTTCGCCAGCGCCTATTGGGCCCTGCTGCCGCTGGTCGCGCGCAACCAGATTGTCGGCGGCCCGGAACTCTACGGCCTTTTGCTCGGAGCGATCGGATTGGGCGCCGTCATCGGCGCATTTACCTTGCCGTGGCTGAAGATGAAGCTCGGACCGAACCGCTTGACCGCGGCGGGAACGATCGGAACCGCCGTGACGCTGTTGCTGTTCGCGGTTGCCTCCAACGCCGCAACCGCGCTGATCGCGAGCGTCATCGCCGGATTATCCTGGATCGCCGTTCTGTCCGCTCTCAACGTCTCGGCGCAGCTGGCGCTGCCGGAATGGGTTCGCGGACGCGGTCTCTCCCTCTTCGTCACCGTGCTGTTCGGCGCGATGACCATCGGCAGCGTCATTTGGGGCAAGCTCGCGGGAATGGTCGGCCTGCCGGTGACGCACGTCGTGGCGGCCGCCGGCGCCCTCATCGCCATGCTGGCGACATGGCCATGGAAATTGCAGAGCGGGGCCGGCGTCGACCTGACCCCCTCGATGCATTGGCCGACGCCGATTGCGACCCACGACGTGGAGCAGGATCAAGGACCGGTACTGGTCACCGTCGAATATCGTATCAATCCCAACGACCGCGCGCCGTTTCTGGCCGCGCTCGAACGGCTGGCCCAGGAACGCCGGCGTGACGGCGCCTATGCGTGGGGCGTCTACGAAGACGCTGGCGAAGAGGGCCGGATGGTGGAAACGTTTTGGACCGAATCCTGGCTCGAACATTTGCGCCAGCACCAGCGTGTCACCAATGCCGATCGCGTGCTGCAGGACAGCGTGCATCGCTTCCACACCGAGGGCATCCCGCAGGTGACCCATTTGATCGCGGTTGAGCCGCGCGGCAGTGTCCGGCCCAAGTGACCCCACGCGACTCGGTGCGACCCGGCCCGTCATCAGGGGCAAACCTTTGTCGCCAAACCGTGCACAGTGTGGCGACACTTCAGATGGTTGTTCTGAGGATCCGGCAGCCCAAATAAGCCCAAGAGACGAATTCACTTTGACCCGCGACGAGGCGGGAGACAGGGGATCAAGCGATGTCCGGCATTCATCACGTCACTGCGATTTCAGGGCGCGCCGACCGCAACTTCGATTTTTACACCCGCGTTCTGGGCATGCGCTTTGTCAAAAAGACGGTGAACTTCGACGATCCCGGCACCTATCACCTTTACTATGGTGACGAGGCCGGCCATCCCGGCACCATCCTGACCTTCTTTCCCTGGGAGCACGCCACCCCCGGACGCGCCGGGGTCGGGCTCGCCCAGACAACCGCGTTCCGCGTCCCCGCGAGTTCGATCGGCTACTGGACCCACCGCTTCCTCGATAAGGGCGTCGCCCACGAGGCGCTTGGCCGGCAATTCGGCGAGCCCGTGTTGTCGTTCACCGATCCGGACGGATTGAGCCTCGCGCTGGTCGGTGTGTCCGGCGCGGAAGCCGAGGCCGCGTGGAGCAATGGTGAGGTCCCCGCCGCCGAGGCCGTCAGGGGCTTTCACGGGGTGACGCTGATGCTCGCGGATGCCGCGCCGACGGGCGCGATTCTCAAGGACGTATTCGGTTTCACCGAAGCCGGGCGCGAGGGTTCGCTGGTTCGGTTCCGGTCGAACGACACTCCGATCGGCGGTGTGGTCGATATTCGTGAAGCCAAGGGGTTTCTGGCTGGAAGCCAGGGCCGCGGCTCGATCCACCATATTGCCTTCCGCGCACCCGACGACGCCGCGCAGGCCGACATGGCGCGCAAGCTGGTCGAAGGCCACGCGTTGCGTCCGACCGCGCAGATCGACCGGCAGTATTTCAGGTCGGTCTACTTCCGCGAACCCGGCGGCGTCCTGTTCGAGATCGCAACCGATGAACCGGGCTTCGCCGTCGATGAGCCGGTGGTGTCGCTCGGCCGCGACCTCAAGTTGCCCGGCTTCCTGGAGCCGAAGCGAAAGCAGATCGAAGCCGCGCTGCCGCCGCTGGAGAGGGCCGCGTGATGACGCAGAACCTCTCATTCATCCATCGCTTCGAGCCGGCAACGCGACCCGGGGCACGCCCGCTGCTGCTGTTGCACGGAACCGGTGGCAATGAGGACGACCTGCTGCCCCTGGGCCGCACGGTCGCGCCGGGATCGGCCCTGCTCGCACCGCGCGGCAAGGTGCTCGAGAACGGCATGCCGCGATTCTTCCGGCGTCTCGCCGAAGGAATCTTCGACGAGGACGACGTTCGCCGGCGCGCGCACGAACTTGCCGACTTCATCGAGGAAGCCCGCAGCAGCTACGGCATTGTCGCGCCGATCGCGCTCGGCTATTCGAACGGCGCCAACATCGCCGCCGCGGTTCTGCTGTTGCGACCGGAGAGTCTCGCCGGCGCGGTGCTGCTCCGTGCCATCGCGCCGCTGAAGCATTCGCCCGCGGCCGCGCTTGCCGGAAAGCCCGTGCTGATACTTGCAGGAGAGCGCGATCCGATCGCACCGGTGGCGGGCGCCGACCGTCTTGCGTCGACGCTTGAACAGGCCGGGGCACAGGTCGAGCAGCGTACGGTGCGGGCGGGCCATGAACTGTCGCAATCCGACATCACCATCGCGCAGCGCTGGCTGGAAGCCGTTGAAGCGGGCGCACCGGCCGCATTCACTGCGGAGGACCAGCCGGTCTCTCGTTGACGGCGCGGAGAGAGGTGAACATGAACGTCGACGGTGACGGACGTGGCCGGTCCCGGTTGTCAGATCGCCGCCTTGATCAGTTCTTCGGCGCGGCCGCCTGATGGCGCTGACCATGGCGCGCATTGCAGCGGTGATCGCGGCATCCTCGGGATCGAGCGGATGGGCTACGACAGAATCCGTTGACGAGCGGTCTGCGGTTGATCCTTGCGTCAGCCACGGCCCTTCCAAAGGCGGTTGTCGATGCTGAGCTCTCCCGCGCCGAAAGTTACGATCTGGAGCAAACCGCCGGTCATGATCAGGTTCCCGATGAAGTGGAACGTCTGGTTTGGATCCGAAAAGTGCGCATGGAAGAACACCGCGGTCGCCAGGCAATACAGCGCAAAGACGGCGGCGGCCATGCGCGCCTGATAGCCCACAATCATCAGCACGCCACAGCCGAGCTCAACGGCCAGGGCTCCTGCGTAGGAGAGCGGCGGCGGCAGCGGAAGCGTGGAGGACATGATGAAGTTGATCGCTCCGTTGTAATCGGCGACTTTACCGAGGCCGCTTGCGAGGAAAGGCAGGCCGATCAACAGGCGACCGACGAAAGGCAGATAACGAATGGCGTTCATGTGATTGCTCCGGCGAAGCTCGCGGTTCCCGAAATCGCGCGCAGCCGACCGATGGCTCCGGCATCGCCGCGATGGTTCTGTTCGGCCGAACAGGGACGAACTAAGCGAACATGCAGAGCGATAGGCGTCTTTCCCGCACTTGCCGTTGTTTTGACCGTTCTTGCTGACTTGCCTTCACCGGCCACTATGGCGCGTCGACCATGACGAGCTCGGCGTCTTCCATTGCTGTGATGCGCAGGACCGCGACGTCCCTGATGGCGGCGCCGTCGCGCGCGCCGATCCTGACGCCGTTGATCTCGACCGCGCCGGAGGCCGGCACGAGGTAGCCATGGCGCCGTTCGCCAAGCGCATATTCGACGGACCCGCCGGTCTTGAGCGTGGCCCCCACCACGCGGGCGCGAGCGCGAATCGGCAGTGCGTCGCTGTCGCCGTCAAAGCCGCTCGCGAGCGCTACGAAACGGCCGGAGCGGTCGGCCTTGGGAAACGGCTGCGACCCCCAAGCGGGCGGACCACCGTCGGAGTGAGGGATGATCCAGATCTGGAACATCAATGTTGGCTCTTGTTCCAGATTGTACTCAGCATGCCGGATACCGGTGCCGGCGCTCATGACTTGGACGTCGCCAGCTTCGGTGCGGCCTTCGTTGCCGAGACTATCCCAATGCGTCACCGCGCCTTCACGGACATAGGTGATGATTTCCATATTGGTGTGGGTGTGGAGTGGAAACCCCGCGCCGGGAGCGATCTCATCGTCGTTCCAGACCCGCAGAGAACCCCAACCCTTTGGGGCATGATCGCCTCGCACAGCGAAAGAGAAATGGTGCTTGGCCCTCAGCCAGCCGAGATCCTGACCTGTAAGCTCATCGAAAGCTCTGCGTTCGATCATCGGCGCTCCCAACAATGGCGCTCCCGGTATCCTCAGGCCAGGTCTAGAATGGTCCGTTCGAGTTCTTCCATTGATCGCGGGGCGGGATGGGCGACAGCACTTCCCAGTGCTCCGCGATCTTTGCGTCTACGATGTGGAAGAAGTCAAAATTCGCAGTCGGTGGGTTGGTGTGGGCCTCGACCAGCGAGAGAACAAAATTGCCGTCCGCCAAAAAAAGACGTGGCACGAGCGTCGGCAATGCGTCAGGTCTAGCGATGGACGCAAATCGCGCTTTTAATCGTTCGATGCCATCGCCGACCCCTACAGCGTGCTGGATGTAGTTATCGGCCAAAAACTCGCCGATCCGATCGTAATGCTGGTGCACAGTGATGACGTCCCTATAAGTTTGCACCAGCGTTCGGTTGGCTTCGGTCTTTTCGCGGTCATCGATGGCTGTTGGACCATCGACTTGCGTATGGCCGGAAAGGTTGCGAACCGACGCCTCCGGTTCTTGCCCGCCCCAATGCTCGACGATCTTGCCATCCTTGAACCGGAACAGGTCGAATGCGATCAACGGCGCCGGCGCATTTTTGAGCCCTTGGTACCGCGAATGAATCAGCACCCGATCGCCGTCGACAAGCGTCCGATAAATGGTGATGTCGGAGCCGGAAGACTTCGCCACTTCCGATACGAACGCTTTCATCCCGGACAGGCCGTCCGCGATATTGGGATCATGTTGCACGAGCGGTTCGGCGAAATAACGATCAACGACCGTCAAGTCTCTGTTGCGGAAAATATCAACGACGACTTTCTGGGCAGTCTCCGCCAATTTTGCCGACTCGGCGGAGCCGCTGTCTTGTGATCTGGTGGGGGTAATGCTCGACATGATCGTAAGCCCCGTCAACACGAGTGTGCAGTGCAAGGCGCTCCGGTAGCGACGCGCTGAGAACATTTTCCGAGTCACGTTGCTTCGCTTTCTTGAGGACTGGCGGCGAGACCGTGGATGCGCCCGGCCTGCGCCTGGGCATCACGGCAAACAGCCGCAGCGGCGCCCGCCACGCCTGCTCCCACTGCCAAGTTCAGAATGAAACGTCGATGTGCGCACGCCTTCAAGGCCGAACTCCCACGTCAGTCATCCCTCCGACACGCAACATCACACCGCCCAGCACGCGCAGCCAAGCGCGCCCCAGAACGATTTCAGATCGGCGACCGGCAGCCGGCTCGACCACGTGGCCGCGTGGTTGTGGCCGTGCACGGCGCAGGCGTTGGCGCAACCGCAGCTCATGGCGAACGTGTGCGCCGCTGCCGATTTTGCGGCGTTGGAAACACCCCAGGCGCCATAGCCGCCGAAGTTCCGCACCGGCGACCAGTCCGGCATCGCGGGCGGTACCTTCACTTCTTCGAGCGAGCCGAAGTCGCCGGAGCCATAGACGATCTTGCCGCCCACCATCGTCAGCAGCGACGTCGTGTCGGCGATCTCGTCCTCGGCGCAGGAAAAATAATCCCGATCGGGGACCATCAGGTCGGCGAACTGGCCGGCCTGGATGCGGCCCTTCTTGCCGTCCTCGTTGGTGAACCAGGTGACATTCTCGGTCCACATCCGCAGCGCAGTCTCGCGGTCGAGACAGTTGCGTGTCGGATAGAGTCGTAAGCCTGCGACGGTCTTGCCGGTCACCAACCAGGCCAGTGAGACCCAGGGATTGTAGGACGACACCCGTGTGGCATCGGTTCCCGCGGACACCTTGACCCCTGCCGCCAGCATCCGCTTGACCGGTGGCGTTGCTTCGGCGGCACCGCTCCCGTAGCGCTCGACGAAATATTCGCCCTGATAGGCCATGCGGTGCTGCACTGCGATGCCGCCGCCCAACGCGGCAATGCGATCGATCGACTGATCGGAAATCGTTTCGGCATGATCGAAGAACCAATTCAGGCCGCCAAGGGGAATGTCTTGATTGACGCGTTCGAACACATCGAGCGCACGCGAGATGGTCTCGCCGTAGGTCGCGTGCAGCCGCCAGGGCCAGCGGTTGGCCGCAAGGATGCGCACCACCTCGTCGAGGTCGGGCTCCATCCCGGGCGGCATCTCGGGACGCGGCTGGCGGAAGTCCTCGAAGTCCGCGGCCGAGAACACCAGCAGTTCGCCGCCGCCGTTGTGGCGAAAGTAGTCGCTGCCCTGCTTGTACTGTGAGGTCTTCGCCCAGTTCAGGAAGTCGGCTTTTTCGGTCTTCGGTTTTTGCGGCATCACGTTGTAAGCCAGCCGCACGGTCAGTTGCCCCTCATCGGCGAGCTTCTGGGCGACCGCATAGTCCTCCGGGTAATTCTGATTGCCGCCGCCGGCGTCGATCGCGCCGGTCAACCCGAGCCGGTTCAGCTCGCGCATGAAGTGGCGCGTCGAGTTGAGCTGATAATCGAGCGGCAGCTTCGGCCCGCGTGCCAGCGTCGTATAAAGAATCAGGGCGTTGGGCTTGGCCACCAGCAATCCGGTCGGGTTGCCCTGACCGTCGCGCACGATCTCCCCGCCCGGCGGCTCGGGGGTGTCCTTGGTATATCCGACTGCGCGGAGCGCGGCCGCGTTGAGAACGGCGCGATCGTAAAGGTACAAGAGAAAAACCGGCGTGTCGGGAGCAGCGGCGTTCAGTTCATCGATGGTCGGCAAGCGCTTCTCGGCGAACTGATGTTCCGTAAAGCCGCCGACCACGCGCACCCATTGCGGGGGTGGCGTGAGTGCGACCTGCCGCTTGAGCATCGCCATGGCGTCGGAGAGGCTGCGGATGCCGTCCCAGCGCAGCTCCATGTTGTAGGTCAACCCGCCGCGGATGATGTGGATATGGTTGTCGATCAGGCCCGGCAGCACGCGGTGACCTTGCAGATCGACGATGCGCGTGGACCGGCCGGCCAGCGGCAGGATATCCTCGGTGCGGCCGACGGCGCTGAACACACCGTTCTTGACCGCGACCGCGCTGGCAGTGGGGTTCGACCGATCGAGCGTGGTGAACAGGCCACCGTGCAGAATGAGATCGGGGGCGACTTGTTCTGTCGTCATGTTGTCCTCTACAGGCACGGGAGATTCATCTTTTGTGAGAATCTCGCCGCCGGCGTTGCAGGACCGCCTCTGGTCTATTCATTGGCCGCCTACAGCACCGTCTGCATTCCGATTGCGACGTAGCGATAATGATCACCGGTCTTGGCGATATGGCCGATGCCGGGCCAGGGGAAGTGATAAGCGACGATCGGAATTTTCCCGCTCGCCACCATGTCGAACATGCGCAGCCGCGTGGTGACACCCTGCTTCGGGTCGGTGTCGCGGGCGAACTCGGCGCGCGGATACTCCATTTGCAGCGGAGGCGAGTGACCGAGGTCGGCGAGATAGACGATCGAGCCGCCCTGAGAGTTGATCACAAAGCTGGTGTGGCCGACCGTATGCCCGGGCGTCGAGAGCGCTTGCAGGCCTGGCACGACGTCCTGGCCGTCCTTCAGGAATACGATGCGGTCGCGCCACGGCAGCAGCGCATCGCGGATCGGCCCAATGTAGTGGCCGAGCGCCGGATCCGACAGCTTGGCTTCATCGGTCCAGTACGCGAGATCGGCCTGGCTGATGTAGATCTGAGCGTTCGGAAAGTTCGGCTTGCCATCTTTGCTCACGAGGCCCCAGACATGGTCCGGGTGAGCGTGGCTCACCGCCACCACATCGATTGACGCGGGATCGATGCCTATGCCGCGGAGATTGTCGAGCAAGTGGCCGGTGCGCGGGCCGTAAATCTTGCGGAACCCCATGCCGGCATCGATCAGGATGAGCTTCCCGCCGGTATTCACCACCAGCGCATTCTGGTCGACCGTGAAATCGGTCTTGTCGAGGAAATTGGCGGCGAGAATCTCGTCGATTTTTTCCTGGCTGACGCCTTTGAACATCTCCGCGGTGAATTCGCCGAGCTTCAGCGGCCCATCAGAAACCACGGTGCACTCGAACCCGCCGAGCTTGAACCGATAGGCCGCGGGCACCTGCGCGTTCACCATCGGCTGGGAGGCCCGGGCTGATCGCGTCAGGCCTGAGAGGGCTGCGGCCGCAGCGAACCCCGACAGAGCGCGACGGCGTGACAGCTCAGGCTCGCGGGATGCCATGGTCGTCTCCTCACTGGCTCGAGGTCGGCCAGACTCGCGGTTCCGGCTCTAGGGCACTCAGCCTTTGATCTTGTTTCGCCGCTGCGTACCCGGCGCTCCTCCCGCGCAACGATCGGCGTACTGCTACCGCGCCGACCGCAGCGGCGTCGTAGAATGACCCGCCCAGCGCGTATTGAAAAACCAACGTCGCAGGCCTGTCTTTCCCGCGCTTGCTATTGTTTTGACCGCTCTTGCTGGCGCGCGACCTCGCCCGGAAGCGCAGCGTTAACGTCGGCGGCGCCGATATTCCTTGGGCGTCATATTGGTTGCGCGATGAAACGCTCGCGTGAAACTGGCCTGCGACGAGAAGCGTGCATTGAAGGCAATCTGAGCAAGCGGCAACTTGCCCGCAGCCAATTCCGCCATCGCGTTGTCCAGCCGCATGCGGCTGATATAGCGGTGCGGCGAGATGCCCATGGCGAGTGTGAACTTACGCGCGAAATGAAATGGGCTATAGCCTGCGATTCCCGCGAGATCGACAAGCGTAATGTCATCCCCGATGTTTGCCGCGATATGGTCGAGAACGCGGCGGAGCCGAATATGATCGAGATGATGCGCTGAAAGCTCGGTGGACGCGCATGTCCCGCTATCGCAATGCTTTTGAAGGAGCCGGGCGGCAAGCGTCAGAGCGGCTGCTTCAACGTACACGCGGCTTGCGGCCGTCTCGACCGTAAGCTCGGAAAGGATGGAACGCCCAATCTGATCGATGACATCGTCGTCGATGCCGGCAGCATGACGGATCGAATGGGCGGGCGTAATCGGAAGGCTGAAATCGTCTTTCAATCGATCAAACAGCACCGTCGGCAGGTACAGATGCATTGTTTGGGGGATTGGCGCGGTTATCATGATCTCCTTGCCAACCCCGGCGGGGCTCAACCAGATCGCACCATTTTTTGGCATCGCCTCCTGGCAGATGCCTGCTTCAGTTCGCCTGACAAGACCGTCTTTGTTGCCGGCGACAACCAGGCAAATCTCCACATGCTGAGAAACAATCGCCGGCCCTTCACTGACCCCGTGAGATCGGAGCTCCACGGATATCGTGGACCAGCCGAGCCCGGCGGATGAAGCCAGCAACGCTGATGTCGGAGGATACTTTCTGACTCCGTGTGTTTGCAGCTCCATTGAACTCTCCTGGGCGGCTTCCGCCCATGGCGGATCGCGTTCCCGCAGCCATCGCGCGGCGTGGCGAGTCTACCGCCTTGGATTGTATGGACAGCTGATAAATTTAAAAATAGAAACTATTGAAACGCATCGTTTCCGAACCTGACCCCATGGCCAGATTGCCAGACTTCGAAGCCCTCGCGATCTTTGCCAAGGTCGTGGAATTGCGTTCCTTCGGCCAGGCGGCGGCCGAGCTGAAACTATCCAAGGCGACCGTCTCGAAAGCCGTCAGCAGAATCGAAGCGCGGCTGGGCGCGCGGCTGATCAACCGCACATCGCGGCGCTTCGCATTGACCGACGCCGGACAACAACTCGCGGGGCGTGCCGCGCACATTCTTGCCGAGGGCGAAGCGGCCGAGGATTCGGCCGTGGCGCAAGCGACCACGCCGCGTGGGCTGGTGCGTCTGGCGGTGCCCATGTCGTTCGGGTTGCTGCACGTGGCGCCGCTGTTGCCGGAATTTCTTGCCACCTATCCGGAGGTATCGATCGATCTGCACTTGAGTGATGCGACGATCGATGTCATCGGCGAGGGCTTTGACGCGGCGATCCGCATTGCCGTATTGCCCGGCTCCTCGCTTGTCGCGCGCCGGCTCTGCGAGATGCCTCGCTACCTGGTCGGCTCACCCGCGTATCTGAGCAAACATGGCCGGCCGAAACATCCGCTTCACCTCGCCCAGCACCGCTGCATTAGCTACAGCTACACCATGGCCAACGAGGTCTGGCGTTTTACCAAGGGCAAAAAATCCGCGAGCGTGCGGCCGTCAGGCCCGCTGCGTGTCAACAATGGTGACGCCATGATGCCAGCTCTGGTCGCGGGCGCCGGCATCGGCATCTTGCCGGAGTTCTTTTTGCGCGAAGCACTCGTCGCCGGCCACCTGGAGAGATTGCTGCCGGATTGGTCGATTCCACTCGGTGCAGTCTACTGGGTGACGCCGCCCGAGGGGCCGCGACCGAAGCGCGTCGAAATCTTCGGTGATTTCTTGATCGAACGGCTTTCCAGGAACATCAAGAATGCAACGAGCGCGGCGGGATGCTCTCGTCTATCCGCCGGTCCCTGACCCCACATTCGATTGCGCGACTTTGCGGGTGCATTCAATAAAGCGCTCCGCCAGCGGCGTCAGCGTCCGATCCTTGACTGTGATGAATCCGACCGGCGCCGGAGGCGACACGATTTTGACCGGTAGCACCTTGAGGTGCATCCGCTTGCCGCCAAAGCGCATGACGGAGGCGGGAACGAGGCCAAGCCAGCGCCCGGTTTCGATCAGGCGCATGTAAAGATGCAGCGACACCGTCAGGACCGTTGCCGACGGCGGTTCAAGGCCGCTGTTTCGGAACACGTCCTCGTGCAGCGACCGCGCCAGACTGCCCGGTTGCGCCAGCACCCATGGTTCGCCAATTAAATCCGCAAGCGTCAGGTTTCGCCGTTTCGCCCAGCGGTTGTCGGATCCCGCGACGACGACATTCGGTTCATCAAACAACGGCTCCGCAACCAGGTCAGGTTCGGTCATCGTGTTGGGAAGCCGCCCCAGGACCAGTTCGACTTTTCGATCGCGCAGATTGTCGTATTGCTGGATGGCGATGTTTTCAGGCAGAACGTCGACCACCGCGCGCGGAAAATCCTGCGAAAACTGTTCGATGACCGCGGGAAGCAGTCCGGCATCGGTCACGATCGACGAACCAAGCCGCAATTCACCTGCGTCCGGCTGCTTGATGGACTCGATTCTTTGCAGACCCTTGCGCATTTCATCGAACACCGCCGCTCCGGATTGAAGCAACGCGCGACCGTAATGCGTCGGTTCGACGCCTGAGATGCTGCGATCAAACAGTTTGACGCCGAGCGTGTGTTCCAATTCCGAAATCGTCTTGGACACGACGGGATAGGACACCGCCAATGCTTCCGCCGCCCGGGTCATGCTGCCCGCCTCCGCGACCGCGAGCACGATATGAAGGTCGCGCAACTTGACGCGGCGACCGATCCGATCGGTCCATTTCATTTAACACCTAGCTGAATGGTTAGGGGTATTCCCATGAAATGGAACTAATCAGCTATATCAAAATCGGGCAAGGTCAGAAGTGCGGCTGGTGCCGCGGCAAACCGAAGGGAGAACGATCATGCCTGGACTTCAAGCTTTAGCGGTGACGGTGGTCCTCGTGCACGGCGGCTTTGTGGACGGCGCCGGTTGGGAAGGCGTCTACCAGGACCTGAAGAAGGACGGTTACGACGTCAGCGTCGTCCAGAACCCGACCACATCGTTGGACGATGACGTGGCGGCAACGCGCCGCGCCATTGCACAAGCCAAAGGGCCCGTGGTTCTGGTTGGTCACTCCTACGGCGGCGTCGTTGTCACCGAAGCCGGCAACGATCCAAAGGTCGCGGGACTGGTCTACATCGCGGCCTTCGCGCCGGATCAGGGCGAGTCGGTCGCGTCCTTGATCAAGAATCCGCCTCCCGGTGCGCCGGTGCCGCCGATCCTGCCCCCGCAGGACGGCTATCTGTTCCTCGACAAGGCGAAGTTCGCCGCCTCCTTCGCGGCCGACGTCAACACAGCGAAGGCGCAATTCATGGCGGACTCCCAGGTCCCCTGGGGCGTCAAAGCCTTGGAAGGCGCGATCACCGAACCGGCCTGGAAGACGAAGCCGAGCTGGTACCTGGTCGCGACCGACGACAAGATGATCCCGCCTGCAGCGCAGCGTCAGATGTCCAAGCGCGCCGGATCCTCGGTCGTCGAGGTCAAGGGCAGCCATGCCATTTACGTGTCGCAGCCCAAGGCCGTCGCGGCGCTGATTAAAAAAGCCGCCAAAGACGTCAGCGCCAAAGCGCCGGCAAACTGACCACCAAACCAAACTGCGAGATGACCGCCGTCGGAGGGCTCCTGAGCCACGTCCGACGGCGGTCTTGCGATGCGATGACATGACTTGCTTGAACCCCGGGTCATAGCTCGCGGAAGTCAGAAAAGCGCCGATCGCCGCCGCTTCCATATTTCAGTAATAATTGAAATATCTCTTGACTCCTGGCCAATATTTCAATATTCATCGAAATATGAAGAAGCCCGATGCTGTAGCGGCGCTGGCCGCCCTCGCGCAGGACGATCGTCTCGATGCGTTCCGCCTCTTGGTTCAGGCGGGGCCAGAAGGCATCCCGGCCGGAGAGATTGCGACCGCGCTCGGCGTCGCACCCAACACCCTGACATTTCATCTGGATCGGCTCAGGACCGCAGGGCTTGTGACGGTCCGGCGCGACGGCCGCTCGATGATCTACGCGGCGCAGTTTGAAACCATGAACGGGCTGCTCGGCTACCTCACCGAGAATTGCTGCAAAGGCGCGCCGGAATCCTGCGCGCCCGCAACCTGTGTCCCCGCCCGAGCGTCCAAACGAAAAAAGGTGCCGGCATGAAACGGCTTCATCTGCATGTCGTGGTCGAAAGTCTGCCGGATGCGATCAGGTTTTATTCCGGCCTGTTGGACACTTCTCCGTGCTGCGGCGGCGGGAATTACGCGAACTGGCGCGTCGATCAGCCGCCGCTCAATCTTGCCGCCTCGCTCGCCGATCGGCCCGCAGGCATCGCTCATTTCGGGCTTGAAGTGGAGAACCCGGCCGAACTGACGACGATTGATCGCGTGTTGCATCGCCACGCACGCACACCCGGAAATATCCCTTGGGAAGTCTCCGTCAGGAAGCAACCCATTCGAGAGGAAACCAGGTCATGAAACGAATGCACGTCCACGTCGCTGTCGAAGACCTCCCGCTGTCGATCGGCTTCTACACCGCCTTGTTCGACGCCGAACCTGCGGTCGTCAAGGCTGACTATGCCAAATGGATGCTCGACGATCCCAGCGTGAATTTCGCGATCTCGACGCGCGGTCGGGAGCCGGGTCTCGATCACCTCGGCATTCAGGTCGAAAGCAAGACCGAGCTCCACGAGGTCTATGCCCGATTGCGGCGCGCCGGCGGTACCGTCGTCGAGCAGGGCGAGACATCCTGCTGCTATGCCAAGTCGGAGAAGTCGTGGATCGACGATCCCGCGGGCATTTCCTGGGAGACCTTCCACACCACCGGCGAAAGCATCAGTTACGGCGACGGCAGCGGCGAGCGCGAGGCACGCGTCGCCGACGCCAAAGCATGCTGCACGCCGCAGGCTTCGGATGCCCCGGCAACCGCCTCTTCTTGCTGCAAGTGAGGCGATCGTGACCGAGCATTGCTACAACGTGCTGTTTCTCTGCACCGGCAATTCCGCGCGCTCGATCATCGCCGAAGCGATCCTGAACAAGGCAGGGCAAGGACGATTTCGCTCCTACAGCGCCGGAAGCCAGCCCAAGCGGCAGATCAATCCGCATACCGTCGAACTGTTGCAGGGCCTCGGCTACGAGACCGCGGGGCTCCACTCCAAATCGTGGGCGGAATTCTCACGACCCGGCGCCCCCGTTTTCGATTTCGTGTTTACCGTCTGCGATAACGCGGCGAGCGAGGCCTGCCCGGTGTGGCCCGGCCAACCGATGACCGCGCATTGGGGCGTTCCCGATCCTGCCGAAGTAAAAGGCTCGCCCGCCGAAATCGGCCTCGCGTTCAAGGACGCCTACCGCATGCTGAACCAGCGCATCGCGATTTTTGTGGCGTTGCCGATCCAAAGCCTGGACCACATCAGTCTCAAAAACCGCTTGAAGGACATTGGCCGCATGGAAGGCGCGACGACCAAAGCGGCCGAACCAACCTGATGCCGGGTCTTGTTCGGCGCATCGTTTGCGAAGGGCTGGGAACGGCCTTTCTGCTGGCTGCCGTGGTGGGTTCCGGCATCATGGCGCAACAGCTTTCCGGCGGTAATGCCGCTCTCGCTCTGCTCTGCAATACCCTGCCGACCGGCGCAATCCTCACCGTGCTGATCCTCGTGTTCGGTCCCTTGTCAGGCGCGCACTTCAATCCGGCTGTCAGCGTTGCCTTTGCCGTGCGCCGGGACCTTTCATGGATCGATGCGGCGGCCTACATGGCCGCGCAAATCATCGGTGGGATGATTGGCGTATGGACCGCTCACCTGATGTTTGAATTGCCGGCGTGGCAGGTGTCGTTGAACGTGCGGACCGGCGAGGGGCAATGGCTCGCGGAGTTCGTCGCAACGTTCGGTTTGCTGCTTACGATCCTCGGCTGCGCGGAGCGGACTCCCGTGGCTATTCCCTATGCGGTCGGGCTCTACATCACCTCGGCCTATTGGTTTACGGCGTCGACGTCATTTGCAAACCCGGCGGTGACCATTGCGCGATCGATGTCCGATACCTTCGCCGGCATCGCGCCGTCTGCGGCACCGGCCTTCATCCTGGCGCAGTTCGCCGGCATGCTGGCGGCGGTGATGTTGGGTCGCTGGCTTTGGCAGGCGTGACGTCCGTTTCGGGTCGCCCGCATCAAGCCAGCATGTCGCGCACCAGCGGAATGACCTTTTCGCCGTAAAGCGCGATGCTGCGCATCAGCTTGTCGTGCGGCAGCGTCCCGGAACTGTACTTCATGTCGAAACGGGCGATGCCGAGCGCCTTCGCAGTCGTAGCGATGCGGCGCGCGACGGTTTCCGGCGCACCGACATAGAGCGAGCCCTGTTCGGCTTCCTGGTCGAACGATGCCCTCGTCGCCGGCGGCCAGCCGCGCTCGGCGCCGATCCGGGTCCGCATGTCCCGATGGTGCGGCCACAGTTCCTCGCGCGCCTGCGCGTCGCTGTCCGCCACGTAACCATGCGAATGCAAACCGATCGGCTGCACCGCCTTGCCGAGTTCCGTGAAGCTGCGACGATAGAGCTCGACATAGGGCAGAAACCGCCGGGGATCGCCGCCGATGATGGCCAGCATCATCGGCATGTCGTAGCGCACCGCCCGCACCACCGATTCCGGGCTGCCGCCGACGCCGACCCAGGTTTTCAACGGGCCGGATTCCGTCGGCGGAAACACCCGCTGATTGGTGAGCGCCGAACGGGTGTTGCCGTGCCACGTCACCGCGTCCTGCCGGATCAATGCGGCGAACAGATCAAGCCGTTCTTCGAACAATTCCTCGTAGCGCGACAGGTCGTAACCGAACAGCGGAAACGACTCGGTGAACGAGCCGCGCCCGACCGTCACCTCGGCGCGCCCGTTCGAGGCGGCGTTGAGGGTCGAGAACCGCTCGAAGACGCGCACCGGATCGTCCGAGCTGAGCACCGTCACGGCCGAACCGAGAACGATGCGCTTGGTGCGGCCGGCAATCGCCGCCAGCACGACCTCGGGGGCCGACACCGCGAAGTCCGGCCGGTGATGCTCGCCGACACCGAACGCATCGATGCCGAGCTGATCGGCCAGCACCGCCTCCTCGATCACGTCGCGGATGACCTGCCCGTGCGGCAACAGCTTGCCGTCAGGCCCCGCGGTGATGTCGCCGAACGTGTCGAGCCCGAATTGCAATGACGTCGACATTGACCCTCCCCGACCTCCGCCGCAGCCTCGGTCTGCGTCTGCCGATCAATCAGCAGAAGGCGGCAGGTGTCGTCAAGCCGACGCGCGAGTCATGCGGACGTTCGCAATTTGCGTTTCTTGAAATAGCGCCTTGCCGACTTGAAAACCCCATCGTCGCCGCTGACGTCCGCAACAAAATCCGATACCGCTCCGCGATCAAACGCCTCTCGCGCTTCCGCCAACTCCGGACATTGGCCTGGTGTGGCTGGCGCCACGCCGGGTTAACCATTCCCTCGTTCGAACTCCGCGAACACATTGGAGCTGTCCGGCGAATGGATAAACCCGGCCGGTCCTGCTATCAATCTGGGTGAGACCGGGCCAGGCGTGGCCACCGCCCATGGGATCAATCTAGCAGGCATGTCAGACGGTTGCGTTGACGTTCCACCGTTCCTGGTCGGTGGCGGAGAGATGGGAACGCTCATCCGGACCCATGATTGGCTCGCGACGCCGCTCGGGAAACCTGAGGCATGGCCGACCCAGCTGACGACCCTGGTGTCGCTGCTTCTCGTCTCCCCGCAACCCATGTTCATCGCTTGGGGCGAGCAACGCACCTGGCTTTATAATGACGCCTTCACCCCCATTCTCGGCGAGAAACATCCTCGCGCGCTCGGGCGTCCGGCGATGGAAGGTTGGGCGGAAGCAGAAGATATCCTCAAACCGATGTTCGATCGGGTTTTTGCCGGCGAGCCGTTTTACATGGACGATTTCAGCCTGCCGCTGGAACGCCACGGGCGTCTTGAGGAGGCACACTTTTCGTTTTCCTATTCGCCGGTTCGCGACCAAAGCGGGACCGTCGTTTGCCTGTTCGGAACCTGTATCGAAACCACCGGCGCCATCGTCAACGCCCGCCTGCTCGCCGAAAGCGAGGAGCGATTGCAGATCGCCCTTTCGGCCGGCAACAGCATTGGGACATGGGATTGGGATATTGCCTCCGATCGGGTTGTCGCCGACCGGCTACGCGGAAAATGCCGTGGTCGGCAATCAGCACATTGGGAAGCGCATGCACGTTGTCGCCAAGCCGTTCGATATTGAGGTTCTCGCCCGCAAGATCCGGGAGTTGATCGAACGTTGATCGCCCGCAAGCGCGTGCGCTCCTTCCACCAAGTGGAATTGGAACCACACCGTTCACAAAGAAGCGGTACGGTGAGCCCCGTTTTCAACAGCTTACCCACATGGCGTGAGGTCATGCCATCAAACCGTCACCGTCAATTTCGAAAGTCGCGCCGGGGCGCGATAGTTCTGCAGGGACAGGCTTTTTATTCAAGGCCTTTGGTTTTCCAAAACGTTCAGCAGAATCAACCGAGGAGAGAAGCATGCGTAAGTTGATCTTGGCCACCACCGCGATCGCCGCATTGGCGGCAGGCGCTTTGGTGCTCAATGCGAGCGCCCAGGCAGCCGTTGGCAGCGGCCTCAAGTCCGACGGACTCAATGTCATCGAGAAAGCCGATTTCTTGTTCGGCGGCCATAAGCATTGCTGGTATGGCGATGGCTGGCACGGCGCCGGCTGGTATTGGTGCGGATACGCCAAGCGCAAGGGCAAGGGCTGGGGCGGCGAAGAGGGCTTCAACGGCTGGAAGCACTGAGTTTCAGGCGTTTTTCGCTAACATGTGCGCAACGGGCGGCCTACAGGGCCGCCCGTTTTGATTCGTCCCGCCCGCGCTCAAATTCCCGCCCGAATGTGATGGTGATCACAGCGGACCCCTGCGCCTCCGGGTAGTTTGATCGCAAGAGATACGGACGTTCTTGCTTTCAAACCAGTTGGAGACACGCCATGCGCCTCATGACCAAAGTGCTTCTCGGGATTGTTGCCACCGGAACCGTCGTTGCCGTCGCGATGACAGGAACAGTCGGCGCCAGCCACTCGGCCAAGTCGATCGACAGCGCGGCCACCGCGGCAACGATGGCCGTGCCGGTCTCCGCCCGCATCGAGACCTCGCCCATCACACCCGCCGAGGTGCTGCCGACCGCCGGGGCATCCGAGGTGGGATATTTCATTGGGACCGGTGACGGCAACGGCGTCTGGGTCCAGCGCTAGAAGCGCATTATTCAGCGCTCCCCGGCGAAAGAATCGACGGGGAGCGGAGCACAACATTCTGTCATGTGATCCGTATATATATACAGCGCGCGCCGACATCCGCTTCGGCTCAAAAGCCGATGAACTCACGACAACAAGGTGCCGTCCGCATGCTCGATGAGCGGACATATCGAACCGATAAGTGTGCAATGCCTGCCACGGCTTTCGCGAACGAATGCCCGATCAGAGCAATTTTGCTCAGACGCCCCTGAGGAAGCATGTCTAGGCTGATGGGTTAGGTCGGCGTGCCGGCGGCGCGCAAGTTTGCGCGTGCGATCAATCATTGGGGCGCGTACCCATCTGTAAGGTGCTGCGCATGTCCCGACAATTCGACGCGATCGTCGTGGGCTCCGGGCTCGGCGGCTTGACCGCCGGCGCGCTTTACGCTCGAGCCGGGTATCGGGTCCTGGTGCTCGAACGCAACCAGACCTTCGGCGGCGCCGCAACCGTCTATCAGCACGGAGCGCTTGCGATCGAGGCGTCGCTCCACGAGATTGATGGGCTCGACGCCGAGGATCCGAAGGCGCCGATCCTGCGATCACTTGGCCTCGATCGTGATATCCCGTTCGTCGACGTCGGCGACCTCCACGAAGTGAGAAGCGCACGGCTCGGCGAGCCCTTCGTTCTGCCGCACGGAATTGATGCGGCGCTTGCCGCTGCGAAACAACGCTTTCCCCATCAGGCGACGGGACTCGATGAATATTTCGAGCGCATCCGCGCGGTTCGCCATGCCGTCGCAACGATCAGCGCGCATCAGGACGATCGCAGTTGGTGGCTATGGAATGCGCCGGCCTTGCTGCGGCGCTTGTGGCCGCTTATCCGCGATCGGCATGCAACGCTGAGCGAAGTGCTTCAACGCCTGTTTGGCGACGACGAGGCGGTCAAGCTCGCCCTGGCGCCGAATCTCTTGTATTATACCGACGATCCCGACACGATGCCGTTCGTTGCGTTTGCCATACCGCAGGCCTCCTATCTGATGGGCGGCGGCCACTATGTTCGCGGCGGCTCTCGGGTTCTGAGCGATCGACTGATTGCGATTGTACGCGAGGCGTGCGGGGAAGCCGAGGTCGGCCGGGACGTGCAGGCGATCCTGCTCTCGGACGATCGCGTTCGCGGCGTGCGCCATTGCGCCCGCAGTGCCGGGGGGGCCGACGATTTGCGTGAGGATCTTGCACCGGTCGTGTTCGGAAACGCCGCCCCAACCGTGCTCGCCGCCATGCTGCCGGAGCAGCTACGCCCAAGGTTCAGCGCCCTCTATCGGGACCGGCGCCCATCGATTTCGTTATGGACGATTTCGCTCGGGCTCAGCCGTCCGTCGCATGCGTTCGGCGTGCGCCACTATTCGACGACGATCCTGCCGGACTGGATGACGGCGCTTGGACAGTTTCGAGAAGCCGGGACGTTGCTACGCGAGGACCCCGGAAAGCGGACGCCACCCTATGGATTCGTCGCCTACGATCAGATCGACTCCGGGCTGAATCAGAGCGGTCCTTTTCTTGTCTCGATGGTCGGCGTCGATCGGTTGGCGAATTGGACTGACGTCGCGGCCGACACCAAGCGAATGCGCAAGGAGCGCTGGATGGATCGCATCATCGCCGATCTCGATGGCCAGTTCCCGGGAATCGCGGACGCCGTCGTCCAGCGCGAAATGTCGACCGCTGAGACATACCATCACTATCTCAACACGCCCGACGGCGCGATCTACGGCTTTGCGCCGCACACCCGCAAATTTATGCCGCTGGTGGAAACGGCCATTGGTGGTCTTTATCTGGCGTCCGCATTCACCGGCGGCGGCGGTTTCACAGGCGCGATGCTCGGAGGAGGCTGGGCGGCACGTGCGGCGATAAAGACCGGATCGGATCGCCGCACCCGCGCGCTCGCCGCAGCCCCGAGCCCGACGATCTCGCGGCGTTCCCAATCGAGAAAGCTTTAAGCATGCCTGCGCGCCACAACGAACGACACCGCACCGGACGCATCGGCTGGCTGCGCGCGGCAGTATTGGGCGCGAACGACGGCATCGTGTCGACTGCGAGTCTCGTACTGGGTGTCGCGGCCGCGCATGGGACGCGTAGCAACGTACTGGTCGCGGGCATCGCCGGCATGGTCGCGGGGGCCATGGCGATGGCTGCCGGCGAGTACGTCTCTGTCCACTCACAAGCAGACACCGAAGAGGCTGAGCTCGCGCGTGAGCGTGTGGAACTCAAAACAGACGACGACGGCGAGCACAGCGAGCTGGCGGCGATCTACGTCGATCGGGGCCTCGAGCCCTCGCTCGCGAAGCTGGTCGCCGACCAACTCATGGCTCATGATGCACTAGGGGCGCATGCTCGCGACGAACTCGGCATCTCCGAGACTCTCAGTGCGCGTCCAATTCAAGCTGCGTTCGCGTCGGCTTGTAGCTTCGCTGTTGGCGCAGCCATGCCTCTTCTGGTCACGGCCTTAGCCCCGCAACAGACCCTGATTATTCTGGTTCCGGCGACGTCACTGGTGTTCCTCGCGCTTTTGGGTGCGTTGGCCGCGGGCGCCGGCGGCGCAGGCGTCACGGTGGGTGCCATACGCGTCACGTTCTGGGGTGCATTAGCCATGGGGGTGACAGCAGGCGTCGGCGCTTTGTTCGGAACTGTGGTGTGAGCGGGGCCAACCAGGGACGATGCGTTTGAGAAAGGGTGCAACACCTCGTCAGCGTTACGTGGCTAAGCGAGTGCTCGACAAAAAACAGTGCGGCTGCAAGACTGCCCTCGCATAACAAAATGGGAGGAAAAAATGATTATCGATCGTCGTCAGTTCGCCTTGTCGGCTCTTGCCTTTGGGCTTCTGGGCGCCGTCCCAGCCTTCGCCGCTTCGGCGGATGATGATGCCGTGGCGAAGAACGTCGAGGCCTTTCGCGCGGCCCAAATCGCGCTCGATGCCAAAGCATTGGACGCACTGTGTGCGGATGAGCTCAGCTACAGCCACTCCGATGCGCGGATCGAGGACAAGGCGACCTTCATTGCCAATGCCACCGCCAATCGAAAAACCAAGTTTGTGTCGCTGGCCTATGAGGGCCTCAAGATTCGTGTCGTCGGCCCCGCCGCCATCGTCCGGTTCAGCTGGGTGAGCGAAAGCGAAGATACCCAGGGCAAGAAAAGCGGTACCAAACTTCTGGTCCTGATGAACTGGCAGAAACAGGGCGCGGACTGGAAACTTCTATCGCGCGCGGCGACCAAGCTCTGATCCCGCGATGACAATGCCGCGCCGCCGCTTTCTGGGTTTGGCAGCAGCCGCTGCCATTCTCCCTTCCAGTGTTAAATTCGTGCACGCGGATTCTTATCCGACCCGCCCGATACACTTCGTCGTCGGCTTTCCCGTCGGCGGCCCCAACGACATTCTTGCCCGTCTTGTCGCCCAATGGCTGTCCGAGCGGCTTGGGCAGCCGGTCGTCGTCGAGAATAAACCGGGCGCGTCCAGTAACCTGGCGACCGAGGCCGTCGTCCGCGCGCCGGCTGACGGCTATACGCTTCTGCTGGTCGGCCCGGCGAACGCGATCAATGCCTCGCTCTACAAGGAGCTCAAATTCAATGTCCTGCGCGACATCGCGCCGGTCGCCGCGATCACGCGCGAGCCGCTGGTCATGCTGGTTCACCCATCGGTTCCGGCAAACAGCGTTGCAGAATTTATCGCCTATGCCAGGGCGAACCCGGGCAAGCTGACGATGGCCTCGACCGGAAACGGCAGCTCGCCTCATGTCTCCGGCCTGCTGTTCAAAATGATGACCCACGTCGATCTCGCGATCGCGCAATACGCCGGCGGCGGACCTGCGCTGAAAGGCCTGATCGAAGGTCAGGCGCAAATGATGTTCGAACCCATTTCGGCGTCGATCACGCCGGTCAGGGCCGGCAAGCTGCGCCCGCTCGCGGTGACGACATCGACGCGTTCCGCGGTGTTGCCGGACATCCCGAGCCTGGGTGATGTTGTCCCGGGCTACGAGGCAAGTGCCCTGACCGGCATCGGCGTTCCCGCCAACACGCCGGGCGACGTCATTGATCGGCTCAACGCTGAGATCAATGCGGCCTTCTCCGATCCCACCATGAAGGCCCGCCTGGGCGACACCGGCGGCACCGTGCTTGCAAGCTCGCCCGCAGAGTTCGGGCGGATGATGGCAGCGGAAACAGAAAAGTGGGCCAAGGTAGTCCTGGCGGCGAACATCAAGCCGGAATAACCGCGATCCGCGCTGCGAACGCTTGGGCTCAACCGCCAGATGGTGGATGAGGGAACGCCGAACGCGCCGCGCCGAGCTCTCTAGCGCCTCGACGGCTTGGGCGTGACCAGCAAGACAAGCGGCGCGAGCGACAGCATCGTCAACGCCGCCATGATCCACCAGGCGCGGTCGAAGGCCATCAGGCGCTCAAGCGGCGAATGCGGTTCGCCGAGAACGGCGACGAGGAACGCGACGCCGATGGCCAGGAACGTCTGTCGCGTCATGTTGAGCACGCCGGAGCCGGTTGCGAACGAGGACGGCGGCAGCGACGCGGTGCCCGCCCCCATCAGTGTCGGAAAAGTCAGGCCGACACCGACGCCAAGAAAGGCCATCCCGATGACCGCCACGCTCATATCGGGCACCAATCCCGGCACGGCGGCCCACCAGACCAGGCCTATAGCGAACAAAACCACCCCGAGCGCAATCACCGTCGCAGTGCCGAACTGCGCGATCAGCCGCCGGGACAACAACAGCGACGTCACCGGCACCAGGATAGGCCCCGGCGCGATGGCGATGCCGGCCTTGAGCGCCGACCATCCCCACCCGTTCTGCATCCACAATGCCATCGACAACAGCATCGCGCCGAAGGCTGCCGAATAGGGCGCCATGACCAGCGTCGCGCCGGTAAAAGCGCGGATGCGGAACAGCGCCGGGTCGACGAAGGGATTCTTCGAGCGCAAGCAATCGAACACGAACAGCGCCAGAAGGATGACCGCGAGTGCGAGGCTCACGATCACACCGCGCGAGGTCCAGCCCCAGTCCGCCGTCTTCATGATGCCGAAGGTCAGCGCGCCGATGCCAAAGGTCACCAGCGCCGCGCCCCAGGCGTCGGGCCTGCGGAGATCCTGACCGGGAATTTGCGGGAGCTTCCAAAATCCGATGATCAAGGCCAGCACCCCGATCGGGACATTGACCAGAAAAATCCAGCGCCAGCTTGCGGTCACCAAAACGCCGCCGACCAGCGGGCCGAGGGCCGCGGCAAAGCCGCCGACGGCAGTCCAGGTTCGCACCGCGTGGCCGCGTTTCTCCGGCGGGAAGGCGGCGAGCAGAAGTCCGAGCGATGTCGGCGTCATCAGTGCCGCGCCGGCGGCTTGGACCACACGAAAAGCCACCAGGGTCTCGACGCTGTTGGCCGCGGCGCAGGCGGCCGAGGCCGCGGTGAAGACCGCCACCCCGAGCAGGAAGCTCGCATCGCGGCGATAACGTTCGGCCAGCCGGCCAAAAAACACCAGCAGCGCCGCATAGACGATGGCGTAGCCGTTGAGAATCCACGTCATGCCTTCGAGGTTCGAGCCCGGGAAATCCAGGGCGATGTTCGGCAGCGCCACGTTGACGATGAACAAATCGAGATTGGCGAGCACCATGCCCACGCAGACGATGGCAAGAACCTGATTTGGTCTTGTCTGACGGATTTTCGTTCCGGGAGACGTGTCGATTCTCGGGATCGCAGCGCTTTCCACCGTATTGCAATCGGCCATGTGAGGTCTCCTAATTATTACAGAACACAGTCTGTTTTATTTTAACGAAGGATCGGCGCGCGTTGAGGCATGGGGTGTTGCTGCCGGTCGGATTTATCGGATCTGTTCGATCAGCGTCGAGAGCTTGATCTGCCGCAACACCCGATCGACCGCGGCGTCAGCCTCACCGAACACGGGTGGCAACAAGGTTTTCATCGCGAGATGCACCCGGCAACGCGGACTGCCGCGTTTGCGCAGCGCAAACAGCGACCCATCGGGCTCGACGGCCTTGTAGATATCCTCGAGCGTGATCTCGGCAGGCGACCGCACCAGCGCAACGCCGCCATGCCGGCCTGCCCGCACTTCGACAAGGCCGCGGCGTTCGAGCGATTTGAGAACGCGCCGCACCACCACCGGATTGGTCCGCAGGCTCGACGCCAGCATATCCGACGTCGTCTCCTGATCCCCGCGCCAGGCAAGGACGCTGAGAATCTGGATCGCTCCGGCAAGGGCACTGTTCGCAGCCATAAACCGAACAATACATGTTCTGTTTATCGCGTCAAGCCGGGCCGTCGAGACGATCGATGCCCCAATCTGTCCGTCCGATGCGCGGCCAACGCAAGCCGGCTCGGCAAAATTGTGCCGGCAGCCGACCAATCGGAACCCGTTGTTGACCGTTTTGCGAGGCCGACGTAGCCTTGCTGCATCGTTGAAGAACGTCCGCTGAGATCCCAGAGGCGCCCCATGCACCGCTATGTCGTTCCGGAATCCGTCAAGGAGCGCTTGCTGCGCCGGCAGGGCAAACTCATCAGCCACGATACGATCGAAGCGGCGCGCACCGCGCTGGTGGTCGTCGACATGCAGAATTTCTTTGTCGCCAAGGGCTTTCCGCTTGAGGTCCCGCTGTCGCGTGCGATCGTGCCGAACATCAACCGCATGGCGAAGGCGATCCGCGCCGCGGGCGGCGCCGTTGCCTGGGTGCAGACGTCAGCCGCGGACGCGCTCACGCGCTGGGGCAATCATCACCAATACATGATGACCCCGGAGCGGGTCCAAACCCGTCTCACCGGCCTCGACGAGGCCTCGGAGGGCTTCAAGCTTTATTCCGAGCTCGAGGCTCTTCCAAGCGACCTGAGGGCAAAAAAGACCACCTACAGCGCGTTCATGCCGGGCTTGTCCGATCTCGATCAGCAGTTGCGGGGCCGCGGCATCGACACCGTGCTGATCACCGGCACCGCGACCAACGTCTGCTGCGAGACCACGGGACGCGATGCCATGCTGCTCGATTACCGGGTGATCATGCTGTCCGATGGCAACGCCACATGGACCGACGAGGAGCACGCCGCCACGCTGAACACATTCCAGTTGTTCTTCGGCGACGTCATGACCACCGATGACGCCGTCGCCCGGCTGGTCCCGGTCGCCTCGCGCAAAAGCGCGTAGATCGCCTAGCGGCGCCGCATCACCGCCGCTTCCAGCCCGGAGATCGCGAGATACATCAGCGAGGAGAGCACCGCGAGAATGGTGATCGCGGTCATCACGATGTTCATCTTGAAAATCTGGCTGCCGTACTGGATCAGGTAGCCGAGACCTAAGTTCGCCGACTGGAATTCGCCGACCACCACGCCGACCAACGACAGCCCCGCATTCACCTTGAGCGTCGCGATCAGCGTCGGCACGCTGCCCGGAAGCACGACCTTGGCGAGGATCTGGCGCTTGCTCGCGCCGAAGGTCTGGGCAAGCTTGACCTTGTTCGGATCGATGCCCTGAAACCCGCTATAGATCATCAAAATGGTAACGAAGAGCGAAATGGCGAGCGACATCCCGTAGATCGACAGCGACGCGCCGAGCCAAAGATAGAAAATCGGCACGAACGCCGTCTTGGGCATGGCGTTGACCACCACCAGATACGGGTCGAGCACCTTGTACAGCCCCTCCCACCACCACAACGCCGCGGCGACGATGGTGCCGAGCACCATGGCGGCGGTGAAGCCGATCACCGTCGCCATCAGCGTTGCCCAGGTGTGGGTGAGAATACTCGGCTGCTGCGGCGTCTCCTTGAGCAGATCGAGAAACGTCGGCCACAACGCCGAAGGATAGCTGGTGAGAAACGGATTGATGATCTGCGCCTTCGGCAGCGCCTCCCACAGCACCAGGAACACCACCAGGATGCCGAGTTGCGCCGTACGCACGGCAATGCGGCCGCGCCGCTCGCGTTTCAGCCATGTGCGGTAGTGCGAGCTGGGGGCGGGCTCAACCTTCGACATGGACTTCGAGCTCCTTCCATAGCGCATTGAAGTAGACATTGAATTCCGGTGTGTTGCGCGCCGCGAACGGCGGCGGTCGCTCGCCCGCCGACGCAAAGCGGATCGGATGATCCGATTTCACCTGGCCCGGCCGTCGCGACAGCACGATCACCCGGTCGGCCATGCTGATGGCTTCGCCGATATCATGGGTGACGAGAATCGCCGTCTTGCCGTCGCGCCGCAGGATATCGGCGACTTCGTCGGCGAGCGCTATACGGGTCTGCGAGTCCAGTGCCGAGAACGGTTCATCGAGCAGGACGATATCGGGTTCGGTGCAGAGCGTGCGGGCGAGCGCAACGCGCTGGCGCATGCCGCCGGACAGCTGACGCGGTCGATGCCGCATGAATTGCCCAAGGCCGTAGCGGTTGAGCAGCGCCATCGCGCGCTCGCGCGCCTTGCCCATGTCGACGCGCTGGATCTCGGCGCCGAGCAAGGCATTGTCCAGGATCGTCCGCCACTCGAACAGATAATCCTGCTGCAGCATATAGCCGACCTTGCGGCTTGGTCCGGTGACCGGCTTGCCGTCCAGCAACACCGCTCCCTCCGTCGGCTGGACGATCCCTGAGATCAGCGACAGCAGCGTGCTCTTGCCGCATCCGCTCTGGCCGATGATGGCGACGAATTCGCCCGGAAAGATCGACAGCGAAATGTCCCTGAGCGCTTCGGTTTCACCGTCGCGGCCGAAATAGCGCAGATCGACATTCCGCAACTCCACCTTGGGCTGGGCGGCGGTCGGTGAAGGCTGCACGTATCATTTCGCCTTTTGGGCAAACTCGGTGAGGATCAGGTCGCCGAATTTGACCCGCTTGGCCGCGTCGAGGACGTTGCCCTGCACCAGCACGTCCTGGAACTTTTCGAACGCGGCGGGCTCGATCACCGGCGTCGTCTTCCAGATCTTGAGACTGCGGTAGCGCTCGACGCCCCCCGCCAGCGCCTCGGCGCTGATCCCTGGAAAATACGGCGCGACGGCTTTGACGACCTCGGCCGTCGCAGCGCTTTCGGTCCATTTCTGTGCCTGGAAGATCGCGTTGGTCCAGCGCTGAATGACGTCCGGATTGTCGCGGATATATTTGTCGGTCGCCGCGAATGCGGTGTAGTCCGCAAACCCCACCGTCGCGCCGATCGACGCCAGGAATTGCGCCTTGCCGTCGAGTGCGAGCTGGGAAGCGTCCGGCTCGATGAAAATCGCATATTGAGTCTGTCCGGCGAGCCAAGCCCCCATCCGCGCCGGGACCGCGATGTTGTTCACCAGCTTGACGTCCTTGTGCGGGTCGATTCCATTCTGCCGCAGCGCCGCTTCGAGGAACAGGTCAGGCGTGCTGCCCGGCCGCAGCGCCAGGATTTGCGCGCCCCGCAACTGTTGCCAGTCGAATTTGTCGGTCTTCTCGCGACCGACCAGCATGAAGCCGTCGGTCGCGGTGAGCCCGCAGAACACCGGCAGCTTGGTCGGCGAGTCGCTGTTCTGGACGTAGATGCAGGCTTCCGGCCCGAGCAAGGCGATATCAGCGCTGTTGGTCAGCAGCGCCGCGGCCGCCTTGTCGCCGCCCTGCGCCGTCGTCATCGTCACCTCAAGGCCAGCCTCGCTGAAAAAGCCCTTTGTCATCGCCACGTAGGCCGGGGCGTAGAGGATGGCGTGCACAACCTCGCTGTAGCGGACCTTGATCGGTGCCGTGCCCTGCGCGAACGCGCGGAACGGCGTTGCAACGGACAGCGAGCCCAGGGTGGCAAGGCCGCCTTGAAGAGTGCGCCGACGATCCAGCATGAAGTCCTCACAATCTCGGTTACAAACAATGGGCAGCACGACGTCGCGCAGCACTTGCCAACGCTAACACCGCGAAAAGGCCGGAGCCACTGCCCGATTCGCCGGATTAGCTCTTGGGCCGATGGGCGACCGTGGCCGGCGAGCCCGGCCGGCCCTCAACGCCTAGCAAACTCCGCGCCACATACGGCGCGCACCCCTAGTCTCTTGCGGGTGTGCTTGCGATCCGGTGCAATCTCCATGCCGTATCGCCCCTTGCCGTCAATGACGGGCTCGCGGACCGCCGGTGCGCGGGGCGTACGACCGCGCCCAGGAGATGCGTGACCGAGAAGCGTGAACCAGATGCGTGAACGCGTTGCGCGAACGAGATCCATGAATAAAACGCGTGGCGTCCCAGACCTGCCGGCAGGCGACCCGAGATTAGAATTGGTGTAGCGTCGCGCCTCGACGTAAGCGGAGGATCACGTCGCGAACGGACCAAGGCTCGCCAAGCAGCCTGCATCGCCAGTCCGTCTCGCGCTTTTGGAGACTGGCATCATGAATCCTGGTCATTTGAATCGCCGGCATGTGTTGCAAACCGGCAGCGCGTCGTTGGCGGTGGCCGCCGCGGCGCCGCTCTCGCTGTTCGATCCGCGCCAGGCGCGGGCGCAGGGCATCCCGTTCAAGGTCCTCGCGCCCGACGAGGTCGCGACCATCGAGGCCCTGTCGAACGCACTGGTCCCGGGTGCGCGCGACGCCGGCGTCTCGCACTACATCGACCACGAGCTCGCGAGCCCCTCGCCGCGGCTGATGCTTCGCTTTGCGCAACTCCGCGGACCGATGCCGCCGTACTATCACGGCGCGCTCGCCGCGTTCGCGGCGTCGATGGCGGCGCAGGGAAGCGCGTTCGCCTCACTCTCGCCCGACGCGCAGCACGCCCTCATCGAGGCGCTGCGGACCGGGACCATCAAGCCGTGGGATGCGAGCCCGGTCCCCGCGCCGGTGCTCTACGCCATGATGCGCAACGACGGTGTCGACGTCGTCTATGGCTCCGTCGAGGGCTTCAAGACCCTCGATATTCCCTACATGCCGCATATCATGCCGAAGACGACGTGGTGACAACCATGGCCAAGACAAAAAACACGCATGCCAATGCCCACGTCGACGCGGTCGTCGTCGGCTCCGGGATCGCGGGCGCGCTCGTCGCAGCCAAGCTGTCGGCGAAGGGCAAGAAGGTCGTCATCCTCGAGAGCGGACGCTCGGTGCAGTCCGCGGACATGATCAGCTCCGACATCAACGCGCGGTCGCTGCATTGGGGCGGGGGCATGGCCGAACTCCAGCTCGCCTCGCCGGTGACGATCCGCACCTACTTCTCGTCCGGCTCGCAGACCGGCGGGACCGCATCGCATTATTACGCGGCGTTTTTTCGCCTGCACGACGAGGACTTCCACATGAAGTCCACGTTCGGCCAAAGCAACGACTGGCCGATCGCCTACGCGGATCTGCGCCCGTACTACGATCGCATCCAGGAAGAGGTCGGGATCTCCGGCGACGCCAAGGCAGAGGTCTGGCGTCCGGAGGGCGCGCCCTATCCGATGCCCGGGCTGCCGACGTTCCAGGCGGCTTCGGTTCTCAAGCGCGGCTTCGACAAGCTGGGCTTGCGGACGGCTCCGCTCCCGGTGGCGATCAACACGGCTCCGTACAAGGGGCGCCCGGGGTGCCTGTACGACGGCTGGTGTGACGCGGGCTGCCCGACCGGGGCGCTCGCCAACCCGCAATGGATCTACCTCCGCCAAGCCTTCGCGCATGGTGCGACGCTCGTCAACGACGCGCGCGTGACCCGGGTGCTGACGACCACGAACGGCAAGCGCGCAACCGGCGTCGAATACGTCGATCCCGAGGGGACCGTGCACGAGCAGCACGCCGATCTCGTCGTGCTCGCCGCGCTGACGCAGACACCGCGCATCATGTTCAACTCAGCAACGGGCGCCCATCCGAATGGGCTCTCGAACCGCAACGGAATGGTCGGCAAATACATCCTCGTCCACCCGACGCTCAACGTCTACGGCCTGTTCGAGGACGAGACCAACCCTTACCAGGGCGTGAGCATCGGCCTGATGGTCTCGCAGGACGACTACGAAAAAGATCCCAAGAAGGGGTATCTCGCGAGCTATCAATGGCTGCTCTCCCCGGCGGTGAAGCCCAACGGGTTGAACGGCCTCGCGTCGTCGCGGCCCGACATCTACGGTGCGGCGCTCGATCCGTGGATGAAGCGCGCGGCGAAGCACTTCACGTTCATCCAGATGGTCGGCGAGATGATCGCGCGGCCGGAAAACCGGATCGAACTCTCGAGCGACAAGGACGCGTTCGGCCTGCCGCTCTCGCGGCTGACGATCGCCTTCAGCGACAATGAACGCGCGCTCTACACCCATGCCTCGGCGGTCGGAAAGTCGATCGTCACCGCCGCGTCCGCAACCGAAGTGTGGACCAGCCCGCTGGTCAACCAGCACTTCATGGGCGGGACGATCATGGGCAAGGACCCGGACACTTCGGTGACCGACAGTTACGGCATCACCCACGAGATCCCGAACGTCATGATTGCCGGGAACACGCTGTTCCCGACTTCGGCCGGGGTCAACCCGACGTTCACGACGCACGCGATCACGTTGCGCGCCGTCGAACACGTCCTCGCGCACTGGCCGGCCTAGCCGGCCGGTTTCTTCCCGTCATCGCTCAGGAAAGCGCCCGGCCGCATCGAGCGCAAGGCCGGTCGCGACGCTTCCGAATACATTGCCCGCAATGAGGCGCGCAGTGGGGACGGCGGCGGCGATGGCGTTGCGCACCGAAGGCATCGTGGTGGCGCCGCCGGTGAGAAACACCGCCGACACCGCGTCCGGGGTCAAGCCGGCCATCCGCAGCAGATCATCGATGCGGGATCGGATGCGCTGCAGGCTGTCGTCGATGGCGGCCTCGAGCTCCGCCCGGGTGATCTCCAGCGAAATGTCGGCGACGCTCGCGTCGAGATCGAGCCTGGCGACCGCGGCGCTCGACAGCGCGATCTTGGCAGCTTCGACGCCCGCCAACAGCTCGTGACCCTTGCGCTGGTCGAGCACGTGCAGCAGCCGCTTTATTTTTTCCGGCTCCGCCGAATCGCGCAAAACGCCACGGACCTCCCTGAGCACGACCGGATCATAGAGAAAGTTGATCCTGTGCCAGGTCATCAGGTCGGAAAAATACCACGATGGCGCGTCCAAGCCCTTGCGACGAAGCCGACTGCGCAAGCCCAATGCCGGCATCACACGCGCCAGCCCCAATTGTCGGTCGAAATCCGTGCCGCCGATGTGCACCCCGGTGAATCCGAGAATGTCCTGGCGACGGTCGCTCGACGCTGTTCGCTCGGGGGAGACCCGCACCACCGAGAAGTCCGATGTGCCGCCGCCGATGTCGGCGACAAGCGCGATCTCCTCGGCATTGACGCTCTGCTCGTAGTCGAGGGCCGCCGCGATCGGCTCGAACTGAAAGGCGATCCTTTCGAAGCCCGCGGCCCGGGCCGCCGCTTCGAGCTGGCGCTCCGCCGCGGCATCTGCTTCGGGATTGTCGTCGACAAAAAACGCCGGACGGCCGAGCACCACGCTGGTCGGCGGCGTACCGAGGCTTTCGCCGGCGGCCGTCCGCAGGAACCGCAGAAACGTTGCGATGATCTCGCCGAAGGCATAGCGCTTGAACTTGACCTGTGTCGTCTCCTCAAACAGCTTGGTGCCGAGCACGCTCTTGATGGCGCGCAGATAGCGGCCGGGATCGCGCGCGAAATAGCGCTCGAGAGCGTCTTGGCCGAACGTCGTCGAATGCTCGTCGAAGCTGAAAAACAACGCCGTCGGCACCGACGTCGCGCCACGCTGGATCGGCAACAGTCGAGGCCCGCCCGCGTCGCAGACGCCGACGGAGGAGTTCGACGTGCCAAAATCTATGCCGCACGCAAGGGTCATCTGCAGTCCTTCGGTGATTTAAGGCTTGTTTGATGGCAACAATGTCCGGCGCTGGAACGGCTGGTCCGCTCCGCAGGACGCCGAACCGAGACGCCGGTCAGCGCGGGGAATCTTCAATAGACGGCATCAACTGCTGGGGAGAGCCGAACGCTGGATCTGGTCGAACACGCTTCGGGCATTCTCGATCCCGATGAATTGCGGCGTCGGATCAAGTGCCGGCGTCCAGGACGAGAACCCGCCGCGCCGGCCGCCCCAGGCCGGGGATTCTTGACCAAACCGGATGGTGCCGCGGCCGTCCGGCCGCTCGCTCAGATTCGCGTCGGGAATTTGGTCGAGACTCATCGCCGTGAACCGGGCGAACGGCGCCGATCGCGCGATCAGGATCCGCTTGTTGGTCACGGCGTAGGCCATGCCGCGACGGATCCAGGCGTCAAATGCGAAACGACCGACAATGAGATACAGACCGACCAGCACGAACGGCACGCCCCACAGCCGCATGAAAATCGGCGCCGGCGTCGCAATCACCGTGCTCTCCCAGAACACGGCAAAGCCGCCCCACAGCAGACTGAACGGAATCAGCAGCCAGTCGCGGCCGGTGAGCATCAGCCCCTGGGCCGGTTGCCCGGACCACATGATTTTCTCACCCGGCAGCAAACGCTGCGTAAAATCAAACGGATCCATGATCTCTATCCTGCGCGTCGATGCCGATGGCAAAGCGGAAATCTATCACACCGATGCGGGATTTACGGACAGTCAAGCGAGCACGCCCGATCAGTGATCGACGGACCTGGAAGGCGTCACAATCGTCAACCATCCGCTGCTGCGGAACAATGGATCCGCTGCAAGAACCGTTTGGGAACTGCTCGGCGGCGCCCTGCCGCGCTACGAGATCGCCCGCGACCTGCCGCTCTTTCTTGATCCTGCGGATACCCCGCTCCGCATCGGAGGATCAAACCGCGGCGCGCACATCGGCGCCGTAACCGAGCACGCCAATCTCCGGCAGCGCCATCAGCGCTGGTTCGGCAAAATAATATCCTTGGAACAACGAGATGCCTGTCGCCCTGAGAACCGTCAGCTCGTCTTCGTTTTCGACGCCCTCGGCCAGCACCTGAACATCGAGAGCGCGTGCAATCGAGACGACACCCGCGACGATCGTTTGTTTGGCCCGGATGAGATGGATGTCGTGCACCAGTTCGATGTCGATCTTGATCAGGTCAGGCTGCCAAGCTGCCAGGAGGCCCAGTCCGGCATAGCCGGCGCCGAAATCGTCGATCGCGGTCAAAAATCCGAGCTTGTGGTAAGCATCCAGAATGGCTTTCAGGTGCGCGGTGTCCGTTATTTTTTCGTTCTCGGTAAACTCGAACATCAAGTTCCGACGCGGAAAATTCACCCGCTTGGCCGCGGCGAGGGATTTCTGAACGCAGGCTTTCGGTTCGTAGACCGCGTTCGGCATGAAGTTGATCGACAGCCGCAGATCTCTTCCTGCGAACAAAGCACCGGCGGTCTCAATTGCCATCACCCGGGATGCCTGGTCGAACCGGTAGCGATTCTCGTTATTGACCTGGCTTAAAATCGTTTGAGCCGGTTCGCCGTTGATTCCCCTCACCAGCGCCTCGTATCCCCACACGCGCCGGGCGGACGTATCGACGATGGGCTGGAACGCCATCTTGAATTCGAAAGGCAGTTCAATGTCTTCTCGACACCCGGCGCAGGCGGTGTTCATTTTTTCTGACCTTTGAGGCAGCGAAGGGTGAAGCAAATTAAGTGATTTTGGTTCTCTTCGCGTTAATGATCGACGACAACTTGTGCCTTATTCTGTCGGTCAAACGCACGATGCGGCGGACCCTGCGGCCGCCGCACGGTCGACCCGAAGTGCGAACCCAATCCAACAGGCAAGCGCTTCCTCGCATCGCAACGGCAGCGATCCGCCGGCATTAACCACGCCGCGGAACCCGATGCACAGTTGCGTGCGACTGCGGAATGCCGCCGCGTTCGCCGACCGGAAGCGCGAGATGTTCAGATGGGAGCAGGGCTTCTATCCCGGCGACCGGCCTCCCTCTAAGGGCCGTCTTACTTCGCCGATTGCTGCTGCGCTTCCAGCCGTTTGCGGACGGCGTCGACGCGCTTCTGCACCTCGTCCTGGACCTTCTTCTGGTACTCTTCCATCTGCTTCTGGTCGGCGGGCGCGCCTTCCGTCACCTTCTTGAAGTCGGCAAGCGTGACCGGCACGCTGATAGCCTGGGAATTGAGCCCCATCACCTGCACGAACAGGTTCTGGCCGCTTTTCATTTTGGCGACCATGTCGGCGCTCGCCTCGATCTCGCCCATGCAGGTGTTCGAAAAGCAGGTGAGAAACAGGAAGCTGACCGGTGTCCCCTCGTCGATGACGACGCGGGCGCCGGCCGGCAGCAGCACCGGTTCCAGCACGCTCACGCGCAGGATTTTCTTGTCGCCTTCGGGCTCGACCAGCGCGGTCGACAACATCGGCAATCCGGTTTCGGTGAAAGCGCCGCGGCCGGTAATGCAAACCTGTTTCGCGTTCGGCTCGCTGCCCTTGCTGCATTGCTTCAACCAGTCGGAATAGTAGAGCTGGTCCGCCTTCAATTGCTGGATCGGCGGCGGCTGCCCACCGGGGAGCGCCGAAGCTGCGGCGGACGCCGGTTGCTGCGCGCGCGCGGACTGTGCCACCAAACCGGAAAGCAATGCGCCGGCGGCGACGACGATGAGTCCTCGTCGTAAGTGGGATGCAAACGCAACGCCGAACGCCATGATCGTTGTCCCCTCGGTTGCGAACTCCAGAACCACGTCAGGCAAAGTGCTACAATCGCGGCGATCCCACATCAAGTAGCATGACACCGTTTATCCCGCGCCTGTGTGCATCTTTGATGACCGCCATTGCGTCGCACGATGCGGGTGAGGGATGCCCACCGGCGCGAAATTCGCGTGTGCGATCAGGCCTGAGATGGATTGACGCCGTTCAATACGAGCGCGGCATGCCCAACACGTGCTCGGCGAGAAAGCCCAGCACCAGGTTGGTCGAGATCGGCGCAATTTGGAACAGCCGGGTCTCGCGCCACTTGCGCTCGACATCGTATTCCCGCGCAAATCCGAAACCGCCATGGGTCTGCATCGCCGCTTCCCCCGCATGCCAGGACGCTTCCGACGCCAACAGCTTCGCCATGTTGGCTTCCGCCCCGCACGGCACCCCGGCATCGAACAGCGCGGCGGCCTTGCGCACCATCAGCGCCGCGGCTTCCAGTTCCGCATAGGCGCGCGCGATCGGAAACTGGATGCCCTGGTTTTGCCCGATCGGCCGGTCGAACACCACGCGCTCGCCGGCATATTTGACCGAGGTCTCGGTGAACCAGCGGCCGTCGCCGACCGCTTCCGACGCGATCAGGATGCGCTCGGCATTCATGCCGTCGAGGATGTAGCGGAAGCCCTTGCCTTCCTCGCCGATCAGATTTTCCGCCGGCACTTCCATGCGGTCGAAGAACACCTCGGTGGTGTTGTGATTGATCATCGCCGGCAGCGGCCGGATGTCGAGCCCGTGCCCGAGCGAGGCCTTGATGTCGACGAGAAACACCGACAGGCCGTCGCTCTTCCTGCGCACGTCGGCGAGCGGCGTGGTGCGCGCCAGCAGCAGCATCAGGTCGGAATGCAGCGCGCGCGACGTCCACACCTTTTGCCCGGTGACGATGTATTTGTCGCCGCGTCGCTCGGCCCGGGTCTTGAGCTTGGTGGTGTCGGTGCCGCTGGTCGGCTCGGTCACCCCGAACGCCTGCAGCCGCAGGCGACCGGCGGCGATCTCCGGCAGATAATATTGCTTCTGGGCGGCGCTGCCGTGCCGCAGCAAGGTGCCCATGATGTACATCTGGGCGTGACAGGCGCCGGCATTGCATCCGGCGGCGTGGATCTCTTCCAGGATCACGGAGGCCGCACGCATCGGCAGCCCGAGGCCGCCGAAGTCCTCGGGGATCAGGGCGCCAAGAAACCCAGCCTTGGTGAGCGCCGCGACGAATTCGGTCGGATAGGCCTCCTTCGCCTCCAGCTCACGCCAATAGCGGCCGGGAAAATCGGTACAGATCCGGCGCACCAGATCGCGGATTTCCGGAAAATCCCGATCGAGGCTCATCGTCACCGGCGTGTCGTCTTGCTCTGCCGTCATGGATTGGTCACCGATCCCTAAATCCGTATTGATTTGAGCCTTGGCCGTGCCCAGCTTAGAAAGCGCTCACGCGCCCTCACAGGTTGGGTGAAGGATTGATGCGGATGAAAGGCACGACGTCATGATTGACTTGCTATACTGGACCACGCCGAACGGACACAAGGTAACGATTTTTCTCGAGGAAACCGGCCTTCCTTATAAGATTATTCCAATCAATATCGGCAAGGGAGAACAATTTGCGCCGGACTTCCTGGCGGTCTCCCCCAATAACCGCATCCCCGCCATTGTCGATCGCGACCCGCCCGGCGGGGGCAAGCCCGTCTCGGTGTTCGAATCCGGCGCCATCCTGCTCTACCTCGCCGAGAAGACCGGCCAGTTCCTGCCCAAGGATCTGCATGGCCGCTATGACGTGATCCAATGGCTGTTCTGGCAGATGGGCGGGCTCGGCCCGATGGCCGGCCAGAATCACCACTTTAATGTCTATGCCCCCGAGAAGCTGCCCTACGCGATCGATCGCTATGTGAAAGAGACCAACCGTCTCTATGGCGTGCTCAACAAGCGCCTCGCCGACCGGCCGTTCCTGGCGGGCGAGTATTCGATCGCCGACATGGCGAGCTATCCCTGGGTGGTGCCCTATGAGCGGCAGGGCCAGAAGCTGGAAGACTTCCCCCACCTCAAGCGCTGGTTCGAGGCGATCAAGGCCCGGCCCGCGACCGTGCGCGCCTACGCCAAGGCCAAGGACATCAACCCGCAGCCGACCTCGATCCGAACCGACGAAGAGCGCAAGATCCTGTTCGGACAGACCGCAGCAGTGGTGCGCTAGCAAGACAAGCTCTCGGAGCGCTTCCCGGAACAACAACGCACGCAAGTCGGCCACCTCCGGCTTGCGTGTGCCGCGGGCATCAGATCGTTCACTGAGCGATCAATGCCCGCTTTCGAACGCGAAGATCTGATTCCAGTCGTTCTTCATGTCGACCAGTGTCCAACCATTGGCGTTGGCCGCATCGAGCGCGATGTCGAGCCGGCCGATCGGAGACTTGCGGTCGTAGGCATACTCGCGCTCGGCGTCAGTGTGGTGGACGATCAGCCCGAGTCGACGACGATCGCCCGCCTTGGTGGCCCATTGCAGCATCTGCAGATCGCCGTCGGAATTGCCGAAGGCGGCGATCGGCCGGCGGCCGATAAATTCATTGATGCCGACCGGCTTGCCGGCCTTGTCGTCGATGAAATCGATGTCCGGGAGACGAAACAGCACTGGGACGTCGCCACGCATCTGAAACCGGGTCTTGATGGTGGATCCCACCACCTGCTCGGGTGGAACCCCGTAAACCGGTTCGCTCCACGGCCGCATGAATTCGACGCCGCCGCCGGAGACGATGAAGGTCTTGAAGCCGTTCGCGCGCAGATAGGCCAGCAACTCGATCATCGGCTGATAGACGAGATCGGTATAGGGCCGGTTGAATCGCGGATGGCGGGCCTTGGCCAGCCAATCCTTGACGATTGTCTCAAACTCCTCGGTGGTCATGCCGGCGTGGGTGACCGTAATCAGCTGCAACAACCCGCGTTCGCCCGATCCCACAAGAGCCTTCAGGTCGCCTTCGAGCGCCGCCTTGAACGGCTGCTTATCCTTCCATTCCGGATGCATCGGCGCGAGCGCCTTCACACGGTCGAGTGCAAAGACGAGTTGGGTGTACATCGGCTGCTCGACCCAGAGCGTCCCGTCATTGTCGAAGGTTGCAATGCGTTGCGGCAGCGGCACGAAATCCGGCGAACCCTCGCGCGTCACGGCGGCGACGAAGCTGAGGATCGACTGCCTCGCCGCGCCGTCGTTCCACGATGGCAGCGCCGTGGCTGGCGCCGCCGCCTGCGCCCGCACGGAGACAGGCAACAGCGGCACGCTCAAGGCTGGGAGCGCCGCCAGAGTGGCGAGCAGCACGCGGCGACTGATTCCGCGGGACAGAAGGCTCGATGTCATGTCGATCTCCTCGATCGCAGAACTACTCGGCGTTACGTGACACGATCGCCTTTTGAATCTGCGCCTTCACCGCTTCCAGATTGAAGCTCGCGCCCTTTTGCATCGGCGGAAACTCGATCGCTGTCCGGGCGAGCTTTTCCACCTCTTGTTGCGCGTACTGGAAGCGCCAGAACTCAAAGACAAAATAGTTGTAGAACGCCAATGACCCCTTGTCGCCTTGGGGCAAGCCCGTGCGCTCGAGCGGATCAAGGCGGAGATTGGTGATGATCGGCCAATCGACCTTGACCGTGCCGCCCAGCCAGCCGCCCGGCTGATCGGTGAATCGATACTTGTAGTCGTCGACTCTCACCGCACTCAACGTACTCTCGGTGAAGTAGAGGATCTCGTGGCGGGTCGACGGGCCTTTTCCGGTGATCAAGTCCATCTGGTTGTAGCCGTCGAGATGGACCTTGTACGAACGGTCGCCGAGCTGTTTGCCCTTCAGGAGTTCCTCGGCGATGTTCGGATTGCCGGCGGCGGCGACGAAGGTCGGAAACCAGTCGAGCCCGGAGATGATTCCGTTCTCGACCTTGCCGGCCGGCACCTTGCCCGGCCAGCGGATGATCGCGGGCACGCGGAAGCCGCCTTCCAACGCCGTTCCCTTGCCGCCCGCAAACGGCGTCTGGCCGCCATCAGGCCAGGTGAAATTTTCCGCGCCGTTGTCGGTGGTGAACACAACGATGGTGTTCTGATCGAGTCCGTTGGTCTGCAGGTACTTCATCATCGACCCGACGATGTCATCGAGTTGCGCCATCCCGGCTTCTTGGATGCTCCAACCGTTTTCCGGCGTCCGCAGGCTTTCGTACTTTTCCGAGAGATGGGTAACGACGTGCATGCGCGTCGGGTTGAGCCACAGGAAGAACGGCTTGCGATCGCTCCTGGCCTTGTCGACGAACTTCAGCGCATTGTCGAGAATCTCGTCGTCGACCGTTTCCATCCGCTTCGGATAGAGCGTGCCGGCATCCTCGATCCGTTGTTTGCCGACTTTGCCCCAGCGCGGCTGCACGTTCGGGTCGTCAATTGCGGTGGCCCAGGAATGAACCATGTTGCGCGGCCCAATCGTCTCCTTGAGGGCCGGTGGGTAATTGCGGTGGTACGGGTCTTCCATCGCATCCAGGTGGTAGAGATAACCGTAGAACTCATCGAAGCCATGCACGGTCGGCAGAAACTCGTTCAGATCGCCCAAATGATTCTTGCCGAATTGGCCGGTGGCGTAACCCATGTCCTTCAGCACCGTGGCAATGGTCGGCGCCTGCGCCGGCATGCCGATCGGCGAGCCGGCCTGGCCGACGGTGGTCAGCCCGGTGCGGATCGGGAGTTCGCCGGTAATGAAATTCGCCCGACCCGCCGTGCAGCTCGCCTCGGCGTAGTAGTCGGTGAACAGCATGCCCTCGGCGGCAAGCCTGTCGAGATTTGGCGTGCGCCCCGCCATGATGCCGCGGTGGTAGGCGCCGATGTTGAACCAACCGATGTCATCGCCGGTGATCACGACGATGTTGGGTCGCTGCCCGTTGGGCGGCGCTGCTTGCTGCTGCGCCTGCGCGGAGGTCGTAAAGCCGGACAGCGCCGTGACCGCCAGCGCCGCGCTGCCGCTCAACAAGAGATCACGCCGTTTCAATCCTTCAGTGGTCGGCGTGAGGTCGTCTTCTGGCCTTCTCCCCGATTGGTTCTTGCTCATCGGACGCTTCCTTCTCTGGCGATGCACCGAAGCTGAAATGGCTTGTCGATCAATCGATCGGCACAGCACCGAGCGCGACCGAACGAGAGCGACGGCGGGTTAGGAGCTAAGCCAAGGACGCAAGCCGCGCTGAAGCGGCTTGCGCAGAATCTTGATGGCGGGCTGACCCGCTTGGCATCCTCAGCGATAGTACCCGCGCCGGACCACGACGCCCCTGCGCGCGTAGCCATAACCGGCACCGCCGACGGCGACGGCACCATTGGCGCCGACGCATCCGGCCCGGTACACACCGCGAGCGCAGACATAGGCGCTCGCTTCGATCGTGGACAAGGCGATGACGCCTCCCGCGAGCAAGAAAAGAACGATCGCGTATTTCATTGTTTTTCTCCTTTGGTTGCGATTGAACGCCTGCTGACGAACGTCCTTCGGTCGGCTCGAGCCGCCTCTGTGCAATACGGCACATCTCCGCACCGCGTGCTTGTGTTAGGCGTGCGCAGCGGCACGATCCCTTGAAGGCAAAGGCATCGCGTCGCGCGTGACGAAGTCACTGCGAGTCCGCGTTCGTGGTTACGATGTCGATCCCACCAGCGCGCCGACGACGGTGCGATGATGCGTGCGAGCAAGTGGTGGGATGGTGCGCCGATCGGTTCGGAACACAACCGGAAGCTGACGCGGCAGTTAAGAATTGAACTCAGAGGGGACCGAAGATTCGTCTCTATATTGATTTACAGTCGCTGCAAGCCGTCGGTGTCGACACCGTAGGCATCGATATAATCGCGGTGGCTCCGGAGAAAATCGCTTGAAATCGCGTGTCTGCGAGCGTCGGGATTTTGCTGATTATCGATCCCATCGCGCGCCGGAATTAGCTAGTGCGCGAGATAATATCCTTCGCCCCGAGGCCTGGCCCACAATCAAAACGATTTTGTCGTCGCGCTGTTGCCGTCGCGAGATCAACACACAAGACGTTGTTTCAATCCGGCAATATCACCTTGCCAGTGACTCAAAATCAGCCGCACAATCATTGCGGGAAGCAAGCTCCACCGTGATTCGAAAGAATATCGGAGCCCTCCGATGACCCACCATCGCGATTTGCGCCATTCGCGCGTTTTGACGAGCGCTGGACGGAGTGCGCCGCGGACGCGCGCCATCCGGTCGGGCCTCGCTAGCGGTGCTATGGCACTTGCAGCCGTGGCGTCGATGGCAAAGGTTTCTCTGGCCGACGAAGGCGGCGTGAGTTTCTGGATTCCCGGTTTTTTCGGCAGCATGGCCGCCACTCCGCAGCAGCCGGGATTCTCGTTCGCGGCCATCAACTATTATACCTCGGTGTCGGCCGGAGCCGACGTCGCGGCCTCGCGCCAGGTGACGAGCGGCAATATTACCGCAAATCTGAACGCGAACCTGTCGGGCCACCTCAATGCCAACGCCGATCTCGGTATCGCCGTTCCGAGCTACGTGTTCGCCCCGACCGTTCTCGGCGGACAGGCGGCGGTGGCGCTGTTGGTGCCGTTTGGCCGCAACAATGCCAGCGTCGACGCCACGTTGACCGGCGCGCTCGGACCGATTCCTTTTACAGCGTCCGGCGGCCGCAGCGACTCCGTGACCGGATTCGGCGACGTGATTCCGCAGTTTTCACTGCGGTGGAACGCGGGCGTCAATAATTTCCTGACCTATATTACCGGCGATATCCCGGTCGGGGCTTATAGTGCGACACGTCTGGCGAATCTCGGCATGGGACACAGCGCGATCGACGCCGGCGGCGGCTACACTTATTTCAATCCGCAGACCGGGCATGAATTCTCCGCGGTGCTCGGCTTCACCTATAATCTCGAAAACCCGACCACCCATTACCAGAGCGGCGTCGACATGCATCTCGATGTCGGCGCCTCGCAGTTCGTGACCAAGCAATTGCAGCTCGGCCTCGTCGGCTATGTCTACGACCAGATCTCCTGCGACAGCGGGTCGGGCGATCGCCTCGGCTGCTTCGAGTCGCAGGTGATGGGCATCGGGCCGCAGATCGGCTACGTGTTTCCGATCGGTACGACGCTTCAGGGCTATGTGAATGTCAAAGCCTACAAGGAATTCGACGGCGACCACCGGCCGGACGGCTGGAACGCGTGGCTCACATTCTCGATCTCGCCCGCGGCGCCGACGCCACCGTCACCGACCAAGGCCATGATCACGAAATAGCGCGGGCTCGGAGCGCAAGGATCATTCGGCCGGGGTAAAATCCTTCAGCGCCTGAATCGGCACCGACACGACATTGGGCGTATTCCACGCCGTGGAGATCCGGATCACGCGGGACGGAAACTGCATCGTCTGGGTCAGCACGTTGCTGACGACCGCGACCACGCGGCCCTCGCAATCCAGCACCGGTGCGCCCGAAGCGCCATGATCGAGCGCCAGCCGGTCGTTGCCGTCGTAGAGTTCGAGCAGCGCCGTCCCGGCGAATGGACTATTCGCCCCGTATTCCACGAAGCGACCTTCGGCAACCCGCAAGTGCTCGCCTGGATAGGCGACGCTCATCACGCGCTCATCCGCCACCAACGGGTCGTCGCCGATGCGAAGAACCGTGGCATGAGGGAACGCAGTCCTCAATTCGAGCACCGCGATTTTCTCGGCGTGCTCGCCCGCGAGGCGCGACAGCCGAACCGGAATCGATTGTGTGGTGTCGCCATCCCGGATCTCGATCTCCGTCCACGCTTGTGCCGTGAGATGCATGGCTTCAGCAACGTGCGCGACCGTGACCATCGATCGCGGAGAGAGAAACCAACCGGTGCCTGCGACGCCGGCAAGATCGGGCTCGAGCGTCTGTTCTTGCGCGTCGAAGTGTCTGGTGATGGCAACGGTAGCGTGAGCGGACGCGGCCGGATCAACGCAAGCGGCCTCGGCGCGCGATGTTGCGGGCAACAGCACGCCGGCACACACCACCCAAACCTGCAATATCAGTCCGGCGGCAAGTCCCGTGCACGCACGTTGCGAGCGCGTCAGCAAAGCCGTTCGACGAAGCTTCTCCCGCAGCCCGCCCGCTGCCACTGGCATCCAGTCCCCCGTTCCCCGGTCGCCATCAAGGGTGAAATGAATGCCAGCGAACGGGCAATCCCCGAAACACCGTAAACCCCGATGTTTCCCCCATTATTTGGCGGTTTCAGCCGATCGTGGCGAGAAACCTCGCGGTTTCGCGATCCTGGCTGCGCGCCGTTCAGTCCGCTCGCCGACTAAACCCCAAGCCCGCCCTTGTCCTCGATGAAGCGGGCGACCACGTCGACGCCCTGCCCGGCGCGAATATTGGTGAACACGAACGGACGCGCGCCGCGCATGCGCTTGGCGTCGCGCTCCATGACTTCGAGCGAGGCGCCGACATAGGGCGCGAGGTCGATCTTGTTGATGACCAGGAGATCCGAGCGCGTGATCCCGGGGCCGCCCTTGGAGGGAATCTTGTCGCCGGCGGCGACGTCGATGACGTAGATGGTGATATCGGCAAGCTCCGGCGAAAACGTCGCGGCCAGATTATCGCCGCCGGATTCGATCAGGATCAGGTCGAGGTCGGGAAATTTCACCCGCATGTCGGCGACCGCCGCGAGATTGATCGAGGCGTCCTCGCGGATCGCCGTGTGCGGGCAGCCGCCGGTCTCCACGCCGACGATCCGTTCCGGCGGCAGCGCGCCTGAGCGCACCAGATAATCCGCATCCCACTTGGTGTAGATGTCGTTGGTGATGGCGGCGATGTCGAAGCGCGTGCGCAGCGTCTTACACAGCGCGTCCATCAGCGACGTCTTGCCGGAACCGACCGGACCGCCGATGCCGACGCGAAGAGGACCATGGGGACTTTTCATGTTCAGAACCACACCCTTTTGAGCACAAGCACAGCGTATCCCGCCGCAAGCAGCAGACAAAATGGCCCATACCAATATCGATCCGCCGTCGCAAACGGCTCCTGCGCGTAGGCGCGCCGCCAGACCGGCAGGTAGGCCGCCATCCCCCGGCCGGCGAAAACCAGGGCGACGAACGCACTCACGACGGTGACCGAAACCGGCGGCACCGGACCATTGATCCCATGGCCTGCGGCGAGCGCGATCACGGCGGCGACGAAGATCGCCGTCGCCGCGGCGACACAGGCTGCCAATCCCGGCATGCGATGGCGTCCGGTCTTACCGACCACCAGCGCGGCAAGGTCCCGTTCGCTCCCTGCCGGCCAGTGCACGCCGAAACCCCAGGCCAGATGGAGCACGGCGATCGCCGCGAGCACCGCGAAGATCGTCACGCTGATGGCTGTCATGAGCGGAACAGCCGGGTGTATTGGGTCTCGTGGCGCATGCTGGCGAGATCGGCGCGGAAGACGGCGCCACCGACATCGTCCAGCGCGGCCGCAAGCGCGCGCGCGGCGGTCGCAGCGACAACCGGCTCGAGCGCGGCGAGCACGCGCTGGCCGTCGGTCTGGCCGAGCGGCACCAGCCGCACGCCGGCAGAAACCAGATTGGCGACGACCGCGTGAAGATAGGCCAGCAGCGCCGGCGCGACCGCAATGCCATGGCCGGCGCTGACGGTGGCGACCGCGACCGGATAGGCGATCGGCCCGCTCCACAAAGCCAGTAGGCGATCGATCGCGGCGCATGGCCAGGCCGCCCGCGCGGTGTCGACGAAGGCGCGGCCCTGCGCCGTCGTCTCCAGATGCCGTTCCTTCGACGGCGCAAACGCCGCGGCGAGTTCGCACACCTCGCGCAGCGCGCGATCATCGTCGGCCAGCAAGGCCCGATGCGCATGCGCGAAGAACACCGCGTCGCAAAACCCGCCGCCATCGCCGATCACGCTTGCGATCCAGGCCTGCAAGCCCGCGGCGTCGGTGATATCGCCGACTTCCACCGCCCATTCAATTCCGCTCGAATAGGAAAACGCCCCGACCGGAAACGACGGCGAGAGCCACGCCAGCAGCCGGTAAAGCGCGCCGTCCGCCGGCAATTCTTCACCCATGCCGGCCATCGCCGGCTGGACCGGGTTCCGGATCGAACGGCGCCTCGATCGCGGACACCGTCGCACCGAAACCCCGCACCATGGCTTCGAGCACGTGATCGCTGCGAATGCGCAAGCGGCCGCCGACGATCTGGATGTCGGTGTGGCGATTGCCGAGATGCCAGGCCAACGCCGCAAGACCGGCTTGTCCGGGCGCAATTTCGCTCAGCCGCTCCGGCGCGCCCGCCACCGCGACAATGCGGCCGTCATCGAGCACCAGGCCATCGCCGTGACGCAACACGATCGGCTCCTTGAGATCGAGCAGGAATTGCGTGCCGTTCTCGGCGGTCAACATCAGCCGCCGGCGATAGCGATCGTCGGCGTCGAGCCGGACGCGATCGAGAGCCTCGGCCAACGGCCAGGTTCCGGACGGTTTCACTAAGGATGCGCGCTTCATGCCCGATCCTAGCGCCTGTTCCGACGAAATAGAATCGTCGTCATGAGAGGTTACGGACCTCACTTGGGCCGAGCCCCCTCACCCGGCGCGCAGGCGCGCCGACCTCTCCCCCATGGGGAGAGGTGAAGCGAGGTGCGCGGTGTCGATTTCACCGCAGCATGAGCGTGCGCATCGGCGGTCCGCATCAGAACAGGAAATAGCGCTGCGCCATCGGCAGCACCTCGGCCGGCGCGCAGGTCAGCAACTCGCCGTCGGCCCGCACTTCGTAGGTTTCCGGATCGACGCTGATGTCAGGCGTGGCATCGTTGTGAATCATGCTCTTCTTGGAAATGCTGCGGGTGTTCTCGACCGCGACCAGGCTTTTCTGGATGCCGAGGGTCTTGCCGAGCCCCGCCTGCACCGCTGCCTTGGAGGTGAACACCAAAGCGCTCGCCGTCACCGCGCGGCCGAAGGCGGCGAACATCGGGCGATAATGCACCGGCTGCGGCGTCGGGATCGACGCATTGGGATCGCCCATCGGCGCCGCCACGATCGATCCGCCCTTGATCACCAGGTCGGGCTTGACGCCGAAGAACGCCGGCGACCACAGCACCAGGTCCGCGAGCTTGCCCTTCTCCACCGACCCGATCAGCTTCGACACCCCGTGCGCGATCGCGGGATTGATGGTGTATTTGGCGACGTAACGCTTGGCCCGCACATTGTCGTTGTCACCCTGCTCCTGGGTGAGCCGGCCGCGCTGCTTCTTCATTTTGTCGGCGGTCTGCCAGGTGCGGATGATGACTTCGCCGAGCCGGCCCATGGCCTGGCTGTCGGACGACATCATCGAGAGTGCGCCGAGATCGTGCAGGATATCTTCCGCCGCGATCGTCTCCTTGCGGATCCGGCTCTCGGCAAAGGCGAGATCCTCGGCGATCGAGGAATCGAGATGGTGGCACACCATCAGCATGTCGAGATGCTCGTCGATGGTGTTGCGGGTATAGGGCCTGGTCGGATTGGTCGAGGACGGCAGCACGTTGGCGAGACCCGCGACCTTGATGATATCGGGCGCATGGCCGCCGCCGGCGCCTTCGGTATGGAAAGCGTGAATGGTGCGGCCCTTGAAGGCGGCGATGGTGTCTTCCACGAATCCCGACTCGTTCAGCGTGTCGGTGTGGATCATCACCTGGATGTCGTAGTCCTCGGCGACAGCGAGACAATTGTCGATCGCCGCCGGCGTGGTTCCCCAGTCCTCGTGCAGCTTGAGCGCGCAGGCCCCGGCCCTGATCATTTCTTCCAGCGCCGCCGGGCGCGAGGCGTTGCCCTTGCCGGCAAAACCGAGATTGACCGGAAACGCATCGGCCGCCTGGATCATGCGCGCGAGATGCCACGGCCCCGGCGTGCAGGTGGTGGCGTTGGTGCCCGCCGCCGGCCCGGTGCCGCCGCCGAGCATCGAGGTGATGCCCGACATCAGCGCGTCGTCGATCTGCTGCGGACAGATGAAATGGATGTGGGTGTCGAAGCCGCCGGCGGTGAGGATCTTGCCCTCGCCCGCGATCACTTCGGTGCCGGGCCCGATGACGATCGTCACCTCCGGCTGGATATCCGGATTGCCGGCCTTGCCGATGGCGAAGATGTTGCCGTTCTTGAGGCCGACATCCGCCTTCACGATCCCCCAATGATCGAGGATCAGCGCATTGGTGATGACGGTATCGACCGCGCCGTCCTGGTTGGTGACCTGGCTCTGGCCCATGCCGTCGCGGATCACCTTGCCGCCGCCGAATTTCACCTCCTCGCCATAGACGGTGAAATCCTTCTCGACCTCGATGATGAGATCGGTGTCGGCGAGCCGCACCCGATCGCCAATGGTCGGCCCGAACATGTCGGCATAGACGCGGCGCGGTAATCTGACCGACATCTGGTTCCCCTCAGAGCTTGCCCATGATGGCCTGGCGAAAGCCGTAGACCGTGCGCCCGCCGGCGAGCGCGACCAGCGCGACCTCGCGCGTCTGCCCCGGCTCGAACCGCACCGCGGTGCCGGCGGCAATATCAAGGCGCATGCCGCGCGACTTCGCGCGATCGAACATCAGCGCCGGATTGGTTTCGAAAAAATGATAGTGGCTGCCGACCTGGATCGGCCGGTCACCGGTGTTCGACACCTTCACCATCACGGTCGCACGGCCGGCATTGAGCTCAATGTCGCCGTCCTTGATGAACATCTCGCCGGGGATCATGTCGCAGGTCCTCCACCAAGTCTTTCCGTCATGGCCGGGCTTGACCCGCGGCTGTCCGGCTTAGATATCGCGCAACCATGCGAAAACGTGAATTGTCTGTCATCTGCTTCCTCCACGTCATGGCCGGCCTTCGTGCCGGCCATCCACGTCTTCCTCGCCGCAAAGCAAGGCGTGGATGGCCGGAACAAGTCCGGCCATGACGACCAGTGATTATCGATCTGCTAGTGACTATAATCGGCATTGCTAAGCTGGACAGCCGTGGGCTTGACCCGGCCATCGACGCTCTTCCGCTACCCCCTCCGAAGACGTGGATCCCCGCGACGAGCGCGGGGATGACGCAAGGAGAGGGAAAACCAGGCATCATCGGATCGGCTCGTGCACGGTGACGAGCTTGGTGCCGTCGGGGAATGTGGCTTCCACCTGAATATCCGGAATCATCTCGGCGATGCCGTCCATCACCTGCGCGCGGGTCAGCACATGGGCGCCCGCCGCCATCAATTCCGCGACGGTGCGGCCGTCGCGCGCGCCTTCGAGCACGAAATCCGAGATCAAGGCGATCGCCTCGGGATGGTTGAGCTTGACCCCGCGTTCGAGCCGCCGTCGCGCCACCATCGCCGCCATGGCGATCAGCAGCTTGTCCTTTTCGCGTGGAGTGAGGTTCATGACGTCTCTTGATCGGTTCAGGCCAGTTTGGATCAGATCTCGGTCACCAGGTCTTGGTCAGTTCAGCCAGAGCCGCGGCAGCGGACCGGCGATCGACAGCACGGCGGCGAGATCGCGCCGCAGGTGGGTCCCGTCGCGGGCGCACAGCCTGACGACGGCAACGCCGTTCCAGCAGGAGATGCCGACCTCGCCGAGGAAATCTTCGCTCAGCGCCCGCACTGCCGCAACCGCGGAATCATCGCCCGGCACCATCAGCACGGTGGCCACGGCTTGCGCGCCATCGCCGACCGCTCTCTGCGCCAGCTTACCCGCGATATCGCCATCGAGCCGCACGGTCTCAGCGAGGATCAGCTTGCCGCTCCGGCGAAGACGCCAGCGATCGAAAAAGCGCCCCGTGGCCATCCTCTCGCCCATGGCGGAACGACCGAAAAACACCGCCTCCGCCAGCACCAGGGTGGCGGTCTCGGCGAGATCGATCTCGATGTTGCGGCGCATGCAGGCGTGATCGAACAGGATCATTTCCTGCGGCAGCCAGCGCAGCGTGCCGCCGGCGCCGATCGTCAATTGCACCGACAGGGTCGCGTCGGGTCCGTGCGAGCGATAGGCCTTTTCTGCGGCCGCCGTGGTGATGGTCAGGCTGGCGCCCTCGTCCACCGCGACCGCAATCGCCAGCTGATCGCCGCCGGCAATGCCGCCCGCGGTATTGAGGATGACCGCCTCCAGCGCACCGGCCTCGCAATTCGGGAACCGCGCCCGCAGCGAACCGGATTCATGCAGGCGCAGTCGCCGCGTGGCGCCGTCCCGCAGGCCGACGGCGAGCGTGATCGCGCCGCGGGCACGATTGGCCGCAAAGACGTCGCTGGTCGCGATCGTGGCGCCCCTCACAGCTTCTCCCAAGAATCAGATGGCCAGAGCCCGCTTCAGCGCCGTCTCGTCCATGTCGGCCCGGCTCGTAGCATAAACCACGGCGCCGCGATCCATCACGGCAAAATGATCCCCCAGCTCCTGGGCAAAATCCAGATATTGCTCCACCAGAATGATCGCCATTTGGCCGAGGCCGCGCAAATAGGAAATCGCCCGGCCGATATCCTTGATGATCGACGGCTGGATGCCCTCGGTCGGCTCGTCCAGCAGCAGCAATTTTGGCCGCATCACCAGCGCCCGGCCGATCGCGAGCTGCTGCTGCTGGCCGCCGGACAAATCGCCGCCGCGCCGGCCCAGCATGTCGGCGAGCACCGGAAACAGCGAAAACACGTCGTCCGGGATGTCCCGCTGATCGCGCTTGAGCGGCGCGAACCCGGTCTCGAGGTTTTCCTCCACCGTCAGCAACGGAAAGATCTCGCGGCCCTGGGGCACATAGGCAACGCCGCGGCGCGCCCGCTCATAAGGCAGAAGGCGGCTGATATCGGCGCCATCGAGAACGATGCTGCCGCGGCTGATCGGATGCTGGCCGGCAAGCGCATCGAGCAGGCTGGTCTTGCCCACCCCGTTGCGCCCGAGCACGCAAGTGACCTTGCCGGGCTCCGCCGTCAGCGACACCGCGCGCAGCGCCTGCGCCGCGCCGTAGTGAAGGTCGATCGCGTTCACCTCAAGCATCGATCACCGTCCCAGATAGACTTCGATCACCCGCTCATTCGCGGAGACCTGATCGATCGAGCCCTCCGCGAGCACCGTGCCTTCGTGCAGCACCGTCACCCGGACCCCCAGGTCGCGCACGAAGGTCATGTCGTGCTCGACCACCACGACGGTGCGATCACGATTGATTTCCTTCAGCAGTTCCGCGGTCTGCCGGGTCTCGGCATCGGTCATGCCGGCGACCGGTTCGTCGACCAGCAGCAGTTTCGGCTCCTGCGCCAGCAGCATCCCGATTTCGAGCCATTGCTTCTGCCCATGCGACAGGCTGCCGGCCACCAGGTTGCGCAGCGGCTTGAGCCGGATGACATCGAGAATGCCGTTGATGCGGCCGGTCTCTTCGCTGGTTTCGCGATAGACCAACGTGGCGCGCACCCGCCGGTCGCTTTTGAGCGCCAGCCGGATATTGTCTTCCACCGTGTGCATTTCGAACACGGTCGGCTTCTGGAACTTGCGGCCGATGCCCAGTTCGGCAATCTGGGTCTCGTCGAGCTGGGTGAGATCCTGCGCGCCGCCGAACACCACGTCGCCCGCATCGGGCCTGGTCTTGCCGGTGACCACGTCCATCATCGTGGTCTTGCCGGCCCCGTTCGGACCGATGATCGCGCGCATCTCGCCGGGCTCGACCGCGAACGACAGGTTGTTGAGCGCGCGAAAACCATCGAACGACACGGTAACGCCGTTGAGGTACAGCAGCGACGGCGTGGTTTTGTCTTCCGGTGCCATGCCGCTCACTCCGCCGGCCGTTTCAGCGCCAAGTCCGGCGTCAGCTCGGACGTTGCGTCTGTTGTCACGCCCTCTTCCAACGCCACGCTCTTGGCATTGGCCTGATCGCGCCGTGCCGCCGACCAATGCCGCAGGGTTCCGATCACCCCGCGCGGCAGCAATAAGGTGACCGCGACAAACAGGCTGCCGAGCATGAACAGCCAATAAGGGGCGAGCACGCCGCTGGTGAAGAAGGTCTTGCCGTAGTTGACCAGCACGGCGCCGAGCACCGCGCCGGTCAGGGTGCCGCGGCCGCCGACCGCGACCCAGATCACCGCTTCGATCGAGTTCGCCGGCGCGAACTCGCCGGGATTGATGATCCCGACCTGCGGCACGTAAAGCGCGCCGGCGACCCCGGCCATGCAGGCCGACAAAGTGAAGAGGAACAGCTTGTAGGATTCGACCCGGTAGCCGAGAAACCGCGTGCGCGGTTCGGCGTCGCGGATCGCGATCAGCACCATGCCGAACTTCGAGGTGATGATCATTCGGCAGATGATGAATCCGAGCCCGAGCGCCAGGCACGAGATCGCGAACAAAGCGGCGCGGGTGCCGTCGGCCTGCACGTTGAAGCCCAGGATGTCCTTGAAATCGGTGAGGCCGTTATTGCCGCCGAAGCCGAAATTGTTGCGGAAGAAGCCGAGCATCAGCGCGTAGGTCAGCGCCTGGGTGATGATGGAGAGATAGACGCCGGTGACCCGGCTGCGAAACGCGAACCAGCCGAACACGAAGGCGAGCAGCCCCGGCACCAGCAGGATCATCAGCGCCGCATAGAGGAAATGATTGAAGCCGTACCAGAACAGCGGGAGCTCGGGCCAATTGAGGAACACCATGAAGTCCGGCAGCACCGGATTGGCGTAGACCCCGCGGGTGCCGATCTGGCGCATCAGGTACATGCCCATGGCATAGCCGCCGAGCGCGAAGAACGCGCCGTGGCCGAGCGACAGGATTCCGCAATAGCCCCAGATCAGATCGATCGAGAGCGCCAGCAGCGCATAGCAGACATATTTTCCGAACAGCGCCACCAGATAGGTCGGCACGTGCAGGAACGAGGTTTCCGGCAGCGCCAGATTGAGCACCGGCACCAGCACCGCGACCGCAGTGAGGATCATGAGAAAGATCGCACCGCCGCGATCGACGGCGCGGAGCAACGACGCGGTCATGCCTCCACCGCCCGGCCCTTGAGCGCGAACATGCCGCGTGGGCGCTTCTGAATGAACAGGATGATCAGCACCAGGATCGCGATCTTGCCGAGCACCGCGCCGGCCACCGGTTCGAGGAACTTGTTGGCCATGCCGAGCGCGAACGCGCCGACCAGGGTTCCCCACAGATTGCCGACGCCGCCGAACACCACGACCATGAAGCTGTCGATGATGTAGCTCTGGCCGAGATTGGGGCTGACGTTGTCGATCTGCGATAGCGCCACGCCGGCAATGCCGGCGATGCCCGATCCGAGCCCGAAGGTGAGCGCGTCGATGCGCGCCGTGCGGATCCCCATCGAGGCCGCCATCGGGCGGTTCTGGGTGACCGCGCGCATTTCGAGTCCGAGCCGCGTGAAGCGCAGCAACCCGAGCAGCGCGACGAACACCGCGATGGTGAAACAGATGATCCAGAGCCGGTTATAGGTGATGGTGATCTGGCCGAATTCGAACGCGCCGCTCATCCACGACGGATTGCCGACCTCGCGATTGTTAGGTCCGAACGCCGTGCGCACCGCCTGTTGCAGGATCAGCGACAGCCCCCAGGTCGCGAGCAGGGTTTCCAGCGGCCGGCCATAGAGAAAGCGGATGATGGTGCGTTCGATCACGATGCCGACCGCGCCCGACACCAGAAAGGCGAGCGGAACCGCGATGATCAGCGAATAGTCGAACAGCGCGGGATTGCGGGTGCGGATCAGTTCCTGCACCACGAACGTGACGTAGGCGCCGAGCATCACCATTTCGCCGTGCGCCATGTTGATGACGCCCATGACCCCGAAGGTGATCGCCAGTCCGATCGCGGCGAGCAACAGCACCGAGCCGAGCGAGAGGCCGTACCAGGCGTCCTGCACCGAACTCCAGATCGTCAGGCTGCGTTGAATGGCAGCCGCCGCGTCGCGGGCGGCGCGTGCCACAGCGGCCGGCGTGTCCGCGGGCAGGCTGGACAACAGCCCGAGCGAATCCTGATCGCCGCGCGCGCGAATGACCGCGACGGCGGCGACCTTGTCGGCTTCGCTGGCATCGTCCGAGGTCAGCAGGATCGCGGCGCGCGCCTCCTGCAGCGCCTTCTTCACCCGCGCATCGGTCTCCTTCGCGATCGCGCTGTCGACCGTCGGCAGCACGCTCGCTTCCTTGGATTTGAACACCGCCTGCGCGGCCTCGAAGCGCTTGGCCGGATCAGGCGCCATCAACGTCAGCCCGCCGATGGCGGCATCGATCGAGCGGCGCAAGCGATTGTTGAGATGCACATTGTCGAGATCGGCCGGCCCGTCGCCGGCGATCGGCTTGCCGGAGACCGCGTCGATCAGCTTGTCGGAGGCATCCTTGTAGAACAGCTTTTTCTGTTCGGCGCTGAACATCAGGCGCTCGTCCCGCAGCGCCTGCAGGATGGTCTGCGCTCTCGGATCGCCGCTTTCGATCACCTCGCCGATGCCGGCTTCGGTCTCGTCGAAGTCGTCGGCAGTGAAATGCGCAAGCGCCTGGTCAAAACTCGCGGCATGCGCGGCCGGGGCCGCCACCAGCAACATCAGCGCAAACACCAACGCAACGACACAATCGCGCGCGACGAAGCGATCTCGGAAGAAGCTCATCGCAAATAGTTCCGGCACCGGGGAAGGAAGGGAGGCGGCAGACCGCCGCCTCCCGGATTGAACCCGTCAGGGCCGCCGATCACCTCAAGCGCCACCGCACTTGTTGGTCTTGGTGTTGTAGTTGCCGCACTTGAGCTTGACCCAGTCGGCAACCAGGTCCTTGGAGCCCTCGAGATAGGGCGACCAGGCCGCGCCGGGCACCAGGCCGGGCGTCTTCCACACCACGTTGAACTGGCCGTCGGCTTTGATTTCGCCGATGTAGACCGGCTTGGTGATGTGGTGGTTCGGCAGCATTTCGGCGACGCCGCCGGTCATGTTCGCCACTTTGATGCCCGGCAACGCCTCGATCACTTTGTCCGGATTGGTGGTGCCGGCCTTCTTCACCGCTTCAACCCACATGTGGAAGCCGATCACGTGGGCTTCCATCGGATCGTTGGTGGTGCGCTTCGGGTTCTTGGTGAAGTCGTGCCATTCCTTGATGAACTCGGCATTGGCCGGGGTCTTGATCGATTCGAAGTAGTTCCAGGCGGCGAGATGGCCGAGCAGCGGCTTGGTGTCGAGGCCGGCGAGTTCTTCTTCGCCGACGGAGAACGCGACCACCGGAATGTCCGTTGCCTTGATGCCCTGGTTGCCGAGCTCCTTGTAGAACGGAACGTTGGCATCGCCGTTGATGGTCGAGACCACCGCCGTCTTCTTGCCGGCCGAACCGAACTTCTTGATGTCGGCGACGATCGTCTGCCAATCGGAATGACCGAACGGCGTGTAATTGATCATGATGTCTTCAGAGGCCACGCCTTTGGACTTGAGATAGGCCTCGAGGATCTTGTTGGTGGTGCGCGGATAGACGTAGTCGGTTCCCGCCAGCACCCAGCGCTTGACCTTCTCTTCTTTCATCAGGTAGTCGACCGCCGGGATCGCCTGCTGATTGGGCGCGGCGCCGGTATAGAAAACGTTGCGCTCGCTCTCTTCGCCCTCGTATTGCACCGGATAGAACAGCACGCTGTCGAGTTCCTTGAACACCGGCAGCACCGATTTGCGCGACACCGAGGTCCAGCAGCCGAACACGACCGAGACCTTGTCCTTGCTGATCAGTTCGCGGGCCTTTTCCGCGAACAGCGGCCAGTTCGATGCGGGATCGACCACCACCGCCTCGAGCTTCTTGCCGAGCAAGCCGCCCTTCTTGTTCTGCTCATCGATCAGCATCAGGATCACGTCTTTCAACGTGGTCTCGCTGATGGCCATGGTGCCCGAGAGCGAATGCAGGACCCCCACCTTAATTGTGTCTTCAGCCTGGGCGGGCAGCGCCGCCGCAAGCCCCATCGCCAGTCCCGCCGTGGCAGCGAGCCAACGACGGGCCGGGCGCGAAGCGACCGCGTGAATAATTTTCAGCATCGCAGTTTCCTCTGTATGACGCGCGATCGGTCTCAAACCGATTCGCAATAGCTGCGGAATTGGCAAGGAGCGTGCCAACGAAAGGGGGGCTGCAACTCATTGGTCTATGATTAGGATTGCGTTAACGCACGCCGAGGACGTGGAATCGAAGAATGCACCAGTCTAAAAAATAGGCAGCCGGCATACAGACTGAGCAAAGTCGCCTTATTGATCGGCAATTGCTAGAGATGCTGCGACACCAAGGGGAAAGTCATGAGGCATTATATCTATGGGCTGGCGTTGCTGGGCTTGGCACTGACGTCATACCAGCCGGCCGGCGCCCAGACCGCCAACCAGACAGCCAACCCGACTTGGCCGGACAAGCCGGTGCGGTTGATCGTGTCGCAAGCCGCGGGCGGCACACCCGACATCATCTGCCGCATTCTCACCGACCGGCTCTCGCAGGCGCTCGGGCAGCAATTCGTGGTCGAAAATCGCCCCGGCGCCGCCAACATCATCGGCGCCCAGACCGCGGCTCACGCCGCCGGCGACGGCTACACCTTCTTCTTTGCGACCGCCGCCGCCCTCGTCTCCAATCCCTATACGTTCAAGACGCTGCCCTACGATCCCGCCAATGATTTCGTGCCGGTCGCGATGGTGGCAAAAAATCCATTCTTCATGCTGGCCCATCCGAGCGTGAAGGCGACGACGCTGACGGAGCTGATCGCGCTCGAGAAGGCCGATCCCGGCAAGCTCACCTACGCCACCGACGGGCCGCGCAATTTCTCCGGCATCCTGGCGTCCTGGATCAACAAGCTTGCCGGCATCAATGTTCTGCAGGTGCCCTACGCGACCATGCCGCAGGGCATTCAGGACGCGATCGCGGGACGCGTGCAACTCGTGATCCTCGCCCCGGCGTCGGCGGCGCCCTTCATCGCCCGCGGCGACCTGCGCCCGCTGGCGGTGAGTTCCGCCAAGCGCGTGCCCGGCTATGACAAGGTGCCCTCGATCGCGGAAACGCTGCCGGGCATCGAGCTGACCGGATGGTTCGCAATCGTCGCACCGAAAGGCACGCCACCGGACGTGATCCAGAAACTCAACGGCGCGCTCGATCGCATCTTGAAGGATCCCGAGATCGCGCAGAAGCTGGCCGGGCTTGGGTTCTATACCGAGGGTGCGGACACGCCCGAAGGCACCGGCCGCTACATTCGTGCGCAACTCGAAACCTGGGGCAAGGTCACCCGCGACATCGGCATGCAGCCGGAGTAAGCCCCGCGCGCCAGCCGCACCTGCGGCAAGGGTTATTGGCAAGGACGATGTGATGATCAGATACTGGATCGGTTTGACGGCAGCCGTCGCGATCGCCACGCATGCGCAGGCTCAAAGCGACCCCAATAGCGGCGCGGTATTTTATCCGAGCTGCATGGCCGCCGCCGACATCGTGCAGGGCAAGCATCCCGCCGCCGATTCCGAAGACACCACCAAGATGCTCCGACAGGCCGCGCTCTGCTTCGGCGCGGTGACGGCGATCATCAACGTCGAACCCTATTTCAAGCCGGAATTTGCCGTCTGCCCGCCCGCCGGCACCAAGCTGTTGCCCGCCCAGACCATCCCGGTCGTCGCCGCCTTTCTCAAAAGCAATCCGGCGCGACTGCAGGAAAACTTCCACCAGCTTGCCGCCACCGCGCTGGCGGCGGCGTGGCCCTGTCCGAAATAGGCATTGGCGGCGCCGATCCCGGCGCGCAATATCCGCGCGGCTCCGGCCAACAGCGAGGACCTCATGCGCATCGAAGCCATCCCGGTCGGCAAGAATCCGCCCCACGACGTCAACGTGGTGATCGAGGTTCCGATCGGCGGCGAACCGATCAAGTACGAATTGGACAAGGCCGCCGGCACCCTGGTCGTCGACCGCTTCCTCTACACCGCCATGCGCTACCCCGGGAATTACGGCTTCATCCCCCACACGCTTTCCGGCGACGGCGATCCCTGCGACGTGCTGATTGCCAACACGCGCGCCATTGCCCCCGGTGCGATCCTCAGCGTCCGCCCGGTCGGCGTGCTGGTCATGGAGGACAACGCCGGCGAGGACGAAAAGATCATCGCCGTCCCCTCCCGCCACACCACCGCGCGCTATGACCGGATCGAGAACTATACCGACCTGCCCGACATCACCGTCAGCCAGATCGAGCACTTCTTCACCCACTACAAGGATCTCGAACCCGGCAAGTGGGTGAAGATCAAGCGCTGGGGCGACGCCGCTGACGCCAAGCAGATGATCCTGAACGGGATCGAGCGGGCGAAGACCTAGCGGTCGATCCGGCAGACCTCACGCAGCGGAGATCCGCGGCTGACGCCCGCGACTCAGGCGGCTGGAACGGCAGTGCTTTGATGCTTCCGCCGGCGTGACAGCAGGCCGAGGACGCCGAGGCCCGCGGCCAACAGCGGAAATGCGGCCGGCAGCGGCGTGACCGCGGTTCCCTGAACGATGTTGAAAAGATCAAACACGGTGTCGGTTCCGAGTCCCGTCAGAACGATGGTCGTGATGTTCGTCGTGTCGGTAAAACCGACGAACGTGCCCGAAGTTGTCGGCGTCGTCAGGTTGATGGGCGAACCGCCATTGATCGTGATCTGGAGGCTGGTCGGGGGATCCGTATAGGATCCATAGTCAAATCCGAACGCGGTAATCCCGGTTTTGGGCGTGATGGTCAGGGTACTGGAGCTGAAATTGCCGGAAACGTTCTCCGTTGACAGGAACGCGACGCCATAGCCGCCGAAACTCCCGCCCAGATCATAGAGATCGCGGTTCGCTTTGAACTTATCGCCGGCGAATGTCGCGGTGTTGGTCCCGAACTCGAAAAAGGCTTGCGAACTCAAATCGATGTTCGAGCGACCGGACGTGGCAGCATCGAACGACGACAAACTGTTGAATTCGACCACCGAAGCGCTCGCAGCGCCGCCGGCGATAAGGGTTTGGACCGCCGTCGCTGCCGCAATCAGAACGACACGACAAAGATGAGATTGAAGCATCATGTCCCCCGCCGCGATCTCCGGTGAGACCGAGTCGCGTCCCGCCGGAAGGCCGATTTACACCCGCGCGATTATTTTAACCATACAATCGCACCTTACGGACCGGTGGGCCGCAGTCAAGCGTCATTATGATCGATAATCAGCGCAAGCAGGGCGCGTCGGGATCAGCCGCCGAACACCACCGCGTGCATGATGCGACCCGGCAGAAACGTGAACAGGCCGGCAATCACCAGTGCGCCGAAAAATAGCCCCTGCATGGCGCGACGATGCTGCACGACCGCGTGGATATGCGCGCGCCGCACCGCGAGCGGCAACATCGCCAGCGTGAAGATCGCCAGCAAATGGATCGGACTCCATTGGCCCCAGATCCGCAGCTCATGAATGAAAAAGGCGCTGACGCTGACGACAACCATCAGCACCACCCAGATCCAGCCCACGGTGCGATGCGGCAGCGTGCCCTTCGGCGCCGCAAGCTGCACCACGCCGAGCCCGAACGCGGTCATCGCCGCGAAGGCATGGACCTGAATGGCGGGGCTGGCGTGAAGCAGCGGGGCGAGAGTCACGGGGATCGTCTCCTGAGAAAGCTCCAGCATAAAGATTGCAGCAGCCCGCCGAAATACTCTCCTTGCGTCATTCCGGGGCGGCGCAACCGCGCCGAGGCCGGAAGGAGGCGCACAACAACAGCAGCACACCACTTCGGAGCGCCGACACGGCCAAACCTTACTGCTGGTCATTCCGGGGCGCGGGCAAAAGCCCGCGAACCCGGAATCTCGAGCAGCGGCTCTCCCGCGCGACCAACACCAGTTGCACGATGGATTCCGGATAGCCGCTTCGCGGCTTCCGGAATGACCAGGGGAGTTCTATCGCTTGCCAACCCCGATCAACTGGTCGAGCTTTTCCGGATCGTTCTGCAGGCTTGCGCTGTCGCCGTCATAGACGATCTGGCCACGATCCATCACCACCGCGCGCGGCGAAATGTCGAGGGCGAGCCGGGTATTCTGCTCGACCACGATCAGCGTCAGGTTCATCGCGGTCAGCCGCTTGAGCGCGCGCGCGAGTTCCTCCACGATAACAGGCGCGAGCCCTTCCGAGGGTTCGTCCATCAGGATCACGGAAGGGTTGCCGATCAGCGCGCGGCCGATCGCCAGCATCTGCTGCTCGCCGCCGGACAGCTGATTGCCTCGGTTGTTTTCGCGCTCGCCGAGCCGCGGAAACAGCTCGTACACGGTCTCGATCGTCCAGGTTCCGGGCCGCGCCGCGACCTCCAGATTTTCCCGCAGCGATAGCGAGGGAAAGATTTCGCGCTCCTGCGGCACATAACCGAGACCGGCGAGTGCGCGGCGATGCGGGGCGAGCCGGGAAATGTCCTTGGCGTGCAGCCGCAACCGCCCGCCGTGCAGATTGGTGTGACCCATCACCGTTGCGAGCAGGGTCGACTTGCCGACCCCGTTGCGCCCGATGATCGACAGCGTCTCGCCGGCACGCAATTGCAGCGCGACATTTTCCAGCACCACGGTCTCGCCGTATCCGGCCGACACCCCCTCGAGTTCCAGCGCCAACACCTCAGCCATGACGCGTCTCGCGATCGGCTTCGGCGCCGAGATACACCGCGCGCACCCGGGGATCGGCGATGATCTCCTGCGGCAGCCCTTGCGTCAGCACCGCTCCGGCCACCAGCACGGTGATCTGCTTGGCAAAGCGAAACACCACGTCCATGTCGTGCTCGATGATCAGGATGGCGATATCCGGATCGAGCGCACCGACCACGTCGAGGATCAGGTGACTTTCCGATGACGGCACGCCGGCCGCCGGCTCATCCAGCAGCAGCACCCGCGGACGCTGCGCCAGTGCAATCGCAATCTCGACCAGCCGCTGGCGGCCATAGGGAAGTTCCCGCACCAGCTTGAGCGCATCGTCGGCGAGCTTGAGGCTCTCCAGATGCACCATCGCTTCCTCGATCACAGCGCCCTCGGCGCCGGCCGGACGCCACAACCGATTGCACGCGCGGGTGCGCTCGCCGATGGCGAGATAGAGATTTTCCAAGACCGTGAGGCCGCGGAACAATTGATTGATCTGGAACGTGCGGGCAATCCCGCGCCGGCTGCGCTTGGCCTGCGACAGCGCGGTGATGTCCTCGCCGTCGAGCAGCACCTTGCCGGACGTCGGCTTCAGCACGCCGGTGATCAGGTTGACCAGCGTGGTCTTGCCGGCGCCGTTCGGACCGATCAGCGCGTGGCGGGCGCCGCGGTCGAGCGTCAGATTGACGTCGCGGGTCACCTGCAACGCACCGAAATTTTTGTGCAGCTCCCGAATCTCCAGCGCGGCGGTCATGGCGTTCCTCTGCGCAGCAGCCGGCGTGCGTCTTCCAGCACGCCGAACAGGCCGCGGCGCGCGAACATCACGGTGAACACCAGCAGCAAGCCGATGCCGAACTGCCAGAATGCCGGGCTCATTTTCGCCAGGTAGTCCTGCAGCACCATATAAATGACCGCGCCCGCGAACGCGCCGTAAAGCCGCCCGGCGCCGCCCAGCGCCAGCATCACCATGACCCCGGCCGAATTTTCGAAATCGAACACGCCGAGCGTGACGTAGGCGTTGGTCTGCGCAAACAGCGCGCCGGCGACGCCGGCGATCGCGGCGGCGATGGTGTAGACCGCCACCAGCCGCCCGTGCACCGGCGAACCGATGGCGTGCATGCGGGCCACGTTCTCGCGGATCCCGGCGAGCGCCTCGCCGAACGGCGAATTCACGATGCGCCGGACCATGAAGAACAGAACGAACAGCACCGCGAGGCAATAGAGATAATTGGTGTGGCTGTAGAGATCGTATTGGAACACGCCGAACAACGGCGAGATCTGCAGGCCGGGAATCCCGTCATAACCGCCGGTGATCGTGGGAAACAGATTGCCGATTTCCTGCAGCATGATCGTGGTCGACAGCGTCAGCACCAGCAGGCTGAGGCCGCGATAGCGCAGCAGCAGCCACCCCGACGCGAAGCCAACGACCGCGGCCGCGGCGGCGCTCGCAAGCAGCGCCGTGATCGGCTCGCCCCACCCATAGCGGCTCGCAAGCAAGGCGACCGTATAGGCGCCGACGCCGAAGAACGCCGCGTGACCCAGCGTCACGATTCCGGCAAAGCCGAGGATCAGATCGAGCGAAAGCGCGAACAGCACCATGATCAGGGTCTGGGTGCCGAACGTCATCCGATCCGGAAAGATGAAATAGGCCGCGATCGCCAGCACCCAGGGGATGGTCTCGAGCCACGACAGGTGATGGCGGTTGGTCATGAACGCGATGGCGCGTGCGCGCTGCGCGCTCATTCCCCCGGTCGCTGACGACGAGGGCGCGGCGGCTTCAGCCATGGCGGGATTAGTCTCGGCCATAGAGCCCCGCCGGCTTGACGAGCAGGATCAGCACCGCGACCGCATAGATGAAAAAGCCGCCGGCATCCGCATAGAGATACTTGCCGCCGGTGTCGAAAATCCCGAGCACGATCGCCGCCACCAACGTGCCCTTGAAGCTGCCGAGGCCGCCGACCGCGACCACCAGCAGGAAGAACACCAGATAGATGATGGCGAAGCTCGGCGACAGGCCGAGCAGCGGGATCGACAGCCCGCCGCCGATCGCGGCCAATCCGCTGCCGACCGCGAAGGTCAGCGTGAACAGCCGGTCGACGTTGATCCCGATCGACTGCGCCATACGGCGGTTGTCGACCGCGGCGCGGATCTTGGCGCCGATATTGGTGCGCTCGAAGCCGTACCACAACACGGCGATCAGCGCCGCGCCGACCACGATCAGAAACGCGCGGTAGACCGGGAAGGTGCGGAAGCCGACATTGATCTGGCCGTTGAGATACTCGGGCAGATGGATCGATTGCGGTATCGGACCGTAGATATAGGTGAAGGTGGCGATCGCCATGAACGCCAGCCCGATGGTCAGCAGCACCTGATCGAGTTCCGTCGCCTTATAGAGTTTTGAATAGAGCACGCGCTCGAACACCACGCTGACCGCGCCGACGATGAAAAACGCGACCAGCAACGACAGGAAAAACGGGACGCCCCAGGCGCGCGTCGCGCTCAGCACGATGTAGCCACCGGCCATGGCGAACGCGCCATGGGCGAGATTGACGAATCCCATCAGCCCCATGGTGACGGACAGGCCGACCGACACGATGAACAGAAACATCGCGTAGGCCAACCCGTCGAACAGAATGCTGACAGCGATGTTCAGCGTCGGCGACAAGCTCATATCCCCCACAACACTAGGCCGCCGCCGCGGAGCGACCGCGGCGGCGGATATTTAACACAAATTCGCGCGTTTCTCGCCGGC
>Ga0265342_10000033_pt1 | contig 145626 bp, 143 predicted proteins | sample 4CB327metaG_FD_203125 | JGI IMG/M metagenome (GOLD analysis project Ga0265342, IMG submission 203125) | Rhizosphere microbial communities from Carex aquatilis grown in University of Washington, Seatle, WA, United States - 4-CB3-27 metaG | ecosystem: Host-associated > Plants > Roots >...
TGCAGAGGACGCATGTTCCCTGCACAGAGGAAATACCAACAGGTGATATTATGGCAAAGAAGAAACAGGTAGGAAGAAGAGTTGAAGGCTGGAAGGCCAAGAGCTGGTACAGGGTGCACGTCCCCGATAACCTCGGCAAGGCGTACATTGGCGATACCATTGCAAACGATGCTGAGAGCGTTGTCGGCCGCATCATGACCGCAACGCTCGGGGAGATTGTCAACGACTACTCCAAGCAGCACGTGAAGATGAGCTTTAAGATCCAAACCGTCACCGGCGACGCGGCATACACCGAGTTCGTGGGCCACGAAGTCACGAGGGACTACCTCCGCTCGCTTGTCAAGCGCCGGAGCTCCCGCATCGACACCATCGTCCCGCTTACCACCAAGGACGGGAAGAAGGTCCGGCTGACCATCTGCACGTACACGTTCGCCCGTGCCAACCTCTCGCAGGAGCACGCGATCCGGAACGCGATCACGGCAACGATTGCAGCCCAGGCACCCGCATGGGACTTAAACACGCTCCTCTCGGGGATCGTCTCGGGCGAGATCTCCCGCGATCTCTTCAAGGCAGTCAAGACCATCTACCCCACCCGCAGGGTCGAAGTCATCAAGTCCAAGGTCGAGCAGGTCGCAACCCTGATCTCGACTGCGTAATCCGACTGGTTTGAAAAACCAGGAGGACGAGAAGAACTGCGCAGCAGTTCTTCGAGTTCCTTTTTTCGAGTGTTATCAAAACCCCGATGACGAGAAGAACTCGTCAGAGTTCTTCGAAGAACTACGTTCTTCTCATGCCTCACGTCTGATGACGTTCCGCATTTCGAAGGTCGGCGGTCACTCTTTTATCATTCCCGTCCATCAATTGTTTGCGGCAAATTCAACCGGAAAAATAATTATTAATTATGAGGGTGACATATTCCCACAGGAGACTTCCGATCATGCGACCCGGTTCCAGGATCTTTTACGTAGAGGATGACAAGGATTTGTCAGACCTGGTAACGATAAAACTGGAGAAACTGGGATTCTGCGTGTGCGGGCGTGCAGATAACGTTGACGACGCGATAACGGGAATCCAGAACAAGAACCCCGATCTCGTCCTCGTGGACATCGAGCTGCAGGGGAAATACGGGGGACTATCCGTGGGGGATTTCCTTGTGTCAAAGACCGACATCCCGTTCATATATACAAGTGGTCATGACGATAAAAAAATCCTGGAAGTGGCACGGAAAACCATCCCGGACGGGTTTCTCTTAAAACCGTTCAATGAGAACCAGCTCCGCGTAGCCATCGAGATGGCTGCACGGGAGTAGACGGCTTTTTTTCCGGACCAACCATTAACCGCAGGTCGAAGAACGCTGAAGCGTTCTGCCCGGACTGACCTTTGACCGATTCCGGGATTCGGCAAGTCGAAGAACGCTGACGCGATCTTCTCCTGTCTCACCCTCCCTGAAGGGAGGGTTCTGCACCGGGAAAACCTATTACCCCATCCGCCCAACCATTCCATACGAATGACCGCAAACAAGATCCTGTTCATCGTGCTTGACGGAATCTCCGACAGGCCCAACCCGGTCCTCGGCGGTACCACTCCGCTTGCTGCGGCCCGGACTCCCGTGCTCGACCAGCTCGCTTCAGAAGGGATCTGCGGGATCATGGACACGATCGCGCCCGGCATCAGGCCCGGGTCCGACACGGCCCACCTCGCCCTCCTCGGCTACGATCCGTACAAATACTATACCGGGCGGGGGCCACTCGAATGCGAGGGTTCGGGGATCCACATGGAGCCCGGCATGATCGGGTTCCGGTGCAATTATGCAACGGTCTCGAAAGACGGGAAAGTTCTCGACCGCAGAGCCGGCAGGATCCACGACACCGCTGCACTCTCGAAGGCTATCCAGGACGGGGTCGATCTCTCGAAATTTGGCGTGGAGTTCACGTTCCGGTCCGGCGCCGGTCACCGGGCAGCACTCGCCCTGAAAGGCGAGGGCATCGGGCACTGCGTCTCGTCGAACGATCCGAAGAAGGAGGGCGTTTTGCCGCTCACGGTCAGTGCGGTGAAGAAAGCGGCGAACCACGAGAAGACGGCGGCGGTCTGCAACGAGTTCGTGAAACAGTCCACGAAGATCCTCTTCGACCACCCGATCAATAAGGAACGGCTCGCAAAGGGGCTGAACCCGGCGAACATCATCCTTATGCGGGGCGCAGGCGAGATGGGGCACTTCGAGCCGTTCGAAAAGAAATACGGCCTCTCCGGCAGCGTCATCTCCGCGGCGAGCCTGATCACCGGCATCGGCCGGGCGGTCGGCCTCTCCCCCGTTCCGGTCCCGGGTATCACCGGTTCGATTGACAGCAACATCGCGGGCAAGATCGCGGCTGCGCAAAAGGAACTGGAAACAAAAGACTTCGTGCTCGTCAATATCAAGGGAGCCGACGAGTCCGGCCATGACGGTCTTGCGGAGCAGAAACGGGACTTCATCGTGAAGATCGACGCGGTCCTCGAGCCTCTCCTGAAGCAGGAGGATACGATCATCATCATCTGCGGCGACCACTCAACTCCCTGTACTATCAAGGACCACTCGGCCGACCCGGTACCGGTCATCATCCGGGGCGACGGGGTCCGGCGCGACGATGTGGTGAGATTCGATGAATATACCTGTGCCAGAGGCGGGCTCTGTCGGATCACCGGCACTGCGATCATGCCGATCGCCCTTGACCTGATCAACCGGGCGCACAAGTTCGGGGCGTGACCGCACTGCCGGGGGTTGCATGAAAGAACGAACGGTAAAAGACTGGCACAACCACTGCCTCCTCCCTGACGGGACGGAACTGCAGGAGCACAGCATCAAGACCGACCGGAACATTGTGATCGGCGAGTTCTGCCAGATCGACTACGGCCTCCGGGGCAACGATATCTACGTCGGCGAGTCCTCGAAGATCCGGGAGTACGTCTGGGCAAACGGCGACACCCGGATCGGCAACTGGTCCGAGATCGGCGGCGACGTCATCGCAAAGCAGGACGCCTATATCGGCGAGGGCGTGAAGATCAACGGAAAACTCTCTGTTGCCGGAGCGCTCGACATCGGCGAGAAGGTCGAGATCCGCGAGGGCTTCGAGGCAAAAGGCGATGTCGAGATCCGGAACCCGATGCCGGTCTTCATGTTCATCCTCATCTACTTAATGACCCTCCTCCGGATCGAGAACGAGAAGGAGCTTGACCGGATTCTCGACGATCTCTTCTCAGAGGATGACGCAAAGCCCGAGATCCCGCTGATGATCCCCGCCCGCTCGAAACTGAACATGAAGCTCTTCGCGGTCCCGTCAACCATGAAGATCGGGAAGGGCTGCCGGCTGCATGGGAACATCCGGGCCGGCTCGATAGAGGTTCAGCAGGATTCCGTGATCTTCGGAAGTCTCAGGGCTAAGAACCGGATCTCGGTAGTCACCGGCGTCGTGGTCCACGGGAATGTGGAGAGCGGCTCCACCGTATATGTCCGGAAGGGAGCCCACATCCTCGGTGACGTGAAAGCGAAGTCGATCGTGCTCCACGAAGAGGCGAAGGTGGATGGCACAATCGAGGCACCGCATGGCATGCGGATCGAGCGGGGCTGATGACCATGGTACTGAAAGCAGCTGATATTCTCGGCGTGGAAGAGATCGTATTTGTGGAGCCGCAGTTCGCGATGCTCCCCGATCCACGATACAATACTACCCTCGCACTCTCGGGAGGGGACGAAGGCCGGCTCCTCCTTGATGAGAAAGAAGATCCGATCGCACTCGCATTCCACAACGGCGATTGCTGGGTGGTAGGATCGTTCCTCTGCCGGAACCCCTCGGCGACTCTTATCGATAAGTTCGAGAACCTGAACGGGGAGATCTACCAGGAAGACCAGTCGGCGTGGGCAGCAGCGGTCCGGGAATATTTCAGTACCGAGATCCTCACCGGCACCTCCCCGGCAGTCGAGGACCTCAATCCGAAACGCCGGGGAATCCTCGGGAGCCTCATAGAGGGGTTCTGGGGATCCGGCAGTGGCGAGGCCTGCGTGGACTGCTGCTGCGGGTCCGGCGTCGGCTCTCTCGTGCTCCGCGACCTCAACTACGCCCCCCTCTCCTACGACAATGACGAGACACTCCTGTGCCGGGGGCTGAAGGAGCAGCGGCTCCTGCCGGAGGAGACGATGTGGATCGATGCAACGGTCACCTCGCGCTATATCGGACCCGTGCCCAAGGGCATCGGCATCATGATGGGCGAGTTCAACATGTTCAACCAGGACATGTGGCAGCAGATCGTGAGCGAGCTCTTCGCGGTATCGAAGGAGACGCTCATCACGGTCGGGACCGAGAAGGAGGCACTGCTTGTCAGGGACTGGGGTAAAGAGCTCGGCCGCGAGGTAGCGGTCACGGAGAACCCGGCAGACCCGATCTATGATCTCTGGGTCTGCACATCGAAGGCGGAATAGAGCTAAAACCGATGGGAAAAGGGACGATCTTTTCTTATTTTTTTATTCAACCGGCGGGGGCTGGACACGTTTCAGGCGTTCCCTGACCGATATGCCGTTGCCGGGGAGCGAATCGAACGGGGGGGTGCAGGACCGGATTCCCCGGTTCTTTGCGAACATAATCTCCGCGTTCAGGTTTTCGGCATTGAGCGTACGGGTGAGATGCTGGAGATCTCGTTTTACCTGGATCTGCTGCTCGTCCCCGGACTCCATTATAATTAATCATACACCCGGGCAAATAAACTATTGGATTGGAGAAATCGCGATTAAAATCATTTAAACGCAAAAATAACCTTGAATAATGTCCTTTACGGGAATTTATCGAACTACCTGCGTTTGTGCTTTAAGGGATTCTGCCCGGGTTTCGGGAACGCGGGCTTTTTCGGTTCGCTCTTCTTCTCCTTATGCACATCCTCGCTCTCCAGTTCCGCGATGATCTCGACCGGGTCCTTGATCGTCTGGGTCAGGCGGACAATCTCGAGGAGGCGCTCCATACCGATGAAGTGCTCGGCCATCACCCGGGCAAGCGGGGTCATCACGAGCCGGGAACCGTGCTTCTCCACGAGCTTATGGTGGACGAGCTCGGGCAGGACCGGCTCCATGCTCCCGACCATCATCCCGTTGATCCGGTTCAGCTCCGCTTCCTCTCCATTGCAGGCCACCGCGTTCGCCACGTACTCCTCCGAGCTCTGCTCGAAGTCATGCACCGGCGCCACCTCCTCCATCTCGCCCTTGAGGAGGCGCATTGCAACCTCCTCTTCCGTGAAGGGGTTCTCCCGCGAGTAACTGCCGCCGGGCTCTGCCAGGATCACGACCCGGCCGAGGTCATGGAAGTCCGGCCTGCCTGCACGGCCGGCCATCTGGTTGAACTCCTGAACCGAGAGCCAGTCCCGGCCCATGGCAAGGGCATCGAAGATCACCTGAGATGCCGGGAAATCGACACCTGCCCCAAGTGCCGCGGTAGTCACGACCGCCATCAGCTTCCCCTGCAGGAACCGGGTCTCCACGTCCCGGCGCTCCACGGAGCTCAGGCCCGCATGGTAGGCGGCAGCCCGCTGGCCGAGGGCCTCCGCGATCATGTGGCACCGGGCCCGGGCATTGGTGAAGATGATCGTCTGGCCCCGGTAGCCTTTTGAGGATGTGCGCTTGTACTCCTCGGTCGTCATCTGCTTGATCGTGGGGATCTTCTGCTTGCGCTCCACGAAGAGGAGGTACCGTTCGAGGCCTACCGGCCGGTCCGCGTAGACCACGAGCGTGCAGTTCAGTTTCTTTGCAAGAACCTTAGGCGACCCGATCGTGGCCGAGAGGTACAGGAACTGGGCCTGCGGGGCCAGGTACTTGAGCCGGGCGATCATCCCGTCGAGCCGGTGGCCCCGGTCCTTGTCCTCAAGCATCTGCACCTCGTCGATCACGACCGTTGCCACGTTCGCCATCTTCTGCCCGCGCCGGATCATATGGTCTACGCCCTCGTAGGTGCCTACCACGATCGCTGCCTGCGGGTTCCGGTCGCCGACCTTCCTTGTCTCGGGCAGGTTCAGCCTGCTCACCCCGGTCAGGAGGCCGGTCTTTGCGATCTTCCCGTACCGGTCCGTGAACCGCTCGTACTTCTGGTTCGCGAGCGCCACGAGGGGGACCAGAAAGAGCGTCCTGCCCCGGCCTTCGAGATAGTTCTTGATCCCGGCCATCTCGCCGATGAAGGTCTTGCCGCTCGCGGTCGCTGCCACGACGAGCAGGTCCTTCCCGTACAGGAGCCCCGACTCAACAGCGAGCTGCTGGGCCGGCATCAGCTGGGTGACCCCGCATGCATCCTTGAAGGCAGCGGGAAGGGGCAGCTGATCCAGCGGGGCCGTCACCATCACCGGGTGCGGCTCGAGCCGGTCGAAGAGGGCGGCCCCCATCGTCATCTTCTCCGGGTTCAGGGTGGCGAGCACCCGGTCAAGGTTCCGGAACTGGAGGAGCAGGTTCTCGAGATGGGTGATCCCGTCCCGGCCGAGCCGGCCGATATGCGAGACCTCCCGCCTCAGCTCGCGCCTGGCGCAGTCGAGGCAGATCTTCTCGTTCTTGCCGAACTGCACCGTGTTGTTGTCGTCAAGTTCCGTCAGCTTCTCGTCAAGCAGGCACATCCGGCAGGCGTCGACCGGCCCGGACCTGACCTGGAATGCAGAAAGGAACTCCTCGAACGGTTGATCGCGCTTTACGAGCCGTACATCGGACTCCCGGAGGTTCGCGATGAAGTCCTTGGACGGCGTGTGCCGGTACTCCTTCTTCGTCCCCCACTTCACCCGGTACCGGGTGGGTCGGGGGCCCCGGGGCGTGTCCGTCAGCTCTACGAACCCGGCTCCCTTCACGTTCCGGCCGTCATGATAGAGCAGCTTGTAGATACCGCCTCTCTGGGGCTGGACGATGATCTTCATGGCGCGATCAGGTCGTGGATCACGTACGCGAGCTCCACGCTCTCCAGACGCTTCAGGAAGTCCGTGAACTCCTCGTCCACGATCACGATCGCGCAGTCGATCCCGTGGAAGGCGGCCTCAATCACCCCTTCCCGGGCGCCGAAGAACATATCCGGTTCCCTGCCCGCGGACTTCAGTGCTATGTAGGCCTCGAGGCCGACTGCCGCCACCATACCGGCCGAAGCAGCGATCTCCTTCAGCTGGTCCTTCCGGACCTTGCGCGACCCGCCGTGCTGGATCCGGGGCACCTTGCAGACATGGACCACGCCCTCGTGGTGCTCGATGATCCCGTTCAGGTGCGCAACACCGACATCCGAATCCTTCTTTGCGTCCGCCACCACCGACCCGGTCGCCGCCACCTTCTTCTTCGCCGCGTAAAGGAGCCCGTCCTGCATATACACGCCGACCTCATCACCGGCTTTCAGCTCCTCGGCAGCGATCGCCGTCCAGACCGAGACCTGCTGGATGATGTCGCGCCGGATGTGCCGGGCATAGGACTCGAGGGACTCGGCATTCGCGAGCACCCACTCGATCCCGGACTTCGTCACTTCGTAATTGCCCCGGCCGCTCGCGGAGACCATGCCCTCGTCCACGAGCTCGCGGATATATTCCGATATGGCCTGTGGGGTGACGCCGAGCTTCTCGGCGATCTCCTGCTGGCGCACCGCCGGCTGGTGCTCGGCGATCTCGACCAGAATCTGGAGGCGCGAGACCTCGCGCTTGCTCCGGAGGATAGAATAGAGGGGGTCCTTAACGCCCTGTGTCAAGCAGCACCAGTCCCTGTCCCTTCACATCCATATGGGTGATCCGTTTGGCAAGACCCTTGATGAAGACCGGGCTGACATTGAATTTCCGTGAGAGGTCGTTGATGGAGCTGTTGCCCTTTGCGAGTTCCCCTTCGATCTGCTCCACCACATCGCGGAGGTTCTCGTCGTTCGAGAGCGAGATATAGAGGATGTCGGAGAGGTCGGAGAGGTTGCACTGGAAGTTGGCCCGGAACTTGTTGTAGGTGGCGCGGAACTCCTTCTCGGGCTTGGCGCCCGGCTTGGGCATCCGCCACTGCTCCTCGACAAGGTTGCCCTTCTTGAGCACCTGGAGGCAGAGCGGTATACAGTCCTCGTTGATCTGCGCCCGTATTTCGGCCTCGGTCAGCCAGGACTTGTTTAAGAGCTCGTATACCTTCTTGAAGGTGGGATCGTTGAATGTCATCAGGAGTGGAACTAGCTCAACGGGATCGTTGACAATGCGAATGTGGCCCGGCACGGTGAAAACCCTATCATTATATCGCGCTTGGCATCAATAAAATTTTGCGACAGAATCATGCACGAACAGGTACGGATCAGCGTCCGCGGAATTGTCCAGGGAGTCGGGTTCCGGCCGTTCGTGTACAGGAAGGCCGTGGAGCTCGGGATCGCCGGCACGGTGAAGAACCTGGGCAGCGAGGTGGAGATCATTGCCCGGGGGGAGCGCATCCGGGAGTTCGTAGCGGCCGTCTCCCGCGGGCCACCCCTCTCCCGGATCGATTCGGTGGACGTGACCCCCGCAGGAGGCATGATCGCAGACGGTTTTGTGATCCTTGCAAGCGGCACCGGTTCCTTCTCGGGCATGATCCCGCCCGACATTGCGATCTGCGACGAGTGTATCACCGACATCTTCACGGAAGGCAGCGGGTACCAGAACTACTGGGCCACGTCATGCGTCAACTGCGGGCCCCGGTACAGCATCATCAGCGAAATTCCCTATGACCGGGAACGGACCTCGATGCGGGAGTTCCCGATGTGCCCGGCCTGCGCGGCAGAGTACCACGATCCGCACTCCCGGCGCCACCATGCCCAGACGATCGCCTGCGCCTCCTGCGGCCCGGCCCTCGAACTCTTCGACAGGCTCGGGCACAGGGTCGACTGCCACGATCCGGTCGAAGAAGCCGCAGAACTGCTCGATGCGGGCTTCATCCTCGCGATGCGGGGCATAGGTGGATTTCATCTCGCCTGCGTGGAAGAGTCGGCTACAAAACTCAAGCACCGTCTCGGCCGGATCGAGCAGCCGTTTGCGATCCTGGTCCGGCCGGACCAGATCGGCCGGCTTGCAGGGGTCTCACCCGAAGACCGTGCTGTCCTCGAAAGCCCGGTGCACCCGATTGTGGTCCTCGACAAGCGCGACCCGGACGCCCATGCAGAGATCAGCAGCCTGCACACGATCGGCTGCATGTTCCCGTATACCGGGCTCCACCACCTCCTCTTCTCGCACCTGGAGCACCCGCTCCTGATCATGACGAGCGCCAACATGCCCGGCTACCCGATGATCACGGAGATCGATGTGGCGATGGCGAAACTCAACCACGATGCCGATTTCTTCCTCACCCACAACCGGCAGATCGTAAACCGGTGTGACGACTCGGTGGTCCGGAACGGGTTCATCATCCGGCTCTCGCGGGGGATTGCCCCGAAGCGGACGGCAATCGATCTCGGGAAGCACTGCATCCTCGGTGTCGGCCCCGAACTGAACGCAAACGCCACCATCTACAAAGGGGGCTTTGCGGTCACCTCGCCCCACGTGGGCAATGTCCGGAACCCCGCAACGCTCGCGTACCTGGAGGAGACGGTACATAATCTCCGCCGGATCCTGGGGGCGAAGTTCGACATTGTGGCCCACGACCTCCACCCGCAGTTCCTTTCCACCCGGTTCGCCCGTGAGATCGCGTCGGAGCACGGCCTCGACCTCATCCCCGTCCAGCACCACCGGGCCCATATCGCCGCCACGACAACGAAGCCCTGCATCGGGATCGCAATCGATGGCGTGGGATACGGGGACGACGGCACAGTCTGGGGATGCGAGATCTTCTCCGGGCAGGTGCCGGACCTCAGGAGGGTCGCCCACCTCGAACCGGTCGCAATGCCCGGCGGGGATCTCGCGACCCGGTTCCCGGAGCGGATGCTCTACGGGATCCTGCCGGACGACCGGATCCGCACGCTCCTCGCCTCACGAGGCTGGACCGATGTGGAGCTCGGCGTGCTCGCAAAACAGGTCTCCTCGGGGTTCAATGTCACGCAGACCACGAGCACCGGGCGTGTGCTCGATGCAGCTTCGGCCCTGCTCGGCATCTGCCGGGAGCGGACGTACGATGGCGAGCCGGCAATGAAACTCGAGTCGGCGGCAGCAGCCGGGACAGCAGAGAAATGGCCGCTTTGCTTTGCCTCGCGGGACGGATGCGAGACCCTCTCCAGCAGGGCGCTGATGGAGACGGCGCTTGCAAAGATGCAGTCTGCACCGGCCGGTGACCACCGGGCGATTCGCGACATCGCCGCCTCGTTCCAGTACAACCTTGCCCGGGGGATCGCGGAGCTTGCGGCCCGGGCCGCAGAGCGGGACGGCATGAAGGAGATCGCGCTCAGCGGCGGGGTGGCGTACAACCATGCGATCCGAACCACGATCGAACGCGAACTCGCCGCCCGGGGCCTTGCCTGCATCACGAACAGGGAATACCCGCTCGGCGATGGCTGCGTATCGTATGGCCAGTGCGTGTACGCGGGCCGGCTGCTTGCCCGGCGGGACTGATGGGCGAGGGGCATTCCGGTACACACGGACCTCCCTGAATCGTGCACCTTATTACACGGGAAAAAGAAAGAGTGAAACACAAGCAATGGAGCCATCCGACCACCTCTCCGATACCGAGAAGAAGCTCAGAAGCCTCGAGCAGGACTTAAACGATCTCCGGCAGGGCCTCACCCTGGTAACCGATTATTACCGGGACCTCGAGAAGATCTCAAAGCGCCAGGAGGCCATGGAGGCAGTCGACGAATCCATTGCAAAACCGCTCGTGGACGACGACCTCGAATTCGAGGGGATCTGGCGGTTCCATGAAGAAGCCCTCGTGGAGGACGCCGGTGCTGCGGTTCCCTGCCAGGAGATGTACGAGGCGTTCGTGCAGTATTGTAAGACCAGCGGGAGATGCGTTGTTGAACAGGATGCCTTTGAATTCGTTTTTGCCCGTATCGAACACCCGGCGCCGGTGCTCGATCACGGAACATGGATCGGCTACCGTCTCCGCACGAGCCGGTGACCGGACGTCCTCGCGGGTGCCTCTCCCATGACCCATGTCCGGATTACCGCTGAGTCGGGCATCCCCCTCATGGGCTCGCTCTATTTTGGCGTCATCGACCGGGGCACAAGCCTCCTGCAGGTCAGGCCCAGCTGCGGCTGCAACCTGAACTGCCCGTTCTGCTCCGTGGACGCAGGGCCGGAATCGAAGACCCGGGCCACCAGCTACGAAGTGGAGATGGAATACCTGCTGGAGGCGGTGGAGGAGATCGCCGGCTTCAAGGGAGAGGGGGTGGAGTGCCACATCGATTCACCGGGCGAGCCGATGATGTACCACCGGCTGCCGGACCTTGTTGCAGGCCTCAAGGCTACGGCGTGCGTCACCGCGGTCTCGCTCCAGACAAACGGCACGCTCCTTGACGAGGGAAAGATCGCGGCGCTCGAATCAGCAGGGCTTGACCGGATCAACCTCTCGCTCCATGCACTCGATCCGGCAATGGCCCGCATGCTTGCGGGCGTGGAATGGTTCGATATCGAAACGGTCTGCGACGCGGCACGTGCCGTGGCAAAGAGCAGGATCGACCTCCTCATCGCCCCGGTGTATATCCCGGGGATCAACGATGCCGAGATCCCGAAACTGATCCGGTTTGCGCAGGAGTGCGGGGCGGGGAAGCGGTTCCCGCCCCTCGGGATCCAGAAGTTCGAGCACTACCGGTACGGCCGGAGTCCGAAGGGGGTGAAAGCCCAGAGCTGGTGGCAGTTCTTCAACCGGAGCATCCGGCCCTGGGAGAAAGAGCACGGCCTTAGGCTCCAGCTCGACATGGAGCGGGACTTTGCGACTATGCGGCGGCAGTTCGTTCCGCTCACGATGGCAAAGGGCGAGAAGATCACGGTCGAAATCCGGGCGCCGGGCTGGATCCACGGGGAGATGCTGGGCGTTGCAAGGAACCGCGTGGTCTCGGTCTATAACTGTGAGAAAGAGTCCGGGCAGGTCCGGGTGAAGATCGTCTCCACCAAGCACAACATCTACACGGGCCAGCCGGTCTGAAAGACGCAGCAAAAAATGCGGTAAGAATACGTTTTCGAATAATCCAGCAGGCTTAAAAAAGGCCGGGAATAATATCCTTACAATGAATTCAAGTTCGATTCTTTTTATTGCCGGTCTCTTTGTCATCGCATTCGGCATAGCCTGGATCCTCACCGGGGGCCCGGGCGCAGATACGGGTATCCCGGTTCCCGCTACACCGCTGCCAGTGCCGGAAGTGACCACGGGTACGCCGGTTCTCCCGCCGGTGCAGGATACCCCGGCACCACCCACGCCCGAAGCCCAGGCGGTTTCCACGGTTGCCCAGCCGATCACCGTCCCGGTCACCACTGCCGCTCCCACTCCCCAGCCAACCGCCCCGATCTCCTCGGATGATATCAAGCTCCATTTCATGGACCTTGCGTTCGGATCGGGCAACGCGTATCTCCAACGGTTGAATGCGACGGACTATAACGGGCGTATCGTCATCTCTGTTTCCGCAAACGATGCCAGCGATATAACGCAGCTCTCGAACGCTGCAAAAGAGTTCAACAGCATCTCGCAGACCGACCAGTTGTCCGAGATGATCAAGGACGGCATGAACGGCAATATTGCGATCAAGTTCATTCCCGGAAACGGCATGAGCGCCATTGCGCTGAATACCTCAGATGACCTTGCGAACCGGGAGATCCGGAGCAACGGGGTCACCACGGCAAAGCTCACCCGTGGGGTTATCTACATAAATGCAGATCTCAAGGGAGATCTGAGGAACCACACGCTGATGAAGAGCTTGTATTACGAGCTCGGCGTCGTCGGGGAGACCGCGAAATACCCGGACAGCCTCTTCTATTCGGGGGACAACACCAACGTGAACCTGACATACGTGGACAGGAATGCAATCGGGATCCTGTACGGGCCCGGCTTCTACCACGGAATGACCGTGGAAGATATCCGGAAGATCATGTATATCCACTGATGCCGGGACCCGGATAATCCCATTTCTTTGCAATTTTCAGCATTCCCGGGCAGATTCCGGACAACCGCAAAATCCAAACCCATTTATCCTCACATTTTTTATATATCAGTAATGTCACGGAGTAAGGAACAGATCGGGCGCCACTGCCCCTTCTGCGGTGCGATTGTCGTGGAGGGCGAGTATTTCTGCCGCTCGTGCCACAAGCGGTTCACGGACCAGAATGTACTCGACACCCCTTCAACTGCCGTCAATCCCGACACGTACGTGGTCGCGGTCCGCCACGTATATATCTCGGGCATCCTCTCCCTTGCCGGGGTCGGCCTCGGCCAGTTCTACAACGGCGATGCGTTCAAAGGGCTTGGATTCTTCCTTGCATTCATCGCGATATCGTTCAACATCGTCACCACCCCGTACCAGGCGCTCCTGTTCTACGGGATCTGGCTCCTGTCACTCGCGGAAGCCCTCTGGTCCGCACGCAGGATCAACCGGTACGAGCGGCCGTTCGGCGGGGGATCGAGCTACCTGCTCTACGGTATGCTTGCGCTCTACGGGCTGATCGTGGCGCTGCATTTTTTGACCGGGGAGCCGACGCTGGCGTATCTCGGGCGGGTGTTCCCGGTAGTGAAGCTGTGGATGGGATGAGGCGAGGGAATCAATCTCATTCAGAGAATTTTGAAATGGTGCAGGATTTGAAGCTCTTGGGGCTTCGCCCCGCCGAGTGGGCATCCCCAGATGCGATGACGCTGTAAAAGGTAATCCCGCACAATCGCTTAGCGCAGGGGTGGGCTACGGGAGGGGACAGGCACTGTCCCCTCCCTGTCAAAGATTTAGATTAAACCAATCGGCTCCGCTCTGGTAGTTCTTCATTAATTCTGATCGTTTGAATGAACGGGAAGATCAGAAAACAGGAAACAAATAACAAACTGAATGCGTTAAGAATGAAAAAGAGAAGATTCGAAGATTTCCTGCGGAAATCTTCTCGTCCTCCTGGTTCTGATGAACCAGTCGGATTAGCCGAACAGGGCACCGAGCCCTGCCATGCCGCTCTCTTCGTCTTCCTTCTTGTGCTCTTCCTTGTGCTCTTCCTTGGCGGGTGCTGCATGGGCGGCTGCTGCGGGTGCTGCTGCTGCAACCGGGACAACTGCTGCTGCCTTGATTGCGTCTTCGATGTTGACGCCGTCGAGGGCTGCAATGAGTGCCTTGATCCGTGATTCGTCTGCTGCTACACCTGCGGCGGTAAGGACTGCCTTGACGCCGTGCTCATCGACTTTCTTGCCTGCTTTGTGCAGGAGAAGTGCTGCATAGATATACTCCATCTTAATTCACCTCAATTGATCTCAAAGATTATTTTACCAGGTTCTTGATTACCTGGCCTTCCCTGTACGCTTTACCGATAATCGCATCGACCACGTCTTTCTCGTAGATCGCTGCCTCGATCGCAAGACCGCGGGCATCCCTGACCGCCTTGATCAGGATAGGCTCCATCGTGTCCTTCGTCGGGATCGCTGCCTCGATTGAGAGAGCGAGCGCCTGCCTGCTGGCAAGTGCGATCTGTCCGAGGATGACCGTCTCGTCAACTGCGAGCACTGAGGGCTCGTAGATGCTGCCATCGTGGAACGCAACCTGCAATGCAAGTCCTACGTCCATGGGCTTGATGTCGAGCTTTGCGAGCACCGCGGCGAGTTTTGCCGAGATGACGCCGCCCGCCTTGACGACCGTCTTGGTCTCCCTGATCTTGACCTTGCCGCCTTCGATTGCTGCGGGGATACCTGCCTGCTGCAGTTCACCGACAATCGGGCCCGGCTTGAAGCTGGTCGGACCGCCTGGGATGACGATGTCTTCCGGTGCTTTCTCGCCCGGCTTTGCCGCCATCTTGGTCTTGGTCTTCTCCAGCTGCTTGAAGAGCTTGAAGGGGTTGTCGTTCGTGAAGATGATCGCCGAGTGACCGGAGATGTACTTCGACAGGTTCTTTGTCTCCCCGCCAATCTCTTCGAACGCGTGCCTGATGAGGGTATTCCTCGTCACCTTGATGACAGCCTTTCCGCGGAGGTTCCTGCGGATCTGCTGCACCTGCTGTGCGGGGATACCGTACATGTCGACAAGCCCGATGAGCTTGTACTCTTTTGCGTTCTTCTTGATGTCAGCGACCTCGTCCTTCTTCCATGCCGGAAGGTGGTGGGTATACAACGCCATTATTCCACCAACCGTATAGCGGGGCCCATCGTTGTCTTCACAAAGACGGACCGGACGTTCAGCGGACCCTGTTCAAGTACGGACTCGATACGCTTGACGATCGTCTCGATGTTCTCTGCTACCTGCTCCGGCTTCATTGCCGTTGAGCCGACCTTGGTGGAGAAGACCGTCTTGTCCTTGGTCCTGATCTTCACCGAGTTGCGGAGACGTTCAACGATCGGGCGGATGTCCTGGCCACCGGCAATCGGCATCGGCATCCTGCCCCGCGGACCGAGCCGGGGACCTAAGTACCGTCCGACACCGGGCATGACCGCCGTCTCTGCAAGGAAGTACCGGTATGTACTGGCAACTTTCCGTGCTTCGCGGGGGGCACCGCCGAGCCGTTCTACTTCTTCAGGGCCGATGATCAGATCGACTTTGGCATCCTTTGCCTGCGTGACGATATCTCCTTTTCCGATGACACAGATACCGATCTTTTCGCCGGTTCCGTGGGGGAGCATAATCGTCTCGTCGATACGATTTTTCGGCTGCGCCATGTCGATATTCTTGAGATTGATGGTAATATCGATGCTCTCAGAGAATTGACGCTTAGGCGCTTTTTCTACCGCCGTTTTCACGGCTTCTAAAATCTTAGCCCTATCAACCATCAGATTCCTCCATAGTTCTGCGACCTTCCGATCTCCTATGGTTTTCTCATGTTATTTCACGAGAACACTGTCATACTTGCCTTCATCGATGAGGGCGAAGACTTCTTTTGCCTTCTTGCCGTCAACGGTCACTCCCATGCTTACGCACGTGCCGATGACTTCCCTGACGGCAGTCTTCAGCTCGTAGGCGAGCATGCTCTCGAGTTTCATGTTGGCAATCCTGACAGCGGCCTCGAATGACAGGTTACCTGCCACTTTGACGTTGGGCTCTGAGGAACCTTTCTCGATACCAGCCTCTTTCTTGATGAGTGCTGACACCGGGGGGATACCCACGGTGACCGTGAAGTTCTTCTTTGCGTCGACTTCGATCTTGACCGGGACCTGCATTCCGTTGAATGAGGCGGTCTTCTTGTTGATCTCGTCCACTACTGCCTTCACGTTGATACCGAGTGGTCCAAGCGAGGGTCCAAGAGGTGGACCTGCTGTAGCCTTTCCGCCGGGTACTAAAACCTCGACCACTTCTGCCATAGTCTTTGCACCATGCCGTCCCGTAATTACGGGTTCCGAGCTTGGGTCTGTTAATTTTGACGGGAAGGGAGATAAAGGTGATCTTGGGATGGGGGGGAAAAGAGAATCCTGTAAATTAGTTTTACAACATTTCGCCAAAATAAAGATGACGGATTCCCTTCATGATTTTAATATGTGTACTGACGATTATTTCAAAATGCTTTTTTTCTTCAATAAAGATGTCTCCCTGGTAACCAATAAAATACCCTGCGAAACCCTCAGCGAAAAACTCTTCAATATTTTTGGGATCTCGCAAAATTTCTCTTTTGGTGGGAGGTATTTGGGGAATACATTTCAGGACAAATTTTTTTGTGAGATGGTCAATCGATTCGATAAAATGATCATAATCAATATCCAAAAAAAATTGTTGAAGTAATTTATTCGAAAAATCTTCTTTTTGTCGATAAATAATGTGACAATATTCATGGAGCCCCGTTTTAATGAGTTCATTATAATCAAATGCAATAAAACGGGGATTGTAGTAAATAAAAATTTTGTAATTCATATATTTTGTAGAATCAGTATATCCAAGCGCATACTTACTGAATTCTCGGGAATCTTTAAAATTAAAAACAAGAGGATACGTGATGTTGAATCCTTCCAATATTTTTTTCACATCATTTCCTACTTGATTCAGTTTCTTTCGTTTGAACGGATAAAAAAAAGAATAAAGCCTGATTTTATTATAGTATTTTTCTTGCTCCGGTGTTAAAAGCGAGCTAAGTGGATTAGTTTTCATAAAACATGAATTCCCATTGAAGACTTTGGTTGTATAATAGGATTAATTCAATTGTTTAATTTCACTCCATATTCGACCTAATTTACTCAGCGAGACCCCGACGAGAATCAGTCGTCGCATCAGCGAGGACTGATTGGAGAAGACGTTAGTCTTCGACTGCGGCCGAGCGACCCCCATCAGGGGGTGGGCAGACTCATTCCGGATAGGGGAGTTAGTGGGATACTGTCATCCGGCCCCATTTCAACCCCCGTTTCCCTCCTCCGGACAATTTTTTGTGTCTTATTCGCGAAAAATTGTGTCACTAATTTTAAGATTCGCCCATTTCTCTCCCGGATTGTCCGAAATGCAGGTAAATCAAGCCCGGAAAAATGTCTCTTTAGGCCTCTTTGGATGGGCGATTGCTGCCCGAAAGGTAGTAAGAGCTGGAGAAGAACGCTGAGAGCGTTCTTCGACTGCCGATCTCCCACTGAAACGACCAAGGGGCAATCCCCCACCAGGCTTCCCCAACCGGCATGTTGACCGGTTCCGGACCTGCCCGCACGTTGTACCCATGCGACCCCCCCATCAGCATCCAGCCACGCAACGCTCCACCTGATCGGGAATTTCACCTCGTAAAACCGCTCATATTCCGCACACATTTTCCCGGAAAACGCGGAGGGGCTGAGGGGGGTCGCATGGGTACAAAAGAAAAAAGAGCCGCACAGACCCGGTGCCGGAACCGGAAAATACTGTCGTGAACTTCCGTATAACCCCCGTCCGCACGGGATCGGTTTGTACCCGCGTGACCCCCCCTGGACGGGAGCGGCCGGACATGCGGGTCCCCGCGATCCGGACCGCACCGGCCCTGAGCGCGTGGGAGCGGGGAAGAGCCGGGATTGGGGAACTTGCCGTTACAATAACCGGAAAGACGGTTCCTCCGGATCAGGACCGGTAAAAAAGCAGAAAACCGGTGAAAAACACCGGCTCCCCTACACCCGCTTCAGCGTATCGATCGCCGCGGAGTATGGCGTGGCATCGTGCAGGTATGCGAGCTCGATCCCGTTGTCCGGGAGGATCCAGCCGGTTGTGTACCCGTTGTCCTTCTCGGCCATGACAAAACTCTTCCCGTCCGGTGCGATCACACCGGCCACGCCTACAGATTCCTGGGTGCCATTGAAGGTAAAGACCAGCCGGCCGGCAAAGATCCGGTCCTTCTGGTCGGTCACGATAAATTTCATCGTTTCATTGGAATAATCCGAGAACCCGGTGCCTTCATCGTAACCTCTCATGGGACCGGTATACGTACCGGTCAGATCCGGGATCACCGGGGGAGCGATCGTGGCCTCGATACCCGGAGCCGATGAGGGAGTTTGTGCGGGAGCAGGCGATGTACATCCGCAGGCAATGACTGCAAGGACAACGATCAGGATACACAGGACGGATCTCATTCTTCAGGATATCCGGCCGATGGGTGATAAACATGATGAAATTGCCGTGGCAGGAAAAAAGAAATAAAATTATTTCTTTCTCAGGTAGCCCCGCGTGGAACTGATAACCCCATTCTCTTCAAAGAGGCTGTCGTATTCCTGAGGATTGATGGAATACCCGGTTGTGTAGATCTGCCACCCAACGGGATACCTGACACTGTTCGAGGAGATACATTTGTCATCACTGACGATGAACGTCCCGGCCCATTTCCCGCTCGAAGTCTGGTCAAGGTTTGCGAAAGCGGAATTCCCCGTCGCGTTCCGCACTGAGAAGGTCACCCTGAATGAGTCGTCACCCGGCTGATAGAATTTTTCTTCCCATTTCGAGCGTTCGCAATATTCCTCGTTGGTCCAGACCGAGGAGGAATACGTATCCGTGTGCGTGATCCCGTCCCATACGCACGTACCGCCGTTTTCCTTGCGGAACTGCCAGTAATTCTCATTCATTACTACCGGCACTGAAAACCCTTCACCGGGGTTGAGAGACGGGATGATCCGGGTTTCCTTGTTATAGAGGTTCCACGAGTCGCTTACGGTCAGCACAACCCGTTCTGTTGCATCCGGATTCGGGTTCTCCACCCATACCATGACCGTCGCGGGGTGATAGGAGACAAATATGGGATCGGGAGTCGTGTTGACGCAATTGTGGGCGCCGTGAGACGGGTCGTCAGGGGAATAGTACGTATCCATATCGCAGTTCTGGCTGTTGAAAACCATGCTGTGCCGCTGGTTGGTCTCATTGATGACCAGCTGCTGTGCCCCGGATTCCGCCGCATCCTTCATAGGCTGTTTCGCATAATCGGGAATATCCTGGTAGAGATCTTTGGCCGTTCCATAGGCTTCCCCCGCTCCGAGCTGGTCGGCACCAAGTTTGACGAGATAATCAGTTCCCATGTCCGTGAGCTCGGAACTGGTCGGCAGCGTGGGTGGAAGACCGACAGCAACCATGGCCATATCGAGGGCCGTGTGGAGGACATCGCCGCATTCCGGGTGTTCACCGCATTTGTACGCTCCAAATGTCGTTGTGTAGGAGAGGACAAAGGCTGCCGCCTCCACTGCCTTGTCTTTCATCATATTCCAGAGTTGCGAGTACTCGTCCACGACAAAAGTAATGTAGTGGAATATATCCTTGAACGTATCCACCATCTTGTCCCACCAGGATTTCTCCGCCGGTGCCGCGGGAGGAACCACATAATGGAAGCCGCTCCCGTAGTAGTCATACGCGCCTGTCATGGAATTGGTATTGCTCCCTGCACCCCCGCTCCATACACCGCCGCCCCATCCGCTACTACCCGATCCGCTGCTGCTTCCGGCGCTTGCGTTCCAGAACGCTGCATCTCCGATTGTGACCCAGCGGGTATGATCGGCGCCTTCCGCCCCGATACCCGGCCTCATGTACCACACGATCCTGGCCGAGGGAGGTTTCACCGTGACATCACCATTCATCACGGGACACGGTTGCTGACGATGGACGGTCACTTCGACCGGGATCGATGGCACCCCTGCTTCGCCATTATTGTAGATCGGGACCAGCCGGACATAGAACTTCTGATCCTCATCTGTCATCAGTTTTTCAAGAGACGAAGGAGTCCGCAGTCCGGCGCAGTCCGCACAGGTGAGGACAAGGTCTTTGCCAGGGTTTGCCATCTCCGATTCCGTGAATTCACCCGGAGTAATTGTCGTATAAGCTGTCGGAAGGTCCAGGGAAACAATCCCGAGATTCACCTTCTTTACCACAACCCCCCCCAGATTTAAGGGGAGGCGGGAAACATCAGCGACAACTACCCGTCCCCCGGAACCGGCCGGATCCATGTGTGCTGTTCCGGAAAAGTATGGGGGATCGCCCGGGTTGCGGCCGGCAACCTTCGCGAAATTTATCCGGAAGTACTGGAACTCGTCATTGCCAGGATCAAGAGGGTTCTTCAGTGGCTCCACCGGCCCGAAAGCAACCAGTCCCGGGACATACTTTGCCTGCCAGTGCGTGGGATCGTTGGGGAACGGGAACCGCGAGACCTGCCAGAGAAACATCCTGACATTCTTTGCCGAGCTGGTATACCTGAAATTGGCAACATGGGTGACAATGTTTTTATTGGGGGTCAGGTTGAGGATCGTATAGTCAGTCCAGTCTCTGGTCACTTTTACTATTTCACCCGATACCATCCCATCATTATCAATCCGATCAGTTTCAAGGAAGGTCTGTGTGAGGTATTTCGGCTCACTGGTATCAAGATAGACATACGGAGAATCCAGGCCGAGGTGAGGCTTATACAGATAATTCCCGATGGTGATGACCGGCTGCCGGAAGGTCATATTGCCCGAGGTCTGGGGTGCGGGGGTGCCGGAAAACTGTGCCGGGGGCGTTGTCACCGGGGCGGGGAACGGCGTGGGGGATGTCGTGGGTTTCGTGGACGCGATCTGGTTCACCGGCGTGGTTATGGCCGGGAACGCATACTGCGTGGTGACGGTCGCCACGGGAGCCGTAGTCAGGGCCGCTGTGGGGGCAGGTGTTGCGGGTACGGTCGTCACCGGTTTTGGCTTGTAGCAGTACTTCTCAACGGTGGCCCCGGTCACCGATTGCGTAACCTCACAGGGCTGTTCGGCGCACTGGGTAAATCCGCCGTCGCCCCACTGGCTGATGGCATCTGCCCAGGCAAGGCACTGGCAGGGGGCCTGGCAGGCAACGGTCGTTACGGGCGCCGGGGTTGCGGTTGCGGTGGTTGGCACGGTGGTCTGGGCAACGCGGGCATTGCCGGGGAACGAAGCTGCGGAAGCAGAAAGAGGGACCGTGATCGCCAGGATCAGGAAAAGGAGGATACAGGGTGCGAATCGGGAATGCATGAAAGACTCCTGATCTGGGATTTATAATTGGAAAGGTTATACAGGTTGCGCTATGCATGCCGGGGTACCCATTCTGCCAAATACCGACTGAGAAGAGATCTCCGCCCCGTTACCGGGCCCGGCTTACCGGTCCGGCGGATATTCCCCTGCCAGCATCCCGTAATACCGGGTCGACCGCCAGTGGTCCCGGAGCCAGACATGCTCGCGGAGGGTGCCCTCGTACGTAAGGCCACCTTTTTCCATTACATGGGCCGAGGCGAGGTTCAGCTCGTCGCATTTCCCGTACACCCGGTGCAGGGAGAGTTTGCCGAACCCGAAGGCCAGCAGCACCCGGAGGATCTCCGAAGCGTACCCGTTCTTCCAGAAATCCGGCAGCAGGATGCACCCGACTTCCGCGGTGCTCGGTTGGGCAGGATCGATCTCGAGCATAGCAAAGCCGGCGAACTCCCCCGTCCCCGGGATCCGGATCGCAAGCACGTAACCCTGCCGGTCCATCCTCTGCGACTCATCGATCGCGTGCTGCACGAACCCGGCCACCTGCTCGTCGTCCTCGAGCCAGATGAGCACGTACCGCATTACCCGGGGGTCGCGGGCGAGTTGTTGCATTTTGGCAAGATCATTGCCATTCATATCCTCCAGGACCAGCCGTTCTGTGGGTATCGAGAAAACCATTCCTGTGCTCCGCGGAAATCCTGATGAAATTGTTCGTCAGGACTGTATACAATGGTTACCCGGGGTACAGCATAATCCCGTTGTTGAGTGAAAATTCCCTTGCACGGGGCCTGCACGAATGAGTACACCACCCGACCCCCCCATCTCTCAATTCCCCGGGGCCGGGTACTTTTTCCTGACAGGATCCGAACATTGAGTATGCTGCTCGTTGCCGCCAGGTGTCGTGTTCGCCCGGAGAATTACCAGGACTTTGTTCATCAGGTGAGTTGTATTATTCCCCTCGTCCGTGCAGAGCCGGGATGCACCAGATACGAACTCCATGCCGACGTGTTTGAACAGGGGCTGTTCATATTTTGTGAAGAGTGGGAGAGCCGGGGACATCTTGATGATCATCTTGCAACTCCGCACATGCAGGATCATTTCGCGAAGTGCGCCGGGTGGATGGCGGCACCAACTGAACTGACCGTTTATGAGGTATCGGGGTTTCAGACCGTGCTCCTGCCATAAGATACCGGAACATTGCAAAAGCGTCCAGACCCCGCTATGCCGGGATCAGCGGGGGAGCGGAGACACGATCAGGCAACCCGGCAGGGACGTTCGCGTTATTCTCATGAAAGGCCCGCAGGAAATAATTCGTAGAGACTGGCACAGGGTTCCCGGGAGATCCCAAACCCTTTTTTTCACCGGAAAATCACCGGTTCCGGGCCCGGCATAATCATAAATAATCCGCACTCCATTCATCAATTACAGCCACGCCCGGCCGGATATCCCTGCCCGTAGCCGTCGTACGGGCCCTAAGAAGAACCGGGGCAAAGGCCTGCAGGAAACCATGTCATGACTGATCGTTCCCCTTCTGAAGGAGACCATCCCGCTGCAGCGCCCATCCGCGTCCTCTATGTTGACGACGAGCCCGGGCTGCTCGAGATCGCAAAGATGTTCCTTGAAGACGGGGGAGATTTTACGGTAACTACCGTAGAGATGGCGCCGGACGCAATCATGCTCCTCGGACAGGAGCCGTTCGATGCGATCATCTCCGATTACTCGATGCCCGTGATGGACGGCTTACAGTTCCTTGCCGAAGTGCGGGCCCGGTTCGGGCGGATCCCGTTCATCCTCTTTACCGGCAGGGGCAGGGAAGAGGTGGTCATCCAGGCTATCCATAGCGGGGTGGACTTCTATATCCAGAAAGGCGGCCAGCCCAGCGCACAGTTCGCCGAACTCGGCCACCAGGTCAGGCAGGCAGTCTCCCGGAGGAGAGCTGAGGATTCTCTCCGGAAGAGCGAGGAGGACTACCGTCACCTGATCGCATACTCGGATGAAGCGATCGGGATCATCCAGGACGGGATAATACGGCAGGTCAATGCTTCGGTCGTGGCACTCACCGGGTATCCGGAACAGGAACTCCTGTCCGCGCCATTCTCCCGTTTTGTCCATCCCGATGACATGGACATGGTCATGGAACGGTACCGGAAACGGATGAAGGGAGAAGAAGCTCCTTCCCAGTACTCGTTACGGGTGATCGGCAAGGATGGAAATACCATTTGGGTCGACATCAGCACGGTCAGCATCGGGTGGGAGGGGCGGCCTGCAACCCTCACCTTCCTGGTCGATGTCACCCGGCGCATCCAGGCCGAGGAGGCGCTGGTCAGGGCACGGGATGCCCTGGACCGGATCCTCAACACCATCGCGGACCCGGTCTTCGTGAAGGACGAGGAGCACCGGCGGGTGCTTGTGAACGACGCCTACTGCAGTTTCACCGGGCTCGCCCGGGAAGAGATGATCAACAAATCCGATCAGGACCTCTTCCCCCGCGAGCAGGCAGAGAACCTTACCCGGGAGGACAATCTGGTCCTCGCGTCAGGTGCGGGCAGGGAGACCGAGGAGCAAATCACCGACCATAACGGCGAAGTCCACACCGTTGTCACCAAGAAAACCCTTCTTGTCGACGGGCAGGGGAAGAGGTTCGTTGTGGGCATCGCCCGGGACATCACGGAGATCAGGCGGGCAGGCGAAGCAGTCTTACAGACCCGGCGGAATTATGAGGCATTCTTCAACAGCATCGATGAGTTCCTCTTCGTTCTTGACGAACAGGGGCGTATCGTCTACATGAACGAGACGGGCCTTCACCGTCTGGGATATACGAAGGACGAGCTGACCGGCCAGTCCGTGCTGATGGTGCACCCGCCGGAGCGGAGGGAAGAGGCAGGTCGTATCGTGCAGGAAATGCTTGCCGGCACCAGGATTGCTTGCCCGGTGCCCCTGATGGGAAAGGATGGCTGCCTGATCCCGGTAGAGACCCGGATAACAAAGGGCGAATGGGACGGGAAACCCGTACTGTTCGGGATCAGCAAGGAGAGTTCGTAGATCCGGAATACCCGTCTTATCCGGCATCCACAGACTGCCTCCACAGTTTTTTGCTCCGGCAGCGCAAAAGTACCGGTATCATGCACGCGAAGGTCCCGCAGAGCGAACTTGAGGCACGGCTGGAACGGTTCCGGGCAAGGATGGATGTCGCGAACCCCGGCTGGGAGCTCGCGATCATCTCCAGCAACGTCAACCTCTACTATCTTACCGGCACCATGCAGGACGGGATCCTGCTCATCCCCCGCGACAGCGAGGCGGTCTTCTGGGTGCGCCGGAGTTATACACGGGCAGTGGACGAGTCCTCGTTCCCGCAGATCCGGCCCATGCAAAGTTACCGGGCTGCGGCAGAAGCCACAGGCACGATCCCCGGCACAGGATACCTGGAGACCGAGCATGTGACGCTCGCCATGTACACACGGATCCGGAAATACTTCCCGTTCCGTGACGCACTATCGGTCGATGGCGTCATGGCTGACATCCGGTCGGTCAAGAGCCCGTACGAGCGGGGACTGATGGAGAAGGCCGGGGAGATCCACCGGCATGTCCTCGAGGACCTCGCCCCGGGGCTCCTCCGCAAAGGGATGAGCGAGGCGGATTTCTCAGCCGAACTCTACACCGTGATGGTCCGGGAGGGTCACCACGGGATCGTCCGGTTCGGGATCGCCGGGGCCGAGATCATGCTCGGGCTCATTGGCTTTGGAGAGTCATCGATCTATCCCACGTACCTCGACAGCCCGGGCGGCAATGCCGGGATGTCGCCCGCCGTCCCGCTGCTCGGGAGCCGGGAGCGGAAGCTGAAGAAAGGAGACCTCGTCTTCTGCGACATCGGCTGCGGATACCACGGGTACCACACCGACAAGACCATGACCTACGTGTTCGACGGGGCCCTGCCCGACGAGGCCGTCGCAATTCACCAGAAGTGCCTCGATATCCAGGACCGGATCGTGCCGCTCCTCCGCCCGGGAGCCATCCCCTCGAGGATCTACGAGACGGTGACGGAGGATCTCGGGCCGGTATTCCTGGAGAATTTTATGGGTTACGGGGACCGTAAGGTCCAGTTCCTGGGCCACGGGATCGGCCTCGAGATTGCCGAGAACCCGGTGATCGCCCGGGGATTCGATACGCCCCTCGAAGAAGGGATGGTGATCGCTCTCGAGCCCAAGAAAGGGATCAAGGGGATCGGGATGGTAGGCACCGAGAACACCTTCATCGTCACTCCGGCAGGCGGCCGCAGCATCACCGGCAACAACCCGGGACTGATCCGGGTAGGTTGAGGCTTTCACTCTTCCGGTGGCAGACCCGGAGGATCACTCCCTGCACCCCCCGGTGAGGCGAGACATAATACACCCCTCCGGCAATACAGTACCGCTATGGAGAAGAAGCTCGTCTTCGCATTCCTCTATGTCCTGATCTTTCCTGCCCTCATCCTCGTCCTCTCAGGGGACTTCCTCTGGCCGGAAGGATGGATCTTTTCCGCCTGGTTCATCCTTCTCTGTTATTCCACAATCCTCTATCTGTATCGTAAAGACCCGGCACTGCTCGCCGAACGGTTCCGGAAACCCGGTACCGCAAACCAGGAAGGCTGGGACCGGTATGTTGTCTGGGGCCTCGGGCTCGGATTCACGCTCTGGATCGTCATCATGCCCCTCGATGCGCACCGGTTCGGGTGGTCCCCCGCCTTTCCCCCCTGGCTCACTATCGCCGGTTCGGTCCTGCTGGCCGGGTCCTTCTTCCTGTTCTTCCGGTCCTACACGGACAATACCTTTCTCTCCCCGCTGGTCCGGATCCAGGACGACCGGGAGCAGAGGGTGGTATCCACCGGTGTCTATGGGTTCGTGAGGCACCCGATGTACCTCGGGGCGATCCTGATGTTCTTCGGGGCACCCCTCCTGCTCGGCTCGGACTGGGGAATACTTGCCGGCTGTGTCCTGACCGCGCTCCTGATGGCGAGGATCGTGAAGGAGGAAGAGATGCTGGGCCGGGAACTGGAAGGCTACCGCGAATACACGTGGAACGTCCGTTACCGGCTGATCCCCTATCTCTGGTAGTGGCAGGGTACCAGCTCACTGCCCCGCAACCAGCCCTTTCCAGATCGGGCCGTTGAACACCCCGTCTTCTGCCTCCTCCTCCATCTCCTCAAAGAGGGAGAACGGCACGGCAAACGTGAACATATGCGAAGGGATCGTTTTTCCCACGTTCTCCCGGGCGGCAAGGTCCGTGTACCCGAGCACCGCCCGGGGGTGCTCCTTCTTCGCCTCGTCGTACACGAACGCCCCGATCTGCTGGCAGGCCGCCATGGGAGGTACCCGCACCGGGTCAGTGCCCTCGCGGACGGCCCCGACCAGTGTGACAAGCCCGGTGATCTGCAACGGGTCGGCAACAAAGACCACGACAACCGGGCGTTCGCCGGGCTTCACCTTACTCAGGGGTGTGAAGATCACGTACTTCTCGGCAATATCCGTGATCGGCAGGTCGGCGGTCATGAACCGTTTCGCCTTCTCCGTATTCTTATGCAGACGCTCCCCGTGCAGAAACTTCTCCCGCTCCCGTTCGGGGATGTGCTGCACGGTGGCGCAGTAGGCCGCCGGGTCTTTGCTGCTCGCCTGCCCTTTGACAAAGAATGCAGACATGAAGTCTACACCGGCGCCGCCGAAGGCATCGTAGTACCCGTTGCCAAACCCGAGGCCGGCCCTGGCGCCGGGACAGCCATAGCTCTCCCGGTCGAAGACCGCGGTCTTCCCCTTCATTGCCACCTGGGCAAAGAACGGCATGATGCAGCCGTGCCCGTGCGGTTTTATCTGCAGCGCCCCGTCGGGCTTCGTATTGCTCCAGAGTATGGCCACGGGTTCGTGGTCAAGCCCGAGTTTTTCTGCGGTAATGCTCTTCATGCGAACTCCTCTCCCGTTCCCGCCCGTTATTTCATCCAGCCCATCCGGACATACCAGTCATATTCATGGGCGAACTTCTCCTTGTTGTATTTCACGAGCTGGCAGAAGTACTCCCTTCTCTGCCGGTGGCCCTCGTCCTGCTCGGGGTACGTGATCTCGCCCCGGATCGACCGGGCCAGTCTCCCCCCGAGCTCGCGGGCTTCCTTCTCGGCCTTTCCGAGCGCTGACGGATCCCTCCCGATAGCAACACCGATCCCCCCGACAACATTCGCACCAAGAGTCATGAGCACCTTGTTCATGTACCCGACAACCTCATGTTCACCGCTCCCCCCGGCCGTGCAGACCGAGCAGCCGAACTTTCCCGTAAGCATCTGGCAGTGGATGGCATCGGCCATGCGGTCAAAGACCGCTTTCATCGGGGCGGGCACGCAGTCAATATAATTGGGAGCGCCCAGCACGATCCCGTCGGCTCCCAGTATCTGGTCGAAGAGGTCCGGGAAATCGTCGAGCAGGGTACACTCCCCCTTTGCATAGCAGGTGCCACAGGCCGTGCAGTGCTCTATACGCAGCGTGTAGATATCCACGAGTTCCGTCTCTGCCCCCGCTTCCTTCGCCCCTGCCAGTACCGCGTTCACCAGCCGGAGGGAATTGCTGTCCTTTCCCTTAGGACTTGCATTCAGTCCAAGTACTTTCATGTCCGATCCTTCCTGATGGATGGGAATCAGAGAATATTGGGGATAAAGGTATTGATGAGAGCCGGGCGGGATGCTTACTGTCCGGGGCACACCCCTGTTTTTTTCTGAAGGAACCGGACGATCTCTCAGGGATATTGACGATTACCGGATCCCGGTGTCGACAGAGATGTTGAGCCGGACGTTCTCCCCGCCCCGGATGGTCACGGTCGCCGGCAGTTCCCGGCTCCCGCCAATCCCGGGGTGTGGGATTTCGATAATATATGTCCCCGGTTTCAGGGAAATGGTATAACCAGTACCAGGATCCGCAATCACCGATGACACGGCCGTTCCGCCGGGGGTTGAGACCCTGATCGGCCAGGCAGCATATGCAGCCACGAGCCGGTCATGGGGCAGGGTGCATGGCTCCACCGGGCACAGGGGGCCGATCGTGACATTGCCAGTCAGCGTCCCGTTCCTGCTCCCGGGCACTTCCTGAGGACCGCTGCTGTTCAGAGCGATCGCGACAATCATCGTGAGACCCACGAGAACGAGAATGAAGATGGCACGGCTGGTATCCATCCCGGGCATGCCGGAGAGATGGGGCGGATGGGGAAAAAGAGTTGCGGTGGGACACAAATATGCCGGGGGATCGGAACCAGAGGAGGCAATAACCCCCGTGGAAAACGGATCCACTGGCAGGAATCGGGTAAAAAAATGAACTGATAAATTACCGGTCCGAGAACTTCTCGACAACGCGGACATTGTCGCCCCGGACCGTGATCGGGATCGGGACAACGCTCTCGTAGAGTTCGACCGTGATCTCTTCCTTTGCGGAATCGACACGCTTGACCACGGCCTTCTCTCCCTTGAAGGGGCCGGCGATCAGCTCGACGATGGTACCTTCCTCGATACCGGAGACAACCGGCTTCGGGATCAGGAAGTGGCCGACCTCGGCGAGACTCGTCTCGCCTTTGATCACCGCGCGCGCATGGGCAATGAGCTCCACGAGCTGCTCGATGCGGTTCATCTTCTCGGGGGTTTCCACGAGCACGTAGCCCTGCAGCTCGTTCGGGACGATGATCGCGGTCACCTTGACGTCGGTGGCCTTGGTCTCGATCGCCTTGAGGATATTATCTGCCACCGTCCGCTCCTGCTTCGAAGTGGTCTTGATCGCGAAGATCCGGTTATTGAAGACCTCCGGGGCAGCCGGGGGCTGCGGGGCGACGGGGGCGGGGGCCTGGGACTGGGTCATAGCCATCGCGGTCAGAATCCCAGCATGGTCTTGTGTTCGAATCCCACGAATATGATGAAGCCGATCAGGCCGACGAGAAGCACACCGGCTGCCGCAACGGTGGCAATCTTGGTGAACTCTTCCCGGGTGGGTGTGCGCGCGAGCTTGAGGACCCGGAGGTACTTGCGGAGTAATTCCTCGTGAAGAGCATCGTGTATGCCGTCCATCTTGAAACTAGGTTTTGAAATTTCCATATTGAATCACTTGAGAAAATCGATCTCAAACTGTTTCTGTACTTTGGGGGTAAGTTTCTCGTTCCGACCATATATTTGTGGCGACCGTACGCCCGTGACCACCAGCAGGCACCGCATCTTGTTTTCCATCGACGGGTCGATCTGGGCACCCCAGATGATCCGGGCGTTCTGGTCCACGCGGTTGTAGACTTCCTGGACAACCCCTTCCGCCTCCTCCATGGTCATGTCCGGCCCGCCGACCACGTTGACGAGCGCGGCGGTTGCGCCGCTGATATCCACGTCGAGCAGCGGGGAGCGGATCGCCTTCTTGACCGCATCGGCCGCCTTGTCCTCGCTGTCGCTCTCACCCATCCCGATCATAGCCACTCCGCCGCGTTCCATGACGGTACGGACATCGGCGAAGTCCAGGTTCACGAGTCCCGGCATCGTGATCAGCTCGGTGATGCCCTTGACCGCACGCATCAGGACTTCATCGGCGATCTTGAATGCGGCGTAGAGGGGGAGTTTCGGCACGATCTCGAGCAGCTTGTCATTGGGCACAACAATGACGGTGTCTGCCACCTCACGGAGGCGTTCGAGACCTGCTTCTGCATTCTCCATGCGGATGGCACCTTCCGCAGCGAATGGCAGGGTGACGACTGCGATGGTGAGGGCACCCTCTTCCCGGGCCGCCTTGGCCACGACCGGCGCTACGCCGGTGCCGGTACCGCCGCCGAGACCGACCGTGATGAAGACCATGTCACAGCCGGAGACGACTGCCCGGATCTCCTGCTCGTTCTCGAGGGCCGCTTCCTCCCCGATCTGGGGGATGGAGCCGGCACCGAGGCCCCGGGTCCGCTGGCGGCCGACGAGGATGCGCTGGTCTGCACGGGTGCGGATCAGGTGCTGGGCATCGGTGTTCATGGCGATGAGCTTGGCGCCGTGGATGCCTTCCTCCATCATGCGGGAGATCGTGTTCGACCCGCCGCCGCCGCAGCCGATCACCGCGATCTCGGTCTTGAGCTCGGCGAGAATCTGATCAAGGTCTTCGTTATTCTGCGTGGGGGACACGGTTTCGTCCCTCGCCTTAGTGAGTGCCTCTTCAACAATTGACCTCATGAAAACTTCTCCAATCCCGGGATGTGGATCCGGATCTCACTGCAGGAGGATACCATCTCGGGGGTGATGGTCCTGCCATCGATCGCCACGGGCCGGCCCCCTGCCAGCTCGCGGTAGGAAGGTCCGGGCGGGATCCCCAGTTCGCGCGCTTTGTGGGGGTCAAACCGGACCTTCGTAATGATCAGGTACTCTCTCTCCGTTGCAGTGATCTCTTTACTACGTATGATTTTTACGCACAATGTATTTAAATCATTTATTATTTCGGGGGAATTGCCTGAAAACGTGATAAATTCCGGAAGCAGGCTGTTATCGGGCGTAGAAAGGTGAACGAGAGGCAGGTTGTCGAGCATTTTTATAAACCCCGGCTCGTCCGATTTCACGGTTTCGGCCAGTAAAACGGGATTCGCATGAATCAGTTCGGGCGTACCAGTCCCTTCCAGGGCATGGGCATAACAGCGTGCACCCGGGCAGACTGCATCCGCCATCTCCCTGATTCGAATATACATCTCCCAGGGGAGGTGGCCGAGGGCATGGATCTCGGATTCGGTGAGCCTTTGGATCTGGAGCGATTCAAGCATCCCGGTTAACCGGTTGATCGCTTCCCGGTCAAGGGCTTTCCGGTCGATATAGGCCGCAACAGCCCCGCTCTGCTCCTGCATGGCCCGGATCATCACCTTTTCGAGGCCGGGGACCTCGCGGGTGTGGGCGATGTGGCCGAAAGCGCCACGGGATGTGAGGGCGATCTCGGTCTCGCGGGCCGCATAATGCGTACCGCCGAACCCAATCAGAGGTACCGGGTCCTGCGGGACCGCGGAGAGGACACTCTCTGCCACAGCCCTTCCCGCAACGGGATCGGTCCACTCCTTCTCAGTACTCCCGATCTCGACAAAGAACGAGGGAGTGACCATGTCTGTCGGGCCGTGATGCGTGACTTCGTAGGATACCCGGTATCCCTCCGGGCAGTGCCGGGCGAGCGCCCGGAGCGTTGCCTGCATCATCACCGGGGCCGCGGGTGAGAGGGTACGGGCAGATCCCCCGAGTGCTGCGGGCCCGTAGTTCCCGGTGACATGGACGGTGAGGACCGGGACCGGGTTTTCGCTGGAGTGCCGTGAGAGAAAGACAAGCAAATCGGCATCAATACCCGCATCGATCCGATCAGCATGGATCAGCCGCTCCTCAACATCGTGAAAAAAGTATGAACGGCCGGGGATCTGCCATTCACCATTCCCGCCCTCATCAAGAAGCTCCTCGATATGGTGCCGGATATTCAGGCCTGCCTTATCCTGCCGGGAATTTACCAGCGCGATCCTCATGACTGATCAGTTTGTCCTGACGGGCGATTAAAGTGCCCGGTTTATTCCTTCCGGTGAACATGCCCCGATGAAAGCCCGGCAGCCCTGATCGCCCTCTCCACAGCTTCTGCGGGAGTTGTGCATTTTACTACCCCGTCGATATCCCAGCTGGCAAGGCCGAAGACCGGGCACCCGGTCTTGAGGGCGATCGCGATCTCCGAGAGAGTCCCGTGGCTCCCGCCGATTGCGATCATCACGTCACCCGACTGGGCAACGAGGACGTTCCGTGCATGGCCGAGACCGGTCCGGATCACGATATCGAGATACGGGTTCCCGTCATCTGTACCGGAAACGATGCCTACGGTCAGTCCCCCGTGTTCCCGTGCGCCCCTGCAGGCTGCTTCCATCACCCCGCCCAGGCCCCCGCATACGAGGATTCCCCCGTGACGTGCAATCAATGCCCCGGTAGCATATGCGGTCTCGGACTCGGCGTCCGTTGCTTTCGCTGCACCGGTAACCGCGATCTGCATGCATTAACCTTGCCTGCCCGGAAGAAAAACCTGAGGGGGTTGTCCCGGGCAGGTTCTTCCAGAACCATATGCCATAATTTATTTTACCATGAATGAATAGAGATTCACTACATCAGCACGGTGAATTGTTGTGCAGCAATCCGACACGATATCCATATTATGCGTAGATGACGAGCCGTTGTTCCTGGACTCGTTCGTCCAGATACTGGGGCGGCAGCCCGGTTTTTCGATAACCTCTGCATCAACAGTCGACGAAGCACTGAACCTGATCAATATCCAGTATTTCGACGTGATCATCTCGGACTACTCAATGCCGGACATGGACGGCCTCTCCATGCTGCAGGAGATCCGGGCACGGGGATGCCAGTCGCTCTTCATCGTCATCACCGCAAAAAGGCTTGCCCATATCGCGATCGATGCCCTGAACTGCGGTGCAGATTACTATTTCCAGAAGGGTGCGGATACCGGAAACGAGATCAAAAAGCTTGTCGAATTTATCCGGAAGAGCGTCCCGGAGCGGCACGCCGAGCACGAGATCGCGGAGTGGGAACGGTTCTACCAGTCCGTGGTCGAGAACCAGACAGACCTGATCTTCCGGATAAATCCCGAGGGCACGATCAGTTACGTGAACGAGGCCGGGGTCCATTTCTTCAAAAAAACCTATGATGAACTGCAGGGGGATAATTTCTTCTCCCGCATACCGGATGCGGATCGTTCACTCGTCCTCCTCCGGCTCCAGAACATATCGGCGATAAAACCCGACCTCCTGCTCGAACACCGGGTCAGCAGCGGCGACAAGAAACTGGTCCCGCTCCTCTGGAGTTACCGGGGATTCTTCACTACCCAGGGGGCGGTCACGGAATACCAGGTCTCCGGCAGGGATACGGCAGCGATAATCCGTATTGGCACGCCGGATCCGGTGAAGACCCCAGCCCCCGTTTCAGCCCCGCAGGCACCCGCGGCCGCGCCCCCGGCCCCGGAGGAGGCGGACTGGAAAGGGCTTGTCGAGACCATCCAGTCGCTGGACAACCCCGTCTTTGCCGTGGACAAGGGAGGAGTCATCATCGCGTGGAACAAGGGGCTTGAGGAACTGACCGGAGTCCCTGCCGCGGCGATGGTTGGCAAGGGGAACCGGGAATATTCGGTACCCTTTTACGGAAAACCCATGCCGATGCTTATCGACCAGATCCTCGCCGTTGCCGGTAAACCCGGGGCCGCAGCGCCCCAGGGAATCAAGAAAGTCGGGGACACCTATATCGGGGATGTCGAGCGAGTCAGCATAAAGGGCAAGCCGATGCTGCTCTGGGGAAAAGGATCACCGGTCTATGATGCAAAGGGGAGCCTTATCGCAGCGATCGAAGCGATCACGGTCGGCGAGCCGCACCAGGCAGCGGATCAGGAAGAGTACCTCGGCGGCATCTCCAGTATCACGCTGAAAATCTCGGGAGAGGGGATCGGGGGCGCTATTGCCGGTGCCATCGGATCATCGACGGGGGGGTACGGAGTCTACGCCACCAGCAGGCGGTTGTTCGTGATCCGGAATCCCGACCTGAACGCGGAGAATTCGCAGGGCGTCCAGTTCAGCACCTTCATGATGGACGAGCTCTTCGGTACTACGGTCGATACCCGCCAGAAGCAGGTCAAGGACCTCGAACGGCTGAAAATTTTTGTGGCAGAGAAGGGGGATATCACGAAGATCGAGCTGAAGAAGCCGGTCCTGCTTTCCGGATTCCTGACCGTCACCACAAAGGACGGCAGCTCGTTCCGGGTCTACATTGATCACAAGAAATCCTATACCCACATCGAGCAGCTGATGAAATCGTTCTCACCGGAGAACCTGAAGATCGAGTAAATTTTTTGCAAAATTTTTTACCGGGAATCGGCGATTTCCGGCTCCTGCAGATCACGATCCACCGGGGGTTGCCCATCTCCCTTATTGTTCGGTGTATTCTCCGGAATTGCGCTGTGATGTCCGGGCATGGCACGGGAGATCTCCCGGTAACCCCGCGGCTCATCTCTTCAGTGCGCACATATACGCCGTGTCGGCGCCGATCATCAGCTGGGGATAGTAGCGCGAGACGTACTCCTTGACCATCCGCCGGGCAGAGAAACGGGGGGCATTGGACTTGATGGACTCCTTCATCATCTTCACCCAGCCATGGGGGATCCCGTCAAGCGAGGCCGAGTAATAGAGCGGGATCACTTCCCGTTCGAGAATATCGTAGAGCGCACAGGCATCGGCCGCATCCCGGCCGGTTCCGGCATCCGGACTCCCGAATGACCACCCGTTCTTCCCGTTGAACCCCTCCAGCCACCAGCCGTCGGGTATACTGAGGTTGATCACGCCATTCAGGGCGGCCTTCATCCCGCTCGTCCCGCTCGCCTCAAGGGGGGGCATCGGGTTATTCAGCCAGACATCAACCCCGTGGACAAGGTACTGGGCAGTCTGCTCGCTGTAGTCCTCAACAAATGCGATCCTCCCCTCGAGTTCGGGCTGCTGGGCGAGCTGGTAGATCTTCTGGAGTACCCGTTTCCCTTCATAATCCGAAGGATGGGCCTTTCCGGCAAAGATAATCTGGACCGGGCGCCAGCGGTTGCAGACGATACGCTTCAGCCGGTCCAGGTCATAAAAGACGAGATCGGAGCGTTTGTAGGTGGCGAAGCGGCGGGCGAAGCCGATGGTCAGGATGGATGGGTTCAGGAGCAGCCCTGCTGCGACGAGGGAGAGGGGATCTTCCTGCTTCTTTGCCCACTTGATACGGGTCCGTTCCCGCATGCGGTTGATGAGCTTGATCTTGAGGTCGAAGTGGAGGTCCCAGAGCTTCCCGTCCGGGATTTCATCGACAAGGTTCCAGATGCCCGGGTCGTCGTGCTCCTGCTGCCAGTTCGGGGTGACAGGGTAGAAGTATGTGTCGAGAAGGTCCTCGATACGGGGGTTCATCCAGCTCGGGAGGTGCACCCCGTTCGTGATCGCGTCGATGGGGATCCGGTCCTCAGGGAGATCCGGCCAGAGGTGCTTCCACATCTGCCGGGTCACCTCCCCGTGGCGCTGCGAGACCGCGTTGTGGTAGGCAGAGAGTCGCATCGCAAGGACCGTCATGTTGAACCCGCTCTCCGGATAATCCGGGTTCGTCCCGAGCCCGAGAAACTGCTCCCGGGTGATCCCGAGCGCGGGGTAGTACGTGGAGAAGTAGCTGTCTATCAGTTCTTCGGGAAACGCATCGTGGCCTGCTGCTACCGGTGTATGCGTGGTGAAGACCGAGGTCCCCCGGACCTGGTTTACGGCATCGGGGTAGCTGATCCCCCGCTCCACCCGCTCCCGGATCCGCTCCAGCAGGGCGAAGGCCGGGTGGCCTTCGTTGAGATGGACGGCCGAGTACAGGATGCCCATCTCGTGCAGCACTTTCCTGCCGCCGATGCCGAGCACGATCTCCTGCCGGAGCCGCTCCTCCTGATTGGAAGTATAGAGGTTGGAGGAGATCCGCCGGTTCTCCTCGTCATTCAGGGGCAGGTCCGTGTCGAGCAGGTAAAGCGGCACCTTACCGACATCCACCTTCCAGACAGCGATATAGATGGGGGGCTCGATATGCGGCACCTGCACGACCAGCTGTTCGCCTTCAGCATTCAGTACCCTTTTTACCGGCGCGGCATCCCGGTCAAGGGTCTCCTGGATCCCCTCCTGCCACCCGTCCGGCAGGATATGCTGGTGGAGGTACCCCTCCGAGTACATGAACCCTACGGCGACGATCGGGACACCGAGATCGCTGCATTCCTTGAGGTGATCGCCGGCAAGGAACCCGAGTCCACCGGCATACATCGGAAGGGAGTGGTGCAGGCCGTACTCTGCGGAGAAGTACGCGATTGTCAGGGCACGGCTGCCGGGATACTCTTCCCGGAACCACCCGGTCGTAGTGTTCATGTAGCGCCGGAAGCGGTTCATGATAATATCGTACCGCCGCAGGTACTCCTCGTTCTTCTCAGCGGCAAGGAAGAACTCCTGCGGGGTGTCCCGGAGCATCCTCACCGGGTTGTGGATGCTCGCCTTCCATGCCAGCTGGTTGAGCTGCTTGAAGAGGATCCGGGCCTCGGGATGCCAGCTCCACCAGAGGTTGTAGGCAAGGTCTGTGAGCCCGCGCAGCCTTGGCGGAATATGGGGAAAACGGTTTTCAGTTCCGGACACAGCAAGCGAGTGCTCTGTAGCCGGGCCTGCTTATACTTTTCTGACATGCGGGAAAAAAGGAGGTTTCAGGACTTCAGCAGGGTGACCGGGACCTGGTAGATAGTATCGCTGGACCCTGACTCTTTCCGGTCATCAACACAGAGGTAATATTTGCTCTGGGTCTTGATGGTGACCGTCTTGGCGACCGGACCCGTCACGTCATTGAACTGGATCACCGGTACGATTCCTGCATAGACCCAGGTCTTCTGGACCGCATCCCATTGCGGCTTGATCTGCCGGAGCCCGATCTGGTCGTTCTCGTCCACGATCAGCACGTTCGGGTTCACACCGCCACCGGCCGGGGGGGCTGCGGTAACGGTTATTTTCTGGTCCGGATAGAGGTATGTGGCGCCGATCTTATCCTGGATGTTGATGCAGGTAAAGTCGTTGAACCTGACCCCGATCGTTGTGTCGATATTGGCGCTCTTTGTTACTGCACCGGCTACCGCGGATGGTGCTGCAGCCTGCTGGGGAGCCGGGGCAACAGTACCGGCAGCGGCGGGAGCTGCTGTACCAGGTGTCTGGGTCGATGTGCATCCTGCGGTGAAGAGCAGCAGGGCCGCAAGCAGAATAAACAGGACGGAATACGAAACGGCTTTCATACTGTTGAATATAAAAGCAGCCAATATATTGGTTGCGATCCTTTTCCTCCCGGTTTCCTGCTTTGAGGTTTCGTGTTTCCCGGATGAGCCCGTGAGATCTGCCGGTCGATACTTTTTAGAAAAACTACTTTGTGCAATGACACCAACATGTGAACAGGCAAAAAGGCATCCCGTTGTGATAAAAGAGGGGTATTTTTGAGAGAGGTTACCGCGAACTTCAATGCACAGGAGATCGAGCGTGCAGTACAGGAGAACTGGCGCACCCACGATACCTACAAGGCCGTCCGGCAGCACCGGAGCAAGGGCAAACCATTCTTCTTCGTGGACGGGCCGCCGTACACCACGGGGCACATCCACCTCGGGACTGCGTGGAACAAGATCTTAAAGGACAGCGTCCTGCGCTACCACAGGATGAACGGCAGGCACGTGATCGACCGTGCGGGGTACGATATGCACGGGCTCCCAATCGAAGTGAAGGTCGAGCAGGCGCTCGGCTTCGTCTCCAAGAAGGACATCGAGAAGTTCGGGATCCAGCCGTTCATCGAGAAGTGCCGGGAGTTCGCCATCGAGAACAAGAAGCTGATGGACGACCAGTTCGCTGCCCTTGGAGTCTGGATGGACTTCCCCGGGGCATACCAGACCGTGAAGCCTGAGTATATCGAGGCTGCCTGGTGGACGCTTGCACGGGCCGAGGACCGCGGGATGCTCGAACGCGGCCACCGTGTCGTGAACTGGTGTCCCCGGTGCGAAACGGCGATCGCGGACGCCGAAGTGGAGTACTGGGACGAGAACGACCCCTCTGTTTTCGTCAAGTTTCCTCTCACCGGAAAGCCGGGCGAGTTCCTCCTGATCTGGACCACTACCCCCTGGACCCTGCCGGCGAACGTAGCCGTTGCGGTGTCAAAAGAGTTCGAGTATGCCAAAGTGCATGCAAAGAAGGACGGTATGGAGGCATTCCTCTGGATCGCTGAACCCCTCGTCAAGGCGGTGCTGAAGAAGGGCCGGTTCAAGGACTATTCCGTTGTCGAGACGAAGAAAGGCACGGAGCTCATCGGGTGGACCTACGAGTCCCCCCTTAAGAAGATCGTGCCGCTCCAGCGGGAAATTGAACACAAGGTCGTGACCGCGGACTTCGTGGCGCTCGAGAATACCGGCATGGTCCACATCGCGCCCGGCCATGGCTGGGACGACTATGTGCTCGGGACAAAGGAAGGCCTCCCGATCGTCTGCCCTGTTGACGGTGCAGGGAGATTCAAGGCAGAAGCCGGGGAGTTTGCCGGCCAGTTCGTGCGGGACGCAAACGAGAACGTGCTTAAGGCACTCGGTGACCACCTCCTTGCAAAAGAGACCGTCACTCACCGGTACGGCCACTGCTGGCGCTGCAAGACGCCGATCATCTTCCGGGCCACCTCGCAGTGGTTCCTGAAGGCCTCCGAGATGCGGGATCTGATGCTCTCGGAAGTGGAGAAGGTCACCTGGTATCCCGAATGGGCCGGCAGCGCCCGGTTCTATGACTGGATCAAGGAGGCACGCGACTGGTGCATCTCCCGCCAGCGCTATTGGGGGATCCCGATCCCGGTCTGGGTCTGCCCGAAGTGCGATGCCTACCGCGTCATCGGTACCATCGCGGAACTCGAGGAGCGGAGCGGCAAGCCCCTGCCGGACCCCCACCGCCCGTTCGTGGATGCCGTGACGATCCCGTGCGCCTGCGGTGGCACGATGAAACGGGTCGAGGACATCTTCGATGTCTGGTTCGATTCTGCTGTCGCTTCATGGGCAACGCTCGGGTTCCCGGGGAAGACAAAGGAGTTCGATGCACTCTGGCCCGCCGATTTCATTGCCGAAGGTCAGGACCAGACCCGGGGCTGGTTCTACTCCCAGCTGGGTGCCAGCACAATAGCCTTCGGGAAGGCGCCTTACAAGAGCGTCTGCATGCATGGTTTCGCCCTCGATGCGGAGGGAAAGAAGATGTCCAAGAGCCTCGGGAACGTGGTGAACCCGGGCGATGTGATCGCAAAGGTCGGCGTTGACGTGCTCCGGCTCTACGTCCTCTCGTCGTCGGCCCCATGGGACGACCTGAAGTTCAACTGGGAGGGTGTCGGCACCACCAACCGTGCGCTCAATATTCTCTGGAACGTGTACCGGTTCCCCATTCCCTACATGATCCTCGACAAGTTCGAACCTGCTGCGAAGAATGGTGTCTGGGACGATGCCTGGATCCGGGCGCACCTGAAGCAGATGCCGGACGAGGACCGGTTTATCATCTCCCGTATCAACTCGGTGGCGGCCACGGTCGACGCGGCCACGAAGGAGTGCCAGCTCCACCGGGCCACCCGCGAGCTCGTGAATTTCATCCTCGAGGACCTCTCGCGCTGGTATGTCCAGCTCGTCCGGCCCCGGATGTGGCTCGAGGGCGAGTCCGAACAGAAGGTCTTCGCGTACGAAACAATCTACTATGTGATGCGCAGGCTTTCCACGTTGCTTGCCCCGTTCTGCCCGCACCTCACCGAGGAGATCTACGGGAACCTCCGGTGTGCAAATGACCCGGCGAGCGTCCACCTCCTCGACTGGTACGCCGGCGATTCAGTATTCGTTGACCGGGAACTGGAACACGCGGTCGAACTGGTCCGCTCGTTCGATGAGGCGAGCGCGAACGCCCGGCAGGCCGGCAAGCGGAAACTCCGCTGGCCCGTAGCCGAAGTCGTGGTTGTGACTAGTGCAGAACCGGTAAAGACTGCGATAGAACGTCTCAACGCAGTCTGTATGGATCGGGCGAATGCCCGTAAGGTCAGTGTCATCATGGGCCGGTGGGACCGCGTAGGCTGGCATGCCGAGCCGGTAATGAAGGCACTCGGCAAAGGTTTCGGCAAGGACTCCTTTAAGATCAAGGGACTCATCGAGGCCGTTGACGGGAACGCCCTCAAGGCAGCGATCGATGCCGGGAAGACATTCAGCCTCGGCAGTGGCGATGCGGTCTTCGAGATCGGCAGCGAACATGTCACCTTCACCGAGAAACTTCCCGCAGATGTCTTCTCTGCACCCATGACCGATGCCGTGGTCTACGTCGATGTGGCGCTCACGCCCGATCTCGAGGCCGAGGGCTATGCCCGGGAAGTGATCCGGCGGGTGCAGGACATGCGCAAGCAGCTCGACCTTGCGGTCGAGGATACCATCAATGCCGAAGTATCCGTGAGCGACAAGCGGATCCTCGCCCTGCTCCACACCAACGAGATCATTGCTATGATCGCCGACGAAGTCCGGGCGGTCACCTTCGGATTCTCGAAAGACGGGAGCCAGCCGGACGGTGCACGCTTCACATCCGTGAAGGAGTGGGATGTCGAGGGCGTGGCGATGGTCGTGGGGATTGGGAAGGCGTAATCCCGCACTTTTTTTTGATTGTCAGGGTTTTAAGCCCAAAAATAGGGGAAATTTCTCGTCCTCCCAAACCAACCGGTTATGCCATCGGCAGATTCTGGAAGATTGCCTGGAGGACTGCGATAATTATCTTGAGGAATATCGCCCAGTCAAACAGCTCTTTTCACCTCCTTTAACGAGAAAGAATACCCGGCATGGGTATTTATTGGCGGGGATCCGGGAAAATTTCCGCCCCATTTTTTCCAAAACCGTCTGTCTCTTACATCACGGATCGGATCAAAAGAAGATTATAGAACGTCTTTAGCGGTCAGCTCAGCACCCGCTTCAAAAATTCCTGCCCATCCGGACTCGTGAACAGAGGCAGTTCCGCAAGCGTCGTGACCGAACTCCGCTCTGCAATCACGGTCTCCTTCGTGATCGGGTTGAACCCTTCCTTCTCGGTCAGCTTCTTGTACACGAGTGTACCCCGGCGCTGCCATGCCGGGGTGGTGGCGAGGTTGAACCCCCGCACATGCATCATCTCGTGGAGGTCCTTTGACTGGAGGCCCCGTAGCTGTTCGGCTGCCTTTCTCATATCCATCCCTTCCTCTACAAGGGCCTGCTGGCAGTAGGCGTTGATGTGGTTGCGCCATGCTTCAGCCTGCCGGTTGACCAGGTATTCCACGGCGAATTCCGGAGTTGCCGGGATGACCCGGGCATCGAACGCTACGAGTGTGGTGCCACCGAGAGCGAGGGTAAAGGAGCTTGCTGCAAACGAGGCGGCTACCGAATCGAGCTTCTCCACCCTGCCGCTGAACGGGAGTTTCGCAAAGTAGAGGCTGATCTCATCGGAGAAGGTATATGCAAGATCAGGGTTCAGCCCGCTCTCGGTAACGAGGGCCGTGCAGGCAGTCACCATCGCCTTGTGGAAAAACTCATCAAAAGGCTTTTCGAGACCAAGGCAGTCGGCCAGGCGGTGGAAGGCCCGTCCGTCGAGCCGGACAAAAACGGGGGGGATGGCGGTGATGGCTGAAAATATTTCCCGGTTTTCCATACAGGTACCATCGCAGGAGTACAGAAAATATGGGTGGGACTCCCGCCGCTCTCTTGTGCGTCGTTACTCTTCTTCGGCACTGCCGCCGGTAAATGCACCTGGCAGGTGGCGGATCAGGACAATGTCATCGATTGCGCTGATGATACGGTACGGGATCTTGAGACCCTTGAAGTTCTTGAGCTCGAAGAGCTGGTCGTTGACCTTGCTGACGACAAGGGCCTCGATCTTCTTCTGGTCCACATCGATCATGACATCTTCGACTTCGCCGACAAACATGCCCTTGTCCGTATAAATCTGAAGCCCGAACAGCTCGGTAATCTGGGTTTCCATCGTTATCAGATGAAAGTATATACTTAAGAGTTAAAAAGATAATCCTTTGTTATGGACGGGTCTTTTCGGATCGGACGCTTATTTGGGATTCCGATCCTGATTCACTATACATTCCTGCTCGTCATTCCCCTGTTTGCCTGGATTATCGGCAGCCAGATCAGTCTGACCGTCGATATGCTCAGGGAGATCTACCAGGTTCCGATCGATATTTCCGTTGTAACTGCCGGGTTCATGCCCTATGTGCTCGGGACCATTGTCGCACTGGGGCTCTTCTTCGGTGTGCTCGTCCACGAGCTTGCCCATTCTCTCGTTGCCCGCAGCAAAGGGATCGCGATCAACAATATAACGCTGATGATCTTCGGCGGGATCGCCACTATGGAGGAGGGAATTCCCGACCCGAAGGCAGAACTCCCGATGGCACTGGTCGGGCCGGTTGCAAGCCTGATCTTTGGAATCGTATGCAGCCTGCTTGTTTACGCGGTCCCGTCAATAACCGCTGACCCGGGAACGACGGGGGTACTGATCTTTATCTTCGGGTACCTTGGCGTGCTCAACATCATCCTGTGCGCCTTCAACCTGATCCCTGCCTTTCCCATGGACGGCGGCAGGGTGCTCCGGGCATTCCTTGCAAAGAGGATGCCCCTCTACCGGGCCACCCAGATCGCTGCGGATATCGGCAAGGGATTTGCAGTTCTCTTCGGTATCATCGGGCTTTTCGCCTTCTCCCCGTTCCTGATCCTGATCGCCCTCTTCATCTACATCGGGGCGAATATGGAGTCGAGCGCCGTAAAATACAGCCACCTCCTGCAGGATGTCACGGTCGGTTCCATGATGAGCAGTCCCGTCACGACTGTACCGCCCACGCTCCCGGTGAGTCAGGTGATCAGCATGATGTACACGAGCAAACACCTGGGATTCCCGGTAATCGACCGGGATACCCTCATCGGTATGGTCACGCTCGCTGATGTCAACAGCACCTCCTCGATCGACCGCGAGGCAATGCAGGTGAGGGACATCATGACCCGTGACCCGATCACGCTCCCTCCGGATGCTCCCGTCATCGATGCCCTCAAGATCATGTCTGCCAACAATATCGGCCGGATCCCGATCGTGGCCGACGGGAAGATCCTTGGCATCGTAACCCGGACGGATATCCTGAAGGTCACGGAACTGAAGCAGATTTAAAAAAGGTCAGAATACCATAAGGGAATCGATTGTCGAGCTTCCCGCCACCTTCCGGTACGCTGCGAGATCCCGGAACGGCCGTTTTGCAATGACCGCGGCGACCTTCTTCTTTCCTACGCCCGGCAGCCACTTGACAGAAGAGGCCGGCAGGGTATTGATCGGGACCGGCGAAGGCAGCGCCGTGATCGACCGCATCCCCCAGTCGACGACCACTGCATCAGTTACCTGACCTACAGGAAGAGGGAGTGGCAGACCCACAAGGATTGGGTATGATCCCATCTGCCTGCCGAATGAGAGATCCCCGGAAACCTCGATCCGCACATCCCGGAGCACGGTTCCGATCGGGAACACCCGCTGGAGCATCGGGAGGTCGACCTTATTCCGGACAAACTCCTTGAAGGCCCGGAATTGGCGCTCATGCTGCCCGAGCGTGTTGTTCGTAAAGGCAGGCGTGCCCTCGAACGGCATCACCTGCCGGATGTTCACCCGCCGGACCGAAATCCCGGCATCGCGTACCCGGACGAGAAACTGTTCATTGAGATCATAGGTTGCTTCGGTCTCTCCGGCAAGCCCGCAGACGAAGTTGAGGCCCGGCAGGAGTTCGGGCACATTGTCCCGGCGCTTCCCTCCTTCCTCATTCACGATCTCAATTGCCCGGAACACGTCATCGGCCCCGGCCTTCAGGTTGTTTGCCGCAACCACCGCGGGGTCGGCCGTCTCCATCCCGAACGCGGCCACATCCCCGGGGGTATGGTACCGGATGATCGCCCGCAGGGCCTCCCGGGCCAGCTCCTCGTGCCGGGCAATGGTTTCCGGATTCGTGTTGTCTATATGCAGGGTTCGCAGGTCCGGGGCAACTGTGCGTATTGCAGAGAACAGCGCTTCGATCTTCTCCGGCTCAGGCGCCGGGTACTCGCCCGGGCCGGCCCCGTAGGCAAGGATGTCCGGCTGCCGCCCGACCCGGAAGTGCCGGGCCCCGTGGGCGTGAAGCGCTGCCACTTCCTCCGCTATAGCAGGTGTGTCCCGGTATTTTGGCATACCATAGAACGGCTCCGTGCAGAACGAGCAGCCGCCGGTTGCGCCATGGGGGCAGCCACGGGCGGTCTCCAGTTCGCACATCACGTACGGGTAGTCCGGGTGCTGTTCGATGATCCCGCTGCCCGCGACGCTCCATGGATCCGTTCTTGCATAATCCAGCGCCCCCGACGGGTCATTGCCGGTCAGATAGTTATCAAGCGCAACTGCCGGCTCCCCGGTGAGCAGTGTGTGGAACCCGCTGATCACCTGCCGGACCGCCTTCTGCCCGCCTTCTCCGGCATAGCCGAACCCGATGGGTCCGCCGATCAGCTTCTTCGGTCCCCGGACCATGTGCCCGATCTGCTGGATCTCGGTGAGTGTGGCCGGTGTGCCGCCAAGGTACTTGCCGGGTACCGTCACTCCTGCGATCATAACAAGGAGGGAGGCCTTGTTGAGATCGGCAGTCCGGAGCGGATCCTTCCGGAGCTGGTCGATGGTGAGGTACCTGACCTCATACCCGTGGGAGAGGAGGGCACCGGCTACGGTACGGATGTAGGGAGACATGTACGGAGGGACACCCAGGCATGCGGGTTCGTCCACGTACCCGTCAAAGATAAAAGCGGTCGTGCTCATGCGGTGATCCCTATCATCGCAAGGAGTTTCCGGGCAATGTGAAGCTTGCCCCTCTTCAGTGGATCGACTTTTCTGTCGTCAAGGTCGAAACCAGCAAGCGTGATGCACGACGCGCCCAGTTCCTCGGCGGCAAACGCGGCACGATCGCCATCCGTGAACCCGCCAAAGTTATGGACATGGGGGAGCGGCGTGGCCTGCGTGGTCGCGACTACGGGGCCGGTGAACCGGGGCACCCAGTGCTTAAGGAGAGGGATGTTATCCCCGTGGGCATGGATGACGACGATCGTCCCCTTACGGTTCAGTTCAAGGAACCGGTCGGTCGCACCGTCAAGGTCCGTGAAGATCGCATCCGGCCGGATGCCATTTGCATCGAGAACTTCCGTTGCAGCATCGGCCGCGAAGACCACCCCGCGTATCTTTCCCAGTTCATCTTTGAGGCAGGGTGCGTTGCCACAGACCGTCACCTCGTTGCCATCGGTGAGGGTGACCAGAGAGAGGAGGTTGTCACGGTCCATGAGAGACGCGAGCAGACGTGCCGCCGCCTCGTCCGCCTCGCGATCAAAGCCAAAATAGGCAAGGATCCTGCAGTAGCAGGGTTCCCACCGGCTATATTCCATTCTTTTTGCCCTCGTTCTCGAGCCCGACCAGGGTCCTGAACTTCTGGAGTACGGGTTCGATCACGATCTCGAGCAGCCGGGCCTTGTCCTCCACCTTGCCGAAGTAATGGAGCGGAAGGGTAGCGGCAGCCATGTTCGGGTGGCCTCCCGCATCGCCCATATCGCCGAATGCCTCGGAGAGTGCGTTGCCGATGTGGAGCCGTATATCCCTGTTGCGGGCCGAGATCACGATCGCATTGTCCGTGATGCCGTAGACGAGCGCCGTGTTCACGCCTTCAAGGGTGATCAGGAGGTCGGCTGCCTGCGGGAGGGAATCGCGGTTCATCACATAGCCCACGTTCGCAAAGAGGTATCCGCTCTGGATCTTTCTTTCGTGGATCGCCTTCCCGATGATATCGAGTGTCTCCTGCGACATGGACGGCGACATGATCTTGTCGAGGAGGTCGGCGTCAGTCAGTGGCAGGAGGAAGCCCGCGTAATTGAGGTCCTGCGGCGTCACGTTCCGCTTGAACTCCTTCGTATCCGTCCGGATACCGTAGAGGAGGGCGGTCGCCACCCTTTTGTCGACCGGCACGTCCAGCTCCTGCAGGTACTGGGTCATGATACTCGCGGTTGCCCCGACCCCGGGGCGGATGTCGACGAATGTGCTCTGGGTCGCTACGTGTTTACCTTCCTTGTGGTGGTCAATCGTAATGTTGATCTTCGTCTGGGGCGGGACGTCGTTGTTCGCCCCGGGACCTGAGCAGTCCACAAGGGCCAGGTAGGTGCACTTTGCAAGCGCATCGACCGTGAGATGCTCCATCTTGATATCGAGCAGGTTGACGAAGGTCCGGTTCTCCTGGTGGCCGATGTTGCCTTCGTAAAATATGCGTGTTATAAGCGTCTTGGGATTCGCGTGCTTTGCGATCTCGGCAAGGGCCATCGCAGATGAGATTGCGTCGGGATCCGGGTTCTTGTGGGTGATGATCCCGAGCGTGCCTTCCCATCCTGCTAGCAGGGTGAAGAGGCGCTGGGAGATCCGGCTCGAGTGCTGCTTCCGGATCTGGAGGATCGCGGATCTGGCCACCACTTCCTGCGGGTAGAGAACAAACTCCGCGCCTGCCACTGTGAGCTTCTGGCCGTTCACGGGATCGACGGACCGGGCCACAATCATGACGGACGGAAACCGCTTCTTGATCGTGAGGACAGCCGCAAGGTTTGCATCCCCGTCCCCGGTCATGATAAAGGCGATCTCGAAGGGAGGGAGGCCCGCGAGCAGGTCCTGCGAGGCGATATCGCGCTGGTATGCATCGTATTTCTGGTCCCGCAGGTGCCGCACGCGGGACTCATCCTTGTCCACCACCACCACGCGCTCGTTCTCTTTTGCCAGTTCGAGGATAATGTTGTAGCCGTTTGTCCCGCAGCCGAAAATGCAGTATTTTATCGGTCCCGGCTGCTCAAACGGGGCTTCTGGTGGCATTGTACAGAAGATGTACCATTCCTGCGTATTAAGGAATTCCAAAGGTGAGCGCAGACTGAACTCCATGAGAGTGGACCGCTCCATCGCATCGAAAAAAGCGAAGGGTTCCCGAGGAGGGAGATACCAGACTCCGTACTCATACATGACGCCGTCCATCGGGTCGAAGAACCCTGCGGGTTCTTCTCCAGCTTCGGGATTGGAGAGGTCGACAGACCTCGACAATCTGAAGGGAGATGAAACCGACCTTCAGATCTGATGGCCCTCAGCACGCGTGATCCCCTCCATCGGGTCGAAGAACCCTGCGGGTTCTTCTCCAGCTTCGGGTCTTATGACCCTCAGCACGCCAAAACATTTATTCGGCATTATCGACCACATTACTAGGCCTAACACAGCATGGGTCTGTAGCTTAGTTCGGCATAGCGGCGGACTCTTAATCCGCAGGTCAAGGGTTCAAATCCCTTCAGGCCCGTTTTCTTATCATTTTCTGACTCCGGCAGGGTCGTATTTGTTTTTTCATTTGGTTTAAACTCATTATTCCGTATTCGAGTGATGTTTGCTTTGACCTTGCTCACATCTAGCGGTTTAAATTCGTTAGATTCAATTGAAAGGAAATAGCCTCCATCAGCCCTATAGATGGATACAGGTTTACCAATGAGTGCGCGATCATGACCCCATGGGAATTGAATATAGGGTGCAAGGAATCCCTTCTTTGGAGCCATCTTCTTAAAAGTGGTATCTGCTATCAACTCCATTCACTTCACCTTTTGTTTACGTCGCATCAGGGTCACATAAGGAACATCGATCTTCTCTGCAATCTCCTTGTAGTTCATTCCAGTGTCATGCAGACGTTGTACAAACTTCCAATCGATCTCCTTGAATGGGCGTCCACAGTGAACACCTTCAGATTTTGCTCTTTGAATGCCTACTTTGGTTCTCTCAATGAGATTCTCTCTTTCCCTCTGTGCGCACCATGCCATAACGGATGTAATTAATTGACGGAATGATGCATCACATGTAAGCCATCCCTCATTAGGTGAAAGGGATAAAACACACACATTTAATCTCTCCAAGTCTCGCAGCACAGTGAGGGTGTCAGTCAAGTCTCTGGAAAGTCTAGAGAGTTCATAGGTATAGACGTGAGACACTTCATTCTGTTTGATGAAGTCTACCATCTTCTTGAAGCCTTTTCGCTCATACGGAGAGATAGACCCAGACACACCGATGTCTTTGAAGATGTTCTTTTTGTCAATACCTTTGGCGATCAGTTCTTGGATCTGATTCTCCTCATGTTCAGATGCTAAAGAAGTCCTTACATAGCCGATGATCATAACTATCCCTTATGATCACTGTTTATCTGGATAGTATATAAGGGTACCGACACAAAATCAACTATCAAAAGTGAACGGTTATGATTAACGGTAAAACGGAATACTGAATAACTATCCTGACTCACCTTTTTGAATCGGCGTGATAACGTGAGCACACCAAAACCTGTGTCCTATTCTGAAATCCCAGAACGAGACATCTTTGACACACGCTTTACTGGCTCTGGAAAGACAACAGAAGCCCTTCGATATATCTCTGAAGTAGTTAGTGAGAATAGACCTGTTATTGTGCTGATGCAATCTTACGAGAGGCTAGAAAATAACTATCATGCACAGTTTGATGCTCCACTACAAGCCCGAACAATAACTTTCAAAGCAAGGTCTCAAGAAGGGATGTGCACCCATTCAAAAGAATATCAAAAATTGTTAAAAGAAGGAAAAACTCCAAAGGATGAATGTAAAAAGTGTCCTGATTCAGAGACTTGTGGATATCAAACCCAGTTGAAACAATTAGCATCGTTCAAGCAATCGACTGAAGGATTCTGCATTCTGACGACAGAGAAAAATCTTAATAACAAGGCTATATCAGAGGTTATGGTTCTTCTCAATCCTATTCTTATCATTGATGATATTTCCCTTTCATCGGTCGTATTACCCGAACTTGAGGTTAAAGTGTATGTACTAGAGTCACTAGTTCAGCACCTACAGAAGCAAGGCCCAAAAGCCACACATCTTCATGCTCTAGTATCACGGTTGTGTAACTTCAAGAAAGGGAACGAGAATGATATCATCTCGTATATTGCAGATAATGAATCTCCGTTAAACCGTGAGTTACGACTGTTTCAAACAGATCATGAGGGAAAAGAAAGTCTTCCAAGTCATCCCGCATTATCATTCATATCTCGTTTAATCTATGCCGTGAAACACTCTGATCGTCTCACTTTCTATTCTGAAAATAACCTTCTAAAGATCGTCAGTGATGAGACTTCAAAGTTCAATCACATCAGGATATGCTACCTCAATGCTACTCCAAGTCTCAAAGATGAGTATTGTATCGAACAATTGGGTGACTATCATCATCTTAAAGGAAAAGTCGAGCAACAAAAAAAGTATGTTGTGTTTCAGATTGTCGATAGTGCAACAACGAAACAAGCCATACGTGATTCAGAGAGAATGCGTACTGATGTCAAGGAACTCACTAATGTGATTCGACCCACATTAGGATTTACTGAACAAAAGTTACTCATCTTCGGACATGATGACGTGCTCAAAGAATGGGGAAAGAGTGATGTCTTCTCTGGCATCGACTCATCGTTTGAGATATACTTTGGATCGGGCACGCGTGGAACAAATGAATACAAGGACTATCCTATTTCATTCGTATTGGGGACTCCTTACTATCCGCCCGAATACTTCTTATATCCTGCATTTAAGGAACATTGGGATAGAAAGACATCAGACCATGAAGCAAAAATCAACCTTCTTCAGATGATAGGAAGGAATCTACGCGACAGCCCAACTAATCCAAAGGCTGTGAAGGTCGTTGTTGTCTTTACTAGTATCGACATCGCCAAAGAATGTCAAGAACAAAATGGTGGCACAGTCTTTAAGACCAATATCAGACGTGAAATCCCCATCATGCAAGGGAAACGGAAGGGTAAAACACCATTCTTCGACGCATACAAAAAAGCAAGTCAAGCAGCACTAAAGCCACGCATAAAGCGATCAATCGAAGAACACATTGACAAACTCATAGAACAGAATCCCAGTGAACCTCTTGCTCTTCATAGGATAGCAGAAGTGTTGCAAAAGAGAATTAAAATCTATGATGTCGAGGGAACAAAGACCTTGATCAAAGAGATCTACAAGACTGAAAGTAAGTTCATAGAACGAGATGGAAAGAAGGTCAATACTGCCTTCATAACACATAAGAAGCCCATATAGTTGTTTTCAGTCTCGTACGCCGTACAATCTGATTTTTATCACTTTTTCTCTATAATATATTATACAGTCTGGCTATATGTATCCGTCGTTAAAACACTGAAAATGACTTTTACTTTTATAACGCACGGGCGGGTGAAGTAATGCCCGTTTATCTCGTTGTTTACTGCGTGTCCTGTCTCATTCACGCCGCTGTGCTTTGTCAAGCCTGATTATCTTACACTAATTCCAATAGTTAATACAAATCTGTAAGACCATTAGATCAATTATCAATCCACTTACAGTTATGCTGATTTCCTTCCACTAATTCAAACGTTCCTGAAATTAGATTGAATATTATTCAAGGTATCTTTATTTGGAATAAACAGGTAAAATTTAAGATATGGCATATGATAAAAACGATTTTGTAATTAGATCATCACTTGTAAAAGAAGCTTGTAAATATGCACAAATTATAGCTGAAAATCATTCGTCTATCCCGATAAAAGGCGTCTGGGTGGATTATAATAGACTTGACAAGAGTGATGTGATTCAGGGCAAATATACCGAACATACGGGTAGTATAACCAAAGGTGAAAAAGTAAAAATCTTATATGCAAATACGTCACTATGGGGCTATAAGATACAAGTTACTGATATTACCGTTGAAGCTGATGATGGAACCGTGTTCAAAGTTCCACCGCCGACAGTTACTTTCTCTTCTTCTTCTTGTTTTGTTGTGACTGCGGCTTGCGGTAACGAATATCATCCAACGGTCACAAGTTTTCGTAGTTTGCGGGATGAAGTATTGGTCAATTATTCTATCGGTCAAAAATTTATTGATTGGTATTATCGTAATGGTCCGGGCTTGGCTGAAAAGATTGAACCTCACCCGCTGGCCTGTGCAATAGCACGAGCAATTCTGACGCCCTTTGCTTTAGTAATTAATGCATTACGAACGATTACAATCCGATTAGCTACTCATAATGGAAAGACGAGATAATCTTTTTTATTCGCGACTTTATTTTTGGTTAAAATTGTTTAAGTTTTAAACCAAAACGATTTGATTTAATGCAATCATCCAGCCTTGTCGGTTCATGTTCATCAAGGATCACTAATCCAAGCGTTCCTGAAATTAGAATCGCATATTATCCAAATATCTTGGTTTGTTTGAGCACAGGTGCGTGAATTACAATGAAACTTGTGTACTACAATAAAAGGAGGTTATAAGCATTGTATTACATTTTCGTCATAGCCTCAATGTCAAAATTTGGCGAAAATCATTCGATCCTTCGACGTTATACCTGCTCCAGCCCAAAAATAGATGAAATGGTTATCCGGTCAAATGTTCTCCAACCATCCTTTGAGAAGCGAAACGGTGGATTTAAGGAGTAATCATAGAGATTGGATATAATGAGGGCGTGTATATTGGTGCATCAGATAGCAAATTCAGAATTTATTAATGCAACTGCTGGTAGAGACCTATGACTCGACGTGAGATCCTCATTATCGGGTGCATGGTTCTGATTGTTCTTATCGGCATGATTTTACCGGTATCGGCAACACCTATTGCAAATTTCAATTTTGTAGATAACTACAGATCAGTTCAATTCACAGATACGTCTGTTGGGAGTCCTAACTGTTGGCAATGGGATTTTGGGGATGGTAGTACCTCAAATGTTCAGAATCCAACCCATACATACAGCGCAAATGGTCATTATACGATAAAATTAGACGTTGGGACAAATGGTCAATTTCTTTCTTCGACAACACAAACCCTTGCAGCACGAGAACTATTAACTGCAAGTTTCACAGTGAGCCCAACATCAGGCATTGCACCGGTAACGGTTCAACTTACAGATACATCGACCGGAAATCCAAATTCTTGGACGTGGCAAGGGGGTTGTATTGTAGGAGAATCTCATGAACGGAATCCAACTTGTGTTATTACGACTCCGGGAAAATATGGATTTGTTTTGACTGTCGAAGACACAAATTTTGGTGTTGGAAGTACCTACCCCACGTATGAAGATAATGGAATGTTCGTAACTGTTGCTTCACCCTATACGGGAACGACGACGACAACCTCCCCGTTAACAACAACTTCACAGGTATCTACAACGGTGACAACTGCCGTTCCTACATCAACTCAAACCACGGTAACAACAATTCCCACAACAATATCTACCACTGCAACGACAACAACCGTTGCAACTACCGCACCAATTACAGTAAAATCCACAACACCGTCTACAACAGTTCAAACGACAGCACCTGCATCCACTGAAACAACCCTCCCAACAACACCAGTATCTACTCCTACAATAAAACCGACTAAAAAAGCCACAATAGAACCAACACCGTGGCCTTCAGATACACCTACTCAACCATCGCCATTAGGAATAGAGACAGTGATTATTGCTTCACTTGGTGCTGCGTTCCTGTTTATGAGACAAAAATAGGTTAAGTGCTATACATCACAGCACTGTGCTCCTTCAAAGTGAATGTCGATCTTCCACTAATTAAAAAGCAAATCAAAATTTTTAAAGTGGATGCAATCATCCAGAATTGTATTGCTATGTTGATTTCGCCTCACTATTGTGAGAGTTCCAGATATTAGCATCGACATTAGCAACAGATAATATACTCAAAAAAATAATGCCTCACTGGTGTTCAATTATAAATATAGAAATCGAAATAGTGGATTAGTTGAGTTCTATGAACTACGGTTATATCCAAACTTTGATCGGAGAACCTTTGTATATCGATCAATACTACCGAGTTGCACGATATTATGAACGGTTTCAAAAAATAAACGATGGCAAACAAATGGATGCTGATTTTGATGGGCAGTATGATGATATGCTAGCATTCTTCATGAATTGTTTTCATCTGAAAGATTGGATTATTCAAGATTTTTACGTAGAAGAAGGACATCCCAATCACTCCAAGTTTTGTGATATAAAAAAAGAGGTTGAACAGTTTATATGGGATAAGGAGTGTTTACGACTATGCGCTGATATTTGCAATGGCGCAAAACATTATCGTCTGAAGAATCTTCGACTTGGGGAAGCAACAAAAATTCGCACTGAAATTCATCTCGATGAAACAGTGGACATTCTACAAGTAAAAAGAATTTGGACGATTACTTCAGAATCGGGTAAAGAATGGAATTCGTTCGAACTGGCTACCGAATGCATGACTACATGGAGAGACTTTTTGAATAGTAATCAGGTAAAATGGAATCAATTAATGAATTATCCGTTACCAGAACGGCAAAGTGAAACGGATATTTCAACATTAATGAAGGGAAATTTGATCGGGTCAGAACGCATTATTATACAAAAGGAAACGAGAAATTCAAAATAATGTTCGTAAGTCGAAAGGTTATTCCACTATTCTTTTCGCATAAAGCCCCATAGCAAAACCAACTATAAAAGTTAGAATTGATTTAAACAATCTCTACACTGCCCCAATGTTTCATGTAGGTCTTGTAAACGTTTTCCGGTAAGAACTGCTTGTATGAAGTCCAGTTAATGCTGGATACCCCGTGACTCATGATGAAGTTCTTGTTACTATCAGTGAAACCAATTTCATCTGACTTCTGTTCGAAGAATTTCCGTAGATCCTTCAGTTGAAGATTGCCCGTTGTCTGCGAGAGTAAAACTGGATTTCGGGATAACCATTGTTTCAAACCCTCATAACTGAACAGACATTCATCAGAGGATCTTCCTTCAATTGTATCAATGATGTGTGGTATGATTGCAGGGTGAATCGGGCAATAATGGGCCATACGGATTTTATCTTGCTTTGCGTCTACGGTAAGAACGGGAGGAGATTGGTTTAATGCTGCATTGAACTGACTAACCGTAAGCCTACATGCTGTTATTACTCTCTGACCTGAATACGCCAGAAACAAGATAGCACAACAATAGTTTTGTTTTGTTTTTTCTGGAAGGGTCGACCGTTGAATTACAGATAATGCATTGCTAATATCTTTGAGGACAATTATTCTTGAAGTAAGGAGTTTCACTTCTCGTCTAACTTTTGGCATCTCAAAATAGACAAGCAATGATGTAATATACGGGTCATCACGAGTTCTTGACAGATGAGTGATGAAATTTCTGATGTAAATGAAATGCTTGTGTCGTGTGGAATGAGAAGGATACTTACGAAAAAGATGTTGCGCATAATCGATTAGTCTTGCTTTGTTCAAACTGCCTTGAGAGAATGAATAGAAGTCATTCAGAATTTTGTATATCCAGTTGTAACTTTTCTTACTTATGGCATAACATTTGAGGCTCATATATTGCTCAATATCCAATTTAGAGACCATTACGCCGTCTCTTAATCCGCAGGTCAAGGGTTCAAATCCCTTCAGGCCCGTTTTTATTTTCTGTACCCTTGTCCGGGAAAGCCACATCTTATCTTCATTTATTTCCCGTCAGTAAACCGTATCCAGCAACGGTCAGAACTACATTCAGGGATAATTTCCTGCAATGCCGGCGATTCCCGATGGGAACGGTTATTTGTTTTCAATACATAAGGCAGATAATCTTGACTGAAGTGATACCTTCCCTGCAGAACACGATAACCTGAACCAGGGAATTCCCGGCTGCCGGCAGGGTATGTAAGAGGGGATGAATCTGTTTATCTTTGACCTGATCATCTGGATGCTGTTCATTTCCGGGATCAGCATGGCCGGTCTGGGCCTGTACGGCAGACGGTTTGTCGGCAGGGTCCCTGCAGCAACGCCGTATGTGCTCCTGATGTTCTCTGCGACTGCATGGGCGGTATTGTACGCGCTCGATCTCCTGACGGTTACACTTCCGCTCAAAGTCTTCTACCATGACCTGAGGTTCCTGGTCCTCCCGTTCTTTTCCGTGCTTGAGCTCTGGCTGGTCATAGCCTACATAAAGAGGACTGAATGGCTGCGCCGGGACTGGGCGGGGTTGGCCCTTGTCATCCCGGTAATTGCATCGATCCTCGCCCTGACAAGTCCGTATCATACCCTGTTCCGGTATAATTTCTCGCTGAATACCGGCGGGCCTGTCCCTGTGCTCCAGTATTCCGAAAGCGCGTTCTACGGCATCTACAATGGGTATTCACTTGCCCTGCTGGTTCTTGCAATAGTTATTCTCATCATTGAAACAAGGAAACGGGGAGCCCTCCGTCAGATGCAGACCGTCCTCCTTCTTCTCGCCCTCGCAATACCGACAGCCATCAATTATCTTGTAATGGCCGGTCTGACTCCGGTTCCCGGAGTGAATGTAACCCCCGCCCTTCTCTGGATCCCGGCCATACTCTATTCCGTTGCTCTCTTCCGCTATCGCTTCCTGGATATTGTGCCGATTGCACGAAACCGTCTGATCGACCACATGGCAATACCTATGCTGGTCATAGATACTGACTGCCGGGTAATTGATCTGAACCCATCGGCATATTCGCTCTTCTCTCCAGGACATGTATCCGCAATCGGTAAAAAAATTGAAGAACTTGTACCTGACTGGCCGGAACTTCTGTCATTATGTAGATCATGCGGAACACATACAGTGGATCTCGCCCGGGTTCGGAAAAGTGGTACATACTATTACACTATCTCAGCTGAACCGCTCCTGGCAGGAAATGGTGAACCTGAAGGACAGATTGTTCTCCTGGTGGACGTCACTGACCGGGAGAAAGCCGGGCAGGCACTCCGCGAGAGCGAGGAGAAATACCGGACCATAATTGAGAATATGCAGGACATTTTCTACCGGACCGATTTGGCAGGCAGGATCACCATGATCAGCCCTTCCGGTGCTGCGCTGACCGGCTATGGTTCACCGGACCAGATGATCGGTCTGGATGCATCTGCATTGTACGCTGATCCCAAAGACCGGGATGCGTTTCTTGGCATCCTCCGCGAGAAGGGTTCCGTATACGGGTACCCCTTGACCCTTATGACCCGCACGGGGATGATGCACTATGTTACGACGAGCAGCCACGTCTTCCGGGATTCCCATGGGGATATCCAGGGTGTCGAGGGAGTTATCCATGACATCACGGACCAGCGACAGGCAGAAGAAGCCCTCCGAATAGCCAACAGGAAACTCAACCTCCTCTCCGGGATCACCCGGCACGATATACGGAACCAGCTCATGGCGCTTAATGCCTATCTCCAGCTCAGTGAAAAAGGGATCAACAATCCCGGGGAACTGGCAGGATACCTGGCAAAAGAGAAGAAGATCGCCGAAACGATCGACCGCCAGATCATGTTTACCCGGGATTATGAGAACATGGGGGTGAATGCCCCGGTCTGGCAGAACGTGAACTCCTGTATCAGGAAGGCCGCGATGGGACTGCCTCTGAAAGATATCCGAATCGTGATAGAGCGGCCGGGACTGGAAGTATTCGCCGACCCGCTGCTGGAAAAAGTTTTCTATAACCTGATCGACAATGCACTCCGGTACGGGGGAGACAGCCTGACCACCCTCCGCTTCTTCCCGGAAGAAGCGGGCACGGCCCTGAGGCTGGTCTTCGAAGATGACGGGGCCGGAGTGGAAGATAAGGACAAGCGGTTCCTTTTCGGGAAGGGATTCGGGAAAAATACGGGGCTTGGTCTATTCCTCTCGCGCGAGATACTCTCTATTACCGAAATTACTATCACGGAGACCGGTATCCCCGGCAGGGGAGCACGATTCGAGATTATGATCCCGGCAGGGAAATTCCGGTTCGAACCACGGTAAACCTTACGGGAGTCCGGGAATTATTCCCGGGGAGAGCGGTTCACCGGATCCATCCCATCCGCACCCACCGTTCATAATCCTCCGGGCGAAAATCCCGGTTCTCTTCAACAATGTCCCTGAAAAACGCCCGGTTGCCGGCGATCTCTTCTTCCTGTTTTTGATCAGAGAATCCGTCTCTGATCGCATGAGCAAGTTTCTTACCGATTGCCCGGGAAGAAGCCCCCGCGGCATCGACAGCTTCCGTATTCCCGCCAGTGGCCACGCTGATACCACCGACCGCGACAACGCCGAGGTAATTCAGGACACGGTTCTGGTACGCTATGACATCGTCGCCACCGGAGGTGTGGGTAGTCGCAACCGAGCAGCCGTATTTCCCGGCCAGCACCTGGTAATGGATCGCGTCGGCCAGCCGGTCGAAGAAGATCTTCATCTGGCCGGGGATGTTGTCGATATATACCGGCGATGCAAAGACGATCCCGTCCGCGTCCTTCATCCGGGCCACGATGGCCGGGACATCGTCATCGTTTACGCAGATCCCGTTGAACGAGCAGGCCTCGCAGGCTGTGCAGGGCGTGACCCGGAAGTCGCAGAGATCGACAATCTCTGTCTCTGCCCCGGCCTCCGCGGTTCCGTCGAGTACGAAGTTCGCAAGTATTCGTGTCGTGCTCCGGATCGTCCGGGGACTCCCGTTGATGGCGAGGATCTTCATGATTGTACCGCTCCTGTCTGGTTGAGATTGGGCGGCGGAAGTTATTATGGGTAAGGACTCGGGGGCTCTCGTGCCCGTCAGGTTCATATCAGGGTGCGCCCAAAGGGAGGGTGATACACATGAAGTTCAGGGGCAGTAAGACCGAGAAGAACCTGCTCGCCGCATTTGCCGGCGAATCCCAGGCACGGAACCGGTACAGCTTCTTTGCAAGTGCCGCAAAGAAGGAAGGGTACGAGCAGATCGCCGCCATCTTCCTGCAGACCGCAGAAGAGGAGAAGGAGCACGGAAAGATCTTCTTCCGGCAGTTAAAAGGGGGGGACGTGGAGATCACCGCTGCATATCCCGCAGGCATTATCGGCAGCACGAAGGAGAACCTCGCGGCTGCCGCCGCCGGAGAGATGATGGAGTGGGGCACGCTCTATCCCGGTTTTGCGGCAACTGCCGATAAAGAGGGATTCAAAGAGATCGCCACCCTGTTCCGTCAGGTCTCACGGGTCGAGCAGCACCACGAGAGCAGGTATAAAAAACTCCTGGCCAGCCTGGAGGGGGCGAGTGTCTTCAAAGCGGATATGCCGGTGATATGGTACTGCCGGAACTGCGGATTCATCCACGAAGGTAAGATTGCACCTGCAACCTGCCCGGTCTGCAGCCACCCGCAGGCTTACTTCGAGATTGCCGCGGAGAACTACTAAAAAAAATTTTTCTTTTTTCGCCCACGCCAACAGGGATTGGATCGCCCCATTAAAATGGGCAGCTGACGGCAGATTGCCGGACAATAGTCCGGGATCCCCGGGGGAAATATCGGTCATTATCGGCATAAATTCCTGAGATAACGGCCGGTCGTAATACGGACCAATCTGCAGTCGGAGATCAGGAGAGAGATGTGTTCCCCCCTTCGCAACATTCATTAATATTTCAGGACAATTGCCTGTCACCCAGTTGTACCCTGTCTTACCCAGGTCCGTACCATGTTTTCCATTCTCTACGTCGACGATGAACCAGGGCTGCTCGAGATCGGCCAGCTGTTTCTCGAGAATACCGGGGAGTTCACGGTCAGGACCGTAGTCTCGGGCAAAGAAGCGCTGGACCTGCTCAGCCGCACTGATTTCGATGCCATCATCTCTGATTACCAGATGCCGGAGATGGACGGTATAGAGCTTCTGAAAACCGTCAGGAAAACCTTCGGGAATATTCCCTTCATCCTGTTCACCGGCCGGGGCCGGGAGGAGATCGTCATCGAGGCGATCGACAATGGGGTGGATTCCTACCTCCAGAAGGGGGGGGATCCCAAAGCACAGTTTGCCGAGCTGGCCCACCGGGTCCATGAAGCGATTGGCAGGAGGAAAGCTGAAACCGCCCTTTCGGATTCCGAGCGGCGCCTCTCGGACATCATCAACTTCCTCCCGGATGCCACCTTCGCCATCGATACGGAAGGGAACGTGATCGCATGGAACAGGGCAATCGAGGAGATGACCGGGATCCCTGCACGGGACATGCTCGGCAAAAGCGATTACGAATATGCGATCCCGTTCTACGGGACACGCAGGCCGATCCTTATCGACCTCGTCTTTGAAGATGAGGCCCAGATAACAGAGCATTACACCAATATCCGGAGGGACGGTAATACGATCTCCGCGGAGACCAGCCTTCCCCATCCCAGGGGAAAGCGTATCGATGCCCTGGGCAAGGCAAGTCCCCTCTATAACCGTGGCGGAGAGATTACCGGTGCAATCGAAGCGATCCGTGATATTTCGTACCTGAAACAGTCGGCCGAGGAACTCCGGGCAGCTAACGAGCAACTGGCTGCGTCCAGCGAGGAGCTTCAGGCACAGTTCAACGAGATGGTGGAGAACGAACGCCGGGTCCGGGAGAGCGAGGCAAAATACCATAGCTTTGTCGAACATGCACCCGTAGGCATGCATTTCTACGATCTGAAACAGGATGGGGCTCTTATCTTTACCGGTGCAAACCCGGGTGCAGATCATATACTGGGCATCGAACACCGCGGGTTTGTCGGGAAGACGATCGAAGAGGCGTTCCCCGGCCTCGCCGATACGGAAGTCCCCGCCCGCTACCGGGATGTAGCTGAACACGGGACTGTCTGGCGGACCGAGCAGGTGGACTACGACGGCCCGCGGATCCGCGGTGCGTTTGCAGTTACCGCATTTCAGATCGCAGAAGATTCGATGGTCGCCATGTTCACGGATATTGCAGAACGTAAGCGAACAGAGATGGAACTGCGGGCCGCATACGAAAGGATCACTGCCTCTGAGAAAGAACTGCGGGAGCAGTACGACGAATTGTCTTCAGCACAGGGAGAGATCCGCAGGCGCCAGCAGCAGATGGAGGAGATCGCCGCCACGGTTCCGGGCGTTGTCTACCAGTTTTACGCCAGGCCTGACGGGAGCACCGGAATTTATTACTTCAGCACCCGCTCGGAGGAGATCTTCGGCTTCGACAACTCAACCACGGACTACCTCAACTGGTTCATGGATCATCTCCATCCTGACGATAAATCCCGGTGTGCCGTATCCATACAGGAGGCGGTGCTGGCAGGAAAACGATGGGAGTTCGAGGGCCGGTTCGTAAAACCCTCCGGCGAGATGATCTGGTTCCAGGGTATCTCAAGCCCCATTATGCACGGGAACGAACTGGTGTACTCCGGTGTCCTGCTGGATGTCACCGCACAGAAACGGACCGGGGAGATCCTCCGCGAGAGCGAGCTGAAGTACCGGTCCCTGGTCGAGACCACCAATACCGGCTACGTGATCCTCGATGAAGTGGGGAACGTTCTCGATGGAAATCCCGAATATATCCGTCTCACAGGGCGCCGGGTTCTCGCGGAGATCGTTGGTCGCAGCGTAGTCGAATGGACGGCAGACTACGAGCGTGAGAAGAACGCTGCTGCGATCAGTCAGTGCATGAAAGACGGGTTCATCAGGAACTTCGAGATCGACTATGTCGATGCGGCAGGCCGTATAATCCCTGTCGAGATCAATGCAACCGTCGTATACGAGGATGGGAAGAGCCGCATCATCACCCTGTGCCGGGATATCACGGAACGGAAACGTGACTCAAAAGCCCTTGCCGAGAGCGAGCGGAAGTACCGGTTGTTGACCGAGAACTCTCCCGATATGATCTACTTCATCGATGCCGGGGGATACATCCGGTACGTTAACGAATATGCAGCAAGGAACATGGGAGCCCGGCCCGGCGATATCCTCGGGAAATCCCTGGCCGAAATCCTCGATCACGATACAGCGGAGCGCCATCTTGAAGACGTCCTCGCGGTCATCAGCAGCCGTCAGCCCTTCCGGCGGGAGATGTACGAGGAAATGCCCACAGGGGGTAAATGGCTGGATGTCCGGCTGAATCCTCTCGTTGATGAGACCGGAAATGTTCTCGGCGTGCTCGGGCTCTCCCATGACATCACCGACAGGAAAAATGCCGAGGATGGACTGGTCAGGCTCAGTCGTCTGGACCGGGAAGCACTTGGGGTGGCCCACATGGGCCACTTCGAGTTTGACGTGGCCACGCAGACATTTATCTTTAACGACCAGTATTATGCCCTGATCGGCACAACTGCGGAAAAGGCAGGCGGGTACACCATATCTGCAGCGAAGTTCGCGGAGCAGTTCGCCCACCCGGACAATGCCCACCTCGTCGCGGAGAAGATACGGGAAGGGATAGAGACCACGGATCCCCGGTTCGAATGCAGATTCGAATCGCGGATTATCCGGCCTGACGGTAAGGTCATGTGGGTGGATGTCTGGTTCCGGGTCGAGAAGGATCCTGCCGGGAAGACGGTGCGGTTCTACGGTGTCAACCAGGATATCACCGAGCGAAAACATGCTGAAGAAGCACTGCACGAATCGGAGATGAAATACCGGATGCTGGTGGAGAGCAGCAATGATATCATTTATACCATGACCACCGACGGGATCCTGACCTTTGTCTCTCCCAGCTGGACGGTCCTGCTCGGGCATCCCACGGAAGGGGTTATCGGGAGATCCTACCGTGAGTTTGTTCATCCGGACGATATCGCAGCCTGCGTAGCGTCCGGTGCAACCATGGTGAAGACGAAGGAGCGCCAGACCGGGATCATATACCGGGTATTCCATGCCGATGGGTCGATCCACTTCCATGTCTCGAACATCTCCCCGGTCCAGGACGAGAAGGGGAACGTTGTTTCCTATATAGGGAACGCACGAGACATCACGGATATGAAAAGGTCAGAGAACGCGATCCGGGAGAGCAACCGTAAACTCAACCTCCTCAACAGCATCACCCGGCACGATCTCGCAAACCAGCTGACCGTAGTGCAGGGATACACCCAGCTTGCGATGCTCAGGAAGCCCGACCCGGTCATTTCGGAGTTCATCGCAAAGATTGCGGCGGCAGCGGAGGTGATGCAACGGCAGATCGAGTTTACCCGGAACTACCAGGACCTGGGGGTGCAGGCCCCGGCATGGCACAGGATCAGCGAAAGTGTACTGGCGGTAAAACCTGAAAACATCCCACTTACCTGCAGCTGCGGGGACTGGGAGGTGTTTGCAGACCCGATGATCGGGAAGGTCTTCTTCAACCTGTTCGACAATGCAATCCGCCACGGGGGAAAAGTCACGGCGATCTCCGTGGGGTGCGGCCTGGTCTCGGGGGAGCTGGTCATCACGGTCGAAGACAATGGCGTGGGGATCCCCCTTGACGAGAAACAGAAGATCTTCGGGAAAGGGTACGGCAAGAACACCGGCTTCGGCCTCTTTCTGGTAAGGGAGATCCTCGCAATCACCGGCATCTTTATCCACGAAACGGGAGCCCACGGCAGGGGAGCCCGGTTTGAGATCGCGGTGCCGAGAGGGGCATACCGGATCATAAATGGTTAAGAAGGGCCGGCTTTCGGCGGCCTGTCCCGGGACCAGAAAAAGGACACAATTATTTTTTCTTACTGTGAGACTCTTCTTTTTCGTCGTTGTGGATCAGTTTGCATTTGTTTACACATTCCCAGTTCTCCGGATGAAACTTGCCATCCGGCCCCTGCTTCATCACAGCGTTATGGCGCTCCCCGCACACCAGGCATTCCAGGAGTCCGGTCTTCTCATCCACCAGTTTTGTAACATGCTCTTTCTTGTGCATGTCTCTTTGTTTCAGCCGCGGGATTGATAAAAGAATGGAAAGTTACATGCGAAAGCTCTCTGGAACACGTGCAGGCCGGCAGGAAATACATTGCAGGCAGAAACGCCTCCCCGGTTCATCACCCGAACCGGTACCCGCTCAGCACCAGCCACACAAACCCGAGAAAGATCATGGCTACAATAACTGCCATGATCTTCAGCCAGGGCAGTCCATTGGGGGTGGCCATTTTTTTGTTTCTGCGCTGGTCCGGGATGTGCCCGCCTCCGGTCACGGTCACACCGCTCTTGCCATAGTTGAGGCTCACTGAAGGCCGGGGCTTTGCATTCCAGCTTCCGATATTGACACAGTTATGATTGGGCGGGAGCCGGTGCTCCTCGCAGAATTTTCCCCCGCAGTGCTGGCAGGTGAACGGCAGTGCAGTCTCTTTGCCGCAGTGATCGCAACGGCTCATTATTTTTTACTGTGCCTTCCGTGCATAAAGTGTTCTGCTTCCCGGCATACAGGGAGCGGGGAATATCCCTGTTCCGGAGTGAGGGGAATAGCAGGGCCCGGTTCAACCAGCCCACCTGTAAACCCATGGTAAAAAAAGGGGCTGCTGCAGGCCCGCTAAATTGCAGGTTTAATAACTGTTTATATCAATTGTTTCTTAAAAACAGCCCTGAATCACGTGATTTTCCACGAGTGCGGACATGGTTTCCGCTCCAGCCGGAAATGGTCCCCCTCCGTTTGCCAAAAGGAGCGTTTTACGGGCTTATCTGAGTACTGGTCCGGATCCCTTGCATGAAGGATTCTGTTCCGGGCAGAGCAGGGGACATACGAAAATCTTTCGCCGGGTTCGTTGCGGGCATTCAGCTAGAGGTGCAGAAATGGCAGTACGCCGGCCCGGGCAAATGCTGCTATGGCAAACCCGAAGAGTACCAGTACAAAGAACCCGGTCGATATCATGCTCCTGATAATCCGGGACCGGTGTCCCGGGATCTGCAGCTCCTTTCCTGCATGCGCCTCGTGGATGTGAAGGAAGAGTGTGCAGAGAAGATATGTCCCGTAACTGGCAAGAAGAACGGCGCAGACGAGGATCCAGCCGGATGCTGCCGCGACCAGCGCCCAGATGCCAAGCGCGAGATTTGCATACCCCACTTCGAGCTGAAACTCAGGGTGGTCCTGCCGCCATCCCATCCGTATCTGGTCGGACCGGTAGTACACGGAATGGCGGATGAAACTGATGATTCCCACGAGACCGACGATGACCGCGGTCGTGGCCCGTATCGCAAGGTCGGTGTTGACAAAGAGAAAGAAGATGCCTGTGAAGATCCCGATCATGGAAACCGCCATGGTCATCCCCATCAAAAGCGAGGCTTCGTGCGCTGTTGGCTGTGTTTCACCCATCTTATCACCAGTATGCAGTAAACTACAGGTGAATGAACTACCCAGGGAGAGAAAAATCCTGTGTTTTCCCTGTCCCGGCAGGCTGGGACCGGCGTGCTCCCAGGGACGGGAACCAGCAGCCTTATCATTTCCGGCGGGAACCGTGGTAAGATGGACATCGCACAGGCAATACGGGAGATCGAATCCCAGGTGGGCCGGATCTCGCCCGTGCAGAAATTTCTCCTGGGCACAGATGGATCGGTCACCCAGTTGCTCGAATCGGTTACCGGAAAAAAAGTGGTCATCAGAACCCTGGTCCAGAGGATCGAACCGGCGGACCGGCAGACTGCGGACAACCTGAGCATTGCCGAAGGCGACCCGGTCAACTACCGGATCGTGGAGATCCGGACCGGGGATACCGGGAACGTGCTGATCTATGCGATATCCCACACGCCGCTCTCCCGCCTCTCACCGGAATTCCGGGATGACCTGATGAAGGCCGACATCCCTATCGGGCGTATCATCCAGCAGCACAAAATCGAGGCGCGACGGCAGCTACTCAATGCCCGGGTCCTGCCGGCAACGGAAGAGACCGGGAGAATCTTCTCGATCGCACGGAACGAACCGATCCTCAGCCGGCAGTACCGGATCATCCATTCGGGAAAACCGCTCATCTTCATCGAGGAGCAGTTCCCCTACAACCGGTTCCTCGACACCCGCCGGGTCATCGTCAGTACTCCCTCGCGGATCCACGTGACGCTGATCGATATGCACGGTGGATCAGGCAGGGTCGACGGCGGAATCGGTATTGCCCTTGACGAGCCCGGCATCCTGCTGGAAGCGGAACTGAGCCCGGATCTGCAGGTTACTTGTGGGGATGGGGAAACCCGGGAACGGGTCGGACTGCTCGCTGCAGAAGTGCTGCAGAAACTCGGCGCGGGCGGGAGCGTGGCGATCACCGTCAGGAGCAGGTATCCCGCCCATATCGGCCTTGGCAGCGGATCCCAGCTCTCGCTTGCCGTGGCCAAGGCAATCAGCGAGCTGCATGGCCGCCATCTCCCCGTCAGGGAACTCGCAAGGCTCGTGGGCCGGGGCGGAACCTCCGGGATCGGCACTGCCGCATTTGAGCATGGCGGGTTTATCATCGACGGAGGGCACCGGTTCGGGGAGGGAGAGGAAAAGGCTGATTTCCGGCCTTCCTCTGCCTCGCGGGGCGTCAGCCCGCCACCGGTGATCTCCCGCCATGATTTCCCGGAAGACTGGCGCATACTGCTTGCTATCCCTGAATTGCCGCCGGGTGCAAGCGGGGGTGTCGAGACCGATATCTTCCGGGACCACTGCCCGGTCCCGCTATCTGAAGTCCGGGAGCTCTGCCACGAGGTCCTGATGCAGATGCTGCCGGGGATTGCCGGCCACGATCTCGACCTGTTCGGCTCGTCGGTAAATGCCGTACAGGGACTCGGGTTCAAGAAAGTGGAGCTGGGCCTCCAGCCCCCGCAGGTGACCGGCATTATCGATGTACTGCGGGGAGCCGGTGCCGCGGGAGCGGGCCTGAGTTCGTTTGGCCCGACGGTATATGCGGTCGGGGATACCGGCATGACCGGCATTGAGCGGGCAGCGCAGGAATTTATGCTGGAAAACGGAGGGGGAACTACACTCCTTACCTGTGCAAGGAACAGCGGGGCCCGGGTCCGGATGGAATGAATATGTATAACCCCCGTTTCTGAAGCGGGATCTTCTTGATGGTCAATCTGGTAAGAGGACAGGCGAAGTCCCGGGGACCAGAACAGAGAATGTCCGTGACCCAATCCATTATTCCTGCCGGCACCGAGCTGTATGCATGGGGCAGTACGTGCGGGGTGATGTGATTCTCGTCCCTATGTCCTTGGATGAAAAAAGCCCGGCAAAGATCCGGCCGGCGATCGTGGTGCAGGCTGGTACAGACGGGGGAGTCCGGGTCTGCCCGGTGAGCAGCAAGCCGCCGACCGATGCCCCGTGTATCCCAATCTCGCTCGGGGATTTTTCCGAGGGGGGCCTGGACCTGTTCGGAGAGAGTTACGTGATGTTCTCCCGGGTCCGGACACTACGCAGCGGGGATGTGATCGGGAAAAAAGGGCGGCTCACGAAGGAATCCCTTGCGGAGATCGTGGCGGGTATACCGGATCCCGTTTCAACAACCAGGTCAGGGAAAAGCCGCCTGACCCGTAAGACGCGATCCGGCGGATAATCTAAGAGAGCACCCGGTACGATGACGGGGGGATCGCGATCTCGAAGCGTGCTCCCCGGCCGGGAACACCCGTTTCGCGGATCGAGATCCCGGTGATGGAGAGGATCTCCCGTGACAGGTACAGACCAAAGCCGGTATTCTTGAAGTATTCCCGCTTGAAGATCTGCTCCTTGACGCCGGCCGGGACACCGACTCCGTCATCTTCGCATATTAGTGCCAGATGGCCTGACTCGTTTGCGAGACTGAAGCGTATCGTGGTCAGGGTCTCGCCATGCCGGACCGCATTTTCTACAAGATTGTAGAACACTTTCTGCAACAGGGGATCGGCAAATATCTCGATCTGCGGGAGATCGATCTCCAGCCTTGCCCGCTTCAGGTCTAGGACATCGACTGCCTCCCGTATCGTGCACGGCAGGTTCTGCCAGGAGGGGGACTTCACCCCGATATCCTGGTAGGACCGGGTGAACTCGATCTGTTTCCCGATATTTTCTGCTGCCTGTTCCTCCTTTCGGATATATTCGATAAACTCCGGTTCTTTTGCAGATTCCTTCGAGAGCTCGAGGTAGGCCCGCAATCCCATCAGCTGGTTGAGGATATCGTGCCTTGTGATCGAATTGAGCAGGTTCAGTTTCTTGTTGGCCTGCTGAAGCACTTCCTCCATACGCTTGGTCTCGGTTATATCCCGTGCAATGGAGGAGGCTCCGATAATGCGCCCCTCCACGTCACGGATCGGAGAGACCGTCAGGGATATATCAAGGATCCGGCCATCCTTTGTCTTCCGCCGGGTCTGGTAATGGCTGATGGATTCCCCGGCCCGGACCCGGAACAGCACTACCGGGAGATCATCGGCCCGATCGGGAGGGAGGAGGATGGAGAGGGATCTCCCCAGGACTTCTCCGGCAGGGTAACCGTACAGTCGTTCGGCACCGGTATTCCAGCTGGTGATTATACCCTCGAGAGTCTTTCCCACGATCGCATCATCTGACGATTCCACGATGGCTGCAAGACGCAGTGCCTGTTCCTCGGCTTTCCTGCGCTCTTCGAGCTCGCGCTCCGCCACATTTTTCATGTCGCGGAATGCCCTGACCTGACGGGATAGATCGGTGATATCCTCGATCACGATCATGGCGAGAAAATTCTCTCCTGAGGCAACCGGCACAATCGTGGTGCTCTGGACCCGGAGTTCCCCTGTCTGGAGGGGGGCCGGTATGAAGTGCGGGTGGAACCGGGAAGAGAAGATCACCGCCGGGCCGCCGGAGAAGACCTGTGCGATCCGGCTCAGGTACAGCGGCTTGTCCAGCTGGGGGAAGCGTTCAAGCAGGTTCATCTCCACCATGGATCCCTTCGGGATACCGGTCCAGTCAGCGATGCAGTCGTTCCAGGACAGGATTGTATAATCCTCGCGGATCACGATGATACCGACCGGCAGCATGTCGTACGGGCTCCAGTCCCCGCCAAACATCTCGCGCTCGGGCATCATACCACCATCAATGATCCATGCCATGGATACTGGCAAGCAGCGCATCCATGGATCCCAGTTCAAGGATCAGCAGGATGTTACCGTCAATCGGTGTATCTTCAATCCGGAAGTGTGCGTTTGCGATCACGAGCCGGTCATCCACCCGGGCATGGATGGACCCGGCCAGCGCACTTATACCCAGCTCCTGATAGGTAGGCAGCGAGTAGCTGAGATGCTGGGAAAGAACGTTTGCAATCGATCCCATCACGGCATTGATGATGATATTGCCCACTTCCTTGAGGGTCTCGATCCGGATCGCATCCATCTCCCCGGACTCCTCGGTCTCCTTCGTCATAAGCATCACCAGCTGTGCGGCACTCTCCTGGGGGAAGATGAGGGCGGTCAGACCGGACATCGGGCCGCGGAAATTGAGAGATACCGTTGATAAAACCGGATCCTTTTCCCTGCCGTTTCCCTCTGAAAGATGCGCAAATTCCACGATCTTTATCGAGGGGACTTTGAGGGAGATAGCGCAGCCGGTGATGTCATGGAGCATCCCGGCAGCCCTGCCGACACCGATATTGATCAGTTCCTTAATCGCGTCGACATCGTCCGCGGTCGGCTCCATCAGATCCGCTCTCCCGGGATAATCCGGGTGATTGCTTGGAGGAGGGCTTCTTTTTTCACGGGCTTGTTCACGACTCCGGCCGCACCAAGGTACATGCACTGGTCGCGGGTAGTGTCCTGGATGTCGGAGGTCAGCACCAGGACAGGTATCCCGAGATCCTGTGCCCGTGCTTCTTTGAGCAGGTAAAAACCGTCAAACTCCGGCATCAGGAGATCGGTAATGATGAGGTCAGGGGCATCTTTCTGTGCGAGTTCGATACCGTCCCTGCCATTATCCGCAACCAGCACATCATATCCTGCCTCGCTGAGGATCCCGGTAACAATCCTGCGCTGGAATGACGAATCGTCGATAATTAGAATCCTGGTCATACCTTCAAAATCCTGCCGGCAGCCTGCTCTGCCTGCGGTCATAAACTCTTTGGGATTATGTCGGTAAGGGTAAAAAAAGTATTGTATCACCCGGATTTTCGGATTCAAAGAATAATTTTCATCCGGATTGATCGGAGTTCCTGGAGAACCTGATACCGGCCCGCCAGCAAACCAATATGAACGGATTCAGGGATGAAGAGAACAGTACGCCTGCCTCACCCCAAGAGGATAAACCATGCACAGGAATACGGGAGGGCTGCCAGCTCATTTCCCGATTTTAAGAAGCATCTCTTCCAGCGACGGGTACCGGGACTCGATCTTCTCCACTCTCCCACCGGCCCCGGTGATCGAGGCCGTACATTCGTTGAGTTCCTTCATGTCCTCCGCTTCACAGATAAAGAATCCCTCCTCCTGCCGGTATGGCTTGGAATGCCCAATCAGTTTTCCCGGGTCATCGATCGAGAAGAAGATGGTGTACGTGAGTGAGCCGAACTGGTCCCGGAGTTCACCCATGGTGCCGAATGCAACCATCTTTCCCCTCTTCAGGATCATCACCTTGTCGCAGATCGCTTCCACCTGGTACAGATTGTGCGCCGAAAGCACGATCGTCTTGCCATCGGATTTGAGCCTGCGCAGGTAATCGGCGATGAAGCGGGAGGTCATAGGATCGAGCCCGCTCGTTGCCTCATCGTAGACAAGGAATCCCGGGTCATGGATGAGCGACCGGGCGATCGCCGTCTTCCTCTTCATGCCCTTGCTGAACTCCCCGATCTTCTTGCCGTCCGGTTCGAGCGAAAGGGCCGCGAAGAGCTGGTTCGACCGGACCCGGATCTCCTGAGGGGAGAGCCCGTAGATCTCCCCGAAGAACGCAAGATAGTTTTCCGCGGTCATTGTTTCGTAGAGCCGTGATTCCTCAGGAAGGTACCCGAGGTTCTCCTTGAGCGCGAGCGGGTTTTTCACCACATCGATATCATTGATGAAGAGTTCCCCCGAAGTCGGGGCGATGAGACCGGAGATGATCTTGAGGAGCGTGGTCTTTCCCGCCCCGTTGTGACCGATGATCCCGAAGATCTCGCCGTCCTCGAACCCGAAACTGACGTCATCGAGTGCCAGAAAACCATCAAAGTCTTTTACAAGGCTGCGGGCCGTGATCATTGAGGGATGCCTCCTTTAGTCAGACTTGTTTTTTCGGTGCTGATATAAGTTGGGATACGGGGCAGGGGGGATGTTTGGGCACACCGATGGGTATTTTACGGATACCCCATACTACTCTGTACTCAGTGGAGTCCCGGGTGCCAGGCTGCTGCGCCCGGCGCCGGTATGGGAGGATGGATCCAACCGGAGATAACCTGCGGAAGAAGACATGGGAACGCTCACCGATATCCGGACCATCGCGCGATGGGAAGTAAAAAAGTCCCTCACCATGATGAGACGGGACATGCTGCCCCTCGCCATCATCCTCTTCATCCTGCTCGTGGCGGTCACCGGGTTCTCCGCCCGGAGCGGTCTGCACCTGCAGGACGGGATGTACAGGATTGGCGTGGATGACCCGCAGGTTGCACAGCTGCTGGCAGGCGATGCCCGGTTCACGGTGTACCAGCTCGATGCGCCCACCCTGAATGCGAACCGGAATGCCTTTGATATCACGATCATCGGCGGAGCCGCATATCCCGGCACGGGCGGAAGGGCCGTTGCCGCAGAGAAGACCCTTGAGCGGGACTATGCGAAATATGTCAACAGCGTCTATAACAACGAGACCGACCTCTTTGCGGCCTACCCGCTCTGGATCGATACACAATCCGTAAAGAGCGAACTGAATTTCCTTTCCACCCAGAGCGGCCAGTATGTCAGCGCTGCCCCGAACCGGGGTCCGCCGGTGCCCCAGGGCGAGATCCAGGAGATCCCGACACCGTCGCCCACTCTTGCTATCTCCGAGGACGAACTCCGGACGGAACTGGTCCAGTCCAATACAAAGAATACCCAGATCTCCCGGTACACGGATGTCCTCTCATCGGGTAGCAGTGCGATGGGGAACTTCAGGACCCCGTCCCAGCTCTCGCCGCCCCTCCCCTTTGATTCGATCATTCTTGTCTTCGTCTTCATCTTCCCGCTCTACTTCACGTCCCAGTTCTTCATGATGAGCATCATGAACGAGCGGATTGAGCGCAAAGGCGAGATCCTCCTTTCGACTCCCGTAAAGGCATCGTCCATTATTATCGGCAAGATGCTGCCGTACTTCCTTGGCATGCTTGCAATCTGCACCGGGCTGACACTCTACCTGAAAGCCCCGCTGATCATTATCCTCCCCCTCATCCCGGTCATCGTCTTCTTCCTTGCAAATGCGCTGCTCATCGGCATGCTCTCCCGGAGCTTCAAGGAACTATCTTTTATCTCCATCTTCTTCTCGACCGTGGCCACTTCATATCTCTTCGTCCCGAGCATCTTCGCCAATGTCCACGTGATCAGTTTCATCTCACCCCTGACACTCATTGTCCTTACCATGCAGGGGACGGCCTGGACCCTGACCGATTACCTCTATTCCACCACCCTCTTCTGGCTGACTGCTGCGGTCCTCTTCTATATAGCCGCGAAAAATTTCAAGGAGGAACGCCTCTTCTCGGAGAAGAGCCTGGTCACCCGCTGTCGTGAATTCCTCTCTGAGATCCTCCCCCGTAATCACCTCTTCCTTGCGCTCTTCCTGCTTGCCGGGTGCTCCATCCCGTTCGTCTTCATGGTCCAGATGATGTGCCTCGTGCTCTTCTTCAACCTCCCCATGCCATACTCGCTCGTCTGCCTCCTCCTCTTTGCTGCACTGATCGAGGAGATCGCAAAAGGGGTCGGGATCTACACGATCTTTGTCCGGGACCCGGCGTTCCTCTCCGGCAGGAACCTGATCTATGCCTGCGGAGCGACAGCGCTCGGATTCCTGGTGGGCGAGAAACTGCTCCTCTTTGTAACGCTTTCACAGATCACGGACTCGGTCTTCGGCAGCATCCTCTTCCTCTCGCTCGGATCGCTCTGGCTCCCCCTCCTTCTCCATTTTGCAGGAGTTCTGATCGTCGCGCTCTGTCTCAAAAAGTGGGGACGGGCAGGATTTGCCCCCGGCCTTGCCATCGCCATGGTTGTGCATTGTCTCTATAACCTCTACTTCATCCTGGGGTGGCTTTAGATGAAGGCCCGGCACCTCTCCATCATTGCAAAGAAGGAATTCCGGGGCCTCTTTTCTGAGCGTACGATCCTGCTCGCCGTGCTCCTCCAGCTTTTCATCGCCCTGTTCTCATCGTTCCTCATGGTCGGGCTCACCTCGATGTATGACCCCTCATCCCTCTCGAAGTACTCCCACTTCCGGTATAGCGTCGGGTATGCGGGAAATGATTCGGAGGTGCTCGCATCCCTCCACAACAGTCCCGATTTCCGGGTCTATAAGATGAACCTTTCAACCGCGGTTGCAGCGCTGGGAGAGCGTAAACTTGCAGCTGTAGTGTATGTTCCAGATACGGCGGTGGATGCGCAGGAGCCGGTCAAGATTACACTCTATACGCTGGAGAACGATCTCCAGAGCGCGATCGTCGATGTCAAGCTCAAGGATATCTTCCTGCAGTATGAGGCCAACCTGCGGCAGGCAAGGGTGGCCAGGATCAGCGAACAACCTCTGCCCCTCCGGATCCCGTCATCTAAAGGGGGTGGGGACTTCTACGAGTTCGTGTACGGGTTGCTGATCCCGCTGCTTGTATTCATGCCAGCCATCATTGCATCGGCACTCATCATCGACCTGATCACGGAAGAGTACCAGCATGATACGCTTGAGACCCTGGTCTCGACACCCATCTCGTTCTCCGAGATGGTCTGGGGCAAGGTGCTGGCCTGCGAGATCCTTGTCCCGGTCCAGGCCGGAGCATGGCTGGTCCTCCTGATGATCAACGGTATCGCTATCGAAAATGCGCCCCTGATCCTGCTGCAGGTGACCGTGAGCTCCCTGGTCCTGATCCTGCTTGGGGCCCTTACCGCGCTGCACTACCGGGAGCGGACCGCGGCGCAGTTCATCTTCTCAACAGCGCTCGTAGTCGTGATCCTGTTCGCCCTTTCCCTGCCGGCAAATCCGATGAACCTCCTGACCCGGCTTGCGGTGGGGACCGCAGGACCTGAGCAGTGGGTGGTTTTGGCAGCTACAATCGCAGTTATCGCAGTGCTGGCATATGCAACGCATCGGTATGCAGAACGGATCAGTCACCTGAACCATGCAGGGTAAGGAAATATGCCCCGGACAAGCGGCCGGAAATTCTGCCAGGAGATCACTACAGGGCAGGCTGAAAAATAAGGAAGTAATTCAGAGGGTGCGGACGGTTATCGGCTGGTCAATGACCTTGTAGGTAGTGCCGGCGCTGGTCACGAAGACTTCCACCCGGTCGGTACCCATGCCCCGGGTACCCTGTATGACCAGTTCGTCTCCCCGCCGCGGCCTTCGTGTCCCGTCGTTCATGTACTGCTGGACAACCGTCCCGTCTGCCAGTGTTACTCTCACGAGGATATTCTGGATAAAGGCTTCACCTTTGCCACCATTATACAGCAGGTGGAGGCTGTAATCCGGCCGCTCCTTGGTCAGCTCAAGGTTGACGTACTGTTCTGCCGGCAGGGTATCCACGGCGACCGGGGTTGAAACAACGGTGGAGAGGATTGTTTGGGTGCTGACAGGTATGGGTGTGCCGGCCGTCGTCACAGGAGGCAGCCCGGCCTGGGTCGGGCTTGTGCAACCGGCAGAGAGCGCACACACCCCGAGGAGAAGGAGAGTTGTTAAGATTACGATGTATTTCATGCAGAATTCTTTTTAATTATTGATATTACTGATTTGTGCTCGTATGCCGGCTCCTCAGCGTTCCGCGGGCATGACACCGGTTTTCCTTATCGAACGCCCCGGATGGCAAAAATATGCGAAAATGCCGGGAAAGAACAGTTAAATTAAAAAGGACACCCGGATTAACTTTACATATCAGGAGTATAACGAATGTTCTGTCCTAAATGTGGAAAAGAGACTGATGCCTCCGGAAAATTTTGCCAGTGGTGCGGGGCGGATATTGAATCCATCCAGCAGCGACCCGTAGCCACTCCTGAAGAGGACGAGGGGCCCGATGTCGGGGTTTATGCAGGTCTGGGCAGGCGGCTTATTGCATTCATCGTCGATTTTGTTCTTGTGCTGATTGCCGGAGGGATATCGATTGCTTTCTTTTCCCTCTCGAACGGTTTCAAATATGCTTATTTTATAACAGTCAGCGGTGTGAGTTATCACGACCTGACCGAGGCAGGAACACTCGATGCGGCGCTCGGCCCGATCATTGCAGCATTCGGCTTGTTCTTTATTGTCGTCCCCTGGCTGTATTTTGCCGGGTTCGAATCCTCCCGCAGCCAGGCAACGCCCGGCAAGGTGCTCATGAGTCTCGTTGTCACAGACCTTGAGGGCAATAAACCATCCTTTGCCCGGACCACGCTCCGGTTCTTCGGTAAGTACATCTCCGCTCTGATTATATTCATCGGGTTCATCATTATCGGATTCACGAAAAAGCACCAGGGACTCCACGACAGGATCGCAGGAACCCTTGTGCTCCTCCAGGACTGAACAAACCTTTTTTGTTTTACTTTTTATTCCGCCCGCGGCGGTTCTCCAGCGATATAAAAACAGGGTGGGCAGCAGGTGTTCCACATATGTTTCACAATGCCCTTACAATGCGGCACAGGTCCGGTTCCTGATAAACGATCAGCTGTATCGCATCTTCAGGATGAGCAGCACAAGGATCAGGACAAACGTGATCACGTTCGCTGCGATGATCGGGAGTGAGCCGGTCCAAAAACCATACAGCGTCCAGAGCAGGATACCGATACCGAAGAGTACGAGCATGGCAAGCGAGATGTCCCGGGTCTCCCGCATCCTCCAGGCCTTGATCACCTGCGGGACAAACGAGACCGTGGTGAGCGTACCGGCGATGTAACCGACAAGTACTATGGTATCCATGAATGCTTCCTATGTTATTATCACCCGGTATTTTAAACAAAGGGGAATTTCCGGTTTAAAAGAGCCGGATCCACGGGGGATTTTATCCGGACATGGGTTCAGATGAGAACTGGTCTGCTGCCACGAGCCAGCGCCGGCCCTCTTTTACCATGAACAACATATCCCGGCCCCGCATGGTCTGCTTCTGCCCGCCCATTACGAAGGTGATGGTGAAGAGATACGTGACCACGGCGCACTTCCCGCCGGCGTAAATCTCTACCTTGTGATCTGTCTCTCTCCATTCATGGATTACAGCCGCTTCGCAAAATTCCCTCCACCCGGCCACATAGGCATCCTGTCCTTCGAGACGACCGGGACTTGCAGGCACTATAGCCACAGCACCGGCATGGATATATTGCCGGAACGCCGGTTCATTCCATCCTGCGGTCCAGCAGCGGTTCATCGCCAGTACAGTTGTAAGGATCTGCTCTGAGATTTTTTTATCGTCCATGAGAACACCTGTTCAAACGGTCGCTGCAGGGCCTGATAACAGGAGAGGTTACGCGGAGTGAAAGTGGGCGGCCTGGACTTCAGGCCCGGGAAAAGTACTGCGGGTGAGGACCTTCACTTCCTCAAGCCATGCCTTGCGCTGCTCTGCAGTACTGGTCACTATAATCCCGAACATGCGCCGGTGACATACCGGTACTCCGCAGAACGAGACAATGCAGTCCTTCCAGATTCGTTCGAGCGGGTCGCCGAATATCTTCTGCTCACGCTGGGCGGAAGTATTGGAAGTGTTGAAGACGATCACTGCCCTCGCCTTCAGGAGTCCGACCGGGATACCTTCACCGGAGTCTGTTTCCTCAAAACGGTATGCAACACCGGGACGGAGGACGCGGTCGATCCATCCTTTCAGGATGGCTGGCGGCATCCCCCACCAGTCGGGATGGACAAAAACGATTCCGTCGGCCCCTGCAATTTCTTTACAGTGTCCTGCGATCGCGCAGGGAAGGGCAGCCTCGCGTGGGATCTCGTCCGAAGGGAGCAGGGGATCGAACCGCTCAGCATACAGATCATGGACGGTAACCGTGTGGCCGTTCTCCCGGAGCGTAGCGGTTACCTCATCCGCGATTGCATGGTTAAAGCTTCCGGGATTTGGGTGCGCGAGGATTACAGTGAAGTTCATGAATTTTCCCAACGTTATTTTCTAGCTGTCGCCTTGAAGAACGTGTAACAGAAGACCCCGTCCGGTTCAGCCGTCCGGTAGAGTGCCCGGATTCCCCGCTCCCAGGCTTCCCGGCTCATCAGCCCCTGCTTCAGTACTTCCTGACCGACTCCTTCGACCATGGCAGTGAATGTCAGCTTTGTGAACCCTTCCACAAGGACCGGCCGCGATGCATCAACATAGACCATCCGTGGCGAGACCTGTACATTCGTGTATCCCGCACCGGTTACAAGAGGATAGAGCTGCCGCCCAATACGTGCGTTGCCGCCCATCTTCTGCTGGAGATCGACAAGGCATTGTATCGCCCGTTGAGCATCTTCGTTTTCGGGGTGGAAATATGCAGACCCATGATCCCCTTCGATCACCGTCAGCGTACCCCCGTCTTTCAGAAGCGGGCGGAGCTGTTCAAGCGCACGCCCCGGTTCTGCCAGATGCTCCAGCACGAAGCAGACAAAGATATGATCGAAGCTGCCTTCTTCAAACGGGAGCCGGAAGATATCTCCCTGCCGGAATGCGACGTTCCTGATCCCTTCCTGCCGGATCCGTTCTTCAGCACGCCGAAGGGAATCTTCGGATATATCGACCGATGTGATCAGGGCGCCGGGGCTGTTACGGGCAAGGATAACGGTCTGGGCACCGATCCCGCAGCCGGCTTCCAGCACCCGGGACCCGGGGGGATACCGGGTATCATGGTGGAGAAGGGCCGTAAGGGTCTGCGCCTGATCGGCCAGGCGCTCCGACTCGCGGGAGGAATAGCCGTGGACATAGCTCTTGTCTGCCATAGGAAGAGTTCCCATACCGGGCCTCCCGGATTCACGCGGGAGCCGGTAGTTATGTACAAGTTTGATGGTTATTGCACAAAAATGTACTGTGCTTACCAATAATCAATTCCCTCCTGCAAGTCTGGAGAGCCGGGATTGCTGATACGGGGAAGTCCTGATGGTCGAATGCACAACGGACAGAGATGCGGAGTTGCAAACCGCCACCGAAAAACTAAATCAAGAGAGAAAAGGCCAGGGCCGAGATTCGAACCCGGGTCGGAGGATCCACAATCCTCTAGGATGACCAACTACCCCACCCTGGCAAATGTCCCTTTTACATTTGCACCGGACTCATTTTAATCTATCCGTTTAATGCCCTGACAGGAGATCCCGGGACGAGTGTGCCCCACATCCCGCACCAGCAGGGATGCGATTATTAATAGGCTCATGCGTCCATTACATATCAGGTGGCTCTGGTCCCTCTTTCCTGAAAAATGCGTGGCCCGCTTGAAGGCATTGCAGCAGGAGCAGGGATTTTTACCCGGGATCGGAGTATCAGCGATAAAAGAGGAAGAATCATGGCGGATAATCCGAAGATCAGGACACCCATTGTCTGCGTCATGGGGCATGTGGATCACGGTAAGACATCGCTCCTTGACCGCATCAGGGGATCGTCTGTCGTGAGTTCCGAGGTGGGGGCGATTACCCAGCATATCGGCGCCACCATCGTCCCCATCGAAGCGATCCGCGCCATGAGTGGTTCGATAGACAAGCTTTCGATCAATATCCCCGGTCTATTATTTATCGATACACCTGGGCACCACGCCTTCACGACCCTCCGGGCCCGGGGCGGTGCTCTGGCGGACATGGCGATCCTTGTCGTGGATATCAACCAGGGGTTCCAGCCCCAGACCATCGAGGCCCTGCAGATCCTCCGGAACTGCCGGACCCCGTTTGTCATTGCGGCCACCAAGATCGACCGTATCCACGGGTGGCGGGTGAACGAGAATGAGTCGTTCCTTTCCTCGTTTGCCAGGCAGAACGAACGGATCCAGGGATTCGTAGAGAACAAGACCTACGAGATTGTCGGCAAGCTGGCCGAGCTCGATTTCTCTGCAGACCGGTTCGACCGGGTGGCAGATTTCCAGCGCAACCTCGCCATCGTCCCTGTCAGTGCCCATACCGGGGAGGGCATTTCTGACCTGCTGATGGTCATGATCGGGCTTGCACAGCGGTACATGAGCGATGCCCTGAAACTCGTTGTTGAAGGGGCGGGTGCAGGTACAGTTCTCGAAGTCAAGGAGGAACGGGGACTCGGGACTACACTCGACGTGATCCTGTATGACGGGACCCTTTCCATCGGGGATGAGATTGCTGTCGCAACGCAGGGGGATGTCGTTGTGACGAAAGTGCGATCTCTCCTGAAACCCAGGCCCATGAAAGAGATCCTGGTGGAGGAACGCTTCGAGCGGGTGAAATCCGTTGTGGCGGCATCGGGAATAAAGGTCTCGGCCCCAAACCTCGAGGGCGTGATCGCGGGATCGCCGTTCTTCGTGATCCGTGGCAACCGTGACGAAGTAGAGGCCCGCATTAAAAAGGAGATGACCGAGATCCACGTGAACCTCACCGAAGAGGGGATTGTGATCAAGGCAGACACGATAGGAGCGCTAGAAGCACTCTGCAAGGAGCTCGAGGGCAAGGAGATAGGAGTCATGCGGGCAGCAGTCGGGGCAGTCAGCCGACTCGACCTGATCGAGACCGAGACCATCAAGAACCCGGTGAACCGGGTCCTGCTCTCGTTCAACACTCCCATTCTTCCCGATGCGGCGGAGATGATCAAGGATCCGCTGTACAAGCAGGTCAAGGTCTTCGAAGGCCGCGTGATCTACCAGCTCATCGACCAGTATATTGAATGGAAGGACGAGCAGAAGCGCCTGCAGGAAAAACAGCGGTTCGAGCACGTGGTCATGCCGGCGAAGATCCGGCTCCTCCCGGACTGCGTCTTCCGGCAGAGCAATCCTGCGGTTGTTGGCGTGCGCGTACTGGCCGGGAAACTGCGGAGTGGTGTAGACCTGATCAAGCTCGATGGCAAGAAGGTCGGACACCTCAAGACCATGCAGCTCCGCCAGGAGTCGATCCGCGAGGCAGATGCGGGTCTTGAAGTAGCGATCTCGATCGAGGGAGCTACGGTCGGGCGTCAGGTGAGTGTTGGCGACGACCTGTTCGTGGATATTCCCGAGCGTCATGTCAAGGTGCTGGAGAAAGAGATGATCAAGACCCTGAACCCGGGAACACAGGAAGTACTTGGCGAATATACCGCTATGCGCCGGAAGGGAGAGCCCTTCTGGGGTAAATAACCGGATCCTACTGCATATCCCTGAGGGGGGACGCGAGGATTTAATAGCGTACCGGTATAATTAAATAGATACTTCTCATGTGTAGGCGATCTGCCGGCAGCCGGAGACGTGAAAAGGAACGGGGAAGAGCACCGTTTCTTGGATAACAATACGGAGAGACAATCATGGTTGAGTTTAAAGTCGTTGTATCAGACCCCAAGACCGGTCGTGCCTACAATGTCGACGCAAGTGGCGGCGCAGCAGGTGCGATCGTTGGCAAACGTATCGGTGATGAATTCGAAGCAGGTTCTCTTGGACTTGCCGGATACAAGATCCTGATCACCGGTGCATCTGACCGGACCGGTATCACTGCAAAGAAAGGACTCCCGGGTGCAGGACGCAAGAAGCTTCTCCTCGCGGGCGGTATCGGGTTCCACCCGACGATGGACGGCGAGCGCCGGAGAAAGACTATCCGGTCAAGCGAGATCACCCAGGACTTCGTGCAGATCAATACACGGGTCACCACGTATGGCGAAAAGCCGCTTGAGGAGCTCTTCCCCAAGGTTGAGGGTGAGAAGAAAACAGAGAAATCCGCGCCCAAGGCACGGGTCGGCAAGAAATAACTATACCTTTTTTTTCGTTTCCTTAAACTACGCCCCATTAGGCAAAAAGTGATTAAAAAAAATTATGGCGTATAGTTGATAGTAACGATACCAAATGCCGAGCTGTTCTTCGAGAACTTTACCGCTTTCCCATCCTTCCAGATCTGGACAGTCAGCTCATGCGTAGTAGACCGGTCCTGTTTCTGGAAGGTTGCCGAGATCGTACCATTCATTTCTATCGGGTACACCTTGTCACCGGAATCCTGCGCAACGATCATATTCCCGGTCGTTCCGTACTTTCCGATGAAGCCGGCGAGATAATTTACCTCTACATAAGCCCCGGTGGGCGGGATGGTTGCCTGCGTCGTTGGTTTGATCGTGATCGCGGATACACCGGAATTTTTCAGCAGGGTTGTCTGCGGTGCAACAGAAGCCGTTCCCGGGGATGATCCCCCGGAGGGTGAGGCCGGTGAGGAGGACCCTCCCCCGCCCATAAAGAATATCGCTGCAATAGCTACAACGACAACAACGCCGATAACCGCAGCAATGGGAAGCCACGGCTGGTCCAAAGAAGCATTTCTCCTGTTTCTCATGTCAGTTCTCCAGAATATCTGTTGAAATGTAATGAATAATTGGGCGAAATACTTTGTGTATTGATCCCCTCCTTTACCGCAAAAAAGCCGCGAATCGTGAAAAATCCTATCCTTTTCGCAGGGACTGTCTCAGGGACGCCACCATGTCCTCGCATGGAACCCCGTATTTTTTTGCCAGCAGGACGAGCGCTGCAGGAGGAAGAAGGTTGCCGTCGAATCCTTCTTTTATAACCCGGTTCATCTCAGCCACTACTTCGGTCTCGTCAACATTCCGGGTCTTTGCAATACGGCCTATGAGTTCCTGGGAGGGATCGTTACGCTCAAAAATTGCTGACGTTGGCTTGAATCCTATCGGGAGGGTCACTTCGCTGAGATCGAACCGGGGAGTGAAGATCCCGTTCTCCTGGCCGATCAGGCCGTCTTCTTCCGCCCGGCGCAGGAGCTGGTTTGCCTGCTCGGTGCTCATCCATTTGCGATCGAGGGCATAGTAATAGACGAGCTCGTTCTTGCGCATGCCAGACTTCCGGGTATGCTTGAAAGGTGCTGCGATCGTTGTCCGGATCGTCACTTCGGCGCACCCAGGAGGATATTTTTCATATCCAGTGCATCCAGTCCTTCCCCGCGGCCTTCTTTTGCAATATCAATATCGGTCCGCGACCCCTGGTCGCTCAGCCTGAGATAAAAAATATCATTGGCGATCGGGACCTTACCGCCACCGCGCAGGGCGAGAGCCAGTACAGACACCCGCAGGTCAACGGCTTCCGTGATGAGACCGGGGCGCAGGAGATCGGGCGTGATCTCGCCGAAGGTCGCCCGGTCAACCGCAATCTCCACCTGGGTCTTGACCTTGACCAGTTCCTTGCCGGTGGTCTTGGTCGATTCCTCGTTATGTAATCCTGCAATATATTTCAGGGTCTCGTTGAACGGCATGCCCATCGCAAACGAGAGATCCACCCGCTGGGGGAAACGATAATAGATCCTTCGCATGATAGAAGATTGATTAGTCCAAAAGAAAAAAGATTGCTTACGAATCGCACAGGAAATGTCTGCACGACTCTGCTGGAATAAAGAAAAAGGGGTCTTTTACCCTATCGGATTATTCGAGTAACAACGCGTTGATGATACCGTCCTGGCCGGGCCGGCTCATGATCCTGGCGCGGCCGATCTCGGTCTTGATGATGGCGCCCTTGGTGAGAAGGTTCCGCCGGACATAGTTCGGGTTTGCACCGTTCTCTTCGACCTTCTCGATCTTTACCTTCTTCGTCTCGCCGTTGGAAGCGGTCACGTTGGCGAAGGCGGCACGCATTGCACGGACCTTGTCATTCCCGCCGTACGTGCGGATGATTTTCCTCCGGTCCTCGCCAATGTGGGTATCTGCCGGTGCAAGTCCGATCTCCGCTCTGCGCTTCATCTGTGCCGGGCGGCGCCTGCCACCGGTTACCTTCCGTACTGATTCTCCCTGCCACTGCATGGTGTCACTCTCTTCATAGGTCTCCGGGAATCCTGCCCCGAAGATGGTGCTCTATATATTCCCTTCTGAATTATTTATAGTACCTCTTTGGTTTCCCTTCAAGGTTCCGGATCCGATCGGATCCATAAATGCGGGTTATGCGAGGATGGTTTCAAGGAGTGACGCTACACCATCACCGGTCTTGAGGTTGGTCCGGAAGACCGGCATACCAGGGTTGTAGCGCCGGATGTCCGATTCCATCCGGTCCAGATTTGCACCAACCAGCGGTGCCAGATCCACCTTGTTGATCACACCGATCGTGCAGTCGCGGAACATCATCGGGTGCTTGTTTACCACATCATCGCCTTCCGTTGAACTCACGACAACGATCCGCTTCTCTGCACCAAGGCGGAAATCCGTAGGGCAGACCATATTGCCTACGTTTTCGATGAAGAGAATGTCAATAGAATCAAGCGGAAGGTGATCGATCGCGTGCTCGACAAGATGGGCATCGAGGTGGCATTCCTTACCGGTGTTCGCATTGAAGGCCGGGACGCCCAGGGCGACGATTCGCTTAAAATCATCGTCCCCGTATACGTCCCCGGCAATAGCACCTGCTTTGAGTCCTTTCTTCTCGAGCAGCGGGACCAGCCGCTCGATGAGGGCAGTCTTGCCCGATCCGATTGCGCCGAGCAGGTCGAATGCCCGGACCCCGTGGGCTTTGAGGTGCTTTGCATTGTGGTCGGCAAGAGTGTTGTTGGCGTCATAGACATCCTTCTCCAGCCTGACGTCGATGTGATGCATGATAGAAGGTGGGAGCGTACAGTGTTTATACCTTGACCCACAAACAATCCGGCAATGGCAGCTGGCGAGTGTATACTCTATCCATGTTATTTCAATGCCCATTTTTCGCGGGCAGAGGGCAGGAGGGTCCCGCGCAGTCTCGGTGTCAAGGGGCCGGTAGTGACGGATATCGAACGGGCACTGAAGAAAGCCGGCGTGCCCTGCCGGGTGGAAGAGCACCACCACCCGTCCTACTGGACCCGGCATGAGGGCCGCGTCATTGCGGAATGGTCAGATAAAAAAGAAGCTTTGATCCGCAAAGTCGCTCAGAAGATGGAAGTGCGGAAATGACCGGCCTGTACGATCTGCATACGCATACGATCCTCTCCGATGGCGAGATGCTTCCCATTGAACTCATCCGGAGGATGGCCGTGGCCGGCTACACAACCGTCGCAATCACCGATCATGTCGATACTTCAAACGCGGAAACGGTCCTTACTACCCTGGCCAGGGTGCGGGAATCGGCAGGCCTTTTCGGGGTAAGGTTGCTTTGCGGGGTCGAGATCACTCACGTTCCGCCAGCCCAGATCGCCGCCCTCGCCAGGAGGGCAAAAGCCGCTGGGGCCGATATCGTAGTTGTTCACGGAGAGACCGTGGTCGAACCTGTCGCACCCGGCACCAACCTTGCAGCCTGCAGCTGTCGGGATGTCAACGTGCTTGCCCACCCGGGTCTGATAACAAAAGAAGAGGCTCAAGCTGCCTTATCGAACGGTATCGCACTTGAGATTACTTCGCGCGGGGGGCACAACCGAACAAATGGCCACGTTGCGCAGATCGCCCGCGAAAACGGGTGCCAGATCGTCGTGGATTCAGACGCTCATGCACCCCACGACATCCTGGACGAACGCGCGAAAAATATCGTTGCGAGAGGGGCCGGATTGAGCGAAGCGGAGTGCCGGCAGGCATTATCTTTAAATATCGACCAATTCTTCGGTTTCTGAAATTTCTATTTATACTTTCACGCAATATTTAAATACCGTGCTGTCGCACATATATAGATTACCGAATTATTTCAGCACCATTGTATCCATGAGGTTGTTGTGAAAGTTGTTGGACGGGCGATGAGCACCATTGGCGACCGGATGCTCATTATACAGTGTGACGCCGCCCAGCTCCCCCCACTCTACAGTGAGATAACCGACCGGAAGATGCAATCCGTCGGCAAGATTCTCGATCTCTTCGGGAATGTCAAGGCCCCCTATGCGGCAGTCCTCTGCAAGGGGAAATGCACTGTCCAGCCCAATGAAAAACTCTTCACAAAGTAATGGTCTCCCCACGGATACGCCGGTTCCATGCAGCAAAATCAGAGAACTCCAAGTAATCATCAGGTGATTGTGGATGCAGGAAATTGAAAAACTGAAAACCCTCCAGACTGAGCGGGAAGCGCTCAAATCGCGCACGAAACAGAAAGAGACTGAGAAGAAAGCTGAGAATCACACTGAGACGGTCTGTCCAGAGTGTGGCAGCCGCCAGCTCGTCCACGACTACGAGAGGGCAGAACTGGTATGCCAGAGCTGCGGGCTTGTCATCGATGACGATTTTATAGACCGCGGCCCCGAATGGCGTGCATTCGATCACGACCAGCGGATGAAGCGGTCGCGTGTCGGTGCACCGATGACCTTCACTATCCACGACAAGGGCCTCTCAACCATGATCGACTGGCGCAACCGGGACTCGTACGGCAGAGCGATCTCTTCCAAGAACAGGGCCCAGCTCTACCGTCTCCGCAAGTGGCAGCGCCGTATCCGCGTCAGCAATGCGACAGAACGGAATCTTGCCTTCGCACTCTCTGAACTGGACCGTATGGCATCCGCACTGGGTCTCCCGCGAAATGTTCGTGAGACCGCCGCTGTGGTCTACCGTGATGCAGTTGACAAGAACCTCATCCGCGGACGAAGCATTGAAGGTGTTGCGGCAGCTGCACTGTATGCGGCATGCCGCCAGTGCAGCGTGCCCCGTACCCTTGATGAGATCGCGGAAGTGTCCCGTGTCTCAAGGAAGGAGATCGGCAGGACCTACCGGTTCATCTCCCGTGAGCTCGGGTTGAAGCTCCTCCCGACATCCCCCATCGACTACGTGCCCCGGTTCTGCTCCGGTCTCACCCTCAAGGGTGAGGTCCAGAGCCGTGCCGTGGAGATCCTCCGTCAGGCAGGCGAGCGCGAACTTACCAGCGGCAGGGGTCCGACCGGTGTCGCGGCAGCAGCGATATACATCTCCTCCATCCTTGGCGGGGAGCGGCGCACACAGCGCGAAGTCGCCGAAGTTGCCGGCGTAACTGAGGTCACTATCCGGAACCGGTACAAGGAACTGGCAGAAAAACTGGATATCGAGATCATCCTCTGATCTCTTTTTTATCCGATCTCCTGCGGAAACCAACAACTATATTCCTGCGGATCGAAACCTATACACCACAGGAAGCGGGCTCGTAGATCAGGGGTAGATCGCTACGTTCGCAACGTAGAGGCCGCGGGTTCAAATCCCGCCGGGTCCATTTTTTCGGGTTTTTCATTCCCTTTTCCTGTTTTTCCCTGTATTGCCTGCAACGGGACAATCGGATTATTACCTGTTCACGCTCCCGGACTTATGTACTGCCATATTCCAGGACACACGGGTCCTGCGATACCATGACAAAATGGCTTTATCTCCAATAAGGATAACGTACCTATCTGCATTACTAACATACCGGAGTCCGGGGAATATCACATGGTACAAACACCCTCTGTACATGCCAGATTTATGGGAGTAATCCTTGCCCTGTTGATCATGGCAGTACCAGTAAGCGCCTATACGGTAGCGATATATGGCACCGGAGCCGGGTTCGATCCCGCGCTTCACACGGATTCGGTTGCCGTAGTCAGCCAGATCCCGGGATCACCCGGCTCCGGGCTTGATGCTGCCGTTGATACATTTATCCAGCCATCGGTTGATGTCATCATTCTTGGCGGGGATGCCACTTTTTCAGATGCCACTGCTGCAAAGATAGATGCCGCTGTAGCTTCCGGAAAGATACTTGTCGTTACATATCCCTGCAATCGTCTTTTTAATGCCAGCCTCCCTGCTTCAAACGATGGAACCGCGCCGGGGGGACAATATCTCGAAGTAGCAGATCCGGCAACAGAGGCTTCCGGAGAGATTTTCAGGAACCTGCCCACACGATATCCGGTCAAGGGTACCGCTCCCGATAAGGAAATGGCCCGTGCAAAGACCGGGGCTGACGTGCTGCTGAACGATGACACCGGAGCTCCGGCATTCCTCTCGTGGAAATATGGCAAAGGAGCCGTAATCGAGTGGGCTACGACACCAGTCCCTTCGTACCTGAACAGTACGGAGTCATATACCATAATAGACCGGACGCTGACCAGTCTGCTGCCGTCAGGGACACCGGCACCAGCAACAGTCTCTCCACTCATGTCGACCACAATAACACAATCGGCGAACATGAACCTCTCAACGGGTACCTCACCGACACTCTCAGGGACAAATTCCGTCGGGGATGTTGCGATATATTCATCACCAGCCGGTGCAAGCGTCCTGATCGATGGTATCTATTATGGGGTCACACCGGCCAACGTGACCGGCATCTCGCAGGGGAACCATATCCTTCGGCTTACCGAGAGCGGTTTCTATGATTACGAGGGTTCGATCTATATCGTTGCCGGCCAGACCGCACATGCATTCGGCACCCTCCCACCGCTCAGCCAGTACTCGTCAGCTCCGACTCAGGCCCCTGTCGAAGTGGTACCGGTTATTGTTACGGTGGCACCCACGGATACGCCGCAGGCAAAAGGGCTGCTGGAGAACTCAAGTGTCCTTGTAGCACTTATCGGGGTAATAACGGCCCTGATCGCATCCGGGGCCACCGTCTTTACCCATCTCTTCAAAAAGAAGGAATAAGATCGCGGTTCCCTGTCGGGAGCGGACGCCCTGACCAGTTGAAAACAATTAATCCAGTCGCCGGTTTCGATTAATCCTGATGCACGCGCAGGCATGGTATTTTCCGGAGATCAAAATGGACTATCGGTCCGTCGATCAGTAACAACTATAAGGAATCGGCTGAAAAATAGTATGCCGCAAGCATAGATAATGCGGGCTCGTAGATCAGGGGTAGATCGTCACGTTTGCAACGTGAAGGCCACGGGTTCAAATCCCGTCGAGTCCATTTCCTTATTTTCGTTCACTTTCACTTAAGACCGCCAGGCCTTGCCCGGTCCTTAAAACAGGAACCCCGCGAAGGGAGGCTTTTTAATTCCGCCGGGACCGGTGGGGGAACTCCCGGCAGGGCCGGGATCAGATACTATTAGATAATGTCTTACGGATAGTATCATTGAGGAACGTACGGGGGAGACCGGATGGATCTGTCTTCTGGTAAAACGGAAAATCTCACAGAGACCCTGGAGGGAGTCGCCGAATGGGTGCTCTTTCTGGGACCTGACGGGATCGTGGAATGGTCGAACCATGCATTCAATGAGTTTATGGGGGCACGTAAACCCGGCGATGATCCCTGGAATACCAGGCTGCTCTTTCCTGCAGATGCAGACGAGATGATGGAAGCCATCCATGCTGTGATCGAATCCGGTGAACTCCGTTCCGGTATTATCCAGTCTGTCCAGGGAAAGTCCGGGGAGAGAAAGATGATCCGGTTCACGGCTCTTCCCCGCAGGGAAGCTGAACGGGGCATCACAGGCGTATTTTTATGCGGGCTTGATATTACCGACACGATCGAGATGGAGCAGCTCAAAAAGTATGCTTACACCCAGATCGAGAAGAATATCGAGCAGTTTGCCATCCTGGGGGATCACCTGCGTAACCCGCTCACCGCAATCATCGGTTTGTGCGATCTGCTGGAAGACCGGGTAACGGCTGCTAAGATTCAGGCAAGGGCGATGGAGATCGACGCTCTTATCACCCGGATCGACCAGGGGTGGATCGATTCGGAAAAAGTCCGGACTATCATCAAAAAATATTACGATATTGGTGCCGCCGGCACCCATGAGCTGGTGGCCCGGGCAATCCATGAGGAATACAGGGAACAGCAGAAAAAGGCCGGTACAACTCCGGAGTCGAACCCCTCGATGCTGCCCTGGGATCAACTGCCCCACCGGCTTAAGGATTCGAATCTCCGTCAGGCCGGTGAGATCTGGAGGATGCTCCATATGATCGACTGCACGATAGGCCTGTCCATCAGCGGCAGGGAGCCGCTCTTTGTATTTACTGAGGATGAGACCGAATTCCTTGCCGAAAAGGAGCACGAGCAGTGGGTACAGGAAAGGGTGAAAAAAGGATGGGTTTATGGAACGGATCGCGATGACCAGCGGAAGATTCACGGATGCATTGTCCCATGGGCACAACTCTCAGAGGCGCAGCGCCAGAAGGACAAGAATGCCATCAGGGCCCTGCCGGCGATCCTTGCTAAGGTGTACCTGAAAATTATCCGTCTGGACAAGGGGAACAATAATAATCTTGCAGCCCACAATACCAAATCATAGCGGGGGCAGGAAATTCCCGATCCTGACCAATCCATGTCGGATGAGGCGTTGCGGAAAAATCCGGGCCATCACGATGTTTTCATCAGCTACGCCCAGCAGGACAAAACCATTGCCGATAAGGTCTGCGCAAAACTCGAATCCCGGAATATCCGGTGCTGGATTGCACCCCGTAATATTTCCCCCGGGAAAAGTTTCCCCGAGGCGATCATCGAAGGAATTGAAGACGGAAAAGTGGTCGTCCTCATCTTTTCTTCCCATGCAAACAATTCTCCCCATGTCACCAGGGAACTGACGAATGCGGTGAACAAGGGACGGATGATTATCCCGTTCCGGATTGAGGATGTAATTCCTTCCAAATCAATGGAGTACCTGATCGGTGTCCCGCACTGGCTCGATGCCATCACCCTTCCCGTGGAGGACCATATCGAGATCCTGGCAAATACGGTCGAATATATATTGTCGTCCGAGAATATGTCGGCGGCCAGCCAGGTTCAGACTTCATCGCCTCCCGAGGGAGAGTCGATAAAGGACCTTGTCGAGAATATTCTCAAGGGATCGAAGTACCTGGGCACATTCACGCTTCCCGAGCTCTTCAGATTTTCCGAGACCGGCAGCGCCAACGGGATCGCCATCGCAAAGGAGGGAGGCCAGGAATTATACCTCTCGTTTATCGACGGCGAAGCCGAGGGTGCGATCTATCTCGACGAGAAGGGGGAACTCTACGGAGACAAGGCGGTGATGATGATAACCGGCCACGAAAAATTTGTTCTTTGTGACGTAAAGCCGGATATTGTCGAGGCCGTTGTCAGGGGGTGCAGGATCTTCGAGAAGACACATCTGAGGAAGAGTATCACCTATGTTCTCCCCGAGATCGGCAAAAAAAGTTCCGGCATCGGCCACCTCCGGTTGATCATCCTCAGGGACAAGGAGCGGCAGAACGGCATCCGCGTCTCTATCCGCAGAGAGGGCAAGATTGTCGGCAGCGATGTCACAACAGAGGACGGCAGTGTCGGGTTCCGGGTGATGTATGGGGACTATGACTGCATAGTCCAGGACCGGAACAAGATGATCACCTCCTTCCATATCACATTCAATGAGGCAACCCCGGAAATTATCCTGGATCTCTGACTTCGCCGAATTCGGTTTTTTACAATTGGAGAGAAATCCTGTGATGATCTACCTGTCCGGTAGTTCGATGACACTTCAGCATCTTTCTTGAGATCCCTGCGCCATGTGTTTTTCACAACTCTCCGTCAGGCCCGTAGGAAAACTACTAATATCTCGCAGTCCCAGTTAGCATTTATAAGGAGTCCTCTGAGACGCCGAAACCCTGATCCTTTTATGCCTGTTGAACAGATTCGAAAAAACCCGGGTCATCACGATGTTTTCATCAGCTATGCCCAGCAGGACAAACCTATTGCCGACGCTGTCTGCGCAAAGCTTGAATCACGGAATATCCGCTGCTGGATTGCTCCCCGTGACATCTCCCCAGGGAAAAGTTTTCCCGAGGCGATAATCGAAGGTATTGAAGACGGAAAAGTGGTTGTCCTCATCTTCTCCTCCCATGCAAACAAATCGCCCCATGTCACCAGGGAACTGACGAATGCGGTGAACAAGGGCCGGATTATCATCCCGTTCCGGGTTGAGGATGTAGTTCCCTCCAAATCTATGGAGTACCTGATCGGTGTCCCGCACTGGCTCGATGCCGTCACCCCTCCCCTGGAGAAACACATCGAACGGCTTGTCGGAATCGTTGAGTGCCTCATAAACCCAGACAGGAAACCTGCGGAATGCCTGCAGGAGATACCGGTCGCGGAAAGCCCTCAGACGGTGGTATCCCAAGCACCGGGTTCTCCTGATCTGCCTCCCCTTTCCACGACGCCGGTACCCGGGCCCGTTCATACCGATCCCGGACCGGACCAGCGGACGAGACCATCTGATCACGTACCTGCGTTTCCTGTACACCGGAAAAAAGCACTCGTCATTACGGGAATCGTAATCGCAGGAGTTATTCTCCTTATTATGGGAATCCAGCTGGGCATATTCAATCCCGGATGGGGGACGAACGTGTCAGGATCAGTCAGTCACAACCAGTCGGGCCCTGTAGATTACCGGAGTTCTGATACCGCAGTGAATACTGTTGTACTCACAACAGAACCTACCCAGACGCTGGCGAGGGATACGGAACTCTACGTAGATGCATCCAAGGATGACAGCAATGCCATGGTGACCGTCCAGTTCAATGGAGGACCGGGGATGGATCTGGTGAAAGATAACCGGGTGATCCTGACAAGGTCTGACGGAACCGTTGCGGAGGATAAACTCAATTTCCACCAGCGGTTGTCGGAAGTCAGTCTGCAGGGTACACGCGGCACCGACCGGATCCAGGTGGAAATCACCCTCTATTCAGGGTCAACAAAAATGATTCTCGACAGGCTGCTACCGTACCGGGCATACCACTGAAAGAGACACCCTCCCATGGATCAATCGATCCAGTCGAGGAGCTGATGAGACTTCTCGTGCTCCTCGCGCCGGCCGATCTTCTGTTTCACTTTTTTCACCGCTTCTGTAGCGGGAGAGGGATACTGTTCAAACTGCCCATAATCCATGTAATCCCGGGAGATCCAGTCATCCCCGGCAGACCGGGATTCCTGCGGGGTTGCCGGAACCGGTGGTGTCGGGACCAACGGGGAATCCTGCATCTGCGACAATAACGGGCCCCCGGCAGGGGCGAGAGGGGCAGATTCCAGGATACGGGGTGCCGGGGACAGAATGGGGGGTGCCTCCGGGATCACCCGCGGAACCGGCTGAGGGTCTCCGGACCGGAAGATCAGGTAGTCCACAAAATCCTCCACCTCCTTCCTCTGTACCGGTGAAAGCCGTTCCAGTTTACTCTCGAGTGATTCCATAGCCGATGCCCGCGTACCAGTTGGTACAATGTCTCGTCTCAATAATATTTCAAATCCACGGGGTTGGACTCTTCAGGAAAGTCATTCCCACCGGTGCTGGTACCCCCGCCTGGCAAGCGGTTCCCCATCCACTGTGACGACGGGGTCCTTCACTACAGTACCGATCACCGTGGATTGAACACCTTCTACGGGGAATTTTTTGGGATCAATTGTATAGATCAATTCGTAATCCCCGCCCCCGAACAAGGCAAGTTCCCGGGCTTGTACCTGAGGGATCCCGGCCGGGAGCGGGAGGTTCCGCAAATCCAGGGAGAACCCGCACCCGTTCACGCTCATCAGATCGTAGAGCGATAACGCAATACCGTCGCTGTCATCCATCATCGCGCTCACTCCTGCCCGCCCGAGCAGCTGACCTTCCCGCACCCGGGGTTGTGGCTCAAAAAGGGCCTTCTCAAACTGGTGATACCCGTCAAGCCATGCCTGGGCCTGCCCGGGCGTACCGGTGATGCAGACAAAGTCCCCGGGCCTTGCCCCGGTTCTTCGGACAATGCGTTCCTTATCCACGAGCCCAAGCCCCGTGGTGACAATAGTCAGCTCATTGTGCCGGTCGATGTCGCCACCTACGATCGTGGCCTCATACTGTGTGCAGCAGTCCTTTGCGCCCTGCATTACACCTTCAAGGCTCTTCCAGTCATCGAGCCCGACAGCTATGAGCAGGTATTTCGGGGCCGCTCCCATGCTCGCGATATCCGAAAGGGTAACGGCAGCGCTCATCCAGCCGGCCTGCCAGTCGGTCATACCCGGGACGAAGTCCGTGGTCCGGTGGAGCATATCGGTAGTAATGACCATCATCTGGTCGCCGCAGGGAAAGACCGCGCAGTCATCCGCACAGTTCTCTTTCCCGACAATTCCCATCACGACCTGTAATAGCTCGCGATCATCCACCTTTCCGTACCTCCTTACCGCGTTCGCTCTTATACTCCTTGAATATGTGCTCGATCATCTCGGTCTTTTTCTCCCGCTCGACCTTCACCTGCTGATCATTCCAGCGGGCAAGGGCAGCATCAAGCGCCTCTTTCCCGCAGAGCCCCTGCCGGTTCCGGATCTGGACGCCGGTCTCTTTGCCGGAAATCATGGGGAGACCGGCCTCATGGAACGAGGGCAGCAGATGGGGATCGCCTCCCTGCAGCACAGCGTCTCCCACGATCACCGCAGTTACCCGGTGCTCGGCAAGCTCCTTGATCACGCTCCTGCCCCACCCATCAGTCCGGTTTACCCAAATGACATCGCCCTCGCCGACCCCCACGTCATCGGCTAGTTTCCGGACCGCCTCCTTAGTCAGGGTGTCCATCACCTTCACCGGAACAACATCTCCCTCAACGGACAACTCAGCGAACTTTTTGATACGGGCAAGACGTTTGGCAAGGTTCCGGTTATGCCGTTCCTCCTTATGGAGGTGTTTCTTCAGGCTCTGGATGATCGCGTCTTTCTTTACCACTTCCGTATCCTTTGCAAGTTCCGTGTCCCGTGAAATCTGCGCCTTGCGCAGCCGGGCAGAGAGCCGGTGGATCTCGTAATCCTTCCCTTTGACCTCCTCCTGGAGTTCTGCCACATAGCTGCGCAGGCGCTTCACCATCCCGTCAAGCACCCTCACCCGGTCATCGCGTTTTTCATCAACAGCAACAGGTGCAGCCGGGGTTACCGGCTCGGGTTCAGGCATCCGCATATCGCCGATAACCTGTTCAAGCGACTGCCCGCGGATCACCCTGGCCCGCACCTCGTCAAGATCGTGCCCCGGCGGGATGCGTTTCAGCAGGTTCTGGAACTTGTGCCGGTACTGGCGGTATGCATCAAGGGCAGCGGAGAGGGCATCCCGCTCGTGATCGTTCGCGTACGGGAACGGGGCGGTCAGTTCCATCTTGGTCTCCACGCTCGTGTCCTGGTTCGGGGTATATGCGATCGCCGAGAATGCCCGCCGGATCTTCTCCACCGTATAGGGCATCTCTTCCACATCGGAGGCGATGATCAGCGGTTTTCCCACCTTGCAGAGTTCCTCGATCACATCCGCATTGGTCATCTGGCGGGAACTCTGAATGTGAAGGAGGTTGCCATCGAGATCAAGTGCAGCAAACGCTGTTGTCGTCCCAGGGTCGATGCCGACGATCAGGTACCGGGGCTTGCCGGAGAGCGGCCGGAACCGGATCCGCTCAAGGCGTTTGCCGCTGATCCTGACCTGCACATCAGCCCCGCGGTAGGTAGAGACCGGTACCTGGGCCCGGGGGGCAAAGACCCGGAATAAGACCCGGCTGCACCCGCCGAACGCCCGGGTTTCCTTCTTCTCGTAGCGGAGCCCGGAGGCAACGAGCGCCTGCTCAATCTCCCGCCCTTTCAGCTGGACCGCCCCGTGCATCTTGCGTACGTACCGGTTCTGGCTCCAGCCACCCTTACCCGGCGAGCGGTGACGGCTGACCACGACCTCGCTCTCGTTCTCGAACGCGATAACCTCGGCACCGGCACCGAGAGAGGCGACCTGAGCGGTTGTCCGGGCCTCGGCAAAGGGATCGAACCGGTTGAAGCTGATATTGTACCGGGCGGCAACTTTCCCGAGCGTCTCTTTGCGTTCCCCGCCGGTCACCTGGACGAGCCGGGTCTGCGTGGGCAGGGCCTGCAGGAAGAAGAAGAGTTCATGCTGGTCTGCGGCGATCTCCTGGAGGCTGTCGACCGCAAGAATGTCCGGCTGCTCCGTTGTGAGCATGCGGAGAAGCCGGAACAGCGAGACTTCCGATTCACTCTCGATCCTGGAGCCCTCCATACGGACGAGGGCATACATCGGCCGCCGGGACCGGGACCGGACTGACCCTTTGATGATATCGATGCCAAAGACCTTCAGCCGGTCACGCATCGCACCGCTTCCTCACGGTCGGGGTTCATCTGGTACTTCCTCCTGAAAAATGCCAGGACATTATCGAGATCCCGCTCCAGGATCGTGGCAGCGTTCGGATGGGTAGTCTCGATCCACTGGGGCCAGTCGATGAGCACGCACTTCCCGTCCTCGACGAGGATATTATATTCAGAGAGATCGGAGTGGATGACCCCGGCCTGGTACGCGCCGCGGACATTGTCCAGGATCTCTTCAAGTACCTCTTCCGGGGACTCAAGAATACAGCGGTTGAGGATCCCACCGTTGATGAGGGACATGACTACGGTGTGCCGGTTCTGGGCAATGGGAAGCGGGACGCTGACTCCCTTGGGATGCAGGATCCTGAGGGCTTCGTACTCCCGCTCTGCTGACCGTCGAGAAGCGATGAGCCACGGGCAGTGCCCGGCATCCATGTACTCGCGGTTCACCCGGGCCGATGAGAAGGAGCGTCCCCCCACCCGGTGGAATTTAATTGCTACCGGCCCGAGTCCGAGGGCCTCATAAACTACCGATTCCTTCCCTTCCCCGATCATCGTTCCCAGAGCCGAGATCGTTCCCTTGTGAGTGAGAGTGGCAAGAGCGAGGGTATCGTATCCCCCGAATACCAGGGAATAGCCATCATAGGGAACCGGGTTGAACCGTACCATTCCCCATGCGATCAGCCGGGCCAAGCGGTAATTTAATTCAGATTCGGAGAGTTTTGTCGCGGTGATGAGCTGTTCGAGGGGGATCCACGAGTAGCGCTTCATCCCGCGTTCGAGAGCGAGCAGGATATCCTTCTCGTACTTATTCAGGGTGCGGATGTGCTCCGCCGCGACGGACATAATCGTTAGAGTGGTTATATGGCAGACTATAAAATCGCATCTTCCGTACCACAAACGGGCGTCTTTGAAGCCAGCACAACCTTAAACATCTTTCATAATCCAGAATAGCATTGATAAGGCGATGCAGTGCGACAGGTGCAGGAGCGACCCGGTCATATTCGAGCCCTATTCCGGGCGGAATCTCTGCCGGAATCATTTTATTGCCGATTTCGAGGCACGGGCAAAGCGGGCGATCCGGAAGCACCAGTGGATGCGGCCGGGGGATCACATTGCCGTTCCCCACACCGGTGACCGGTGCAGCAGTGCCCTGCTCTTCTTCCTGCAGGAACTCGCAGGCAGGCGCCGGGATGTGCGGATATCCGCTATTCCCGGGCATCAGGAAATAACGGCGGATTCCGATGATTCCTCGTATGAGGAGGCCCTTGCCCAGATCGGTGCTACCTGTTTGGCACGGGCAACCAGCCTCGATGAGACCGCAGTTTCTGTGCTCATCGGGGTCCTCCGGGGATTGCCCGGTTCGTCAGCCCTCGATCGGGGGAACAGGCACCGGGACGTGGGCGGGCCTCTGCCCCGCATCTACCCGTTTTCCGGGATACCGGCAGAAGAGATCGTCCTTTATGCACAGCTGCTGGGTGTGGGCAGTGACAGTTCCCCGGCCGTAGATTCCCGGGGAAAATTCCATGCCGAAATCAACGTATTCCTTGACGAGTACAGCTCGCGACATCCGGCAACAAAATACGCGGTAGCCAATCTCGGTCGCGGTCTGGCAGAATGCAACCTGCACATTGAAGGGGAAATTTTATGACACCGAAACGGGGACATGCCTGGCGGGCAATCCGCAACTCACCCGGAATCCAGATCTCGCTCTACTTCATGGCATTCGCCCTGCTCATCGGCCTCTATACGTACATCTTCCATGCATTCTACCCGGTACTTGAAGGCAAGCCCCTGGACTGGGTGAATGCCCTTTTATTCGTAGTGGAATCGATGACCACGGTCGGTTACGGTGACCTGCTGCCGTTCCACAATGACATGACCATGCTCCTTGCGATCCAGATCATGATCTCCGGAGTCATCATGATCTTCATCGTGGTCCCGCTCCTGCTTGCCCCGTTCCTGACCACGCTGCTCGCTCCGACACCCCCAAAGACCACGTCACATGTGCTCACCAATCATACCGTTGTTTTCGGATACGACGAACTCACCCGGTCAGTCATCGACAGCCTGACCATCTCTGATCATGACATTGTTATTATCGAGGAGGACAAGGTCACCGCCCTCGAGATCGCCACCCGGTACCGGCGGAGGGCCTATGTGATATGGGGGGATTACACGGATCCCGGTACCTGGCAGGCAGCCCATATCTCCTCGGCCGGCTTTGTCGTGATAAACATGGAAGAGCGGCAGACGGCGAATATTATCCTCGGGATCCGTAAGATGGCAAAGGGAAAGATCATCTCAGTCGTTGACAAGATCTCCTTTGAGCGGTACCTGCGATTTGCCGGGGCCGATTACGTGCTCTCACCCAAGAACTCCACGGGAAGGATCCTCGCCCGTCATGCAGTGCTTAACCCTGCCGGGGACACGGTGCAGGAGATCCCGGGGCTCGACCGGATCACGATCAACATCAATCATACGCCGGATAACGGTATCCGCCTGATCAATATTCCGGTAATTGCGGGCTGCATTGCCCAGGGGAAGAACCTGAGGGAGCTCCGGCTTTTCGACAAATACGGGATAATCGTCCTTTTCCTCTGGAAAGAGGGAACGTTCGTGGCCCATCCGGGCGAGGACGTGATTGTTGACGACACCACCTCCCTCTTCCTCTTCGGGAGAGCCGAGGCGATCGTTCAGGCAATCACTACGGAATTCTGTGCAGCGGGCCTGAAGGATACCCGGGCGGTGATCGCAGGGTATGGCGATGTCGGCAAGGCCGCATACCAGGAACTCCTGCTGTCGGGCGCCACCGCAACCGTGATCGATTCCGGGGCCTACGACCTGCAGGACCAGGTGGTGGGAAATGCAGAGGACGAGCAGGTGCTCAAGGACAGCCGTATCGGGACCGCCCAGTTCTGCATAGTGGCCCTCAATGACGATGATGTCAACATCTTCACCACGCTGATGGCACGGAACATCAACCCGAACATCCGGATCCTTGCCCGGGCGAATGAACCGGCATCAGTGGACAAACTCTACCGGGCCGGTGCGGATTATGTCGCCCTCCTGCCTATGATTGGCGGCCAGATCATCGGAAGGATCATCCTTTCCGACACCGTAACCATCCTCCTCGACCTGCCCAACGGAGATATCGTGGTCATGAAACAGATGACCAGGAATTACCCAAGGACGGTCAGGTGGTTCATGCAGAAGGCGTCGGGAATCCGTATCATCGGTATAGAGAGCGTGAGCAGGACTATTGTCGCACCGTTGCCGGAAGAAGTACTCCAGAGAGATGACACCGTCATCGCTGTCGGCAATACCGAACAGTTAAAAAAGTTTATCCGTCTACTTTAACCGGATACAACCATGGCAGAAGATCTCGGATGCAGCATGGGCCGGGTCGAACAGATGATCCGGTATGCCTACTGGAACACGGGGTGCAAAGGGATAGTGATCGGCCTGAGCGGGGGCATCGATTCGGCAGTGGCAGCCGCATTCTGCTGCCGGGCCGTCGGTCCCGACAAGGTGCTCGCCCTCTCCCTCCCGTCATCAGTCAGCAACCCTGCCGACATACGGGATGCGGCGGACCTGAGCAAAAAACTCGGTATGACCCATAAGGTTGTCAGGATCGACGCGATGCTTGAAAGCTTCAGGACAATACCGGAGTTCGTGGAGACCCCGTACCTTCTCGGCAACCTCATGGCCCGGATCCGGATGACCGTCCTGTATTATCATGCCAACCGCGATCACTGCATTGTCTGCGGCACATCGAACCGGAGCGAGTACATGCTCGGGTACTGCACCAAGTACGGTGACAATGCTGCCGATCTCCAGCCTATCCTCCACCTGTACAAGACGGATGTGTACAGAGTTGCCCGGGAACTCGGCATACCGGAGCCGATCATGATAAAGGCACCTTCCGCCGGGCTGTGGGAAGGGCAGAGCGACGAGAGAGAGATCGGACTCACCTATACCGAGATCGATTCCTCGCTCAGGGCCCTCGAGGGACACGCATGGAAGGCAGAAACCCCGACGCAAGAGAAGGTTCTTGCGCTGGTGAAAAAGAGCCTGCACAAGCGTGTGCCCGCCCCCACGGTCTTACCCTAATCTTTTAACAGGACCGAGAACACCGCAAGGTATTTTTCCGGCTCATTCAGGAAGGCAAGCGCATCGGCGTCGCCGATAAGGCTGTAAATGGGGCCTTTGCTGATCCGGTGATCCCCATACCCGGACTTCGGCCGGAGTTTCCGGACCGGAGGCAGGGCGGGGTACCGGGGATTCCTCCGGAGTTCCCCTGAACTGAGCTCGAAATATGCGGCACCGTGGCGGGATTCATACTCTCCGTACTCGCTCTCGAATGCGGTCGAAACGATGTTTGCCATGGCAAGGGTTTTATCCGGCGACGGGTTAATCGAGATATGACCGTACCCCGGCGGGATGATGACAATATCCCCGGCCTGTGCCGGGATCATCACTACGTCCGCGAGGTCCTTTGACTGGAGCAGGTAATGTGCCTCACCCTCGAGCACTTCGTAAATCTCCGGATACCCCACACCAGCCTTATTATCCGGGTGGTAGTGCCCTTTGGTTTTCACCCATTCGCCGCAGAGACTCCGGGACGGAATGACCGTGAGATCATAGCGCAGGTGATGGGCATGGAGCCAGCGCCAGTCCGGGTCGGATTTTGCCAGGTCCCGGTACATAAAATAGAGCGGATCGCCGCACGTACACGAAGGGTCGGCAAGGACAGGGCGCATCTCTTCCATTGTCCTGACAGCAGGGGGAGGAAGCTCCCCGTCCCATCCAAGCATCACTTCTTCTTTCTCATTACAAGTAAATAATACCCGGCGCCCGCCACAATCAGGACGATGACGATGATTGCCGGCAGCATCGACACGATCCCGCTTGCCGGTGGCGGCGCAACCACAAGGACAGGTACCTTGAACGTGTCGGAGATCTGGCTGTTATCCTGTGCATCGCGGTACCGTACTTCCGTGTCAAGGGAGTGGTTCCCGAAGGTTGCTCCGGAATCCGCCGTGATTTGGTACCGTGCCGTGGCCGTATCGCCGGGTCTGATGTCACCCAGGTAAGCCGTGTTATCGGAACTCGTGAATGGATCTACTGCCGAGAGTCCGGACTGGGCTTTATAAGCGGTAACTGCCCCGTCGTTCCGGTACCGGATAGTGATGGTATTACCGGAGCCGGGAGAGACGGAAGCCGGGTCTGACACAACAGTAAACACGATCTTGCCGGCGACCGGGACGCCGATTGTCTGACTCGCCGAGGTTACGGTATCCCCGTACCGGTCCTCGTAGGTAACAGCTACATCCGCAGGGTATGTCTGCGCTCCCGCATCACTGGAGATTGCAACCTTGTACCTGCAGGTGACTGGCTGGCCAAGGGGGAAATCCCCGATAAAAACGCTGCTGTCAACCGGGATGATCGGGCTCTTGCCGTTGCGCAGGAGGGAGACCGTTGCTTTCTTCCCATCATCAGTCCCGTTGTTGACAATGGTGAGATCGATGTACCCGCTCGTTCCCACGCTCAGGTTCTCCCCGGAGGAGTTGAGGATGTTGATTGTCACCTGAGGCTTGATCCTGATGGTAATGGGGATGGTCTGGTTCGCCTGCCGGTAATCGGACTGGAGATATTCGGATGCAGGCTGTTCAGATGAGGCCAGATAAATATAGGTGACCGTGAGCGGGATCTGGTATTCCCCGGCGGTCGCGTCCTGCGTGATCTTGACGGAGATTTTTGCGGGAACAACCCCCTGGCTCTGGATATCTCCGATATTCTGAGGATCGGACTTGACGATGATAGGGGCCTTGCCCGCCAGCAGGCCGACCTTCACCATCTTTGCCGTGGTCGGATTGTCTTCGCGATCGATGGTCCCGTCCCAGACGTATTTATTGGGATTTATACCGCTGTTTTGCACAAGGACCGTGATGGTCGCGTCCTGCCCCGGCGAGAATTCATTGGTGCCTGAGATCGATGCCGAGATCTGGGGAGTTCCTCCCAGGTAGGTAGTGACGCCCATGACCGGTACGGCGCACACCAGCGAGAGGAGAATGAAGATGACTGCTGTCCTGGGAAATTTCATTGAAGATCACGTGTTGTTATTGGTATAACAACATTTAATATTGCGGGATATAAAGGATGTTCAGATGCGAACGCCGCACGATTCTCATATCCGGCTCATAGAATCCCTTAAATCCCTTGGATTGACAAAATACGAGGCGCTCGTCTATATTGCCCTGCTCAGGGTAAAAAGCGCCACCGCTACGGAAATCCACGAATCCTCCGGTGTTCCGCGCGCATCGGTCTACCCGGTGGTCGGCCAGCTGCTCGACAAGGATCTCGTCTCAGTATCGGAATCCGTACCAAAACGCTTCGCTGCAGCACCCCCGAAGGAGGCGATTGCACGGCTTCTATCCCATATCGAACACGACGCGAAGTATGCGACCGATACGCTCTCGGCCATTCACCACAAACGGATTGCAGCCGGGGACACGGGTGAGGAGCTGATCTGGAACATCTATGGCATCGCGAGCATCCGTAAGAAACTGGTCGACCTCATTATCGGTGCAGGGAAAGAGATCCGGATCTTTGCACATCCGCAGATATTCTCAGAAGAGGTCCGTGAAGCCCTTGTTGCAGCCGCAAGACAGACAGACATCGAGATCATCACCCCGCAGTGGGACGGGAACTTGCCGGAAGGGATGCAGATTTACATCACACGGGTCCCGGAGATCCCGAGGGAACTCAGTGAGATCAAGGACCTGATGGCCGGAGGGGTCTGCATCATCGACCGCAACCGGGTGCTCGTTATTGTCGGATCAGGCAACGAGGATGCCGTGGCCCTCTTCTCGGAGTCTGAAGGGTTCGTCCGGTTCTTTATGCGGTATTACGGCCTGATCATCGACCGGGTAAAAAAGAGCGACTAGACTACCACAATGCCTTTTTAATATCCTAATAATTCCGGATCTCTTCCATCTCGGAGATCTCCATGAGCCCTTTCATTGCCTGGGTCTGCACCCAGCGGCCGCTCTCCCGGATCGCGGCCATTGGATTGGTCCCGCCAATCGCCGCAACAGCAATGAACTGCGGATCGACGGGGACACCCAGAAGGGGGACATTGGGCATGCCCACCTCGAGGATGCCGGAGTAGCTGCTGCTCGCAAGTTCGTCCAGCACGGATCCGACAAGAGGCTCGGCCTCCATGTGGAACTCCCGGACATTGGCAAGGAGGTTGCCGCTCCCGGTCCGCATCACGTTCATCACGGACGTGGTCTTCTGGGAGATGAGCACCTGCAGGGGATCGATCGTGGTATGCTCGTACAGGATGATGTGGGTGAACCGGATCGGGGTCCGGTTCTCGATCTCGACCACACCGCCACCGATCGGGTTGACGGGTATCCCCCGCCGGATCAGGAGCCCGTCGAAGGTGATGCTGCACATAGTGGCGATCGCCGTGCATCCATCAGGTACGACATAATCGGCGATCCTGTGCCCCGACGGGAAGAACCTGACGAGACCGCTGACGCTGACCCCGCTCCTGAAGGCGTCCTTTAAGATGGAGATGGCAAATTCCAGGTCCGCGTTTTTTATCAGGGACAGGTTATAGACAACGGTGCCCTTCCCCTCTCTCGGATCGAAGGTGACCTGCATGGCATAATCCTCGATCTTGTTGTTGACGAACTTCAGGGAGGGGTTCATTATCCTAATCTTCTGACAGCGCAATAGAAAAATTGTTCTATAAGACCATGGCAATTTATGTATGATGGAACAAGAAATGCGGGAAAAAGCCAAGAATGCGATGAGACTCATTCTTGAAGCGGCTCGTTTTGAGGTAGAAGAGGTGGACGAACCTCTCGACCTCTCGGCAGTACGTGACGGGGTGTGCCTTCTGGTACTCTGTTCCAACGACCGCAACCTGATCGGCCAGTTCGACAAGACGAATTACAGTCTCATGATCGATGATCACGAGATGAACTGCAAAAAGCTGCTCTTCACCCTTGAGAAGGATACAGCGACAGAGAACTGTATCCAGTGGGGCATTGATGAATTCGTCCGGTATACCGGCGAAGCAGTCCTCGCTGACGTCCTTGGCCGGGAGCTGGCTCTCGACCTGACGCCGACGAAGGCGAAGAAGGCCGCTGTAGCGGCAGCAGCTGCAGAGAAAGAAGAGCCCTCTGGTATCACCCTTCCCCATTTCCCGGTAAAACTGAGCGAACAGGCGGCAATCAGAGCCGGGGGGGTCCAGGGGACTGCCAAGCTCCGGTTCATGCCCTATTACCTCTTCCACTACCAGAGCTCGGGCGAGCAGGTCTACAAGGACCGCCGCATCCCGTTCGATGCCGATGGCTGGGGGGCCATCAATGCAATCAACGGGATCAAGATCGATCTCGACGGGAAGCTCGTGGAAGAGTCCGAGATCCCCGGTGGTGCGGAAGTACTCGACACTCACATCCGGAAGGATGAGGCCACTGAACGCATCATCACCGAGCTGATCGACCGGCTCACCCAGAAGGTCAGGATCAAGCAGGAGAAGGGGGATGCGATCTTCTACGAAGAGAAGGTCCTCAAACCCGACCGGAAGAATATCACCATCGATACGAAGCAGGTCTATATTCCCGTATGGCAGATCCGTGGCAAGAAGATCGTGGAAGTGAACGCATTCACCGGTGAACTGCTCTCAGAACCGATGGATGAGGGCGTCGAAGTCTTTTAAGACGGATGATGATTCATTCTCCAGAACCAGCAGGCGGGGAAGAATCCCCCTGCCTTTTTTTCTCCGGTTCGCTACTGCTGCTGACGCCTGCTGACCCGGACCAGGCAGCCCGGGGAACGGGATGTCCATGATCGTCATACTCGGGGGAGGCCCGGCCGGCCGTATCGCATCCCTCCGGCTTGCTTCTGCAGGCAGAGAGGTCCGGCTGATCGAGCGGGGCGGTGTCAGTGAGGGTATCGGTGGCCAGTGCCTCCACTCCGGTTGCATGCCGGTATGTGCCCTGAACGACGTGGCACGGTTCCTTGATATGGCCAAGAGGTTCGAGGGGCTTGGGCTTACCGGGCCTGCCCCGTCCCCCGATTTTCCCCGGATACTCAGGGAGATGCAGGCGATTCAGGCAAAGATCGCTGCAATCCTCGACCATGAAACCCGCAGTGCCGGTGTGGAGATCATCTATGGGAAACTGGGTCGGCTGGAAGGAAAGACCATCTGGCTCGATGAAGAGCGGATTGTGCCGGATGCTGTAATCATTGCAACCGGTTCACGATCAAATATTCCCCCGGTATCCGGTATCACCATGCCCGGGGTCATCATCCCGCGAACCCTCGGACAGATGATGGCGCTGCCGGAGCATATCGTCATCCTTGGCGGGGCGGTCATGGCCGCCGAGTATGCCTACATATTCTCCCGGTTCGGGAGCCGGGTAACCGTTATTTCCCGCAGCACATTCCTGAAGACCGTCGACCCGACGATCAGGGCCGAAGCAATCCGGGAGCTCTCCGGAGTAACCATCCTGGAGCACGCGGATCTCCGGGCGATCACCGGTGATGGGCGGGTCGGGGGGGTCATCGTAAAGGCCGGAGATTCCGCCCGGGAGATCGGCTGCGATGCAGTCTTTGTGGCCGCAGGTCTTGTCCCCCGGTCTGACATGATCAGCGGTATCAATAAAGGCCCGTCGGGGGAAGTGATCGTCAACAAGTACATGGAGACGAGCGTACCCGGTGTCTATGCCGGGGGCGACGTAACAGGGCCGCCGTACCTGACACCCGTGGCCCGCCACCAGGGGATCGTGGCCGCCGACAATATACTCGGAAAACGGCACTCTTTTGACATTGCCGCGATCCCCCAGGCAATCTATCTTGAAAACGAGCTGGCCTTTGCCCTGGATGGGAGCGGTACAGCAAAGCCGCTCTCCATCCCGGGACCCGCGGGGCCGGATACTTTCTGGTCGGTGCCCTCCTCACGGACCGGCCTTGCGAAGATTCTTGTGGAGGCCGACGGCTCGATCAGCGGGATCGTCTCGGCCTCGCCAGGCGGGGGCCTGATCGCCGGCTACATGGCATTCCTGATGAAGCACCATTTCTCTGTCCATGATTTCGAGGAGTTCATTGAGGTCCACCCCACCACGGACGGGGTATACGGACTTGCGAAATATGCCTCGGAACTCCTGAGGAAAAAGAGCGGTTCGTAAAAAAAATAATGAACCGGCCCGGGCACCGGTTCCCGGCTTCCTGCCATTGCTCTTACTCACCAGGGCCTTCCGACGCAAATGCTGAAGGTATTATTACATCCGGACACTCATTATTACGATACATACTCCCCAGCCCCCGGGTGTTTTTCACATGACCAGTCCCACCGAGAATACCGCATTCGACCAGACACGGCTCGACAAGATCCATGCACTCAGAGGAAAAGGCCTCTCCATCTTCCCGCCCACCTTCGACCGCCAGGTGACGGTGCAGGATATCAGGACAAAATACGCGGAGATCGCGCACGACAAGAGTGCGGAGAGTGTCTCGACCGCGGGGAGGATCTACATTGTCCGGAACCATGGCAAGACCGTCTTTGCCGACATCGGGGACGAGACCGGCAAGATCCAGCTCTACATCAGGAAGAACGATCTCGGGGACGAACAGTTCGAGCTCTTCAACCAGTTCATCGAGCGGGGGGACATCATCGGGGTGACCGGCCACGTGTTCAGGACGAAACTCGGGGAGATCACGATATGGGTGGACACCTTTACTCTTCTCTGCAAGGCTGTCTGCTCCCTGCCGGAGAAGTTCCACGGCCTCACCGACGTCGAGAAGCGCTACCGGCAGCGGTACGTGGACCTGATTGTCAACGAGGAGAGCAGGCAGACCTTCCGGAACCGGAGCCGGATCGTCTCCCTCATCCGCCGATATCTCGATGATCACGGGTTCCTCGAGTTCGAGACCCCGATCCTCCAGCCGGTCTATGGAGGGGCAAACGCTCGTCCGTTCACCTCCTACCACAACTTCCTCGACCAGAAACTCTTCCTCCGGATTGCCCCCGAGCTCTACCTGAAGCGGCTCGTGGTGGGAGGCTTCGAGAAGGTCTTCGAGATCGCCCGGAACTTCCGGAACGAGGCGGTTGATGCAGACCACAACCCGGAGTTCTCGATGGTGGAGATCTACTGGGCATACCGGGACTTCAGCGACATGATGGCCCTGACCGAGGACATCGTCTGTTCCATCATCAACGAGGTCCATGGGAAGTACGAGCTCCCCTACGGTGAGATCACCCTCAACTTCGCGAAGCCCTGGAAGAAGCTCTCCATGGAAGATTCCGTGAAGGAGATCGGCGGCGTAGATATCTTCTCCCACAGCGTGGAGGAACTCAGGAAGCTTGCCCGGGAGCACAAGATCGAGGGATGGGAGAAGGCACAGTCCCAGCGTGAGTTCCTGATCGTCTTCTTCGAGGGACTCGTGGAGGAGAAACTGATCCAGCCGACCTTCATCTTCGATTACCCGGTCGAGAACTCTCCGCTCGCAAAACGCCACCGCTCGAAGGAGGGCTTCACCGAGCGGTTCGAGTTCTTCATCAACGGCATGGAAGTGGGCAACGGGTTCTCGGAGCTGAACGACCCGGTGGACCAGAAGGAACGGTTCGAGGCCCAGGACGAGAAGCGGCGGATGGGCGATGTGGAAGCACAGATGATCGATTACGATTTCATCAACGCCCTCGGGTACGGCATGCCCCCGACCGGCGGGGTCGGGATCGGTATCGACCGGCTCGTGATGCTCCTCACGAACAACAACTCCATCAAGGAAGTGATCCTCTTCCCCTCGATGAAGACCCTGAAAGCGGGCGAGGAAGAGGCAGCAGAAGAGAAGCCTGCACCGGACGCAGCCCCCTAATACCTTTTTTCCCGGTCCGCGTGCTGGTTCGCGTAACACCTGATCACGCACGTTAGGAGCTCCTTCATGTTCTTCCGATCGATCCCTGACCCCCCCTTCCTCCGGAGGTAAAATCGCATTGACCCCCCACCCCCCCAGGCAGGGGGGGTCTCCGGCATACCCCTCCCCCCGGGTGTGCCCGGGAGACCCCCCCTACTCATTTCCGGTAATCCCGCAAAGCTGACCGAATCGTCGGCGACTCCATGCGAAATCGCGGCCATTCACCTGCCCGAAATCCTGCGTTACGCATATATGAGAAGGGGGGTCCCCGGGTGACCCCCCCACCAAAAAAACCGGAGGGGTGGGGTGCCCCCCTTCTCAGCACAATGACTCTCAGGGAGCTCTACCCAAACCCGATCCGGTGCACAACCGGTTTCCGGAATATTGTAAGAATGGAAAAAGGGATTATTTGTTGATAATAAGCCGCTGTCCGTTCCTCATAAGGTGGACATCGTTATCCAGCGTATACCCGAGATCGCCCGTAAACTCCGCATAGGCAGCAGTCATCTTCATATCCGCATGGGCCGGGATGATGTGCTGCGGCTGGAGCAGCTGGAGGAACTCGTAATGGTCCTCGCGGTAAGCATGGCCGCTCACATGCAGATCCTCGAAGATCCGGGCCCCTGCCTTCTTGAGGTGCTGCTCCACCACGTACCGCTGCCCGAAATTCATCGGGTTCGGGATCACGTTGGCCGAGAAGAGCACCTTGTCACCCTTGGCCAGCTGATACGGGGTATCGCCAAGAGCAAGACGCGTGAGGATCGACCCCGGTTCGCCCTGGTGACCGGTGACAATCGGCAGGAACTTCTCCTTTCCTTCCTTCATCATCCTTCGCATAACCCGGTCGACAGTCCTCCGGTTGCCGAAGACACTCGCCGTCTCAGGAAACGAGACATATTTCATCTGCTCTGCGGTAACGGAATATTTCTCCATGGAGCGCCCGAGAAATACCGGTTTCCTGCCGATCTCGTGGGCGCACTCCGCAATGGTCTTCACCCGGGAGATATGTGACGAGAACGTAGATACGAGGATGGCATGCTTGTCGTCTTCGAAACTGGTGATGACGTCCCGCACGAGATCACGGGCGATCCGCTCGCTCGGGCAACGTCCTGAGCGGTGGATATACGTACTCTCGACAATCAGGGCGAGCACTCCTTCCTGGCCAAGTTGCCGGAACCGGGCGAAGTCCGGAGGCTGGCCAATGACCGGTGTCCGGTCCAGCTTGAAGTCACAGGCATAGACTATCGCACCGTGGGGGGTGTGAAGCACCGGGGTCACCGTATCAATGATCGAGTGCTGTGTGTGGACAAACTCAAGGATCAGGTTGGGGGAAAGCGTGTACCGCTGCCCGGCCTTGAGTGCGAAGAGTTTGTTGTTGGACGCGAATTTCTTCTCGCCCCCGATCTGCTGGCGGATCAGTTCGGTTGCATACGGGGTAGCGATGATGGGCGCCTTGTAACGGTGCGCAAGTTTCGGGATGGCACCGATATGGTCAAGATGTCCGTGCGAGCAGACGATGGCCTTCACGGTGCCTTCGACATTCTGCAGTACGGTATCGTCCGGAATCGCCTTGATCCTGATGAGATCAAGGGAATGCATCTCGTCGACCTCCGCATCCTCGTGGATCATCAGCTGGTCCAGGCGGAGCCCCATGTCAAAAATGACAATTTCCTTTCCGCAGCGGACAGCGGTCATGTTCCGCCCAACTTCGTCGTATCCGCCCACGGCTATAATCTCTATTTCCATTGTTGTATCTCCTGATCTTTTTGTCTGACTATGTATGTCCGGGAAAAAATTCCCGGTTCGTATGGTATCGCACGATCTGCCCCTGGATCCGTCCGATCACCGGAGTAACTGGCAGCGTAAACAGTGGGGGACTCTTCAATTGCCCCCGTCATAATACGGCCCGTAACGTTATCTCTCGCTCATCCCCGTAATGCGAATCCCGTTGGGGGATGCATCCGGCGACATCATTCCGGATGTGCACGGAGAGAATCATCCTCTCCCCGCGGTCCCTGATCCGGGCAGTTCACACGTGTTTCCGTCCATTCCACCAGCGACATCGGCACCTGTCGGGTTGCCGAAGGAGTGACCGGAAGCGGCTTACCTTGGGTTCTCCGCACCATTATCATCCCTCTGCCACTCCCCGGTACACCGGTGGCAGGCCCTGCACGATCTCGATCAGTCCGCAGAACTGCATAAGTCGATTGGCCAGTTGGCCCAGGGCCCTGAGCGGGCCATCACCACGAGACCGTGGATCATCGTGACCTGTACAGGTAACGGTATATTCTCCCGTTGCTCTCTCATCTGCAGGCCTGCCGCCTGTAGTCCGCATTATTCCTGCTCAAGGGTATTGTGCAGGCTGTTCCGGAACAACGATGCTATCCGGAATCGTGTTTATTCTTAATGGTGATACAAATACATCAAACTTTGTCTTCTGTCATGGCACACAGCCAAAAAAACAGAATCTGCCTCCGGGGATCGCCCGGGGCGATATGGTGGATGTACCGGTGATTCGGTTGGAACAGGGAACCGACGTAAAAAACAAAAGAATTATCCACCCGCGAATCCTTTTTTCCTACCATAATGAACATAATTACGCTTCTTACCGCCTTCGTGCCATGGATCGCATTCACCCTTGTCGCAGAAGCTCCCCTGGGAAATCCCCTGATGGCTCTGACCCTTGCCTTTATTATCGGTATTGTGCTCACCGTTCTGACAAGTTACCGGCAACTGCTCAAGGGGTATATCCTGTCCGTTATCACGATCGTGTTCTTTGTCGTATTCTTCATCCTGATCATTGGATTAAAACAGTACTGGCTTGCGAACTACATTTCGGTACTCTCGATGCTGATCCTTACTATCGTCTGCTGGGCGACGATGCTGTTCCATTTTCCTTTCACCCTCCAGTATTCACGGGAAGGCGTGGAGCCCGAGCGTGCCAGCAGCGCCCCGTTCATGCGGGTAAATTATATCATCACCGCGGCATGGGGAATTGCATTCACGCTCGGCTTTGCGATTGACGCTTTCCTGCTGCTCCGGCCTGAACCGGGTCTTATGTTCTGGGACAACCTGAAATGGGTCTTCATGGTGATCGCTATCGTCTTTACCGTGAGGTATCCGGATTACGTCCATAAGCAGAGGGCATTGCAGGTAATTTCTGAGATGAAATCGAGAGAATAAAAAAATGGGTATCGTCTCAATCTCATAACTTTTTTATTGATTACCCGAACACCTCGTAAACAACCAGACATGCACGGATGCCTTCGGGTACTCTGATCAGTAGTCACCCCTTGGAGCGATAACCTGATTTTTTTTTCACAGTCAACAATGTATTATCAGGGAATGAAATCCCGATCGTATTCCTACCGGCACAGCGGTCGCCGGAGTACTGATTTCCCCGATACCGGGGAGTTCATTATTATTTGTGATACGGCTCTCCGTGGTTGATCCGCTGGGCACGGTAGATCTGCTCCAGCAGGAGAAAACGGGCGATCGGGTGAGTGAAGGTCATCCGGGAGAGCGAGAGACGCTGGTCGGAGCGGGCGAGAACCACGGGTGCAAAACCGAGATCTCCGCCGATCAGGAAGCAGATATGGCTTTTGCCTGCCAGTTCCCATTCCCGGAATGCTGTCGCAAACTCCTCGCTGGACCGGTGGGTTCCCTGAAGATCAAGAGCAACAATCAATGAACCTGCAGGAACGGCAGAAAGAATACGCTCCCCTTCCTTCTCCATTGCACGGGCCCCGGTTGATTCCGTGGCAGATACCAGCCGTTTTTCCTCAGGGATCTCAATAACATGCAGCTTCAGGTAAGGACGGAGGCGCTTTTCGTACTCCGCGATTGCCTCCTGCAGGAATTTTTCTTTGATCTTCCCGACAGCAATTAGGGTGATCTGCATACCCTCTCCTCATACATAGTGCCGCTGAAATGCCATAACCGGTATTAGCGTGATAAAAAGAGCGGGGGTGGAAGTATGTTACCTATGGATTACTCTTGCGTTCCTTAGGATCGATTTTCTGGTGAGATAATACATCCAGGAGCACTTCTTTCATCATGTTTCTCATGAGTTCCCGCCCCTCCTCCGATGACATGTAGTCCTTGAACAGTTCCCTGAACTGTCCCATATCGTGGTGATTATCAACGAAGCCTAATAAAGCTTGTGTGATACAATCAGAGACCGTAGAGAACTTCTTTTCCTCATACACGAGTTTATTGACCTTTTCATAGATATTTGGGGGCATTTTGTAGGATATAGCCACACGCTCCCCACGGCTCCCGGGTCCCTTTTCTGCCATTCCTCCAAGAATTGGGCAAAATACTATAAATAGGCTGTTAATCGCACGTAATATTCCTTAAGTAATTCATACGCATCATTTGTATTCCTTATAGCATACTTATGGAGTACTTTTTATAGCGCGGTCTCCCATAGGAGTTTGTCGTGAGGTGAACGTATGGATGAGATATTCCTGTTACTTCTTGCCATAGTCGGTGTTTTTGCTATCGGATGCAGTGTCGGCCTCCTCGGACTCGGGACTATGATCGATCGCTATCCTGTAGGAGACGAATCGAAACGCGAGCGAAGCCTGGCAAGTCCGGTGGAGTCCACCCGGATCGCCGTTTTCCTCTTCTGGCTGCTCTTCGTAATTGGTGTCTGGGGAATACTCACGGAGACCCGGTTCGGCCTGATCCTCGGCATCACCACGCTCTTTGCCATCTGCCTGTTCATGTTCACTGCACTCGCATTCTCCTTTGCGGTACTCAGCACCATGCGGCGGAAGAAGAACAAGAATGAAGTGCCGGTGCTCCAGGTAGGTACGCAGGATGAAGTGATTGCGATCACGCAATCTGGCGGGCAGCCATCCATAGTGTCCCGGAAGCGGTACGAAACACCCGTATCTGCCATCGTGCTTGGTGCGATGCTGAAAAAAGACTAAAAATTTATCCGAAGATCTTTTTTGACTGCTCGAGGGCATCGATTGCGGGCAGTTTCTTGCCGGTCAGGAATTCAATGCAGGCTCCGCCACCGGTCGAGATATGAGTGAAGTCATGCTCTATCCCAAGCTTCTCGATAACGGCTGCGGTATGGCCGCCACCGACTACCGAGAACTCCACCTTCGACGCGGCCTTGAGGAGTTCGTAGGTGCCGGTGGCAAAGTCGGCGTCCTCGAAGACACCGGCCGGACCGTTGAAGACTACAGTGCCGGCCTTCCTGATCGCCTGGACAAGGGTGGCTACGGCATCCATACCGAGATCGAGAACCGGGGCATCGTCAGGGATATTGTCTACGGCATATTCCACGCGATGGTTATCCTGACGGACTGCAACCGATTCCGGCATCACGACACGGTCACGATACCGTGCAAGGATCTCCTTTGCTTTCTGGATCTCAGGCTCATACTTGAGCTGGGAAATCAGCTGCAGGGAGGGCTTTCCGATACGGTATCCCGCAGCGACCAGAAAGACATTGGCGACAACCCCTATTACGATAACCTGGTCTGCAATCCCGTTGTCCAGTACGTGCCTGGCAACATCGATGGAATCGTCCACTTTGGTGCCGCCAAGCACCATGCAGACAGGACGGGGAGCACCGGAGAAGACCCGCGAGAGGTGGGAGACCTCCTTTTCCATGAGGAGACCGCCTGCCGAACGCATGACCATCGGGAGACCGACGACCGTTGGCTGGGAACGGTGGGCGGTACCGAACGCGTCGTTGACAAACACATCCCCCATCGAGGAGAGTTTCTTCACCAGGTGCGTTTTTTTGGCTTCTTCCGGTTTTAACGTCAGGTTCTCTTCGGCATTGAACCGGACGTTCTCGAGCATGATCACCTCGCCCGGCTTCATGGCTTTTACCGCCTGGCGGGCATGGCTCCCGAATATACTATCGACGTAGAGGACCGGTTTCCCGAGGAGCTGCTCCAGCTTCTCTGCATGGGCTTCGAGGGTGGTAAAATCCTTCTTTCCCGGGCGGCTCTGGTGGGTGACGATCACCACCCTGCTCTTCTCAAGCGCGTGAATGGTTGGCAGATGTTCACGGAAACGCTTGTCATCGAGAATAAGGTTCGAGGTGGGATCGATAGGAGAATTGAGATCAAGCCGGAGGAGGACCGTCTTTCCCTCGGCTCCCAGGTCCCTGATGGTTCCAATCGGCATCCATACCACCAAAAATGGTTATGCGGTATTCCGGGATTTTATCTTCTTCATCCGGAACAGTTCTTCCCTTTCCATCTCGTCAAGACGCATCTTGATGAAATCCCGGGCTTCCGTGAGCTCAGGGATGACCTTGAACTCGAGCGCATTGACACGACGCTTGGTCTTCTCGATTTCGTCGAGGAGCCTCTTCATTGTAGTCTCGATCTCCGCACTCTCGATTATCGCCTCAACCAGCTCCTCGAACGAGGACGCGGTCTCATCGATTACCGTGGATGTGCCGAGCACGCCGTAACCGCGATCGGCGAGAGTCTTTCTCACCTTTGAGGACTCGATCTGGGGCACGATGACCCCCATAATGTTCTTGCTCTTAAGGGTGATCTGCGGGACCTCCTTGACAGAGAATGCCGCGGATTTCACCCCGATTGTCCCCTCGACGGTGTTTGCAATAGCCATCATCTCAACGGCGTGAGCATATTTCCGGAGAAGGTCTCCCCGGGTGTCCTTTGCATCGGCAAGCACCTTGAAGAATTCCATGATCAGTCCATCGCGCTTCATCTTGAGGATCTTATAGCCACGCTGGGAGAGCTGGATCTTCCGTTTGAGGTTGATCAGTTCCGAACGGGTTGGCTTGATATCGCGCAGCGCCATGGACTTCTTACTCCTTCTTTGCGCCAGTGCGGAATTTCGGGTGGTACTTGTGGATCAGGTCGCGGTCGATACGGGTCAGCTGCTCAACCGGGAGGGTGGCGAGGAGGTCCCATCCGAGGTTTAAGGTGTCTTCGATGGTCCGGTCTTCATCGTATCCCTGGCGAACAAACCGGTTCTCGAAGAGATCGGCGAACTCGAGGAGCAGCCGGTCACGCTCGGAAAGCGCATCCTTACCGACGATTGCCACGAGGCCGCGGAGATCGTTGCCTTCCGCATACCCGGCATACATCTGGTCGGAGACCTTCTTGTGGTCCTCACGGGTGTGCCCCTTGCCGATACCGAGGTTCATTAACCGGGAGAGCGAGGGAAGCACGTTGATGGGCGGGTAGATGCCCTTGCGGTGCAGTTCACGGTTGACCACGATCTGGCCTTCGGTGATGTAACCGGTCAGGTCTGCGATCGGGTGGGTGATATCATCACCGGGCATGGTCAGGATCGGGATCTGGGTGACAGAGCCCTTCTGGCCCTTGATCATACCGGCACGCTCGTAGAGGTTGGCGAGATCCGTGTACATGTATCCCGGGTAGCCACGGCGACCGGGCACTTCCTCACGGGCGGCACCGATCTGACGGAGCGCTTCACAATAGTTGGTCATATCCGTCAGGATGACAAGCACGTGCATACCGAGCTCGAAGGCAAGGTATTCGGCAGTGGTAAGGGCGAGACGGGGCGTGATGATACGCTCAACCGCCGGGTCATCCGCAAGGTTGAGGAAGACGACCGCCCGTTCCAGTGCACCGGTCCGCTCGAAGTCCTGCATGAAGTAGTTCGCTTCTTCCTTGGTGATACCCATGGCAGCGAAGACTACCGCGAAGTTCTCGGTCGAGCCGGGCACTTTTGCCTGCCGTGCGATCTGCAGCGCAACATTGTTGTGCGGAAGACCTGCACCCGAGAAGATCGGGAGCTTCTGGCCACGGACAAGAGTGTTGGTCCCGTCGATCGTGGAGATACCGGTCTGGATGAAATCCGCAGGCATTCCCCGTGCATACGGGTTGATGGCTGCGCCGTTGATGTCCAGGCGCTTCTCCGGAACAATCTCCGGGCCGCCATCGATGGGCTTGCCGCCACCGGACAGGATACGCCCGAGCATATCCCTGCCCACGGGCATCTTGATTGTCTCGCCCGTGAACCGGACACCGCTGTCTCTTCCGATACCGGCTGTGGTCTCGAAGATCTGGACAACCACGAGTTCGTCGCTCGTGTCAAGCACCTGGCCACGCTTGGTGGTGCCGTCGGAAAGGACTATGTTCACGAGTTCTCCATAGGCAATCGGCTCGGTCTTTTCGACAAAGACAAGCGGCCCGGCAATCTTGCTAATCGTCCTGTATTCCTTCATGCTGCCGACCTCAGTGTGTTGAACTCATCGTCCATCTGTTTCATGATCTTCGCGAGTTCCGGCTTATAGTCCTTGATGAACTTGATCTGAGCCAGCTCGTTTTTGGCCTGGACCGAGTTGACCTGGGCCGGGCTGACGCCGGCAATCTGCGCTGCATATGCCAGCTCTGCGAATGTCTTGATCGCCTTCATCATGTCGTACTGTTTCTTCATGTCACAGAACGTGTCGACCGAGTCATACGCGTTCTGCTGGAGGAAGATCTCACGGATCATACGGGCGACCTCGATCGTAACCTGCTCGGATTCGGGCAGGGCATCGGAACCGACGAGCTGTACGATCTCCTGGAGTTCTGCCTCTTTCTGGAGGACTTCCATGGCCCATGACCGGATCTTGTTCCACTCAGGGGAAACTTCCTTGTCATAGTAATCGTGAAGGGCTTCGAGATACAGGGAATAGGAGTTCAGCCAGTTGATGGCAGGGAAGTGCCTGCGCTGGGAGAGCTTCGCATCCAGTGCCCAAAAGACCTTGACGATACGCAGGGTGTTCTGGGTGACCGGTTCGGAGAAATCTCCGCCCGGCGGCGAGACTGCCCCGATAACCGAGACCGAACCGCGGGCGCCGTTGAGGGTTATGACAAGGCCGGCACGCTCGTAGAACTCCGAGAGCCGGGCTGCAAGGTATGCCGGGTATCCTTCTTCACCGGGCATCTCTTCGAGACGGCTGGAGATCTCACGCATGGCTTCTGCCCAGCGGGAGGTCGAGTCTGCCATCAGGGAGACGTCATAGCCCATGTCACGGAAGTATTCCGCGATGGTGATACCCGTGTATACCGATGCTTCACGGGCGGCCACCGGCATGTTGGACGTGTTTGCAATGAGCACAGTCCTTTCCATCAGGGGCTTGCCGCTCTTCGGGTCTTCGAGGTGCGGGAACTCCGTGAGCACTTCCGTCATCTCGTTGCCGCGTTCTCCGCAGCCAATGTAGACCACGATCTCTGCATCAGACCACTTTGCCAGCTGCTGCTGGGTGACCGTCTTGCCGCTCCCGAACGGGCCGGGAATTGCGGCGGTCCCGCCTTTTGCGATCGGGAAGAGGCCGTCGAGGATACGCTGACCGGTGATCAGCGGGATCGTCGGGTTCATTTTCTCTTTCACGGGGCGGGGGACACGGACCGGCCAGCGCTGGATCATCGGGTACTCGCGACCATCGTCGAGGATACAGATAATCTCATCAACGGTGAAATCCCCGCTCTTGATCGTCTTGACCGTCCCCGGTTTTACATTCGGGGGCAGCATGACCTTGTGGACGATGTTGGTCTCCTGCACTTCGCCGAGAATCGCACCCGGCTCGACCTTGTCGCCCGCTTTAACGAGGGGCTTGAAGGTCCACTTCTTCTCATGGGAAAGACCGGGTGCCGAGACACCACGTTCGATGAAGTTTCCCATCTTGTCGACGAGCACCGCGAGCGGGCGCTGGATACCATCGTAAATACTGGTCAGCAGGCCCGGCCCGAGTTCAACTGCAAGGGAGAGCCCGGTATTCGAGACCGGTTCGCCGGGCCGGATACCCGAGGTATCCTCGTACACCTGGATAATGATGTTATTACCCTGGATTTTGATGACTTCTCCCATCAGCTCTTCTTTACCGACCTTCACCACGTCGTACATGTGGGCGTCAAGATTGACTGCCGTTACGACAGGCCCGGCGATTCTTTTCAGAACCCCGTGTTTCTGTTCTTTTGCTTGTTTGTCCTTTACTTCCACAGATCAACACCCACCGATCTCTTGATTCTCTCTCTCATGGACAGGCCGCCTTTCTCCTCGCCGCCGATGGCAATTACGGTCGGCTTCACGGAGTTATCCAGTGTGGCGCGGAGCCTGCGGGGGATCTTTTCCATATCACTGCTGTTGAGGACGAGAATCCCTACCTCGCCATCCTGCAGCACACGGGTGATGTGCTCGTTGAGTTTCTCATCGCTTTCGGCTGCATACGTCTTGCGGATGCCTGCCAGCCGGAACCCGAGAATGAACTCACTGTTGCCGATTACTGCGATCTCCATTTACATCACCAGATATTCTGCAATCTTCTCCGAGGGCAGCTTCGATTCCTTGCCGCGTGCAAGGGCCCGCAGGTTGAAGACCTCGTGCTTCTTCTTCTCAAGGTAGACGAGGATCGGGTGGATGGAGAAGGGATTGCGCTTGGACATCTTCTCCATCTGCTCAATCTGCACGCGGGTCAGCCGGACCTCAATATCGTGCATGGCCTTCTGCCCCTTGAGCTCATCGAGCAGCGCGTGCAGGCTGTCGCTCCGGATCGTTGCCTTGACCTGGTCGATGAATTCGTTCTGGTCCCTGATCGCATTCAGGTTCACAAAATCCGTAGCAGACAGGGAACCCCCGGGGATATACATCTCCCGGACATCCTCCGCCTGGGTATCCGCCCGGAGCCTGAAGAGGGTCTTCACATTCTTGATGTTTATCTCCAGCTGGATATACGAGAGGAACGATGCCCCTCCCTTAATCCCTGCCTTAGCATCAGCGATGATCTCCGCGTAGAGATCCTTGTAGAGCTCGTTCTCCATGCGGGAGAAGGATCCGCTCTCCTTTGCTGCCGGGAACTCCCGGGCAAGTACCGGGAACATCCGGTGATCCTTTAAGAGCTCGATGATCCGGTCGTTGCTGTCCTCGGCAAGGAGCCGGTCGAGCATAAGCTTGTCAAGGCTGCCGGCCGGGATCAGGATCTCTTTGATCCGCCCGGTCTTCTCGCCCTGCACCCTGCCCCGCAGGATGGTCAGGACGTTCTGAATGTCCCAGCGGCGCAAGTACGCCCTGGTGAATGCTTTAAGCGTGCCCGGGGTGATCTCCTGGATCTTCTGGTATTCTTTTGCCAGGTTCCAGCTCAGGGCCACTTCCATGAGGTCTATACCTTTGAACGTAGTCCCGAGTTCGTCGATCTCCTGTTTGTATTCGGTCTCCTCGATGATACGGGTGATCTCGGGGATGCTCATATTGAGCATCCGCATGTACTCGTCACGCGGGAGGAGCTTTGCCTTCCTCACCCGCATCCTGGTACACACGTAGATGTACGGTGCTGAAATATTCACACCCATACGCGTGCCTCCTTACCCGAACAGGATATCCGACGCATCCTTCAACCCGGATTCCCACACTTTCGCAAGGAACGTGCGGTAGCTGTAATCAATCTGCAACTCGGCTCCGGCACCTTCGATCAGGAGTCCGCCGTCAATAGCGACAGGGGCGCCGACCGTGAATCCTGCAAATTCCGGGTGTTCGGCAATAACCGCCTTTGCGGCTGCGACATCCCGGGCATTGCAATAGATAGTCCCGGACGGGATCTCCTTTTTTGCCTCGGTGAGGAGCTTCTTGATGGCTTCCCGATGGAAGCTTTCAGGGAGACCGGCAATTTCTGACCGGGTCGCTTCATAGGCCTTGTCAAGGAGAGCCTTCTGCGTATTGAGCATTTCACGCTTGACGAGGAGGTTGGCAGCGGAAACATCCTGGCTCACGAGGTGAGTGGACTGTTTTACTGATTCCTCTTCTGCGACAAGCTTGATCTCCCCTGCACGCTTGTTTGCGGCTGCAAGGATCTGATCAACGTCCTGCTTCGACTCCTGCCGTGTCCGGTCAGCTTCTTTCCTGCCGTTTTCCCTGATTTCTTCGACTACTGCTTCCAGTCCCATTGTTCTCTCCATTTAGAACAACAGCAGGAGACCGACGACGAGACCGAAGATGACGATGGTTTCAGGGATAACGGTGAAGAGGAGCCCGAGACCGAAGAAGTCCTTGTTCTCGGCGATTGCACCGACTGCTGCTGCACCGATACCCATCTCGGCCACACCGGTACCGACGCCGGTAAGTCCGACGGCGAGACCTGCGCCGATTGCCTTCATTCCCATCTGCGATGCCTGAATGGATGCGAGATCCGTTGCTGCTACTGCTACTGCTTCTGCTGCCATAATTTATTCCTCCGTAAATCTGCGTTTCATTCCGAATGGAACGTACCTTATGCCTCCACCCTTGTAGAACTTGGTGAAGAATTCGACATAATGCAAACGAATTGAGTGAAGCCCTCCGCCCAGGATACCCAGTGCGGTATTGAGCGCATGCCCGAGCAGGAAGATCACGATACCGACAAGGATCATGACGATTCCGACGAGGGAGAGGCTCTTGAGGCCGGGATTGATGAACATCCCGATGGACATGTAGTTGACGACCATCGCGATGGCCACTGAAGAGAGACCGACCGCGACGAGACGTGCATAAGAAAGAACATGGGAGATGATCGTGGGTAACTCGACCACTTCGAGGATCGAGTCCCTGGCGATGCAGGCCACACCTATTAGGATGAGGGCTGCCCCGCCGAATGTGCCGGCATTGAAACCTGCTGCAACGCCCGGGAGACCCATGAGATTGGGCATATACGGCATTGCAACATTGGACCAGATGGCGATGACAAGCCCCCACATGACCGCAAGCCATCCGAAGTTGGCCATAACTGCCTTGATGCGGTGATCGCCATGGTCCTGTTGTGCATGGTTGTACATACCGAGCACCCTGCCCAGGGTGATATGCAGGATACCGATCCAGATCGACATGATCATCAGGGCCGGGATCGCGGGTCCCGCACCCTCTCCGCCACCGATGAGAAGGTGCCTGGAGAAGATAATCGGGTTCCACGGGAGCTCGAATCCGAGGAACTCGGAGAAGAGCAGGCCGAAGATGATGCTCATGATGCTCGCATTCCGGAGCACGGTCAGGAACATCGCTGCATCCTCGCCTTTCAGCATTCTCCCCAGACCGAAAACCAGCACGAGGAGAATCAGGCCGTACCCGACATCCCCGAGGATCATACCGAAGAAGATCGGGAACACGATGGCAAGCATCAGGGTCGGATCCACTTCCGTATACTTCGGTCTCGAATAGACATCCATCAGCATCTGTGCAGGCTGTGCAAACTTCGGGTTATTGTACTCGACCGGCACGGCGTCGTGTTCCAGATCGGTCGGTACCACGGTGACAAAGATCTTCCCGCCGGTCGCTTTGACAAGGGATGCACTCACTTCGTCAACATTTTCTGAAGGAATCCAGCCCTCTGCCACGAAGGTCTGCCGCGTGGTTGCGAACCGGAGCGGGGCTTCGGTCTTCTCCACTTCGGCTTTCAGGAATTCCTCGCAGGCGACCAGAAACCCGGCATGCTGCTGTTTTACGGCTTCCAGTTTGCCGTTAATCTCTCCAATCTGCTGTGCAAGCTCGGCAATCTGCCCGGTATAGTAATCGATGCGTGCCTGCGGAGCACCGGTCTCATCGGGGACCGGCACGGACTGAAATGCCACTTCCTGCAGGGCCCGCTCGACCTCGCTGCGCTGCCCTGACGGGGCAACAACAACAATGAAATTCTTCTCCTTTCCTTTGGAATAGAATTGTTCGCACGGGACAGAGAGCACAACCTCGCCGGAAACATACCCGGCGTACACGGTAAAACCCGTATAGCCGCGGAACAGATCCAGATCGGCCGGCACGCTGACAAACGGGGTGATCTCGGTGATCTTCTGTTCGAACTCTTTTGACCGGTTCTCGAGTTTCGAACGCTTCTGGGTCAGTTCCTCGACTTCACGTTCCAGACCCGGCAGATCGCGCTCAATCCGGCTCCGGAGTTCGGACCGGGAAGAACGGGCTGCCGGTTCCATATCATCGCCGTGGATAACAATGGCGTTCTCGATTGCCCGTATCTTCAGTAGGTCACTGGACGCTTCACTTGCTCCTGAAAGAGGCGTTCCGATCTTAAAGCCCTCATACCCTTCCGCTCCTGCTTCCACATACTCTTCGATGTGGAACAGGTGGTGGTGATAGAGCTCCGCTATCACCGGGCCCATCTGGTCCCGGGAGGCGGCGATGAGAAGCCGGCTCATCTGTTTAGGCTTTAACATGCAGCTGCTCCTTAAACCGCAAAACCAGCAGCTGCACTGCCTTTGGAAGATTCTGTTCTCCCTTCTGCTTCAGTGCTGCTGCGCGCTGGTTGCCGCCCTTGATGATTTCAGCGTGCTTAAGTGCCGCCTGGTGCCGTGCCTCTTCCAGTTTCAGCTTTTTGTACTGTTCTGCATTGCTCTGCGCTTTCGTTACCAGATTGTCAGCTTCAAGCTCTGCCTGGGAATGCTTCTGCTTCTTCTCTTCCTGGGCCTTGCTGATCACTGACTGGTACTCTTCTTCAGCTTTCTTGATGTCTCTTAGGACCTCAGTCTTCATCCAACCCTCCTCTCACGGCAGTACAATAGTAGGTGAAAAAAACCATATATGTATTGTCATTTTCGATCACCCACGTGATCTCCCTGGTGAAAACAGGGCAATTTCTCCCGGAAATTCAGGAAAATTCAGTTAATATCCTGGATCTAACATAACCGGGAATAATATTTCCGGGAATTCCTGAAATTTCCACGGCCCCGGGAAGGCCTTTGAACGTGATTCCTGCCAGTTCATTACTCGAACAGACCAGGTGCTGCTCAGGATGCGTGCCTCTCTGTATCGAGCAGCTGGTATGGATCTCCGGCCACACCGACACGAGATACGGGAAGTGCCGGGATCCCGGATGGTTTTTCGGAAGTACGATCAGGGGCATGCGGTACGTCCTGACAAACTCGGCCAGCATGATCGCCGGGTCCAGTGCCCCGCCTTCCGGGGCAGAGACCACCACCAGATCGTCGGGTTCGACCGTCTGGCTGAATTCTTCATCCCGGGTCTCGATCCGGAGACCGAACCGGGCATTGGCTCGTGCTGCCAGCAAAAAAGAGTGTTCCCCGCTGATGAGCAGGAACTCATCGGCAAGGGGATGTATCATAGTTCCGTAACATTATCGGAATCGCAGTTTGGGCATATGGGTTTCTTGTTCGGGTTTACGTGAGGGAACTTTTCCTCACAGTCATTACAACGGTAATTCTTCACTTTCACCCGGTTATCATCGAAATTCAGGTCCCCGGTCGGACCTCCCCCAACGGTACACATCTACTCTCACCTCATTCTGACATCTTCACATGAAGATTTAATAGTATCCCGCGGACAGGATAAAATACCGGCTCCCTCCATCACAGAGCTACGAGAACGAAATTGAATGCCACGAGGGATATAACGAGGAGGACACAGGAATGTTTCACTCCCGCCGCGATGGAGGATTCACCCATCTGGCCCGCGATAAGACCGGAGAAGAGGGCTTGGACCAGGCAGGCGTGGTACAGGAGCCGGCCGAACGTCACGGTAGGGATGGAGCCTATCCCCGCAAGTGCGCCGGTTGTGGGAAGTCCTTTAGTGGATATATGCGCAAGGACCGGCAGGAACTGCGTAGTCAGCACTGCCACTACAAAGAGGAAGACAAAGAACGAAAGGTAAACGATCGCCGTATAGATGAACATCTCAGCGAGGCGTTCCCGTTTTAAGACCTCGCTCATCTTGGCATCGCTCGATGCAATCGAGAGTACTTCCCCGATCTGCCCGCTCATCTCGCTTGCCTTCGTGATCAGCGTCACGGTACGGGCGATGGAGGGAGTGCTGACACGCTCCTCGAACCGCATGAGCGCCTCGGTAAAGTTCGCACCCCACTCCATATCGCGCTTGATCCTTCGGATTTCGTAGCTGAGAAGCCCGAGGTTGGTGTTCACCATGATGGCGATTGCCTGGGCAATGGTCAGCCCTACCTGATTGATGCCGGACATCCGTTCCAGAAAATCCGGGATAAGTGACTGGATCCCGAGCACCTTCCGGGACCAGATCTCGTAGAAAATTGCGTAGGGGATCAGGATGATGAGGAGCGCGATCACGATGTAGTCATCAACCACACCTATGTACGTCTCGATATCGTGGTAATGGGGGACCTGTAAAAAGACGAGAATGAGGAAGATTATGGCCGCTGGAACGGTGATGAAAAGCGTGTGGTTGACATTGCTGATGAAACTCTCAAGCGGGTGGCGGAGGTGATGGACGAATGATCGCAGGCGATCATACTTTTTCAGCTGTTCGAACAGAGGGCCTTCGTTGCTTTTCTGGATGATTGCAACATCGGAATATGTATGGAGCCATTTGGTCCTGACATACCGTTCGGTCTTCTCCGCCTTGATGGAGATGAGATCGATAAGGAGGATGAAGACCAGAGATCCTATAGGCATGATCGCATAGGTAACGAGGGTCAGCTGGAGGACTGCCTGGCCACCCATCATCCCCATCACCACCATGATGATGATCAGGAAGAGGGGACCGGCAACAAAGAGGGTCACATACGATTCGGCAACAATGGAGAGGACATTGAGGAACTGCCGCTGCTCAAAGCGTGCCTCTTCCTGGTACAGCCTGACCCGCATGGAGAGAAATTCGCCCATGTCTCCGCCACTCTCGATCACCGACAGGAGATCCTCCAAGAAGGTCTTGAGTTTTTCCGAGGGGGTGGTTTCTGACAGGTGGCGGATTGCCGTGATCATATCATATCCGAAGAAATCGGCATCCCGGACAATCTGCCGGAACTCCAGGGCTACTTCCCCATAAATGTTCGATCTGTCTGAGAGAGACCGGAAGATCGTCATCATCTGGGCACCACCCCGGCGCATGGCATACATATAGGCAACCGCATTATGCAGCGTCAGGTTGATCTTGATGGACCGGTTGTTCTTCTCGATCCCCGGGATTTTCAGGAGCAGGACATACCCAAGATAGGTACCGGCAATAAACGAGAAGATAACGGCAAATACCTGGATGTAAACGGTCGGATAGATTGCATTGAAGATGACCGGCATCTTGAAATTGAACACATTCGTGATCCCGGCACGGCCGGTCACCATCTCCAGGGAGATGAGCGTACTCGCGAAGTACCCGATAACCGCAAACAGGATCCCGGTGACAAACGCGAGTTTGATCGACCGCCAGAGGTACTGCTCAAGGGTCATGCCGACCCGGGCAGAGATCATATCCGCGTGCAGCCCGTGGTACCGCACGGGATCCTTTTTTATCCAGCGGTACAGGTAGTTGCGTACAATCATCGGATTACCTTGCGGAGGTCGTCGATACTGGAGAGGACGGATTTCGCATCGATATGGTAGGCGTGGAAGAGGGATGCTACCGAGATATAATCCATGATGTTCTGTTTTTTCATTGCATTGAGAATGGAGATCCGGACCGCGATCTCGTTTTCCAGCTGTTCCCGGGTCCAGCCCCGTTTGTCAGTGATATCTGCATATACCTGCGACCTGCCGGTATAGCTGAAAACGTCGTGAACCGGGTCGTAGACAAAGACGTTATTGACTCTCAGGTTACCGGTCGATGGATCAATACCGGCAATCTCGACAACTTCCTGGACCCTGCGGACGCGTTCAGTCCCGTGGTAGATCAGGCCCTGGACGCTGATGATATTCAGGGCCTGCATCATGTTCCGCGGCACGTTCAGGGGTTCGCTCTCAAGCCGGTGGATCGCAGCATCCACGCTGCCTGCATGCATGGTCGAGAAGGTGGTATGGCCGGTGTTCATTGCCTGGAAAAGTGTCTGGGCTTCGACACCACGGACTTCCCCCACGAGGATGAACTCGGGCCGCTGCCGCATGGCTGCCCGGAGCAGGTCGAACATGTTGATCGCATTTCCTCCCTCGGTCAGGGCTTCCCGGGTGACGCTGGCAATCCAGTTGTCATGGTAGAGGGTGATCTCACGGGTATCTTCGATGCTTACGACTTTTGCCACGGGGGGGATGAAAAGCGAGACAGCATTCAGCGAGGTGGTCTTCCCGGATGCAGTCCCTCCGATGAAGAGAAGACTCTTGTTGTTCTCGATCGCCATCCAGAAGTAGACGAGCGCCTCTGCATTGAACGTCCCGTTCTCCATCAGTTCGACAGGAGAGAACGGCTCTTCCCGGAATTTACGGATCGTGAACGATGTGCCCCGCGTGGTAACTTCCGTTCCCAGGGTCAGCTGCAGCCGGGAGCCGTCGGGCAGGGTCGCATCGATCATCGGAGATCCCGTGGAGATGTGTTTCCCGGACCGCTGGGCAAGCGAGATAGCAAGAGAGTGGAGGACCTCGGATTCGAAGGCGATATTGGTCTTGATGTTCCGGTATTTCCGGTGGTACAGGAAGAGCGGGATCTTATTGCCGTCACAGGAGATATCCTCGAGCATGGCATCCTTCATCAGGGGATCGATGCGCGACCATCCTATGAAATTCCGGATCAGGAAATACTGGAGCTTGAAGAGCGTGGATACCTCCAGATCAAGCCCGTAATCATCCAGAAGGGCATGCATCTTTTCAAGAAGTATACGTTTCCGGTCTTTCTTGATCTCCTCTGAAGAAAGGATCAGAACATCCCGCAGGTCCTCGTGGAGCCGTTCAAGCAGTTCGTATTCAAAATCGGAGAGGGATGGTTCAAAGAGGAGGTATTCCTTCTGGTTGGAGCGCTGGTTATGGGCAATGATAACGAGCGAGCGGCCGCGTTCCACCCAGTACTGGTCGACTTCTTCATATCCATCCGGGATCCGGACATCGACAAGGGTTCCGTCCCGTTCAAAATCGTATTCTTCTATCGATGATTTCTCCAGCCCTTTTAGCAGGCGGAAATAATGGCGGTAGGTAGCGTCGGGTTTTCTGGATTGTGGTACAACACCTGCCGGCGCGATCTCAGTCGCGTCACGGGGTTTTTCCTGGGCTGCAGGTTCCGGGGAAACCTTCCCGGGCTCGCCCTGCGGTGTGTCTTTTTTCAATGAGTTTATGAAATCCGCTATCTGCATGACACGACGCTCCATGAGATAATTTACAGGTTCTTCCGAATTATTATTCGGGGGAACCATTCTATATAACTATGGGTCATTCCGGTACATATTCAGCCCTTTTTTATTTTTTCCTGACCATTCTGGTTATTATCCTTGCCCGACAGATATATTTATCAATCTAGTCCATGAGAGTTTTGTTACGGACGAACAAGAGGCAAAGCCCTGGAGAGCCCGGATATGCAGGAACGTACACTACAGAAAATGCCCACCGGGATCCCGTCGCTCGATCCCATTCTTGATGGCGGGGTCCCGCCGGGCTCACTGATCCTTCTCCTGGGGGATATCGGGGCCGGGAATTATGAATTCGCGTACAGCTCGGTTGTCAATTCGCTGAATGCGATGAAAGAGCCGGCTTCGGAAAAGATCCTTATACCCAAAGAAGTCCGGTATATCACCTTCACCCGGCTGAAAGAGGATGTTCGGCAGGAGATCGCCGGCTCCCTGCACGTAGATGGACTTTCAGCACTTGTCGACGAAATAAAGTTCGAGGATCTCTCCGAGCTTTATTTTGATAACAGTGTCGTACCCGACGAATGGTACAGCCACGGGGATATCATCTCAAGGCTCCAGAAGCGGGCCAGTCATGAGAGTATCCTGCTCCAGCTTGCCAACGTAATCAACGGTATACCCCCCGGCAGCCTCGTAATCCTGGACTCAGTTACGGATATTGCAACGCAGAGAACCCTTCCCAACATCTGGCATAATCTGACCGGGTTCTTACGGGGCCTCCAGAGAATCTCCAAACAGAGGAACATCACCACCTACCTCCTGCTCAGCCGGGGTATCCTCGATTCTTCTGAAGAGCGCGAACTCGCAGATATTGCGGACGCCGTCCTTCTCTTCAAATGGGAAGAGAGCACCGGTGCACGCCGGCAAAGGGTGATGTACTTCGAGAAGTTCCGCGGCGTCATGCCCCACCTGGAAGAGCGTGACCTGGTGAAGTTTGCCGTGCGGATCTCCACTACCGGCGGATTTGAAGTGAGCAATATACGGGTGGTCATATGAGCGGCGAACGGGTCAAGATGGGAATTATGGGTCTGGACGATATGCTGGGTGGCGGACTTATACCGGGAAGCATCTGTTCCATTATCGGCACCTATGGTACCGGGAAGACGACATTCTCCCTCGAGTTTGCCTGGGACGGGCTTACGAAAGGTGAGAATGTCATCTATATCAGCCTCGAGGAACGGGAGGAGCGGATCGTTGCCTACATGCAGCAGAAAGGCTGGGATATCCGGCCATTCCTCAACAAATCGTTCTACGTGATCAAGCTCGATCCCACGGATTTCAACCTGGCAAACAACCGGATCAAGAACGAGCTGCCAAAACTCATTGAGGAGGTGAAGGCGAACCGGGTAGTTATCGATCCCATCTCGCTCTTTGAGGATCTCTTTACTACGGATTTCGAGCGGCGCCAGGAGATGTTCCGGTTCATCGAAGGGCTCAGGGACAAGAAATGCACGATCATGATGACATCAGAGACCGACCGGGACAACGTGTTTGCGAGCCGGCATGCACTCATCGAGTACCTTTCGGACACCGTCATCCTGCTCAGGTATGTCCGACCCTCGGATCTCACGGACGTCCACCTTGCTCTCGAAGTAGTGAAGATGCGGATGTCGGCTCACTCGCGTGAGATCAAGCCCTACGAGCTGATGCAGGACCAGGTGCTCGTCTATTCGGAAGCAAACGTGTTCTGATATATTCAAAAAATACCGGGATATCCCGGTCACACACATTTCTTTTACAAAATCAAAAACAACGCTTTTTCTGATTTAAATCGAGATTCCGAGGATGCTTAGCAGCACCAGGATCAGTACGCCGGGAACTCCCCCGATTGCGCAGATCAGGATGGTGGCCACATCGTACCCGAGATCTGGTTTTCCCATCCACTGCATGACGTGCAGAAAATTGATGAGAACGAGAAGGATCAGACCCAGAACCGCATTTATCACAAGGGTACTCAACTGTTTTACGAGGTACCATACGATGACAATGATGGCAATAATCAGGAGAAGCGCAACGAGAAGGTTGGTCATGATATCCCCTATTTACCAATGATATGCTGTTTTGGTATTTTAACTGACGGAAGGACGAGCGAGCCAATCGTCCGGGTCTCCCTGCTCAGCCCCCCGATAACCTTGTGAAGGTCAAACGCATTTCCGGAGAGCATGGCGCTCCGGACCGGCTCCTGGAACGCCCCGTCCTCCATCCAGAAGGCATTGGAGAGCTCCACCGAGAATTCACCGCTCATCGGGTTGGCCGTGTGGGCACCGACCATGTTATGACAATAGAGGATCCGTTCATCATCAACGGTATCCCGTTTCCCGTCCACCACGAAGTTGTGGTGTCCGATAGAGGGCAGTCCGCCATATCCCCCGCGGACCGCATTTGCCGTGCTCTTCTTCCCGTACCGCGATGCTGTCCGGATATCGTACGCAAACGATTCGAGCATTCCCTCACGGATGAAATCCACCCGCTTCGTTGGTGTCCCCTCTGCATCCCACCGGGTGCTTCCGTTGGCACCCGGCAGGAGGGGATCGTCAAACATGCAGATCTGCGGGTCAGTCACTTCGGTGCCAAGAGCGGAGGCAAACCGGGATCTCCCCGCATGAACGTTCCTTCCGCTCAGGGCAGGGACAAAGACATTCCCGAGCAGTTCCGCGTATGCAAGGGGGGACAGGAGGATGTCGTAATCCCCGGACGGGATATCCTTCCCTTCGGCGGACTCGCAGGCAAAGAACGTTGCCCGCTCCCCGACAGCTGCAGCGTCAACACGATCCATGGACCAGGAGTGATCGAACTCGTAGCCCGTGGACTGGGAGACGATCGCTTCCAGGGAGAGGGAGACCCCGGTATGGTGATCGGTATACCGCACACCATGGCTGTTGGCCAGCGTGACTTCTGCAATCGAAAGTCCTGCCGATCCTGATGTCACTTCCGCGGGATGCTCGGCTGCGCCGGCAAGCATTGCCTCAAGGAGATCGCGGGCAATGGAGGGATCAGTCTTCAGGCCCGCATCGAATGTGAGCGGCTCCTGTGCCAGTGGCCTTGCATCCGGCAGCCCGTCCCACTTCATCGGGGTTGCGAGCCTGCCGCTCGCTACCGCCGCTGCCAGGCATTCGCGCCACTGGTCCGGGTTGTTGGTACTCGATGATCCGATCCTGCCCTCATGGATCGTCCGGATCCCCAGACCACTGTCATACGAGGTGGTCGCGAGGCTGATCTTCTTGTTCCGCAAGTCAGCAGAGACGCTTGTGCCTTTGACATAAAAGACCTCGACCTCGTCGACGGTCTTCTGTCCTTCCCGTATCAGTTGCTCAATCCACGCCACTGCCGCCCACCACCGCATCGTTCAGGAGAATATGGGGTGCCCCATCGCTGACCGGAACACTCTGGCCGCCTTTCCCGCAATATCCCGGGCTCATCATCCGGTCGTTCCCGCAGAGGACAATGCCATGAAGCGTCGTCAGGATCTCTCCAGACAGGGAAACGTCACGGACCATCTGCGTGCACTCGCCATCCTCTATGAGATACCCGTACTCGGCATTGAACTGGAAGATGCCGCGGCCGGGATCGACCTGCCCGCCCCGGGAACCCTTGAGGAAGATTCCCCGCCGGCATTCTGCAAAGATCTCTTCCCGGGTAGAATCGCCCGATTCAATGAACGTATTGCTCATCCGCACGAGAGGCGGTTCGCCCGGCATGGCCCGGGCATGGCCGGCAAGCCCCTGCCCGACCGCGGCAAGCGATTCCCGTGTATGGAGGTACGAGTTGATGATGCCCCCGCGGATGATCTCGGTCCGTTTTACTGCGGTTCCTTCTGCATCCACGGGATCGAACCCGAATTCGGGGAGACCGGGATCGTCGACAATCGTGAGGGTATCATTACCGATCCTCTGTCCGATCTTTCCTTTCAGTACGGAATTGCCTTCCTGTACGAGGTCCCCCTCACTTGCATGGCCGACAGCCTCATGAGCAAAGACGCCGGCAAGTTCCGGATCGAGCACCGCACGCATCTTCCCGCCCCTGACCAGCTTCGCGTCCAGAAGTCCGACGGCGATCTCCGCTGCCTTCTTCCCGAGATCCAGGTGCTGCCGGAGATTGAACCCGTGGATCGTGTGCTCCCGTTCATAGCCCATCTGGATGTTCCCGTTGCGTGATGCTACGGCGAGGACATTGAAACCGGACCGGCTCATCTCGTACGAGTATTCATTCCCGGAACTGTCCGAGAACCGGACCAGTTCAGCCCGTTCGATATAATTTGCCCGCCGGTTCACCACATCGGGATGGATGGCACTTTTCTCGATCGTGGCAAGGAGGGAGGACTTCTCCTCAATGCTCACATCCCGGGGATCCTCAAGAAGCCGCGGGACCGGAAGAATTCCCCGAGGTACATCTGCGAGCGAGACGCTTTCCTGAGTGATCCTGGCAAGCTTCGATGCCTGACGGAGCAGCTCATCGAATTGCCTGCCGGAACAGGGGGTGTAATTGTCGATCTGGAGTATTCCCCATCCGGTTTTATCGAGGACCCTGAGGATCGCTTTATTGAAAAAGGAGGTTCCTGCAGATTCCACAACGCTGTTGTCGATATCGATGTGGGTGACTTCGCCTGTCACATGCCGCAGGTCGTAATAGGAGATGCCGTCCATCGCATTCAGGCCGTTGTCTGGTTGACGGGGGGAACATCCGCAATCATCGCGGTCGACCTCATCGCCATCTTCTTGAGCTTGGTGAGGAAACCGTCGGAATTCTCCGGGACCAGTGCGAACTTCAGGACATCGTCGATGGTATCGACCGGTATGATGGTGACAAGGGACTTGTACCGTTCCTCGATCAGGACGTCGCCCATGTTCATACGGGGGATGAGAACCGTGTGAATGCCGGCTTTGGCCGCAGCTTCGATCTTGTAGGTCACGCCGCCGACCGGGAGTACGTCGCCCCGTACCGAGAGCGAGCCGGTCATTGCAATATCCTGCCTGACGGGAATACCCTCGATCGCGCTGACTACAGCCGTTGCAACACTGACGGAAGCAGAATCTCCCTCGACACCCATGTAGGTCCCGATGAACTGGATGTGGATATCCATATTCTTCACATCCTTTCCGGTGAATTTCTTCAGGATCGCACTCACGTTCTTGATGGATTCCTGTGCAATCTCCTTGAGCATCCCGGTAGCAATGACTTCCCCGCCTTCCTTTCCGATAGAGGGGGTCACTTCCGCCATAATGGGGAGGACCGATCCCGCATCGCTTCCGGTCACGGCCAGACCATTGACGCGCCCGATGCGGGTGCCTTCAACGACGGTCATCTCGTATTCCCGGAGATGGCGGGTAATCTCATCCGAGACCTGGTCTTCGATAGACCTCGCAGTCTTCTTTGCAGTGGTGACGTGTGCTGCCGTAGTAATTGCAGCGTTCTCCTGGCGGGCGATGTCGCCGGCAACCCTGATCAGGCCGCCCATATCGCGCAGCTTGAGGGTCAGGTGACCCTTACGGTTCGAACGCCTGCGAGCTTCCCGGATGATCTCATCGATCGCGCTCTGGTCGAAGTGGGGGATCTTGCCGTCGTTCTTGACTTCCTGGGCAATGAACCGGACATACTTCTGCCGGTTCTCCGGAGTATCCTCCATACTCTCCGCCATATAGACTTCGTATCCGTACCCGCGGATACGGGAGCGGAGGGCCGGGTGCATTCCCTGGATTGCATCGAGGTTACCGGCTGCCACCATCACGAACCGGCAGGGGACAGGCTCGGTCCTCACCATCGCACCGCTCGAGCGCTCGCTCTGGCCGGTGATCGGGAATTCTCCTTCCTGGAGTGCGGTGAGGAGATTCTGCTGGGAGTGGGGATCAAGGGTGTTGATCTCATCGATAAAGAGGACACCCCCGTTTGAACGGTGGATTGCCCCGCCTTCGACACGGTCATGGGCGGGGGTCTCGAGGCCACCGCTCTGGAACGGATCGTGCCGGACATCCCCGAGAAGCGCCCCTGCATGGGAACCTGTCCCGTCTATAAAGGGTGCAATGTTCTTGGTATCGTTGGAGACAAGGAGCTTTGGTACCATGGTCTCTTCGCGGGGAGTGGTATACCGGAGGGCCATGAAGACAAACGCACCTGCGATCAGCCCCATTAAAAGCTGCATGGTGATGATCGCATATCCTGCGATACCCAGCAGGAGAAGCATCAGGAGTGTCTGCCGGAACTGGATCTTTTTCTTCGCCTCTGCCTTGTGGGCGCCAACGATCTGCTTGCCCCGGCCGGCTGCCACAGTCCGGACCACCGGGTTATTGGGATCGTCAGAGTTCGGATAGATGAGAATGTCCAGCAGCTCTTCCTTGGGCAGGAGCTCGGCCATGGCTTTTGCGAGCATAGACTTGCCGGTACCAGGACTGCCAATCATCATGACATGGCGCCGCTGGATCGCGGCCTTCTTGATGACTTCCACCGCACGTTCCTGGCCGATTACCTGATCGATCAGTTTTGCGGGTACCTCGATTTGCGATGACGTTATGCCGGTGCTGTCCGCCTTCTGTTCGACAGCAACTTCCGCTGGCGGTAACGTGACTTCCGCTGGCGGTGATATCTGCCCTTCCTGCTCCGGGAGTTGACTGGAATTTTCCATTGCGATTGTGTCCTTACGTTTTTCCCCTTGATTTTTTTATATACAATGTCTCACGCTAGTTTAAGTACTTTCAGCTGATAGCATCTTCAGAGGAGACCGGAGAGACCGGCAGGCAAAAACCTGCATTCCCAAACTATTCAAATCGGAAAACCGCAATACTTTTTACCAGACAGGTATCTCACTGGAATTGCGGTTATTCACCATGCCGGTGTAAGGAACGATATCATGAATGTTGTATATACGGAAACCTCCCAGATCCTCGCCACCCGTCTTGCCAGGGCACTCACTCTCCCGCTTGTTGATGTGAACTATTCGCGCTTCCCGGACGGGGAACTGTATCTCCAGACCGGGAAGACGGGGGACGAGACCGTGATCGTCGGGAGTGTGGTGGATAACGACGCTCTCGTGCAGCTCCTGCTGCTTATCGACGCTTGCGAAGGTTCCCGGAACCACCTTGTCCTTCCCTACATGGCCTATGCCCGCCAGGACAAGCAGTTCAAGCCGGGTGAACCGCTGAGTGCCCGGGCCGTTGAACGGGCAATCGGGAGAGGTGTTGAGGATATTTACACCGTCAATATCCATGAGCCGGAGACACTGAAATATTTCCCGGCGCCGGCACAGAATATATCGGTTGCACCGGATATAGGGGCATATATCAGGACCCTGAACCTCAAAAACCCCCTTATTCTTGCGCCTGATGACGGGGCCCTCGCGTTTGCCGGACAAGTCGCATCTGCGGGGGGATGGGAATTCGACCACCTTGAAAAGACCCGGCTGAGCGGCGTTGAGGTCAGGATGGCTCCAAGGCAGTTATCTGCTGCCGGCCGCCCGGTCGTCATTGTCGATGACATAATCTCTACCGGAGGAACGATCGCTACTGCTGCGGGTATGCTCTACCAGCAGAAGGCCACTGACGTTTATGCTGCCTGCGTTCACGGCGTGCTCACCGGAGGGGCCTATGCACGGCTCATGTCTTCCGGTATCCGCGATGTAGTCTGCAGCGATACGATCGAGCGGGCCTGCAGCAAGATATCGGCAGCAGGCAGTATCGCCCGGGCGATCGGGACCTGCTGACGGTATTCCGTCAGGATAAACCTATGATTTTCTGTTGTGCAGTTGCAGGCAGGCACGCATGAAAGCAGTCCTTGATGCCAGCATTTTTTTCTCAGAAGTCACACCGGATGGCGAACTGTATACCACCCCTTCGGTCTGCGACGAATTGCGTGATATCCGGTCGAAAGGTAATTTCGAGAAGCTCTCCGCGGCAGGGTTACGCGTCATTTCACCTGGAGGCGGAAGCCTGGACCGCGTACGGGCGGCTGCGGTTACTACACGGGATTCCGGTGTCATATCAGATACCGACCGGGAGCTCCTTGCCCTTACAATAGACCTTGGGGCCATTCTCTATACGGATGACTTTGCGATCCAGAACGTGGCCACCGTTCTCGGCGTGCAGACGCATCCCATCAGCCAGAGGAAAGCAAAGAGGGTTTTCTGGAAATACCGGTGCAGCGGCTGCGGGAAGTACTACGATCACGACGGGGAATGCCCGGTCTGCGGTGCGGCAATTAAAAGAAAACTTAAATAGATACCGGCGAATCTCTGTTCATGTCTTCGCTTGACGATCTGATCGGCAGGGCAAAGATGCTCCTCGGCGAGGGGCACAGCCCGGGTCAGATTGCAGATGAGCTCTCCCTTTCCATGGAGACGGTAACGTGGCTGCTCACGCAGGCCAAGGGAACAACCGCACCCAAGGACGTCCACATAGACTGGACTGCGGTCTCGAGCCATGCCCCCCTTCTCGAAGAAACTGCATCGATGCTCCTGAACCGGTATTACCAGTCTCAGCCTGCAGACTGTGAGGGATCCCCCGCTGCGGATGTTATCGTGGGTATCGCCCTCTCGGGTATCCCGCTCGCCACGCTCATTGCCGTGCAGGAAACGGCACAGCTCGCCATCTACCACCCGGCAAAACAGAACCAGAGCGACCGGCCCACCGGATCGATCAGCGGAAACTTCGCTTCCATCAGCAGCCGGCGCTGCATCATTGTGGATGATGTGATCACCTCCGGCAATACGATGAAAGAAGTGGTCAAGTATCTCAAGAAGCATAACGCGACACCGGTCGCGATCTGGGTGATCTTCGATAAGCGCGGTATCAAGGATATTGATGGGGTCCCGGTCTATTCGCTCTTCAAGATCTCCCGTATAGATTGATCCATCCTTTTTCAGGATACCTGAGATCCGGTTCTGTATCAATACATTATATATAGAAGTTCAATTCCACCTTTTACAACATCAGAGGATCCATTATGCTTTCTGGACAGCCAATTATCATCTTAAAAGAAAATGTGGAGCGTAATTACGGGAAAGAAGCCCAGCGCTCGAATATTGCGGCAGCAAAGGCAATCGCCGGTGCCGTCAGGTCAACGCTGGGCCCCCGTGGCATGGACAAGATGCTTGTCGGCTCTACCGGGGATATCGTCATTACCAACGATGGCGCAACAATCCTCGGGGAGATCGCTGTGCAGCACCCCGGGGCAAAGATGGTGATCGAGGTCGCACGCACGCAGGACGATGAAGTCGGCGACGGTACCACCACCGCAGTCATCCTTGTCGGTGCACTCATGGAACAGGCCGAATCGATGCTCGAACAGGGCATCCACCCGACCGTCATCGCGCAGGGTTACCGCATGGGCATGGAGAAGGCGCTGGAGATCGTGAACAGCCTCTCGCTCAAGCTCGACCCGTCCGACCGGAAGATCTTAATCAAGATCGCGGACACCGCTATCACCGGGAAATCCATCGAGCAGGTGAAGGGCAAGCTTGACGGAATCATCGTTGACGCGGTCATGACTGTGGCCGAGAAAGTGAATGGCAAGATCCTCGTTGACGAAGAAGACGTGATGATCAAGAAGCAGAAGGGATCGTCCATGGACGACGCCGAACTGATCCGCGGCGTAGTCATCGACAAAACCCGGGTCCACGATGGCATGCCCAAGAAGATCACGAAGGCAAAAGTCGCCCTCATCGCGACCCCTCTCGAGATCACCAAGACCCAGGTGAAGGCAAAGATCAAGATCTCCACCGCTGAGCAGATCAATGCCTTCAGCCAGCAGGAACGCGAAGCATTGAAGAAACTCGCAGATCTGATCATCGACAGCGGCGCAAACGTTCTCCTCTGCCAGAAGGGCATCTCGGATGTTGCCCAGTTCTACCTTGCCAAGGCGGGCATCCTCGCAATCGAAGACGTACCCGAGAAAGATATGAAATATGCTGGCCGGGCACTCCATGCAAATATCATCACCAAGCCCGAATCCCTTACGGCTAAAGATCTCGGGGCCGCTGACCTTGTCGAAGAGGACACCGAAGGAAACGTAACCCGGATCTCCGGATGCAAGAACCCCAAGACCACGACCATCCTTCTCCGCGGAACAAGCGACTACCTCCTCGACGAACTCGAGCGGGCTGTTGTGGACGGCACACGCGTGGTTATGGATGCCATGGAAGATGGCACCTACGTGGTTGGTGGCGGGGCAGTCGAAACCGAACTCCTCATGAAGATCCGGGAGTACGCGCAGACGGTCGGCGGCCGCGTACAGCTCGCCATCGAGGGTTATGCAGCGGCATACGAGTCGATACCGCGGGCACTTGCAGAGAACTCCGGCTTCAACCCAATCGACAAGCTGGTCGAGCTCAAGAATGTCCACTCCAAGGGCAAGAAGAACGCCGGCCTGAATGTCTACGAAGGAAAAGTCGTTGATATGCTTGCTGAAGGCGTCATCGAGCCCCTCAGGTCCAAGCGCCAGTCCATCCAGAGCGCTTCCGAGACCGCAGTCATGCTCATCCGCGTGGATGACATGATGATCACCCAGCAGGGTGGCCGGGGCGGCGCCCCGGGTATGTAAATACTAAAAAATCCGTTCCATTTTTCTGTATTCGTTTTCGTTATTCTGCAAAATCCGCCGGGAGATATACGGGGGTCTGTAACGATCCGCGGTCCTTCCGCTTTGCCGGAACTCAGATAACTATTAGTGGCATTGAGGAAAAAATTAAGAGAATCGGGTGCCGAGGTAGTCTAGCCCGGGAAGGCGGTAGCCTCGAAAGCTACTGGCGCTTCGCGCCTCGGGAGTTCAAATCTCCCCCTCGGCGTATGTACAGCAACCTCCTGATCCAGCCTGTTTTTTTGATAGATCGCCTCGTTTTTCCACCTGTCTGCGCTCCAGTTTCCGGGAACGGATCTGGCGCGTTCGTAGAAACTGCCCTTCCAGGTTAAGGGGAGGTTCAGGACACAGGCGATCCGGGTACCGGGATATTTTACCTGAACGCAGTTCCGGCATTTTTTCATGCCATGAAGATGTGCGTGAAACGGGCAGAAATCCCCTGCATTTTTTCTTACGGCTCCCTCACCCCGTTGAACTCTGAAAAAGCGAATAAAATCAACGATTTAAGGTAAATAAAGGAAAAAAGCGGGATTTCTCGGATTTGATCATTTAAGAATCATTAAATACGGCCTGTTCGTAGTACATGTAACAACAGCAACACCATGCACTATATCGTGTATGGCAGGTACCGTTTATGGCAGGGTGCATGAACATGCTTCGAATCAGACAGAACAAACCGTTGATATCCGGAGACACAAAATCGTTCCGGGCCATCCGGAGACTGAACCTGAACCGAACGTACATGCCGCTGAAGATCGGTGCGATTGCGGGTTATATTGTCCTTGGGATGCTCTCAGCTTCCACGTCAATGTTCGGCATTATTGTCGGGGCAGTGCTCCGCTTTGCCGGGTTATAACCCGGTATTTTTTTTGTCGGTTCTACATTGTTCTCTGATGCCCGCTGCCGGACGGCTGTTCGGGCATTATTTTAAAAATATACCAGGATCCCCAGTGTTCCATGGACAATGGCAAAGAAGATCGCTATCATCGCACACCGCGGGTGCCATTTGAACGGTATCGTGCGGATCCCCCTGCGGTTCAGGATGGCAATCGCTGCGGTGAGGAAGAAGAGCAGGATTGTTACGATCCCCAGGTACATGATCAGCGGTTTGCCAAAAAAGAGCGCATACGCGATATCCTGGAACATGGCTCACTCCACCACCGTAATGGTTCCATGCATGTATGAGTGTATCTTACAGTCGTATTGATAGATGCCAGGATGATCGAACTTCTGGCTGGCAGACTGACTTGCCCCGAGGAGGTAGGTGGAAGTGGAGAATTCCTTGTTGGCAAACTCGATATTGTGCGGGTGATCATCCCCGTTCACCCACCGGACCGTCGAGCCAACCTTTACGGTCATATTTGCCGGAGTGAAGACATTCCTGGTGATCATGATCGTATTGTCGGACACCGAGACGGAGGGGGTGGGGGTGATCACGGCAGTTGCGGGAATGTAGGTTCTTGTCGTCAGGGGGGCCGCGGAGTGTGTTGGCACTGGGGTATCAACGGCCTGTGGAGATGACTCGGTACACCCGCAGATAAGGATGAAACATGCTGTGAAGAGGACAAGCATGAATAATTTCTTCATACCGTACTGTCTGCATTCCGGGTAAAAAAATGATCAGAGACAAGAGGCCTTGCGCGAGTTCCGGCCGCAACGCCGGGATCAGGGAACGCAAACCTCAAGGTCGGCAAGGGTCCGGAGAAATTTCCCGATCCGGTACTCATCCGCCAGCACGAACTCCCGGAAGACTGCCTCAGGCAGCAGCCGGGCAAACTTCCAGCCCTCCCGTGGCGGCAGGGGAAGCAGGGAACCTGCCGTGTTCCTGTCCATTGACTGCACCTCGTGCAGCGCAGTCACAATAATCTCCCGGGTGCCGGTCTTCCCCAGGCCCGTAATCCGGATAACAAAATCGTTGTAGTGGGCCCGGGCGCTGCCCCCCAGCCGTTTCTGCAGAAGGATCGCAAGGATACGGTTGAACCGGCTCCCATTGGGGGAAGAGACCTGGATGATCCGCCGGTCATTTCTCCGCCTCTCGGTCACGACCAGTCGCGCCTTCCCGCCAGCTTCGGGTATCTTTGCAAGCAGGGGGGAGAGGAGCAAGAGTTCCTCGTCCCTGAGCGGAAGGCGGGACCCGCCCAGGTCCCGTATCTGCTGGATCCGCCTGCAGATGATGGACGAGAGGCTGCTCTCCCCGGCACCGGTCCAGAATGTTCGTGCGGAGCCGGTACCACCGGAGGGTACCACCACGACAAGGTTATGCCCCTCGTCGCTCTTGACCATCGACCAGGTCCGGCCGCCAAGTGAAACATCTTCCCCGGCACGGGAGTTGACGAACCGGGCATCGAGCTTCCCTACAACCTCTCCATCGGGTGTAACCGCACGATACTCCCCACCCCCGCTGATCACCGAGTACAGATCTTTCCAGTTCGACCGGCCGAACACCCTCTCCGCCTCGGTCCCGGTCATCAGCATCTCCCCGTCAGTAGTTATGTAGCCCTCACGGATGAGATGGCCGATCACCCCGTCAAGCGCCTGCCTGCTGATCCCGCAGAAGGCGGGGCGGGAGAGCAGGGCCGTGATCAGTTTTCCCCTGCCCGCCCGGCCCGTGCTGTGCAGGTACAGGAACACCTGCTGGAGCAGGACATTCCACGGCTGCTCCGGAGGCAACAGGTCTTCGACCTCCCGGTCCATGGCGCATTCGATGATCGCCACACTGCAGAGCAGCTCGCAGGGATCTTTGAGTATCCATGCAACGTACGGGGCCATGCCCCGTCTCCCGCTCCGGCCCATCCGCTGGAGGAACGATGAGACCGAATCCGGCGGGCCGACCTGCACCACAACGTCCAGATCCCCGATATCGATACCCAGTTCCAGCGTGCTCGTGCAGATGATACAGGCCCCGGAATCGGAGAGGAACGCGTCCTCCGCAGATTTCCGGGTCAACGGCGAGAGCGAGGAGTGGTGGATGTGAAGGTTCCGGACCCGGCCCTCAAGTGCCCGGGCCAGATGTTCGGCGACGCTCCGGCTGTTGACAAAGACAAGGGATTTCCTCTCCGAAACTATCCCCGCCAGCGCATCGATCCGTTTCCGTTCCTCAGGCTCGACCAGGAAACTGAACTGCTTCTCTTTTGGCGGTGCGGGGACGGTAACCAGTTCGGCTGCCTGACGGCCGTCCGAGAGCCAGGCAAGTACCTCCCCGGGGTTCCCGGTGGTTGCCGAGAGCCCGATCCGCTGTACCTTTCGCCTGGTGATCCCATCCATCCGGTCGAGCAGGACCTTGAGCTGCACCCCCCGGTCCGTCTCCACGAATGCATGGAGTTCATCGATGATGATCGACCGGACATTCTTAAGATCTGCAGCTACCGTCCGTTCCTGCAGGAGGACCTCGAGGGACTCCGGCGTGATCATCAGGAAATGCGGAGGTTCGCCCTCCTTCCATGAACGATCTCCTTTCGGTACATCCCCGTGCCACTTCTTCACCGTGAGTGACGTGGGTACGCAGAACGTGGCAAACCGCTCCTCCTGGTCGTTGATCAGCGCCTTGAGAGGCGAGAGGTAGAGGCAGGCGATCCCGCTTCTGCCATGCCTGAGGATGTCGTCCATCACCGGTATAAGGGCTGCTTCCGATTTCCCGCCCGCAGTGGGTGCGATCACCAGCACGTCTTTGCCGGAAGAAACCGCGGCGAAGGCCTGCTCCTGAACCTCGCGGAGATCGGTCCATTCGAGCCGGTCGGAAAGCACACCCTGCAGCGACTCATAGAGGGAGGAGAAGACGGACGACACGATATACAAGGGTTGTGTCCCGGGTATTATGGCCTTTCTGTGTCAGGTCCCTGTGACGGATTACCGGTAATATGGAGATCCGGGCCGCTACTCCCTGATTCCAGAGTAACCCTGAGGGGAGACCCCTTCCATTCCCCGGGAGAAACTTTTTTTGTCCTGCACACCGAGAGATGATCATGGAACTCGCACAGCAGAAGTGCACAACCTACAAGCCGGGATCCCCGCCACTCACCCGGAAGGAGACGATGGAGCTCCTCGGGCAGGTACCGGGCTGGGCGCTCCAGAACGGGCATATCGTCCGCACGTTCAACCTGGCCGACGCAGCGGCCTGCATCGCCTTCGTCGCGGATATCACCAGCCTCGCAACCGAAGAAGGCCACTTCCCGGACCTCTGCATGAAACAGTCACGGTTCGTCGAGGTCTCGTTCTATACCTATCCCGCCGGCGGCCTCACCATGAACGATTTCATCATGGCGGCAAAACTCAACGGCATGGGAAAGGACCAGTAAATCCTGTCTGAAAAATATCCCTTTTAAAAATAGTTTTTAATCCAGCCCGAACTTCCGGATGATCTTCTCGCGGATCGCTTCCTTGGGATACGCGCCAATAATCCGGTCCACCAGCTGGCCACGGGAGAAGATCATCATCGCCGGGATCGCATCGATATTGAACTGCATAGCGAGCTTCCGGTTCTCATCGGTATTGCACTTGCCGAATGCCACCCTGCCGCTGAACTCCTTCGAGAGCTCGTCCATGATGGGAGCAATCCGCTGGCAGGGTCCGCACCATTCCGCCCAGAAATCCACCACGGCAAACTGGTTCGTGGTGATGAACTGCTGGAAGTGCATCTCATCGACATCCTCAACGCTGCCCTTGATCTCGTGTCTCATTTTATCTTCCAACTCCTTCCTGCGCTTCTCCCGGAGAAGGGCAAGCTCATCGTCCATGATCCAGTATTGCCGTCACTGCTCATTTAATGCTAACGAACCGGGCATCCCTGCCGAGTCCCCCGTAAGTGAGTAAAGTATATCTGCGGATGCCGACTATATTATAACCCTGATTAAGGAAGCGAGGTAGGGTAGTCAGGATATCCCGACGGGCTCATAACCCGTAGATCGATGGTTCAAATCCATCCCTCGCTACTGTTCTTCGTTTTATGCGTTTTGTGAGGGCCCTGCTTACACGTTAACGTTTCAGAATAACCGGCGTCCACCGGGGATCCGACTCGTATTGCCGTTCCGGTTTCCGGTTCGTCCGGGAGTACCCGCAATTTCCGACAACTCCTGTCATCGTACATGTTCTGCGGACCGTGTCTGTCTGGCAGTCAGGGATGATGACGCATAAAAAAATTCGGATATTCAGGGAATCAGCTACCGGGCACAGATCACATTCAGCGCATCGCGATCTTCCCTGATACCGGGAAAGCCGGGCCACGGCAGATCGTAATCGGGGTTGATGGAGAAGGCATGTGCCAGTGCTTCCCGGGCCCCCGTGCAGTTCCCGCGTGCAGCAAGGAGCGAACCTTTCACATGCCATGCGTGGGCATTACCCTGATCGAGGGCGATCGCCTTGTCGATCTCCTCCAGGGCCTCGCCCGTCCGGCCTTCCCCGCCGAGCGCCAGGGCCCCGACGATGTAACCGACCGGGTTTGCCGGGTTGCCGGCAATACCGGCCCCGGCATCCGCGAGTGCTGCGGGGTAATCCCGGAGTGCAAGGTAGGCGTACCCCCGGTTGTCATAACGAATCGGCCGGGGATCGAGGGCAATTGCCTGCGTTATCTCGCTCACCGCATCGTTATATAATCCGAGTTTCCGGAGTGCGTAGCCATCGAGGCAATAGAATTCCCCATCGTCTGGATACCGGGTTATGGCCTCACGGGTGACCAGCACGGCCCCGGTCCAGTCCTGCCCGGCGATCAGCTTCTGTGCCAGCACCTGGTAGTCATCGGCACCGGGTGCGGCGCCCCCGTCAGACATGGCTCCCATCGGCACCGGGGGGGTGGCCTGAACTGCAGCGGATGATTCCGCAGGGATCATGAGGGCGAGCACGGCAAATGTCAGGAGAAAGATCAGGAACTTCATAGCGGCTCACACCTCAGCCTCTTTCCGGAACCCTATATAATGCGGCGGATCTTTCCAGAAAAGTGCAGGAAATTTTCCAACTGAGGGGAGTCGGTGCAGGATTCTCCGGGGTTAGGGATCGGGATACCGGCCGGGCACCGGAAAAAATGGGGGATCAGATCCGGAACACGGTCCGGAGGAAGGCGATGAGCCGGTCCAGGACGCCCTGCTGTTCAGCCAGTTTCCTGCTCTGCTCGGCGATGAGCTGGTTCTGGGCATCGATCTTCCGGTTCTGTTCCTCGATAAGTTCGTACACGGACGGTGTCGGCTGCGTGGTTATACCCGGTGTGGGAGACGCGGTCGTGACGGTCGGTTCCGGAGTTGTTTCCGTGGGATCGGGCGTTTCAGTCTCCGTCACGCAGGGCGTCGGGGTCGGTGTGGGAGATACGGTCGTTATCGTCGGTTCCGGGGTTGTTTCTGTGGGATCAGGTGTTTGCGTCTCCGTTACGACAGGAGTCGCCGTTGGCTGGGGGGTGGGGGTTGCCGTCACTACGGGCGTTGCCGTCGGTGTTGCAGCAGGTGCTCCCGGGCAGACGAGAGTGATGGTGTTACCCGGCACCTTCCGGTCGGAGTACAGGGCCGTGATGCTGAAGTGGTAAGACTGGCCGGGCACAAGGTGACCGCCGAAATCACCGCCGTTGTAGCTGCTGGTGGTGTCGACGGTTGCAGTATGCTGGTTACGATCAGTGATATAGTAGAGGTACCCGTCACCCGGGTATGCCGGGTCCGGGTTGTTCTTCGAGATCACGACCTTGTATCCCTGGAACCGGCTGTCGGTGATGACATTCCAGTTCAGCCGGATTTTCAAGCCGTCGACATTCCCGATCAGGTGCGGGGCCGGCTCATCCGCAGGCCGGGTCTGGACCGGGGTGGTGGTGTCAGGTACGGTGAACCGGACAACGCTGCCGTGGACCACCCGGTCCGGGTAGATTGCGATGACCCGGATGTAGTATGTACCCGGCCGGAGCTGGCCGCCAAAGTCGCCACCATAGTAAGAGCCGGATGTATCGAGAGTGGCGGAGTGCTGGTCACGGCCGGTCGCGAGTACGGCATCTTTGTCACCGGTATATCGCTGGTCAGGGTTGTCGCGGGAGATCAGTACCCGGTACCCAAGGGTGCGGCGATCGGCGTTATTGTTCCAGTTCAGCCGGACATGCCCGCTGTCGGCACTGCCACTGAGGTCGGGTGCCGAATAATTTCCCTGTGTGGGATCAGGAGTCTGCGACGGGACAGGTGTCGCGGTGATCATTGGCGTAGATGTTGCCGTGGGTACCGGAGTCACATTCGTCGTCACCACGGGCGTTGGGGCCATTGTTGGCGTTGGCGTTGCCGGAGTTCCCGGAAGGGTCAGGAAAATACTGTTTCCCGGGACGGCGCCGCTGCAGTACAGCGTGGTGACGCTGATATAGTAGGACTCGCCGGGAACAAGGTGGCCGCCGAAGTCGCCCCCACGATATGCGGAGCTGCTGTCAATGGTGACCGAGTTCTGGCTGGTGCCCGCGACGGAGATGAGGTGTCCGCCGTCCGGATATGCCGGGTTCGGGTTGTTCTTCGAGATCACGACCCGGTATCCCTGGAGATCGGGACTGGCAATGGCATTCCAGTTCAGCTGGATAGCGGTACCGGATACTGCGCCGGTCAGCTGGGCTGCCGGGTGCGTGCTGTTATTGTCACAGATGGCTGCCGATGCGGGTGCCAGGAGAAGGATCCCGGCCAGGACAACGGCTGCAAGGAGGAAAGGGGTGAAACACTTCATGAAAGACCTCGCTGGTGTGCACCCGGGATATCAGGAATACAGGAATTCCGGGCCCGGATGCGATATTGGACGATTTTTAGGTTATGATTATCCAATCGGACCGCAAGGCTATTTCAAAATTCTGAACCCCGGGGTTCCTGCATCAATCCGCGACCATCAGACCGGCCATGGCAGAAGAGCGACCCCAGAAACGGCAGGTTCATTCCGATAACAGGAAAAGTGGAGGGGGCTGACCGGTTATTTCCGGGCAACCGTCACGATGAACGTCCGGTTCCGGTACACCACGTCAACATCGGAAAACCCGGCCTCCCGAAGCCATGCAAGCTGGTCCGAGAGTTTCTCGTTCCGGTCAAGAGTATCCCGCCGCTTCAGGATCTCGGCATGCTGCGCCTCCGTCATTGGTCCGCCACGGAGGAACTCATTCCAGTACTTCAGGTACCGTTCCCGGAAATACGGAGTCTCCCCATCCGCCTGGTCGGCATTCACAAACATCCCGCCCGGTTTCAGGCAGGCAAAGATGCGCCGGAAGAGGAGACGTTTCTCTTCGGCGGCGAGATGATGGATCGAGAGGGCCGAGCAGGCAATGTCGTACGGCCTGCCAAGATCTCCGGTAGAATAGTCGCTCACCACATACCGGGTATTCCCGCGGCCGGCAAACCGCTGCCGTGCCATGTCCAGCATGTTCTCGGCGATGTCCACGAGGGTCAGGTGTGCCTGCGGGAACTTCTCCAGCAGGTACGCGCTCATGAGACCGGTCCCGGCACCGATATCGAGAATCTCAGGCTCAGGATTTCCTGATTCCGCTGCCCAGACAGCAGTACTGTAAAACTGCCGCATCTCCGGGATGATGTACTCCCGCTGGGTATCATAGTCCTGTGCGAACCGGTTGAATGCCTGCCTGATATGCTCCATGAATACCCCTGTTACCGGATTTCCGTTCGGGAATTCCGGTATGAACGTTCAGCTTGGCACAGCAAAAAAGATAGTTTATTAAAAAACGGATTTACTCCGTCACGATCACGCTTCGAACGACCCGAGCTTGGACTGGACCGTGCCGTCCACGAAGTTGATCTGGCAGGTCTTCGCCTTCTCCCCTTCGATGGGGAGCGGGTAGCATCCCGTGAGGCAGCCGGTGCAGAGGCTCTCGCGGTCGAACCCGATCGCTTCCACCAGCGCATCGAGCGAGATGTGGTGGAGGGTGGTTGCCGTGATGTTATGCCGGACTTCGTCCTCAGCACGGTTGCTCGCGATCAGCTCCTCGCGGGTCGGCATGTCCACGCCAAGGTAACAGGGAGCCTTGATCGCCGGGGAGCCGATCCGCATATGGACTTCCCGGGCGCCTGCATCCCGCATCATCTCGATGATCCGTTTCGAGGTCGTGCCCCGGACTATGCTGTCGTCCACGAGCACCACGGATTTGTCCTTCAGGTGGGCCGGGATCGGATTGAGCTTGATGCGGACTGCCTTCTCCCGCTCCTTCTGGGAGGGCATGATGAACGTCCGGCCCATGTACCGGTTCTTCATCAGGGACTCGACAAACGGGATCTTCGAGCGTTCCGCATAGCCGATCGCGTAGGCAGTCCCCGAATCCGGCACCGAGCAGACCGAATCTGCCTTCACCGGGTCTTCCTCAAAGAGTTTCTGGCCGATCTGCCGGCGGACATCGTAGACGAGCACGCCATCGATGATCGCATCGGCCCGTGCGAAGTAGATATACTCGAAGATGCAGTGGGCGCGTTTGCCGGCCACTGCGATCTGCATGCACTTCACGCCTTCCGCATCGATCCGGATCAGTTCGCCGGGCTTCACGTCCCGCAGGAACTTTGCGCTCAGGGCGTCGACTGCGACGCTCTCAGATCCGACCATATAGCCGTGCTCGGTTTTTCCGATGCAGAAGGGCTTGATGCCCAGCGGGTCGCGGAATCCATAGAGGACCCCGTCGATCATGATCACAACCGAGTAGGAACCCACAAGCTTGCGCATGCAGAAGCTGACTGCGTCTTCCACCGACCCCGAGTTGCTGATCGCATCGATAAGGATCTTTGCTATAATCTCGGTATCGGTCGTTGTCGTGAAGATCTGGCCGGCCTGCTCGTACTCTGCCCGGAGCTCGCAGGTATTGACCAGGTTACCGTTGTGGGCGATGGAGATGAAATGGTCCTGGAACTGGAAGTTTAAGGGCTGGATATTCTCGGGAAGGTTGGCACCCGTTGTCGGGTACCGCACATGGCCGATGCCGGCCGTGCCTTTCAGGTCGGATAAAACAGAGGGGGAAAATACGTCGGCGACAAGCCCGTTCCCCTTGAACTTGTGGAGATGGGTGCCGTCAAATGTGGATATTCCGGCGCTCTCCTGGCCACGGTGCTGGAGAGCGTACAGGGAATAATAGAGCTGGATTGATACACCGCCAGCATCGACGATGCCAACGATTCCGCACATGGTACAACTCTAATGTGTTGGGATTTTCGGTCTCTTGTTGTTCCACTTATAGCTGGTCATCTTGGTGCTTCTGCCAAACCCGCAGGCAGAGCAGACTTTCTTCTGGGCATGGAACGAGATCTTCCCGCAGCGCCGGCAGGCGATGTGGGTGAACTTGTTCATCTT
>Ga0265342_10000034_pt1 | contig 145074 bp, 129 predicted proteins | sample 4CB327metaG_FD_203125 | JGI IMG/M metagenome (GOLD analysis project Ga0265342, IMG submission 203125) | Rhizosphere microbial communities from Carex aquatilis grown in University of Washington, Seatle, WA, United States - 4-CB3-27 metaG | ecosystem: Host-associated > Plants > Roots >...
GCTCAGAAAAAGCTGCGGGATGATGCGGGTGTAGCTCAGGGGTAGAGCACAACCTTGCCAAGGTTGGGGTCGAGGGTTCGAATCCCTTCGCCCGCTCCATTTCTCAGGCAGAGTCTGTAGTCGAATACGCCTCTCGATACCTCTTGGTTCGTCTAGTACGTCGCTCAGTCGGGTTGCGCTTCAGGTCGGGTTACGTCGCGTAAAGGTGGTTCAGGGTACGTAGCGTAGAGCGTAAAGTAGGACGGTGGCCATGCCGTGTCACGAGTTCAGTGTGCTAACGGGACGTCAGCAAGAAGAACAACAGATCGGTGGCGGGGCGCGCGTTGCGCGTATTTTCCTTCCGGCGATTGAAAACTGCGCCGCGATCCGTCTCTCCGGTCGTGGGCATCGTCGTGCCAACGCTCCGCGGGAGGCTGCTCGCAGGGAACTGGCGCGTACGGTGGAAACGCGCCGCAGGGCATCTTAGCCGACATCTCGAACGCTTGTATTGCGCCTATTGGGACTTCAATAGCCGTCGGCTTCTGCGCCGCGTGAGCGCGCATCGGCCGCCCCCATGAGTCCCGCTGGCGTGATGGCAATCGAGTTGGCCGAGCCGGACGTCGGGCCGATTCTGACCTTATCGCCGCGCGCGGTGAGGCCAGTGACGGTGTCGTCTGCTACGCCGCTTTCGACCACGACTTCATCCGGTATCCATTGATGATGCACGCGCGGTGCCGCAACCGCTTGCGCGATGTTCATGCTGAAGTCGATACGGTTCAGGATCACCTGCAGAACCGCAGTAATGATGCGGCTGCCTCCGGGCGCGCCAGTCACCAGTACGGGCTTTCCGTTCTTGAACACGATGGTCGGCGTCATCGACGATAGCGGTCGCTTGCCCGGTCCAGGAGCATTGGCTTTGCCGCCGACGAGACCGAAAGCATTGGGCGCACCGGGTTTGGCGGCGAAATCGTCGAGCTCGTTGTTGAGGACAATTCCGGTGCCATCGGCGACGAGGCCGAGGCCATAATTGAAATTGAGCGAATAGGTGTTGGCGACCACATTGCCGAACCGGTCGACCACGGAGAAATGGGTGGTGTTGCCGCCACTCGCAGTGCTGTTGGGATGGATCTCGCGTGCGGGGCGTGCGTGCTCGGGATCAATGGTGGCGCGCAAGGACGCGGCGTAGCGCTTGGATGTCAGCCTAGCGATCGGCATTTTGACCTGGTCGCTGTCGCCGAGATACTCGGCGCGGTCGGCGTAGGCGAGTTTCATTGCTTCGACCATCAGATGCGTCGATGACGGCGTGCCAGTCCCCAGCTTGCCGAGCGGAAATCCCTCCAGGATATTGAGCATCTCGATCAGGTGTACGCCGCCGGAAGACGGCGGCGGCATCGACGCGACCGCATAGCCGCGATAGGTGCCGCGTATGGGTTTGCGCACCACGGCGCGATAGTTCCTGAGATCCTCGGCCGTCATCGTGCCGCCAGCGGCACGGACCGAAGCGGCGATCTTGCTGGCGATCGGACCTTCATAGAAATGCCGCGGGCCGCCGCGCGCGATCTCTTCGAGCGTGGCGGCGAGATCGGGCTGCACCAAGCGATCGCCCTCGCCGAGCGGACCGCCGGCCGTCTTGAGAAAGATCCGCGCCGTCGCCGGCCACCGGGCGAGCCGCGGTTCGGCCAGTAGCAGGGAATCAACGAGATCGTCCTCGACAGCGAAGCCTTCGCGCGCGAGCGCAATTGCGGGCGCCATCAGTTGCGCGAGCGTGAACTTGCCAGAGCCGTAGCGCGCGTGCGCCAGCGCCAGGCCGGCCACGGTTCCGGGCACGCCGACAGCGAGACCGCTGTCGCGCGATTTCTTGGGATCGGCCTCGCCTTTTTCGTTGAGGAAGACATCGGTGGTCGTCGCCGCCGGCGCCGTTTCACGGTAATCGATGGCGATGGTGCGATGGCGCTCGGCCAGATAAACCAGCATGAACCCGCCGCCGCCGATGTTTCCGGCCTTCGGCAATGTCACCGCGAGGGCAAATCCGACCGCGACCGCTGCATCGACCGCATTGCCGCCCTGGCGCAGAATCTCTACTCCGATCCGGCTCGCGCGCTTTTCCTGCGATGCCACCATTCCGTGGGCGGCGGTGACCGGCACCCGCGGCAAGTCGGCATTGTCGATGGTATGACGGCCGGCGGGTTGCCCGTGCAACGGCACCGCCGCGACCCATAAGATGCTTAACGCCAGTGCAAGCCGAGAAAAGGTCCTCATGTTCATGCTATATCATTGAACCTGATGGCATGCCTTCACGACCAAAGGCAGGGCGAGGCGGAACAATCTTTGCCGGCTGTGCCATGTCACGCTGTGCAATGTCACGAGGCTGATAAATACTCGCACAATAAGCCGTGAGCAGCCTAAATAGGCCGGCACCGCTTCGGAGGGCTGTCATGTCCCGTATCACTGCATCCGCTGGTTTCGTTCGCTTTCCGATTCTCGCCGCTCTCCTCGGCCTGTTGGTTTCAGGCTGCGGAATCAACAACATTCCCTCCTATGAGGAAACCGCCAAGGCGAGATGGTCGGAAGTCCAGAATCAGTATCAGCGTCGCTCCGACCTGATCCCCAATCTGGTTGAAACCGTCAAAGGTTTTGCCAAACAGGAGCGGGAGGTGCTGGAAGCGGTCACTGCGGCGCGCGCCCGCGCCACCTCGATCCAGCTGCCGGCCGACGTGGTCACCGACCCGGAGGCGTTCAAGAAATTCCAGGATGCACAAGCGCAATTGTCCGGCGCGCTTGGACGGCTGCTCGCGGTATCGGAAAAATATCCTGATCTGAAGTCCAATCAGAATTTCCTCGCCCTGCAGTCACAGCTCGAGGGCACCGAAAACCGCATCGCGGTGGCCCGACGCGATTACATTGAGGCGGTGCGCGCCTACAATACCGAACTCAAGACCTTTCCCGGCGTGATCTGGTTCAAGCTGCTCTATGCCACCAACAAGCCGATGGAGACGTTCGCGGTCTCCGAAGACGTGCAGCGCAATCCGCAAGTGAAATTCTGAACCCTGGATCCCTCGAGGAATCAAGTCATGATAAGGCCGGCGCCGGTCTTGCGGACATCAGCAAACGGCGCCGGGCTGTTCGCCGGTCTGGTCGGTCTGGCGATGCTCGCGAGTGTTGTGCTCGCGCAGGCGCTGACGTTTCCGGCGCTCACCGGACGCGTCGTCGACGAAGCCAATGTTCTTGATCAGGCGACCCGCACCGCGCTGACGGACAAACTGGCAGCGCTTGAGACCAAGACCAGCGATCAGCTGGTGGTGGTCACTCTGAAATCCCTCCAGGGCACCTCGATCGAGGATTTCGGCTATCAGCTCGGTCGCGCCTGGGGCATCGGCCAGAAAGGCAAGAACAATGGCGCCCTGCTGATCGTGGCGCCGACCGAGCGCAAGGTGCGTATCGAGGTCGGCTATGGCCTCGAAGGCACGCTCACCGACGCCCTCACCACGGTCATTATCGAAAGCGCCATCATTCCGCGCTTCCGCGCCAATGATATCCCGGGCGGCATTACCCGCGGCGCCGACAGCATCATGCAGGTGTTGTCGGGGGATGCGGAACTATTCAAGCAGCAGACCGCGGTCAAGGAAGCCGCGCGCAAGCAGCCGCAGGACAATGTATACGCCCCACTGTTCGTCTTGTTCTGGCTTGCGCTTGCCGCCTTCATCATATTCACCATTGCACGCTCCCATCGTGGTGGCGGCGGCGGCCCCTGGTTCGTGCCGGTGTCCGGACGATCGGATTCGTGGTCGTCGGGCTCGTCCGGCGGATTTTCCAGCGGCGGCTTCTCCGGTGGTGGCGGTGACTTCGGCGGCGGCGGCTCGTCGGGAAGCTGGTAGCGAGGCGATCCATGATTCCGGAACCACAGAAGAAACTGGTGGCCGATGCGATCCGCGCCGCCGAGGCGAGGACCACGGGCGAGATCTACTGCGTGATTGCCAAGCATGCGAGCGACTATCGGCTGGTGCCGATTGCCTGGGCAGCGGCACTCGCGCTGTTCGTGCCGCTGCCGCTGATCTATCTCGACGCATGGCCGGCAGAGATGATCTATGGCTGCCAGCTTGCCGCCTTCTTCATCGCCGCGCTCGTGCTCTCCTATCCCGGCCTGCGTTTCCACATCGTGCCGCGCAAGGCCAAGCATGATCGCGCCCATGCAGCAGCGATGCGCCAGTTCTGGGCACACGGGCTCGATCAGACCGAGCACCGCACCGGCGTCGTGATCTTTGCCTCGGAGGCCGAGCGCTACGCGGAAATCATCGCCGACGCCGGTATCGATCGCAAAGTTGCGCCGGATGTGTGGAATGATGCGGTGGCCGCGCTGATCGACGGCATCAAGAGCGATCAGCCGGCGGAAGGTTTCATCAGCGCGATCGAAAAATGCGGTGCCGTGTTGGCATTGCATTTTCCGCTGCCGGCCGGTGCGAAGAATCCCGACACGCTGCCGAACCGGCTGGTGGAAATCTAGCGCAAGGAAGTGCCATGCGTTGCGCCGTCCACGTCACCATCGTGTTCGCCGTCCTCGTTGCCGCGTTCTGCGGGCGCGCGCTGGCGGCCGAGGCGCAGGGTCTCGCCGAAAAGGTGCTGTCGCAGCCGGTGCGCCAGCCACCTACCGATTGCCCGGCCGCCAGCAATCGCATGGATCTGGAACTTTGCGCCGTCGCCCGCTTCCGCAAAGCCGATGCGGACTTGAACAAAGTCTTCAGGACCATCACCTCCGACGTCAATCGCGACGACAGGAACAAGAAGCTGCTGCGGGAATCCCAGCGGTTCTGGCTGCGTTATCGCGACTCAACCTGCGACTGGCAGAGCGACAACGTCCGCGGCGGGACCGCCGCCACGCTCTATGCCGTCAATTGCCTGGCGGACGTGACCGAGGCGCAGGCGAAATATCTGGACGACGCGAGCGGGCCTTAGCCCGCGTTTGAAAATTCCTCGGTCCCTCAGGAAACCGCACCCGGTGAAGCCGATTCAGCCCCGCGCCTGTCGGTGATAGATGCTGTTCGGCCGCATATCGGTTGCTGACGCGACCCGATTGGTCATGTTGAAGAAGCCGACGATGGCGGAGATATCCCAGATGTCGCGAGCGGAAAAACCGGCGCGGCGCAGGTGCTTGCGATCCTCTTCAGTCATCTCCCACGGCGTTGCGGTCAGCTTGACCGCGAAATCCAGCATCGCTCGCTGCCGCTTGGAGAGCCGCGCGGCGCGATAGTTCATCACCATCAACTCGCCCAGCACGGGATCCTCCGCGAGTGCGCGCACTGCGGCACCATGGGCGACCAGGCAATAATAACAACGGTTCTGCGACGACACCGCAACCGCGATCATCTCGCGCTCGAGTTTCGAGAGCCCCGACGGCGCCAGCATGAGATCGTTGTACATGGCGACGAAAGCTTCAAGTTTCGGCATGTCGAAGGCGTAAGCCTTGAGCACGTTGGGCACGAAGCCGAGCTTCTCCTCGCATTTCTTGAAATAGGCCTGCATCGCCGGCGTCAGTGCGGCCGTCTTCAGGTCGAGCGCGGTGATTTCGGTATCGTCATGGGCGGCGGCGCCGGTCGCAATCTTCACGTTTTGTTTGGTCTGGCCTGCCGCCTGTCTGGTTTTTCGATTCCCGGCCACAATCGTCTCCCAAGATGTTGAGCAATAAGCGGGATGAATGGGTTCGCGCGCACGGCTTGCCTGAGAACCGCAATTATATGATCGTCAATTGAGTTGCGTTACATCCTGGCATGAACGCAATGCGCGCGGGAGGGGTAACTTAATGCTGCCTTGTTCTCGACCTTTCTGCGCGGCAGCTTGAGACCTCACGACATTACTACCGACGGCGACGGGAGATCGACCCATGGGCCAGGGGCTTACCGGGACGGAAGAAGAGCGCACTGCCGGGCGGCTGATCGACAAGGCCTGCACCATTCTCCCGGGAATTGCCGGCGGCGTGCCGCAGAGCTTCGCTGTCCAGCTCTACGCGCGGGTGGCGCCCGAGGACCTGCTGCCCTACGAGCCGCGCGAGCTCGCGGAGTTTGCCGCCGGTGCGTGGGCGTTTCTGCAGCAGCGCAAGCCGGGTGCTCCGAAGATCCGTATCGTGTCGCCGCCAGCCTCGGCGGGCGTGCTCAAGCACATGTCGATCCTGGAGATCGTCAACGACGACATGCCGTTCCTCGTCGATTCCGTGATGGGCGAACTGACCGATCAGGGGCTCGAGGTCCACATGGTCGCTCATCCGGTGCTGGGGATCGAGCGCAACAGTGCGGGTGATCTTGCCGGACTGCGGCCGGACGCTGCGGGCCATGGCTTGCGCGAAAGCCTGATGCACATGCATATCGACCGCATCGACGACGAGTTGCGTCGTAACGAGGTGGTCGCCGCATTGGAGTCCGTGCTGGCAGAGGTGCGCCTGGCGGTGACCGACTGGCGGCCGATTCTGGAACGGGTCGGCCAGGTCGTCGCCGAGCTCAAGACCAATCCGTCGCCGTTGCAAAAGGAAGAGGTCGCCGAGGCCGTCCAGTTCCTGGAGTGGCTGACGCAGGACAACTTCGTGTTTCTGGGCGTGCGCGAGCATCTCTATAGCGACGCCAGCAGCGTGCTCGGTGCCATACCGGAAAGCTCGCTCGGCATCCTGCGCGGGCGCAGTGACGAGGTCTTCACCCAGGGCGGTGGCCAGATCACGGTGACGGCGGAAGCACGAGCGTTCCTGAAGGAGCCGAACGCACTCGTCATCACCAAGACCAATGCGCGCGCGCGGGTGCATCGGCGCGCCACCATGGATCACATCGGCGTCAAGCGCATCGACAAGGATGACAATCTGGTCGGCGTGTTCCGCATCGTCGGCCTGTTTACCTCGACCGCCTATACCCGTTCGACCCAGACGATTCCGTATCTGCGGCGAAAGGCCGAAGCGGTGCTGACCCGCGCCGGGTTCCCGGCCGAGAGCCATTCCGGCAAAGCGCTGGTCAACGTCCTCGAAACCTACCCGCGCGACGAGCTGTTCCAGATCGGCGAGGACACACTCTATCAGTTCGCGCTCGCGATCCTGCAATTGCACGAGCGCCCGCGGGTGCGGGTGCTGCCGCGGCGCGACCGTTTCGACCGTTTTGTCTCGGTGCTGGTCTTCATCCCGCGCGATCGCTTTGACAGCAATGTGCGCATCGCGATCGGCGATCTGCTGGCCAAGGCCTATCACGGCCGGCTGGCGACATTCTCGCCGTTCTTTCCCGAAGGGCCGCTGGTACGGGTGCATTTCATTGTCGAAAGCTTCGACGGCGCCATTGCCAGCCCCGACCGGGTCGCGCTCGAACGGGCGGTGCAGGACATTGTCCGCACGTGGCGCGACGGTCTTTCCGAAGCGCTGGCTGAGGCGCATGAGGCCACCAAGGCGCGTGCGCTGCTGGAGCGCTACCGCGACGGCTTCTCCGCCGCGTATCGTGAAGCCTATCCGCCGGAGACCGCGGTTGCGGATATCCGCGTGATCGAGGCGCTGACGGCGGCGCGGCCGCTCGGGGTCGATTTCCATCGCCGCCACGGCGCGCAGGAGGGTAGCGCCGGCCTGAAAGTATGGAGCTACGACCGGCCGATTCCGTTGTCCGAGCGCGTCCCGGTGCTGGAGCACATGGGCTTTCGCGTCGTCGACGAGCGCACCTATCAGGTCGAGCCGAAGGGCGCATCCGATCGCGGCGTCTGGCTGCACGACATGATGATTGAACGCCGAGGCGGCGGGGCGATCGATCTCGATGCTCTGAAGACCAAGCTCGAGGCCTGCTTCCTGATGGTGATGCGAGGGCTTGCCGAAAATGACGGCTACAACGCGCTGGTGCTGACCGCGGCACTGGCCTGGCGCGACGTCGCGCTCATCCGCGCGTTCTCGCGTTATTTGCGGCAGATCCGGGTGCCGTTTTCGCAGGACTACATGTGGACCACGTTGGTGAAACATGCTGCCATCGCCAAGCTGATCGTCGACTTGTTTCACACTCGCTTCGACGTCCATTTCACCGGTTCCCTGGAGCGGCGCGCGGAGGCCGAGGCCGCGGTGGTTGCGCAGATCGATCAGGCGCTGCAGCAGGTCGCGAGCCTCGACGAAGACCGCATCGTGCGCCAGTTCGTCAACGTGGTGCAGGCGGCGGTGCGTACCAACTTCTATCAGCTCGACGCCGATGGCTGGCCGAATGCCGAAATCACGTTCAAGCTCGACAGCGGCAAGGTCAACGGCATGCCGCTGCCGCGTCCGCTGCATGAGATTTCGGTGTACTCGCCGCGGCTCGAAGCCGTACATCTGCGGTTCGGCAAGGTCGCCCGCGGCGGGATCCGCTGGTCGGACCGGCCGCAGGACTTCCGTACCGAGGTGCTCGGACTGGTCAAGGCCCAACAAGTCAAGAACGCGGTGATCGTTCCCAACGGCGCCAAGGGCGGCTTCGTCCCGAAGAAAATGCCGTTGGGCAATCGCGAGGCGATGCAGGCCGAAGGCGTCGCCACCTACAAGATCTTCATGGCGCGTCTGCTGGACATCACCGACAACCTCGACGGCGACAAGGTCGTTCCGCCGGTCAACGTGGTGCGCCATGACGGCGATGATCCCTATCTCGTGGTCGCCGCCGACAAGGGAACCGCGACTTTCTCCGATATCGCCAACGGCATCGCACAGGATCACGGCTTCTGGCTCGACGATGCGTTCGCGTCCGGCGGATCGGCCGGCTACGACCACAAAAAAATGGGCATCACCGCGCGCGGCGCCTGGGAATCGGTGAAGCGGCACTTCCGTGAGCTCGATACCGATATCAGCAAGATACCGTTTTCGGTGGTCGGCGTCGGCGACATGTCGGGCGACGTGTTCGGAAACGGGATGTTGCGCGAGCGCACCATCAGCCTGGTCGCGGCGTTCGATCACCGCGACATTTTCATCGACCCCGCCCCCGATCCGGAGGCAAGTTTCGTCGAGCGCAAGCGGCTGTTCGAGCTGCCGCAGTCGAGCTGGCAGGATTACAACAAGGCGTTGATCTCGGCCGGCGGCGGCGTGTTTCCGCGTTCGGCCAAGGAGATCAAGCTGTCGCCGCAGGCCCAAGCCCTGCTCGGCATCGCCCGCGCCACCGCGACACCGCAGGAAGTGATGAATACGATCCTGCGGATGCAGGTCGATCTCTTGTGGTTCGGTGGCATCGGAACCTATGTGCGGGCCGCGAGCGAGACCGACGACATGGTCGGCGATCGCGCCAACGACGCTATTCGCGTGGTCGGCGCTGACCTGCGCTGCAAAGTGGTGGGCGAGGGCGCCAATCTCGGCATGACCCAACGCGGTCGGATCGAAGCCGCCTTGCGCGGCATTCGTCTCAATACCGACGCTATCGACAATTCCGCCGGGGTCAATACGTCCGACGTCGAGGTCAATATCAAGATCGCGCTCAGCATTCCGATGCGTGACGGCCGGCTGGCGCGGCCCGAGCGCAATACGCTGATGGGCGAGATCACCGACGAGGTCGCGAGCCTGGTGCTGCGCAATAATTATCAGCAGACCCTTGCGCTATCGCTCGCGCAGCGGCGCGGCCTGGAGGATCTCGGCTTCCAGCAGCGCATGATGCAGACGCTCGAAGCGCGCCAGCTCCTCAATCGCGCGGTCGAATATCTCCCCGACGACATGGAGATCAGCGATCGCCGCCGGCGCTCGCTGCCTTTGACCCGGCCGGAGCTTGCGGTGCTGCTCGCCTACGCCAAGCTGGCGCTCAATGCCGATCTGCTGCTGTCCTCGGTGCCGGACGATCCGTATCTCGGCCGCGAACTCGGCCGGTATTTTCCGCCGTCAATCAGCCAGCGGTTCCCGGACGCGCTCGAGCGTCATCGCCTGCGCCGCGAAATCATCGCAACTCAACTCGCGAATTCGATGATCAACCGCGGCGGGCCAACGTTTGTGGTGCGCATCGCGGACCAGACCGGGGCGTCCGCCGACCGCATCGCCGCCGCCTTCGCGGCGGTGCGCAACGGCTATGATCTGATCGCGCTCAACACCGAAATCGAAAGTCTCGACAACAAGATTGCGAGCGAGATTCAGCTCGGACTGTTCACGACCGTGCAGGATCTCATTCTCGATCGGGTGGTCTGGTTCTTGCGCAATGTCGATCTCACCGGCGGTCTTGCCTCGGTGGTCGAGCATTTCCGCGAAGGCATCGGTGCGGTCGCCGCGGTTCTCGATGCGGTGCTCTCGCCGGACGCACTCGCGGCGCGCACGGCGCGGGCGCAGGAACTGCAACGCGCGGGCGTACCGGAGCCGGTGGCACGCCGCATCGCCGATCTGCCCGCACTCAGCGCGGCGCCGGCCATCGCGCTAGTCGCCGATCGCACAAAGCGGCCGGTCGCTGATGTTGCCGCCACCTATTTTGCCGCCGGCGCCTTCTTCCAACTCGATCGCATCAATCGTGCCGCGCGCGACATCGTGGTTACCGACTATTTCGATCGTTTGGCGCTCGATCGTTCACTCGATACCATCAGCGATGCCGAGCGGCGGCTCGCGGCCGCGATGATGACGAACGGCACCGCCGGCCAGGCGGCGGTCGACGCCTGGATCGAGCCGCGCAGCCACGACGTCGAACGCGTCCGCATGGCGGTGCACGAGATTGCCAATTCCGGTCTCACGCTGTCGAAGCTGTCGGTGACCGCGAGCATGCTCGGGGATCTGGTGCGGGGGTGATCCCCAACGCCATCAATGTCGGAAATGCCGGGTTCCCGTGAACACCATGGCGATGCCGTGTTCATCGGCGGCCTTGATGACCTCGTCGTCGCGCATCGAGCCGCCCGGCTGGATCACGGCGGTGGCGCCGGCTTCGATCGCGACCAGCAGTCCGTCGGCGAAGGGAAAGAAGGCATCGGAGGCAACGACCGCTCCTTTGGTCAGCGGGATCGGCAGTCCGGCATGCTTGGCTGCGTCCGCGGCCTTGTGGGCGGCGATGCGGGCGGAGTCGACCCGACTCATCTGGCCGGCGCCGATACCGACAGTGGCGCGATCCTTGGCATAGACGATGGTGTTCGACTTCACGTGCTTGGCGACCCGAAACGCAAAGCGCAGATCCTCAAGTTCGGATTCGGTCGGCGCACGTCGCGTCACGGTCTTGAGCTGCATCTCGTCGACCACGGCGTTGTCGCGTGATTGCGCCAGCAGACCGCCGGCGACGGTCTTCACCGTGAGCCCGCGTGCACGCGGATCCGGCAGGCCGCCGGCGAGCAGCAGCCGCAGATTCTTTTTTGCCGCCACAATGGCGAGCGCCTCTTCGGTGGCGTCGGGCGCAATGATCACCTCGGTGAAGATCTCGGTGATGGCGGTGGCAGCATCCGCGTCGAGCCGGCCGTTGAGCGCGACGATGCCGCCATAGGCGGAGACCGGATCGCAGGCGAGCGCCTTGCGATAAGCTTCCAGCAGGTTTGGGCCTTCGGCGACACCGCAGGGATTGGCATGTTTGACGATGACGCAGGCCGGCCCGCGGCCGGCGAACTCCGCGACACATTCATAGGCCGCGTCGGTATCGTTGATATTATTGTAGGACAGCTGTTTGCCCTGGATCTGATGGGCGGTGGCGACGCCGGGCCGCTGCTCACTGGTGCGGTAGAACGCTGCGGTCTGGTGCGGATTCTCGCCGTAGCGCAGTGCCTCGATCAGGCGGCCGCCGACGGCACGAAAATCAGGCGCCGGATCATTCAGCTGCTCGGCGAACCAGTTGGCGATCGCGGCATCATAGGCGGCGGTGCGGGCATAGGCCTTGGCTGCCAGCCGTTTGCGCAGCCCCGGCGTGGTGGCGCCATTATGCGCACTCAGCTCAGCCAGCACGCGGGCGTAGTCTTCCGCTTCCACCACCACAGCGACATCGGCATGATTCTTTGCGGCGGCGCGGATCATGGCCGGGCCACCGATGTCGATGTTCTCGATGCAGTCGTCGAAGCCGGCGCCTTTGGCGACCGTCGCCTCGAACGGATAGAGATTGACGACCAGCAGATCGATCGGCCGAATCCGATGCTCGACCATGGCGTTGACGTGATCCTTGTTGCCGCGGACGGCGAGCAGTCCGCCATGCACCCCCGGGTGCAGGGTTTTCACGCGGCCATCCATCATTTCGGGAAAGCCCGTCAGGTCGGAAACGTCCAGCACCTTGAGGCCGGCCGCGGCGAGCGCACTCTTGGTTCCTCCGGTCGAGATCAGCTCGATGCCGAAGCTTGCGAGCGCGCGCGCGAAATCGATGAGCCCGGACTTGTCGGAGACGGACAGGAGAGCACGAAGCACGCGGCGCGGATGATCGGTCATCGTCTTTGCTGTTGGACCTCAGCGAGTTGCGTCGGCAGAGCGGCCGGTAGCATGGATTGCCTGCCGCCGGCTAGTGGCATCCGCGTGGACGCGCGTTGCGCCGTCAGTGCGGCCTGCGCAGGCGGTTGAGCACGTTCGACCAGTGTGCGGGCCAGAATGCCACGACGGCCACGATCAGTGCGAGCAGAAGCGCGGCCACCGCAATCTGCATGACACCGAATTGCAGCGAGTCCCTGGTCATGAACCAGCTGGTGATGAAGCCCGCCACGATCAGCAGCCCACGGGCGATCCACCCGATCATGTCTGCCTCCTATTTCCCCATTGAATATAGCCGAAAAGCTGTGCGGACTGAACCGGCCGCTAGGTCGTGGCAGGTCCGCTCGGCTTCATTGGTGTTGATGGCGGCGGCGCACCGCGGTCGTCCGGTTTGGCCGGCGCCGGCTGCGCCCCGTGGCTGAAGCTCCAGGCCACGCGGGGGGTGGCGCGTGCTTCGCCGAAAATCACGATCTGGAAGGTCCGCCGCGGGCCATCCTGGCCGGCGAGATAAACGCTTTCTTCGAGCGCGACCTGATGTTCGTAGGCGTCGAACGTCCACACCTCGTTGTCGGGCAGCGCCAGCACCACGCTGTGGCCATCGGCCTGCCGCGTGGCGCCGACCCGCGGGTGCAGGTGAAAGCGCACGGCGAATTTATCGAGCGTCTTGTTCGCCAAGACATCGCCTTCGGCGGGATAGAACTGATCCTCGCCGTCGAGGCGGTTGCCATCCGGAGCGAGCACCAAGCTGCGTTGGTGCACGATCCCAAATCGCTGCAGGTAGCCGTCATGCGACGTGCGTAGCGACAGGCCGTTGTCGTGGTCTTCGCGCTGAACCTCCACCGTCCGGGGGCCGTCGACGATCGGGCTGCCGAACAGCCGTCGGAAGGATCGTGCGTCGAGAAAGCGGCAGGAGGACGCGTCGTTGAATGTCACGGTCGAATGGGCGGCGGTCGCTCGGGCGACATCGCGCCAATTGGCTTTGCCGATTTCCGGCATGCCGCAATTGACCACGATGCGATGCTTGGTGGACAACTCAAACGACAGGCAACCGGCGTGGGCGTCCGCGCTCAGATCGATCGGCGGCGGCCGACCGGTGTCCATGATCAGCACCGCGCGTCCGGCTTCCAGGCGCTGGTAGCCGGAATGCGGCGCGTTCGGTAGCGATGCGCCGTGGGTGTCATCATAAGCGAGGATGGTGGCGATCAGATCAGGCTCGGTCGGACCCATGCCGTTGAACAGTGCGAAGCGTCCGTCGCCGTGCCGGAAGAAACGCAGCATCGGCATGATGCGATCGATGGCGTTGAGCAGCGCGGGCGGTGGCGGCACGTTGCGTGCCGCGAAGACCTGGCTGAGCGGAAGAAGGTCGAGCATCAGTTCGATCAGTGCGCCGGGATTGCGACTGACGTGACCGCCATCGGGCAGGATCTGGCGTTCCAGCTCGGCGACGAGGTGGCGCGTGGCCTTGCGCAAATGGTCGAACTGGTCCGCCATGCAGAGCGCCGCGTAGGTCAGCGCGATCCGCGCCTGTAGCCTGGGGACGCCGTCGCGCGTATCGGGGGCGGTGCTGCGCAAATACCGGACCTGGCGCGTCAGCGTGCGCAGGAAGCGCCGATAGAATCCGACGTCGACATCGTTGAGGATCAGCGGTGCATGCGTGAGCCAGGCAATGACGCGACGGGCAAGGATCTCCGGTTGCCAGGCCAGGGGATGCCAGGAACCTTGCAGCTCGATCCACTCGTCGACCAGCGCACGCGCATTGGCGCGCGTAATTGCGGATTCCGCCGCGCGGAGATGACGCAGCCATCCGAAGCTCAGCAGGGTGTCCGCCCAATCCTCCGACGGCGGCGTCATTTCGAACGGCGAGCGTCCGTCGCAAATCACGATCTTGCCGGCAAAGGCGAACCGGCCGCCGTAGATCTCGCTGGCACGCGTAGGATCGGCGGTGCGGAGATCTTGCGGGGCAATGACCAGCCGCTCGGACCGGCCGGAGACGAACGGGAGCCGCCCAAGCGGATGGGCTCGCAGGCGACCAATGGTGTGGTCGAGCCTGCGACGCAGGGTGAGCCATGACAACCTGCTGCGGTCCGCGATCGAAACGCGGGACATGTGACGCACGGCCCTCCCGTAAGCGGGCGCAATTTCCCGCGGATTCAACAGCACGATAGCGGAGGGTCCCTGCAGGGCCAACCGCAAGCGGTAAACTTGGTAAGTGACCGAGCTGGAATGCGTCGACAGGCTGCTGCCGGCGCCTTCGCCCCACGTGGCGGTTGGTTTTGCGCGCGCAATCGATCGCGCGCGGGCGCAAGGATCTTATTCTCTGTTGTTCGTTATGTATCAGAACGCCGAATCGCAGGCGAAAAATTCTCACGCCGACGGCAACTTTCCGCGAGCCTGAGCGATGCCGCCTAAATCCGCTCGAGCCTCGCGGCATAGAAGCCGTCGAGACCCGCCATTTGCGGCTCCGGATCGGGCCAATGGCAGGGCAGGGTGCGAAGATCGCCGGCCGGTGTCAGCAATCCTTCCAGTCCAACCATTTCGTCGGCGACGATCGGCCGGCGTCTGACGCGCGGATCGCGTTCGAGCAGGGCCGCGATCACGTGCTCGCCTTCCTCCGGTTCGAGCGAGCAGGTGCAGAACAGCAGCACGCCGCCGGGCCTGGTCAGGTCGATGGCATGGTCGAGCAGGCGGCGCTGGAGGTCGGCGAGCGCAGCGATATCGATATCCGATTTGAGCCAGGGGATATCCGGATGTCGTCGAACGGTGCCGGTGGACGAGCAGGGGGCATCGAGCAGCACGGCGTCGAAGGGATCCGCCTGCCATTCGGTCGCATCGGCGCGCACCAGCGTGGCCGACAGTTCGAGCCGGCGCAGATTGTCCGCCAATCGCGCGAGGCGCGGCTCGGAGCGATCGATAGCGGTGACGTCAGCACCGGCGAAAGCAAGCTGCGCGGTCTTTCCGCCGGGCGCCGCACATAGATCCGCGACCCTGCGGCCGGCGACATTCCCCAGCAGGCGCGCCGGCATGGTGGCCGCGGCATCCTGCACCCACCAGGACCCTTCGGTGAATCCCGGCAACATGGTCACCGGACCATGGGCGATCGTGCGCACAGTGCCGTTCGGCATCACCCGACCGCGCAGGCGCGCGGCCCAGCTCTCGGCGTCGGCCTTGACCGTGAGATCGAGCGAAGGTTCCCAGCTGTTGGCCTGCGCGATGGCATGGGCGCTATCGCGGCCATAGTGCCGGGCCCATCGCGACATCAGCCAGGTCGGCGTGTCGAGCGCCGTGGTATCAAGATCCTTCAGCCGCTCGGGGCCGTGTTGCGCGATCCGCCGCAGGACGGCATTCGCGAGCCCGGCATAGCGTCCACCGCGCCGGTCCGCCTGGGCAAGCCGCACCGCCAAATCGACCGCCGCATGGTCGGGAACATCGAGGAACAGGATCTGCGCCGCGCCCACCAGCAGGATGGTTTCGATGCGCGGGGAATCGCTCGGAAAACCCTTGTCGAGGACGCCGCGTAGCAGATGCCGCAAGGTTCCGAGCCGGCGCAGGACGGTGGCGACCAATCGGCGGACCAGGGCGCGATCGCGATCGGCCAGGGCGCTGAGGCCTGGCTGGGCCTGTTTGCCGTCCAACTGTTCGTCGAGCTGCCGCTTTTGGCGCAACACGCCGTCGAGAATATCAACGGCGATGCGTCGCGCCGCGAGTCCGGGGACATCCTGTTGCGGAGCAACGCGCGCACGAGGCATTATTGAACCGTCACTGGGTCGGGGTTTGGCGATCTGGGAACGGGCCGCTGCGCTTCGTTGCAGACGCCACCCGACATCCATATCATTTTAGGTGGATCCTGAAAGGTGCGATCGGCAGCTGCCGCGCGGTTAACGAGAGCACTGCCCCAGATCGCAGGTGTAAGTAATGAGCAAACATTCCGACGATCCCGGCGAGCGAACCGGGCATACGGCTGGCAAGCCTGGATCGGCGACCGGCTCCGCGGACAAGGCGCCTGCGCCGGCCAAAAGGCTTTCTCCCGCGGCCATGCGCGCGCTGGCCGAAGCCGAAGCGCGGCGCGCCGAGATCGATCGCAAAACAACCGATCGTCCGACCGAACGTCCGTCGCGCGAGGGTCCGGATCCTGTCCGCTACGGCGACTGGGAGAAAAAAGGCATTGCCAGCGATTTCTAGAGCGCAGAATGAGACGCCTCGTGCGGGGACGACAGTCCGCGGCTGCTATAGACAGCAAATCCGACCGCGTGATGACCAGATCCATGTTGCGTAAAAAATACCAGCGGACATGAATTCAAAGGCTTAGCGTGAAATTCATGCTGCATCATCCACTGCAGCATAAAAATTGTTGCGAATGCGTACGGCCTCGCGCGCTGTCGCTTGCGCCGGACGGCCTTAGTGCTGAACCACCACCCGTGTACCGACGCCGACGCGATCATAGAGATCGACGATGTCCTGATTATACATGCGGATGCAGCCGTAGGAGACGAACCCGCCGATCGAACTCGGCTGATTGGTGCCGTGGATGGCATATTCGCCGCCGTTCAATGTCATGGCCGCGGCCCCCATCGGATTGCGGGGCGAATCGGCTGGAATGACACTCGGAAGCCAGGGCTTGTCGTGCCGGACGGCGGCCGGCGGCGCCCACGCCGGTTTGATGTATTTGCCATCGATGAAAGAAGTGCCAGCCCATTGCCGTCCGGCGCGGCCGACCCCCACGGGGTAGCGAACGGCGCGACCATCGCCGATGACATAATAAAGACGCCGCTCGCCGGTTTTCACCACGATGGTGCCAGCGGCATAGCCGGTGAAGCCGACCACTTCGCGGGCCTTGGCGGTACCCGGAATCAGACCGCTCGCAAGCAGCGCGGTGATAGCGATCATCAGCCGAAGGGATGCTTGCATCGTCAGACTCCGAATCAAATTTCGCCGCGATGATAGGGCGTCGGCGCGGCAAATGCCGCTGGACTTCGATCGCCCCACAAAAATCAAACGGGCTCTATTCGGAGGGGCCTTCGATCGCGTTGCGCGCTTCAGATTTCATCGATGAACCGTGTGCGCCGGGTCACGGAACTCAGCTGACGAATTTTTGAAGCAGCGATCATGCGGCGGTGTCATACGGCCGACACGCAACGCCGCTTCCATGCGCGCGCTGGTATCACGCAACCGAGGAAAGATTCGCATGAAATTCCTGAAAACGGCTGTCCTTTTGATTGGTGGCTTGCTGCCATTTGCCGTCGGCTCGGCGCCGGCAAGCGCTTCCACTTTGTTTGACTGGACGCTCGTTGGGGCCGGTTTGCCCTTTACCGGAAGCGGAACCCTGACGGTCAATAACGTCGCGATATCGAACGCTGGATCCATCGGCGAAACGATCACCGCCTTCAGCGGGACGGTCAACGGCAGCGCGGTTAGCCTGTCGGGCCCTGGCACCGCCGGCGGCAACGACAACATCTTGTATCCTCCCGGCTTTGGCACGGGTGGGTTTGGCTCGGGAAACGGACTGCTTGATGCGTTAGGTTTCACCTTCACCACCGTCGCCGGACAAACTATCAATATTTGGTTCGGCGGCGGCGGAATCTACGACGAGGAAAGCACCACCGGCGCCTTCGGTCGTGGAACCTTTTCGATCAGCGCGGAGACGCCGCTTCCGTCGACCTGGGTACTGATGATCGCCGGCTTGTGCGGTCTCGGATTCCTTGCTTTCCGCGGTCCCGGGCAGCGGTCTGCAGGGTTTGCGGCTGGCTAGGCAACTTGCGAGCTGGTTGTTTGAGAACAGAAGCCCGGTGGTCGCGCCGGGCTTCTGACTTTCTAGGCGTTGCGCCGCTGAGATCAGCAAGTCTCACTTATGCGGCGTCCTGTACACCCCTGAACCCATTAATCCGCCGTTCACTCGGGTTCCGGCTCACCGACTGGCGCGAGCCAGCCGCGATAATGGACGAGGAGGCCGATACCCGGACAATCAATCGGGACATCGAAGCAGAAGCGCTCGGCGTCGTCGACGCGCTCGGTGGCGAGCGAACGCGGCAGCAGGAATGCCGGTAGCGGAACCACGCCCAGCCGCCCGCCAACCACGGTGTAGTCGAGGCCCTGCGCCGTTGCCGTCAATTCCAGCTCGAATGCCAGTGGTCCGAAACGTTCCAGCATGCGGCCGGTCTGCTCTCCGCGGGGCGAAAGGCGACTGCGCAGGCGTCTGCCGCCAAAGTGTCGCGTCCAGACTTCACCGTCGCGATCGGCACGCATCTCGATGGTGACGGGAACCTCGGTCGCCGCAGCTGGAAATCCGAACAGACGCGCCGCCAATCGACCGGCAAACCCGGGCGCCCCTTCCACCGCTGCGCGGCCGGCGAGTTGCAGGCCGTCGACAACCTCATGGGCGGCCTGCACCGGCGGCGGCATGGTATCGAAGGCTGGTCCAAGGACGCGGCGCAACAGTGCGTGCTCCCGGATACTGGTGCGGGTGAGGATTCCGAAGCGATCGATTTCGTGTTTGATGTCGGAGAGCGACAGCAAGCCGACGCAGGCCATGGCGCCGCGCTGTCTGATCCTGCCGGCGGCGAGCGCCCGAATCAGCGCCAGCGCCGGCAGCACCGGCACCTGCGGTCCGTCTTTTTCCGCAGTCAAAGCCCAGTTTGCCGTTACCGCCTGTCCGACGGCATCGATTCCCTCGGCGTCGACCGTCATGCCGCCGCTGGTATGGCCGAAAGGCCTGAACCATTCCGCCATGGCCCGCAAGCGGCTCGCCAGCGGGACCAGGCTGCGCATGATCCCGATGGCCACCAGCTTGCTCAGCGCCCACACGCCGAGATGCAGAATGGCGAGTTCGAGGCCGGCGCGAACGATGGCGTCGCGCGCGGGGGCATAGCGCCTTGGCACCAGATCGAGGTCGGGCGTCTCGACCAGAAACAGCCAACGGCGGCCGAGGCCGGGCATGTGCCGATGCACGAGCATGCTCATCCCGCGCGTCATCGACCATGCGCCGTCGCGAAACACGCGGACCGGCCGTCCGGCACTGGCGAGGATCGCTTGCACGACCGACAACCCGCGAGGCTGGCGGTTTCCAGGCGAAATCGCGATCTCGATCCGGTCGATGCGACGCCAGCCGGCCACCAATTGATCGAGAACGGCGTTGCTGAGCGCCGGCGTCGTGCTTGCGCCCGATGCCACCAGGACATCGGCGGCGCGGGCGGCGGCATCGAAGCGTTCGATCGCGGCGACGTAGTCGCGCGCGTCCGCAATATCGACATAGTGGCAGCGGGCGGCGATCGCCGCTTCCACCAAGCGAGTGCTTGCGGCTTGAAACGGACCGGCTGCATCGGCGACACACCAGATCTTCTGTCGTCGCAACTCGTCGGGCATGACGGTGGCAGCGTCGCACTGGCGCGCCTCGATGCTGCGGCCGGGATACTTCTTTTGCAACGTTGCGGCCAAGTCGCTGGCGCGCTGCAGGCCGCGGGCGGCAATGATGACGTCGAGATCGGTGGTCGCCACCAGGCCTTCGACCAGGCGAGCGCCGAAGGTGCCGGTGCCGCCGATCACCAGGACGCGCCGGATCATGGGTCGGACCCGGTCGGCGAGGTCGGCAGGATGCAGACATCGAGGCGGCCGAACCAGCGATAGCGATTGCGGGCGACAAGGTCATAGAGCCGATCGCGCAATGCGCGCGGTATCGCACGCAGCAGCCAAGTCCAGCGCCAGCCGGGCAATTGGGCGAGGATGCGCAAGGCGGCATCGGAGCGGACAAAGGCGGTGCCGCCCTCGACCAGAATGAACGTCGAGGGATTATCCGGATCGACGCCGTGGCGTGCGGCGATCACGCGCCCCTCCGGCTGCTGGGTGGTGACGAAGCGAAACCGTCGCACCCGGTCGCGCGCACTGACGAAACGATACCAGCGCGAACACAACACACACACGCCATCGATCAGGATGATGGCTTGGTTTGAATCGGTGTCGGTCGGCGCCATGCCGTTACTAAGGCTGAAACCAGCGGCATTCGCAATCGGTCGGAGGTCGACGGGCGAGGCGCCGATGGGCGCGCCTTCGAGCCGAGCATGAGAGGCCCAAAAGCGCGCTCAATCGCGTTGAAGGTCCGCCAGGACGCAAGACTGGTCGCGCGGTGCTTCAATACCTATTGGTCGCGCGTGTGCATTGGATGGTTCAACCGCGCGGATCGGTACGTGGTTCAGCGTGTGCTGCGGATCAGCCTCCGAACAGCTTGGAGAAAAACCCGCGGCGCTCCTGCGGCTTTGGTACTGCTTTGGGCGCCGCCATCGGGGTGGCCGGTGTCGTGGTTGGTGCGGCGACCCTGATCGCTGCATCACCCGGCTTCTTGTTCTGGCGGTTGCCGACGAGATCGTCGACCACGGCCGGGTCGGCGAGCGTGGAGGTGTCGCCGAGATTGCCGTACTCGTCTTCGGCGATCTTGCGCAGGATCCGGCGCATGATCTTCCCCGAGCGGGTTTTCGGCAGGCCGGGCGCGAACTGGATCAGGTCGGGCGAGGCAATCGGGCCGATTTCCTTGCGCACCCATCCCACCAGTTCCTTGCGCAGCTCTTCGCTCGGATGTTCACCCGCCATCAGGGTGACGTAAGCGTAGATACCCTGACCCTTGATGTCGTGCGGATAGCCGACAACCGCGGCTTCCGAGACCTTGGGATGAGCGACCAGCGCACTTTCCACCTCGGCGGTGCCGAGGCGATGGCCGGCGACATTGATGACGTCATCGACGCGGCCGGTGATCCAGTAATAGCCGTCGGCGTCCCGGCGGCAGCCGTCACCGGTGAAGTACTTGCCGGGATAGGTGGAAAAATAAGTCTGCACGAAACGCTCATGATCGCCGTAGACGGTGCGCATCTGGCCGGGCCAGGAATCGGCGATCACGAGATTGCCCTCGGTCGCACCCTCCAGCACGGTGCCGGTGCCGTCGACGATCTGCGGGATGATGCCGAAGAACGGCCGCGTCGCCGAACCCGGCTTGCACGCGGTCGCGCCCGGCAGCGGCGTGATCAGGATTCCGCCGGTTTCGGTCTGCCACCAGGTGTCGACGATCGGGCAGCGATCATCGCCGACCACGCGGTGGTACCACTCCCACGCCTCCGGATTGATCGGCTCGCCGACCGAACCGAGCAGGCGCAGGCTGGCGCGCGAGGTCTTTTTCACCGGGCCATCGCCCGCCTGCATCAGCGCGCGAATCGCGGTCGGCGCCGTGTAGAATGTGTTGACCTTGTGCTTGTCGATGACTTCCCAGAACCGCGAGGTCGTCGGATAATTTGGGACGCCCTCGAACATCAGCGTGGTGGCTCCGTTCGAAAGCGGGCCGTAGACGATGTAACTGTGGCCGGTCACCCAGCCGACATCGGCGGTGCACCAGTAGATATCGCCGTCATGATAGTCGAACACGTACTGATGCGTGATCGAGGTGTAGACGAGATAGCCGCCGGTCGTGTGCAGCACGCCCTTGGGCTTTCCGGTCGAGCCTGAAGTGTAGAGGATGAACAGAGGATCTTCCGCGCTCATCGGCTCGATCGGGCAATCGGCGGTCACGCCCTTGGCGGCCTCGTCATAAAACACGTCGCGGCCGGCCTTCATGTTCACCGTGGCGCCGGTGCGGCGCACGACGATGATCGAGGTCACATTGCCGGCCTTGTCGGCTGCGGCGTCGGTGTTGGCCTTGAGGGGGATCTTGCGGCCACCGCGCACGCCTTCGTCCGCGGTGATGACGACGTCGGATTTTGCGTCCTCGATCCGTCCGGCGAGCGAATCCGGCGAGAACCCACCGAACACCACGGAGTGCACCGCGCCGATGCGCGCGCAGGCGAGCATGGCGTAGGTCGCCTCCGGGATCATCGGCAAATAGATGGTGACGCGATCACCCTTCTTGACGCCGCGTGCCTTGAGCACGTTCGCCATCGTGCAGACTTCGGCGTGCAGCTCTTGGTAAGTGATCTTCTTGTCGTCCTTCGGATCATCGCCTTCCCAGATGATCGCGACCTGATCGCCGCGCTTGGCGAGATGGCGGTCGACGCAATTGTGGGCGACGTTCAACACGCCATCCTCGAACCATTTGATGGAGACATGGTTCGGATCGTAGGAGGTGTTCTTGACCTTGGTGAACGGCGTGATCCAGTCAATCCGCTTGGCCTGCTGGGCCCAGAAGCCGTTCGGGTCCTTGATCGACTGGGCGTACATCGCCTCGTATTGGGCGCTGTCGATATAGGCGCGCTGCGCCCACTCGGCCGGGATTGGATAAATCTTCTCAGCCATGGTCTTGACTCCTCCCCATCGCGTGGGCGCGCGGTTCCGGGGGGCCGGCCGCGGTCTTCCGTTTCCTCGTCCCGCCATTATGCGACGGCGGCATGCACAGCGACAAGGCGTCCAATGTCACACTTTGGTCGTGGCGGAATTTGCGAAAGATCAACGCTATTGCGGAAAATGCGGATTCGGTAGCGCCGCCGTCACATCCGCCGGACTAGAATGGCGCTGTCCAATTGTCGGGAGACCCTGATGACCAAGCGGCTGTTGAGCATCGCCGGGCTATTGATTCTGCTGGCGCTGACGGCGGCGCCGGTGGCGGCGCAATCGCCGCGCCCGGAGGATCTGGCGGCGGCGCGTGAGCTGGTCACGACGATGAAGCTGACCGAACAAATGAAGGCATTGATCCCGATCCTGATGAAGAACATGAAGGCAACGATGCTGATCGGACGCTCGCCGGAATTCGTCCGCGACTTCGAGGCGGCGATGCCGACGCTGATGGCGGCGTTCGACAGCCGCTATGGCGAATTCACCGATCTCATGGCGGGAATTTACGCCACCAACTTCACGGCCCCGGAATTGCAGGACATGACGGCGTTTTACCGGACCCCGACGGGCCAGAAGGTGCTGCGGACATTGCCGGCGATCGCGCAGCAGAGCGTGCAGGCCGGCCAGGCCTGGGGTCTGCGCATCGGCGAGGAGATCAAGCAGCGCATGATCGACGAGATGCGCAAGAAGGGCCACGCTATTTGAGGGCCGATGCGGGGCGGCTGCTTCCCCAAGGGGGGAATAGACCGCCGCGCCGACGGACGGCCGTTGCTAGCCGACCCCCAGGGCCCCGATGACGGCGCCCATCACCAGCAACACCGCCAGCCAGTGACCGCCGTCGATGGCGATCAGGATCGGCTTGCGCATCGCGAAGCTGTTATTGACCGCCAATGTAGTGAAGACGAAGCCGACCCAGACGAAGGCGCCGGAAATCACGCCGTTCCTGATCGTGACCTGGCCAATGCCGAGATGTCCGATCAGGCCGGCCAGCACCCAGGCCATCGCCACGTCGGCGACAAAGGCCAGAATGTAGGGAAACGGCGAGCGCTTCTTGTCCTTGCCTTTGATCAGGTCCTCGGAGAGGCCGAGCGCGGTCATCCATGGCTTTGCCAACGCCCAGTACCAGACTGCGCCGACGACATATCCCGCGATGGCGGCGATGACGATCGCCCAGTAATCGATGCCGGCAAATCTCATGATCTTCTCCCCGGTGTGTCGCGCCGCTGCGCCGTCGGCCGAGTTTATATCAATCGAGCGGCTCCAGCTTGACGATCGCGGCGTGATGGTTGTTGCCGACCCAGAAGGTGACCGGATTGGTGGTGTTGTCGACGAAAACCCTGCGAATATTGGTCTGGTGCGGGAGCAGATACTCGGTGGCCTGCCCGCTGGCGCGATCCAGGCGCACCACCCGATCGCTTGCCATCGAGCCGACCCACAGTTCGCCGTTGCGATCGATGGCAACGTCATAGGGCGCGGTGAAGGGGGCGAGTGGCCATTCCTGAAAGCGCTCGTCGTTGGTGTCGAACATCCCAATTTTGTCGGCGGCGAATTCCGCAAACCATAATTGGCCTGACGCATCGAGCATGCCCCGGCGCGGGCGCGAGTAGGGCGTCGGTGTGGAATAGAGCGTCACGCGCAGGGTGCGGGCGTCGACCCGGCCGATGCTCTCGTCGCCGAAATCGAGGAAATAGAGATTGTTCGCGGCATCGGTCATCATGCCGTAGGGCGCGTGGGTGTGATCGCCGCCGACGCTTTTGAACGGATCGACGGTCTCGAACGCTCCTGATTTGAGATCGAGTCGCAAAATGGCGTGACGGTTGACGTCGTTGCTCCACACTTTGCCGTCGACGTCGGAATGACGCGGCATCACCATCGACTGCTGCATGGCGTCATTGTTCATGTCGGGAGGAATCGCAAACAGCGTGAATTGCTGCTGCGCGCGATCATATTTCGCCAGCCCGGCCTGGAACATCAAGGCGAGCCAGAAATTGCCGTCCTGATCGACCTCCATGTCAAGGGCGCCGGTCGGAAACCCCGGTTTGAGCACGGGAACGGGAACCTCGCTCGCACGCCCGGTGGCAGGGTCGAGCCGACCCAAAAACGATTCGGAAAAATTCGAATACCAGACCCCGTCGCCGTCGACATGCACGTCATGCGGCGCGATGCTGTCGCGCGGCAGATCGTACTCGGTGATGACGACGCGGGTCGCACGCCCGCTCGGCCGCGCCTGCGGCTTGAGCGCATAGGACCAGGTGGGTTGAGCGTTCAGATTGATGGTCGCGAGATAGTCGGCGGTCTTGCGCACGCGCTCTGGCGCGAGCTTGCGCTCGGCGGCGCGGACCTGTGGATGCGCCGGCGTCGTGTTGTTGGCGTAGCCGGCCATGCGTTGCAGCACGGCGATCCATTCATCCGCCGTGTGGGTCGAGCGCGCGATGCGTTCGACGGTGTGGCAGCTCATGCATTCCAGCAGCGGGCGTTTCTGCTCCGGCGTCCCGGGAAAGCTCGCCAGCCATTCGGCGTTGGTCAGCTGGGCGGCGAGGTCGGCGGTCGGTGTCAAGGCGAGATCGATGCGCAGTTCCTGCAGCGCCAGATCGATTTCGGCCGGCGCGGAGAGTTCATATCCGACCGCTCGTACCGCCAGACCATAATGGCCAGGCGGGAGCTTGCCGGCGGGAAACACAAATTCGCCGGCGCGGTCGCTGACCACCGTGACGGCGATGGTGGCATTCTTGGCGCTGACGAGCACGCCCTCCATCGGACCTTCCGCGGCGGAACTCACCCGGCCACGCAATCCGACGGCATTCTCCGCCCGCGCCGCGGTCACACAGACCAGCGCCGCCACCAGCAGACATCCAAGTACGCGCATGGCGCCGCCTATTCCGGCCCCATTTGGCAATCGATCTCAATCGGCGCCTTGGCGTCGTCCGAGGCGGAGCGGCGCTTGAGAGCGCCGGTCTGTTTGTAGCCGGGCTTGCTGCATGCGACGTTGACGCTGTCGGTATTAGCTTCTTTGCTGAAGCCGGGTATCCGGAAATGGCCGGTGGCGTCGCTGCGGGTGATCAGGTCGGTGTTGCCTGTCTTGAAGCTTGCGATCACCTTGGCATCGGCGATGACGTTGCCTTTGGCGTCTCTGACAAAGCCGACGATTGACTTCGACGGCATCTGCTGGTCGTCCTCTTCATCCGGCATGCCGCCCGCGTGCGCGCTTGCGCCGAAGGCGATGAGCGCGGCAAAGCCCAGGATGGCGAGCCCCTTGGACTTCATGATCCGCCTCAGCTCGAGGATCATCGCGGGAAGCCGTGAGCGATCATCAGCAGTGTCGTGGTCATTTTGCCTCCCTGCCCGCACGTCTGTTTGCGCGCTTTGTGCGGAGCAGATTAGCACTGAGATCGGCCGAGGTTCAATTTGAAGCGTCTGGCGCCTATGCGCTGTCATCGTGGGGCTAACGAAGGACCCCCGCCCCGAGCCTCCCCTTTCAGGGGGAGGGAGCACAGTGAGATCTGCGCCAAAGCGAGGCAGCGCTAGCCGCTTTTCACGCCGCCGAGTGTGCACACGATTTTCCATTCCGCGGCCGTTACCGGTTGTACCGAGAGGCGCGAGAACTTGACGAGCGCCATGTCCTTGAGCCGCGCGTCGGCCTTGATCTGCACGAGCGTGACCGGCGTTGGAAACGGCGTGAGCGCCTTAACCTGGACGGCGACGAATGTCCCACTGGCATCGCCCGGGTCGGGAAAGTGCTCGCGAATGATCTCGACGATCCCGACAATCTCCTTGCCCTCGTTGGAATGATAAAAGAAGGCGCGGTCGCCCTTTTTCATCTTCATCAGGTTCTGCTTGGCGGTGTGATTGCGCACGCCGGTCCAGGCTTCGCCGGTCGCGCCTTTCTTCACCTGCTGGTCCCAGGACCAGGCGTCGGGTTCGGATTTCACCAGCCAGTAGGCCATTGTCGTTGTCCTTCTGATTGATTGGTCATATGCCGGGTCAAGCTCGGCAATGACGGCCCGCGAGGAACACTTACAATATCTCCGCCTTGAACGGCCGCGTTAGCAGCTGGTCCACGGCTTCATCGACGCTGAGCCTGTCATCGAGCACTGCTGCAACCGCGGCGGAGATCGGCATGTCGACGCCTTTGCGGCCGGCCATGGCGACCAGGATCGAGGCGGTGTAGGCGCCTTCCGCCAGCGGGCCAGCGCCGATCGCCTCTTTCGGCGAACGGCCGGCGCCGATTGCAACCCCGAGCGAGAAATTGCGCGACTGCGGGCTCGCGCAGGTGAGAATGAGATCGCCGAGGCCTGAAAGTCCGGTGAGCGTTTCCGGCTGGGCGCCGCAGGCGCGGCCGAAGCGGGTGAGTTCGGCGAAGCCGCGCGTGATCAGGGCCGCTGCCGCGCTCGCACCTAGATTACGGCCTTTGACGATGCCGGCAGCAATCGCCAGCACGTTCTTGGCGGCGCCGCCGATCTCAACCCCGCGCACATCGGTGGCGTGATAGGGCCGGAAGGTCGCCGATCCGAGCGCCCGCGCCAGCGCGCTCGCGGTCTGCTCGTTCGATGCGGCGAGCGTGATCGCGGTCGGCAGCCCGCGTGCGACATCGGCGGCGAAACTCGGGCCGGACAGGATCGCGGTCTCGGCCGATGCGGCGACGTCGGCGATGACTTCGGTCATGAACAGGCCCGTGGTCCGCTCGATGCCTTTGGCGCACGCCACCAGCAGCGGGCTTCGCGCACGCATCGATTCCAGCAGCGGCAGCAGCGCCGCACGCAGCTGTTGTGCCGGCACCGCAAGCAGAACGGCATCGCCGCGCGCGGCCGCCGCGCCATCGACGATGGTGACCTGCGCTTCGAGTTTTACGCCGGGGAGTGCCGGACTTGTGCGCTCGCGGGCAATCGTATCCGCCACCGTTGGATTGCGGGCGACCAGCAGCACGTCGCGGCCGGCACGGGCGGCGGCGTTCGCAAGCGCGGTGCCCCAGGCGCCGGCGCCGACGATCGCGATACGATCGAATGTCATGGAACGCCGTATTCCGGTGCGGGATCGTCAAGCGCGAAGTCGTCGGGTTCCAGCGCCACGTCCGGCACGCTCGACACCACTTCATCGAGGCGCCAGCGGGCGCGCGGCGCGGTCTCCAGACCGTCGGTGAGGCCATTCATCAGACGCTCGATCCCGGCCCAGGCGATCATGGCGCCATTGTCGGTGCATAATTCCGGCGCCGGGACCACCAGCACGGTACCGGCTTCGAACGCCAGCCGATGCAGGACCTTGCGGATCGCCTGATTGGCGGCGACGCCGCCGGCGGCAACCAGCGCATTGGGCGGTCCGAAATGATCGCGAAACATCTTGAGGCCGACGCGCAGCCGATCCAGGGTGACTTCGACCACCGCCTGCTGGAATGCGGCGCACAGATCGGCGACGTCCTGCTCCGACAGCGGCGCCACCTTTTCCGCTTCCAGGCGCAGCGCAGTCTTCAGCCCGGAGAGCGAGAAATTGGCGTCCGGCCGTCCCAGCATCGGGCGCGGCAGCACGAAGCGGCCGGCATCGCCGCGGGCGGCTTCCTTCTCGACCTGCGGACCGCCGGGATAGCCGAGCCCGAGGAGCTTCGCGGTCTTGTCGAAGGCTTCGCCCATGGCGTCGTCGAGGGTGGTGCCGAGCCGCACATATTGACCGATGCCCTGCACCGCCACGATCTGGGTATGACCGCCGGAGGCGAGGAACAGGCAATAGGGAAACGGCGTGGCGTCGGTGAGGCGGGCGGTCAGCGCATGCGCTTCCAGGTGGTTGACCGCGATCAGCGGCTTTTCGGTGACGAGCGATATGGCCTTGGCGGTGGTCAGGCCGACGATCACCCCGCCGATCAGGCCGGGACCTGCGGCGGCGGCGATGCCGTCGAGGGACTGGAATGTGCGACCGGCCTCCTTCATTGCACGGGCGATGATCTGGTCGAGCACCTCGACATGGGCCCGGGCGGCGATTTCCGGCACCACTCCGCCATAGGCGGCGTGGTCCAGGGTCTGCGACAGCACGATATTGGAGAGAATCCGGCCGCGTCCGTCGTCGCGCCGCTCCACCACCGCCGCCGCCGTTTCGTCGCAGGTCGTCTCGATGCCGAGGACAACCATCAAGCCTCCAAACTATCGTTTACCAGCCCATATATGCAGGCATTGTCATTGCTGTGTTTGACCCGGCAATCCATCCTTTTTGCGGAGCGATGGATCCTCGGGGCAAGCCCGAGGATGACGTCCGAACTGGGCCGAACGGTGCTTTCGTTAAGTGTGTCATCCTACGCTTTCGTCGATCGAATCCGGCCCGTATGATCCGCCCGCTGATGTCAGGATCGGCGTAGCATTGTGGGGTCCCAAGGTGCAATCCTCGTCCTATTCGCCCGAAGTGCATACGTTGCCGCGCATCGGCACGCGGGGGAGCCCGCTGGCGTTGGCGCAGGCCCATCAGGTCCGGCTGCGGCTCGCCGATATCCGCTCCTTCGAGGCCGATGAGATCCCGATCCATGTCATCCGCACCACCGGCGACGCCATCCAGGATCGGCCGCTGGCGGCGCTCGGGGGCAAGGGGTTGTTCACCAAGGAAATCGAACAGGCGCTGCTCGACCATGTGATCGATATTGCGGTGCACTCGAGCAAGGACATGCCGACGGTGTTGCCGTTGGGACTGACCTTGGCAGCATTTTTACCGCGCGAGGACCCGCGCGACGCCTTCGTCAGCCGCAAGGCCAAGACCCTGCTCGGGCTGCCCAAGGGCGCGGTGGTGGGGACCGCCTCGCTGCGGCGCCAGGCGATCATCAAGCGGCTGCGCCCCGATCTCGTGGTGGTGCCGATGCGCGGCAATGTGGAGACGCGGTTGCGCAAGGTCGAAAACGACGAGATCGATGCGACGGTGCTGGCAATGGCGGGCCTGAATCGTCTCGGCCTTGCCGAGCGGGCGACCGCCGTTCTCGATATCGACGAGTTTTTGCCGGCGGTCGGCCAGGGCGCCATCGGGCTGGAAACGCGGAACGACGACGTGCTCACAGGTGTGCGGGTATCCGCCATCAACGATCTCAACACCATGATGGCGGTGACCGCGGAGCGCGCCTTTCTTGCAGTGCTCGACGGTTCCTGCCGGACCCCGATCGCCGGACACGCGCGCATCGCCGACGGCACGGTTCATTTCCGCGGACTGATCCTGAAGCCGGACGGCAGCCAGGCGTTTGAGACCACCAGGACGGGTCAGATCTTCGAGGCCGCGTCGTTGGCGCAGGAGGCCGCACTGGAACTCAAGCGCCGCGCCGGGCCCGATTTCTTTGTTGCACGGTGAGAGCATTGCGGCTCCTTGTCACCCGCCCGGAACCGGACGCGCAACGCACGGCCGCCGCGCTCCGCACGCTCGGCCACGATGTGCTGGTGATGCCCATGCTGCGCGTCGAGACGTTGGCCGACGTCAATCTGGGTCGTGGACCGTGGGTGGGCGTGGTGATGACGAGCGCGAACGCCGCCCGCGCCATCGCGGCACATCAGCAGTTCGCAACGGTGCGCGCGCTGCCGGCGTTCGTGGTGGGCGAGCGCACGCGCGAGGTGGCGCAGGCGGCCGGCTTTACCGACGTCATCTCCGCCGATGGCGATACACCGGCGCTGGGGCAGTTGGTGGCGGCGCGCGTTTCGCCTTCCGGACCGCTGCTTTATCTCGCGGGCGAACAGCGCACCGGCGATCTCGAACAGATGCTGCAGGCGCGTGGGTTCGGCTTGCATATTGCGGTGATCTACCGGGCGATGGCGGTAAGCGAATTATCGCGGGCGGCAAAGACCGCGCTCGCTGCCGGCGAACTCGACGGTATTTTGCATTTTTCCAAACGCAGCGCCGAGGCATTGGTCAGCAGCGCCAAGGCTGCCGGGATCCTCATCCAGGTGATGGCGCTGCGACATTATTGTCTGTCGCCACAGGTCGCGGCTGCGCTGGCCGGCCACGCGGCCGACGTCGTGGCGGCGCCGCATCCCAGCGAACAGGCTTTGCTGGACCTGATCGGTTAAGATGGTGGTTGTGTCGCTGATTCCGGAGCGTGCGCGAGCCCGGCCGTCATCGCCCGGGGTCACGTTGCCGTCGCGGCAGCTCCGCAGTATGTCGTTATGACCAGACGAAAACCCGGTTCGCCCGCGGGGAGAGACGCCCCATGACCAACGACACGACCGAGTCCAAAGGGCCCGAGCTCGATCCACGCCGCCGGTATCCCGCGCCGACCATCGACCTCACCGCCACGGAAGTGGGCGGGCGCACGGCCGCGGAGAACTTGGCGTCGACGTCCGCCGCTACGGATTCCGCACCGCCGCACCTCTCGGTCGAGAGTGAGGGGCGATCACGCGACGAATCGGACGCGTCCGCGCCGGCTGGTGGCGGTCGTGGTGCAAGTCGACCGCCGGGGCGCGGCTGGAACTGGCCGCAATGGCCGTTTGATTCAGCCTGGCGGCTGGCCGGCGCCGGTGTTCTGCTCACGCTCCTGATCGGCGTTGGCTTGTGGTCGATCGGTGGTGCTTCGCGCAGCGACGACAATGCGGTGTCGGAACGGCTCGCACGCATCGAAACGCAGCTTGCTGCGCTGTCGGCGCGCGGAACCAACACGGCTGATTCTGGCTCGGCCAACCGGCTGACCGCGGTTGAAGCTGCCCTCAAGGGGTTGGTCACCGACACTGTTAATCTCAACGGCCGCGTGAGCGAAGCGGCCGAGGCCGCACGCAATGCACGCGCACAAGCCGACGCGGCGGCAAGGGCGGCGCAAGCCGCGAGCGCCGCACGGTCACCATCCAGCGCCGATCAAACCGATCTCGACGCCTTGTCCGGCCGCATCGCGGCGATCGAGAAAACCATCGCGGCGATGCAGAAGGACCTCGCCAAATCTGCCAGTCTGACCGGCGACCCGGCGGCGCGCCTCGCGCTGGTGGCGACCGCGCTGCGGCTCGCGGTCGAACGCGGCAACGGATTTTCCGCCGAGCTCGACGAGGTCAAGACGTTTATCAAGGATCCGCGGGTGCTGGCGGCGTTGGAGCCGTTCGCGGCCAGCGGCGTGCCGAGTCCGGCCATTCTGTCGCGCGATTTGTCGACGCTCGCGCCGACGCTGCTGCAGGCGGCCAATGTGTCGCCGCCGGAGGGCAACTTCATCAGCCGGCTGCAGGCCAATGCCGAGCATCTCGTGCGTATCCGGCCGATCGACGAGACCCCGGGGGACGAACCGGCGAGCGTCATTCTGCGCATCGAGCTCAAGTCCGCACGCGGCGACATCGCCGGCGCGCTCGCGGAATTTTCCAAACTGCCGCCACAGGCGCGAGCGCCCGCCGCGGATTGGATCAAGAAGGCGGAATCGCGCGAAGCCGCGATCGATGCGGCGCGCAAGATTTCTGCTGATGCGCTCGGCGCGATCACGACCCGCTGAGGCATAGACAGAATGATCCGTGTCGTCTTTTTTCTGGTCGTTACCGCGCTGCTGGCGGCGATGGCGGTCTGGGTCGCGGACCGGCCGGGCACTGTTACCATCGATTGGCATTGGCTTGGCCCGCCAATCGATATTGATCTCGGCTTGGCCGTGGTCGCGCTGGTGGTGTTCGCAGTGCTTACCATCGCGCTCTGGTCTTTCGCACGCGGCTTGATCAATCTCCCCGATTTCCTGTCGATGTTCATGCGGCGCCGTCGCGTCGCGCGCGGCTATTCCGCGATCACCCGCGGGTTGATTGCGGTCGGCGCCGGCGATCCCTATGCGGCGCGGCGTTTTGCGCGCGAGGCCAACCGGATCGCGGCGGATGAGCCGCTGGCGCTGCTGCTCGGAGCGCAGAGTGCGCAGCTCGCCGGCAATCGCGCGGCGGCGGAACAGATGTTCCGGCTGATGGCGGCGCGCGAGGATACCAAGCTGATCGGCCTGCACGGGCTGTTCGTGGAGGCGCAGCGGCGCGACGACGCCAATGCGGCGCGGCTGTTTGCGGAAGAGGCGGCGAAGACCGCGCCCTCGCTCGGCTGGGCCGGGCAGGCGGTGCTGGCGTTTCGCTGCGCCGGCGCCGACTGGGTCGGCGCGATCGAGGCGCTCGAGCGCAACATGAAAAACGATCTGATCGACAAGCCGGCCTACCGGCGCCAGCGCGCGGTGCTGCTGACGGCGCGTGCGCTGGCGCTGATGGAGACCGAACGCGACGCCGCCAAGGCGATGATCCTCGACGCGGTCAGGTTCGCGCCGGATCTGGTGCCGGCGGTGGCGCTCGCCGGCCGCCTGCTGGCGGACGCCGGCGAACCGCGCAAGGCCGGGCGGCTATTGGAAAAAGCCTGGCAGGCTCATCCGCATCCCGATCTCGCCGAAGTCTATGCGCATGTGCGGCCGGGCGATTCCGCGCGCGACCGGCTGATGCGGGTGCAGACACTGGCGGCGAAGACCCCCGGACATGTCGAGGGCGCCTACGCGGTGGCGCGCACCGCGGTCGACGCCCGTGAATTCACGGTGGCGCGCGACAGCCTCGCGCCGTTTCTCTCCACCCCGACACGCCGGATCGCGATGCTGATGGCGGAGATCGAAGACCTCGAGCATGGCGACGTCGGGCGCGCGCGCGAATGGATGGCGCGGGCGCTGCATGCGGAGCGTGATCCGGCCTGGACCGCCGACGGGGTCGTGTCCGACAAATGGCTGCCGATTTCCCCGGTCACCGGCGCGCTCGACGCGTTTCAATGGCGGGAGCCGGTTGCGCATCTCGGCAGCCCTGGTCCGGTGATCGAGGATCGCCCGGTGGTGGCGGTGGTGCCGCAGGTGGTCGAGAGCGCGGAACCGGACATCCATCGCGAGGATCCGAAATCCCTCCCCGAGGCGGCCGCGGTGGCGGTGCCCGCAGCGCTATCGCAGCGACCGAGCCAGCCTCAGGCGCGGTCCCGGACCGCCGACGCGGTGATCCCACTCATTCATATTCCGGATGATCCCGGCCCCGACGCCGCGTTCGAAGACGAGGCGATGACGGCGCCCCAGGGCGAGGGCTGGCGCCGGCTGCGCGGCCTGTTCTGGTAAGGGTGCCTCGGGCGTTTTGCTTGCTTGAACAAGCGATTGAGCCGGGATGGTGGTCGCGGAGACCGACGGGGCGGCGCCGTTACAAGCCGGCCGCTTGCTTGCCAAGGCGTGCGCCGCCCGGTATCACGTGCGCGGTTCGGAATGTGTCCGGCGCGGTGCTGTCCGGTTTTTCGTCCGGATGCGCGCCACGTCCTTTGAAGTCAGCGCGCGCTTAGCGCGCTATGCCGCAATAGCTCAGCTGGTAGAGCACGTCATTCGTAATGACGGGGTCGGGGGTTCGAATCCCTCTTGCGGCACCATTATTTTTTGCGGTCCTCAGCGTAAGCAAACCTACTGGACCGTTACCCCCGCGCGTTTGACCACGTCCGCCCACTTTGCGATTTCGGATTTGACGAAGGGTTCGATGTCGGCGAGCGGCATGGTCATCGGCACCCCTGCATCCGCCGTGATGCGGTCCTTCACTGCCGGCTCGGCGAGCGCCTTTTGCACCTGCGCGTAGATTTTCTCGATAATCGGTTGCGGGGTCTTTTTCGGCGCCCACAGCCCGAACCAAACGTAGTTTTCGTAGCCCGGAACGCCTGACTCGGCGATCGTGGGCACGTCGGGCAAGAGCGGTGAGCGTTCCTTGCCGGTGACCGCGAGTGCCCGCACGGAGCCGCCTTTGATCTGGCCGAGCGCACTCGCCAAATTGTCGAAAAACACCGGCGTTTGGCCCGACATGACGTCGCTATAAGCCGGCGCGGCGCCGCGATAGGGCACGTGGGTGAAATTGGTGTCGGTCATCAGCTTGAACAGCTCCATCGACAAGTGCTGACCGCTGCCGTTGCCGGCGGACGCAACGTTGATTTCACCCGGCCGCGCTTTCGCCAGCGCGATCAGTTCCTGGACCGAATGCGCGGGAAAATTGTTGTTCACCACGAGCACGAACGGAAATTCCGCCAGCATCCCGACCGGGGCGAAGTCGCGGATCGGGTCGTAGGAAAGCTTTGCGAACAAGCTCGGATTGACCGCCATGTTGGCGGTGAGGCCGGCCAGCAGCGTGTAGCCATCCGCCGTCGCGTTGGCTGCTGTGGCGGTGCCGACCACCGTGCCCGCGCCGGTGCGGTTTTCGATCACGAACGATTGGCCGAACTGCGTCGACAACTGGCTGCCGATGATGCGCGCGATGATATCGGTGCCCCCACCGGGAGGCTGCGGCACGATGATGGTGACCGACCGTGTCGGGAATTCCTGTGCGGAGACGGGGGCGGAAACCAAGCCGATGGTCACAAGCGCGGCGACCAATGCCGAGGCACGCAATCGATGGAGCATTGTCCTTCCCCTTGTCGTCGTTTTTTTGTGTGGCGGCGCTGGCGGTCTGGTGCCGCCATCTCACCCGCACGGCGCTGAAAAACGCTGAGCCGGCAGGCCGTTATCGTCAGCCAACCAGATTTACCTTCGGCTCCGAGGGCTGTCCATCGGGGCGACATGTCGCAGATGGATCAAATGGCGAAAAACCGCGACCGCTCGGGAAGGAACCGCCCGTGGACCCGGTTGCCGCTAGGCGTCGTCCGCGGCCAGCACCTTGCCGGTCACCGGGTGCACCAAGTGGGTGCGCGCGCAGGCGGCGCAAATCTGGGGAACGAACACGTGCTCCAGGTCGGTCGTAGGCAGATCTTCGTCAATCCAGCCTTGGACGTTGAGGCGGGTGACCGGGCACTGATAGATGACACTTCCCATTCCGGCTTCTTACCGGGGCAGCGGAAGCCGTGATTTGACGCAGGTCAAAAGCCGCCGACGCGCAAAGGTGATTCCGCGATGAGGGCGAAGGTTACGCACGGGCCGTCGCGCCGGATATCTCAACCAGGGTGCGGAAATCGTAATCGCAGTCGTCGCACAGCCAGACGTGGCAAATGCGACCGTCGCCGATGTACTCGGACGATTCGGTCGCGGTCACGCGCATGCCGCACTTGGGGCACGAGGGCGGCCCCAGATATCGTTCGTGGGCAAATTTCAGCGGAGTATCGATCGAGAGCGACACATGATTCTCCCTGGTTGCTCAGGGTTGTAGTGGCGGCCTGTGGCGATGTTGTGAACCCGCTGTCACGGTTTGGTGACATGCAGACTTGGCGGTCCACAGATCTGGCTCGCCGATGGGTTCCATCGGCGAGCCATCAGAGCGCCGGTGCCGGCGCGAATTCCTGCTCCAGGGCGGCAATGTCGGCCAGCGTCGGCAAGCCGGCCTCGTTACCGAGACGCTGAACCTTGAAGGCCGCCGCCGCGCGCGCGAAGCGGAAGTGCCGCTCCCAGCTCATGGCCGGGTGGGTGAGGTAGGAATAAATGTAGGCGCCGTGGAAAACATCGCCGGCGCCATTGGTGTCGAAAACGCGCGCGGGCGGCACCGGCAGGGCGGCGAGCGAACGGACGGCGCCCGGATCGTGCGGGCTTGTGCGGTCGTACCAGATCATGCCGTGCTCGCCGAGGGTGACGCCGCCGACCCGGCAGCCGCGGCTCCTGAGATAATCGAGCATCGCTGGCGGCGTGTGGCCCATCTGCTCGCATAGCCGTTCGGACACGATCGCTACATCGATGAAGCCGAGCAGGTCATGGGTGTTCGAGCGCAGGCCGCCACCGTCGAGCGAGGTCAGGATTCCGGCCTCGCGGCAGAGCTTGGCGTAGTGGATCGCGGCATCCGGTTGATGACCGTCGACATGGAGCGCGCGGCAGCCGGCCAGGTTCAGGATCGCGAACGGGTGCAAATAATCATCGTCGCGGCAGCGCACGATCGCACGCTGGCCGGCCTTCGGCATGATGAACGACAGCGACGACGTCTTGACCTTGCGCGCGTGCAGCGAAATTCCATATTTCGCCGCCATGTCCATGAACATGCGGCCGAGCCAATCGTCGGCGAGCGTGGTCAGCAGATCCGGCACGGTCCCGAGCTTGGCGCAGCAGAAAGCCGCGGTGGTCGCGTTGCCGCCGAACGAAATGGCGTAGGCCGAGGCGACATGCTTCTCGTCTCCGGTCGGCAGCCGGTCGGTCAGAAAGGTGACATCAATATAGGTCTGTCCAATGAAGAGGGCTTGCATGCGCTGTTCCGGGGGATGGGCTGTTTTCGTTGTCGGCGCTGCCGCCGGATGCGGATCTGACAATCGGGGCGACGGCCACCGCGACAGTGCCCTCAAATACCAGGGTCGAACAGGAAATTCGCGATCTCGGGGGTTACTCGCCCTTGTTGAGTTCCGCGAGCTCGTTGCGCAGCCGTTCCAGCACCGCGTAGACTCCGGGCGGAAACACGCCATCATAGCGGGCTTCCAACTGAGCGATCTCCGATCGCAGTCGTTCGATGCGAACCTGATGGGATGTCAAAGCATCCTCTTTTCTCTCTGCCGTCGTGCGCGGCGGTGCGAGCCGCCCCGCTCCATCTCCTACTTTAGAGAGATAGGTACTTCGCGGGAGTTAACCAAGGACCACGCGGACGATGTGGGTCCTGGTGTCATCCGCGAGAGCGATGCCGCGCGCATCCGCCGGTAGCCCTTCGCCATCCAGTTCAATCCTGGCGACCCCGCGACTGACGCCATTGGGGTTTTCCACCAGGATCTCATACCGCGCCGACCGATGGCGGTAGACTACGGTGAAAGTCGGCCAGTGCCTGGGTATGCAGGGGTCGAGCCCCAGGAACCCCGCCTGTGGCCGCAGGCCGAGAATGGCTTCGATGCCGGCGCGGTAGATCCATCCCGCTGATCCCGTATACCAGGTCCATCCGCCGCGCCCGACATGGGGGGCGACCGAATAGACGTCAGCGGCGGCGACATAGGGTTCCACCTTGTAGCGATGCATGCCGGCCCGGCTGCTGGCGTGATTGACCGGGTTGATGAGCGATAGCAGCGCGGCGGCTTGGTCGCCCTGCCCCAGCATCGCATAGGCGATGACGGACCACGCGGCGGCATGAGTATATTGGCCGCCGTTTTCGCGAATGCCCGGCGGATAGCCCTTAATGTATCCGGGATCGCGCGTGGTCTTGTCGAACGGGGGGGTGAACAACGGTGCGAGCCCGTCCACTTTGCGGATCAAATGCTCTTCGACCGCGGCCATCGCGCGTGTCGCATGTTCGGTGCTGGCGGCTCCGGAGATTACGCTCCAGGATTGTGCAATGGAATCGATCCGGCATTCATCGCTGGTGGACGAGCCGAGCGGTGTTCCATCGTCATAGTAGCCGCGCCGGAACCATTGGCCGTCCCAGCCGTCGCGTTCGAGCGCGGTTTTCAGCGCCATCATGTGGCTGAGCCAGCGTTCGGCGCGGGTTGTTTCATTGCGCGCTTCCGCCAGCGGAGCAAACGCAGACAGCGTCGCGTGCAGGAACCATCCGAGCCAGACGCTCTCTCCGCGGCCGTCTTCGCCGACCCGGTTCATGCCGTCGTTCCAGTCGCCGGTGCCGAACAACGGCAGGCCGTGCTCGCCAACGGCGAGACTTTGATCGAGGCCGCGCGCGCAGTGCTCGAACAAGGTGCCGGATTCGTCGGCGGTCATCGGCAGGAAATAAGCTTCGTGCTCGCTCGGCCGCAGCACAAGGCCGTCGAGAAACGGGATCCTCTCGTCGAGAACCGCACGGTCCCCCGTGGTTGCGACGTAATGGGCAACGGCATAGGCGAGCCAGATGCGGTCATCGGAAATGCGGGTGCGAACACCTTGGCCGGAACTCGGCAGCCACCAGTGCTGCACATCGCCTTCGACGAATTGCCGTGCTGCCGCGCGCAACAGATGCTCCCGCGTCATCGCCGGGCGTGAGACCGCGAGCGCCATTCCGTCCTGCAACTGATCGCGGAATCCATAGGCGCCACTCGCCTGGTAGAACGCCGAGCGCGCCCACACGCGACAGGCAATGGTCTGATACAGCAGCCAGCCGTTGAGCATGACGTCCAATGCGCGATCCGGTGTTTTCACTTGCACGGTGCCGAGCACATCTTCCCAATAGCTGGTGACTACTCGGAAGACCGCGTCCAGATCGGCGGCGCGATAGCGCGCAATCAGCAATTGCGCCTCGCTCGCATTGGCGGCCTCGCCGAGAAAGACCACGATCTCCGTGCTGCCGTTGGGCGGCAGATCGATCGCCGTCTGCAGCGCTCCGCAGGGATCGAGCCCGGCGCCGACCCGCTTGGACAAAGCCCCCTTGCGGGCGAGCGCCGCCGGATGCTCAAGCGTGCCGTTGCGTCCGAGAAATTCTCGACGGTCCCCGCTCCATCCGGTTTGGCGGCCGGCAAGATCGGCAAAAGCGGTGCCGGTTCGGAACGCCGTGTTCCAGGGATTGTGGGCAAACATCGCGCCGGTTTTGGCATCAATGTCGGTCACCACAAATGGCGCCGAGGCACTGCGGGAGGGGCCGAGCACCCATTCCACGTAAGCGGTGACCGACAGCCGGCGTGCGCGCGACGAGCTATTTCTGATACGCAGGCGAGAGATCTTGATCGGATCGTCCAGCGCAACGAATTGCAGCAGATCAAGCGCGATACCGTTCGCAGTGTGCTCGAACCGGCTGTAGCCGTGGCCGTGGCGGGCGACATAAGGCGCATCATCGCGGATCGGCAACGCGGTCGGGCCCCAGATCTCGCCGCTGTCCTCGTCGCGCACATAAATGACTTCGCCGGGGCGATCGGAGACCGGATCGTTCGACCACGGCGTGAGCTGATTTTCGCGGCTATTGAGCGACCAAGTGTAGCCGCTGCCCTCGGCGGAGACCTGAAAGCCGAAGTTTGGGTTGGCGACGACATTGATCCATGGCGCTGGCGTCGTCTGTCCGGCCCCAAGGGTGGTGACGTATTCGCGCCCGTCTTCGGTAAAGCCACCGATCCCGTTGAAGAATGCCAGGTCCGGCGGCGGCACCGACAGAGATTTCTCCGGTTCCGGACGCGGCGCGCGCCTTGTCGGCGGCAGAGCTGCGCTGGCCGGGGTGGTGAGCCGGTTGATCTGGTCGGACAGGGTCCCGCGGCGCGCGACCAGCACCACCCGCGCTACCGCCGGCAGCAGGTCCCGTATGTCGGCTGAAATGAGATCCATGCGCAGGGTGAACACCGCGCCGCGCGCACCCTCGGGCCCAATCTGGGGATGCGACGGTGTGCTGCGCACCAACGCCTCGAGTGCGATCTGCAGATCCTGAACATAGGACGAGGCCCGTTCGTTCAGAATCACCAGATCAACCGCAAATTGCTTCATCCGCCAATATTCATGCGCCCGTAACAGCTGGCCAACGATCGCGATGTCGTCCATGTCGTCGATGCGCACGAGAACGATCGGAAGATCTCCGGATATGCTCTGCGACCACAGGCCCGACTGCCGGCCGCCACCGCGGCGAATGGTGTCGGAAGACGGGCGCATGGAGGGGTCGGCATAGAGGACATGGCCGGCGAGCCGTTGAAACAAGGCGGCTTCGTCCCCATCGATGCCGAGATGGGACAGCTGCACCTGGGCCTGGACCCAGGCGAGGGTGGTTGCGCGCTCGTAGGCGTTGGCGTCGTGATGCTTGTCGATGAGGTCGAGCACGCTGTTACGGGAGGACGCGGCCATGGTCCAAAAGGCGATGCGGGCGCTGGTCTGCGGTTCAATGCGCAGGCAGTAGCGCAACGCAAAGATGGGATCGAGCACGTCGCCGGTTGCATTGGACAACGGTCGGCCGTCAATCACTGCGATCGGTGCGCGAGCGTCGCGTCCACGGCCGATGAAACGTGCGCGATCGGTCTCGATCTCCGGTTCTCCCAGAGCTTCCCCTTCGACCACCGCCAGGTGCGCAGCCCAGATCTCCGGATCGGATGGCGCGCGCCGGCGCCGCGTCGCCGTCAGGGCGCCGATCTTGGCGAGATATTCGGTGCGAACGAACAGCTTTGAAAACGCGGGATGCGCGATGTCGGCCGCCATCGGCGCCAGCACGAGTTCTGCATAGGAGGTCACCTCGATGGTTCGCACCCGGCTGCTCGCATTCGCGATTGTCACGCGGCGAACCTCGGCGTCGTCTTCGGGTGAAACAACGACGTCGAGAGTGGTGGTCAGGGCTCCGTCCCGGCGGGCGAATTCGGCGCGATCCTCGTCGAAGTTCACCTCGTAGCTGCTGGGCTCGACGCCGCTCGGCTGGTAGCCGGCCGACCACACCTGCCCGCTCTGGACGTCGCGCAGGAACACGTAGCTGCCCCAGTCGTCGCGGGTGACGTCTTCGCGCCAGCGCGTGACGGCGAGGTCGCGCCAGCGGCTGTAGCCGGAGCCGGCGGCCGTCACCATCACCCCATAATGACCGTTGGACAGCAGCTGCGTCTCCGGCTGGACGTCGTGCGCGGTGCGCAACCGCCGCAGCAGGGGTAGCGCGATGTCGCGCACCTTGGCGGGGGTCTCGACTTCTTCAGCGCGCGGATGGGCAGCGGCGATGTCGCGCGGCGTGCGCTCCTGCAGCAGCAGTTCGGTGGCCTGAATGATCGGCTCGGCGTGAAAGCGTGCGCGCATGCTGCCGTCAAGGAGAGCATTGGCGATCGCGACGATGGTCATGCCCTGGTGATGCGCCATGTAGGCGCGAACGATCGCGACGTCCTTGCCCTCGGGTAAACGTGCGCGGGTATAGTCCAGCGCCTCGTAGAAGCCGAAGCGGCCGCAGGCGCCGAGCGCGGCGAGGCGGGCGAAATTGCGGGCGGCGGCACGGGGATCGACCATGGCGGCCAGGGCGGTTGCATAAGGTGCCACCACGCTGTCCTGACTGAGTCCGCGTTTCAGTCCAAGACCGGGAATGCCGAAATTCGAATATTGATAGGTGAATTCCAGATCGCGCACATTGTAGGCGGATTCCGAAATTCCCCAGGGTACGCCCAGAGCATCGCCGTAGGCGATCTGCCGGGCGACGATCAGGCGATTGGTCTGGTAGATCAGGCTGCCGGCGGGTGCGCGCATGACCAGCGACGGCATCAGGTATTCGAACATCGATCCCGACCACGAGATCAGCGCGGCGCCGGAATCAATGGGGGTGACCGCGCGTCCAAGCCGAAACCAGTGCCGCGCCGGGACGTCGCCTTTGGCGATCGCGACGAAACTCGCGAGGCGCGCTTCGGAGGCGAGCAGATCGTAGCAGGACTGATCGGAACGACCTTCCGGCACCATGTAGCCGATCGACAGCAGTTTTCGGCTGATGTCATAGAGAAATCCGAACTCCATCGCATCGGCGAGCGCGCGCGCCTTGACATCGATGGCGGCAAGCCGCTGCCGCAGCGAATGAGCCTCGGCTGTACTTAGCGTGATGTCGCACTGGTGGCCGATGATGGCGCGCTGGGTTGCCTGCGCCCAATACAGCAGGTCGTCGGCGGCATCGTCGCCGCGTTCGCCGGTCAGCGCGCGGGTCACGTCGACCAGGGTCGTTGCCAACGGCAATAGTGTTGCGAGGCAAGAGGACCTCTCTTCCGGGTCGAGCGGAAACTTTGGGATCGCTGCCGCAACCGCACCGATCGCGTCCTTCAGTTCGGCCTGGGTGATGGTCTCTGTCCGGCGATCGTCCGGAAGGCTTAGCAAGCTTGCGCGCGCGAGCGTGAGGGCATCGTCGATGCCGACGAACCAATGGGGGCCGGGCAGCGGTCGGTCGGCCCAGGCGCGCGCGGCATTCGCCAGCGCGATCAGGTGTCCGGCCAGATTGCCGCTGTCGACCGACGAGACATATTGCGGATTCAGCGGGCTAAGATCGCGGGTGTCGTACCAATTGTAGCAATGGCCGCGAAATTTCTGCAGCGCCTCCATCGTGCTCAGGGTTGCTTCCAGGCGCTCGACCGTCTCCGATCTGCCGGCCCAGCCGAAGTCGCAGGCACTGACCGCTGACAGCAGATAGAGCCCGATATTGGTCGGCGAGGTCCGGTGTGCGACGGTGGGCTTTGGCGTTTCCTGAAAATTGTCCGGCGGCAACATGTGATCGTCGGGGGTGACGAAGGTCTCGAAATAGCGCCAGGTGCGACGCCCGATCAGTCGCAGGGCGGTGATATCGGCCGCGGCAATCGACAGCCGGCCGGCGACCAGCGGCGATATGCTGGTCCAACGCGCAATCGCCGGCGAAGCGATCCACAGCAACACGAACGGTGCGGCGAGAATCCATATCGCCGGAGGAACTCTGTTGATGGCAAGCGCAGCGACGATGCCGACGGCGATTGCGACCGCCCCGATCATCTGGCGGTAGAAGCCGGCGAGGTCGAGGCGAGAGCTCACCGTCACCGTCACTTGTGCCGTCGTGACCCATTCCAGCAGATGTCGGTGACTGACGAACAGACGAAACAGTGTGCGCAGGATCGCATCGGTCATCAGCCAGGACTGATGCGCGAGAAAGGTGATGAATAGCGTCGTTTGCGACAGCGCGAGCCAGAGATCGCCGGCAAGAGCGACGAGGTGACTGCGGAGCGTGATCGCTGATCGCTTGGGAATGACCGCGAGGGCAACCGGCAGCAGGTGTGGAAGCGCGATCGCCGACAGGATGAAAGCGGTCCAGATCGCGGCCTCGTGCGGCGGGAGCATCCACCCAGCCAGCAACGCGAGCACGTTGGCCGGCGCCGACAGGGTTCGACGCAGATTGTCCGACATCTTCCACAGGCCAAGGCTCGGGATCGCGCTCGCACGCCGATCGCCCGGCGCGCCATGGCCGCGACCGAACAGCCAGGGCAGCAGCTGCCAGTCGCCACGGGCCCAGCGGTGCTGGCGCGAACAGGCGACGTCGTAGCGCGCGGGATATTCCTCGACGACCTCGATGTCGGACGCCAATCCGGCTCGCGCGAAAATGCCCTCGAAAAGATCGTGGCTCAGCAGCGCGTTTTCCGGGATGCGGCCCTCGAGTGCGGCGGCAAAGGCATCAACGTCATAAATGCCCTTTCCGGTGTAGGAGCCTTCGCCGAACAGATCCTGATAGACGTCGGAAACGGTGGATGAATAGGGATCGATGCCGCTCATGCCGGAGAACACGCGCTGAAACAGCGACCCTTCGCGGCCGACCGGCATCGAGGGGGTGACGCGTGGTTGCAACACGCCGTAGCCGTCGACGACGCGTCGCGACTTCGGGTCAAACCGCGGACGGTTGAGTGGATGCGCCATCTTGCCGACCAGCCGCCGCACCGAATCGCGCGGCAGGCGCGTATCGGCGTCGAGCGTGAGAACGTAGCGGATGTCGGCCGGGACCTGGGGCTTGGTGCCGTCAAGACGCAGGTAGGTGGTGTCGGTCGCGCCGCGCAGCAGGCGGTTCAGCTCGTGCAACTTGCCGCGTTTACGCTCCCACCCGAGCCATTGTTCCTGCCGGTCGTTCCAGACCCGGCGGCGATGCAGCAGCAGGAAGCGATCCCCACCGTCGGCGGGGCCGTAACGGCTGTTCAGGCGCGCAATGCCAGCGGCTGCGGCATCCAGCAGACCTCGGTCGCCGGCGACGTGCTCGCTGGAGGCGTCGGTCCAGTCCGACAGCAATGCGAAATGAATGTCCCCTTCAGCACTGGCGAGGTAATGGATCTCGAGTTGTTCGATCTGCTCTTCGATCGCCGCTCGCGTCGTCAGCAGGGTTGGGACCGCGACCAGGGTGCGTAGATGCGGCGGCACACCGTCGCGGAGTTCAAGCCCGGGCAGGATCGCCGGGCCGATGCCGGCGGACACCATGCGGTTGACCAGAGCGGTTGCGGTGTCGAGCGCGGGAATGATTCCGAGCGCCGCGAGCGCGAACCACCAGCCGCCAATGTTCGCTCCGGCCAGATAAAGCAGCGGCGCCGCCAACAGCAGCGCCGCCACGATGACCACATTGGCGATGTAGCCGGGGATGCCGATCATGGTGTTGAACCGGCGTGGCCAGGTTCGGATCGGCGGACGAAATCCGATTGCGCGTTCGAAGTCGCGGCGGCCGCCCGCGATCAGAAAATAGCCGGGATCGCGCTCGCGCGAATCAATCCCCTCGCCGCCCTGCAGCGCAAGCTTGCGATGGCCATCGGCTGCAAACAGCGCCTTTTGCGCAATGGCCAATTCGGTCAGTCGCGAGCCACGGGCGAGTTCCTCGATCGCGCTGCGGTAAAGGTTGCGGGTAGGAAAATCCATGTTGGCAAATTCGCGGCCGGACCGCAGCGTGTCGTCGACCAGGCTGACGCGCTCGAACAGCTCGGTCCAATCGACGTCGGATATCAGCCGCATGCTGGTGATGACGTTGCGCACCGTCACGTTGGTGGCCCCTTGGCGCTGGTGCTCCTCGCGCACCATCTTCTCGGCGGTGGTGTCCTGGGCCGCGAGCCGCTGATCCAGCCAGGTCAGCGCCGGCGTCACCTTCGGATCATGGTGATGCAGCCGTTGGACGAGCTGAACCGCAAAGGATTCCGGCAATGGGGTCTGTTCGTAGCGCTGCAGAACGGTGGTGACCGGCTCGCCGGCGCGCTCGCCCACGCCGAGCAGGCGATCGGCCGCGCTGTCGGCCTCCTCCCGTTGGGCGCGGCTGATGGCGACGCGTCGCGCCGCCCGCCGCAGATTTTCAACCAGTACGATGCGCAAAGTGATGGCAACCGCCCATAGCTCGCCGATCGTCAGCGGCTCTATGCGCTGATAGGCGCGCACAAACCGGCACAGCATGTCGGGATCGAAGCGGCTGTCGGTGTGGGCGACGAAGGCCCAGGCCACGCCGAAGACACGCGGATAGCCGGCGAAGGGACCGGCGGCCAATTTCGGCAATTGGCGATAGTAGCCGGGCGCCAGATCGTCGCGGATTTCACGGATCTGTTCTTCGACCAGATGGTAATTGTCGAGCACCCATTCCGCCGCCGGCGTCACGGTACGGCCGGCATCGACCGCCTCGGCGATGGCTCGGTAGGCTTCGAGCAGGACTGTCTCGTTGTCTTTCAGCCGCGCGGCAAGCGATCGGCCGGTCGTCGGCTTGGCCGTGACCCGCTGGGCCGCCGCCAGAGTCTCCGCATGTTGTTCGAGACGTTCGATGCTGAAGAGCTCTTCGCGAATAGACTCCTCGCTGTCCCATGGCGCAACGGGCGGACGCCGGAAGGCGCGTGGGATGGAAAAATTCAAGGGTGCCTTTCTGTCCGGCGGTGCGCGCTATCCGCGCTCCCCCGACGGGGACCCGGTCGCAAGCGACGTCCTTAATGGCTCGCTGGCGAGAGTTCGAATGCGGAGCTGCCGGTAGCGAACGAGAGTATAGCATAAGGTGCCGTCGGAACGGGAGAAAACAACGGTTGCAACGGAACAAACTGAGCGAGGGATTTCGACAAATTTTACCACTCGGCGCTTGATCGCGCCCGACCGGTGCGTTACGCGGTCCGACAAAATGGCGCGGGCGCGGCTCCTTGAGGATGCCGCGCCCGTCTCATCATTCCCGTTGGGATGCTACTTGCAGACTTCCTGTCCGTTCGCCAGCTTCTCGCACTTTTTTCCGGACTTGGCGCCCTGCGGCGGCGGGGGTGTTGCCGGTTTTGCGACCTGGGGCGGCGGGGGCGGTGTCGGCCTCGCGACCTGCGGTGGGGGCGGCGGCGGCGGGCGGTGGATTTCCTGCTGCTGCTGATGTTGCGGCTGCTGGGTATTCCCCTGCGGTGGCTGGCTGCCCTGCTGCTGGCGGAAATTGTCCTGCCGATGCTCGATATTTCCTTGTGGCCCGGGTCCGCCCGGGGTGCCTTTCTGCTGCTGCTGCTGCTGCTGCTGCTGCTGCTGCTGAATATTTCCTTGTTGATGCGGGATATTGCCCTGCGCGGGTTGAGTGCCTGCGGGCCCCGGTCCCGGGCCGCCCGGCGTCGCATGCATCTGCTTCAGCGCTTTCGGCGCATCGGCTCCAAGATCCACGTGACCGGCCTGGAAGCGCACCGGCGGCGGCACCGAGGTCGCCGGCTGAATCATCGTGCTATGGGGATGGACGGTCTCATGGACGGCGACGCCGACGGCAACGGCTCCGATCACGGCGCCGGCGACGCCGACGGTGCCGCGCAACACATGCGGCTGAACCGCGACGGTCTGAATCGGATGACCCACGCTCGCCGCGATGAACGACGGCGCAATGCCGGGATTGGCCACGATATGACCACTGCCCTGCCGCGCGAATACGGTGCGATTGACGAGCACGGTCTGGCGGACGAAACCGTTGACCTGCGCGCGCGGAAACGCCACCACCGACAAGCGCGGGGCAAAGATTTCACGCGGCCGCACGAACATCCACATGTCGGGCCGCTCTTCGTATTCGTCGATCACCTCGTCCGGCGGCATCGGTGCCCAGCCGACCGCGTCGTCGCCACGGCGCCAGCTGACCCAGGCCGGGCTCCATTCATTGCCCGGCACCCACACCCAGCCGAGGTCGCGATCGGGAATCCAGCGTCCGTAATGGTAAGTGATCCAGCCGAAATCCTCGTCGGAGACCCAGTACCAACCCCATTCGTCGGTATAGACCCAGTGGCCGAAGCGGTAAGGCGCCCAGTCGTCGGGCACGTTTGTCGGCAGCCACACGTCACCCCAACGTGGGTGCTGAACCCATTGTCCATAGGACTCCAGCGACTCGTGGAAATCGGCGGCGAAATCATCCTGCGCCTGGGCCTGCGCCGGCCGCAGGGCGCCATCGGCGATGACGCCGAGCGTGCCCATGGATCCGGTGGTGGCGATGATCAGACAGGCGAACAGTGCAGAACGGCCGGCGACAGCGCGCATAAGGGTCCCCTTCCCAGGAAAGCGTCGGTGGTTGTAACACGTTCAGGTATTGTCCGGCCACGCCCCGGAGGCGCCAGCGTAGCCTCGCTGGAGATCGGCTGGCGCGGTACAATCGCTTGACGGCATAATCGCAGAATGACGCAACGTGATTGAATTGAACGTGAGGGCGCGGTTCAGCTGCGAGCCATCAACGCGGCGGGATTCAGGCAAATTGTGGCTGGTTTCAAGAGGCGAGCGGACTTGGTGTCAGCGAGCGTCCGGCAAGATCGGCGAGACGCGTCCGCCAGCGCGCGAGCACCTCCGGATTCCTGAAATAGAGCGGCGGTTCGCCGGCGCAGACGCGGGCGACGTTCTCGATTGTCGCCGGCACAAAGGATTGCTGCAGCTCGAGCGTGTGGCCGATATTGTGGGGCGTCAGCCAGACACCGTCGAAATCGCGTAGCGGGCTCGTGGTGGGCAACGGCTCGACCGCAAAGGCGTCGAGGGCGGCGCCGGCAATCCGACGTTCGCGCAGCGCCTGCACCAGCGCAGTCTCGTCGACTGCGCCGCCCCGCGCGGTGTTCACCAGAAAGGCCTCGGGGCGCATCAAGGCGAGTTCGGCCGCGCCGATCATGCCCTTGGTCTCGGCGGTCAGGTTGACCTGAAGATTGACGACATCGCTCGTCTGCAACAGCTGAGCCAGGTCGGCGGATTTACTGACGTGGCCGAGGTCCGCGTCCCAGTCGGCGACGTAGGGATCGTGGAATTGCGCGCGCACGCCCCAGGGCACCAGGCGCCGCAAGGTGGCGCGGGCGATACGACCGAAGCCGACAAAGCCGATCATCTTGCCCTGCACCATGCGCGCGGTGACCGTTCCGTCGCGCCAGCCGCATGCGCGCAGGGCGTGCTCCTTGCCTTTGAGATCGAGCAGCAAGGCGGCGATCAGCAGCGCGTTTGCCTCCGCCATGCTGTCCACGGCCTCGGGCGTCGCCCCGAACCCGACCGCGATGCCGTGTGCGGTCGCGGCATCAAGCTCGAGTGCTTCAACGCCGATGGTCGGAAACACGATACCCCTGAGTGCCGGTGCTGCACCGATTTCGGCAGCGGTGAAGCGCGTGCGCGGTGTGAGCACGACGGCGTCGGCGTGCGCGAGCTGATGGTGCCAATCCGCCGGTGACAGCGATGCCGGCCTGGTTACGGCATGACCGCGGCGTGCGAGTTCCGCCGCCACCGGGTCGAGGCACGGGCGCAGCAACGCGTCGTCGGGGATCAGAATATTGGATTTGGTGATGCCATTGCGATGCAAATCGCGGGTCCCTGCGCTTGCTTGCGAACGCGAAAACGCCACGCTCGCCGCTGCCTTATTCTTCGAACTTCACATTCGCCTGTCTGGCGACATCGGTCCACATCTTGATCTCGGTATCGATGGCGTGAGCGAAGTCCTCCGCCGAACTGCCGACCGTCGTGGTCGCCATCTGCCTGAACTTCGCCTGCACGTCGGGCTCCTGCATCATGCGCCGGAATTCCGTTTCCAGCTTCTTGACGATCGCGGGTGGTGTGCCGGCCGGCGCGAACATGCCGCTCCAGAGACCGACTTCCATGCCCTGAATGCCGGCTTCGGCCATGGTCGGGACATCAGGCAGTTCCGGCAACCGGGCTTTGGAGGTGACGGCGAGGGCGCGCAATTGCCCGCTCTTGACCTGCGGGGTTGTCGGCGGCGGATCAGCGATGGTGAGCAGCGATTGCTGCGAGATGACGCTCAACAGCGATTCGCCGCTGCTCTTGTAGGGGATAGGCGTCATCGGCGCGCCGGTGCGAAGCTTGAACAGCTCGGTCGCCAGCGTGAACGCGGTCGAGGACGTGGCGTAGTTCGATTTTTCCGGATTGGCTTTCGCCCAGGCGACCAAGTCCTGCACACTCTTGGCGGAATTGGTCGGATGCACGACCAGGATCAGCGGAAACGATGCGATCATCGAAATCGGAGCGAAATCCCTGAGCGTCGCATACGACATCTTCTCGTACACGGCCGGGGCGATCGCCATGGCGCCGCTGGCGCCGACCAGCAAGGTGTAGCCGTCGGCGGGGGCGGAGGCGACATAGGCGGCTGACAGCCGGCCCCCGGCCCCCGGCCGGTTCTCAATGATCACGGCCTGACCGAGGGCATCCTGCAGCTTCTGACCGACGATCCGCGCGATGATGTCGTTGCCGCCCCCGGCCGCGAACCCGACCACGATCTTGATGGTGCGATTGGGATAGCCGGACTCCGCCTGGGCGTGAGCGATCCTCGGCGTGAGCACGAGTGCTGCCAACAGAACAGGCAGCAACCCACAGAGCCACAACGCGCGGCGGTTGATCATCAGCGTCCTCCCTCGGGGCCGTCGGTTGCGGCCAGTATTTTGGACGTCCGCATCGGCCGGACGCGCTTGATGCAAGTGTAACAAATTGCCCGGCACAGTCGAATCCGGTACCACACCGCGATCGTGCGCGAGAGCCACTCCATGCAGCGTGTCGAAGCGTTACGCAGTGTCGACGTCGGCGTCACCAATATCGCCGAAGCGCTCCGCTTCTATACCGACGTTTGGGGGCTCGATCCGGTCGCGGAGGCGGGCGGCGTGCACTATTTTCGGGGGACCGGCCACTTTCACCATATTCTATCGCTGCGACAGGCGGCGCAAACCGGATTGATCCGGGTGGTGTTCGACGCCGCTCGCCCGCAAGCGGTTGACGGTCTGTGCACGCAGGTGCAAGCCCACGGCATCACGGCGATCGATCCGCCGGCACCGTTGGCGACGCCCGGCGGCGGCTACGGCTTTGGTTTTCAGGATCCGGAAGGACGGAATTATGCGGTTGTGACCGCCGTGGCCGATCACGGAGGGGCCAGCGATCGTCCCGACTGCCCGCGCAAGCTCTCCCACGTCAATCTCAACACCGTCGACAACGATATCAGCAGCGGCGTGTTGACCGAGGCGCTCGGTTTCCGCCTCTCTGACGAGACCAAGGTGTTCCGGTTCCTGCGCTGCAACACCGACCACCACAGCATGGTGATGGGATTTGCGGGCGGTCCGACCCTGAATCACATCGCGTTCGAAATGCCGGATCTCGATTCGGTGATGCGCGGTGCCGGCCGCATGCGCGATAACGGCTATCCGATCGAATGGGGTCCGGGTCGCCACGGTCCGGGCAACAATGTGTTCTGCTATTTCGTCGGTCCGGAGGAAATGCCGCTCGAGTACACAAGCGAGATGCAGCAGGTCGACGAGACCTACCGCACCGGCATGCCGTCGGATTGGGTCTGGCCGCCGCGCCGCCTCGACCGCTGGGGCGTCAGTGATTTCCCAAGCGCGCGCGTTCATCGCGCGCAGACGTTGTTCCGGTTCAGCGCGGATGGCTACCGCATTCATCGCGGCGGGTAACCCGTCGTTGGGTGTCAGGGATTCGGACCGGGCTCCGACGAAAGCGTCGGCGGATTGACCTCGACCGCGCGTTCGCTCACCTCGCGCGCGATTTCGCCCTTCGGTGGCCAGCCGCCGCCGAGCGCCTGATACAAGCTGACCACGGCCTGAAAGCGGCTGAGCCGAACTTGGGCGAGAGTGTCTTCTGCGGTGAACAATGTTTGTTCTGTCTGCAACACGGTGATGAGGTTGATCGTGCCGGCCTGCAATTGCAGTTCGGAGAGTTGGAAGGCGCGTCGCGATGCGATCACGGCCTGGGTCTGCAGCCGCTCCTGCCGCGTCGTTTCCTCGAGCGCGATCAGCGCTTTTTCGACGTCGGCGAACGCCGAAATCACCGACTTGCGGTAGGCCTGCAGATATTGTTTCTGCAATCCAATCTGCTGCTCGAACTGGCCGAGCAGCAGCAGGCCGTCGAAAATGGGCTGCGTCAGGCCCGCGGCGGCGGTGTAGAACCAGGCGCCCGGTCCAAACAAGGATTTCAGCGCGAGGCTCTGAAGCCCGGCCTGGCCGGTGAGCTGGATGGTCGGAAAGAAGGCGGCCCGCGCCGATTCGACATTGTAGTCGGCGGATGCGAGCTGCGCCTCAGCTTGGCGCACGTCCGGCCGTTGCGTCAGGATCTCGGACGGGATCCCGGGCGTCACCCTCGGGATCGCAAGACGCGCGAGACTGCCACCGCGCAAACTGACGTGCTCGGGCGCACGTCCGATCAGGAGGGCGAGCGCCGCCATGTTCTGGCGCGCGATGATCTCCAGCGGCGGGATCGAGGCGCGTTGCGTCGCCAGCAGGGATTCCTGTTGGGACACCTCAAGCTGGGAGGTGGTGCCGACATTGAATTGCTGTTTAACCAGATTGAGAATGCGCGTTGCCGCGGCGACGTTGTTGTGCGCGACACGCAGCCGGTCCTGTGCTGCCAGGACCTGGAAATAGGTATTGGCGAGTGTGGTGATGGTGGTGAGCGTGACAACTTCGCGATTGAAGCGGCTGACGATGGCGCTTTCTTCCGTTGCCAGCAGCGCCGCGCGATTTTTACCCCAGACATCGAGAACGTAGCTCGCGCTCAGATTGGCGTTGTAGATCGTTGTCTCCGACGACCCGGACGCGACGCGGGCGACAGCGTTGCCCGCGGTTGCGTTGCGCGAGCGCGTGACCGTTGCGTTGGCATCGATCGTCGGCAGCAGGGCTGCGCCGGTCTGCCGAACAAGGGCGTCAGCTTGGTCGACCTGGGCGATGGCGACGGCGATGTCGAAATTGGCGGTCTGCGCCTGTTCGACGTAGTCGGTAAGCTCACGGGAATGAAAGCCGCGCCACCAGTCGAGTTCTGGCGGTGCCTTGTCACCATGTCCCGCGCGGTATTGGTCCGGGATTTCCAGATTGAGGTCGGGCTTCTCGTATCCGGTAACAATGCATCCGCTCAAGGTCGGCAGTACGCAAAGGCCGGCAATGATGCGGACGGTACGCGACGACCGGAGCATGCGCATCAACGCGAATGGTTTCAGCCAACGCTGATGCATGTGGACGCCACACCCGATGCAGCTGATCTTCGCCGACGGGGCTGTCGGGCGCTTGCGCGCAACGTGGACAAACCCCTAGCCCCTCAGCGGACGCTATCAGCATGAGCGGACGCAGCAAATGGAGGAACCGCGATGGAAGCGCAGTCGTCCACAAGTGTCGCGTTATCGCGGTCCCGCTCCGGTTACCATTAAAAAATGGCAACATATGTCCACGCGGCGGTGCCGGTGTTGTTCAATCCTTGTCGTCGAGCTTGCCGATGTGATGTTGTGCGTAGAGTTCGACGCCGAGCTTGCTGACGAGATCGAGCTGGGTTTCGAGAAAATCGATGTGGTGTTCCTCGTCGTGCATCAGTTTTTCGAACAGATCACGCGTCACATAATCCCGAACCTGATGGCAATGGGTGGCGGCCTCTTCGTAGAGCGCCCGCGCCGACATTTCCGCCTGCAGGTCGCAGTCGAGGACTTCCTTCACCGACTGACCGATGTGCAGGGGATCGAGCACTTGCATGTTGGGAAAACCATCGAGAAAAATCACCCGCTCGATCAACTTGTCGGCGTGTTCCATTTCCTCGATCGATTCCTTGCGCCATTGCTTGGCGAGCGCCTTGTAGCCCCAATTGTCGAGCAGGCGATAATGCAGCCAATATTGATTGACCGCGGTCAGTTCGTGACGCAGCGCCTTGTTGAGATAGTCAACGACCTTGGCGTCACCCTTCATGGCCTGCTCCTCGATATGCGTGCTGATGAACAAAGCCGAATGTGAACGGTCACGGGCATGGGCACAAGAGCCCCGCGCGCCGGCCTGGTCAGTATGCTGATGTATCTAGAACGTAGAAATGCTTATCGCTTGCCGCAATGAGCACAACCGCAGCCCGTTGGGCAAGCGGCTGTTAGCGCGTCGTCCATAATGCGCCTGATCGTGCGTACGCAGCGTCCGCATTGCGGGCTGCAACCGAGACAGCCATAGACTTCGCCGGTCGAACGCGGGCTCACGGCGGTTTTGACCGCGGAGCGGACGTCGTGGTCAGACAAAACATTGCAGGAACAAACGATCATGTCGTCCACATCAAGTATTCAGATCATGCGACAATGGATTAGGGCAGTTTTTACAGAGATGCAAAGCAAAAACGCAGATTAAATCGATTCCAATCTGCAAATTTCACTGCATTATCAGCCGTATCCGCAGGGGCTTTGCGCGCCGCAAAGTATAATAGGTCTAAACAGTCTTCCCTCCGATTGACCTTTGGCAATTCCGGTAGAAATCTTACGCATTGTATTGTGCGTGGGTTCGCACGCATCTTGGCCACACGAGGTCACCGCCTTGGGACGACACCCGTTCCCAATTCCGAACGTGATCGGCGGCCTCCCGTCGCTGGGAAGGGCCATGCGCACCCGGCACCCCGCCGCCAACCGGACGACATCATTCAGCCGTCCGGCAGCCCGGTCGCGTCGCACCCGCCGTGTCCATATGGAACGCTCGGCGTTCCTGACGATTGTCGGCTGCTGGGGCACCGGTTTGATCCTGCTGGCGGCGCTCGTGGTGGCGCTCCGCGTGCTCAGATAGCGCCGCCGTTCATTTTCCGCTGTCGCCAGCGGTAAACGTTTCGGGCATGATCGCCGCCCGCCGTCGTTCTGCCGGCGGATTTGCCATCCCCTGGAGACGCGCATGCCGGCGACTGCCTTCGACTCCCTGATCTTCCGCGACATTTTTTCCACCGAGGCGATGCGGAAGGTGTTTTCCGACGAAAACCGCGTGCAGCGCTATCTCGATTTCGAGGCCGCGCTGGCGCGCGTGCAGGCGCGGCTCGGAATCATCCCGCAGGAAGCGGCCGATGAAATCTGTCGCCATTGTTCAGCGGGCGAATACGACATGGCGAAGCTCAAGCAGCAGACCGAGCGGATCGGCTATCCGGTGCTGCCGGTGGTGCAGCAGCTGGTCGCGCGCTGTCGCGACAATCTCGGTGAATGGTGTCACTGGGGCGCGACCACGCAGGATGTCACCGATACCGCGACCGTGCTGCAGATCCGTGAAGCGCTTGCGTTGGTGGAGGCCGACATCGACGCGATCGGCGATGCCCTGGCGGATCTCGCCGCGCGCCATCGCGACACGGTGATGGCCGGCCGCAGCAACCTGCAGCAGGCGGTGCCGATCACGTTCGGCTACAAGATGGCAACGGTTCTGGCGGCGTTCGATCGTCACAAGCAGCGTCTCAAGGAGCTCAGGCCGCGTGTGCTGGTCGGGGAATTCGGCGGCGCTGCGGGAACGCTGTCGTCGCTCGGCAAGGACGGACTCAAGGTGCAGGAGGCTTTGATGGCCGAGCTCGGGCTCGGTCAGCCGGAGATCGCCTGGCATACGGTGCGCGATCGCATCGCCGAGGTCGGTTGTTTTCTCGGCTTGGTGACCGGCGTTTGCGGCAAGATCGCCTTGGACATCAAACTGATGATGCAGACCGAGGTGGAAGAAGTCTACGAGCCGTTCCACGAGGGTCGCGGTTCCTCCAGCACGATGCCGCAGAAGCGCAATCCGATTTCCTCGGTCTATATTACGGCGTTGACATCGTTGGTTCGCCAGCATGTGGCGGCCTTGCTCGACGCCATGGTAGAAGATCACGAGCGCGCGACCGGTCCGTGGGAGATCGAATGGATCGCGCTGCCGGAGATCTTCCTGATGTCGGCGGGAGCGCTGGCGCAGACGCGCTTCGTGCTGACCGGGCTGCAGGTCGATGCCAAGAAAATGCGCGCAAACCTCGACATTACCCGCGGCTTGATCGTATCGGAGGCGGTGATGATGGGCGTCGCGCCCTATCTCGGCCGCCAGCGCGCCCATGATCTGATCTACGACATCTGCCGCCAGGTGATCGCCAGCGGCCGCACGCTGCTCGATCTGTTGGCGGAGGACAAGGAAATCTCCGCCCATCTCGATCGCGCCGCGCTTGCCAAGCTGTGCGATCCCGCGAACTATCTCGGCCAAGCGGGCGAGATGGTGGATCGGGTGCTGGCGATGCGAAAACGGCGGTGAGGCGGGCCCGGAACTCGGCCACGTGTGAAGCTTGGCGATTTGCAATCCGGCCTTGATGTCGATCTGGTTGGTCAGTCCGAGCTGCGAGATGATCTTGCCAGACCGTCCCGCACTTCGAAGGCGTGTGGCGCAGGTGCCAGCCCACGCATCAGGATTTCAAGCGATCCGCTGAGCGTCGCCAGTCCGTTGTCAATATCGACGCGACGTACAGAAAGCCATCTTCGAAGTTCGATTTGAAAGATTGCGAAGACGACCGCACCGATCCGGCGGAAATCCTCGCGGGTGTCGATATCCTTGTTCGCCTGCGCAATCCGAATGATCTCGCCAGACAACGAGATCATTCTGTCACGCGTCTTCAAAAAGCGCTTTGCCTGCGCGCCGGCGTCATAGAACATCATCTCGCGCAAGACCAGCCGCGCTAAGCGCGGCTCGCGGCCAAAGAATTCATAGAGAAGTCGGAATGCCGACAGTAGGTTCTCAAGAAGGCGGGCTTCTGGCCGGACAGTTGCCGCCGCTTTAATGGCGACCTCTTCGAGTTCGTCATTGACCACAAGAAACAAGAGATCGCGCTTGTCCTCCGCGTAGAGGAACAAGGTGCCGAGGGCCACTCCGGCACGAACCGCAATTTGGCGTGTGCTGGCGTCGTCATAGCCGTTGGACGTGAACAGTTTGCGGGCGGCGTCCTTGATGCGTCTGAGCTTGTCTTCCTTGTTGAGCTCGCGTCTTCCCTTGCGCTGTATCGCAGAATTTGTCGGCATTCGCCCCTCGTCTCCGCTGGCAGAACATCAAAAACAGCTTGACAGGCATTCAGTCAAATATGAACATGTTCATAAATATGCATGATCGGTGCTGGTCGCCCGGTCAGGCCAATGCGCCGGGAGGAAATCAGGACATGGACGCCAAGTCGGGACACCTGCGGACTGTGCCGCCGTTTCGGGCCGACCATGTGGGCAGTCTGCGGCGGCCGGACGCCTTAATGAAAGCGCGCGAGCGAATCCTGGGCGCACATGATCTGGACAGTAATTTTGGTCCACATGACAATGCCGAACTTCACGCCATTGAAGATCAGGCCATCCAAGACGTCGTCGCGCTGCAGGAAAGCGTCGGGCTGAAATCCGTCACCGATGGCGAATTCAGGCGGCGGATTTGGTGGAGCGAATTCCTGCTCTCGCTCGAAGGCGTGGAGGGCAACTACCGCGGACCGACCGCCGAGTTCCGCGACCAAGGCGGTCACACCGTACCGACGCCACGCATTGAAGTGACCGGCCCCATTCGCTGGCGCAAAAGCGTCAACGTGGGTCCGTACCGATACCTCAAGTCGCTGACCAAACAGACGCCGAAGATTACGATCCCGGCTCCGCAGACGCTGTTCTTTTACTCGTCGCGCACGACAATTAGTCGTGATGCATATCCGGACCTCGACGCGTTCTGGGATGATCTCGCAGCAGCGTACAAGGCCGAATTGAAGGCTCTGAGCGATGCCGGTTGCACCTATGTGCAGTTTGACGAGGTCGTTACCTCTTGCCTCTGCGACGAGACACACCGCACCAGGCTGCGTTCGCAGGGGCAGGATCCGGACGATTTGCTCCGCACCTACGTGCGAACGATCAATCGTGCCATCGACGGGCGCTCTCCCAATCTCACCATCGCGATGCACACGTGCCGGGGCAACTATCAGGGACATTGGATGGCCGAGGGCGGCTACGATCCGATTGCCGATTATATGTTCAATGAGATCAAGGTGGATGCGCTGTTCCTGGAATACGATTCGCCGCGGGCGGGATCGTTCAAGCCCCTGCGCTTCATGCCTAAAGACAAGATCGTGGTGCTTGGGCTGGTGTCGACCAAGACGCCGGAATTGGAGGCCCCCAGCTTCCTAAGGCAACGGATCGATGAGGCGAGCCGGTACGTTGACATCGATCGCCTCTGCCTAAGTCCGCAATGCGGGTTTTCCAGCAACTATCTCGGAAACCCGGTCTCGATCGACGACGAAAAGCGAAAGCTCGCGTTGTTGGTCGATGTTGCGCGCTCGGTGTGGGGAACTGCGTAGTGCACCTGCCATCTATGAAGGATGAATTCATGCTCCAAGCCCCACAAGTACCGGACAAGGTCCATCTCGTTGGCAGCGTCGGCCTGGATAGCGTCGAGGAGGTGTTTCGGGCGGTTGGCGAGAGTCTCGGCCGTCGGCTTCGGCGCGTGCCTGACGGCGAGCCCGCGGGGCGGCGATTGTGGGTCAGCTTTCAATATCCCGTTCTTCGTTCAAGTCCCTACTTGCGACCGGACCCAAGCGGCGCCTTGCGCAAGACGTCGGGCTTTCCGCTCTTGTGTTTGGCCGAGGGCGTGACGCCGAATGAAGTTCACTTTGGCGAACTTGGCTATACGCGTGAAGCAAGGGCGTCCTATCTCGACTTTTGCGCGGCGCGCGACCGAGGCGAATTGCCTCCCAGGGTGCGGTTTCAAGTTTGCCTGCCGACACCGATGGGCGTGACCTATGCATTTTGCACGGCGCGCGATCTCGTGGCCATCGACGTCGCCTACGAAGCCGCGATGATCCGTGAAGTCGAGGCGCTTTGTCGTGCCATCCCGCACCAGGATCTCTGCATTCAGTGGGATTTCTGCCACGAATTGATCATCCTCGACGGTCAGCCGCAAGACATGTTTCCGCTCTTGAACGCTTCGAAAGCCGACATCATGGCGCGGATCTCACGCATTTGCGCGCCGGTTCCCGACGATGTCGAACTCGGATTCCATCTTTGCTACGGAGATTTCGGTGCCAAGCATTTCATCGAGCCGATCGACTCCGGCAAGATGGTGGAGGTCGCGAACGCTCTGACGCAAAATGCCGGGCACACAATCGCATACATCCATATGCCGGTTCCAATCAGCCGCATCGACGATGAATATTATCGACCGCTGCGCGATCTCGCATTGTCTCCCGACACTGAAGTCTACCTGGGTGTGGTTCATGCGGCCGATGGTGCCGAGGGCACTCGTAAGCGCATCGCTGTGGCGAGCAGATATTTGCCGGACTTCGGCATAGCGAGCGAATGCGGAATTGCCAGGGCGAGAAAGACCGACGTCGTTCAGCGATTGCTGAGCATCTATGCGGAGGTGTCGCAGGAGCCGACCTGACATTGATGGCGTCGATCGTCGACGGCTGCGCGGATTTCGACGAAATAAGCTTGAAAAAATTAACAGACGGGGGGGAAGAACCATGAGCGAGCCGGGTGTCTTTCGCAGCAGGTGGTGGATCGTCATTGCCTCGGGACTGGCGCTGATCGTTGGTCAAGGATCGATCAATGTATTCGCGGCCGCCGTCTTCCTGAAGCCGGTCGCGCAAGAGCTCGGATTCGGGCGTGGCGAAATCTCCACCGCAATTTCCGTCTCCAACATCATGATCGCGATCGTAACTCCGTTTTTCGGTCGCCTCTTGGACCGTTACGGTGTCAGAGTGCCGTTGCTGACCTCGATCGCCATGTTCGCGCTCTCGACCGCGGCACTGTCTCTGTTGCAACCTTCGACTGCGATTCTGCTCTTGCTGTACGGGATCACGGGGCTCGTTGGCGTCGGTCAGAATCCGACGGCCTATTCGAAGGTCGTATCAGCTTGGTTCGACCGGCAGCGAGGCTTGGCGCTGGGGATAACGCTTGCAGGAGTTGGGCTCGGCACCGCGCTTATTCCACAATTGTCGAACTTCTTGATCGGAAACTTCGGCTGGCGAGAGGGCTATATCGGGCTTGGGCTTGCCATTCTGGTACTGGCCTTCATTCCGGTCGCGGTGTGCGTGCGCGAACCCATTGCCGCGAAGACCAGCGGGGCCCCGGCGGCGCAAGCGCTTGGCATGAGCTTTTCCGAGGCGGTCCGAACCTGGAAATACTGGGCGCTGACCATCGCATTCTTTATCGCTGCGACAACCATCAACGGATCATTGGTTCACGTCGTTCCCCTGCTGACGGATCGAGGCATTCCGGTTGCGACGGCCGTATCGATGATCTCGGCTGCGGGTCTGGCATTGATTGTTGGTCGATTGATCGCCGGTTACGTCATTGACCATGTCTTTGCGCCCTATGTGGCGCTGGTATTCCTCTTGGGGCCGCTTGTCGGCTTGCTGATTTTGGGCAGTGGTACCGAAGCGGTCAGTCCGATTGTTGGCACCGTGCTGCTCGGTCTCGGAATCGGGGCCGAAATCGACCTGATGTCCTTCGTTGTCACCCGCTATTTCGGCATCCGTGCGTTTGGAGCATTGCACGGATTGATGTTCGCAGGGGTCGTGCTGGGCAATGCCGCCGGAGCCAGTGCGCTGGGGTGGTCATTCCAACTGCTTCATTCGTACGGCCCCGCATTCATCGTGTTCGCAATCCTTCTGGTCGTGGCTTGCGTCATATTCTGTCTGCTCGGACCTTATCGGTATCCTGCCCGACCGAGCGAGGAACGCGATAGCTCGAGGCAGCGCGCAGCAGCGTAACATCATGATCTACGCCGTCTTGCGGGTGGGCGCGGCGGCCTCGTCGCAGAAGCGCTTGAGCTCGGCGAGTTCGCCGTGCTCGGCGCTGCCTTTGGCCTTGGCGTCGGCGATCCGTTCGTAGAACCCGGCGATCCCTTCGTAGATTGCCGGCGCGGCCGGATCATCCTCCAGAAACTCCGCGATCTCTTCCATTTCGGCGACCCAGCGATAGGCCTTGGGATACATCGTCGGCACCTGCCGCGCGAGCCAGGCCAGCATTTGCGGCTGGCTGTCGCTGAGTTCCTGGCGCAGTGCGTCGCTGCAGCCGGCGCGGATCGCGCCCAGGATCATGGCGGTGCCGAGCGCGGTGAGCCCCTTGGTGAGACCGGCATAAGACATCTTCAGCGCCGACGCCGCGCCGATCGGACCCGCCACCACGCTGGTCGCGAGACCATAGGCGGCCAGCCGTTCGGCCGCCGGCGCGTCGGCTCCGGACAGATAGATCTTGGGAGAATAGGTTCCCCTCGGTGGGCCGCCGATGATGCCGCCGTCGACGAAGCGGGCGCCGGTCGCGGCGACGATCTCGCCGATGCGCACGGCGGTGTCCGGCGCTACCGCATTGAGGTCGACGTAGATCGGCTTCTTGACCGCGCGCGCCAGCGCCCGCTGCAGTCGCTCGGCAAGCGCCAGCGCATCGCCCGGGGGCACGATCGACAGAAAAATATCCGCCTGGGCCACCAATGCGTCGTCGCTGTCAACCGGCTCCATGCCGGCGCGCTCGGCGCGCATGGCGCTCGCGCCGCTGCGGCCCTTGAGCGAGGTGAGAACGCGTGCGCCGTGTTCGTGCAGGCACCGGCCGATGCCGGCGCCCATTTCACCGGTGGCGATAATCGCAATCGTGTCCGCCATTGTCTGTCCTATGCGCGCTTGTAGCCATGAGCCGCGCCGAACACGGTTTCGCGTTGCGACCAGTCATGGGTTTGGTTCCACACGTCCAGCACCTTCGGCGCCTCCCGCTCGAATTGCTTGATCCGAACCGGATCATGCTCGGTGCGTGCGGTGAGTTCGAGGCGGTGGCCGGAGGGATCGAAAAAATAGATCGAGGTGATGAAATCGTCGTGATTGGTCGGCCCGACCACCTGCACGCCCTTCGCCTCCATGTCCTGTTTCGCCCCCAGCAAGGTCTCGACATCGGCGACCTCGAACGCGAAATGCTGGATCCAGTCCGGCGATTCCATGTCTTTCATATTGCCGGGATCCTTCGGGCATTCGAAAAAGGCGATCGAGCTGCCGTCTTCCATTTCGAGGAACACGTGGATGTGCGGGCTGTATTTGCCGGTCGAAGGAACGTGATCCTCACCCATTGCATGGGCAAATTTCAGGCCGAGGACGTTGGTGTAGAAATCGACCGTCGCTTTGGCGTCCTTGCAGCGGAAAGCGGCGTGATTGAGCTTTTTGCACAGCATGGGGTTGGTCTCCTCGATCGCAAGCCCGGATCCGACCGGAGCGCTTCGGCTTATTGACGAATGTCGCATTTGCCACTGTATGATGGCTGACCAAAAATGAATACGTCCGGTTGAAAAAATGCCGGGCGGCAAGGGAGGGAGATCATGGGGGGATCCGCCGATCGGAGCGGCGTGCGCGGACCGTCCGCGGTCGCCCGCGAGCGAAGCGCCATAGATTTGGCCATTGTCCTGACTGTTGTTCTCGTTGTTCTGGCGCTTGCGGTCCTTCCCCGCATCGCCTTCGCCCAATCCTATCCCGTGAGCCCGATCCATATCGTGGTCGGCTTTGGTCCGGGGTCGTCCGCCGATATTCTGGCGCGGCTGGTCGGCAAGGAGATGGAACGGCGGCTCGGACAGCCGGTCGTGATCGACAATCGGCCCGGCAACAGCAGCATGATCGGTGCTGAATCGGTCGCGCGTGCCGGCAATGACGGTTATACGTTGTTCATGGCCACTGTCGCGCAGACCATCAATCCCGCCTTCACCCAATCGAAATTTGATCTGAGCCGCGACCTCGCGCCGATTGCGCTGCTCGGCGTGGTGCCGAATGTGCTGTGCGCCCATCCATCGGTAGCCGCCAACAGTGTGCAGGAATTGGTGGCGCTCGCCAAAGCCAAGCCGGAGACCTTCACGTTCGGCACCTCGGGGGCGGGGACCGCCAGCCATCTCGCGGCCGAATTGTTCAATCTCAAGGCCGGCACCAAGGTGCTGCCGGTGCACTATCAGGGCGGCAGCAACCAGGCGGTGAGTGATCTACTCGCCGGCCGCATCACGCTGATGTTCAACGTCGCCGCGACGCTTGCACCGCATGTGGCGAATGGCAGCCTGAAGGCGCTCGGGATGGCGCAGCCGAAACGGGCCTCGATCCTGCCGAACGTGCCGACCATGGCGGAGCAGGGCATGCCGGGTTTTGACGCCGGAATCTGGATCGGTTTGTTGGCGCCAGCGGGAACGCCACCCGCCATACTCGACCAGCTCTCGCTGGCCGCCAATGCCGCGCTCAGCACTGAGACGGTCGGCAATGCCCTGAAGACACAAGGCATCGATCCGCTCGGCGGTACGCCGCAGGACTTCGGCGCCTTCATCAAGACCGACATGGATCGCTGGGTGACCGTGATCAAGGCGGCGGGACTGACGCAATAATCAATGATCCGAAGTTTGTCTGCGCCCCTGCGCGCCATCATCGACGCCGAGTATCCCCGTTTCTCCGCCGCGGAAATGCGCCGACGCCGTTCGGCAATAGAAGCGCTGCTGGCGGAAGCGGGCGCTGATCACCTGGTATTTTGCGGGGCGAACCGGTTCGGGTCCTCGGTGCAGTGGCTGACGCAATGGCCGGTGACGGCCGAGGCCGTCGGCGTGTTGACGCCGGGCCGCCCGGATGCGCTGTTCGTCCAGTACTTCAATCACGTGCCGTTGGCGCAGCGTCTGGCGGATGGGGCGCAGGTGGCATGGGGCGGGGAATCCGCGATCGCCGAAGCCGCCGGTGAACTCGCACGACGGGGCGCGCGACCTGATCGGGTCGCGGTGATCGGACCGCTGACGTCCGACCAGCATGCGTTGCTCGCCGGCCGCTTCGGCAAGATCGCGAGCCTCAACAAGGCCTATGTCCGGCAGCGGATGATGAAATCATCGGAGGAAATCGACTGGCTGCGCATCGGTGCACATTTCAGCGATCGCGCGATGATGGCGCTGCGCGACGGCGTTGCCCCGGGCGTGAGCGAGCGTGAGCTCGGCAATCTGGTCGAGCGCGCCTATGTCGGCGATGGCGGCGTCAACGTCATTCATTATTTCGGCGTGACGCCGATGAGCGATCCCACCATCGCGGTGCCCTCGCAATTTCCCTCCACCCGCAGGGTCGCGGTCGGCGATATCGTGTTCGCCGAGATCAGCGCGGCATTCTGGGACTACCCGGGCCAGGTGCTGCGGAGCTTCACCGTCGGCGCGGAGCCGACGCCGCTCTATCGCGATCTCCATGCGGCGGCCGATGCCGCCTTTGACGCGATTGCCGCAGTGCTGAAGGATGGCGCGACGCCTGCCGACGTGATCGCCGCGGCGCGCGTGATCGAGGACTCAGGCTTCACTACCATCGATGATCTTCTGCATGGCTATGGCGGCGGCTATCTGCCGCCGATCCTCGGTTCCCACAGCCGCTCCGCCGGCCCGGTCCCCTCGGAGCCATTCCGAACCGGAATGACTGTGGTGATCCAGCCCAATGTGGTGACAAAGGACCAGAAGGCCGGCGTGCAGACCGGCGAACTCGTCCTGGTTACCGCGGATGGCGTCGAGCGCCTGCACGCGATGCCGCGCGGTTTTGCGCGGGTGCAGAGCTGGAATTAGCGAAGTTCGCTCGCGTTCTCGCGTGAAAAGTAGCGGGTTCTTAGGGATTCCTAAGGGAGGATCGGCGCAGGCTAACAGCGGGATGCGGCTTCATGGCTATGGTGTGGCTCCGCAGCTTTATTGGGTTTGTCGCTGTCCTCGCCATTGGCATGCTCATCATCAAGAGCGGATACGCCCCGCAGCATGGGAGCGTCAGCGAGTACGTTCTCATCTATGGCGGCGCAACGGTCGTGTGGCTGCTTGTACATCTGGTGTGGCCGCGGCTGTGGCGCCGCTAAGCGCTGGGTGCGATCCGCTCAATATCATCGGCGTCATTTGCGATTGCGTCGGCGACTTGAGGTCTGTTTGCAGTGCGGGCGCCGATCCAGACGTCGGTTGGCGTTGCCTCAAGCCGCGCCTAGCTGCTCCGCCATCCAGTCGGCGGCCTGGGCGCGCCAGCGATAGGCGCGGTTGTTGGCGACGTGATTGCCGTCCTCGACGATCATCAGTTCAACCGGGCCCTTGACTTCGCGCGCCAGCCGTTCGGCGTGCTGCCAGGGAATGATGCGATCGAGCTTGCCGGTGATGATAAAGAGCGGACAGGTGATGTTCTTGGCGATACCCTTGAGGCTCAGGGTCGCGGCGTTGCGGCGGGCATCGGCCTCGGTGACGCAATGGCTGCGCACGCGGAAGGCTTCGCGGGTGATTTCCGGCAGGCCGTCCCATGCCTCGCCCCAGTCATAGGGACCGGCGAGCGCGATGCAGGCCTTGATGCGTGGCTCGAAGGCGGCCGCGCGCGGGGCGTAGTAGCCGCCAAGGCTCACGCCCCACATGCCCAAGCGCGTCGGATCGACGTCCTCGCGGACCGCGACGACGTCGATGACGGCTTTCACGGCGACTTCGTAGTCGCCGCGAATGGCAAAGTCGTACTCGCCTTCACCTTGGCCCGGACCATCGAATGCGAGCGTCGCCATGCCACGGGCGAGAAACGGCTGTTCGTAGGCGTCGGTTTCCTCTTTGGCGGAATCGAGTCCGCACGCCATCACCACGACCGGCGGCCGCGCGACGCCCGCCGGCCTGCGCAGGATTCCGTAGAGCTTCTTGCCCTCATAGGGAATTTCGACGCGCTCGCCGGCCGGCCGAAGATGCGGCAGCGCCAGGCTGCGACATTCGACGGCTTTCATATGGGCGATATGCATCTGGGTGAGATCGTGGACGAACAGGAACTTGGCGAAATGGTAGTAGACGCCGGCGCGCTGTAGGTGTTCGCCGGCGCTGACGAACTTCTTGCGCGCCAGGGCCTCGCGGCCCATGGCTTCATGGATGGCGGCGCGTGCCGACCAGGCCCGGCACCATTGCTGCCAATTCTGGATCTGTGCGGTGACTTCCTCGAAGTCGGTGAGGGCGACGCCGTTGGCGACAAAGCGCGGGCCCCAATGGGCAATCGCCGATTTCACGTAGGCGTCGCTTCGGTTGGTATCCAACATCGATTACAGTCCCTCGGATTCCAGTTCTTCGTCGTGCGCTTTCAGTCGGTCTTTTCGTCGCGGCGATACCAGGGCAGGAAGCGTCGCGTGCAGAAATTCACCAGCGCGTCGAACCCGACGCCGAATCCGGCCAGGAAGATCACCGCGACAAAGGCCTCGTTGTGGTGAAACGTGCGCGAGTTGAACAGGATGAAATAGCCGAGACCGTCGATCGCGGTGAAGAATTCCGCCACCACAGCTCCGATCAGGGCGCGGCCGGCGGCGAGGCGCAATCCGGCGAGGAAATAGGGCGTCGCCGACGGCAGCACGATCTCGAACAACATGCGCACGCGGCCGGAGCGGAACGAGCGCCCGACTTCGAGGAACTCCCGCGGCACCGCCTGGGCGCCGTCGGAGACGCTGACGATGACCGAGAAGATGGCGGCGAACACGACGGTGGCAAGCCGCGCCGAACCGGTGTAGCCGAACCACAGGGAGAACACCGGGAGAACCACGATCATCGGCATGGAATTGAAGGCGTTCACATAGTGGCGCAGCATGCGGTCGCCGATCACGCTGCGGCCCATCACCAGGCCGATGACGGTGCCGAGTACGACCGCAATGACGAGGCCCTCGGCGACCGCCCACAAGGTAAGGCCGGTGGCGCGCAGGAATGGGGCGCTGGTGATCACGCGCGGAATGGCTTGCACGATGCCCGACGGTGTCGCGACAAAGGCGGGCGCAAACGCGCGCACCACGATTTCCCACACCAGAAGGATGACGATGCCGGCGATCAGGCGCGGACCCGCTGCGCCCGTAAAGAAGGGTGTTCGGCGTGCCGGGGCGCTGATGATGGCTGTGCTCATGTCAGTTGCGCCAGCGGGTAAAGTGACGCTCGAGCGCAAGCCCCACCCGGGTGAGGGCGAGGCCGGCGGCGACGATGATCAGGATGGCGGCGAAGACGGCGGCGGTGTCGAAATTCTGCGTCGCGGTCATGATCAACTGCCCGAGCCCGGTGGAACTCAGAAAAAATTCCGCCGCGATCATGCCGACCAGGGCGCGCCCGATCGCCTGGCGCACGCCGGTCATGGTGAAGGGCAGGGTGTAGGGCACGATCACGTCGCGCCACAGCGCCCATTCTCCCGAGCGATAGGAACGCGCCACCTCCAGCAGTTCCGGCTTGATGCTGCGGGCGCCTTCGACGGTGTTGTAGAGGATCGAGAACACCGCGAACAAAAACACCACCAGCACCTTGGGCGCGAAGCCGAAGCCCATCAGCGAGAGGATGAAGGGAATCAGCGCCACCATCGGGGTGGCGTAAAGGATCATAATGTAGAGATCGAGCGCGTCGCGCAGCGGGCGAACGCGGGCGAGCAGCAGGCCGAGCGGAAAGCCGATGACCAATGCGAGCGCCAGGCCGGTGACAAACAATCCGGCCGAGCTCAGGGTCTGGGCGATCAGTTCGCCGCTCTGCAGCAGTTCCCACAGCCGCACCAGCGTTTCCGACAACGGCGCCATGAACGCCGGGCTGGAATGGCGCCCGACGATTTCCCAGGCACCGAGGCCGATGACCAGGCTGATCAGGAACGGCGCATGCCGCGCCAAAGCTTCGCGCCGCACTCTATGCTCCTCTTAGTGCTGTGCGCTGACCATGGTGTTGGCGTCTTTCCAAATGCTGGCATCGACCAACTGGTCGACATTCGGAGGGCTTTTGCCCGGCTTGATGTTGCCTGAATTAACTTGCTCGGCGATGAAGGTCGTCAGCTTCTTCGGGTCCAGGCCGTCGTCGTTGATCGCCCACAATCCGAATTCGAGATAGCGCTTGAGGGCGCTCTTGGCGATCGCCTTGTCGCGACCGGTCACCGGCGCGATGATTTCGGCGACACGGTCGGCGTTGTTGGGATCCGCCATGAAACGGGCCGCCTGAATGATGCCGGCCACCATGCGAACGAAGGCATCGCGCTTTTCCGCGACCTTGTCCTTGCGCACGGTCAGGACCAGGTTGTGGTTGTCGGGATTGGTCTCCGGCAGCGACTTGATGATGGTCACCGACTTGCCGCCGCGCGCCTCGATGTCGGGAATGTCGTCGAGATGGACGACCCCGAACACCAGCTGGCCGCCGATCATCGCCGAAGCGGTGTTGGAACCCATGGCTACCTGCTGCACGTCGTCGAGCTTCATTTGGCAGCCCGCGACCAGCATGTCCTTGAGCGCCAGCGAACGGGCGCCGCCGGGGGTGTCGACGCTGACTTGCTGGCCGGCGAGATCCTTGCATGTGGCGCGCTTCGGATCGGTGGTCGCGACCGAGAAGTCCGGGCGCGGAAAGCCATAAATGGCTTCGAGGTTGACGCCGGCATTGGCGATCTGGCTGATCACCAGGGCGGTGGCGGACATCGACGCGTCGACGTCGCCGCCGACCACCGCGCGGGCCGCGGCGGTGCCGCTATCGAATTGCCGCAGCTCGACATTGGCGCCGTATTTCTTGAAGAAGCCCTGCTCCTGCGCGACATAGGCAATGGTTGAGATGAAGATCGGCGGCACGCCGGGAATGCCGAACACGATTTTGGGGGCGTCCTCGGCCCGCGCAGGCGCCTGCAGCAGCGCCGCAATGGCGAGCGTGCCGGCAACAACGACATTGCGAATGGTGGCCTTGCGGATCATGTGACGTTCTCCCTGTCGATATTGTTTCGATCGCGGATCAGCGCTCGAGATGAAATTCCGCCTGCTTGGCTTCGCTCATCAGCGTGCTCCAGACCCGTTCCCGCAGCTCGGCAAAGCGGGGTTCGCGCAGGGTTTCGCGCGTGCGCGGCCGCGGCAAGTCGATCACAATGGTTTCCTGAATGCTGCTCGGACGTCCCTTGAGCACGAAGACGCGATCGCCCATCAGCACCGCTTCCTCGATCGAATGGGTGACGAACACCATCGTGGTCGGCCGTTCCTCCCAGATCCGCAGCAGTTCGAACTGCAGGATTTCGCGGGTCTGGGCGTCGACCGCAGCAAACGGCTCGTCCATCATCAGCACGCCCGGTTCGATCGCGAGCGCGCGCGCCAGTCCGCACCGCTGCTGCATGCCGCCCGACATCTGGTAGGGATAGGCCTTTTCGAAGCCGGCGAGCCCGACCAGCTTGATGAAATAGGGAACCTTGCGGGCGATATCGGCGCGGGTTGCGCCCGCCATCCGCAGGCCATAGGCCACGTTGTCATAGACGGTCTTCCACGGAAACAGGCCAAAGTGCTGAAACACCATGGCCATCCCGGCAATCGGCTCGAGCACGCGCTGGCCGGCCACCGAGACCTCGCCGTCGTCGACCGGCAACAGCCCGTCGATACAGCGCAACAGGGTGGTCTTGCCGCAGCCCGAGGGTCCGACAATGGCGACGATCTCGCGCTCGCCAACGTCAAAATCGATGTTACGGAAGACGTCGAGGGTGCCGTAGCGCTTGTTCAGGCCGCGAACACGGATGCGAACCTGGTCGCCGGCAAGGCGCGCGGGAGGCTCGGTCCGCTCCCGCATGGGAATTACCGTCATCGGGCTGCCGCTCTCGTTGAAAGGATCACCGTTCTTGCCGCGGACGCTGGCGTCGCGGTCTCCGCCTCGGGCCTGCGCCGCTGCTGCGCGCTCTGCTCATCCGACCTCCTCGTCGCACATTATTGATGTTGGTTGCTGTTCGAATACGCGATCACAAACCCTTTGGTTATCGGCATGTTGCCGCATCGCCGACCAGCGATCAACGTCCGGGAATTGCTTGTTATTCCGGCACTGTCGAAGGCTTGCGCGCAGTTCGGCGGGAACCGTGATGGCCAGAGAATAGTGCCCCGGAATTCCCTGAATGGTGAATTCATTTGAAGGTTACGCCAAAGTTTATCCGGGCCATACACCATTCGTAAACAATGCCGATTCAGCTAAATTTCAGCATAGAAGCAGAACTGCCCCCCGTTTCACCAATTTAATACTGTACCCCAATCTAATCTGGCTACGACGATCCTACTGAAAGAACAGCCGTAACTTCAGGGGCAACCGCGTGCGTGGCAGTACCATGATCATGATCGGCGTGGCAGCCGTGTTCGGTCTGCTCGCGGTCTTTATTGCCAATACCTGGCTCAACCGCCAGGCGGACGAGCGCATGCGCAGTCTCGAGGCGACCAAGAAGCCGGTCGTCGGCGATACGCTGGTGGTGGCCGCGCGGCCACTGCGGTTCGGCACCGAGCTGTCGCCGTCCGTGCTGCGCGAAATCCCCTGGCCGGATTCCGCGGCGCCGGTCGGGTCCTTCAAGAAGATCGAGCAAGTCGTGGCCGGTGGCCGTCGCGTCGTGCTGACCGCGATCGAGCCGAACGAACCGGTGCTGTCCTCCAAAATCACCGGCGCCGGCCAGCGCGCAACTCTGTCCTCGATGCTTGAAGCCGGCATGAAGGCCGTCACCATCCGCGTCAACGACGTCGATGGGGTCGCGGGCTTCGTACTGCCCGGCGATCGGGTCGACGTGGTGGTGACGCAACAGGCGGAAAAGAACGCGGCGCTCGCTGATGTGGTTCTGCAGAACACCCGGGTGCTTGCGATCGATCAGGTCGCCGACGACCGCACCGACAAGCCGTCGGTGGTCAAGGCAGTCACTCTCGAAGTCGACATGACCAGCGCGCAGAAGCTGACGCTTGCGGCGCATGTCGGCAGCCTGTCGCTTGCCTTGCGCAAGGCCGGCGACGCCGAAGCCATGAACACGCGCCTCATCACACTCGCCGACCTTCATGTCTCCGATCCGAAGGCGGAGCCGGAGAATGCGAAGTTTTCCACGATCGCGATCACGCGCGGGTCGACGCGCACGGTCTACAGCGTACCGCGAGAGCATGGGGATGCGCGCGAGACAGCTGCGGTGTCACGGGCGCAAGCGCGTCAGTGACGGTTTGAATTGGGGATGTTGAGACATTGAGAGGCGGGGAGGCCGACGTGAATATCTGGACACAGGACCATAGAGCTGCGGCGTTAGGTCTGCGGCACCGGGACGGGATCTCGGCAGCGCGTTCGCTGCTGCTGTGCCTGCTCGCAACGCTGACGATCGCAGCCGGCATGACGCTGCTGCCCGGATGGGTCGGCAAGGCGCAGGCCGAACGGCTGGTCCAGCTCGGCGCCTCGCGGCGTACAACCGCGGTCAGCGTCGCCGTCGGAAAATCCGAAGACGTGCGCACCGATGTCGGCTTTGTCGACGTCTTGGTCGGCGATCCGGAAATCGCCGACGTCAATCCGCTGACCGACCGGGCGATCTCGATCCTCGGCAAGAAGATCGGGACCACGCGGGTGTCGATCTACGGTGAAGGCAAACGACTGATCGGCGTGTTCGATGTCGAGGTTTCCTACGACGTCTCGACGCTGTCGATCGAGCTCGCACGCCGGTTTCCGCGCGCCAAGCTGCGGGTCTCCGCCGTCAACGGCCGCATCATGTTGGCGGGCTATTCGCCCGACGCCATCGTCATGGACGAGGCGCTGGCGATCGCACGGCAATTCGGACCGGACGTAATCAACGCCGTCGAAGTCGCCCAGCCCCAGCAGGTGATGCTGGAGGTGCGCTTCGTCGAAGCTTCGCGCAAAGCCGGCCGCGACCTCGGTGTGCAATGGAACGTCTATTCGCGGAACAATGATCGATTTCTCGCCAATGTCGGCGATGGCGTTCCCAATACCGGTCTGCCGATCCCGCTCGGCCAGGTGGTTTCCGCCGGCGTTCTGTCGGGAGGATCGCCGTTCGGGTTCGCGATGGGCAAATTGTTGGGATACGGGATGGAAGCCGATGTCCTGATCAACGCGCTGGAAACCAAGGGCCTCGCGCGCCGGCTTGCCGAACCCAACCTGGTCGCGCTGTCCGGGGACACCGCCAACTTTCTGGCCGGTGGTGAATATCCGATCCCGGTGCTGGGCGCTTTCGGCAACCTGTCGGTCGACTACAAGCGCTACGGCGTGAGCCTGGCGTTCACCCCGACAGTGCTGGGTGGCGGCCTGATCAACCTGAAGATCGTGCCCGAGGTCAGCCAGATCGATCCGACACACAGCATCGCGGTCTCCTCCACGACTTCGGTTCCCGCGCTGACGGTGCGGCGCGCAAGCTCCACCATCGAGCTCAAGGACGGCCAGAGCTTCGTGCTCGCCGGCCTGTTGCAGAACGAATTGTCGACGGCGCAGCAGCAGCTGCCCTGGATCGGCGACGTGCCGGTGCTCGGCGCGCTGTTCAGCAGCAAGGACTATCAGAAGAACGAGACCGATCTCGTGATCATCGTCACGCCGCGTCTCGTGCACCCGACCCGCCCTGGCGACCCGGTCAAGACCCCGCTCGACAGCACGCTGCCGGCCAACGACGTCGACTTCTTCCTCAACGGCCAGCCCGAGGTGCTGCGAACCGAGGTGCGCGCGACCGAAGAAGCGTTCGGTCGCTCGCCGTTCTCGGGCCACATGATCGATCTTCCCAAGGTCGAATTGCGGGCACCCGCTCCGGCGGACGTCCGCCCGTTCGATCTGTCGAGCTGGGGTTCGGCCCACGTCGCCGAGGCGCCCAAGCGCGATCCGCAGCCTGAGGCGCCCAAGATCGAAACGCAGGCGCTTGATGCGCCGAAAATCGCGGCGCCCTCCACCGCCGATCCCACCAACGGCGAACCGCAAGTGCTCGACCTGCCGAAGGGAGATTCTCATGCTGCGCTCTAGCAAACGAATGCCTGCGCGGACGCTGGGCGCCGTGTTGGCGGTGAGCTGTACGCTCGCCGGCTGCTCCGACCTTTATTTCGACCGGCGCGAAACCGTTTCGCTCGGAGCCGGCGATGCCGTCGCTGCCGATGCGACGCTGCAGACCATCGATCCGTGGCCGCGCGGCAGCGAAAACCGCGACTTCACCACCAACGGTCCGCGCGTGGCGGGCGCGATCGAACGCTATCGTACGGGCAAGATCATTCCGCCGCTCGGCACCAGCACGAGCTCGGTCGGCTATGGCCCCGCACCGGCCAGCGGACAAGGCGGGGCGCCGGTGACATCGGGGGGAGCACCGACGAACTGAAATCCACCAATCGAGCGATGACGCCGGAGGGGCGGGGGAGCCGATGTAAGACGTGAGACCGCGTTCATGCGTAACAAGACTGCAACGGGCAAGACGAGGGTGGTGGTCCTGACCGCCGATCCGGCTTTTGAGCAGTCGGTGCACACGACGTTCAGTGCCGGTGGGCAAATCGACCTGAGCGTGGTGAACGGTACGGTCGCGGTCCACGACCATAGCCTGGACCTCGAGGCCACTGTCATCGTCGTCGATCTGGACGCGTCCAACGGCGAGGAAATGGACGGCCTGCAGCGGCTGATGACGCGCCTGAACGGGCGCCCGCCGGTGGTGGTGATCGCCCAGAGCTTCGATAAGGACGTCGCGCGGCAATTGCTGCAAATGCGAATCGCGGACTTCCTGGTGAAGCCGGTGACGCCGGTCGAGCTGGTGCGCACCTGCGCGCGCGTGGTGCAGACGCCGGCGGGGGAAGAGCAGACGGAAGCGGAAATTTATGCGTTCCTGGGGGCGGTCGGCGGTGCCGGCGCGACCACGCTGTCGATTCAGACCGCGATGCTGCTGCTCGGAAATGATCCGAAAAAGCGTCAATCGACCTGCCTCGTCGACCTCGACTTTCAGCACGGAGCCTGTGCCGACTACCTCGATCTCGAGCCGCGGCTCGATCTCAATGAAATCGAGCCGCATCCCGAGCGCCTCGATCGGCAATTGCTGGAAGTGATGCTGGCCTATCACACCTCGGGACTGGCGGTGATCGCGGCGCCGAACCGTCCGGCCGAAATGCGCACGTTCGACCCGGACATGGTCACCCGCCTGCTCGATCTGGTGTCCTCGCACTTCAAATACGTCGTCATCGACATGCCGCGCACTTGGTTTTCATGGACCGACAGCGTGCTGCTCGGGTCGAACCGGCTGTTCGTGGTCAGCGAAATGACGGTCCCCGGCGTCAAGCACGCCAAGCACCTGGTTGCCGCCATTCGTGAACGGCTCGACGAAGGCCCGCGGCCACAGGTCATCATCAATCGTTTCGAAAGCAGGCTGTTCGGATCCGGGTTGCGGCGCGGCGACATCGTGCAGGCGCTAGGGGAGGAATCCTTCGCAGCCATTCCCAACAATTACCGTCTGGTGCGCGAGGCGATCGATCGCGGCGTTCCGCTGGAGGACGTCAAGCGCGGCAACAATATCACGCTGCAACTCAAGAAGCTGATCGCACCGGCGACGACGGAGAAGTCGGCAGTGCCGGCGATCGCCAAGAAGCTCAGCCTGTCGTGGGCGAAATGACGAAACGCCCACGGCAACCGCAGGAAACACGGCCTGATGGCCGGAACAGTGTGAGCTGAGAGACAGCTATGACCAGTCGCTTCTCTGCCCGGCGCACGATGTCCGACATGGTTCCAACCGACGAGGTGCCGTCACCGCTGGACGATGCGTCGTGGACGGTGTTTCCGGATTCCCAGCCGCAAGCGGTCGTCGCTTCGGCGGCGCCGAGCATGCCCGCGCCCCCGATCGCTCCGGCAATATCGGTGCCGGCTCCGGCTGCCGTGGTGCCGGCGGCGCAGCCCGCGCCGGCCGCAGCGACCCCATCGGCATCGGCGTCTGCGGGCGCACCCAATCCGTTGCTGCGGGACAAGATGCTCGATGCCAAGGTGCGGCTGCATCGGCGGTTGATCGAGGAAATCAATCTTTCCGCGTTGGAAAAACTGCCGGAGGACGATATCCGCCGCCACATCCAGCAACTGGTGTCGCAATATATCCTGGTCGAACGGCTGGCGCTCAATACCCAGGAATTGGCGGATTTCGTCAACGAAATTCTCGATGAAATGACCGGGCTCGGACCGATCGAGCCGCTGCTCAAGGACCAGTCGATCAACGACATTCTGATCAACGGCCACGAATGCGTCTACATCGAGCGTGGCGGCATTCTGGAGCCGACCGCCGTGCGCTTCAAGGATGAGGCGCACTTGCTGCGCATCGTCAACAAGATCGTTGCCGCGGTCGGCCGTCGCGTCGATGAATCGCATCCGCTGTGCGATGCGCGCCTGCTCGACGGCTCGCGCGTGAACGTCGCGGTCCGCCCGGTCGCGGTCGACGGTCCGCTGGTGTCGATCCGTAAATTTTCCAAGAAGCCGTACAACCTCAACAAGCTGGTCGATATCGGCGCGTTGCGGCCGCAAATGGCGGAACTGCTGGCGGCGGCGGTCAAGGCGCGGGTGACCACGGTGATTTCGGGCGGTACCGGTTCCGGCAAGACCACCATGCTGAATGCGCTTTCCGCCTTCATCTCCGACAAGGAGCGCTTGGTTACCATCGAGGACGCGGCCGAGCTGCAATTGCAACAGCCGCATGTGGGCCGCATGGAAACGCGGCCGCCGAATATCGAAGGCAAAGGTGAAATCCGCCAACGTGACCTCGTCAAAAACGCGCTGCGCATGCGTCCTGATCGCGTCATTCTCGGCGAGTGCCGCGGCGAGGAAGCCTTCGACATGTTGCAGGCGATGAACACCGGCCACGAAGGTTCGATGGCGACGGTGCACGCCAATACCCCGCGCGATGCCATTTCGCGCCTGGAACAAATGATCGGCATGGCGGGCCTGCCGATGACGGTCGCGAGCATCCGCGGCCAGATCGCGGCCGCCATCCGCGTGATCGTGCAGCTGCAGCGTCTCTCTGATGGCAAGCGGCGCGTCACCAGCATCGCCGAAATCGTCGGGATGGAAGGCGACATCGTGCAGATGCAGGAGATCTACAAGTTCGTGCGCACCGCGACGCTGGAGGACGGCACTGTCCAGGGCCATTTCATGGCGACCGGGGTGCGGCCGCGCTTTCTTGCCGAACTCATCGCCAAGGGGATCAAGATTCCCGGCAGTTATTTCGATCCGAGCCAACCGTTGTGAGTGCGCATGCCATTCGATCTTGACGAGCCCTATGTGATCTACGTGCTGGCCGCGGTTTCTGCCATCCTGGCGGGTGAGGCACTCTATCTGCTGCTGTTTTCCGCCGCGTCCTACCGCAGCCGGATCAATCGCCGGCTGTCGCTGCTCAAGGGGCAGGCCGACCGGCAAAACATCCTGGTGCAGCTGCGCCGCGAGCGCGGCCTGTCGAGCAGCGGGGATTTCCGGCTGCCGATCGAGGCGCTCAATCGGCTGATCATGCAGTCGGGCCTGTCGATGGGCATCCCGCGTCTCGCCGTCACCGTCGGTATCGTAACGCTCGGGGCGTTCGGCGGCGATCTGCTGCTGCGTGACAATCTGGTCGAGGCGGTGCTGGTCGCCATGGTCTGCGCGACGGCGTTGCCGCTGTTCGTGCTGAGAATGCTGCGCGGGCGCCGGCAGAAGAAATTCGGCGCCCAGTTGCCCGATTCCATCGATCTGATCGTGCGCAGCTTGCGCGCCGGGCATCCGGTTCCGGTCGCCGTTTCGATGGTATCGCGGGAAATGCCGGATCCGATCGGCAGCGAGTTCGGCCTGGTGGTAGACGAAATCACTTACGGCGCCGATCTTGAGACCGCGATGCGCAACCTCAATTTCCGGGTCGGCCAGGACGACTTGCCGCTGTTCGTGACCGCAATCGCGATTCAGGGATCGACCGGCGGCAATCTCGGCGAGATCCTGCACAACCTGTCCAGCGTCATCCGGCAACGCTTCAAGATGCGGCGCAAAGTAAAGGCGCTGGCCTCCGAGGGTCGGATGTCGGCTATCATTCTATCGTCGCTGCCGATCGGCATGTTCATCATCGTGCAGGTGATCTCGCCGGAATTCTATTCCAGCGTCTGGCCTTATGATCTCACGAAAATAGGATTGGCGGGCGCGGCGGCTTGGATGGCGGTCGGCAATCTCTTCATGTACCGCATGGTCAACTTCAAGATCTGAAGCCATGGACAGCATTTTCAACTCAATCTCGGGCGACAGCGCAGGCCTGATCCTCAGCGTCCTGGTGTTCCTGGCGGCGACGTTCGCCGCGTTCGGAATCATGGCGGCGGTGCAATTGCGCGGCGCGGTCAAGCGACGGGCCGCCGGCATCGCCTTCGACGGCGACGTACAATCCGAAAATGGGTCGCGGTCGCTGCGGAATTCCAGCATGAAAGCCGCGCAGCGGCTCATCGACTATACGACCAAGCACTACTCGGCCCTCGACGACAACAACATGAAGCTGCTCCGACGCCGGCTGGTGCAGGCCGGCATCTTCGATTCCCGCGGCGTCGCCTTCTTCTTTCTGGCGCGTGCGGCCATGGCGGTCGGATTTGGCAGCTTGGTCGTGGTGGTGATGCCGATCCTAGCGCCGGACTCGCAGGGCAGCTTCTGGCCGATTGTCGGCGTGATGGGCGTGCTCGGCTATCTCGCCCCCAGCCTGCTGCTCGATCGCATGATCGCCAAGCGAAGGGACGAGTACCGCGCCGGCTTTCCGGATTTCATGGACCTCTTGGTGGTGTGCGCGGATGCCGGTCTTGCGATGGAAGGCGCGCTCGAACGGGTCGGGCGCGAACTCGGGCCGTCCTATCCGGCGCTCAGCGCCAATATTCACATGGCGAATCTCGAAATCCGCGCCGGCCGCACACTGACCGAGGCACTCGATCATTTCGGCGATCGCCTTGGGCTCGACGAAGTTCGCTCGTTTGCCACTCTGATCCAGCAATCGAGCGAGCTCGGGTCCAGCATTACCGATGCGTTGCGGGTCTACAGCGACGACATGCGGCACAAGCGCTTGTCGATCGCCGAGGAGAAAGCCTACGCGTTGCCGGCCAAGCTTTCGGTGCCGTTGATGCTGTGCGTGTTCCCGACTTTGTTCGTCGTCATTCTGCTGCCGGTCTACGTCAAGGTTCACCTCGGTCTGTATTAGCAGCCGCGTTCAATTTTCCGGCGAACCCGGCGCGCGCGCCGTTGCGACGGCGAGATCCTGGATCCGGTGCGCTGGCGAGAATTCTTTAACCCTCGTGCCCTAGGGTGAATTTCCTAGGATGTTTTTTGGTTCGTGCGTACTCCGCAACGGATCGTTCGCGTGTGGCGTCGCCTGGGGACGCATGTATCGGGTTGGCGCAGGACGCGCAGTGTAATGATCAGCCGTACCAACCGCGTTGTCGTCGTTGCAGGGTTGTGCCTGGTGTGGCTGACCGGCTGCGAGACGACCTCGATGAAACTGCCGGATATCTTCGGGGCCAAGGACCAGGTCGAGACCAGCGGTTCGATCGAAAAGAGCGCGGCCCAGGAGCCCGATACGACTGGTACGATACCGCCCGCCGGCCCCGATCTCGCCGTCGGCTCCGGCGAGCAAACGGGATTGGTCGGCAACGATCCCAACGACAACCTCAATCTCGGCAAGCGGCATTTTCGCGCCCAGGACTATGGTCTCGCCGAGCGCTATTTCCGGCGCGCGGTCGAGTTGGCGCCGCGCGATACGGAGGCCTGGCTTGGGCTGGCCGCGTCCTACGACCGGCTGCGGCGCTTCGATCTCGCGGACCGCGCCTATGGCCAGCTTCTGAAGATCCTCGGTCCGACGCCGGAAGTGCTGAACAACCAGGGCTATTCCTACATGTTACGCGGCGACTATCGTCGCGCCCAGCAGATCCTGCTGCAGGCGCGCGCGAAGGCGCCGGACAATCCCTATGTGCGCAACAATCTCGAATTGCTGGCGCGCAGCCAGGTCAACCGCAAGGGCATCGAGTAGTAGCGGGCGCGGCTGATTTGCGTATGCTGGCAGGGGCAATTGCGCCGCAGCCAGGAGCGCTTACTTGAATTCCGGAACGATGAGTTGAATTCATGGGCTTTGCCCGGCCGTTCTAGGCCGTCGGGACGGCACCGTTGAACACCGATTTGATTGGATCGTCATGCTGAGAGAGATCAAGTTTTTCTTTGCTGAATTGACCGGGGAGACCAAGCCGCAGGCGCATTTCGCCGACAACGATTACCGGCTGGCGGCCGCCGCGCTGCTGGTGCATGTGGCGACGCTCGATGGGGCCCTGTCGGAGGAGGCGCGCAGCAAGCTGCATGCCGTGCTCAAGGGGCCGTTCAATCTCGACGATGCCGCGACCGAAGAGCTGATCGCCACCGCGATTGCCGCCGACCATGATTCCATCGACTTCTATCACTTCACCAGCCTGATCAATCGCACCCTCGACGACGACGGCCGGCGCCGGGTCGTGGAGATGATGTGGGAAATGGTCTACCTCGACGGCCGGGCGACCGAGTTCGAGGACAATGTGATGTGGCGGGTGTCCGATCTTTTGAATATCCCGGCGCGCGATCGGATCGAATTGCGGCGTCGCGTGGCAGGCGAGCAGAACTGACCCCGCCGGCCGCGGGTTGGTCAAATAGCCGGATTCGTCAATAGATCGGTAACGGACGCGCGATCGGTAACGGTCCCGCGGGGGCAGGTCCGCGAACCCGTCATAGATGCTCCGCGGCGAGCGGACTTTGCAAACACCGGCAAGACCATTACGAAATATAGTGTAGCATGCCCCGTTTGCAGCGCTTGAATTGGGAGTTTCGGCCGCGTCCGCCATGCCTCAGCCCGTCCTGATCGTGCTGCACCAGGAGCACTCGAGCCCCGGCCGCGTGGGCCATCACTTCACCACCCGCGGCATTCCCCTCGACATCCGCCGCCCGCGTTTTGGCGACCCGCTGCCCGAGACACTGGCCGGACATTCCGGCGCGGTGATTTTCGGTGGACCGATGAGCGCCAACGACCCCGACGAATTCATCCATCGCGAAATCGCATGGTGCGAAGTCCCGCTTGCGGAAAAGAAGCCATTTCTTGGCATCTGCCTTGGAGCGCAGATGCTGGCGCGCCATCTTGGCGCGCATGTCGGCTATCATCCCGATGGCAAGGCCGAAGTCGGCTATTATCCGATCCGGCCAACCGCGGTTGGCCGGGCGGTGTGCGGGACTTGGCCGGAGCACGTGTACCAATGGCACCGCGAAGGCTTCGAGTTGCCAACCGGCAGCGATTTGTTGGCCGCCGGCGACGTGTTCGCGGTGCAGGCCTTTCGCCACGGACCTGCCGCCTATGGCATCCAGTTTCACGCCGAGGTCACCCATCTGATGATGTGCCGGTGGACCACGCGCGGGCATGAACGCATGACCTTGCCCGGAGCCAAGCCGCGCGCGGCGCATTTCGCCGATCGTCCGGTGCATGATCCCGCCATTCGCGCGTGGCTGTCGGATTTTCTCGACCGTTGGATCCAAGGCTGAGAGAGGTGCGGCTGGTGCAGCCGCTCAGGTCTGCGGCCGTTCAAAGGTCTCCACGCGAAATAACGCCGGAAAGACTCGGTTCCACGCGAGCACGATGGCAACGGTCGCGATGCCGCCGATCAGCACCGAGGGAACGGTGCCGAACAGGGCCGCCGTGAGCCCGGATTCGAAGTCGCCGAACTGGTTCGAGGTGCCGACAAACAGGGAGTTCACCGCGCTGACACGTCCGCGCATCGCATTGGGCGTTTCGATCTGCACGAGGGTCTGACGGATCACCACCGATACCATGTCGGATGCGCCCAGGATGACGAGCGCGATGATCGAGAGCGGGAGCGACGTCGACACCGCGAACACGATGGTTGCGATCCCGAACACGGCGACGGCGCGGTACATCAGGCGCCCGACCTGACGCCGTAATGGCCAGCGGGCCAGCACGAACGACATTATAAGCGCGCCGATCGCCGGTGCTGCCCGCATCAGGCCGAGCCCCCAGGGGCCGACCGCGAAAATATCACGCGCAAAAATCGGCAGCAGCGCGGTCGCGCCGCCGAACAGTACGGCAAATAAATCGAGCGAGATGGCGCCGAGAATGATCGGATTGCTGCGGATGAAGGCAAAGCCCGCGAACACCATCGTGAGCGTGACCGGTTCGCGCGCCGAGGGCGTGCGCTCGGCTTTGACCCAGAACATCAGCAGCAGGGCCGACAGAATCAGCATGCAGCAGGCGATGTAGACACAGAGCGGACTGAGGAGATAGAGCACGCCGCCGACGGCGGGACCGACAATGGAAGCGAATTTCGTCGCCGAGGCGGTGGCCGCGACCGCGCGCGGAAACAGCGCCGCCGGGACGATGGTCGGGACCAACGCCTGCTGGGTCGGTTGCTCGAATGCGCGGCCGGTGCCGACGAGAAAGACCGTCCCAAAGATCAGCGCCTGGGAGATCGTGCTGGTCGCACTCGCGATCAGCAATGTCGCGGCGGCGAGCGCTTCGACACATTGTCCGAGCTGGATCACCCGGACGCGGTCATAGCGATCGGCGATCTGGCCGGACACCAGTACCAGCAAAAAGCTCGGCACGAATTGCGCAAGCCCGATCAGTCCAAGGTCGAGCGGGCGCGAGGTCAGGTCGTACATCTGCCAGCCGACCGCGACCGCCAGCATCTGGATCGCGATGGTGGTCGAGACCCGCGCCAGCCAGAACAGCACGAAGGAGCGGTGGTGCAGGAGGGAGGTGCTCAATTCTGGCGCTCGCAGGGCAGGCTCGGCGCGGACGGGCGCGGCCGCCGTTGCCCGAATCGATCCCGGTCGCCGGCGGCGGATGGCAGTGTTATCGATGAAATAATGCAGAATCCCAACAACGGCTAACGCCGGGCCGGTATGAGCCAAGGACACCGGAAGAAAGTGACGACATTAGAAGATGGTGGTGGAGCCGAGGGGATTTGAACCCCTGACCTCCGCAGTGCGATTGCGGCGCTCTCCCAGCTGAGCTACGGCCCCGATTCGCCGGCCGCGACCTGGTTCCGATCGGATCCATGACCCGACCAGAGCTGACGACGTCGCACCGTCGTAAACGAGTGGCGCCATTTAGGGCGCAGGTATTGCGCTGTCAAGGATAGCCTCTTGGGGTGCCCTCCTGCGGCCGGACGGCCTTGGGTCCCGATCGGGCGTCCCCCGGCCGGCGGAAATCGCCTTTGGTCGCTTGTTCGCGCTGCCCCGACCCGCTACATGTCTGCGTCGCCCTGATTTGGACGAATCACGCCCATGCGCGCGCTTCTCGACGTTATTCTGCTGATCCTGCAAATGTACGTCTGGCTGTTGATCGCGGCCGCCATCCTGTCGTGGCTGGTGGCCTTCAACGTGGTCAACACCCGCAATCAGTTCGTGGCCTCGATCGGGGAATTCCTGTTCCGGATCACCGAGCCGGCGTTGCGACCGATCCGCGCCATCCTGCCGAACCTGGGCGGGATCGACATTTCGCCTGTGGTGCTGATCCTCATCATTTTCTTCATTCAGAACGTCATCGGCCGCTACATCTATCCCTACGTTTTCTGAACCGTCATGAGCGAGGCTTATCCGTGGATCGCCACCGCGGATGGGCTGCTGCTGACCGTGCGGCTCACGCCCAAAGGCGGCCGTGATGCCATCGACGGAATCGAACAATTAGCCGACGGCCGGATGGTGCTGAAGGCCCGCGTTCGCGCGGCGCCGAGCGAGGGCGAAGCCAATACCGCTCTGGCCTGGCTGCTGGCGCACACCATTGGTATCGCGCCGCGCCGAATCGGTCTTGTGTCCGGCGCTGCAGCGCGTATCAAGCGCGTGAAAATCGAGGGCGAGCCGGCGGCTCTGGTGGCGAGCCTCGAAAACCTAGCGAAAGCGCGCTAGTCCCTGTTCAAGGATCATGGTGGGGGCTGGCTGGGGTGTCGCCCCGTTCGAACGATGGCACAATTCACTGTCATTTTCTGGGATCTTCATGACGGCACGGATCATCGACGGCAAGGCGATTGCCGCAGCGCTGCGCGGCAAGGTCGCCGCGGAAGTGGCGCGACTGGCGCAGCATAGCCTGGTGCCCGGCTTGGCGGTGGTGCTGGTCGGCCACAATCCGGCGAGCGAGATCTATGTCGGCAGCAAGACCAAGATGACGGCCGAAGCCGGCATGCGCTCGTTCGATCAGCGACTGCCGGCAACCGCCAGCGAAGCCGAATTGCTGGCCCTGATCGGCCGCCTCAACGCCGATCCCGCCGTGCACGGCATCCTGGTGCAATTGCCACTGCCGCCACAGATCGATCCCCACAAGGTGATTGCCGCCATTGACCCCCGCAAGGATGTCGACGGCTTCCATCCAATGAATTCAGGACGATTGGCGACCGGCCTTCCGGCTCTGGTGCCGTGCACGCCGCTCGGTTGCGTCATCCTGGCGAAGACCGTCCGCCCCAGCCTGGCCGGGCTGGAGGCGGTGGTGATCGGGCGTTCGAACATTGTCGGCAAGCCGCTCGCGCAGCTGCTGATCGGGGAAAGCGCAACGGTGACGATTGCCCATTCCAAAACCCGGGATCTGCCCATGGTTTGTCGTCGCGCCGATGTGCTGTTCGCGGCGGTCGGCCGGCCGCAACTGGTCCAACGCGAATGGATCAAGCCCGGAGCCACGGTCATCGACGTCGGCATCAATCGGGTCGAGATCGACGGCAAGAGCCGCATTGTCGGCGACGTCGCGTTTGCGCAGGCGAGCGAAGTCGCCGGCGCGATCACGCCGGTGCCCGGCGGCGTCGGTCCGATGACGATTGCGTGCCTGCTGGTCAATACATTGCGGGCGGCCTGTACCATTACGGGACTGGCGCCGCCGATGGTGTGAGACCGTCATCCGAAATGTTGTCGGAAAAACACAGGTCCGCGGAATTCGGACTCACGATCCGCCGCAACGGATCGCGACCGCCGGTTCAGCCCTGCCAGCCGTAGGCGACTTTATCCAGCGTGCGTTCGCCGAAACGCTCCGAGGAGCGTGCAACGGCGCGGCCGCCGAGCGCGCGATAGAACTCCACCGCCGGCTCGTTGTCGGAGAGCGCCCAGACCACCATGCTCTTCATGCCGCTCTGCGCGAGGTCGCGCCGGGCCGCCGTGAACAGCCGCCGGCCGAAGCCAAGGCCCTGAAATTCGGGACGCAAATAGATTTCGTAGACCTCGCCGTCATAGTAAAGGCTGCGGGCGCGATTGCGGCCATAGTTGGCGTATCCGGCGACATGTTCGCCAAACACTAGGATGGAGATGCGGCTGCCCTTGCGAATGGCGCCGTCCCACCAGTCCGCGCCGCGGCGATTGATGAGCTTTTCCAGTTCGGCACCAGGGATCACGCCCTGGTAAGTCGCCCGCCAGGCTTCGTCGTGGGTTGCGGCCACCGCCACGGCATCGGACGGAGTGGCGCGGCGAATCTCGATTAGGATCGTGCTCATGTGCCGATAGAAGCAATGAGACCGCCCGCCATCAAGTGCTACGTTGATAGGGTAGCCGATCTTGTGGACTACTCTGCTACTCTGTGCGCAATTCTCCTGTCGCCACAGTGTGTTCGCTGATGTGGCATAAGCAGTTCGGGATCGATGTCGAACAAAATTCTGGCGCGCTGGATGGTTTGCGCAGTGGTCGTACTGACATGCTGCGGCGTGCTGAGTCGCGCCGATGCGGCAAGCGGACCACAGGAACCGGAAAGAGGTCCGTTCCGACGCCAGCTCTGGCACATCGCGTTTCCGGCCGCGAACGTCGAAATGCGGACGCTGGTGTTCCGTCCGCCTGGCGGCGGTCCGTTCCCGCTTGCAGTGATCAATCACGGCTCCACTCAGAACGCCGAAAGCCGTGCTCGCCTGCCGATGCAGGAATTCGAGGCGTTGACCGGCTGGTTCGTGCGCCACGGCTATGCGGTGGCGATTCCGGAACGCCCGGGGCATGGCAGCACTGGGGGCGCCTATCTTGAAGATCAACATGGCTGCGAAGACGCCGACTATCGCAGCGCCGGGCTCGCGACCGCTGCCAGCATCGAGGTCGCGATTTCCTACCTGACCACGCTCTCATTCGTGCGCCGGAACAATGTCGTCGTGGTCGGGCAGTCGGCTGGCGGCTGGGGCGCACTCGCGCTCGCCAGTCAAAATCCGTCCGGGGTCAGGGCGGTGATCAACTTCGGCGGCGGCCGCGGCGGCCACTCATTCGATCGCCCCAACAACAATTGCGCGCCGGACCGGCTGATCGCGACGCTGCGGGAGTTCGGCAGCACCGCGCACATTCCCACCTTGTGGATCTACACCGAGAACGACAGCTATTTCCCGCCCGGCCTGTCGAAACGGATGGCGGAGGAATTCGGTCTCGCCGGCGGCGATGTCGAATATCACCTGCTGCCGGCATTCGGGATTGAAGGGCACCTGCTGGCGGAATATCGCGATACCGCCAACATCTGGGGGCCGGTGATGGAACCGTTCCTGGCGCGGCTGCGGTGATGGTGCCGCGCGGTACTGGATCGCGTCATTCCGGAAGCCGCGAAGCGGCTATCCGGAATGACCGACTGGAGTGAGTGTTATGACCCCCGGCGCCTACGCGCTCGCGGTTTCCTTCTTGCGCTCTTCTTTTTTGCGCTCGTTCGGATCGAGCAACATTTTGCGCAGCCGGATCGATTTCGGCGTGACCTCGACCAATTCGTCGTCCTGGATATAGGCGAGCGCTTTTTCCAGCGACATGCGGATCGGCGGGGTCAGGCGCACGGCCTCGTCCTTCGAGGTGGTGCGGATGTTGGTGAGCTTCTTGCCCTTGAGCACATTCACTTCGAGATCATTGTCGCGTGTGTGCTCGCCGACGATCATGCCGCGGTATACCTTGACGCCGGGGTCGATCATCATCGGCCCGCGATCCTCGAGGTTCCACAGCGCGTAGGCGACGGCCTCGCCGGCATCGGTGGAAATCAGCACGCCCTGACGACGGCCTTGGATCGCCCCCTTATAGGGCGCATAGCCGTGGAACAGCCGGTTCATGATCGCTGTGCCGCGGGTGTCGGTGAGCAATTCGCCCTGGTAACCGATCAGTCCGCGGGTCGGGGCGAAAAACACCAGTCGTTGCCGGCCGCCGCCCGAGGGACGCATTTCGTTCAGCTCGGCTTTGCGCTCGGACATCTTCTGCACCACGATGCCGGAGTGCTCTTCGTCGAGATCGATGACGACCTCCTCGATCGGCTCCATCAGCTCATGGGTTTCCGGATCTTCGTGCAGCAGCACCCGCGGGCGCGAGACCGAGAGTTCGAAGCCTTCGCGCCGCATGGTCTCGATCAGAATTCCGAGCTGCAATTCGCCGCGGCCGGCGACTTCGATGGAATCCTTTTCCGTCGATTCGGTGATGCGCAAGGCGACGTTGCCTTCGGCTTCGCGAAACAGCCGGTCGCGAATCATGCGGCTCGTCACCTTGTCGCCTTCGGTGCCGGCGAGCGGGGAATCGTTGACGCGAAACATCATCGCCAATGTCGGCGGATCGATCGGCTGTGCCGGAAGCGGCTGCGTCACTTCCGGGGCGCAAATGGTTTGTGCAACGGTGGCGTTGGGGAGACCGGCGATCGATACGATGTCGCCGGCCACCGCTTCGTCGAGGGCGACGCGCTCGAGGCCGCGGAACGCCAACACCTTGGAGACGCGCCCCTGTTCGATCAGCTTGCCGTCATGATCGAGCACCTTGACCTGCTGGTTGGGTTTGACGGCGCCGGAGGAAATGCGGCCGGTCACGATGCGGCCGAGATAGGAATTGGCTTCCAGAATCGTGCCGAGCAACCGGAACGGTCCCTCTTCGACCTTCGGCGCCGGGACGTGGCGCAACACCAGATCGAACAGCGGCGCCATCGATTCCTTCGGTCCATCGGCACTCGCCGCCATCCAGCCTTCCTTGGCGGAGCCGTAGAGAATCGGAAAATCGAGTTGCTCGTCGCTGGCATCGAGCGCCGCGAACAGATCGAATACTTCGTTGACGACGGCGGTGGGCCGGGCGTCGGCGCGATCGACCTTGTTGATCACGACGATCGGCTTCAACCCCATCTTGAGCGCCTTGGAGACCACGAACTTGGTCTGCGGCAACGGACCTTCGGCCGCATCGACCAGCACCAGTGCGCCATCCACCATGTGCAGGATGCGCTCGACCTCGCCGCCAAAATCGGCGTGGCCCGGCGTGTCGACGATATTGATGCGGGTGTCATGCCAGAGAATCGACGTCGCCTTGGCCAGAATGGTAATGCCGCGCTCGCGCTCGAGGTCGTTGGAATCCATGGCGCGCTCGGCCACCCGCTGATTTTCGCGGAAGGAGCCGGATTGCTGCAGCAGCCGGTCGACCAGCGTGGTCTTGCCGTGGTCGACGTGGGCGATGATGGCGAGGTTGCGTAAGTTCATAAGGGACCTTGGGTGCCTGGCCGGTTGCAATTCCCACTATCGACGCCGGCGACCATCGCCACGCTGCGGGACCGAGATAATAAGGGATCCGAAATCCAGAGCCGCCGCGCGGCCCGATTTTGCGCTGCAATATAGGGATCGGCGGCGCGATGGCAATGGGTAATAGGACCGATGGCTGAGCATCTTGGCGTCATGGTTTTCAAGACTAATAAATGGTCTGCGGCATCGGCCACCATGCTTTCCCGCAGCCGCGATCGAAAAAAGACCGCGGATCCGGTCGGGACCCGCGGTCAGGCTGTCGCGATATTCCCACTTGTCTTCTACCGGGGCAGCACCGGCGAAGCGTTGAAACTGCTTAAGATTTGACCGGATCGAGCGCGGTCGACCAGAGCGCATGATCGTCGACGTCCTTGAGCGTGACGGTCATCACCTCGCTCGCGCCGTCGATCGCAACCTGGCCGAAGAACTGCAATCCGTCGCTGGGGGCGAGCCCCTGACCCTGCTCTTTGCTGGGCGCCTTCTGGTAAACGATCTGCGGTCCGAAGGTTCTGTCGAGCTCATTCGGGCCATAGGTTCCGGCGTGAATCGGGCCGGACACGAATTCCCAGAACGGATCGAAATCCTGGAATGCCGCCTTGTTGGGATCGTACCGATGGGCGGCGGTGTAGTGCACGTCGGCGGTCAGCCACAGGGTGTTGCGAATCTGCGTGCGCTTGATGAAGGAAAGAATATCGGCGATCTCGAGTTCGCGCCCGCGCGGCGCTCCGGCATCGCCTTGCGCGACCGCCTCGACACCCCACTTGCGGTCGACGTCATAGACCACCACCAGGCTGATCGGCATGTCGGCCGCGATCACCTTCCAGGTCGCGCGCGAATTCGCGAGCTCGCGCTTGAGCCACGCGACCTGTTCGGGACCCATGAAATAGGCGTCGGGGCCATAGGCCGTCTGCATGTCCTCGCCGTTGGGCCCGCGATAGCTGCGCTCGTCGAGCATGAACACGTCGAGCAGCGGTCCATAGGAAATCTTGCGGTAGACGCGGCCCGGCTCGACCTCGCTGGTGCGCATCGGCATGTATTCGTGAAAGGCGCGGCTTGAGCGCGCCGCCAATGCCAGCGCGTTGGTCTCGACATATTTCTTGCGCAAATGTTCGGCGCGCGTCAGCGGTTCGCCCGGCCACCAATTGTTGGTGACTTCGTGATCGTCCCACTGGGTGATGATCGGGACGTCGGCGTTGAACGCCCGCACATTCGCGTCGAGCAGATTGTATTTGTAGTTGCCGCGGAACTCCGCCAGCGTCTCGGCCGGCCTCGACTTGTCCTCGGTGACGATGTTTTTCCAGATCTCGCCGTTCGCCAGCTTGATCTCGGCCGGAATCACGCCGTCGGCATAGATATTGTCGCCGGAATGAATGAAAAAGTCGGGGCGGTTGTTGCGCATGGTGGCGTAGGTGCGCATGCCGCCGCGCGCTTCGTCGATGCCGAAACCTTGCCCGGCGGTGTCGCCCGACCAGATGAACGCCACCGAGCGGCGATCGGCGGGCGCGGTGCGGAAGCGACCGACCATCGGTTCGCCGACGATCGTGGGCGACGACAGGTCCTGAAAGCGCAACCGATAGAAGATGTCTTGTCCCGGCGGCAAACCCTCGATCAATGCCTTGGCGGTGAAATCGCTCTCCGGCAGCGCATCGACATAGGCCGCGTGACGACCATCCGTGAAGCTTTCGGTGGTGGCGATCTCGACCAGCATCCGCGACGGCCGGTCGGCGCGCGCCCAGACCATCCCGGAATCGACGGAGACATCGCCGGACTGTACGCCATGGGTGATCTGCGGACGGTCGGCGGCCCGGCTGAGCGCAGGCATGGCAATGCCGCCGGCACCGAGCGCCGCCGACGCGGCAGCGGTTTTCAGCAATCGACGGCGCGTCAGCACCGCGCGTGGGCGGACGATCAGGGGCATGGGTGCCTCCGTAAAAGGGACTGAGGATTTCGGCGGACGATGCCGCGATTGTGCGACGGCCGAATGACGCCTTTATGGTGAATCGCACGTATCCGCCGGGCGCTGCCGGGGGTGTACGATGACCGGGGCGATAGCCTAAGGTGTTGCCGCAATTGCTATCTGTCCCTCCGGGGCATGCACTCCTGCTTATATCCGCGCCGGTGGGCTTGGGGCGGAAGGTTTCCGTGTCCGTAATGTCATGGTCCGGAATGACACCGACGCAATCGATGCCTCATTTACACGCGGCGACATCGGAGATCGATCATGGCTCAAAAGCTCAGTGCGGATGCACGCAAGGCGGCGCTTGGCGGCCTCGCCGGCTGGAGCGACGTCAAGGGACGCGACGCCATCACGAAAAAGTTCGTGTTCGCGGATTTCAACGCCGCCTTCGGCTTCATGACGCGCGCGGCCTTGGTGGCGGAAAAGCTTGATCATCATCCCGAGTGGTTCAACGTCTACAAGACGGTCGAGGTCACGCTGTCGACCCATGATGCCGGCGGGGTGACCGAGCTCGACGTCACGCTGGCGCGGGCGATGGACAAGATGGCGCAGTAGCGCGGTGCGCTGACACGGGTCTTGCGCCCGCGGTTCTTGGTGTCCATGTTGCTTCCGAAATGGCTCATCGGAGGGGCCTCATGGCTTTCGAATCCACGGCCGAATACTCAACGCTGAATGAGGTGGAGCTCGTGCGCAAGCGCGAGCAGGTCCGGCGCGGGTTCTGGTCCAAGGTCAGGCGGGTCGCTGCCAAAATTCCGTTCGCCGAAGATCTGCTCACCGCCTATTACTGCGCGTTCGATCGCGAGACCCCGCGTGAAGTGCAGGCGGCGCTGATCGGTGCGCTCGCGTATTTCATTCTGCCGTTCGACATCATTCCGGACATGATTCCCGTGCTCGGCTACACCGATGACGCCGCGGTGCTGGCAGCCGCGTTCCGCATGGTGGCCCAGCATATTCGCCCGGACCATCGCGACGCCGCTCGCCGTGCGCTGCGGCGGGGATTGCAGGAATAACGAATTAAGGCCGCACCACCACTTTGCCCATCACCTGGCGGGCGGCGATGGCTTTGAGCGCCTGCGCGGTCTCGCTCAAGGGATAGACCGCGTGGATATGGGCGGAGAGCTTGCCGTCGGCGCACCAGCGCATGAGTTCGGCGAGGTTGCTGCGATCGCCGTCGGGATCGCGCTCGGTCCATTGACCCCAATAAACGCCGCGGACGTCGCAGCTCTTCAGCAGCATCAGGTTAAACGGAATCTTGGGAATTTCCCCGGCGGCGAAGCCGACGACGAGAAAACGACCTTCCCACGCGATGGCGCGCAACGCCGCTTCCGCGTAGGGGCCGCCGACCGGATCGTAGATGACGTCGGCACCGCGGCCTTCGGTCACGCGCCGCAATGCCTCCTTCAAGTCCTCGCTAACATAATCGATCAACACGTCGGCGCCGTGCTCGCGCGCGAAGGCGAGCTTGTCGGGCGACGACGCACAGGCGATGACGCGCGCGCCCATCAATTTGCCGAGTTCGACCGCGGCCAGTCCGACTCCCCCGGAGGCGCCGAGCACGGCGAGTGATTCGCCCGGCTTGAGCCGGGCGCGATCCTTGAGGGCGTAGTAACTCGTTCCGTAGGTGACGATCAGGCCGGCGGCGCGGTCGAAATCCAGTCGATCCGGCAGCTTGACCAGTTTGTGCGCTGCGATCGCAAGGCGCTCGCGCGCGGCACCGTAGCGCATATAGCCGGCGACCCGATCGCCCGGCGCAACGGCGGTGACGCCGGCGGCAACGCTTTCCACCTCGCCGGCAAATTCCGCCGCGGGCGAAAACGGGAATGTCGGCTTGGTCTGGTACTTTCCGGCGATGATCAGTGTGTCGAAAAAATTTAATCCCGCCGCTTCGACCTGCACCACCGCTTCGCCGGGGCCGGCGACCGGATCTGGCAGGTCGGCGTACTGGAGATCATCGGGGCCCCCCGGCTTGGTGCAGAGAATGGCTTTCATTGATGATCCAACAAGCCGGGACCTAAATTATTGCGGTGAGTTGAACCGTTAAAGGCCCCGGCGCAGGCGAGCAAGCGCCAGGCGAATCCGCGCTTTCACGGTTCCGAGCGGAAGTCCGGTCTGATGGGCGATCTCGCTATGGGAGAGACCGTCGAAAAACGCCAGCTTCACGATGGCCAGCTGTTCGGCCGGCAGGTTGGTGAGGGCCGCGCGCACCCGATCATCCCATTGGGCGGCGTTGAGCGCGTCGTCGGGAGCGGGCGTCGGATCCGGAACCGAAAAGGCCTCTTCTCCCAGCGGTGGTTCGCCGCGCTGGCGGCGGAGGTGGTCGATGCGGGCGTTGCGCGCAATGCGGAACAGCCAGGTGGCCACCGAGGAACGGGTGCGATCGAATTGATTCGCGCGCAGCCACAGTTTGGTCATCACCTCTTGAGTCAGATCTTCGGCCACTGTCGGCTCGATCCCCGGGCGCAGCAGGAAGGCGTAGATGCGCGACGCGAAATGATCATAGAGAATCATAAAGGCAGCGCGGTCGCGCTGCTTCGCCACCGTTTCCACAAGGTCAGCATAGGCATCGCGATCAATCACCTCTGACACCTCGGTGAATCTCCGCGCTATCGCCACGAGGGCCCCCCCATTGGCGAATGTTGCAATGCATCGCCAGCCGTGATGAGGGGCAGGCGTTCGAGTTGAACTCAATGCGCAGGATTTTTTCGGCCCGGCCAGAACTGGCCTTGCCGGCTGAAACCACCTGCACCCTACTCAAACGAGAACTCAGATGCGTTTTTGAAGGAGAAATTCGACTCGGTTACGCTGACGGGTTCCGGATTAAACCGAGATTTAGACAAAAAGACGCCAAGGAGCACCCCGGTAGCGACAAAGCTGGGGTCACCGTGGCGCCTTCACATTGCCGAGTTTCACCGCTATTCGATTGAGTATGGTGAGCAATGGAAGCAAAGTGGGGGGATAGCGATGCTTCCATATGACCCAAGGCGAGGCCCAATGAATTATCCTGGTCGCTTTCCGCGGACGGCGCGCCTCATGGTTGCCGCTGCGGTGATGGTCGCTGCGACATTCGCCAATCATTCGATGGCCTTGGCGCAACAACCCACGCAACCGGCGCAACCCGCCAAGCCGCGTCCGCAGGCCGCGCAGTCGGCGAAACCGGCACAGCCGGCGGCGGCGGCTCCGGTCACGCAGGCCTCGGCGCCCGCGTCCGGCGGCGCGCAGCCGCTGCTGCTTGGGCAATACGGTGATTGGGGCGCCTACACGGCAACACCGGGTGGAAAAAAAGTCTGCTTTGCGCTCGCCAAGCCGGCGGGTTCGCAGACCAATCCGGCGAATCGTCCGCGCGATGCCGCCTACATGTTCATCTCGTCCCGTCCCGCGGAAAAAGTGAAGGACGAGGTGTCCATTATCATTGGCTATGGGTTTAAGCCCAACACCGACGCGACCATCGATCTCGGCGGCACCAATTTCGCGATGTACACCCAGAACGATGGGGCATGGATCAAGAACGCGGCGGAAGAAGCGCGGCTGATCGAATCCATGCGCAAGGGCGCCGACCTCGTGGTCAAGGGTGTCTCGGCGCGCGGAACCCAGAGCTCCGATACTTATTCGCTCAAGGGATTGGCGCAGGCGCTCGAGCGCGTTGGCCAGGAATGCAAGTAACCGCGATCTGACGGCGCGCGAGCGGCGTTCACCGGCGCGCGGCGCGCATCACATTGAGCAACAGCACGCCGGGACATCCGACCGTCAGCACCGCGCCTGCGAGCAACGGGGCGTCGGGTAACGCCAGTGAAATCACCGCCGCGACGGCGACGATGGCCAGGATCGCCAGTGCCAAGGCCCCGTCATCGACAAAAAGACCTGCGAGTTCGCGCAGGATCATGGCGAGTGCTGTCATTATGTTACCTCAACCGTGTGTCGGTGCGTCAACGCGACGCCGGCGAGCGCGACGAGTAGGACCAGCGCCGCCAATCCAATGATGGCGACGTCGTCGCCCGGCCATGGAACGCCGAGGCCTTCCCCTAACCAAAATACGCCGAATGCCGACAGCATAACTCCGACCGCGAACTTCAAGGCGTTCTCGGGCACCCGTGTCAGCGGCCGGTGGATCGCGACGCCGATGGCGGCGATCAACAGCCAGGCGGCCAGCGCCCCGAGCCCGGCGGGCACCAGCATTCCGTTGCCTGCTCCCACCGCGATGACGATGAACACCACTTCGAGCCCCTCGAGCACGACGGCCTTGAAGCTGGCGATGGCGGCGAGCCAATCGAGGCGAGCTGCGTGCCGGAGCGCCTGCGCGCGCAGTTCACCGGTTTCGCTCGCGAACGCCTTGCTCTCATCGTGCAGTGGAATAATGCCGGCCGTGCGCAGGATCGCTTTTCGCAGCCAGCGCATGCCGAACAGAAGCAATAAAATACCGATTGCGAGTTGAAGCAGATGCAAGGGCACCCGATCGAGTAGCGGACCGAAGGCCAGAACGATCACGGCGAGCAGCATGATGCCGACGCCGGCGCCGGACAATGCAGGACGCCAGCCGCGCACGGTGGCGACCGCGAGCACAATGGTGAGGGCTTCGACTGCTTCGACCAGCGCGGCGAGAAAAGCGGCGGTGATCGCCGGTGCGGCGGATGTCCAGTTGATTGTCCAGGTCATGTCCAACTCATGACCCGATGAAGCTGGCGGGATGAATTCGCATGGACGGGTGCTTATCGCGTTGTCGGGTCGCCCTTCAGCAGAGATAAGTCGGGTGCGCCAAAGGAGAAGTGCCGACGGTCGGCGAATTTTACGCCGAATTAAGGTGCAATAAACCGGAGTGGGGTTAGATCGCGGAAGGACGATACAGCTCGGGGCCCGAGATCATGTTCGGCTTTAAGTTTCGCATCGGTAGCAAACTCGCCATTTCCGCCGGCCTTGGCGTCGTCTTGGTGCTGGCCATGATCGTCAATGAGCGCTGGCTCACGGTCGAACGCCAGAACAGTGTCAGCGCCATGAAGACGCGCGAGGCTGTGCAGGCCGCGGTGCTGCAGGCCGAGATCTCGATCCGGCGGGTGCTGGTTGCCGGGCGCGATATCCGCATGGCCACCAACCCCACCGAGCTTGACCAGTCGCTGCAGAAGCTCGGCGAGTTTACCGAGGAGGGCGGCAAAGCACTGGATGAGGCGGCCAAGAGGGCGACCAGCAACGAGAGCCGCGAGCTGCTGACACGAAGCAGGGACCTGTTCACGCGTTATGCCGATGCGGTCCGGGAGACCGGGGCGATCCAGAAGGAGCTGTTGGGCTATCGCGAGATCCAGTCCAAGCGGGGTATCGAATTCACCGAAAAGTTCAATGCGATGATGGCATCGCCGGCGATGACGACGAATCTCGACCGGACCGACATGGACAAGACGCTGCAGCTGGTGCGCACGCTCGACCGCGTCGACTCTGCATTCAAGCAGGCGCGATTGGTGTTCTGGTCCTACCTGGTGCGCGCGGCGGATGAACTCCCGGCCCGTATCGACAGAAACATCGTCGATGCCGGCAAGGCGCTGGACGAAGCGCGTGGGCTCGCGAGCGATCCGACCGTGAAGGCAGTCGTCGCAGAACTGATCGCCTTTGTTCCGCAATTCAAGGAGGTGGTCGACAAGACCTTCCAGACCATGACCCGGCAAGCCGGCGCCACGCGCGATCGCGCGGATCCGGTTCGCGCCGAACTCGAGAAGGTGTTGGAGACCATGAAGGCGAACGGCGTCAAGCGCGCCGCCCTGCTCGATGCCGAAATGGCGGCCAAGGACAGCTGGAGCGAGATCAGTGCGCTCGCGGTCGGACTGCTGGTGGTGGCCACGCTGATCGGCTCGGCGCTGTTTGCGGTCTTCACCATCGCGCGGCCGATCCGGCGCATCGGCGATGTTCTGCTCGAACTCGCGGCCGGCAACAAAGCGGTCGATATTCCCTACGCGACGCGCGGCGACGAGGTCGGCGACAACGCGCGCGCCGCCAAAACTTTCAAAGACAATCTGCTGCGCATGGAGCAGATGGAAGTCGAACAGAAGCAGGTCGAGGCGCGCGCGGCCGAGGGGCGCAAAGCCGACATGCGCAAGCTTGCCGATGAGTTCCAGTCCGCGGTCGGGAACATCATCGACACCGTGTCGTCGGCATCGACCGAACTGGAAGCGTCGGCAGCGACCCTCACCAAGACGGCGGAGACCACGCAGCAGCTCTCCACAACGGTCGCCGCGGCTTCGGAACAGGCTTCTGCGAATGTCAACTCGGTTGCCTCCGCCTCCGAGCAGATGTCGGGTTCGGTCAGTGAAATCGGCCGCCAGGTCAAGGAATCCAGCAAGATCGCCCTCGAAGCGGTGCAGCAGGCGCAGAAGACGGACGCCCGCATCGCGGAGCTTTCGCAAGCCGCAGGCCGCATCGGCGACGTGGTCAAGCTCATCACCTCGGTCGCCGAGCAGACCAATCTACTCGCGCTCAATGCGACGATCGAAGCCGCGCGCGCGGGTGACGCAGGCAAGGGATTTGCGGTGGTTGCGCACGAGGTGAAGGCGCTTGCAGCACAGACCGCCAAGGCGACCGAAGAGATCAGCACGCAGATCGCGGGCATGCAGGCGGCGACCCACGATTCGGTCGTGGCGATCAAGGAGATTGGCGGCACCATCGACCGGATGTCGGACATTGCCGCGGCCATTGCCGCGACCGTCGAAGAACAGGGAGCCGCTACCCAGGAGATCTCACGCAACGTCCAGCAGGCCGCCCAGGGCACAGCGGAGGTTGCGGTCAACATCACGAGCGTAAACCGTGGCGCCAGCGAGACAGGCTCAGCCTCGGCGCAGGTGCTGACGTCGGCGCAATCGTTGGCGAGCGAGAGCAATCATCTCAAGCTCGAGGTGGAAAAGTTCCTGGACACGGTGCGCGCCGCCTGAGGCGTTGGCGCGCGCGAGGCAGATGCCCGAAAGCAAAACACCCCGCGCGAAGCGTGGGGCGTTTGCTCTGGCCGATCAGAGATCAGCTTTAGTTTCCGGTGCTGTGGTCCATCTGCGCGCGCCCGGGGCCGACATTGGCGCCGGTCGGATGGGTTCCCGCGGTGCCGCCGGCACCGTAGGCGGTGTCGCGGTTTTCGCCGCCGTAGATATTCGGTCCAGCGCCGTATGGGCCGACGTCGGGGGCCGCGTAAACCGGGCCTGCCGGGCCATTGTCGTAGCGCTGGCCATAGGATTGCGCGACGGCTGCGGTGGCGCCGATTGCCAGGGCGGACGTTAGGAATACAGTCATCAGGGTCTTTTTCATCATCAGCCTCATGGTTGGTTTCCCGTCACCTGCTTGTGCAACGCATCATGAATGGCGGGGTTCCGGTCCCAGCCGGAGGGCTTTTGCGTGCGAAAACCGCCCAAACACCCGTAACCGGGGCCAGGGCGGCGGCAAAACCTCCTTGCGCCGACGATCGCGGTAGGGTTGGTATCGGCGGCATGCCCAAAACCCCACCTATGCCGGGATCATGACCACGATTCTTCCATCCGCGAATGCGGCGGGCTTTGTCGAAAAGACCCCGCTCGAGCGCTACGTCCCGCCGGAGAAACCCTCGCTGGTGGGGTTGTCCCGCGCTGAGCTCGGCGAGCAGCTCGGTCGCATCGGCGTGCCGGTCGGCCAGCGCAAAATGCGGGCGCAGCAGCTTTGGCATTGGCTCTACGTCCGCGGCGCCACCGGCTTTGACGAGATGACCAGCGTGTCGAAGGAATTGCGCGCGGTTCTCGATCAGCATTTCACGCTGGCGCGGCCGGAGGTGGTGGCCGAGCAGGTCTCGGTCGACGGCACGCGCAAATGGCTGCTGCGGCTGCCGAGCGAGCACGAGGGCGAGCGTCCGCACGAGGTCGAGTGCGTCTATATTCCGGAGACCGATCGCGGGACGCTGTGCGTGTCGAGCCAGGTCGGCTGCACGTTGACCTGCTCGTTCTGTCATACCGGTACCCAGCGGCTGGTGCGCAATCTCACCGCCGGCGAGATCGTCGGACAGATCCTTGTGGCGCGCGATCGGCTGGGAGACTGGGCTCATCGCAGCCCGCCGCCGGGGGCGATCGTCCCGCGTGCGGTCGATCAGCCCGAGGCTGACTCCGGCTCGGAGAAAAAGCCGGAGCCGCGCGGCCGCTTCGTCACCAACGTCGTGATGATGGGCATGGGCGAGCCGCTGTACAATTTCGAGGCGGTGCGCGACGCGCTGCTGATCGTCGCCGACAACGAAGGCATCGGCATTTCCAAGCGCCGGATCACGCTCTCGACCTCGGGCGTGGTGCCGAATATCCAGCGCGCGGGTGACGAGATCGGCGTGATGCTGGCGATCTCGCTGCATGCGGTGCGCGACGAGCTGCGCAACGACCTGGTGCCGCTCAATCGCAAATATCCGATCGCCGCGCTGCTCGATGCCTGCCGCAATTATCCCGGCCTCACCAATGCCAAGCGCATCACGTTCGAATACGTGATGCTCAAAGACGTCAACGATTCGCTCGCCGACGCCAAGGCGCTGATCAAGCTGCTCAAAGGCATTCCGGCCAAGATCAATCTGATTCCGTTCAATCCCTGGCCGGGGTCTCAATATGAGTGTTCGGACTGGGAGCAGATCGAGAAGTTTTCAGAATACATCTTCAATGCCGGCTATTCCTCGCCGGTGCGCACGCCGCGCGGTCGCGATATTCTTGCCGCCTGCGGCCAGCTCAAAAGCGAAACCGAAAAGCTCACCGCACGCGAGCGGATGGCGCTGCGCGCGATGGCGATGACGGATTAGCGGCGGCTGAAAGCCGGGGCGCGAGCACAGCTCGCTCACCCGGAATCTCTAGCCCAGATTCGAAAAGCATGGATTCCGGGCTCCGGCCACGCAGGTCGACTATCGTCGACCTGCGCATCGTTGATTGCCGATCTCGGGGAAACCCGAGATCGGTGGCCGGCCCCGGAATGACGGTGAGAGTGGCGACCGAAGTCGGGAACACCCGACTTCGGTGTCAGACCCGGCAAGGACTATTGCGAGAGCCGAAGTTCATCGGCGCGCGTTGCATCAGTTGCGCTTGATGAACGTGCCGTTGTTCAATTCGCTGACCGCCTGCTGCAATTCGGCCTGGGTGTTCATCACGATCGGTCCATACCAGGCGACCGGTTCTTCGATCGGCTTGCCTGACACCAGCAGAAACCGGATGCCTTGCTCGCCAGCCTGCACCACGATCTCGTCGCCGGAATCGAACACCACCAGCGAGCGATTGCCAGTGCGTTCACGGACCAGCACTTCGCCCGCGTCACTGTCCTTCTCGGTGAGTACGCCGAAGGGTTGCGACGCGCCGGCGAAGAATCCGGAGCCTTCGAACACGTAGGCGAAGGCGTGGCGTGAGGTCTCCACCGGCAGACGCTTGCGTTTGCCGGGCGGGACGAAGATGTCGAGATAGCGGGGATCGGCCGCCACACCTTCAACCGGACCGCGCTTGCCCCAGAATTCGCCGCAGACGATGCGCGCATGGGTGCCGTCGTCGTCGATGACCTCGGGGATCGCGATCGCCGGAATGTCCTGGTAGCGCGGCGCGGTCATTTTCAGCGCGGACGGCAGGTTGGCCCATAGCTGGAAGCCGTGCATCTGCCCGCGAGCGTCGCCCTGCGGCATTTCCTGGTGCATGATTCCGCTGCCGGCGGTCATCCATTGCACGTCGCCGGCGCCGAGCTTGCCCTTGTTGCCGAGACTGTCGCCATGGTCGACGCTGCCGGCGAGTACATAGGTGATGGTCTCGATGCCGCGGTGCGGATGCCAGGGGAATCCGGCGCGATATTCTTCCGGATAATCGGAGCGGAAATCGTCAAGCAGCAGGAACGGGTCGAATTCGCTGGTGTTGCCGAATCCGAACGCGCGCCGCAGCTTCACGCCGGCGCCTTCGACGGTGGGTTGGGATTGTGCAATCCGCTTCACTGGCCGAATGGACATAGGGAGAACCTCTCTCGCGGGCCTTTCTCGTTGGCTTGCCCGCTATGTATTTGTAAGCGTTAGGATTTCCAGGTCGCGTCGCGGCAAGGAGCATGCGCCATTGCCGACCGGGCTTGCATGAGTGCAAGCGGGTCGGCCGCCGTGCGCGTACCGCTCGAGTCTGAAAGAACACCGGACCGCCGTCATGATCATTCGACCGGCCAGCAAAGCCGACGCCGACACGATCTGGACCATTCTCGAGCCCGTAATCCGAGCGGGCGAAACCTACGCCTTACCCAGAGATTGGAGCCGCAAAGATGCGATGGCGTATTGGCACTCACCCGACCACGACGTGATCGTTGCGGAAGATGACGGTGTCGTTGTCGGCACCTACTATTTGCGCGCCAACCATAAGGGCGGCGGCGCGCATGTCGCCAATTGCGGTTATGTCACGAGTGTAAAAGCCACCGGGCGCGGGATCGCACGCGCAATGTGCCTGCACTCGATAGATGTTGCGGTGGCGAAGGGCTTCACGGCGATGCAGTTCAATTTCGTCGTCGGTACCAATGAACGCGCGGTTGCGCTGTGGAAGAGACTGGGATTCGATATCGTCGGAACACTTCCCGCGGCATTCCAGCATCCGAGCCAAGGGCTGGTCGACGCATACGTCATGTATCGGGAGCTTTAGCTCGCGCGCGTCGTGCCGCTGGCCGCCCGATCAATTGCGTGCCCGGTGGGCCTGGGTTTTCCACCACGCCAGGAATTCCTGGTAGAGCGCGTCCTGCTCAGCGCTGGTGAGCAGGCGCTTTCCCGACGATTTCTGATAGTCCCGCATGAACACCTCGAAGTCGTGCTTCATGTCGATCGCGGCCGCGGTCTCCGCCTTGTGGCTGTCGAGCCATTCCTGCGCCGGGCGAAAACGGGTCCAGCCGGGGACGGTGGCTGCCAGATTGACCTCGCGCCATTTGGGATGGCGCGCGGAATCGGCAAACCGATCGATATTGTCAAAAAATAATTTCACGAAGTTTGCGATCCGTTGATAGCCCTCGCTGTGTTCGGGCCAGGCGTAGACCGCGAGCACCACGCTGCCGGCAACCGTCGGCACCTGTTCGCCGTCCGGAATCAATTGCGGATATTGCTCGTGCTTCAGCGTCGCCGGGACATAAAGTTGCATCAGGTTCGCGAACTTGTCCTTGGGCAGGTTGGCGTCGGTGAGCGCGACCAGGTGAAAGCCGTCTTCCGGCTTGACCGCGGCATAGTCGTTATGGGGCGCACCGCCCATGCGCACGACGGCGGCGATTTCGCCCGAGCGCAATTTCTCGATGGCGAGATCATTGTCGAAATTGGTCGCCACCACATTGATGTCCAGCGCGCGGAAAATGTTCTCCGCCGCCATCGCGGTGATGCTGAGCGGCTTCCAGAAGTTGACCTTCTTGCCCCTGAGATCGCGGTAGCTCTTGATGTCGCCGCGCGCCAGCACGTGGAATTCGGCATTGAACAGTTTGGCGATATATTGAATGCGCTGCTCGGCGTCGGCGTAGAGAGCCGGATCTTTTTGCTTGTAGTAACGCAGGTAGTCGGCGTCGGTGGTACCGATGTCGACGCCGCGCAGGAACAGCACGTCGTGGAAGTTCTGTCCGCCGCCGCGGCCGATCATCGGGAGCACCCGCAGCCCATTCGGATCGAGGCCGTCGAGGACATTCTGGATATCTTCGGCAAAGCGCGTGTAGGTGCTGGAGCCGGACGAGGCGATGATCGTCACCGTGTCGGTGTTGGCTTGCCGCTTTTCGTCCCGATGCTTGAGCGCGTAAGTGTTCTCGACACTTTGGGCTGCGGTGCTGGACCCGACCGCGAGGAGCAGCGCGATCGCAAGATGCTTAGGCGCGGCTTTCAAGCATTGACGCCACCCGATACTCATCACTCTCTCCCGATATGACGTGTTTTATTTTTGTTCTTTTCAGTCTGACTGCGCGATTGCTCCCGTTTCCGGCGATATTGTCATGCGGTATGATGGTATTATTGCGGCCCTCTGTCCACAGGGACGTGGTCAGGTGTGGGGGCAGATGGACGTCGCGCCGGTCGCATTGCGTTCCCGGCCGTGGCGTCATAGTGAGGTGCGGCCGAGCCAAGAGCTTCGGGGCCAAGATCGGCGGATCCGAGATCGTTTCCGTCCAGAGTTGAAGGCGCAGCCAAACCACCACCATGAGCTCACTCGTCCGCCTGATCCTGCGTTTCCTGGTCGTGCCTTTCGGCGCGGTAGCAGCGATCTGCGTCGCTGAAACAGTGGTGATCGTCGCCAATTGGCACCAGTTCGTGACGCTGTTGGCATCGCAATCGGACCCAAGCGACGACACCGTGGTGGCATTGCTGTTCGCGGTCCCGGCGTTTTTCCTGGTGCTCTCGGCTGCCGCCTTCATGATGCTGCTGCCCGCCGCGATCGGGGTCTTGATCGCGGAGACGTTTGCGCTGCGCTCGTGGATTTTTCACGCCGCCAACGGCGGCATCTCGGCCTGGGTCGGCTGGACCATGATTGCGGATCTGCGCAGCAACTATCATCTCTATAATCAGCCAACCATCATCGTGGCGGCCGGCTTGGCGGCGGGCTTTGCCTATTGGGTGATCGCCGGCTGGAGCGCGGGTTTCTGGAAGCCGGTGTTCGAATCCGCGCCCGCATCGGCTGCGGCCGCACCGATTGCCGGGCATTGATCGTCAAACGTCGGCTGGAAACGTCTTAGTTCGGCAGGTTGGATCGACGGCGCGAACGTGAGCCGTAGCTGCGGGTCCGGCGGACCCGGACGCGGCGGTTGCCCTCGAGCTCCGAGCCGTCCACCCGCAAATCCAGCTTGGTGCCGTTGGGCAGGACCACGTAGCGCGAGGTCACCTGCAATTGGCCGTCGCGGTTGGGCTCGCCCTCGATCACATAACGGGTTCCGACCGGAAAACGTGTGGGAAGGCGGTTAACACCCGACATAATACGCTCCTGATCGGTAATATGTCCCCGTCGTCGACGTCGGACGGTGGTCCCGTTAACCCAATGAGAACGCTGGTCTATCCTTGTCTTTCAAGCGATGAATCGGCAATGCGGGGCCGACGCGGATGCTCGCGGGCCGGCCGTGAACATGGTAAGAATTCCCGCTGATCCCCTGGAAGTCAACTATGGCCGCCCCTCTGAAGACCATCCCCAGCACGAGTGTCGACGACGATGTCGTCGCCACCATGCGTGCGATCGGTCAGCGCGTCCGGGCTGCGGCGCGGCCGTTGGCGCTGGCCCCGACGGCCCAGAAGAATGCCGCGCTCGCCGCGATGGCGACTGCGATCCGGGCGCAGCAGGCCGACATTCTCAAGGCCAACGCCGAAGATATTGCCGAAGCGAAGGCCGGTCGCGCCACCGCCGCCTTCATCGACCGGCTTACGCTCGATGCGACGCGCGTCAGCGCGATGGCGGACAGCATCGATGTGGTGCGCGGCCTTGCCGATCCGGTCGGCCGCGTCATCGACGCCTGGACGCGACCTAACGGTATGACCATCGAGCGCGTGCGGGTTCCGCTCGGCGTCATCGGGGTGATCTACGAAAGCCGCCCGAACGTGACCGCCGACGCCGGCAGTCTCGCGCTCAAGGCCGGCAACGCGGTGATCCTGCGCGGCGGATCCGAAAGCCTGCGCACCTGCAGCGCGATTCACGCAGGCCTCGTCGAGGGGCTGGCGGCGGCGCGCTTGCCGACCGATGCGATTGCGTTGGTGCCGACGCGCGATCGCGCCGCGGTCGGCGCCATGCTCGCGGGCCTCGACGGCGCCATCGACGTGATCGTGCCGCGCGGCGGCAAGGGCCTGGTGGCGCGCGTGCAGGCGGAGGCGCGGGTGCCGGTGTTCGCGCATCTCGACGGCAATTGCCACGTCTATGTCGACCGGGCGGCCGACCTCGGCATGGCGCGCACGATCGTGCTCAATGCCAAGATGCGGCGGACCGGAGTCTGCGGCGCGGCGGAGACGCTGCTGGTGGACCGGGCGGTGGCGGCAACGCATCTTGCGCCCCTGGTGACGATGTTGCTCGACGCCGGCTGCGAAGTGCGCGGGGACGACGCGACACGCCAGGTCGATGCGCGGGTGCGGCCGGCGAGCGAGACCGATTGGTCGACCGAATTCCTCGATGCCATCATCGCGGTCAAGGTCGTCGATGGAGTCGATGACGCCATCGCCCATATCGAAAATCACGGATCACATCATACCGATGCGATCATCACCGCGGATCCCGCGACGGCGGAGAAATTCTTGAGCGAGGTCGATTCGGCCATCGTGCTTCATAATGCTTCGACGCAGTTCGCCGACGGCGGCGAGTTCGGCTTCGGCGCGGAGATCGGCATCGCAACTGGGCGGCTGCATGCGCGCGGGCCGGTCGGCGTCGAACAACTCACGACCTTCAAATATCGTGTGCGCGGAACGGGCCAAACGCGTCCGTGAACCGCATCCCCGCGCACGCGCCCGGCATGAAGATCGGGCTGTTCGGCGGCACCTTCGATCCGCCGCACGAGGCGCACCTTGCCGCCTGTCTGCTCGCCATGAAGCGGCTGCGGCTCGATCGGGTGTGGTGGCTGGTGACGCCCGGCAATCCGCTGAAGGACACGCGCGGGCTGGCGCCGCTGGCGGAACGGATGGCAAAAGCGCGCGCGCTCGCCAACCATCCGCGCATCGACATCACCGATCTCGAGGCCGGGATCGGCACGCACTACACCTATGAGACCCTGCTCTATTTGCGCAAACGCTGTCCGGGCGTGCATTTCGTCTGGATCATGGGCGCCGACAATCTCCGCAGCTTCCATCGCTGGCAGCGCTGGCGTGGAATCGCGGCGCTGGTGCCGATCGCCGTGGTCGACCGGCTGGGTCCGAGCCTGTACGCGACCGCGAGTCCCGCCGGCCACACCTTCGCGCGCTATCGAATTCCGGAACGGGCGGCCTGGTCATTGCCCACACGCAAGCCACCGGCCTGGGTCTACCTGCACGGACTGAAGTCGCCATTGTCCTCGACCGCGTTGCGCGCCAAGCGCCAGCCATGAACCTCGCTCATGACCGGCTGCGTCACAAGAACGTCGTCCGAATCCGCGAATCTTGCGGCAATGGAACTGAGAAGTGTTGAAACCGTTAACCGATCGCGCCTATCTTAGGCGATAGGCCCCGGGCAGGGTGCCCGGGGACCAGAGCCGAAAGGAAAAGGACCCCTGTCCACATCTGTGCTCTCGCGGGCTGGCGCTCGAACCCAGCCCGAACCCGTCTCCAAGGTGCGTCCTGACGCCGAGGAGACTCTTCGTCTTGTCCTCGCGGGCCTCGACGATATGAAGGCCGAGGACACCCTCACCATCGATCTCCGCGGCATATCTTCGATCGGCGACTACATGGTCGTGACCTCCGGCAGGTCCAACCGCCATGTCGGTGCCGTCGCTGATCATGTGCTCCGCGACCTGGCCGAGGCCGGCGTTCCCGGCGTTCGGGTCGAGGGCGTGCCGCAATGCGACTGGGTGCTGATCGATGCGGGCGACGTCATCGTCCATGTGTTTCGGCCGGAAGTCCGCGCCTTCTACAATCTCGAAAAGATGTGGGCCGCCGGCACCGGGAAACGGCGCGCGAGCTAGGCTCGCTCGCCGATTACCATGCGATTGATCGTTGCGGCCATCGGTCGACTGAAATCCGGGCCGGAACGGGAATTGGCGGAGCGCTATCGCAAGCGCACGGCCGATGCCGGGCGCCAAATCGGCATCCGCGACGTCGAAATCATCGAGATCCGGGAGAGCCGCGCACGCGAGGTCGACAAGCGCGTGCTGGAAGAATCGATCGCGCTCGCCACGGTGATTCCGGACGATGCGGTGCTGGTCGCCCTTGACGAGCGCGGCCGCAGTCTCGACAGCGGTGCGATCGCCGGACAGCTGCGCGCCTGGCGCGACGGCGGCCGCCCGGCGGTTGCCTTCGTGATCGGCGGCGCCGACGGTCTGGCGCCCGAGATCAAGCAGCGGGCGAGCCTTGTGCTGTCGTTCGGGGCCGCCACCTGGCCGCATCAACTGGTCCGAATCATGCTACTGGAGCAGTTCTACCGCGTCGTCACGATACTGGCGGGGCATCCTTATCATCGGGATTGAGCCGGCGGCCGTGGGCCCGCCGCTAATTTACCGCGATATCAGGCCTTAGACCCGCGATTGTGACGCGAAGATGCCCCATTCGTGTGGCAACGGCATCTCGTGGCCCGAGTTCGCCGTCGACCGCGAGCGATAGTCCCAATTTTGGCTCGGCCCGGCTGGTCCCTAACGTGGAAAATACGTCGACTCACGAGTTCCGTTCCGGACCGGGCCCGATTGCGGCGATCCTGGTGGCGATGGCTCTGCCGCTCGCGTGGGCCGCCGATGCCGGCGCCCAATCGGATCGGCCGATCGCGCTCGACGCCCTCAAGCAACACGACCAGGAACTCGACGCGGTGCGGGCCGAGCAGCGCAAGGCCGCCGATACCGAGAAGAAGCTGCGGCAGGAAATCGACGCGATCGGGGACGACCGCCGCAAGCTGAACCAGTCCTTGATCGATACCGCGACCCGGGTGCGCGCGGTCGAAGGCCAGATCGTGGACACCGAGGGGCGGCTCAATCCGTTGACCGACCGCGAATTGTCAATTCGCAAGTCGCTCGACAGCCGGCGCGCCGTCATCGCCGAGGTGCTGGCGGCGCTGCAGCGGATCGGGCATCGGCCACCGCCGGCGCTGCTGCTCAGTCCGGAGGATGCGCTGCAATCGGTGCGCACCGCGGTGATGTTCGGGGCGGTGCTGCCGGAAATGCGCTCGGAGGCCGAGGTGCTGGCGCATGATCTCGGCGACCTCGTGCGGGTGCGCAAGGACATCGCCGATCAGCGCGAACAGCTTGCGAATGATCTGTCCGAATTGTCGGAGAACCAGCGGCGCATGACCCTGCTGATCGACCAGCGCAAACAGCAGCAAGGCGACGTCCAGGCCGCACTCGAGAGTGAACGCCAGCGCGCGGTGCAGCTCGGTCGTCAGGCCGATTCTCTCAAGGATTTGATCGCCAAGCTCGAGCAAAACCTGGATACTGCGACCCGCAATGCACGGGTGGCGGCGCGCACCGCGGAAGAAGGTAAACAGCTCGGCGATACGCGCCCGGACCTTGCCGCCCTGCGGGATCCAGGCCGATTGACCCCGGCGATCGCCTTCGCTTCGGCCCGGGGAGCGCTGCCACTGCCGGTAAACGGGGTTAAGATTCGTGACTTCGGGGCGTCAGATGGTAGCGGCGGCAGTGAAAAAGGGCTTTCGGTCGCCACGCGCCCAGGGGCGCAGGTAACGGCGCCCTGCGACGGTTGGGTCGTTTACGCCGCACCCTATCGTTCCTACGGCCAACTCTTGATCCTGAATGCAGGCGGCGGCTATCATGTCTTGCTTACGGGGATGGATCGTATTTCTGTCGATCTCGGGCAGTTTGTGTTGACTGGAGAGCCCGTGGCGGTGATGGGAAGTGGTCCCCAAGTTGGCTCTGCAACGGCCGCTGGCTCAAGCCAACCCGTTCTCTATATTGAGTTCCGAAAAGACGGGACCCCCGTCGATCCGACCCCATGGTGGGCGACCACCGACAACGAAAAGGTTCGCGGATGATGCGCAAGACTTCCCTTGTTCTCCTCGGCGCAGCGGCAGGCGTTGCGCTCACGCTCGTGGCCACGCAGCCCCGGCTGATGGTCGGGTCGAGCGCGCGCGCGGCGGCCGCGGACACCTATCGCCAGCTCAACTTGTTCGGGGATATTTTCGAACGCGTACGTGCCCATTACGTCGAGAAGCCGGACGACGGCAAGCTGGTGGAATCGGCCATCAACGGCATGCTCGCCGGCCTCGACCCGCATTCGAGCTACATGGATGCCAAGAGCTTCCGCGACATGCAGGTGCAGACGCGCGGTGAGTTCGGCGGTCTCGGTATCGAGGTCACGATGGAGGACGGCCTGGTCAAGGTCGTGGCGCCGATCGACGAGACGCCGGCCGCCAAAGCCGGTATCCGGGCGGGCGACATCATCACCCACCTCGACGATGAGGCAGTGCAGGGCCTGACACTCAATCAGGCCGTCGACAAGATGCGCGGCGCGGTCAACACCAAGATCCGGCTCAAGGTCATGCGCAAGGGCGCCGACAAGCCGCTGGAGGTGACCATCGTCCGCGACGTGATTCGGGTTCGCTCGGTTCGTTCGGAGTCGATGGAAGATGTCGGCTACATCCGCATCACCCAGTTCAACGAGCAGACCAATGAAGGACTGAAAAAGGCGATCAACGATCTGCAGACGTCAATCCCGCAGGATCGCCTCAAGGGCTTCGTCGTCGATCTGCGCAACAATCCCGGTGGTCTGCTCGATCAGGCGATTTCGGTGTCGGACGCATTCCTCGAGCGCGGCGAGATCGTCTCGACGCGTGGACGCGATCCGGAAGAAACCCAGCGCTTCAATTCGCATCCCGGTGACCTGACCAAGGGAAAGCCGGTGATCGTCCTGATCAATGGCGGCTCGGCCTCGGCTTCGGAAATCGTCGCCGGTGCGCTGCAGGACCACAAGCGGGCGACCCTGGTCGGCACCCGTTCGTTCGGTAAGGGATCGGTGCAGACGATCATTCCGCTCGGCGCCGGTAATGGAGCGCTGCGGCTGACGACGGCGCGCTACTTCACGCCGTCCGGCCGCTCAATCCAGGCCAAGGGCATCACCCCCGACATCGAGGTGCTGCAGGACGTCCCCGAAGAGGTCAAGGCGCGCACCGAGACCAAGGGCGAATCGTCGCTGCGCGGCCATCTCAAGGCCGAGGGCGAGGAGCAGGGCGGTTCGCAGTCCTATGTCCCACCGGAAACCAAGGACGACAAGGCGCTGCATGCGGCGCTCGACCTCCTGCGCGGCGTGCAGGCCAACTCGGCTTTCCCGCCGAACCCGAAGGCCGCGGTTCCGAACTAACGCGCTCGTCGCTTAATCGAATCAGGGGCGGCCGCATCGCGGTCGCCCCTTTTTGCTGTCGAAGGCTTGGCGGGGCCGCGGTTCGGTCGTCGTGCTAAACTGGCAAAATGATTCGTGAGGGTTCGGGCCGTGGCGGATGACCTGAGCGCCCCGCTCGGCCAAAAAAAATCTTCCAAAAAGCGTGCCGCTATCCCGGCGGTGGCTGTGCGCGCGACCGCGGCGGTGCTCGGCGCGATCGTGGCGGTGTTTGCGCTGTGGGCCGCTGTCGCCAACGATCCGCTCGGTGGCGAGCCGTTTGCCAGAATCAAGATCGACATCCGCTCCGCGGACAAAGGCAGCGACAAAGTCAAAGCCGGTGCCAAGGCCGAGGCAGCGGGCCCGAGTGTGATGGGCGCCGAATCAGCGGCGATGCCGGCGGCGGGCCCGCCCGGCAGCCAGATGGTCACCATCATCGACGGCAGCAGCGGCAAGCGGCAGGAGGTGTCGGTCCCGGGAGCGGAGTCCGGTCGCTCCGGATCGATCGACGCGCGGCTGCTGGAGGGGTCCCGCCACGGTCAGATTCCCCGCGTCGGCATCGATGGTGCCAAGGTATCGGATGTCTACGCCCGTCCGTTTGATCCGGCCAAGGCCGAAGGACCGCGCATCGCCATCGTGGTCACCGGCCTGGCGGTGAGTTCGGCCACGACCTCTGAGGCGATGTCGAAGCTGCCCGGACCGGTGACGTTTGCCTTCGCCCCGTACGGCACCGATGTCGACCGGCTGGCGACCCGCGCGCGCGGGGAAGGGCACGAACTGTTGCTGCAATTGCCGATGGAGCCGTTCGATTACCCGGACAACGACCCCGGCCCGCAGACCCTGCTGACCACGCTCGCGCCGGAGCAGAACATCGATCGCCTGCAATGGCTGATGAGCCGGTTCCAGGGCTATGTCGGAGTCGCCAACTTCATGGGCGCGCGATTCACCGCCAACGACCAGGCGCTGGCGCCGATCCTGCGCGAGATCTCCAAGCGCGGCCTGATCTACGTGGATGACGGTACCTCACCGCGCAGCCTGGCCGGCCAGATCGCCGGCGCCAACATGCTGCCCTTTGCCAAGGCGGCGATGGTGCTCGATATGGTCCCGACACCGGCGGAGGTCGATCGTGCGCTGGTGAAGCTCGAAGGCATGGCGCGCGACAAGGGCTTTGCGGTCGGGATCGTGAGCGCGCTGCCGGTTTCGATCGATCGTCTCGCGGCCTGGACCAAGACCGCGGAAAGCCGCGGCTTCGTGCTGGTGCCGATCACCGCGGTCGCGGCCAAAGCCAAGCCGAGTTGATGGCGGTTGGTCTGAGTGGCGCCGACCGCCGATTCCTCGCTGCGCGCGCTTGAGGCTGCAGAAGCCGGAATGTGCGGCCATTCATCCACACCGGCGGTGGTCTTTTTGCGATGGCACCCCGGCGCAAGCCCGCGTATGACCAGCAGACAATTGTGAGCGCGTCCCATGCCCCGCTATGACGAACTGCCCTATCGCCCCTGCGTCGGCACCATGGTGATCAACACCGCGGGACTGGTGTTCATCGGCCGGCGATCGGGTGGTGTTGAGCACACCGATCTCACGCACGAATGGCAGATGCCACAGGGCGGCATTGATCCCGGCGAGGATCCCTGGCAGGCGGCGCTGCGCGAGCTGCACGAGGAAACCAGCATTCGTTCGGTCGAGAAGCTGGCGGAAACCCGTGACTGGCTATCCTACGATCTGCCGGAAGCGGTGGCGACACAGGCGTGGGGCGGCCGCTATCGCGGTCAGACGCAGAAATGGTACGCCTTGCGGTTCACCGGGCAGGACAGCGAGGTCGATATTCTGCATCCCGGCGGCGGGCATAAGCCCGAATTCTTCCAATGGCGCTGGGAGCCGGCCGCGAACCTGGTCGATCTGGTGATTCCGTTCAAGCGCCAGATCTACGAGCGCGTGCTCGCCGAGTTCGCGCCTGTGCTCGGTCGCTGATGCTCTGGACATGAGCGACGATCGCCGCCCCTATCGCCAAAACGTCGGCATCGCGCTGTTCAATGCGCAGGGCCTGGTTCTGATCGCGCGGCGATTTCGCGACGACGGTCCGGAAATCATTTTGCCCGGGCACGAATGGCAGATGCCGCAAGGCGGCATCGACCCGAACGAGGATCCGCTGGTCGCCGCCAAACGCGAACTCTACGAGGAGACCGGAGTCACGCGGGTCGACTTTCTTGCCGAGACCACCGATTGGATGAGCTACGATTTTCCGCCGTATGCCGGGACTTCGACGCGATTCACACAATATCGCGGACAGCGGCAGAAATGGTTCGCGTTGCGTTTTCGCGGCGATGACAGCGAGATCGACGTGGTTGCGCAGCGCACGCCCGATGAGTCGGAGTTCGATGCCTGGCGCTGGGAGCGGCTCGATCGTGTCGCCGCGCTGGTGGTTCCGTTCAGGCGGAAGGTCTATGAGCAGGTCGCGCGCGAATTTGCGCGGTTCACGTACGCCTGATCAGGGTTCACTGCGCGAGCGCGGACTTCAAGGTGGTGAGCTGTTCCAGGCGTTCGCGCGCCTTGTCGCGGACGACATCGTCCTTGGCATCGGCGAGGTCTTCTTCCGCGTCCTTGATCGCCAGGGTGATCACCGAGGGATCGAGGCTCTCGACCGGAATAGCCTGCTCGGCCAGCACGATCAGGCCGGTCGGATTGACTTCGGCAAACCCGCCGCGCACCACGATCGCCTTCGGCGCGCCTTCGCCATAGATCGTGAGCACTCCCGGCTTGAGCGTCGCGATATAGGGCGCGTGGCCCGCGAGCACGCCGAATGCGCCTTCCTCGCCCGGCACGTCGACCTGGGTGACGTCACCGGAGAATAAAAGTTTCTCGGGCGAGACGAGTTCGAAGTGAAACGTGGCCATGGTCTTCTCTCTGAACCCGGTTCTCTCGTTCTGCTTCACCTCCCCTTGAAAGGGGGAGGTCGGTTGCGTTAGCAAACCGGGTGGGGGTCAATGGCGCGCGCTGCGCCTTCGGTTCGACCCCCTCCCTGACCCTCCCTCTTTCAGGGGGAGGGAAAGTGAGTTTGTGTCTACGCCGCCTCGGCGGCGAGCTTCTTGCCTCGTTCCACCGCTTCTTCGATGGTGCCGACCATGTAGAACGCGGCCTCCGGCAGGTGATCGTACTTGCCGTCGACCAGGCCCTTGAAGCCCTTGATGGTGTCGGCGAGATCGACCAGCTTGCCGGGCGAGCCGGTGAACACTTCGGCGACATGGAACGGCTGCGACAGGAAGCGCTCGATCTTGCGCGCACGGGCGACCGTGATCTTGTCCTCTTCCGACAACTCATCCATGCCGAGAATGGCGATGATGTCCTGCAGCGCTTTGTAGCGCTGCAATACCTGCTGCACCTGGCGGGCGACGGCGTAATGTTCCTCGCCGACGACCAGCGGCGAGAGCATGCGCGAGGTGGAGTCGAGCGGGTCGACCGCGGGGTAGATGCCCTTGGCCGCGATGTCGCGCGAGAGCACCGTGGTGGCGTCGAGATGGGCGAACGAGGTCGCCGGCGCCGGATCGGTCAGATCGTCGGCCGGTACGTAGATCGCCTGCACCGAGGTGACCGAGCCCTTGGTGGTGGTGGTGATGCGTTCCTGCAGCGCGCCCATGTCGGTGGCGAGCGTCGGCTGGTAGCCCACCGCGGAGGGGATGCGGCCGAGCAGCGCGGAGACTTCCGAACCGGCTTGCGTGAAACGGAAAATGTTGTCGACGAAGAACAGCACGTCCTGCCCCTGGTCGCGGAAATACTCAGCGACGGTGAGGCCGGACAGGCCGACGCGGGCGCGCGCGCCGGGCGGCTCGTTCATCTGGCCATACACCAACGCGCATTTGGAGCCGACCACGGATCCGTTGTTTTCCTTCGGATCCTTGTTCACCTTCGACTCGATCATTTCATGATAGAGATCGTTGCCCTCGCGGGTGCGCTCGCCGACGCCGGCGAACACTGAATAACCGCCGTGCGCTTTGGCGACGTTGTTGATCAGCTCCATGATCAGCACGGTCTTGCCGACGCCGGCGCCGCCGAACAGGCCGATCTTGCCGCCTTTGGCGTAGGGGGCGAGCAGATCCACCACCTTGATTCCGGTGATCAGAATTTCCGCTTCCGTCGATTGCTCGGTATAGGACGGTGCCGGTTGATGGATGGCGCGCCTCTGCGCGGTCTTGACAGGACCGAGTTCGTCGACGGGGTCGCCGACCACGTTGATGATGCGGCCGAGCGTCTCCTCGCCGACCGGCACTGAAATCGGCTCGCCGGTGTCGACCACCTCCTGGCCGCGGACGAGGCCTTCGGAGGTGTCCATGGCGATGGTGCGCACGGTCGACTCGCCGAGATGCTGGGCCACTTCGAGCACCAGGCGGCTGCCCTGGTTCTGAGTCTCGAGCGCGTTCAGGATCGCCGGCAAGTGGCCGTCGAATTGCACGTCGATGACGGCGCCGATGACCTGGGTGATGCGTCCGACCGACTTGGCCATGGTGTTCTCCTTAGAAGTCCGCGAGCGTTTATCAGACGACGGTGAGCGTGACCGGCACGTTGCCGCGCGTCGCGCGTGAATAGGGGCAGATTTTGTGAGCGTCTTCGACCAGCGCCTTGACCTTGTCCTTGTCGGCGCCGGGGATCGAGACCGTCAGCTCCACCTTGAGCGCGAAGCTGATGTCGTCCTTCTCGAGGGTGACCGCGCAGGTGACGCGGGCGTCGGCGCCATCGATGCCGTGCTTTTTGCTGAGCGCCAGGATCGCCTGGCCGTAGCATGAGGAATAGCCGAGCGCGAACAATTGCTCGGGATTGTGGCCATCGCCAGCGCCGCCCATTTCCTTCGGCAGCGCCATCGCCAGCGCGAGGCCGCCGCCGTCGAGAACAGCGCGGCCGTTGCGGCCGCCCTTGGTCGTTGCTTTGGTGGTGTATGCCATGTCGACCTCTAGCCTATTTGGAGCATGATCTTTGCCGACCTTGCTTCGCCCGCCGAAGCGGGCTTCGCGAAGGCGGGAAACCGGTAACCACTTTTCGGGATCATGCCCTAGAGCGCCTCCGCACCGGAGATGATTTCGATCAGTTCCTTGGTAATCATCGCCTGGCGTGTTCGGTTGTAGGTCATGGTCTGCTTGCGGATCATTTCGCCGGCGTTGCGCGTTGCGTTGTCCATCGCCGACATCTGCGCGCCGTAGAACGACGCGGAGTTCTCCAGGAGCGCCCGGAACACCTGCACCGAAATATTGCGCGGCAACAGCTCGGCCAGAATGTCCTCTTCGTCGGGTTCGTATTCGTAGACCGCGCCGCCATTGTCCGGCTTGTTCTCGAACACCGCCGGAATGATCTGCTGCGCGGTCGGGATCTGCGCGATCACCGACTTGAAGCGGGAAAAGAACAGCGTGCAGACGTCGAACGCGCCGGTGTTATAGAGTTCGACAATCTTGCGGCCGATCGCATCGGCGTGTTCGAAATTGATCTGCCGGGCGCCGCGCAGGTCGACGACATCGATGATCTGCTTCTCGAACTGGCGCTTGAGCTGGTCGAAGCCCTTGCGGCCGACGCAAAAGAATTTGACCTGCTTGCCCTGCGCCATCAGCGAATTCGCCCGTTCGCGGGCGAGCCGGACGATGGCCGAATTGAACGGACCGCACAGGCCGCGCTCGCCGGTGCAGACCAGCAGCAGATGGACTTGGTCAGATCCGGTGCCGGCAAGCAGCCGCGGCGCCGCCGCAATATCGCTGATCGAGGCGGCGATGTTGCCCAGCACCTTTTCCATGCGCTCGGCATAGGGGCGCGCCTGCTCGGCGGCGACCTGCGCCCGGCGCAGCTTGGAGGCCGCGACCATCTGCATGGCCTTGGTGATCTTTTGCGTCGCCTTGGTGGTGGCGATGCGATTGCGCAGGTCTTTCAGACTGGGCATGGGTTCGTTCTTTCGCCGTCAGGCGAAGGTTTTGGCATAGCCGTCGACGATGGCCTTGAGCTTTGCGGCGGTGGCATCGTCGAGATCACGGGTATCGCGGATGGTGTTGAGGACCTCGGCGTTCTTGGTCCGCAACAGCGTCAGCAGGCCCTCTTCGAACGCCTTCACGCGCGCGAGCGGGATCGGATCGAGATAGCCGTTGACGCCGGCATAGATCACGCAGACCTGCTCTTCCATCTTCAGCGGGGAGAACTGCGGCTGCTTGAGCAGTTCGGTCAGCCGCGATCCGCGGCTGAGCAGGCGCTGGGTGGTGGCGTCGAGATCGGAGCCGAACTGCGCGAACGCCGCCATTTCGCGGTATTGCGCGAGTTCGCCCTTGATGCGGCCGGCGACCTTTTTCATCGCCTTGGTCTGCGCCGAGGAACCGACGCGCGACACCGAGAGGCCGACGTTCACCGCCGGGCGGATGCCCTGATAGAACAGATCGGTTTCCAGGAAGATCTGACCGTCGGTGATCGAGATCACGTTGGTCGGAATATAGGCGGAGACGTCGTTGGCCTGGGTTTCGATGACCGGCAGCGCGGTGAGCGAGCCGGCGCCCTTGCTGTCGTTCATTTTGGCCGCGCGCTCGAGCAGGCGCGAGTGCAGATAGAACACGTCGCCGGGATAGGCTTCGCGTCCGGGCGGGCGGCGCAGCAAGAGCGACATCTGGCGATAGGCCACTGCCTGCTTGGACAGATCGTCATAGATGATGACGGCGTGCATGCCGTTGTCGCGGAAATATTCGCCCATGGTGCAGCCAGCGAATGGCGCCAGGAACTGCATCGGCGCGGGATCGGACGCGGTCGCCGCGACGATGATCGAATATTCCAGCGCGCCCTGCTCTTCGAGAACCTTGACGAACTGGGCGACCGTCGAGCGCTTCTGCCCGATGGCGACGTAGACGCAGTACAGCTTGATCTTCTCGTCGCCGGACGCGTTGAGGGACTTCTGATTGAGAATGGTGTCGAGCGCGATGGCGGTCTTGCCGGTCTGGCGATCGCCGATGATCAGTTCGCGCTGGCCGCGGCCGACCGGGATCAGCGCATCGATCGCCTTCAATCCGGTCGCCATCGGCTCGTGCACCGATTTGCGCGGAATGATGCCGGGCGCCTTGACGTCGACACGGCGGCGCTCGCCCTTGATCGGGCCCTTGTCGTCGATCGGATTGCCCAGCGCGTCGACCACGCGGCCGAGCAGGCCCTTGCCGACCGGGACATCGACGATCGCGCGCGTGCGCTTGACGGTCTGGCCTTCCTTGATCTCGCGGTCTTCGCCGAAGATCACGATGCCGACATTGTCGGTCTCGAGATTGAGCGCCATGCCGCGCACGCCGTTCTCGAATTCGACCATTTCGCCGGCCTGCACGTTGTCGAGGCCGAACACGCGGGCGATGCCGTCGCCGACGGAGAGCACCTGGCCGACCTCGGAGACTTCCGCCTCCTGGCCGAAATTCTTGATCTGCTCTTTGAGAATTGCGGAGATTTCTGCGGCGCGGATATCCATCAGCCGACCTCTTTCATCGCGTGCTTGATCGCATTGAGCTTGGTACGTAGCGAACTATCGACCATGCGGCTGCCGAGCTTGACCACAAGCCCGCCGATGATCGCCGGATCGACGTGGACGTCGACCTCGACATTCTTGCCGGTGACCGCATTGAGTGCGTCCTTGATGGCGGCGAGATGGGCGTCGCTGAGAGGCTCGGCGACGGTGACCTCGGCGTCGACGTCACCCTTATAGCGCGCAACCAGGTTCTGGTATCCCTGGATAATCTCGCGGACTGCGAACAGCCGGCGATTGGCGGCGACGAATTTCAGAAATTTGGCGGCCAGTCCGCCGATCGCGGCCCGATCGATCACCGCCGCCAGTGCCCGTGCCTGTTCGTCGGCGGTGAACACCGGCGAGCGCACCAGGCGGGCGAGATCGGGATTGTCGGCAATCAGAGTGTCGAAGGCCGTGAGATCGGCCTTGACCGCATCGACGGCTTTGTCGTCGAGCGCCAGCTCGAATAGGGCGGTCGCGTAACGACCTGCCATTCCGGAAACGATCGGAGTGTCGCCAGCCACGGTTTCTCTCGGGCATGTCCGGCTTGGTACGATCCGGACGGATCGGCGCAAGCCCTTGGGATTTAAGCGGGACTTGGAATTTCAGGGGTGTCGCGGAGTGCCCCGCGCTCCCCACGAAAATCGCGCGGTTTGCTAACACATGGGAAAGGGCGGCGCAACACAGGCGATCACGCGGCGGTTATCGGCGGGTGCGTTTCGGTGTTGCGACACGCGACGGCGCGTGGGTGTCGAGACCCGGACGCCCGATTCCCGATCCATGGGCCGCTTCAGCGCACTAGCATGCCAGCCCGGCGCAGAAACGCTGTTCCCCGCCACGGCGGTTTCGCCTAAGTCATCGCCATCAAGGCCGGGTGATAATCTGAATGAAGGCTCTCACGATCGCTGACGGCGGCCCGTTCGCAAGCCGCCTGCTCCAGCCGCTTTGCCTGCTGTGGCTCGCGGGATTGTCGATGCGGATCACCATCCTGGCGATCCCACCGGTGATTCCGCTGATCCATGACGAACTGCACATGACGGAGACCCAAATCGGGATCCTGATGGGCTTGCCGCTCATGGTGTTCGCGATCGCCTCGATCCCGGGTTCGCTGCTGGTGGCGCGGCTTGGAACCCGATTGACCCTGACGCTGGGCGTGACCATTGCCGGCCTTGCCGCGGCCGGGCGCGGCGGCGCGGGCAGTGTGGGCATGCTCTACGCCGCGACCGTGCTGATGGGGTTCGGCATCGCCATCATGCAGCCGGCGCTGCCGACGCTGGTGCGGGAATGGCTTCCGACACGCGTAGCGCTCGGCTCGGCCGCCTCCACCAACGGCATGCTGGTGGCAACGACGCTCGGTCCGGCGTTGACTATTCCTCTGGTGCTGCCGCTGCTTCACAGCTGGCGTCTCGATCTGGTGTTCTGGGCGTCGCCGCTGCTGTTGGTGGCGCTGCTGGTGTTCTTCGTGCGGCCGCAGTCGACCGAGCCGGGCCGGCCGGACTTTGCGGTGGCCCGCCGCTGGTGGCCGGATTGGACCAGCCCGCTCCCCTGGCTGCTCGGGATCGCGTTCGGCGGCAATAACAGCATTTATTTCACGGCTAACGCCTTTCTGCCCGACTACCTCGCGCACCAGGGACGAGCCGATCTCGTCAGTGCGACGCTGGCCAGCCTCAACGGCGCTCAGCTGGTCGCATCGTTCGTGCTGATCGCGATTGCCGACCGGGTGCAAGGCCGGACGTGGCCCTATCTGGTGTTCGGGCTGCTGACCCTTGCCGCCTTGTTTGGCGTTGTTTTTCTGGATGGGTATTGGGTGGTGGCGTCGGCTGGATTGGTCGGCTTTTCCGTCGCCGTAACCTTCGTGATGATGCTCGCGGCGCCACCGGCATTAAGTCCGCCGGGCGAGGTCCATCGCACCGCCGCCGGCATGTTCACCGTCAGCTATGCCTGTGGGGTGATGATCCCGGTCATCTGCGGCAGCCTGTGGGACCTGAGCGGCGTGCCGTGGATCACGTTCGTCCCGCTTGGCATCTGTGCCGTGGTGATGACGGTATTCGGCGTCGCTTTGAGCCGGTATCGGCCGAAAAACTCATCGCTTGCGAGCTGATCCAGCCAAGCGATCGGCCCTGCGCCGGACAGTCGTACCCATAGCGTTGAGGATTGGTATTGCGCTATACCGCCGTCCGAAAGCCTGCGATGCTCCGGATCGGGGAACGCGTGGAAAACCCCGGGGGAAGGCACCATCGCATTGCAGCTCGACTTCGACCCCGCGACGCGCGACGTTTGCAGCGATCGCAAGCCTCGAGACCTGATCCGGCGTCGGCAGGTCTTCTTTGTCCAAGGCTACGACCCTCAAGGCTCGGCCGGCTTCTACGACATATTGCGGCGCCAGTGGAAGCACTTCCGCGCCACGTGGTCGATCACGGGCCGGCTCGGTCCGCTTGAGAACGATTCCGACGACGTTGCGCATTGCAGGATCGAGGCGATCGGCCCGGATTGGCGGGTTGACACGCGCTACGAATTTCTCCGGCTGGAACAATTCATCGGGCCCAACATGGCGCAGCCGATGTGGCGCCAGCTCTTGCGCACGGCGCGATGGATGTACGACGATCTCGTCAGCGGCGCTCTGTTTCGAACCTTCCGCGCGTCATGGAAGATCGGAGTCCTGCTGCTCTATTCGCAAGTTCTGCTGATTGCCTGGTTCGCGTTCGCCATCGCCGGCGGCGCGCTCGCTGCCGATGCGACCACACGCCTTGCCGATGTGTCTGCTCCGGTCGCGGCGTGCGTCGCTCTCGCGGCTGCGGCGGCGGCTTTTTTCGCCGTGCAACCGCTCGCCAAACGTTTGTATGTCATCCAACTGAACAATTGCTGGCCCTATCTGCGCGAGATGGCGCGCGGCAAAATCACCGGCTGCGATCGATTGATCGAAGTGTTCGCCGCGCGGCTGGTCGCTGCCGCCAATGCAGGCGCGGTCGACGAGATCCTGATTGTCGGGCACAGCGCCGGTGCGATGACCGGCCTCGCGGTCGTCGTGCGCGCGCTCGAACTCGATCCGCTGCTCGGCGGTCGCGGGCCACGTATCGCGTTGATGACCGCAGGCTCGCTGATTCCAGCCCTTGCGCTGCACCCCGCCGCCGAGAAGCTACGGCACGAGGTTCGGTGTCTTGCGCTCGAACCAACGGTCCTTTGGGTCGATTGCCAGGCACGCGAAGATTTCATGAACTTCTGGAATTTCGATCCGGTCGCCGGCAGCGGCATACGGATCGGCGCTGCGCGGCGCAATCCGCGAATCTGGCACGTCCCGTTCGTGGACATGCTGGCGCCCGATTTCTACAAGCGCTCGCGCTGGAATTTTTTTCGCATGCATTTCCAATACATCATGGCTAACGACCGGCGCGCGTCCTACGACTACTTCATGCTCGTGTGCGGTCACGTTCCGTTCGTCGAACGGGTCGAGAGCCTCAACGGCGATCCCGTCGACTTCAAAAAAAGCTCTGTGGATCGACATCGACGTCGAGCTTGATGCTGCCCTTGGGCTTGGCGGTGGCGGTGAGCCAGCGTCGCATATAGGCGGAGAGGTCGAAGTTGCGCGGCGATTTCACCAGGATGCGGAAGCGGTGTCTGCCGCGCACCACCGCAAGCGGGGCTTCGGCCGGACCCAGCACCCGGACCTCGTCGACGCGCGGGGCCGCTGTTGCCAGCCGGCGTGCGAAGCCTTCGGCGGTCGAGCGCTCGCTCCCCGACACCACGATGCTGGCGAGCCGGCCGAACGGCGGATAGCCGGCTTTTTCGCGCTCGGCGATCTCGCTGGCGTAGAACGCCTCGCGGTCCTGCGAGATCAGCGCCTTCATCACCGGGTGCTGTGGCTGATGGGTCTGCAAATAGCCGTAGCCGCGGCCCTGCTCGCGCCCGGCGCGGCCGGAGACCTGATGCAGCAGCTGAAAGGTGCGTTCGGCGGCGCGCGGATCGCCGTTGGACAGCCCGAGGTCCGCGTCGACGATGCCAACCAGGTTGAGCTTGGGAAAGTGATGACCCTTGGCGACCAATTGCGTGCCCACCACAATGTCGACGCGGCCTTCGATGATCTCCTGCAATTCCGAACGCATGCGATCGACCGAGGTAATCAGGTCGCTCGAAAGCACCAGCACGCGCGCCTGCGGAAACAGCGACGTTACCTCTTCGTGCAGGCGCTCGACGCCTGGCCCGCAGGCGACGAAGGAATCCGTCGTCGCGCATTTCGGGCAGGCCGGCGGGTGCGGTTTGGCGTAACCGCAATGATGGCAGACAAGCTGGCGCTTGAAGCGGTGATCGACCAGCCAGGCGTCGCAATTGGGACAGGCAAAGCGATAGCCGCAGGCGCGGCACAGCGTCAGCGGCGCATAGCCGCGGCGGTTGACAAAGAACAGCGCCTGCTCCTTGCGCTCGAGCGCAATCTGCACCGCTTCGGCGAGGCGAGGCGCGACGAAGCGTCCGCGCGGCGGTCCCTCGCGCGTCATGTCGATGGCCTCGATCACCGGCAGATGCTGGCCGCCGAAACGTTCGGGCAGAGGCAGCCGGACATAGCGGCCGCGCCGGGTATTGACCTCGGTCTCGATTGAGGGCGTGGCCGAGGCCAGCACGATCGGAATTCCGGCGACGCGGGCGCGCACCACCGCCATGTCGCGGGCGTGATAATGCACGCCGTCTTCCTGCTTGTAGCCGGAATCATGTTCCTCATCGACGACGATGAGGCCGAGGTCGGCATAGGGCAGGAACAGCGCCGAGCGCGCGCCGACGACGACGTTGACTTCGTTGTTGGCGACCGCGTGCCAGGTGCGCGCGCGTTTGCGCGCGGTTAGTTCCGAATGCCATTCCGACGGGCGCACGCCGAACCGCACGGCGAAGCGGTCGAGAAATTGTCCGGTCAGCGCGATCTCCGGCATCAGGATCAGGGTTTGCCGTCGGCGGGTGATCGCGGTCGCGATCGCCTCGAAATAGACTTCGGTCTTGCCGGAGCCGGTGACGCCGTCCAGCAAGGTCACCGAAAAGCCGCCCTTGTTGATCCGGGCGCGCAGCGCGGTCGCGCCTTCGCGCTGGGCTGTGGTGAAGTCAGGAACCCGATGGTTGGGATTGGGCGGGCTCGCGATCGGTTCCCGCGGCAGCGGCAAGGCTTCGAGGGTGCCTTCGTCGACGAGCCCGTCGATCACGCCGGGCGAGACGCCGGCTTCCTCGGCGACTTCCGCCTTGGCGCGCATCAGCCCGTCGGCGAGCAGGGCCAGCACGCGCTTGCGCGCCGGCGTCAGGCGTGGTGGCGGGGCGGCCGTCAGCCGCACTCCCATGCGCACGCGCTCGGGGCCGAGATGCTCGCCCATGCGTAGCGCCATGCGCAGCACCATGCCGCGCGCACTGAGGGTGTAGTCGGCGACCCAATCGACGAATTGGCGCATCTCGGGCTTGAGCGGGGGAACGTCGAGCCTCGCCTCGATGTATTTCAGCCGATTGTCGAGCCGGGGATTGGGCGTCACGTTGTCGGCCCAGACCACGCCGGTGCATTCGCGGGCGCCGAGCGGGACCGAGACGAGATCGCCGGGAGATACCGTCAGGTGATCGGGCACGCGGTAGGAATAGGCCTGATCGACGGCGACCGGCACCAGAACATCGACGATGCGTTTGATCATGGGCGCCGTGGGGCGGGTTGCGAATCCGCATTAGCAAAGGGTGAAGGAAAGGGGTGGGATAATAATACGTGTGTCAAGCTTGGGACGGTTCATGAGTTCGTCGAAAGCCACGCCACCGAAGGCGACGCCCCCGAAGGCCGAAGAACTCGCCTTTGCCGCGCCCGAGGTCGCGCGCGAGCTCGGGCGTTGGCTCGTCCATCTTGGGGCCGAGCGGCGGATGTCGGGCAAGACGCTTGAAGCTTATCGGCGCGACGTTCACCAGTTCCTGGCTTTTCTGTCCGACCATTTCGGCGATCGGGTCACGCTCGCCATGCTCGCGGGTCTCGAGCCGCGCGACGTGCGCGCCTTCATGGCATCGCGGCGGACCGCCGGCATCGGCCCGCGCTCATTGATGCGGGGGCTTGCAGGAAGTCGCTCGTTCGCGCGCTTTCTCGAACGCGACGGTAAGTCGCGGGCGTCGTCGGCGTTCTCCGCGCTGTCGGCGGTGCGCTCGCCCAAGATCGCGAAGACCTTGCCGAAACCGCTCGGCATGGCCTCCGCGAGACGCGTCACCGAGGCGGACCTGCGCGCCGGCGAGGAACGCGAGCCGTGGGTACTGGCGCGCGACGCCGCGGTGCTGGCCCTGCTCTATGGCTCCGGGCTGCGTATTTCGGAAGCCCTCGGCCTCAAGCGCAAGGAGGTTCCCGCGCCCGGGCAAGGCGACATCATTGTCGTGACCGGAAAGGGCCAGAAGACCCGCATGGTACCGGTGCTGATGCCGGTGCTGCAATTGATCGCCGCGTACGTTGCGATCTGTCCTTACCCGCTCGCCAACAACGATCCGCTGTTCGTCGGCGCCAAGGGCGGCCCGCTGTCGCCGCGCATCCTGCAACTGGTCATGGAGCGGCTGCGCGGCTCGCTCGGGCTTGCCGACACAGCAACGCCGCATGCACTGCGGCATTCGTTCGCCACCCATCTGCTGGCCCGCGGCGGCGATTTGCGGGCCATCCAGGAGCTGCTCGGCCACGCTTCGCTGTCGACCACGCAGATCTATACCGAGGTCGATGCCGAGCGCCTGATCGAGGTCTATTCGAGCACGCATCCAAGAGCTTAGCGCCGAAACGACGACGCGGCCGGCGATCGTCGCCAAGACCTATCAAAACCGCAATCCACACGCGGCTTTGCACCGGTCCGGGAGCTGCGGTACACCCAGACCGACATTGCATAACGCACAACCGGAGGGGCCATGTCGGAAGCCCATGAACTCGCCGAACAAACCGAGCATGTCGCAGGCCATAACAAGAATATCGCCCTGCTGATTTCGGTGCTCGCGCTCTTTCTCGCCTTCTCGGAAACCCTGGGAAAAAGTTCACAGACGTCCGCGCTCAGCGACAACGTCCAGGCGTCCGATACCTGGGCATTCTTTCAAGCCAAGACCATCCGCATCACGGTGCTGCGCGCCGCGGCGGAATCGCTGGCGCTCTCCGGTGGCAACAGCGATGCGGCCAAGGCGAACCTGCCGAAGAAGATCGACGAGTGGCAGAAGCTGGTGGCCCGCTACGAGGACGAGCCGGAGACCAACGAAGGCCGCAAGCAATTGATGGCGCGCGCGCGCGCGCTGGAAGAAAAGCGCGACGTCGCGCTCGAGCGCTACCACAATTACGAAATCGCCTCCGCCGCCTTCCAGATCGGCATCGTGCTGGCGTCGGCCTCGGTCATCACCAACATGATCCTGCTGGTGTGGCTGTCGGGCGGCATCGGCGTGGTCGGACTGTTGTTCACAGGGTTTGGTCTGTTCGCGCCGCATATCGCGCTGTTCGGCGGACACTAGGGCCAGCAGAGCGGTCACGATACCGCGTTGGCCGACAAGGCTGTCGCGCCAAGAATCTCAGCCCGGCTCCGACGCGCGTCGCTCTCCGTGATGTGCCGCTCAATCAGTGCTGAGACTGCGGCCGCATGCGTCAGCGGGCCCATGTGTCCGGCACCGTTGATCACCATGAGCCGGGCTTCAGGCAGCAGGTTCGACAGGCCGTCCGCAATCACGCGTGTCGGCGTCGGTGCGTGTCCGCCGCGCAGAGTCAGCACGGGAAAGTTCAGACTTTGGTAGGCTCGTTGCGGCGTCGGGTCCTCGATCAACGCCCGGAAGTCGAGAGGACCTTTGGGTGCCCAGCGAATCAGCCGGCTCTGCACCATCGGATGCGTCGTCTGCCAGGTGCCGGGGCCATTCCAATAGTCGACGAAGGCGGCGGCGGCCGCGCGATAATCGCCACTCATCACCCGATCGCAGAGGCGCCAGGCAAGACCCGCGATCTCCGCATAGGCTTCGGCGCCGGGCTCGCCCATGTGACGCAGCAGGTGGAATGCCGTGGGTTCGTAGAGCGCCATGCTGGCGATCCGGTCGGGCCGGGCGAGCGCCACGTGCAACGCGACGCTACCGCCGTAGGAATGGCCGACGAGATGAACATTCTCTTCGCTGTTGTCGATCAGCGCGATCGATCTCGCCGCTTCATCGGCGAGCGTGAAAGGGTGTTCGCCGGTCCACGGCCCGGTCGACTCGCAACCATAGTGCTCGGGCGCCAGGACCTCGTAGCGGCCGCCGAGTGTCTTGGCGAGATCACTCCACTGGCCGGCGCCGGCCCCGGAGCAATGCAGGGCGATCACTGGCCCGCGCCAGGGTGGCGATGGATTTGCAACGTTGATATTCACGGGGAGCATGCTTTCTTGGCTGGTGTTCGGTTTCAGCAATCGCTGCGGAGCGCGCGATCGCGGGCCGCCAACACCCGAGGCCACCGTGTGGTGCCTTGCGTCGCGCTCGGCGCGCGGACAATCGTAGTCACGGACGACCTGGGTACAGGCGCAGCGTTGGCGGGACACTGCCGCGAAATCCACGATTCGGCGTCCGCCGATCGGTGGACGTCCGGTCGAAAAATCTCAAAAAGAATGATGCTGGAGCATCAACTGAATGTTATCGCCGGCGCTGCCGCCCAACGAATGCGAGTTTGACGGCTTCCTGTCGGAGCGTCGGTCGATGGGCGGCACTGCTTGGTAAACAACCGCTCGGACCGATACAGTCGAGGCGTGAGCGATGAGCGACGGGATTGATCACATGCAGTCAACTGGATCTCAGACCGGACGACCCCGCACGCTGCATGATCGGATCTGGGATGAACACCTGATCGATCAGCAGCCGGACGGCACTTGCCTGATCTACATCGATCGTCACATCGCCCACGAAGTGGACAGCCCGCAGGCTTTTGCGGCGTTGCGGCTCGCTGGCCTGCCGGTCCGCGCGCCCGAAAGGACGCTGCTGGTGGTCGATCACAATGTGCCGACGTCCGACCGCACGAGCCCCAATCCGGATCCTGAAAGCGCCGTGCAGATGGCGTACCTGGCGCAAAACGCCAAGTTGTTCGGACTGGAATATTATGACGAGTTCGACCGGCGCCAGGGGATCTGCCACATCGTCGGTCCCGAACAGGGCTTCACGCTGCCGGGTGTGACGCTGGTGTGCGGCGACAGCCACACCGCGACGCACGGCGCCTTCGGTGCGCTTGCGTTCGGCATCGGCACCTCCGAGGTCGAGCATGTGTTTGCGACGCAGACGCTGATTCAGTCCAAATCGAAAAACATGCGCGTGATCGTCGACGGTCGGCTGCCGCCGAACGTGACGGCGAAGGACCTGATTCTCGCCATCATCGGTGAGATCGGCGCCGCCGGCGGAACCGGTTACGCTTTGGAATATGCCGGCGAGGCGATCCGCGCGCTGTCGATGGAAGGACGCATGACGGTCTGCAACATGTCGGTGGAGGCCGGTGCGAGGATCGGCATGGTCGCGCCGGACGAGAAGACCTACGACTATCTCAAAGGTCGTCCCAAGGCGCCCACGGGCAGCATGTGGGACGACGCCGTCCGCTATTGGGAGACGTTGCGCAGCGATGACGGTGCGCATTTCGACCGCGAGATCACATTGAATGCGGCGAATCTTCCGCCGCTCGTCACCTGGGGCACGAGTCCGGAGCAGGTCGTCGCGATCACCGGCCGCGTGCCGGTCCCGGGCGATATTGCCGACGACGACAAACGTCACGCCGCGGCGCGCGCGCTCGACTACATGGGGCTCAAGGGCGGCGAGCGGATGACCGACATCGCAATCAGCCGGGTCTTTATCGGGTCGTGTACCAACGCGCGCATCGAGGACCTGCGCGAAGCGGCGCGGGTGGCGAACGGCAAGACCGTCAACGCCAACGTCCGCGCGATGATCGTCCCCGGCTCCGGACTGGTGAAGGAGCAGGCGGAGGCCGAAGGCTTGCACGACATTTTCATCAAGGCCGGATTCGATTGGCGCGAGCCCGGCTGCTCGATGTGCGTCGCCATGAACCCCGACAAGCTGCAACCGGGCGAACGGTGCGCCTCGACCTCGAACCGCAATTTCGAGGGCCGCCAAGGCAGCAGAAGCCGCACGCATCTGGTCTCGCCTGCGATGGCAGCGGCTGCCGCGATTGCCGGCAGGTTTGTCGACGTACGGAATTGGCACTGAGCGGAGGGCCTCGGCAAAGCCGGTGGTTACGGCGCCGTCTGCGCGTGCATGCGCCGGCGAATCCGCATCAGCAAACGGAACGCGCGGCTGGTCCGTCCCGGACCGAACACGCGCAGCCATTGCTGCATGCGTTGCTTGATCGGATCGACAACCCCGTGCGCCCAGTCGCGCAGCCACATGACGTAGTCGTAGAGCCGGCGAAACCAGGGAATCTGCAGCAGCTTGTCGCGGGTGACGTCGAAAATGAATGCGGTGACGCCAAGCCCGACCAGTTTGGCGAGAACGAGCAGGGCGATGGCGCTGAACCAGCGGTGATGGGCCAGCAGCCAGAATTCCAACAGTTTGACCGGAAACAGAACCACGATCGGGACGACGAACACGGCGAGCGTCGCCAGCGGCGAGAGCGTCGCGATCTGGGCGGCCAGGCGGACTTTGAGCCGGTCCCAGGGAACCAGGTCGACGAGGCCTGCGACAAGCGGCTGCAGGCGATCCCAGAGCCAGGCCTCGAGCAGGAACGCCAGCGCCAACAGCACCCAGAGCGGGCGCAACAGCCTGCGAATCACATAGCCGACGCCGCCCCGGTCGATCATGCCGTCACATGTGGATAGACCGCTTGTCGACCGCAAGGGCGGCTTCCTTGACCGCTTCGGTCAGGGTCGGATGGGCGTGACAGGTGCGGGCGATGTCTTCGGCGGCGGCGCCGAACTCCATCGCCACCGCGGCCTCCGCGATCATGTTGCCGGCATCGGCGCCGACGATGTGCACGCCGAGCACGCGGTCGGTCTTGGCGTCAGCCAGGATCTTGACGAAACCGTCGGTCTGCATGTTGACCTTGGCGCGGCCATTGGCGGTGAACGGAAACTTGCCGACATTGTACGAAACGCCGGCGTCTTTCAGTTCCTCCTCGGTCTTGCCGACCGAGGCCACTTCCGGAAACGTATAGACGACGTTCGGAATCACATCGTAATTCACGTGGCCGGCCTGACCGGCGATAATTTCGGCGACGGCAACGCCTTCGTCCTCGGCCTTGTGCGCGAGCATCGGCCCGGGGATCACGTCGCCGATGGCGAAGATGCCGGCGACATTGGTCTGGAAATGGGGGTCGACCAGAATGCGGCCGCGGTTGTCCTTGGCGACACCGACGGCTTCAAGACCGAGGCCTTCGGTGTATGGCACCCGCCCGACCGCAACCAGGGCGACGTCGGCCTCGAGCGTTTCGGCGGCGCCGCCGGCGGCCGGCTCGATCGTCGCCTTCAGCCGTTTGCCGGAGGTGTCGACTGCGGTCACCTTGGACGACAGCTTGAACGTCATGCCCTGCTTTTGCAGCAGGCGCTGAAACGAGCGGCCGACATCGAGATCCATTCCGGGCAGGATGCGATCGAGGAACTCCACGACCACCACGTCCGAACCGAGGCGGCGCCAGACCGAGCCGAGTTCGAGGCCGATCACGCCGGCGCCGACCACCAGCAGACGTTCCGGCACCTTGTCGAGCACCAGCGCGCCGGTGGAGGACACGATGCGCTTTTCGTCGATGTCGATGCCGCGAAGCCGGGCCACGTCCGAACCGGTGGCGATCACGATCGCCTTGGTGTCCAGCGTTTCGGTGCTGCCGTCGGCCTTCTTCACCTCGACACGGCCGGGCGCGGTGATGCGACCGACGCCCTCATAGCTGTCGATCTTGTTCTTCTTGAACAGGAACGCCACGCCCTTGACGTTGCCCTCGACACCCTCGTCCTTGAATTTCAACATGGCGGGAAGGTCGAGCGTCCGGCTGCCGAGCTGAATGCCCATCTTGGAAAAATCGTGGCCGGCCTCTTCGTAAAGCTCGGAAGCGTGCAGCAGCGCCTTGGAGGGAATGCAGCCGACATTGAGACAGGTGCCGCCGAAGGTCTTGTCCTTCTCGACCACGGCCACCTTCATGCCGAGCTGGGCAGCGCGGATCGCGCCGACATAGCCGCCCGGTCCGGAACCGATGACGATGAGATCGTAGGCCATAAGTTGATTCCTTGATCAAAACTGGTGTGCGAAAGCCGAACTGCCGTTGATCAAGATTTCGAAGTTTCAGTCACGGACCATCTTGTCAGCATATCCGGAAGACTCACGGACAAAGCGGCACTTACAAATCGAGCACCAGCCGCGCCGGATCTTCCAGGCTTTCCTTCACCCGCACCAGGAAGCTCACGGCTTCGCGGCCGTCGACGATGCGGTGATCGTAGGACAAGGCCAGATACATCATCGGCCGCACTTCGATCTTGCCGGCGGAAACGATCGGGCGTTCCTGAATCTTGTGCATGCCCAGGATGCCTGACTGCGGAGCGTTCAGGATCGGGGTCGACATCAGCGAGCCGTAGACGCCGCCGTTTGAGATCGTGAAGGTGCCGCCCTGCAGCTCGTCGATCTTGAGCTGGCCGTCACGGGCGCGGCGGCCGACCGCGCCGATTTCCTTCTCGATGTCGGCGATCGATTTCTGATCGCAATTGCGGATCACCGGGACGATCAATCCCTTCTCGGTGCCGACCGCGACGCCGATATGGTAATAGTTCTTGTAGATGATGTCGGAACCGTCGATTTCGGCGTTGACGGCCGGAATTTCCATCAGCGCCTGGACGCAGGCGCGCACGAAGAAGCCCATGAAGCCGAGCTTCACTTCGTGCTTCTTCTCGAACAGCTCCTTGTACTGATTGCGCAGGCCCATCACGTGCGTCATGTCGACCTCATTGAAGGTCGTGAGCATGGCGGCGGAGTTCTGCGCCTCCTTGAGCCGGCGCGCGATGGTCTGGCGCAGCTTGGTCATGTGCACGCGCTCTTCGCGCGCGGCGTCGTCGGGGGCCGATGGCGCGCGCACCTGCATGGTGGCGACCGAATTGGCAATCGGGGTCGGCGCGGCGGCGGCGCGTTCGATCGCCACCATCATGTCGCTTTTTGTCACGCGCCCGTCCTTGCCGCTGCCCGGCACCGCGGAGGCGTCGAGGCCGGATTCGGCCGAAAGCTTGCGCACCGACGGGGCGAACGGCGTGTCCGGCGGCAGCGTGCGGATCGCAGCGGGCGCGGGTGTCGGCTGCACGACTTGCGCGGCCGGTTTGGCTGCCGCGGGCGCGGCCGCCGGTGCGGCTTTTGCCGAGGCTCCGGCGCCGTCCTTGATCTGGCCCAGCAAGGCACCGACCGCGACGGTCTCGCCGTCCTTGGCGACGATCTCGGACAGCACGCCGGCGGACGGCGCCGGCACTTCGATCGTCACCTTGTCGGTCTCGAGTTCGACCAGCGGCTCGTCGACCGCGACCGCCTCGCCCGCCTTTTTGAACCAACGGCCGATGGTCGCTTCGGTGACGGATTCGCCGAGCGTGGGAACGCGGATGTCAGTCATGATTGTTTATCCAAGCGTGGTCGGGTGCCGGCGAATGCGCCGGCACCAACGAATGAAAATGGTCAACGCCAACGACGGTGAGTGGCCGCACTGCATGGCCGGCTATCCCAGCGCCTCTTCGAGCAGCGTCTTGAGCTGGACGAGGTGTTTGGACATCAGCCCGGTCGCGGTGGCGGCGGAGGCCGGCCGGCCGGCATAGCGCGGCCGCCGGTTCGACGCGCCGACCTGATTGAGCACCCATTCGATATAGGCCTCGGCGAAGTGCCAGGCGCCCATGTTGCGCGGCTCTTCCTGGCACCACACGAATTCGGCGCCCTTGAAGCGCGAGAGCTCCTGCACCAAGGCCTTCATCGGGAACGGGTAAAGCTGCTCAATGCGGAGGAGGTAGATGTCGTTGACGCCGCGCTTCTCGCGGTCCTCGTACAGATCATAGTAGATCTTGCCGGAGCACAGCACGACGCGGCGAATTTTGTCGTCGGGCACCAGCTTGATGCCGTCGTCGGGATGCAGCTGGGCGTCGTCCCAGAGCAGACGGTGGAAGGTGGTGTTGGGACCCATCTCGTCCAGCCGCGAGACCGCGCGCTTGTGGCGCAGCAGGCTCTTCGGCGTCATCAGGATCAGCGGCTTGCGGATGTCGCGCTTGAGCTGGCGGCGCAGCACATGGAACAGGTTCGCCGGCGTGGTGCAATTGGCGACCTGCATGTTGTCTTCCGCACACATCTGCAGGAAGCGCTCGAGGCGGGCGGAGGAGTGCTCCGGACCCTGGCCCTCGTAGCCGTGCGGCAGCAGCAACACCAGGCCGGACATGCGCAGCCACTTGCGTTCGCCCGACGACAGGAACTGGTCGATCACGACCTGCGCGCCGTTGGCGAAGTCCCCGAATTGTGCCTCCCAGAGGGTGAGCGCGCTCGGTTCGGCGAGCGAATAGCCGTACTCGAAGCCGAGCACGGCTTCTTCCGACAGCATCGAATTGATGACTTCGAACCGCGCCTGGCCCTCGCGCAGGTAGTTGAACGGGGTATGGCGGTTTTCATTCTCCTGATCGATCAGCACCGAGTGGCGCTGAGAAAAGGTGCCGCGCTCGCTGTCCTGGCCGGACAGACGGACGCGATGCCCGTCAAGCAGCAGCGAGCAGAACGCCAGTGCTTCACCGGTCGCCCAGTCGATGTCCTTGCCCTCTTCGATCGCCTTGCGGCGATTGTCGAGGAAGCGCTGAATGGTGCGGTGGACGTGGAAGTCCTTCGGCACCGACGTGATCTTGACGCCGATTTCCTTCAGCGTATCGATGGCGACGCCGGTATTGCCGCGGCGCGGATCGTCGGAGGTTTCCGCCACCTTCATGCCGGACCAGCGGCCATCGAGCCAGTCGGCGCTGTTGGGCTTGTAGCCCTGGCCGGCTTCGAGTTCGAGGTCGAGATGGGCGCGCCAATCCGCCCGCATCTTCTCGACGTCGCCCTCCGAGATCACGCCTTCGCTGACCAGCTTCTTGGAATAGATTTCCTGCGTGGTCGGATGAGTGCGGATCTTGCGGTACATCAGCGGCTGGGTGAACGACGGCTCGTCGCCTTCGTTGTGGCCGAACCGGCGATAGCAGAACATGTCGATGACGACCGGCTTCTGGAATTTCTGCCGGAATTCGGTTGCGATCTTCGCGGCGAATACCACCGCTTCCGGATCATCGCCATTGGCGTGCAGGATCGGCGCCTCGATCATCTTGGCGACGTCGGAGGGATAGGGCGAGGAGCGGCTGTAGCGCGGATAGGTGGTGAATCCGATCTGGTTGTTGACGATGAAATGCACGGAGCCACCGGTGCGGTGACCGCGCAATCCGGACAGACCGAAGCACTCGGCGACCACGCCCTGGCCGGCGAACGAGGCGTCGCCGGAAATCAGCAGCGGCATCACCATGGTGCGGTCTTCGGGCGTCGCCCCGTGCTGGTCCTGCTTGGCGCGCGCTTTGCCGAGCACGACCGGATTGACGATTTCCAGGTGCGAGGGATTGGCGGTCAGCGACAGGTGGACGCGATTGCCGTCAAACTCGCGATCGGAGGAGGCGCCGAGGTGATACTTGACGTCGCCGGAACCTTCGACTTCCACCGGAGTATAGGAACCGCCTTTGAATTCATGAAAGATCGCGCGCTGCGGCTTGGCCATCACCTGCGCCAGCACGTTGAGGCGTCCGCGATGAGCCATGCCGATGGTGATTTCTTTGACGCCCAGCGCGCCGCCGCGCTTGATGATCTGCTCCAGCGCCGGAATCATCGACTCGGCGCCGTCGAGACCGAAGCGCTTGGTGCCGGTGAATTTGAGGTCGCAGAATTTCTCGAACCCTTCCGCCTCAATCAGCTTGTTGAGGATCGCGCGCTTGCCCTCGGGGGTGAAGGTGATCTCCTTGTCCGGACCTTCGATGCGTTCCTGGATCCAGGCTTTCTGGGCCGGATCGGAAATGTGCATGAATTCGACGCCGAGGGTCTGGCAGTAGGTCCGCTGCAGGATGGCGACGATCTCGCGCAGGGTGCCGAACTCAAGGCCGAGGACGTGGTCGAGGAAAATCTTGCGGTCCAGATCGGCTTCGGAGAAGCCGTAGCTGCGCGGGTCGAGTTCGGATTGATCCTTCGGCGCTTCCATCCCGAGCGGATCGAGATTGGCGTGGATGTTGCCGCGGATGCGGTAGGCGCGGATCAGCATCAGCGCGCGGATCGAGTCGCGGGTGGCCTGCTGGACCTCGGCGGCGGAGATTTCGACGCCCTTGGTCTGCGCCTTCGCCTTCAACTTGTTGCCGAGGGACTTCTCAACTTCCAGCCAGTCGCCGTCGAGCGCAGAGAGCAACTCGCTGCGGTCCGGCCGCGGCCATTGCGCGCGCTTCCAGGAGGCCCCGTGCGCGCTCTTGATGACGTCGGCGGTGTTGTCCTTCAGGCTTGAGAAGAACGATCGCCATTCCGCATCGACGGAATTCGGATCGCCTTCGAAGCGGGCGTAGAGATCCTCGATATAGGCGGCATTGCCGCCATACAAAAACGACGTAAGTGCGAAGGCTGCGTTCGCGTCCTGACGAGACATAATGGCCGCATCCTGATTGACGAGGCGAGACCGCCCCTCTTGGTTGGACCGAATGGCCCTGCGTGGCCCAGCCCCGGCGGGCCGCACTCTCATCTACTCTATTTATGACACTCTTGCGGCTGATCCAACCCGCAACAAGTGAATCAACGCTTCAAGATTTCCATAAGAGTTTTGCCGAGTCGCGCGGGCGATGGCGACACGCGGATACCGGCGGCCTCCATGGCTGCGATTTTGGAATCGGCGTCGCCCTTGCCGCCGGAAATGATCGCGCCGGCGTGGCCCATGCGTCTCCCGGGTGGGGCGGTGCGGCCCGCGATGAAGCCGACCATCGGCTTTTTGCGGCCGCGTTTGGCCTCGTCGATGAGAAATTGGGCAGCATCCTCTTCGGCAGCGCCGCCGATTTCACCGATCATCACGATCGAGTGGGTCGCGGTGTCGGCGAGGAACATCTCCAGCACGTCGATGAACTCGGTGCCCTTGACCGGATCGCCGCCGATTCCGGCCGCGGTGGTCTGGCCCAGCCCCTCGCGCGTGGTCTGGAACACCGCTTCATAGGTGAGGGTGCCGGAGCGCGACACGATCCCGACGGTGCCCGGCTTGAAGATGTTGCCCGGCATGATGCCGATCTTGCAGGCACCCGCGGTCATGACGCCCGGGCAATTGGGACCGATGAGGCGAGACTTGGACCCTGATAGCGCGCGCTTTACCCGCACCATGTCGAGCACCGGAATGCCCTCGGTGATGCACACGATCAGGGGAATTTCCGCCTGGATCGCTTCGCAGATGGCGTCGGCCGCGCCCGGGGGCGGCACGTAGATCACGCTGGCGTCGCAGTCGGTCTTGTCGCGCGCCTCGGCGACGCTTTCGAACACCGGAAGATTGAGGTGGGTGGTGCCGCCTTTGCCCGGAGATACGCCGCCGACCATCTTGGTGCCGTAGGCGATTGCGGCTTCGGAATGAAAGGTGCCGTTCTTGCCGGTAAAGCCTTGGCAAATGACCTTGGTATTGGCGTCAATCAAAATAGACATTGAACCCTCGCCTTTAGCGGCTGACGGTGAGAACGACACACGCGCTGCTGCTCGCTGGCGCGTTGCGTGAGGAAGCCTTGAATATTTGCAGAGCCGAACCGCCGAACGGACATCCGATCACGCGCGTATCGGGCGCTCCACAATCCGAGCGCTCGTCGCCGGCACGCGCTGCAATGCCGGTCGGCATCACCGGTTTCCCTTCACCGCCTTGACGATCTTCTGCGCGGCATCATCGAGATCATCGGCGGAGACCACGTTGAGATTGGACTTGGCGATAATCTCCTTGCCGAGTTCGACATTGGTGCCTTCGAGCCGCACCACCAGCGGCACCCGCAGGCCGACCTCCTTCACCGCGGCGACCACGCCTTCGGCGATGATGTCGCAGCGCATGATGCCGCCGAAGATGTTGACGAGAATTCCCTTCACATTCGGATCGGAGGTGATGATCTTGAACGCAGCCGCGACCTTTTCCTTGGTGGCGCCGCCGCCGACGTCGAGGAAGTTCGCCGGCGCTTCGCCGTAGAGCTTGATGATGTCCATAGTCGCCATGGCGAGGCCGGCACCGTTGACCATGCAGCCGATGGTGCCGTCGAGGGCGACGTAATTGAGATCGTACTTCGAGGCCTCGATCTCTTTGGCGTCCTCTTCGGTGATGTCGCGCAGCGCCATGATGTCGGGATGGCGGTAGAGCGCGTTGTCGTCGAATCCGACCTTGGCATCGAGGCAGATCAGCTGGCCTGACTTGGTCACCACCAGCGGATTGATTTCCAGGAGCGCCATGTCCTTGGCGGTGAAGGCGGCATAAAGCTTGGCGACCAGGCTCTCGACCTGTTTGGCGAGATCGCCGGTCAGCTTGAGCGCCTGCGCCACCCGCCGTCCGTGGTGGGGCATTACGCCGGTCGCCGGATCCACCGAGAACGTTACGATCTTGTCGGGCGTGTTGTGCGCGACCTCTTCGATATCCATGCCGCCTTCGGTCGACACCACGAACGACACCCGCGAGGTCGCGCGGTCGACCAGCGCCGACAGATAGAATTCGCGGTCGATGGCCGAGCCGTCCTCGACATAGAGGCGGTTGACCTGCTTGCCGTGAGCCCCGGTCTGATGGGTGATGAGCGTGGACCCAAGCAGACGCTCGGCCTCGCGTTTGACGTCGTCGATGGATTTCACCACCTTGACGCCGCCGGCCTTGCCGCGGCCGCCGGCGTGGATCTGTGCCTTGACCACCCAGACCGGGCCGCCGAGCTGGTGCGCGCCTTTGACCGCTTCCTCGACCGAAAAGGCGGGAACGCCGCGGGGCGTCGGTACCGCGAATTCGCGCAGCACGGCTTTGGCTTGGTACTCGTGGATATTCATGCGGTTTCCTCCACAGAGCCGGCTCTTGCGATTGCCCGTGCGGCCAATCCAAAAATGGTTCAATGAGTAATGGACACGCCCTCGTAAACGGACTGCTTACTTGGCGAGACCCGGCGCGATCTTTTTGCAGGCATCGACAAGCGTCTGCACCGACGTTGCCGATTTCTCGAACATCGAACGCTCGGCGCCGTTGAGCTCGATCTCGACAATGCGTTCGACGCCCTTGGCGCCGATCACCGCGGGCACGCCGACATAAAGATCCTTGATGCCATATTCGCCGTTGAGCCCGGCGGCGCAGGGCAGAATGCGCTTTTTGTCCTTGAGATAGCTCTCGGCCATGGCGATGGCGGAGGCCGCCGGCGCATAGAAGGCCGAGCCGGTCTTGAGAAGGTTGACGATTTCGGCGCCGCCATTGCGGGTGCGGTCGACGATTTCGTCGATGCGGCCCTGGGTCGTCCAGCCCATCTTCACGAGATCGGGGAGCGGAATGCCGGCAATGGTGGAGTAGCGCACCAACGGCACCATGGTGTCGCCGTGGCCGCCGAGCACGAAGGCGGTCACATCCTCGACCGACACGTTGAACTCGTCGGCCAGGAAATAGCGGAAGCGCGCGGAGTCGAGCACGCCGGCCATGCCGACCACCATCTGGCGCGGCAGTCCGCAGGTCCGTTGCAGCGCCCACACCATCGCGTCGAGCGGGTTGGTGATGCAGATGATGAAAGCATTGGGGGCGTATTTTTTGATACCGGACCCGACCTGTTCCATCACCTTGAGATTGATGCCAAGCAGGTCGTCGCGGCTCATGCCGGGCTTGCGGGGGACGCCGGCGGTGACGACGCAAACATCGGCGCCGTCGATGGCTTCGTAGGAATTGGTGCCGGCGTACCGGGCGTCGAAGCCGTCGACGGGGGAGGATTCCGCGAGATCGAGGGACTTGCCCTGGGGGATGCCTTCCGCGATGTCGAACATGACGACATCGCCGAGTTCTTTGAGACCGATGAGATGAGCGAGCGTGCCGCCAATCTGGCCTGCGCCGATCAATGCAATTTTCTTGCGCGCCATGTCTGCAATCTTCCTCGAATAGGGGGCCTTGCGGTGAAGGGACCTTGCGATGAAACCGGCTGTGGGCGGGTGTTAATCCTTTCGGGCGGGTCGTTCAAGTCAATGCAAACACGAACCGAGCGCCTCAAGCCCTCAGCGTCAGGTCTCCACGATGCCGCTGCGCGAGCCCGACGCGGTCACCGCACGCCGGCCGTGCGGCAAGGCCAGATAGTCCTTTGATCCCATCTCAATCAGGCGGGATGCCGTGCGCTTGAACTCCTGGGCCTCGTAGCCCTCGGTCCCGATATAAAGTGCCGAGGCTTCGGCGTCGGCGGAGGCAACCAGCTTTACGGCATTGTCATAAAGCGTATCCACCAAGGCGATGAAGCGCTTGGCGGGATTGCGCTGATCATAATCCATGATCGGAATGTGTTCGAGCAGAATGGTGTGAAACGCGCGCGCGATGCGCAGATAATCAACCGCGCCGAGCGGCTGGTCGCACAATTCGCTGAAGGTGAAGCGGGCGGCGCCCATGGCGGCTCTCGGTACCCGCAAGACGTGACCTTGCACCGTCAACTCGATTGGGCTGCCGGCGCGCCCGAGCGCCAGCTTGCGCCAGGCTTCCTCGATGGCGGCGTCGGCGGCGGCATCCGCCGGCACGTGCCAAATCTTGACCCCCTCCAGCTTCTCGAGCCGAAAATCGGCCTCGGCCTCGAGCGCGACCACGTCCATGTGTTGTCGCAGCAGAGACAGGAACGGCAGAAACAGCGAGCGATTGAGGCCGTCCTTGTAGAGTTCGTCCGGTTCAACGTTGGAGGTGGCGACGACGATCACGCCCTGCTCGAACAGCCGGGTGAAGAGTCGGCCGAGAATCATGGCATCGGCGATATCGGTGACATGGAATTCGTCGAAACAGAGCACCCATGCCTCTTGGGCGATGGCATCGGCGGTCAGATGGACCGGATCGCCTTCCGTGATCTCGCCCGACTTCAGTTTGGCGCGGTAGGTGTGGATGCGCTGATGCACGTCCGCCATGAATTCATGAAAATGGGCCCGGCGCTTGCGCTTGGCCGGGGAGGCGGCGAAAAACAGATCCATCAGCATGGTCTTGCCGCGGCCGACGTCGCCGTAGATGTAAAGCCCCTTGATCGGCTCGCGCTTTTTTTCGTGATCCCCGAACATCCAGCCGAGCGCCGATGACTTGCGCGCCAGCCGATGACCGGCGAGCCGCGTAGCGAGCCGGTCCAACCGATCCGCAAGCCGCTCCTGCATCGGATCGCGACGGATTTCGCCGCTGGCGACGAGGGCCGCGTATTGAGCGCTGACGGATGGCGACATGAGGCGGATGAGGGCTTACCAGAGGCATTCTTGGACGAGGCATTGCCGGCGGAGCAGCCACTGGTTTGCTGCGGGTGGCCCCAGCGATGCATTGCAATAGCTGCGATGCGCCTGAGGTTACAAGCAGCTCTTGCAGGCAGGCTGCCTTGCAGCGCCGCTTGCATCGAAGGCCGGGACACCGATTTCTTCGCAATTGCACAAAATCCGATCGTTTCACCGTTGTTTTTGGTCGATGCCGGCCCCGGTGCGATCCGTAGGCGTCACGCCAAGGAATCGTCTGTTGAATAAATCGCAATTCGCCAAAAATACATTTAGTTACAAAACGATAATAGCAGTGCGGTGGCGTGCGATGTCGTTCGGCGGTGGCCTTGGCCTCGCGCATTAACCGCTTGGTTACCCTGATAACCGATCGGAGAGCTGTCTTTGGCTTGCCATGTCGATGTTGCATTGCAATATAAGCACCGTTGATTCGCAGGCGGGCCGTTCAAGGGTCCCGCCCAGGCGGCCGGAGGAATCCAAGAGGGTTTCGCGACGGTCAAACGTCAGGAGACCCGATATGCGCGATCACCTCGCCGACGGCGGCGTCATCCGAAAGCTGTGGATTGGCGAAAGCCAGACCTACGCCGATCACCTGCTGCGGCTCGATCCGGAGAGCCGGAGCAATCGTTTCGGCGGCGCGATGTCCGACGAGTTCATCACCAGCTATGTCGGCGCCATCGGCGCCTTGGATGCCATCATTCATGGATTTTTTGTCGACGGGATCATGCGCGGCGCGGCAGAGCTGCGCCCGCTTGGGTCCGCGTTGGCGGACGAGGCCGAGGCCGCCTTCAGTATCGAGAAGCCTTGGCAGAGTCATGGGGTCGGCTCGGCGCTGCTCGAGCGCACCCTGCTCGCGGCGCGCAACCGCCGCATCAAGCTGTTGCATATGAGCTGTCTCGCCCACAATCAGCGCATGCAGCAGCTTGCACGCAAATTCGACGCCGAACTCAGCTTCGATTTCGGCAGCGTGGTCGGTGAAGTCGAGGCGCCGCACCCGACCCCGATCTCGATGATGCGGGAATTCTTCGCCGATGGGCACAGCCTTGCGTCCGCGGCTCTCGACGCGCAGTCACGGCTGTTGAAGCGGACGTAAATCGGCGGTCGCCGCGCATCGCGATCACCCCAGCGGATAGGCCGCCTCGATCACATAGGGGCCGCCGCCGACCGACGCGCGCGAGGAATACAGCACGAAGCGCGATACCCGGAACGGCGATGAGCGGAACGGTTGCCGGGTCGAGAGAAAGTCAGCGACCTCCCGGCTGGACGAGTCGCGCAAGCGTGCCAGAGTGACGTGCGGAGTGTATTTGCGCCCCTCCGGCTCGAGGCCGATGCGCCGCATCAGTCGTTCCTGTTCGGACTGCAGCTCGAACAATGCCCGCACCGGCGTCGCCGCAGCCACCACCGCACGCGGTTTGCGGCCGCCGAAAGAAGACAGCCCGTCGAGTTGCAGCTCGAAGCCCTGCCGCTTCACCGCTCCCAGCACGTCGGCGATTTCACGTGCGAATGAGGCATCGATATCGCCGATGAACCGCAGGGTCAGATGATAATTTTCGGGGTCGATCCAGCGCGCACCGAACAGGCCGCCGCGCAGCATCGACAGCGAGAGGCCGACGTCGCCAGGAATTTCCAATGCGGTGAAGAGACGAGGCATGGCGGGCCAGCGAAGTCGTATGGGTCCGGCGACGGATCTTTAGTAACCACGCAATGATGTGGAGATTCGCACCGCCGGCGCAACCCTTCAGCTGGGCTTGCGAGCATTCACCCGGGCCACGAGGTCTTCCACCTTCGGCAGAATGCGCGCGACGATGATGTCGACGCCCGCCGCCGTCGGATGCAATCCATCAGGCTGATTGAGCTTCGGGTCGGCGACGACGCCGTCGAGAAAAAATGGATAGAACGACACATTGCGGGCAGCATAGGTCTTTGCCACGTCGGCGAACACGGCGTTGAAAGCGCGCGCATAGTCTGCGCCGAGGTTGGGCGCTGCCTGCATGCCGCACAGCAGCACGGCAATGCCGCGGTCGGCCAGTTGGTGGACGATCTGGTCAATCGCCGCACGCGTGAGTTTCGGATCGGTGCCGCGCAGCATGTCGTTGGCGCCGAGTTCGACAATGACGGCGTCGGTACCGTCCGGCACTGACCACGCGAGACGCGCCAATCCGCCCGATGCGGTATCGCCGGACACCCCGGCATTGGCGATATCGACAGCGATTCCTTTGGCGGCGAGCGTGCGGGCCAACTTTTCCGGAAAGGCGTCCTTGGCGGGCAAGCCGAAGCCGGCGGTGAGGGAATCGCCGAGGGCGACAATCTTGACCGGCCGATCGAGCGCGCGCGCGGAACCGACAGCGGCCGCGAGGCTGATCGTCGCACAAACGATCACGACGGCGACGACAGTTGCAAAAGGCTGGATCAAGCGGGTCCAGTTCCCATATGACGGGGCCGGGGCAACGTGATTTTCTCGATCGACCAAGCGCGGAACCAGCGGCCACATGAATAACACCTCAGCGGTAAGCGGCGCGCCCGCTCCGGCGATTGCGCTTTCCGGAGTCAACCTTTCGCTCGGTCGCGGGGCCGCACGTGTCCATATCCTCAAAGATATTACCCTGCATATAGGCGAGGGGGAGGCGGTTGGCCTGGTCGGCCCGTCCGGATCTGGAAAATCGACCCTGCTGATGGTGATGGCGGGGCTCGAGCGGGCGGATGCCGGAACCGTGGTGGTGGCCGGCGCCGATATCGGTCAGTTCGACGAGGATCAGCTCGCGCGCTTTCGCGGTCGGCATGTAGGCATCGTCTTCCAGTCGTTCCATCTGATTCCGACCATGACGGCGGTCGAGAACGTTGCGGTCCCGCTCGAACTTGCCGGCGTCGCCGATGCGTTCGAGCGTGCCGAACGGGAGCTGGCGGCGGTCGGGCTGGCGCACCGGACCACCCACTATCCGGCCGAACTGTCAGGCGGGGAACAGCAGCGGGTCGCACTCGCGCGGGCGCTCGCGCCGCATCCGGCGATCCTGGTCGCGGATGAGCCGACCGGGAACCTTGATGATGCCACCGGGCTGCAGATCGTCGATCTGCTGTTTGCCGGCCACGCCGAACGCGGCACCACGCTCATTCTCGTCACCCATGACGCGACCCTTGCGGCGCGCTGCGATCGCGTGGTGCGGTTGCGCTCGGGACACATCGAGGCGCCGCGGGTGCGGGTGACAACATGACCGCGGCCGCAAGCCTGCCGGTCGGGCGCGCGAACCGCCTGCTGTTCCTGAAGCTGGCGTGGCGCGAGCTGCGCGGCGGCGTACGCGGATTTTACGTCTTCATCGCCTGCGTCGCGATCGGGGTGATGGCGATCGCAGGCGTCGGTTCGATTTCACGGGGTCTCGCCGAGGGGCTTGCGCGCGAAGGGCGCGTGATCATCGGCGGCGACGTCGCCTTTTCTCTCATTCATCGCGAAGCCAGCCCCGAGGAGCGCGCCTATCTGCAGAGCCGCGGCGATGTTTCAACGGTGGCGACCCTGCGGGCGATGGCACGCACGGCGGACGGGCGATCGGCGCTTGTCGAGATCAAGGCGATCGATGCGGCCTATCCGCTCTACGGTGTGGTGGTGACCGATCCGCGCGAACCGCTCGATCGCTTGCTGGCTCCGCGCGAGGCCGTGTTCGGCGTGGTCGCTGATCCCGCGCTGTTCACGCGGCTCGATCTGCACCCCGGGATGCGGCTCAGCGTCGGCAACGCCACCTTCGAGCTGCGCGCCGCGATCAAGACCGAACCCGATAAGCTGGCCGCCGGACTATCGTTTGGTCCGCGCTTGCTGATGAGCGAACAGGCGCTGCGCTCTACCGGTTTGCTGCAACCCGGCAGCCTGGTGCGCTGGCACTATCGTTTGCGGCTGCCGCCCGACGTCGCGGCCGATCGGGCCACGGAGGATATCGTCAAGGCGTCGGCGGAGCGATTTCCCGAGGCGGGTTGGGAGGTCCGTACCCGCAGCAATGCCTCGCCACAGCTCGAACGCAACGTCGACCATTTCACCGAGTACCTCACGCTCGTCGGTTTGACCGCGCTGCTGGTTGGCGGCATCGGGGTCGCCAATTCCGCCAAATATTATCTCGATCGCAAGCGCGACGTGATCGCGACGATGAAATCGCTGGGGGCAACCGGCGGTGGGGTCTTCGTGATGTATTTCGGCGAAGTCATGCTGCTGGCGTTGATCGGGATCGGTATCGGCCTGATCGTCGGGGCGGCGCTGCCCTTCATCATCGCCGCAATCTTCGGCGCGCTGATTCCACTGCCGTTCCATCCGGCGCTCTATCTGGGGCAACTCGCGCTTGCGCTTGCCTACGGGGCGTTGACGGCGGCCGCCTTCGCGTTGTGGCCGCTCGGGCGCGCGCACGACATTCCGGTCTCGGCGCTGTTTCGCGAGGGCGTTGCGCCGGCGCGACGCCTGCCGCGCGCGCGCTATGTCGTCGCGACAGTGCTCGCGGTGCTGTGCCTGGTCGCGCTGGCGATCGTCGCCGCCTATGATCGCAAGATCGCCGTCATTTTCGTGGTTGCGGCGTTCGGCGTGCTCGTGGTGTTGCGCCTGGTCGCCAGTTTGTTGATGGTGGCGGCGCGCGCGTTGCCGCGGTCGCGGTCGACCATGGTGCGGATGGCGATTGCCAATATTCACCGACCGGGCGCGCTGACGCCGACCGTGGTGCTGTCGCTCGGGCTGGGGTTGGCGTTGCTGGTGACTGTGCTGGAGATCGACGGCAATCTTCGCCACCAATTTACCGCGGCGTTGCCGGAAAAAGCGCCCTCGTTCTACTTCATGGATATCCAGGCAGCGGATGCGGCGCGGTTCGATGCCTTCATGCAGGCGCACGCCGCCGGCGCAAAATACGAGCGGGTGCCGATGTTGCGCGGGCGGATCGAAAGCGCCAACGGCATCAAGGCCGAAGACCTCAAGCCGAAACCCGATACCGCCTGGGTGCTACAGAGCGATCGCGGCATCACCTTCACCGACGAGGTGCCCGCCGGTTCGCGCGTTGTCGAAGGGGTGTGGTGGGAGCGCGGCTACCAGGGCGAGCCGCTGGTCTCGTTCGAGAAGAAGATCGCGGAGGGCCTCGGTCTCAAGCTCGGCGACGAGATCGTGGTCAACGTGCTCGGCCGCAACGTCAGTGCGCGCATCGCCAATCTTCGGACCCTGGACTGGCAATCGCTCGGCATCAATTTCATCATGGTGTTTTCGCCCAATACATTCCGCGGCGCGCCGAGCACCGACATTGCCACGGTCACCTATGCGGATGGCGGCACCAATGCGGAAGAAACCGCGCTGCTGAAGGCGATGCCGGAAGAATTTCCGACGGTCACGGCGGTGCGCGTCAAGGACGCGCTCGACGCGCTTGGGGCGCTGGTTGCCAACCTCGTGCTCGCCGTGCGTGGCGCCAGCATGGTGACGCTGGTGGCGGCGGTGTTGGTGCTCGGCGGGGCGCTCGCGGCCGGACATCGTCATCGGGTTTACGATGCGGTGGTGCTGAAGACGCTCGGCGCCACGCGCGCGCAATTGCTCGCAGCTTACGCGCTCGAATATCTGATGCTTGGACTTGCGACTGCGGCGTTCGGTGTGGTCGCGGGCTCGCTCGCAGGTTGGGGCGTCGTCACACGCTTGATGACGTTGCCATTCACGTGGCTGCCGGCGCCGGCGGTCACCGCGGCATTGGGCGCGCTGGTCGTGACGTTGGGATTCGGGTTATGGGGAACGTTCAGTGCGCTGAGCCGCAAGCCAGCGCAGGTGCTGCGCAACTTGTGAGTGCGCGCATAAACGCCGCGTAAATTTTGCGACAAATGGCCGCGAAACTGGGCGGTGCGTCCATGCGTCTCCCTGCGATCGTCACGAACGCGTGTAAAATTGCTAATATGTTAGCAGCGCACGGCGGCGCGAACTTGTGTGGCCGGCGACCCATCAGAGGTTTCGACGATGGCGGATTTGGATCGCAACATCGCTGACGCACCCGGATACGGGGCGACGATTCCGCATGCGGAAGCGGTGATCATCGATGCCGGCCTGCGGGCCTACATGCTGCGAATCTACAACTACATGACGCTCGGGCTTGCGATCACCGGCGCGGCCGCGCTCGGCATCTATCTGATTTCGGTGACCGACAGCTTGTCGAATGCGGCTTACGTCGTTCGCGGTCCGCGCGTGCTGGCGGCGAGCGCCGGCATGGTGCTGCAGAGCCGCGATATCCTGCTGACCAGCGTCGGCTACACCGTGTTCGTCGGTCCGCTGAAATGGGTTTTCATCCTGGCGCCGGTGGTGCTGGTGTTGGCGCTCGGCTTCGGTCTCGGACGGCTGCGCCCGGCGACGGCGCAGGTGCTGTTCTGGATCTACGCGGCGCTGGTCGGGCTCTCGCTCGGTTCGATCTTTCTGGTGTTTACCCACACGTCGATTGTCCGCGTGTTTTTCATTACCGCCGCCTCGTTCGGTGCGCTCAGTGTGTGGGGCTACAGCACGCGGCGTGATCTCACCGGCATCGGCGCATTCCTGATGATGGGGGTGATCGGACTCCTGATTGCCGGTCTCGTTAACCTGTTCCTGCAGAGTTCGAGCCTGCAATGGGCGGTGTCGGTCGTTGGCGTCCTGGTGTTTGCAGGCTTTACCGCCTGGAATACCCAGCAGCTCAAGAACGAGTATCTCTATGGCGCCATGGACGGCGACACCATGGAACGCTCCGCGATTCTGGGCGCTTTGTCGCTGTACCTTAACTTCATCAACATGTTTCTTTACCTTTTGCAGCTATTTGGACAGCGCGAGCAATGAGTTGCGGGCGCCGGGCAGGCGCTGCGCGGGGACCCGGATGCTGGCTTCCTTCCGTTAAGGAAATCGGATGGGGGCATCTTCCGCCGGTCACCAACAAGCACTAGATTCGTGCCATCTGGCAGCGTGGCTGGCTCGGCCGCATTGCCACCGCCGACCCGCTCCGAGCCGGGCGTTAGAAAGGGATACTTCGATGTCGGACTTCGACCGGAATTATTCGGCCTTGCGCGGCGGAGCCGCCGACCGCGCTGTCGCGATCGATGCGGGCCTCCGGGCTCACATGATCCGCGTCTACAATTACATGGCGAGCGGTGTCGCGCTCACCGGCGTGCTGTCGTGGCTGACTTTCCAGGCTGCCGGCGGAGACGCAATCTCCGCCACCGGACGCGGCATCACAGGGCTTACCCCGTTCGGGCATGCGCTGTTTGAGACGCCGCTGATGTGGGTGCTGTTCCTGGCTCCGCTCGGTCTCGTCATGTTCCTGAGCTTCAGGATCAATACCTTGCAACCGGCAACGGCGCGCGCGCTGTTCTTTGTCTATGCCGGTCTGCTCGGAGTGTCGCTGGCCACGATCTTCATGGCTTACACGGCGACATCGATCACACGGGTGTTCTTCATTTCCGCGGCCTCGTTCGGTGCGCTCAGCCTGTGGGGCTACACAACGCAGCGCGACCTCACCGGGATGGGCTCGTTCCTGATCATGGGCGTGTTCGGCATCATGATCGCCATGGTCGTGAACATCTTCCTGAAATCGAGCGGCCTCGACTGGGCGATCTCGATCCTCGGCGTCGGAATCTTTGCCGGATTGACGGCGTTCGACACCCAGAAGATCAAGGAGTTCTATGACGCCAATGACGACGGCACCATCGCCGGCCGCAAGGCTGTCATGGGTGCGCTCGCGCTCTACCTCGACTTCATCAACATGTTCCTGTTCCTGCTGCGCCTGATGGGCGATCGGCGCTGAACCGGTTGATCGACTGCTGACGTTTCTGGCGCCCCGGCTCATCCCCGGGGCGCTGTCGTTTCCGACCCTCGGTGTCGTTTGGTGCTGGAGCCTTTTCAAGTCTCGCATCCGGACCTAAGACTTCAGAACGAAGACCTCCGGAACAAGATTTCGAGGCCCATGACGTCGCCTCTTCTGCGCTCGGCCGGACCGGCCGATATTCCCGCCATCACCCGCATCTATGCCCACGCGGTGCGTTACGGCACCGCTTCCTTCGAGCTCGAGCCGCCGGATGAGGCCGAGATGGCGCGCCGGCAGGCCGCGCTGATCGACGGTGGATTTCCCTATCTCGCTGCCGAACTCGACGGCGCCATCGCCGGCTATGCCTATGCCGGACCCTATCGGGCGCGGCCGGCCTATCGCTGGACGGTGGAAGATTCCATTTATGTCGCTCCACAGGCGCACCGGCGCGGGATCGGACGGGTCCTGCTCGATCGTCTGGTGGCGGAGTGCACGGCGCGCGACTTCCGCCAGATGATCGCCGTGATCGGGGATTCGCAGAACGCACCGTCGATCGAACTGCATCGCGTCGCCGGCTTTCGCCTAGTCGGCACCTTCGAGAATGTCGGCTTCAAGTTCGACCGCTGGCTCGACAGCGTGCTGATGCAGCGGCTGCTCGGCACCGGCGCATCCGCGGCGCCGTGACTGCGGCAGAGCTAGCCCGCGACCAGGCTGAGCGATTTGTCGATTGCGCTCAGCACGCGCTCAAGCTCGTGGCCGCGCCTCACGATCAGGCCGGTTGCTGAGATCACGCTGTAGGCACCCTGGCGGCGGCCGAGGCGCGGATTTTTTTCGATGCGATAGAGCGGGACTTCGGCGGAGCGGCGAAATACCGAGAACACGGCGCGGTCCTTGAGAAAGTCGATGGCATAGTCACGCCACTCGCCGGCGGCGACCTTGCGACCATAGAGGCGAAAGATGCGATCGAGCTCGCGGCGGTCGAAGGTTACGCGGACTGCGGGAGCGGTCGCGGCCACGCCGCCGATCACGCCCCCGTGAAACTCGCTTGGATCAGTTTCGCCGGGCCCGAAGGACATGCGGCGCCTCCTTGTCGTTAACTTGTCATGATCACTCCGAAACCGGACCTGAGCAAGGGCTTGTCCCCGGACATTCGTTGGGCGAGGTGCGCTGACGTTGTCGGCATGGATCGCTGAATGAGTCGGCAAAATCGCATGGCGACGCAAATCCGCGCTGAACGGCTGCCAGGTACGCCGTGACCGTGATGGCGGTGTGCGAGTGGTGCAAAAATGCCAGCCGGATCGACTTTCCACACCGCTCGATCACGCAGACGTTAAGACAGTCATAATGCTGCCCAGATTCGGCCTAGGCGGTGCCTCCCTGCATTGCGATATCACGATCGTTGCCTCAGGGTCCGGTCCGGCATGAGTGCCGGATTCCTCAGCCCCCCAGCCCCCCGGGCTCGTCCGGGCCGGACCCGTTGTTTCGTGTACGGTTAAATCCCCCAACG